>ERZ809296.57-NODE-57-length-189345-cov-82.797042_pt1 | contig 189345 bp, 185 predicted proteins | sample MGYA00520511_ERZ809296 | MGnify/ENA primary metagenome ERZ809296 (study PRJEB31576, sample SAMEA3212662) | Homo sapiens | biome: human-gut; feature: human gut; material: fecal | place: Sweden | collected 2012 ... | reverse complement strand
AAGCGCGGAGAGGATGACACCAAACGTCCGGCCTCGGTCATGCGAAAGGAGCCCAACGACGTTTTCAAGAAAAAGATACAGAGGTCTCTTTTCTTTAACCACTCTGGCCAGTTCAAAGAAGAGAGTACCTCTTGTATCTTCAAATCCTTTCCTCCTGCCAGCTGTAGAAAACGCCTGGTTATCCTGAATTCGGGATAATCAAAACCTATCTCTATCTGGAGCAGCTGCGCTTCGGCGACGAGCTTCATGTTGAACTGGACATTGCCGAGACGGACTTTTACTTACCCGCGCTGACGATTCAGCCGCTTGTCGAAAACGCCGTGAAATGGGGCGTCGGACGCAAAGAGGATGGCGGCACGGTGACGCTTATGACCAGAAAAACGCCGCTTGGCGCGGAAATCACCGTGTCGGACGACGGCGTGGGCTTTGACCCGGAGCAGCCGCCGCAGGACGGAAAGGAACACGTGGGACTTCAGCTCGTCCGCGACCGCTTACAGATGGTCTGCGGTGCAAAGCTGACGACGCAGAGCAAAATCGGGCAAGGCACGCTCATGCGGGTGCTGATTCCGTACAGCTGTGATGAAACCGCAGGCTCTTTCACGCAAACGAAGGCACCGTCTCACTGAATGCACAGATCTGACCCTTTACAAATTGGCCCGGCAAAAAAACAACGGACGCTGCACAAAAAGTATACGCTCTGTATATATACAAAAGATATGTATGGACCGGCCCGCACGAGAGGCTGCCGCTTTTGCGAAAAATTACACGGTTTGCGTGGAATTGTGCAAACCGCCGCTTTTCTGGACGCTTGTACCAACAGAGTTGTGCGGTTTTTTATTCAGTTTCTCTTGACATTATGCATTCTACGTGTATAATTATGAGCATACAAAATAACACGCACGACGCACACGCGTCACAGGAGGAACTGAACATGAAAAAGTATCTTGCACTGCTGCTTGCAGCCATTATGGCGCTGAGCCTTGCGGCCTGCGCTTCCACCGCAAAGACTGAGGACGCCGCTTCCACTTCCGGCAAGCTGACCATGGCGACTGAGGCCACCTTCCAGCCGTATGAATACTATGACGGCGACGCCATCGTCGGCATCGACGTGGAGGTCGCACAGGCCATCGCAGACAAGCTCGGCATGGAGCTGGAAGTCACCGACATCGCATTCGACTCCATCATCCCCGGCGTGCAGACCGGCAAGTATGACATGGGCATGGCCGGTATGACCGTGACTGACGAGCGCAAGGAGCAGGTCAACTTCTCCGATTCCTACGCCACGGGCGTGCAGGTCGTCATCGTCAAGGACGACAGCCCCATCACCTCGGTCGACGATCTGTTCGCGGACGGCGCCAGCACCGTCGTCGGCACGCAGGCGGGCACCACGGGCTTTATCTATGCCACGTCCGACATTGAAGATGCCGGTCTCGGCACTGTCAAGTCCTTCGGCAAGACGACCGACGCCGTCGAAGCCCTGAAGAACGGTCAGGTCGACTGCGTCATCCTCGACAACGAGCCTGCAAAGGCGCTGGTCGCGGCCAACGAGGGTCTGCACATCCTCGACACCGAATATGCCGTTGAGGATTATGCCATTGCTATCGCCAAGGAAAACACCGACCTGCTGGAGAAGGTCAACAAGGCACTGGCCGAGCTGACCGCCGACGGCACGCTCCAGTCCATCGTCGACAAGTACATCAAGTAATCCAATTGAATCTGTATCTTCGCAACGGGACGGAGCGATGCTCCGCCCCGCTGCTTCGCACTATACGACTTTATAGAAAAGAGGGAGCGCTTCGCCCATGACAGAATGGTTTCGGGAATGGATCGCAAAGGTCGCAAAGGACTTTGTCACCTGCTTCATCACCAAGGATCGCTGGAAATATATAGTAAAGGGTCTGGGCAATACGCTCCAGATCGCGCTGGCCGCCGTGCTGCTCGGTATCCTGATCGGCACAATCGTCGCCATTATCCGCTCGACGCACGACAAGACGCATGAAACCATGCGTCCCGGCCCCGGCCGGACGCTTCTGAACATCGCAAACTGGCTCTGCAAAGTCTATCTGACCGTCATTCGGGGCACGCCTGCGATGATCCAGATCCTCATCATGTTCTTTGTCGTCTTCTCCACCGCACGCAACGGTACGCCCGTCGCCATGCTCACCTTCGGCATCAACTCCGGCGCTTACGTCGCTGAGATCATCCGCGGCGGCATCATGGCCGTCGACGAAGGACAGAACGAGGCGGGCCGATCGCTCGGCCTTAACTTTGCGCAGACCATGCTCTATATCATCATTCCGCAGGCGCTCAAAAACGTGCTGCCCGCGCTGGCGAACGAGTTTATCGTGCTGCTGAAGGAAACATCCGTCGCCTGCTATGTGGCCGTCAACGATCTGACCAAGGGCGGCGAGATCATCCGCTCGCAGACGTACATTCAGGCCATGCCTCTGCTAATCGTCGCAGCCTTGTATCTCATCATGGTCGTATTCTTCTCGCATCTGGTAAGCAAGCTGGAAAGGAGGCTGCGCAGCAGTGACCACTGACGTTCTGATCCAGGTTCAGGATCTGAAAAAGCATTTTACCGGCACGTCCGCCATCAAGGCGCTCGACGGCGTTTCGGTCGATATCAAAAAGGGTGAAGTCGTGGTCGTCATCGGCCCGTCCGGCTCCGGCAAGTCCACGTTCCTGCGCTGCCTCAACCTGCTGGAGGTTCCGACGGGCGGACAGATTCTCTTTAACGGCGTCGATATCACCGATAAGAGCTGCAATATTAACCTCCACCGCCAGAAGATGGGCATGGTGTTCCAGCATTTCAATCTCTTCCCGCATATGACCATCCTGCGCAACATGACCCTTGCGCCCGTAAAGCTCCTGCATAAATCGCAGGAGGAAGCGGACGCGCAGGCGCTGAAGCTGCTGCAGCGCGTCGGTCTCGGCGACCGCGGGAACGCGTACCCCGCGCAGCTGTCCGGTGGACAGAAACAGCGCGTGGCCATTGTCCGCGCGCTCATGATGGAGCCGGAGGTCATGCTCTTCGACGAGCCGACGAGCGCGCTCGACCCGGAGATGGTCGGCGAGGTTCTGGAGGTCATGAAGGAGCTGGCGCACGACGGCATGACGATGGTCGTCGTCACGCACGAGATGGGCTTCGCCCGCGAGGTCGGCAGCCGCGTGCTGTTCATGGCCGACGGTAAGCTCGTCGAGCAGGGAACACCTGAGCAGATTTTTGAGCACCCCCAGAATCCCCGTCTGCAGGATTTCTTGGGGAAGGTCCTGTAAAAAGTCCGGCCCGCTGCAAAAAAGCAGCGGGCCGGTTTTGTATAACACTGGCGTATTCCATTGTAGGGGCCGACGACTCTGTCGGCCCGAAAATGTCACGAATTCGCCGAAAAGTTCTGTAGAAAAGCTGCATTCTGCGGGCGGACAGAGGCGTCCGCCCCTACAAGGAGCTGACGATTCTGCCTCAGACGCTCCCGCGTTCATGCCTCCGATCGTCGCGGATGAACATGAGGATGAAGCTGATGAGCAGCAATCCGCAGCAGACCCAGATGGCGCGGATGTCGGTGAACTCCGTCACGAGACTGCCGAGGCCTGCGCCTGCGGCGAAGACCTGACCGCGGCTGATGTAGGTATAGGCGTCCTGAAAGCCGCCGGAGAGCGTGACGAAGACCGCTGCGCGGAAGGTATCGGACATCTGCCCGTGAAAATGATGACTGTGCTGCATACCGCCCTTCGTTTGAGTTAGACTTGCGCCGCAAGTCCGGCGCAAACGACCCATATTACATGCGATAACCGAAAAAAAGTAAACCCTTTCTGCAAAAACCGCTTGACTCGCACTCGCCGAAAAGAACGTGTTTGAGGGCGACGTGACAGGATAAGGATGGATCTGAAAAATTCGTGACCGAGATTACCATCCCGGTGCGGCCTGCCGGATAGACGGAAAATTTTTGCCGGGGGTGTTGTTTTATGCCGGGTTTCGTTGTATACTGGGAGTCAGAATAACAGCGGAAAAACCGCATAATGGAGGTAAGATACCATGTTTACAAAGCTGATCGACGCACTGAAGGCTACTCGCCGCACCATCGTCTTTACCGAAGGCCCCGACGCCCGTATTCTCGAAGCGGCTGACCGCCTCATCAAGGACGATCTGATGAACGTCATCCTCATCGGCAATGTCGACGAGGTCAAGGCCGCAGCCGAAAAGGGCGGCTTCGACATTGCCAAGGCCGAGATCATCGATCCGGCCACCTATGCCGGCATGGACGAGATGGTCGCAAAGATGGTCGAGCTGCGCAAGGGCAAGATGTCCGAGGAAGACTGCCGCAAGGCACTCGCCAAGGGCAACTATTTCGGCACCATGCTCGTCAAGATGGGCAAGGCCGACGCACTGCTCGGCGGCGCGACCTATTCCACTGCCGACACTGTCCGTCCGGCGCTGCAGCTGGTCAAGACGAAGAAGGGCGCACATCTGGTGTCCTCCTCCTTCATTCTCTTCCGCAAGGACAAGGACGGCAATGACGAGAAGTACTGCATGGGCGACTGCGCCATCAACATCGACTATCAGGATACCGTCGACAAGGCGACCGGCGAGGTGACCTTCACGGCAGCGCAGAAGCTGGCTGAGGTCGCGGTCGAGTCTGCCCGCACGGCAGAGTTCTTCGGCATCGACCCGAAGGTCGCGCTCCTGTCCTTCTCCACGAAGGGCTCCGGCAAGGGCGGCACGGTCCAGCTCAGCCACGACGCCACCATCGAGGCGCAGAAGCTTGCACCCGAGCTGGCCATCGACGGCGAAATGCAGTTTGACGCGGCCGTCTCCCCGGTCGTCGGCCAGCTGAAGTTCCCCGGCAGCAAGGTAGCAGGCTATGCCAACACGTTCATCTTCCCGTGCATCGAAGCCGGCAACATCGGCTACAAGATCGCCCAGCGCCTCGGCGGCTTTGAGGCCTACGGCCCCATCCTGCAGGGTCTGAACGCCCCCATCAACGACCTCTCCCGCGGCTGCAACGCCGACGAGGTCTACAAGATGGCCATCATCACCGCTGGTATGGCGTAAGCTGTAATTTTATAGAATTTGCGTAAATTCGAACAGAATCTGTAGGGGCGGACGACACTGTCCGCCCGCAGAACGCAGTGCTTTTTCGAAAATCTGCGGCGAATTTGCCACATTTTTGAGGCCGACAGAGTCGTCGGCCCCTACGCACTCCGTCAAAGCCAAAACGCGAGCTTCACTTGCGTTTTGGAGCGGAAGAAGGAAGCCGACAGGATAAGCAGCCTTGCTTTGCAAGGATGCGTTCCGAAAGGCTTTCTTCTGACGCGGTGTCCTGCGCCACCTGAAAAACTTCGTGGGGATACTGCCGCAAGGCAGCATCCCCACATCTTTGCCTTGGAGTATTATTTCTTATGAAACTGACTGATTATCTGGGCGATAAGCCCTTCTGGCGCGTGACCGTGAAGCTGGCGGTTCCAGTCGCGCTGCAAAACGTATTGACAAGCTCGTTCCAGCTGGTCGACACGCTGATGGTGTCGCAGCTGGGCGACGTGACGCTCTCCGCCGTCGGCATGGCGGCCCAGTGGGGCTGGCTGTGCGGGCTTCTGGGCTTTGGCCTGTGCTCGGGCATGAGCGTGTTTATCTCGCAATATTGGGGCGTCAAGGACCTCAAGGGCATCCGGCGCGTGATGGGCATCGGCCTGATGCTGGCGATGTTCGTTTCGCTCGGCTTTCTGGCCGTCGCGCTGGCGGCGCCCACATGGGTGCTGGGCCTGTTCAATCAAGACCCCGCCGTCGTGGAAACCGGCTGCCGGTATCTGCGCATCGTCTGCTTTTCCTATCCCGCCGTCGCGCTGACGTATCTGCTGTCCAACGTCCTGCGCGGTACAGAGCGCGTCCGCCTGCCGCTCTATGTTTCTATCGTCACGACCATCGCCAACGCCTTTGCGGACTATGGCCTGATCTTCGGCGCGTTCGGCCTGCCGCGGCTCGGCGTAGAGGGCGCGGCCATCGCAACGTGCATTTCGTCCTGGCTGGGGCCGGTGCTGATTCTGATCTTCTCTGCGTTTGAGAAAAACCTGCTGGTCGGCCCGGTGCGGGAGCTGCTTGACTTCAACCTGAAGCAGCTCGGCGAGTTCTGCGCCCGCGCACTGCCCGTCATGTCGAACGAAGGCCTGTGGGCGCTCGGTATGCTCATGCTCAACCGCATTTATGCCAACATGGGCTATGAATATTACGCGGGCATGACCATCTTCAAGACGTTTTCCGAGCTGGCCTTCGCGTTCTATGTCGGCCTCGGCAATGCCTGCGTCATCATGGTCGGCAAATCCATCGGCAGCGGCAAAATTCAACGCGGCGTGTCCGACGCCCGGCGCTTTTCCGTGCTGGTGCCGCTGATGGGCCTCGTTGTGGGCCTGACGATGATCGCCGCGCGGCACCCGCTCGTGTCCCTGTTCGCCATGGGCGACAATCTTTCGGCCACGACCATCTCAACGGCCTACGCCGTGACGATCTTCTGCTCGCTGGAATACTGCTTCCGCAATATCTCCTATGTGCAGGTCGTGGGCGTGTTCCGCTCCGGCGGCGATACGCTGACGGGCATGATCTTCGACCTTGCAAGTCTCTGGGTCGTCGCCATCCCGCTGGCGCTGCTGGGTACGCGGGTGCTGCACGTGTCGTTCCTCGGCGTCGTGATCCTCGCGTATCTGGGCGAGGACATCCCGAAGAGCATCCTGTGTCTGCTCCACTTCAGATCCATGCGCTGGCTCAAGCCCGTCACCGAAGAGGGACGCGCGGGGCTGAAGGCGTATAGAGAGGAAGAATAACCGCCGTACCAAAGGCTCCCCTTGTTCCAAAGGGGAGCCTTTGCCGCTTCATAGAAGATGGGAATGCTGTAGCGCACTGCCGGCGCTGCCTGCTTTTCCCTGCCCATGTCCCGACTGTATCCGCGCGGCGAATCTGCCACACTAAGGGCAGAACTTTCGGAAGAGGGGATGCAGATGAAAAAACAGCTGCGGGGGCTTTTCTGCGCAGCGGCGCTGGCAGCGGTGATGGCGCTTCCTGCGCGGGCAGCGGAGCAGACGCACCGCGCCTATCTTTGCGGCTACCCGGATGGAAGCATCCAGCCGGGTGCGCCCGTCACGCGGGCGCAGCTTGCCTGCGCGCTCGTGCGGCTGGCGGAGGAGCCGCTGCCGGAGCCGGAGCGCGTGACGTTTTTTGATGTGCCGGGCGACCACTGGGCCTGCGCGCAGATCGGGAAGCTCACGGGCCTGGGACTGCTGCCGTTCGGAGACGGCGGCTGGTTCCTGCCGTCTGCCGCAGTCAGCTGGCGGGAGCTGTGCGGCGTGCTGGACACGCTGGCGGACTCGGAGACGGGCCGCGAGATATTTCCGGCGCTGACTGGTGCGTGGGAAGAGAAAACGGTTTTTGAAGCGGGGCAGGGGAGCGCCGCAGGCAGCGCGGCGGTCAGCCGGGCGGAGCTTGCGCGCGCAATGAACAGTTTGCTCTCCCGCAGTCCGGACAGGGAAGATGCGCAGCTGCGTGCCGCCGCGTGGTACTGGGACAATCAGGACGAGACGGCGTGGTATTACGCCGATCTGATCGAGGCGGCGGTCGATCATACCTGCCGCGTCCCGGTCGCGGCGGAGCAGTGGACGGGCATCGGCTAGATATTGTTCCGCAATCGCAAACGGCGTGCAAAATGCTCAAAAATGGGGCGCGAAGTTTGTAAAAAATGGCGGGCAGAAAATTTGACAGGAGCATTGAATTTTTTTTGCCCGCCCTTTATAATGAAACTACAATCTAAGATTGGTAGCTGTAAGGAAGTGTTTCGCACACGGGCTGCAACTATCACTCGGCTTGCACGGCAGAGTGTTTCAGATGAAGATCTGAAGCACTTTTGTTATATGCACCGGTGAGCATCACGAAAAGGAGGAACCCCCATGAACTTACTCACAAACGGACGCGTCATCACCCGCGACGAGGGCGGCAAGGGCTATTACGAAAAAGGCGCCGTCGCCTATGAAGGCACCAAAATCGTCGAGGTCGGCGAAGAAGCCGCGCTGCGCGCAAAATACCCGCAGGCCGAGATCATCGACGCCAAGGGCGGCGTCATCATGCCCGCGTTCATCAACGCGCATACCCACATCTATTCCGCGCTGGCACGCGGCCTGTCCATCGTCGGCAACAACCCCACGAACTTCTATGAGGTCCTCGACGGTACGTGGTGGGCCATGGATCGCAAGCTGACGCTCGAAGGCTCCCGCGCCTCCGCAGATGCCCTGTACATTGACTGCATCAAGCAGGGCGTCACGACCATTTTCGACCATCACGCAGCCTACTGCGAGATCCCCGGCTCCCTGTTCCAGATCGGCGAGAGCGCCAAGAAATTCGGCATCCGCTCCTGTCTGTGCTACGAGGTCTCCGACCGCGACGGCGAGGAAAAGTGCCTGCAGGCCATCAAGGAGAACGCCGACTGGATCACCTACTGCGAACAGCAGAAGGACCCGATGCTCGCCGCCATGTTCGGCGGCCACGCGCTGTTCACCATCTCCGACAAGACCTTCGACCGCATGGTCGAGGCCAACAATGGCCGTACCGGCTATCACATCCACGTCTCCGAGGGCATGAACGACGTCTATGACAGCCTGCAGAATTATGGCCGCCGCCCCGTGCAGCGCCTGCACGACCACGGCATCCTGGGCGACAAGACCATCCTCGGCCACTGCATCCATGTGAACCCGGCTGAGATCGAACTCATCCAGAACACCCACACCATGGTCGTCAACAACCCCGAATCCAATATGTCCAACGCCGTCGGCGTCTGCCCGGTGCTGCCGCTTTCCAAGGCAGGCATCCTGCTCGGCCTCGGCACCGACGCATGGACGAACGACATGATCGAATCGCTCAAGGCCGCGCTCTGCGTCCAGCGCCTGAACGCCTGCCTGCCGAACGTCGCATGGTGCGAAGTCACGGGCATGCTCTTTAAAAACAACGCGAAGATCGGCGCAAAGTATTTCCCGGACGAGCTGGGCGTGCTCAAGGCCGGTGCCGCCGCCGATATCATCGTCATGGATTACAAGCCGTACACCCCGTTCTCGGACGAGAATATTGACGGCCACATCCTCTTCGGCATGACCGGCAAGCTCTGCCGCACGACCATTGCCAACGGCAAGCTTCTCATGAAGGACCGCGAGCTCATCGGCATCGACGAGGAAGCCGAAAACGCGCATATCCTCGAAGCCGCCAAGAAACTCTGGGGCGCACTGAACCACAGAGAGTATTAAGCCACTTCTGCGTTTTGTAGGGGCCGATGCCCACATCGGCCCGCGCAGAATATACCTGTTTTTGCGGAAATCTACGGCGAATTCGCAGTTGCCCAACGGGCCGCTGTGGGCATCGGCCCCTACAGTGAAGAACAGGAGGGTTCCCAATGTACGAAACCACCCGTCAGAGAATCTGCAAGTGGCTCCTGCTTGCCGTGCTTGTGTTCTCCACGCTCGACGCCGCGCTGTTTGCCCTCTTCGATATCGGCATGGAGCGGCTCGGCCTGCGCTGTCTCAATTCGTTCTTTGAATTCTACCTGCCGGAGCTGTTTCCGGGGAAGCTGACCGTGTATATTGCCGCGTTTGCCGGGCTGGCCGCGCTGGTCGGCTGGGTCCTGCTGCTCTGCGGAAAACGTGCGGGAGTAACCGTAATCTTTGCCGTTTCAGTCCTTCCGTTTTTCAAAAGTATTCTGATCTTCCTGACCAGCATTCTGGCCCTGTTCAGCGCAGCGGATCTCGGCGCGCAGGCGCTGGCATTCGCAAAGGATTTCGTGACATTCGTCACAGCCGGGCTGCCCATCGTATTGATGCTGTTCTGGAAGGGCCGCGGCTATTAAAAATTAGGAGGTAATCACATGTCTGAAAAAATGTATCCGATCCCGTTCAAGTCTCTGATGAACTGGATCGTCACCGAATACGCCCGCGAGGGTGAGATCTTCGGCGTGCACACGCCGTATTATGCCACCGGCAAGACGCTCCCCATCTTCGGCGAGACGATCGAGACACCGTTCGGCCCGGCAGCAGGCCCCAACAGCCAGCTGGCACAGAACATCATCGCTGCGTATTTTGCCGGCGCCCGCTTCTTCGAGGTCAAGACGGTGCAGAAAATGGACGGCGAAGAGCTGGCCCGCTGCGTGCCGCGTCCGTGCATTCTGGCCGCTGACGAGGGCTACAACCAGGAATGGTCGACCGAGCTCGAAGTCCCGCAGGCGCAGAATGAGTATATCAAGGCCTGGTGCGCGCTCAAAGTCCTGTCCAAGGTCTACGGCCTCGGCTCCCCGGACGGCTTCGTGTTCAACATGTCTGTCGGCTATGATCTCGAGGGCATCAAGGGCGAGAAGGTCAACAGCTACATCGACAACATGATGGACGCGTCGAACACCGCGCAGTTCAAGGAATGCCTCGCCGTTCTGACCGAGCTGTTCCCGGAGGAAAAGGACTTCATCGCCGCCATCTCCCCGCGCGTCAGCCGCAGCGTCACGGTTTCCACGCTCCATGGCTGTCCTCCGCAGGAGATCGAGCGCATCGCGTCCTATCTCCTGACCGAAAAGGGCCTGCACACCTTCGTCAAGTGCAACCCGACCATCCTCGGCTACAAGACCGCCCGCACTATCCTCGACTCCATGGGCTATGACTACATCGTCTTCGACGAGCACCACTTCAACGAGGATCTGCAGTGGGCCGATGCCGTGCCGATGTTCGAGCGTCTACAGGCGCTGGCAGACTCCAAGGGCCTGGAATTCGGCCTCAAGCTCTCCAACACCTTCCCCGTCGACACCACCCGGAACGAGCTGCCCGGCACCGAAATGTACATGTCCGGCCGCAGCCTCTTCCCGCTGACCATTGAGATGTGCAGCCGCATCAGCCGTCAGTTTAACGGCAAAATGCGCATTTCCTTCGCGGGCGGCGCGGAATTCTTCAACTGCGACAAGCTGTTTGCCGCAGGCATCTGGCCCATCACCGTCGCGACCACCATCCTGAAGCCCGGCGGATACAACCGTCTGGCCCAGATGGTCGAAAAGACGGAAAAGCTGCCGTATCACGCGTTCAACGGCACGGATTCCGCCGCGATCAGCGATATGTCCGCCGCCAGCCACAGCGACTTCCATCACCTCAAGCCCATCAAGCCCCTGCCTGCCCGCAAGAGCGAGGACAAGGTGCCCCTCATCGACTGCTTCACCGCACCCTGCAAGGGCGGCTGCCCCATCCATCAGGACATTCCGGAGTACATGGAGCTTGTCCGCCGCGGACTGTACGGCCCGGCGCTGAAGCTGATCACGGAAAAGAACCCGCTGCCGTTCCTGACCGGCACGATCTGCGCGCACCGCTGCCAGAACAAGTGCTCGCGCAACTTCTATGACGAATCCGTCCACATCCGCGACACCAAGCTCGTCGCAGCGGAGCACGGCTACGGCGCGCTCATGGCCTCGCTGAAGCCGACCGCGAAGCTGCCCGGCAAGAAGGCCGCGATCATCGGCGGCGGCCCGACCGGCATTGCAGCTGCCTACTTCCTCGCCCGCGGCGGCGTGGAAACCACGATCTTCGAGCGCGAAGCGAAGCTCGGCGGCGTGCCGCGCTATGTCATTCCCGCGTTCCGCATCTCCGACGAAGCGCTCGACAAGGACGTTGCGCTCATGGAGCGCCTTGGCGTCGAAGTCAAGTGCGGCGCACCGGCTCCCAGTGTGGAAGCGCTCAAGAAGCTGGGCTACACCCACATCCTGATGGCCACCGGCGCATGGCAGGCGGGCGAACTCGGCATCCCCGGCAATGTCAAGGGCGTCATCGGCTGGATGAAGGAAATGAAGCAGCAGGTCAAGCCGTGCCTTGAGGGCCATGTGGTCGTCGTCGGCGCAGGCAACACCGCCATGGACGCAGCCCGCGTCGCCAAGCGCATGGGCGCGGCCTCCTCCACCATCGTTTACCGCCGCACGAAGAAGGAAATGCCCGCCGATGAGCATGAGCTGAAGCTTGCCATCGACGAGGGCGTGAAGCTGGTCGAGCTGGCGGCTCCCGTCGAGCAGAAGGACGGCAAGCTGGTCTGCAATCAGATGAAGCTCGGCGAGCCCGATGCATCCGGCCGCCGCAGCCCCGTCGCCACCGGCGAAACGTTTGAGATTCCGTGCGATCTTGTGATCTCCGCCATCGGCGAGAAGGTCGACGCGAAGCTCATGGCCGAAAACGGCATCGAAATGGGCCGCAAGGGCCCGGCCTTCAAGACCAACATCGAAAACGTCTGGTCGGCTGGCGATGCGCACAGAGGCCCGGCCACCGTCGTCGAGGGCATTGCGGACGCCGCCGCGTTTGCGGAGGCCGTCATCGGCAAGGCGCACACGTATGAAATTCCCGAGCAGGCTTATCCTGCCAAGGCTGATGCGATTGCCAAGAAGGGCATCCTGAAGATGGCCTCCTGCGCCTGCTGTGAGGGCGGACGCTGCCTCGACTGCAATACCGTCTGCGAAAACTGCGTCGATTCCTGCCCGAACCGCGCGAACGTCGTGGTCAAGCTGGCCGATGGCCGCCATGAGATCGTCCACGTCGACAAGATGTGCAACGAGTGCGGCAACTGCACGCAGTTCTGCCCGTATGCCTCCGAGCCGTGCCACGACAAGTTCACGCTCTTCCAGACCGAAAAGGACATGAACGAGAGCGAGAACAGGGGCGTCCTGTTCCTCGGCGGCGACAAGATCCGCGTCCGTCTGGAAAAAGACGAAGTCCTCGACCTGTCCCAGCCGAACGAGCTGCCGCAGGATATTGAGACTCTGATCCTTACCCTCCGCGGCAAATACAGCTACCTCTACACCGAATAATAAGACAAACGTAAAAGCCTCCCCTTGCCGTGCTCCGCACGGTAAGGGGAGGCGTCATTTTCGAGGAAAATGACGGAGGGGATTTGCAGCGTTCGAATCCCTTCAGTCAGCTTCCCTTGCGCCCAAGGGAAGCCTTTGTTGGGGCGTAAACCTCTGGATTGACAAAAAATGAAGTGTGATATATAATCGACGATACGCATTGACCGATTTCCATGCAAAATGAAACAGCGCCGGCTGCCGGACACGAAGATGGCTTGCGCTGCATGTTTATCAGGAGTTATGAGAATGAAACAGATCGTTGTATACGTCCATGGAAAGGGCGGTTCTGCGGAGGAAGCGGAGCATTACAGCGCTCTCTTCCCGGACAGCGAGGTGCTCGGCTTTGACTACCGCGCGCAGACCCCGTGGGAGGCCAGAGAAGAATTTCCCCGGTTTTTTGCCGCCCAGCGCGCACGCTGCGGGCGGCTCACGCTGATTGCGAACAGCATCGGCGCGTATTTTTCGCTGCTGTCGCTGGATGAAACGCTGGTCGACGCGGCGTATCTGATCTCCCCGGTCGTGGACATGGAAAAGCTGATTGGCAGGATGATGACGTGGGCGAACGTGACCGAGCGGGAGCTTGCGGAACGGCAGGAGATCCCCACGACGTTCGGAGAAACGCTCTCATGGCGGTATCTGTGCGATGTGCGTGAGCATCCGGTCACGTGGCGCGTCCCGACGCGCATTCTGTACGGGGAGCGGGACGAGCTGACCGACATGCGGACCATTACGGAGTTTGCGGAGAAGAGCGGCGCAGCCCTGACCGTTATGCCGGGCGGCGAGCACTGGTTCCACACGGATGAACAGCTGCGGTTTCTGGACCGGTGGATCTCGGCATGATGGAGACAGAACGCCTGCGCCTGCTGGATACGTTTACGGACGGGGAAGGGGAGCAGACCACCGTATACGGCAGCAGACGGGCGGAATGGCGTGCGCCATGCTGAAACCTGCGGCGTTCGGATTTTTGCGTGTTTTGCAGAAATTACCTTGATTTTCTGCTGTCTCCGTAGTATAGTATGTCAAAATACATGCTTTGTGTTCAGGAGGTCCGGCTATGGCACTCAAAGAGAATTACCGGGAATTGCTGATCGACGCGGTCGTCCGCGTTGCTGCGCGCGAGGGGCTTGACCGCACAACGACCAAGCTGATCGCGGCGGAGGTTCCGTGCAATGAGGTCTATATCTACCGGAATTTCGGCAGCAAGGACGCGCTGCTTCAGGCCGCGTTCAGCCGCACTGACCTGCGCTTCGTGCAGACGGTTCTGAAAAATCTGGACGTGATGGATGCGCCCGGCCAGCCGCTGGAGCAGCGTTGCCGCGCGCTGTGGGAGCCGGTGTGGCGCTTTTGCCTGGCCCAGCCGGACGACATTCGGTTCTATCTGCGCTATTATTATTCCGCGCAGTTCCTTGCCAGCGCCCACGAGCTGCACCACCGCAATTACCAGCAGCTTCAGGCCCGTCTCAGCCGCTACTTCATCTCCTCGCACGACAGCTGGCTGCTGATGGCGCATATATTTGAGACGATCCTCAGCTTTGTCTCGCACGTGCTCTGCGGCGATCTGCAGGATACGCCCGAACTGGACGAGCAGGTCTTCAGCCTCATCTTCCGCACGCTGCAGCCCTATATGCTGCCGTAAATATCCGCAAATCTCGAAAAAAACACTTGACTTTTCCGGAACTTCTGCTATAATAAACCTGCAATTTGAGTTGCGGGTGTAGCTCATCCGGTAGAGCGCCACCTTGCCAAGGTGGAGGTAGCGAGTTCGAGCCTCGTCACCCGCTCCAAACGCTGCGAACAGTTTCGTTCGCAGCGTTTTTTTCGTCTGTTCGGACGCGGACGATCTTCGCACAGGCCCGCCGCGCCGCGGCCCGTATGATCCTTTAGGCTGGCTTTAGGTGCGTCTGCTATGCTGGGGCCATAAAGGAGGCCATGTTCTGTGCTTGATTCGATCATTACCTCGGAAATAACGCCGGCGATCTTTCTGCTGTGCTCGGCGGCCTCCGTGCTGCCCGGCGTCGCCGCAGAGCTTCTGCAGCACGATCTTCTGCGCCCGCACGTCGGACAAAGAAGCGCTCTGACGCTTGCGGTTCACAGAGAGTGCCTGTATAATCAAAACAGAACATAAGAGGAGGCGGCGGTATGCGGCTTTTGCTTGCGGAGGACGAGGCAGATCTGGCCGAGGCGCTCGGCGTGTTTTTTGAAAAGAATCATTTTTCGTATCCACGAACCGGGATATCAACGATATGCTCGACCTCATCTGCGAAGGGCCGGACCCCGGCGCGCCTGCCGGGAAGCCGCAGTCCGGCCCGGACGCGGTGCGGTCCATGCAGCAGCCGCAGGAGCCGCCGAAGGGGCCGTTCAATCAGGAAACACCGTATTCCATGCGCTATTTCACCCTGACGCTTGACACGGACGGGCCGCTGGACCGCCTGTTTGACCGCTTCTACCGGCCGGACGCCTCCCGCACCGCTGCGACCGGCGGCTTCGGCATCGGCCTCTCCATCGCCAAGAGCATCGCAGAAGCCCACCACGGCACCATCCGCGCCAGCGTGCAGGAAAGCCGCATCACATTTGCCGCAGAGCTGAAATGAGTGCGGGAGCATGATAGATGATCTCGCTCAAAGCCGCCCCTTGCCGCACCGCGCGCGGTAAGGGGCGGTGGTGTAAAACAAGCACCCCGTATGTCTGACATACGGGGTGTTTTGCGGATTTACGGAAGTGTTCGGATGCAGTCCTTCAGGAGCTGCATAAATGCTTCGCGGTCGAGCTTCAGCAGCACGAGCGCGTTTTTCTGCTCGAATTTTTTGTCGCTCTGCAGATCGGTGACGGTCTTGCCGAGCGTAAGCTCGGCCTGCGTTTCCACGAAAACGCCCGCCATTTTTCCCTCGAACAGCTCCGGGTGTGCCAGATACAGGACAGGGCAGGAATCATGCTGCGCGACGCCCGTGAGCCCAACGGTCTGCACCGCGCTCCACGCGCAGGCAAACAGCTCGCGTACCAGGCTGCCGCAGCGATTGCCGTATCCGGCCATTTCGTCCCAGTCTGCGGGGCGAAGCTCGGCCTGCATCGTAACGTCAAGACCGCACATGACGAGCGGCACGCCGGATTTGAACACGATCTGCGCCGCGTCCGGGTCGTCGTAGATGTTGAACTCTGCCGCAGGCGTCACATTGCCGCCGACGGCTGCGCCGCCCATCAGGGCGATGGAGTGCAGCAGAGTTTTCAGTTCCGGGTATTTTGTAAGCGCGATGGCCACGTTTGTCAGCGGCCCGGTCGCGACCAGACGCAATTCGCCCGGCATCCGCTTCGCCGCTTCATAGAGTGCGTCCCACGCGGGCGTGGTTTCAGGCGCACAGTCCGGCAGGGGCAGCTCGACATCTCCGAGGCCGTTTTCGCCATGGAACTTGCCGGCCACGTGCGGTTCCCGCACAAGGGGGCGCTCCGCGCCGGGATAGACCGGATAATCGGCGTCCAGCAGATGCACGATGCGCCGTGTGTTCGGGAAGGTGTTGTAGAGGGGGCTGTTGCCCGCCACGGCGGACAGCGCGACGACCGAAAGCTCCGGCAGCGCGTGGGCCAGCATGATCGCAACGGAATCGTCCGTGCCGGTGTCGCAGTCGATCCAGACTGGAATCTGTTTGGTTGTCATGCCTCTGCCTCCCCGTAGAATTTGATGGCCTCGACCAGCAGATCGGCGAAGCGGTCCCGGTCAACGTCCATCAGCACGTCCGCATTCGGCGCGTGACCGGAGAAGCCGAGCAGATCGCCCACGGTCGTGCCGCGGCAGTATTCGCCCGCTGTTTCGATCTGGACATACATGGGCCGGATGGTGAAAATTTCGGGATGGATGAGCGCCATGACCGCGCACGGGTCGTGCATCGGCGCACCAGCGTAGCCAATGGAACGGTGGAACTTGTAGAAAAACTCCAGCCACTGCGCGACGATATCGCTGACCGGATTACCAAGTGCGCGCACGCGCTCAAAATCCTCCGGCATGATCAGCGCCTTTTCCGTCACGTCCAGACCGGCCATTGTGATGGGGACGCCGGATGTGAATACGATCCGTGCTGCTTCCGGGTCGACGAGAATGTTGAATTCCGCCGCAGGCGTCCAGTTGCCGGTGGCGATGCCGCCGCCCATCAGGGAAATGCGGGCGATTTTGCATTTCAGCTCCGGGTGCGCCAGCAGCAGCGCCGCAACGTTCGTCTGCGGGCCGGTCGCCACGATGGTGACAGGCTCCGGCGATTCGCGCAGCACCTTCGCCATCAGCTCCGGCGCGGAAAGCGCAGAGGCTTCAAACGCAGGCTCCGGCAGCGCCGGGCCGTCAAGGCCCGATTCGCCGTGGACAGACGGCGCGTTCATCACGTCGTTCAGAAGCGGATGCGGGCAGCCCTTCCCGACCGGCGCGTGCAGGCCGATGAGCGTGCAGACGCGCAGTGCGTTATAGGTCGTTTTTTCAATCGTCTGGTTGCCGCAGCAGGACGTTACGGCAAGGATCCCGAGTTCCCGGCTGGCCCGCGCCAGGACCCACGCAATGGCGTCGTCATGGCCGGGGTCGCCGTCGAGAATGACGGGGATCTTTTTGTGTTCGGACATAAAGCCCTCCTTATTTGAGCGCGGCAGCCGAGTGCAGCTTCTTCGCGCGGCTGCGCCGCACGAGGGAGAAGATCACAAGGCCGATGATGGTAACGGCGTAGGGGATGGGGGAGGCGAGGTTCGAGTCGAGGCCGACGGCGGAGAATTTGATGCCCAGCGCCTGCGCAAAGCCGAACACGAGCGAGGACAGCATACCGCCGAGGCATTCACCGCCGCCCATGGCCTGTGCAGCCAGCGCGATAAAGCCGCGTCCTGCGACCATGTCAAGGGACCATCCGGCCGCGTAGTACATCGACATGAACGCGCCGCCGAAGCCGCACATGAGGCCGGAGAAGCCGATGGCGATGTACTTGATCTTCAGCACGGAAACGCCGACGGAGCTGGCCGCGTTCGGGTTTTCGCCGACCGCGCGGATATTGAGACCGAGGCTCGTCTTATACAGCATCACGCTCGTGAGCGCGCAGCAGATGAACGCGATCCACGTCAGCAGGTTGTGTCCCGAAATGATGCTGCCCAGGAAGGGGATCTTGTCAATCAGCGGAATGTTGATGTTCGGGATCAGCAGATTTGAGGTGATCAAACCGGTGGAGGACGCCATGGATGTGCCCTCGGACAGGTTCGTGATGACCTTGCACAAAAACAGCGTGCCGCCGGAGCCCATCATGTTGACGGCGATGCCGACAAGCGTGATATCGGTCTTGAGCTGGAAGGCGAAGAAGCCCATCATCAGGCTCATGAGCACGCCGATGGCCAGCGCGGCAAGCAATCCCCAGACCCAGCTGTGCGCATAATAGGACACGAGCGAGCCGGTCAGCGCGGAGAACATCATCAGGCCCTCCAGACCGATGTTGCAGAAGCCTGCCTTTTCAACCACGATGGCCGCCAGCGTTGCGAACAGGATGGGCGCGGAAATGCGGATGATGGAGAAGAAGAACTCCGGCGTCAACAGCATTTTCAGAAAATCAAGCACGCTCGGCACCTCCCTTCTGCGCTTCGAGCGCAGCCTTCGCGGCAAGCTCCTCCTGCGCCGTCTTGACGACCAGCTTCTGCCGGTATTTGGACAGGAACTGCTCGGCGGCGAAGAACAGGAAAATGACGCCCTGAATGATATCGATCAGCTGCGACGGTACGTTTGCATACGTCGCCATCAGCTCGCAGCCCTTTGTGAGATAGGCCATGAAGAACGACGCGAACGGTACGAACCACGGATTGTTGCCCGCGAGGATCGCAATGGTGATGCCCGTCCAGCCGTAGCCGGGAAGCGAGCTCCACGAGAACGTCGGATACCGGCCAAGCATCTCGATGCCGCCGCCGATACCGGCCAGGAAGCCACCCAGCACCTGCGACAGCACGATCACGGTCGCGACCTTCATGCCAGAATATTTGGCAAACGCCTGATTGATGCCGATCATGCGGATGGTGTAGCCCCAGCGGGTGTTGAACATGAAAAGGCCAATCAGCACGACGCAGGCGATCGCAATGACAAAGCCCCAGGAGAGCTTCGAGCCGTTGTCAATGAGCGGCGCGATCCTGGACGTCTCCAGAAATTCATACGACTGGATCTGGCCCTTGGTCTTGTCGGCAAGATACGTGTTCATCAGGTATTTGATGAGATACATGATGATGTAGTTGAGCATCAGCGAGCAGACCATTTCGCTCACATTCAGCTTGGTCTTTAAAAGCGCGGGCAGCAGCATGATCGCGGCAACAGCCAGACCGCCGGCCAGAACGCCCACGACCGGATGCAAAAACGCCGCCATCGGCACATAGACCGCGACCATGCCGGTCGTGAACGCGCCGAGCATGATGCCGCCCTCCGCGCCGAGGTTGAACTGGTTGGCGGAGAACATGACGCAGACGGAAAGGCCGGTGAAGATGATGGGGATCATCGAGGCCAGAATGTCGGTCAGGCGCTTGAAATCAAAGGTGGTGCCGCTGCGTCCCATGCGGAACAGCGGGCCGACGAGCAGCTGCTTTAATGCGTCGCCGGTGGCGGAAAGCTTCTCGGAGAAGCTGCTTCCGTCTGCCGACAGGAAGATCAGCAGCGTCGCCACAAGCAGCGCGATGAGAATGGCGAGCAGACCGCGGATCACGGAGAACAGGATCTGACGTTTCTTAGTCATGGCAAACCCTCCTGATTTCCTCTTCGCTCTGGGTCTTGAGCCCGAGCATGTATTCGCCCATCACATCGTCGGTGAGGGTGGAGGTGTCTTCAAAATACGCGGCAATTTTGCCGCCGTGCATGACGATCAGACTGTCGGACAGCTCCATGACCTCCGCCAGATCTGCCGAGATCAGCAGCACCGCAATGCCGGAGCGAGACAGCTCGACGAGCTTTTTGCGGATGAATTCCGTCGCGCCGACGTCAATGCCGCGCGTCGGCTGGTCGGCAAGAATGAGCACCGGATTGCCGGAGAATTCGCGCGCGACGACGACCTTCTGAATGTTGCCGCCGGAGAGCATACCGACCTGCTGCTTGCGGGATTTGCACAAAACGGCGTAGTCCTCGATCAGCTTGTCCGCCTCGTCGTGAATGGCCTTCATGTTGAAAAGCGGGCCATGGTTCAGCCGCTTTTCCGCCGAACGGTCGGAAATGAGATTTTCCTCGATGGACGCGCTGCCCGCAATGCCATAGAGCATACGATCCTCCGGGATGAGGGCGACGCCCTTGTCGCGCAGCTTCTGCTGCGAAAGGCCGAGAAGATTCTCCGACTGCATCGTCACCGTGCCCGCGTTCGGCGTCAGGAAGCCGAAGAGCATATCGACCAGCTCCTTCTGGCCGTTGCCCTCGACGCCCGCAATGCCGAGAATTTCACCCCGGCGCACGTCGAAGGAGATCTTGTCCAGCATCTTCTTGTGCCACTCGTTGACGTATTCGACGTCGCGCACGCGCAGCACAACATCCGACGGCTGCGCCTTGTCCTTCTGCACGTTCAGAATGACATCGCGGCCGACCATCAGGCGCGAAATTTCCTCCTTCGTCACGTCGCACGTGTTGTAAACGCCCATCGAGCGCCCGCCGCGCATGATCGTCAGCCGGTCGGTGATCTCCATGATCTCGTTCAGCTTGTGCGAAATAAAGACGATGGTATAGCCCTGCTCCTTTAAATGCCGCAGCTCCTTGAACAGCTCGACCGTCTCCTGCGTGGTCAGAACGGCCGTCGGCTCGTCGAGGATCAGGATCTTTGCGCCGCGCACGAGCGCCTTGAGGATCTCGACTTTCTGCTTCATGCCGACCGGGATGTCCATGACCTTGGCCTCCGGCTCGACGTGCAGGTTGTATTTTTCCGCGTATTCCTTTGTGATGGCGACGGCCTTCGCGTGGTCGATGAACAGTCCCTTGCGCGGAGCCATGCCGAGCACCATGTTTTCCGCAACGGTCAGGCTCGGCACGAGCATGAAATGCTGGTGTACCATGCCGATCCCGTGGGAAATGGCAACGGTGGGGGACGAGAGCGTCAGCTTTTCGCCGTGCACCCAGATCTCGCCGCTCGTCGGCTGCTCCAGACCGAACAGCATCTTCATGAGCGTGGACTTGCCGGCGCCGTTTTCACCCATCAGCGCGTGGATCTCGCCCCTGCGGAGGTTAAAATCCACACCCTGATTGGCCGCGACGCCGTTGGGATACACCTTCGTGATCCCTTTCATCTGGACGACATATTCCTCGTCCAAACGGCCGGTTTTTTCGTCTGGCATACGATATGTTCCTCTCTTTCTTTAGAAAAAGTCGTGCGTATGAAAAAGCAATAAGTAATAGTGAATAAAGAACAAACATCCGTTTTTTCGTTATTCACTGTTACTTAAAGGGGAATCTGATTTTGCAGGGGCGGACGACTCTGCCGCCCGCTTTTATCGCAGAAGCATGTAAGGGGCGGGCAGAGTCGCCCGCCCCTACAAGGTTAAAAGAAAGCTTGATCGAAAATGAACTTACGGTCTGACAGAGTCGCGCAGAGCGGCGAGGTCGAAGTTGGCGTCGAACGCGGTGTCGACCTTGATGCTGCCGTCCATGATGCCCTTCTGAGCAGCCTCAACGGCGGCCTTGGTGTCGGCAGAGGCGTACTTGTCGTAGTTCTTGTCGGTCACGATGCCGACGCCGCCCTCTGCGAGGCCGAGCTGGACTTCGCTGCCCCAGTAAGTCTTACCGGCATCCCACTGGTCGAAGATCCAGACGATGGAGTTGCCGATGTTCTTCAGACCGGAGGTCAGCGTCAGCGCTGCCAGGTCGGAGGAGAAGGTCAGCTCCTGGTCGGAGTCGACGCCGATGAACCATGCCTTGCCGGTGTCCAGAGCAGCCTCAGCCGCGCCGTTGCCCGCGTTGCCGGCAACGCCCCAGATGATGTCGCACTTGTTGTCGTTGATCATGGAGTAGCCGAACTCCTTGGCGATTGCGGTATCGACATAGTCGTTGGTGTAGCGGGTGTCGACCTTGATGTCAGGGTTGACAGCCTGTGCGCCCTCAATGAAGCCGGTCAGGAAGTCGTTGATAACCGGGGAATCAACGCCGCCGACGAAGCCGATGACCGCGTCCTCGTTGATGTTGGCAACGCTGGTGTCCGTGGTCATGCAGGCGGCGAAGGTGCCGACCAGATAGCCCATGTCGTTCTGCTTGTAGGTGATGTTGACGACGTTGGAGTTGTTGCCGGCATAGGTGTTGTCGTCGAAGATCAGATAGAGCTGATCGGGATACTTGGTGGCGACTTCCTTCAGGTAGTCGGGCATCTGATAGGTGCCGCAGATGACGAGGTCATACTCGCCGGACTGGGAAACGTCGTACAGCGTGGACAGCCACTTCGGCTGGTCTTCGTCGGTGCCGCCGAGCTCGATGGTCTTGCAGGTGATGCGGCCTGCCTTGACCAGCTCGTCGATGCCGGCCTGTGCGGAGTCGAAGAAGGACTTGTCGCCCAGGTTGCCGTTGACGATGTAGACGACGTTCTTGACGTCAGAGGCTTCTGTGTTCTCCGTCTTGGAAGCGCAGGCCGCCAGACCGAGAACCATGATTGCTGCGAGCAGCAATGCGATGATCTTTTTCATGTTTGTTCCTCCATCATGTTCAATCTGTATGATTGCGGGGACAAAATCCCCATGATCATTGTACAGGATTGACAGAGCGGTGTCAAGCATTCCGCACGGGGAAAACAAAAAATATTTATCTGTCCTTAAATTTTTTTGGCACTCATGCCGCGGTCAGTCGTCGACCTTTTCCGAGTCGATGATGGGACCGTTTGCGTAGATGCGCAGTTTTTCCCGCGCGGTGCGGATGCGCTTGGAGAAGGCGAGGGTCACAATGAGATCGAACACGCCGTCTGCGATCAGCGAGATCCCGGCCAGCAGCATGATGGAGTCGAATTTGCCGAACAGCACCACGCAGCCCAGCGCGATCGTGACCGCGCCCAGCAGCGCCGGGACCCACCAGCCTGCAAGCCGCGCCCGCGCGCAGTCCACGCCGTCCTGCAGCGTCATCATGCCGTCAATGACGAGGAACACGCCGAACAGCACCGTCAGCAGGCCCTGAATGATCTCCGGCCGCAGCAGGCAGAACACGCCGCACACCAGCAGCACGATGCCCGACACCAGCGCATACGACCCGAACAGCCGCCCGGAGGCCAGATACGAAATGACCGCCGCAATGCCGGAGGCCAGCAGCAAAATGCCAGCCACGTAGCAGATCACGTCCGCCGACGCCTGCGGTGTCAGGATGAACAGAAGACCCAGCAAAATCGCCGAAAACGCGACGATCAGACTGCGCCACTTGAGCGCTTTGAAATACCCACGGATGGATTCCATAAAAAGAACTCCCTTTCCAATATAATATATAATGTATTATGCCGCGCTGCACAGAAAAAAACAACAGTTAAATCCGGCGATCTGCGCAACGCGTCCCCGCCTGTCAGCGCAGGCTGCGCACGTATTCGGACGGCGTCATACCCGTGACGGTGCGGAACTGACGGGAAAAGTGCTGCTGGCTGGAAAAGCCGAGCTTTTTTGCGATCTCGCCCATGGACAGCGCTCCGCCGCGCAGCAGGAGCTTGCTTTCCTCGATCCGGATCTTTGCGATATACGCCCCCGGCGAGATACCGAGCTGAGAGCGGAACAGGCGGTGCAGATATGTCGTGCTGATGTGCGCCTCGTCGGCAAGCGCCTGCAGGCTGAGCTTTTCCCCGGCCCGCGCGGAGATGAGCTGGACAAGGCGGTCGACGATGCGGCGCTCGGTGTGGCTGGTCGCGGGCAGGGGCTGCGCGGCGTCGGCGGACGGCTGCCGGTCCAGACCGCGCAGCAGATCGGCCAGCAGCAGCTTCAGAAGGCTCTCCACGCAGTCGTATGCGTAGCTCTCCGCGCCGTGCGCCTCCAGCATCTGCCGGACAAGCCCGATCTGCCGGGCCGTTAAGCTGAGCGCCCGCCCGGTCAGGCGTGAGCAGGGAAGCTCCGCCGCGCGGAACGAGACGGTCAGGAAGCTGACCGGCCGGTCGGCGTACTGCATATGCCAGACGTTCCGTCCGATGAGCATCAGCTGCTGCTGCCGCAGCAGCACATCCGCGCCTCCGGCCAGATTGTGCAGCTCACCCCGGTCGACATAGACCAGCTCAAACGCCTCGTGCTGTTCGCCGCGAAAATAAAAATCGCTGGCGCACTCCTGATAAAAAAATGTGTAAAGCCGCTCCAGCTTCAGTTCGCTTCCCGTGCCGGAGAATTCCTCCGCCGGGTGGCACGCGAGCAGCTGCACGAGTCCCGGCTGCCGCGCGCGGCAGTCGACCTCGCAGCCGCTGCCGAGCGCCGCGATGGAAAACCGCACGCCCGGCCGCAGCGCAAGCACCCGGTCGAGATAATAGACGCTCCGCGCGTCCTTCTCATAGATCACCAGCAGCGGCATACCCGAAACATAGTCCAGCACGACCGGCCCGTCCGCGCGCAGCTCCCTGACGTCCGCGCCGGGCCGGATCTGCCAGCGCTCGGCGCAGGGGGGCAGCAGCTCCGATTCTGCGGAAAGGATCTCGCCGAACGGCTGCACCTGTGCGGCGGAAAGATTTTTGATCTGCAAAACGACCGCCTCCTTTGTATCCTTTTTACCACAATTTCGCACCGCAGACAACTGTTTTTTCAAATTCTGCCTGAATTTTATCAGATCCTGCACAAATCTGAAAAACCTGTTGTCTTCCGCAGCGGGGGAGGATAAGATGGAGAAAAGACGAAAAAGGAGCAATGAGATGAGCGAAGCGCTGTTTGAAATTCTGCGCGGCTTCCGCCTGGACGCGGAGCCTGTCTCCTGCGAGCCGTATGGCTGCGGGCATATCAACGCGACGTATCTGGCCGTGACGGCCAGCGGCCGCCGCTATATTCTGCAAAAGATCAATCATCACACGTTCTGCGACGTGGCCGGTCTGATGGAGAACATCACGTCCGTCACGGAATTCCTGCGCACAAAAACAGACGACCCGCGCAGCGTCCTGACACTGGTCAAAACGGCGGACGGCGCAAGCTATCTGCACGCGCAGGAGGGCTATTGGCGCGTGTATGACTTTGTGGAGGACACGATCTGCCTCCAGCAGCCGGAAACGGACGAGGATTTTTACCAGAGTGCCGTCGGCTTCGGCACGTTCCAGCAGCTTCTGGCGGAATTCCCGGCAGAAAAGCTCCATGAGACGATCCCGAATTTCCACAACACCCCTGACCGCTACCGCGCGTTCCTTGAGACACTGGAGCGCGACCCCATGCGCCGGGCGGCGCAGGTTCAGCCCGAGATCGAATTTGCGCTTGCCCGGCAGTCTGAAATGGCGGCGCTGCAAACCGCGCTGAAGGCCGGCGAGCTGCCGCTGCGCGTCACGCACAACGACACGAAGCTCAATAACGTTCTGCTCGACGCAAAGACGCGCAAGGCCCTGTGCGTCATCGACCTCGATACGGTCATGCCCGGCTCCAGCCTCTATGACTTCGGCGACTCCATCCGCTTCGGCGCGGCGACCGCCGCGGAGGACGAGCGTGATCTGTCCAGAATGGAAATGAGCCTCGAGCGCTTCCGCGTCTTCACACGCGGCTATGTCCGCTCCTGCCCGGGCCTAACGCAGAAGGAGCTTGAGCTGCTTCCGCTTGGCGCGAAGACCATGACGATGGAATGCGGCGTCCGTTTCCTGACGGACTATCTCGACGGCGACCACTATTTTGCCGTCCACCGCGACGGCCAGAACCTCGACCGTGCCCGCACGCAGTTCAGGCTGGTCGCGGATATGGAGAAAAAATGGAACGAAATGCAGAAAATCGTTGCTGAAGAAGCAAATAAGGAGAGATAAATTATGCTGCACCTGAATATCATCAAAGTAAAGACCCCGGAAGAAATGGGCAAGGCCGCTGCCGACGAATTTGAAGCCGTCATCCATGCCAAGCCTGCCTGCGTCATCGGCCTTGCGACCGGCTCGACCCCGCTGCCGCTGTACCGCGAGCTGATCGCCCGCGAACAGGCCGGTCTGATCGATTTCAGCCGTGTGCGCTCGGCCAATCTGGACGAGTACAAGGGCCTTGCCCCCGACCATCCGCAGAGCTACCGCCGGTTCATGCAGGAAAATCTGTTTGACCATATCTCCATCAAGCCTGAGAACACCATCGTTCCAGACGGCCTTGCCGCTGATATCCCCGCCATGTGCGAGGCGTATGAGCGGAAGATCGAGGACTGGGGCGGCGTGGATATCCAGCTGCTCGGCATCGGCCACGACGGCCACATCGGCTTCAACGAGCCGTGCGACCATTTCCCCGTCATGACCCATGAGGTTCAGCTGACGGACATGACCCGCGAAGCGAACAAGCGCTTCTTCAACTCCGTCGACGAGGTCCCGACAGCCGCCATCACCATGGGCGTCGGCACAGTCATGGCCGCGAAGAAGATCGTCATGGTCATCACGGGCGCGGACAAGGCCGACATTCTCTATAAGGTCTTCTTCGGGCCGGTCACGCCGGAGGTTCCCGGCTCCATCCTGCAGTTCCATCCCGATGTGACGCTCATCTGCGACGAGGCAGCGGCAGCCAGAATGCCGCAGTAAGGACAGCTATGCAGTATTTAGGCATTGAATACCAGATCAGGAATCTGCCCGCGCTGGACCGCGCGTTTATTCCCTTCGGCGTCTGGGCCAGCGCATATGAAAAAGGCGCGGAGCGCCCGTTCAAAATCGCGGTCGAGCGTGAAAACGGTCTTATGACCGTATACGAGACGAAGCTGCGCGGCCCTGCATTCGCCGAGGCAAACTACCGTTATGCTGAGCGCTGCGTCAAGATGCTCCTGTGGAGTGTCGGCGGCTGGCGCGTGTACCTCTGCGGCGACGACGCGATTGCAAAGCGTATGCAGGACGAGTACCGCGCGGGCGGGAAGCGCGAGTTCGACGTCGGTTTCATGCAGGACGTGTACGAGCGCCCGTTTGAGATCGTCCTCGCGGACGAGGCGGGCTTTCCGCAGGCGCACGAGCAGACCAGAAAGGTCGGCGGCCATACGAACGGCTGCCGCATCGGCTTTGACGCGGGCGGCTCCGACCGCAAGGTGTCTGCTGTCATAGACGGCAAGACGGTCTACTCCGAGGAGGTCGTCTGGCATCCCAAGACGAGCGAGGACCCGCAGTACCAGTATGACGGCATCGTTGCCGCGTTCAAAACGGCGGCGTCCAAACTGCCCCGCGTGGACGGCATCGGCGTGTCGTCCGCAGGCGTGTTCATCGGCAACGCGCCGATGGTGTCCTCCATCTTTATCAAGGTCCCGCGCGCCCGCCGCGAGGAGGTCAAGACGGTTTACGACCGTGCGGCCCGAGAGATCGGCGACGTGCCCATCGTTGTCGCCAACGACGGCGATGTGTCGGCGCTGGCAGGCTCCATGAGCCTCGGCGAAGGCTCCGTCATGGGCCTTGCCATGGGCACGAGCGAGGCGGTCGGCTACGTGAACGCCGACAGCAATCTGCTCGGCTGGTTCAGTGAACTGGCCTTTGCCCCGGTCGATCTGAACGAGAACGCCACGCGTGACGAGTGGTCGGGCGATCTCGGCGTCGGCTGCAAGTATTTCTCGCAGGACGCAGTTTCCAAGCTGGCCCCCGCCGCCGGAATCGCGCTTTCCGAGAGCCTGACCCCTGCCGAGAAGCTCAAGGAAGTGCAGAAGCTGGCCGAACAGGGCCTGCCGTATGCGCTGGAGATCTTCAAATCCATCGGCGTGTATCTCGCCCATACGCTTTTCCTGTACGCACGGTTCTATGACATCCGGAACCTGATCGTGCTGGGCCGCGTGGCCTCCGGCGTGGGTGGAGAGCGGATCGTCTCTGAGTGCCAGCGGGTGCTGAAAGAAGAATACCCGGCGCTGGCACAGAAGCTCCGCGTCATGCTGCCGGATGAAAACTTCCGCCGCGTCGGCCAGTCCATGGCCGCGGCCAGTCTGCCGGAGGTATGAGGATGCTGTTCAAAAACGCGAATCTCTTTGTAGATGGACAGTTTCAGCACGGCTCGTTCCGTGTGGAAAACGGAAAATTTACGGAAATTCTGAACGCTGTGCCCACAGAGGACGGCGTTGATCTGGAAAATCAGTATGTCATTCCCGGCCTCATCGACGTGCATAACCACGGCAATTCCGGCGCGGATTTTTCCGACGGCGATTACGACGGCCTTGTCAAAATGGCACGCTATCTTGCCCAAAACGGCGTGACCGGCTTCGCGCCCGCGTCCATGACGCTGCCGTATGACGTGCTGGAGACGGCGTTTCGGACCGCTGTCCGGCTCAGAAACGAGCAGCCGACGGGCTGCGCCCGCCTGCTTGGCATCCAGATGGAGGGTCCGTTCTTCTCCGAAAAGAAAAAGGGCGCGCAGAACGGCGCGTATCTGAAAAATCCGGATTTCGGCGCGTTTAAACGGCTTTATGACGTGTCCGAGGGCCTCATCCGCATTGCGGACGTGGCTGCGGAGCTGCCCGGCGCGGTGGAATTCACGAAGCTTGCAAGTAAGCTCTGCACGGTCTCCATCGCGCACACCGACTGCACGTATGAAGAGGCTTCCGCCGTCTTTGACGCAGGCGCGAGCCATCTGACGCACCTGTACAACGCCATGCCCGGCATCCACCACCGCAAGCCCGGCCCCATCGGCGCGGGCAGCGAACGCGAAGCTGTGGTTGCCGAGCTGATCTGCGACGGCCAGCACGTCCACCCCAGCGCCGTGCGCATGGCCTTCAGGCTCTTCCCGGGCAGGATTTGCCTCATTTCCGACGCGCTGCGCTGCTGCGGTATGCCGGATGGGCAGTATACGCTCGGCGGACAGGATGTGTTCCTGAAAAACAGCGTCGCACGTCTTGCCGACGGCACAATTGCAGGCTCGGCCACGAATCTGTACGACTGTATGCGCAAGGCTGTGGAATTCGGCATCCCGAAGGAGCAGGCCATCCTCTCCGCAACGCTCGTCCCCGCAAGGGAGCTTGGCCGCGAGGCCGAGACCGGCTCGATCACGCCCGGCAAGCTGGCCGACTTCGTCGTCTGTGACGAAGCGCTGAACCGGAAAGCCGTCTATCTCTCCGGCGTCCTGCTGGAACCGTAAATACAATGACCCCCGGACGTACCGTGTCAGGTATGTCCGGGGGTCGTTTCGTGATTTTACTGCTTCTTTCCGGCCCAGAGCTCGCTGAGGATCGTAGAGCCGAGAACCAAGACGGCTCCGGCCAGACCGGCAGGGGAGAGCGGCTCGTGCAGAACGAGGGCCGAGAGGATCAGGGCCGTGATAGGGTCGAGATAGCTCATGAGCGCGACGGTTTGCGTCGGCAGGCGCACCATGGCCCCGAAATACATCGCATAGGGGATCGCCGTATGCGTCAGCGACACCAGAAGCATCAGTCCGGCGGACAGCGCCGTCAGATGCAGACCGGAGAAGCCGCCCGTCAGCGCCAGATACGGTGCCATGACCAGCCCCGCCGCGCCAAGCTGCACGATGGTCTTGTCGTATGCGTCCAGCGAGGTGAGCGCCTTGCGGTTCACGGCGGTGATGGCGGCATATAGGACCGCCGAGCCGACGGCAAGCGCAATGCCCGTCAGCGTTCCGTCCGGCAGCGTGCCGCCGTCCAGCACGCCCGAGACGAGCACCATGCCGCACGCAGCCAGCCCCACACAGACGAGCTGCCGCCACGTGAGCCGCTCGTGGAAGACGAACGGCGAGGCCAGGATCAGCATGACCGGGGCCGTGTAATAGCAGAGCGTCGCGACGGCGATGCTGGTGTAGCGGTACGCCTCAAACAGCAGCATCCAGTTAAAGCCGATCATGCCGCCGGAAATGAGCAGCGGCAGAAGAGACTTCCAGATGGCAGCCAGGCCCGGCTTTTTCCCGCCCAGCCGCTGCAAAAGCAGCAGCAGAACGCAGCCCAGCAGCCCGCGGAAGCAGGCGATCACGCCGCTCGGCAGGTCGATGAACCGGCGCAGCAGGCCGATGGTGCCGAAAATGAGCATACTTGCTGCGAACGGCAGGCGGGCCGAGTGCTCTGTTTTTTCTTTTCTCATAGGTTACTTCCTGAAAAATGCAAGATTCAGATCGACGTCGCCCTCAATGCCGTCGACCGTGCCGGAGGCAGAATACTGCCAGAGGTCAAAGTGATAGGCAAACGACGGCGTATCGTTGTATTCAGCCAGCCAGAACGTGTACGTCTGCAGGCTCGGCAGATGCAGCTCCTCATAGCCGAGCTGCTGATTGAAGTAAAGCCCGGCCTGATAGCCCGCGTTCCGGATCTCGGTGCAGAACGTATCGGTCACGATGGTCAGCGACGCCAGATCCATGGTGTCGCTGCGCGCCTCCGAGCCGATCTTTTCCCAGTCGAAGAAGACGGGGAAGGCGAGCAGGTACCCGGAGATCTTGTCCAGCACGAACCGGGCCTCCTCCCGCGCCTCCTGCTCGTCGATGGCCTGCGAGAAGAAATACACGCCCACGTCAAGCCCGGCGTCAATGGCACCCTCCAGATTCTGCTCGAAATACGCGTCCTCCTGAATGGCTCCCTCCGTATACCCGCGGTAGCCGACGCGGAGAATGGCAAACTGCACGCCGCTTTTCGCGACGCGCTGCCAGTCGATCTCCTGCTGGTGCGCGGAGACGTCGATGCCGACCTGGCTGGTTATGGTGTCGCTTTCATAGCGCAGGAAGCCGCCGTCCATATAAAAGCAGGACGGATCATATGTATTTTCCGGAATTTCCTCCGTCTTGTCCACGGCGCTCGGCTCGATCGGCGTGAGCTGCTCGTGATCCTTCGCACTGACGGTCGCGTTCGTGCCGTAGTGGAGCAATCGGCCCAGCAGGGCCGTCAGCCCCCAGATCACAAGCGCTGCCAGCAGCACAAAAATCACGATCATCAGCGCCCGGGAGCGCCGCGCACGTTTGCTTGTTTGACGCATGAACTGATCCTCTGTAAGTAAATGATGTAGAATTATAGCATATTCTGCGGCAAAAGCCAAGCGGCTTGTCTTTTTTCGAAGGATATGTTATAATATATAAATTACACGACCCAAAGGAGGCGAACGCGTGGATAACATGGAACGCAGGCAGAACGAGGAGCTGCTGGAGGCGCGCAGGCTGCGCCGGCAGGAGCAGAAGCGCAGGCTTCTGATGCGCCAGCGGGTGCTGGTCATTGTTTTGCTTGTGATCGTGATTTTGTCTCTGATCCTCATTCTGCGCGGCTGCCGCAACCGGCGCGAGCACCCGGAGCTTTACGTCAAAAAGGACAATGCGCTGGAGCTGCAGACGGAGCCGGACGCGACCGTCAACATTGCCGCTGTCGGCGATATCATGATCACCGACGATCTGCTTGCCGACGCCAGGCAGCCGGACGGCAGCTATCAGTTTGCCGAAAGCTTTGCCGCCGTGTCCGGCTATACGCTCTCGGCGGATCTCGCCATCGGCAATCTGGAATGCAATTTCTGCGGTGAGCCGTATGCCGGAAAGCCGGATTACCGCGCGCCGGATTCACTTGCCATGACGCTGTCGACCATCGGCTTTGATCTTTTGCAGACGGCCAACACCTGCTCCATCCAGAACGGCCTGTCCGGTTTGCAGAGCACCATCGACGCGCTTACAAACGTGGGCATCGACCATGCGGGCACCTACGCAAGCGAGGCCGAGCGCTCCAATAACGGCGGCGTCGTGCTCAAGACCGTCAGCGGCATGAAGATCGCGATCATCGCCTATACGAAGGGCCTCGGCGGCCTGCAGCTGCCGGAGGGCGCAGAGTACGCGGTGAATCTCCTGTACAAGGATTACAGCACGGACTATGAAAAGCTCGACATGAGCGCCCTTCTGGACTCGGTAGACGCGGCGAAGGCGCTGAAGCCCGACATCATCCTCGTCATGCTCCATTGGGGCAGTGAGGCGACACTGGAGCCTACCAGAACGCAGGAGTCCATCGCAAAGCAGCTGTTCGAGCGCGGCGCGGACGCGGTCATCGGCACGCACAGCCATCTGGTCGGCAGAATGGAGACGATGGACATCACGACGGATGACGGAAAGGAAAAGACCTGCTTTGTGGCCTACAGCCTCGGCAACTTCTTTTCCAGCCAGAGCAGCAGCTATGCCAGCGGCTGCGAGGAATCGGTCATTCTGAACCTGCAATTCACCAAAAACGGCGAGACGGGTGAAACGGCGCTGACAAATGTGAGCTATACGCCCCTGTACCTGCTCGACAGCGGCAAGGACGCCGACGGCAGCCGCTACGAGATCCTCCCCATCCGCACGGCCATCGCCTCCGGCCTGTTCCCGAAGGAAACAGAACGCCTGACAAACGCCATCAGCCGCCTGCGCACAAGGACCGAGTCGGACTTTGATTCCGGTAAATAAGGCGAAGCGCCCGCTGCCATCCGGCAGCGGGCGCTTTGAAATATTGAAGCTTAGTGACCGGCGTTCATCTGCGCAGCGACTTCGGCAGCGAAGTCTTCCTGCTTCTTCTCGATGCCCTCGCCCTTTTCGAAGCGAACGGCGTCGACGAACGTGACCTTGCCGCCCAGAGCCTTGGCTGCGGAGGCCATGTACTGCTCAACAGACATGGAGCCGTCCTTGACGAAGGCCTGCTGCAGCAGGCAGTTCTCCTCGTAGAACTTGTTCAGCTTGCCGGCAGCGATCTTTTCCTTGACCTGCTGGGGCTTGGTGGCCATCTTCGGGTCGTTGTCCATCTGCGCGACGAGAACCTTCTTCTCCTCGGCGATGACGTCCTCGGTGACGAGGCTCTTGTCCCAGAAGCGGGGATTCAGCGCAGCGATCTGCATGGCGACGTCCTTGCCGATGGTGGTGGCGTCGATGCCGCCCTCAACCGCGAGGTTGACCAGAACGCCGATCTTGCCGCCGGCATGGACATAGGACACGGTGGTGTTCTTGTCGAAGCGGGCGAAACGGCGGATCTGCAGGTTTTCGCCGATGGACATGACCTTCTCGGGCAGGACCTCGGAGACCTTCAGCTCGGTGCCGGGGTAGGTGCAGTCCTTGATGGCCTCGACGTCAGCGGGGTTGTTCTCCAGAACAACCTGGCAGATATCCTTGACAAACTGAACGAACGGAGCGGACTTCGCGCAGAAGTCAGTCTCGCAGTTGACCTCGACCATGGCGCCGACGCCGCACTTTTCGCAGACAGTCGCGTAAGCCATGCCCTCAGCCGCGATGCGGCCGGCCTTCTTGGCGGCCTTGGCCAGACCCTTTTCGCGCAGCCATTCAACAGCCTTGTCCATATCGCCGTCGGTCTCGGACAGTGCCTTCTTGCAGTCCATCATGCCGACATTGGTCATTTCACGCAGTTTTTTCACATCAGCAGCAGTAAATGCCATTGTAAATTCCTCCTGTTTTTATCTTTTGAAAAGCGCCCGTCGTGCGGCGGGCGCTATAAATAGTACGGATTATTCAGCGGCGGGAGCTTCCTCAGCTGCGGGAGCCTCGGTGTTCTCTTCACCCTGACGGCCCTCGGTCACGGCGTTGGCCATGGTGGCGGCAATCAGGCGGATGGCGCGGATAGCGTCATCGTTGCCGGGGATGACATAGTCGACCTCGTCCGGGTCGCAGTTGGTGTCGACGATGGCGACGATGGGAATGTGCAGCTTGCGGGCCTCGGCGATGGCGTTGCGCTCCTTGCGCGGGTCAACGATGAACAGCGCGCCGGGCAGCTTCTTCATTTCCTTGACGCCGCCGAGATACTTCTCAAGCTTGGCGATCTCGCCCTGATGCTTGATGACTTCCTTCTTGGGAAGCATTGCGAACGTGCCGTCGGCTTCCATCTTCTTCAGCTGGGCCAGACGGTCGATACGGGTGCGCATGGTGCGGAAGTTCGTCAGCATGCCGCCGAGCCAGCGGGCGTTGACGTAGTACTGGCCGACACGCTCAGCCTCTTCCTTGATGGCGTCCTGCGCCTGCTTCTTGGTGCCGACGAACAGGATGGACTGGCCGTTTGCTGCCAGATCACGGACAAAGTTATAGGCCTCTTCCAGCTTCTTGACCGTCTTCTGCAGGTCAATGATGTAGATGCCGTTGCGCTCCGTGTAGATATACGGGGCCATTTTCGGGTTCCAGCGACGGGTCTGATGACCGAAGTGGACGCCAGCTTCGAGAAGCTGCTTCATGGATACGACTGCCATTGTGTGTTCTCCTTTTGTTTTTGACCTCCACAGGGCTGACCGCTTCCATCCCGAAGGACACGAGAAAGCGCCACCGCCCGGTGTGTGGTGTAGTATTGTCGCCGTTTTCGCACAGCGCCTTGACATTATAGCGGAAAAGCGCTCCAAATGCAAGTGTTTTTTCGCGAAACCCCCTGCATTTTTTGCGCTTTCCGCCGATGTCAGAACAGGCTCCGCTTCTTGCGCGGCGTGCGCCACTCGGAAAGCGGCCCGTCGACCAGAATCAGGTCGTCTCCGATGCGCTTGATGCACAGCCACGGGATCACATAGTCGTCCTCCCGGCCGAACAGCCCCAGAAACCGGCACGGCCCCGGCACGATCAGCGCCGTCACGCGCCCACAGCAGATATCGACCACCAGATCGTTCACATACCCCAGCCGCGCCCCCTCGCACACATGGATCACTTCCTTGTCCCGCAGCTCCTGGAACCGGTTCGTCATCGCACAAGCCCCCTTTGCAGGAAGTATATGCGGCGGGTATCCCCGTTATGACGGGAGGATCGCCTTGCGGATGGAGCGGATGGCGCTTTTTTCAAGACGGGACACCTGTGCCTGCGAGATGCCGATCTGCCCCGCGACCTCCATCTGCGTCCGCCCTGCCTCGAAGCGCAGGGCCAGAATGCGCTTTTCGCGCTCCGACAGATGGGAGATGGCCTCGCGCAGCGTGATGGATTCGATCCACTGCTCGTCGGTATTTTTCCGGTCGCGCACCTGGTCCATGACCGTCAGCGCGTCGCCGCCCTCGGAATAGACCGGCTCGTAGAGCGAGACGGGCGCGGTGATGGCGTCGAGCGCGGCGGTGATCTGCGCGGGCGGCAGATCGAGCGCCTGCGCGATCTCGTCGATGGACGGCTCGCGGCCGTTCTGGTCGGTCAGCTGCTGTCTGCACTGCAGAACGCGATAGGCCGTGTCGCGCAGCGACCGGCTGACGCGGATGGGGCTGTAGTCGCGCAGATACCGCCGCAGCTCCCCGGCAATCATCGGCACACCGTAGGTCGAAAAGCGGACGTTTTTCGTGGTGTCAAAGTTGGCGATGGCCTTCAAAAGTCCGATGCAGCCGACCTGAAACAGATCGTCCGGATTTTCGCCCCGGCTCAGAAACCGCTGCACCACAGACAGGACCAGCTTGAGATTTCCCTCCACCAGACGGCTGCGCGCGTCCATATCCCCCTGCTGCGAGCGCTCGATCAGCCGCATCATCTCCGCGTTCGAGAGCGTCTGCAGCTTCGATGTGTTGACGCCGCAGATCTCGACCTTTCCCTGCATATCTGCTACCTCCATCTTCTGTTTCTGGATATATCGTCAGTATTTCCCGGCTTTCCCATTTGATACGGAAAACTTCCGGGCAGATTCCGAACTTTTTCGCGGATTTTGTCCGTGCGCAGTTGACGATAATCCCTTCCGTCCCGTCGACGTAAAAAGCGAAGGCCTGTTATTGGGAACCGAAATTGGTCAGGAAAAGTTCACAAAATACGGGTGTTGACAACTCTGTTGACAGTGTGAAAAACTTTTGAACACCAATCACTTTTCCACATTTCCACATCGTTATCAACACCCGCCTGTTTGCAGCGATTTGTTCCGGTGGGGACATAATACAGTTTACATAACGATAATTCGACCTTTTATGACAAAAAAGCCGGAATTTCACCCAGCGACAATCCCCGGTGCAGCGCTAAATCGCAGCTGTAGCCGACGAGCCTGCCCATCTCGCGCACCCGTGTGTCCACATCCTGCATCGTGACCAGCACGCCCCGCGGCACGTCCAGCTCCAGCTCCGCCTGCCGGAACAGGGAGATCGCGTCCACGACCGTCGGCACGCCCACGGCGATGACCGGCACGCCCAGCGTCCGCCGGGAAAATTCCTGTCGGCTGTTGCCTACGCCGGAGCCCGGCACGATGCCGCTGTCCGAAAGCTGGACAGTGCGGAACAGCCGCCCCGGCTCTGCCGCTGCCAGCGCGTCGATCACGATCACAACGTCCGGCTGCGCGGTCTGCATGGCGCATTTGACAAGCTCCAGGCTTTCAATGCCCGTCTGGCCCAGTACGCCCGGCTGACAGGCCGCGACGCGCATGAGGCCCGGCAGCGCTTCATCCGGGCCCGTCTGCAGATGGCGCGTGACGATCAGATTCTTCACGGCCTCCGGGCCGATGGCGTCGGGCGTGATGTCCCGGTTGCCCAGCCCGACGACGAGCGCCTGCCTGCACGGCCCCAGCAGCTCGCGCAGCGCCCGGCTCACGGTGCGCACGGCATTTGAAAAGCTCCCCGGCTCCCGGCGCGAGAGCGCTTCAAGCTCCGCTGTGATATACGTGCCGCGCGGCTTGCCGAGCGCCTGCTCGCCCTCGGCGCTTGTGATTTTCACGACTGTCATGCGTACACCGTGCCGCTCCTGTTCGCGCGCGGCGACGCCGGAAAGCTGCGTCTGTTCCTGCGCGGAGCGCTCATACAGCGCCTTGGCCTCCATCGCCAGATCCGTTCTTGGCTGCATAGACTCACCTCCCGGCTAGTTTTTCCGGAAAGTCGGGGAATATGTGAAAAATTTTTTTGAAAAAATCCGAAAAAAAGATTGATTTTATCGGACCATGCCGCTATAATGTATTTCTGCATGAAACGGTATCTGTTTCTATATTCACGCTATTGGAGGAGGTGTAGTTATGCCCAACATTAAGTCTGCAAAGAAGAGAGTTCTGATTGCCAAGGTCAACAACGAGCGCAACAAGGCTGACAAGTCCGCCCTGAAGACCACCCTGAAGAAGTTTGAAGCTGCCGTCACGGAAGGCAATCGTGAGCAGGCCGATAGCGCTTACCAGGCTGCGGTTCAGTCCATCGACAAGGCTGCCGGCAAGGGTATTCTTCATAAGAATGCTGCCGCCCGCAAGAAGAGCCAGATCACACTGAAGATGAACAAGCTGGCCTGATGCCGAATGCTGCGAAATAAATGCCCCTCGGGAGTTTCTCTTCGGGGGGATTTTTCGCGCACTTTTTTAGGGAATGCCTTGCGGAAACACGCGGGAATACTATATAATATACCGGTGCGGGAGTTTCTGTAGGGTCCGATGCCCACATCGGACCGCGCAGGATGCACTGTTTTTACGGTAATCTTCGGCGAATTCGCAACATTTTTTAGGCCGACAGAGTCCTCGCCCCCTACGACGCATATTCGGGCGCTGCATCATGTAGGGGCGGACGACTCTGTCCGCCCGCAGGATGCGCCGGTTTTTTACGGAACTCTTCGGCGAATTTGCGACTGCCCAGCGGGCCGATGTGGGCATCGGCCCCTACAGGATCTGCAGCAATATGTCGGTAAGGAGCGCGAACCCATGGACTTATTTTCCCCCGTGACCGATCTGCGCGGCGTAGGGCCGGCGCGGGCGGCGGCTTTGCAGAGGCTTGGGATTTTCACGCTCTATGATCTGCTGGCCTATTTTCCGCGCGATTATGAGGACCGGACGAATCCGGTCGAGATCGCGCAGCTGCAGCCGGGGGTCCCGGCGTGCTTTGAAGCGCTGGTCGTCTCGCAGCCGGTCCTGCGGCGCATCGGAAAGGGCCGCGATGTGACGAAACTCACTGTCGCAGACGAGACAGGCAAGCTGACGCTGCACTATTTTAACCAGCCCTACATCAAGACCCAGCTGCATTACGGCGAGCGCTATTATTTCTACGGCGCGCTGCTGGAGCGCGGGATGCAGATGGCGAATCCTGCCTTTGAGGAGGCGGGCAGGCCCGGCACCGTTACGAACCGGCTGCTGCCTGTGTACCCGCTGACGGCGGGGCTGTCCAACCGGACGCTCTGCGCCTGCATCCGGCAGGCGTTTTCGGCGGCGGGCGCGCTGCCGGAGCTTCTGCCGGAGACGGTGCGGGAGCAGTACGGCCTGTGCGGCGTGACGGAGGCGTATACGTCTGTCCATGCGCCGGAGAGCTGGGACGCGCTGCAGCGGGCGCGGAAGCGGCTCGTCTTTGAGGAATTTTTCATTTTCTCGGCGGGTCTGGCCGTCCTGCGCGCGTCGAGAACGGAGCTGCATACCATCCCGTATGACACCGCCTGCATGGACGCGTTTTTCCGCGCGCTGCCCTTCCGGCTGACGGGTGCGCAGAGCGGCGCAATTGACCAGATCCTGCGCGATCTGTCCTCCGGCCATGTGATGAACCGGCTCGTGCAGGGCGATGTCGGCAGCGGCAAGACGATGGTCGCGGCGGCGGCCTGCTTCTGCGCGGTCAAAAACGGGAAGCAGGCGGCGTTCATGGCGCCGACGGAAATTCTGGCCGAGCAGCATGAAAAGACGCTGTCCGCGCTGCTGGGGCCGCTTGGCGTCCATGTCCTGCTGCTGACAGGCGCAAAGACCCCGGCGCAGAAGCGTGCTGCGCGGGAGAAAATCGCCTCCGGCGAGGCGCAGCTGATCGTCGGCACGCACGCGCTCATCAGTACCGGCGTGGAGTTCCACGCGCTCGGCCTCGTTGTGGCCGACGAGCAGCACCGCTTCGGCGTCGCGCAGCGCACGAGACTCACGGAAAAGGGTGATGCGCCGCATCTGCTCGTCATGTCCGCCACGCCCATCCCGCGCACGCTGGCCCTCATCGCCTACGGCGATCTGGACGTGTCCGTGATCGCCGAGCTGCCGCCGGGCAGGCGGCCGGTCGAGACATTTCTGGTCAGCGAGGCTCTGCGTGAGCGCCTGAACGGCTTTATCCGGAAGCAGTGCGCCGGGGGCCATCAGGTCTATGTCGTCTGCCCGGCTGTGGAGGACGGCGAGGAGAACGCCATGAAATCCGCCGAGGGCTGGGCGCAGACGCTGCGGGACGAGACGTTCCCGGAGCTTCGCGTCGGATTGGTGCACGGACGGATGAAAAGCGCGGAAAAGGACGCGGCGCTGAGCGCGTTCCGCGCGGGAGACTACGATATTCTCGTCGCCACAACGGTCGTGGAGGTCGGCGTGGATGTGCCGAACGCGACGCTGATGGTCATTGAGAATGCCGAGCGCTTCGGCCTCAGTCAGCTGCATCAGCTGCGCGGACGCGTCGGGCGCGGCAGCGCGCAGTCCTACTGCGTGCTGGTCAGCGGGACGAAAAACGAGGAGACAAAAAAGCGCTTGCAGGCGCTCTGCAAGACGACGGACGGCTTTAAGATCGCCGAGCAGGATCTGGCCCTGCGCGGGCCGGGCGATTTCTTCGGCAGCCGCCAGCACGGGCTTCCGCTCTTAAAGGTCGCAAGCCTGCAGATGGATCTGGAAACGCTGCGCGACGCCCAGCAGGCCGCAGCTGCCGTCATTCAGACTGCGGACAGCCTGAACGCCCCGGAGCTTGCCCCACTCAAGGCAAGAGTCGAGGCTCTGTTCACCCGTCAGGAGGTCAGTCTGAACTGAGCGGTTCCTGGCAAAAAAGAAAACGGCGGCTTGAATGTAAAACAGTTCAAGACCGCCGTTTTGCGCTGCGGGGCGAAAAAGGGGAACGCATACGCCGCGTGAGCCGCTGTTATTTGAGAAGCTGCTTCAGATCTGCCTCCGGCGTGGTGATGGACGCAATACCGAAGTTGTCTACAAGATAGTTCAGTACGTTGGGCGAAAGGAACGCCGGGAGCGTGGGGCCGAGACGAATGTTCCGGATGCCCAGATGCAGCAGCGTCAGCAGGATGCAGACCGCCTTCTGCTCATACCACGAAAGCACCATGGAAAGCGGCAGCTCGTTCACGCCGCAGCCGAACGCGTTCGCAAGCGCAAGCGCGATCTGAATGGCACTGTAGGCGTCGTTGCACTGGCCGACGTCCATCAGGCGCGGCAGTCCGCCGATCGTGCCGAGATCGAGGTCGTTGAAGCGGTACTTGCCGCAGGCAAGCGTCAGAACGACGGTGTCGGCAGGCGTCTGCTTGACAAATTCCGTATAGTAGTTACGGCCGGGGCGTGCTCCGTCGCAGCCTGCGACAAGGAAGAAATGCCGGATGGCCCCGGACTTGACGGCCTCGATGACCGTGTCAGCCGCACTGAGCACCGCGCCGCGTGCAAAGCCAGTCATGACCGTGCTGCCGCCGTTGATGCCGGTGAAGGGCCTGTCCACGGCGTAGCCGCCCAGCTCCAGCGCCTTTTCAATGACAGGCGTGAAGTCCTTTTCTTCGCCGATGTGGACGAGTTCCGGGTAAGATACGACTGACGTGGTAAATACGCGGTCCGCGTAGCTGGCCTTCGGCGGCATCAGACAGTTGGTGGTGAAGAGCACCGGCGCAGGAAGCGCCGCGAATTCCTTCTGCTGGTTCTGCCATGCCGTGCCGAAATTGCCCTTGAGGTGGGCATACTTTTTAAGTGCCGGATAGCCGTGCGCGGGGAGCATTTCACCGTGGGTGTAGATGTTGACGCCCCTGCCCTCGGTCTGCTCCAGCAGCAGCTTCAGATCGTGCAGATCGTGGCCGGAGATGACGATGAACGGACCTTTTTCCACGGTCAGCGGAACCGTGACCGGCGTGGGCGTGCCGTAGCTTTCGGTGTTGGCCCTGTCCAGAAGCGCCATGCACCGGAGGGTCTTCTCGCCGACCTCCATCACAATGGGCAGCAGCTGCTCCATGTCCCAATCCTCGCCCACGGCAAAGAGCGCCTTGGCAAAGAACCGGTTTACCGTCTCATCGGCATAGCCCAGCACCATGGCGTGGTGCGCATACGCGGCCATGCCGCGCACGCCGAAGAGAATGAGCGATTTGAGACTGCGGATATCCTCCTGCGCGTCCCAGAGCTGCGCCATGTCATAATCGCCGGTTCGTCCGCACGCGGCAGCGCAGGCCGCGCAGCCCGGCACGAGCCGCGATTTTTCCGCGTGCACGCGGCTGATCATCGCGCGGATGGTCTCATCGTGAAAGCTCACGTTCGTAACGGTCGTGAACAGACCCTCGATGAGAAGCTGCCATGTGCCTGCATTCACGCCGGGCGCATGGTCCGTCGCGCGGGCAAGGCCAATGAGCGCGCCCGTCAGCTCGTCCTGCAGCTTCGCCGTACCGGCGCTCTTGCCGCACGCGCCCGCCTTTCCTGTGCAGCCGGTGCAGCCCGCCGTCTGTTCGCACTGAAAACAAAACATCGCGTGTTCCATTTTGAGATCCTCACTTTCATGATTCGGGTTCTTGCGTTTGTGGCTATATTATAATAGAATAAAATCAACAGGTCGGTTGAATTTTCAACGAAAGAGGAAAATATGCAGGAATTTTTATCCGTGATCCGGTCTTCCACGCTCTTCTCCGGTATTTCCGAACAGGAGCTTACGGCCATGCTCGCCTGTCTTGGCACGAAAGCATCGCGTTTCCCGAAGGATGCGCTGCTGCTGCGTGCCGGCGATACGGCGGAATCGATCGGTCTGGTGCTGTCCGGGAGCGTTCTGGTCGAGCAGGAGGACGTCTGGGGCAACCGCAATATTCTGTCCAAGGCAGGGCCGGGACAGACCTTCGCCGCCGCCTATGCCTGCGCACCCGGTTCGGTGCTGAAGGTGAGCGTCGCGGCGGAAACACCCGCGACTGTGCTGTTTCTGAACGTCAAACGCGTGCTGACCATGTGCCCGTCCGCCTGCGCCCGGCACAGCCGCATCATCCGCAATCTTCTCGGCGAGCTTGCCGAAAAGAACCTGCGGTTCGGTGAAAAGCTCACACACATGGGCCAGCGCACCACGCGCGCAAAGATCATGTCCTACCTTTCCGCAGAGGCGCAGCGGCTTGGGACCTGCGAATTTGACATTCCGTTTTCAAGACAGCAGCTTGCGGATTATCTTGGCGTCGAGCGCAGCGGCCTGTCGCTGGAGCTTGGACGGATGAAAAAGGACGGCGTCCTCGAGTATCGCAAGAGCCACTTCCTCCTGCGGATATGACGGAGAAGCGCGGACTTATGGAGCCGGAGAAAAAATAATTGCAGCACTTCTTGCTTTTTTGACTGGACCGTCGTATTATTTTCAGTAAGAAATGGCCTGACACCCGGAGTGTCCATGGATGAGTTTGAAAGGAAAAGAGGCACTGCATATGTATCAGATCGGCATTGACATCGGCGGAACCAACGTCAAGATCGGCCTGCTGGACGAGGCGCTGGAGCTGACCGCCGAGACGTCTGTCCCGTTCCCGCACACGACGGCGGCGGATCTGGCGAAAAAGATCCGCGCGGCAGTCCTTGCGCTGCTGGAAGAGAAGAACGCGGCGCTTTGCGACGTCGGCTCGCTCGGCGCGGTCGTCCCCGGCAGCATCGACGCGAGCGGCGAGACGGTTCTTGACGCGCACAATCTGGATTTCCACAATGTACCCCTGCGGAAGCTGCTGCAGGAGCAGTTCCCCGGCATTCCCGTCTATATTGCGAACGACGCAAACGGCGCGGCGCTGGCCGAGCTTTATAAGGGCGCGTTCACCGGCTGCAAAACGGGCGTTCTGCTGACGCTCGGCACGGGGCTTGGCGGCGGCATCATTCTGAACGGCAAAATGTTCAACGGCGGCATGAACCACGGCGTTGAGCTGGGCCACGCGTATCTGGTCGACGGCGGCGAGCCGTGTACCTGCGGCAATCACGGCTGCATGGAGGCCTACTGCGCCGCGTCCGCGCTCACGCGGGAGGGCCGCCGAGCCATGCAGGCCCATCCGGAGAGTATGCTGGCCGAGAAGACCGGCAGCGACCCGGCGAAGATCACGCCCAAGCTCGTCACCGACTGCGCCAAGGCAGGCGACCCCGCCGCGACCGCCGTTTTCGACGACTATATCGAGCACCTGAGCTCCGCCTGCGCGTCGATCTATAATATTCTCGACCCGGAGGTACTTGCCCTCGGCGGGGGCCTCAGCGCGGCAGGCCCGTTCCTGTTTGACCCCCTGCAGGACAAGGTCAGCAAAAAGTGCTTTTATTCCACGCGCGGCAAGCTCGTCCCCGCCGTGCTCGGCAACGAGGCCGGAATGATCGGCGCGGCGCTTCTCGCGCGCGACGCGGAAGCTTAACGCCGCGCATCGGTTTTTGTTATTTTCTCATCATAAAAGGAGCGATCAATATGGTAAGCATCAATTTTGAAGGCGCAAAGCAGTTTTATGCCAAGCAGCCGGACAAGACCGCGGCGCAGGCCGCGTTTGACACGCTGGTAAACGGCACCGGCGCAGGCAATGACTTCATCGGCTGGGTCGACCTGCCGGTAAATTACGACAGGGAAGAGTTCGCCCGCATTCAGGCTGCGGCAAAGAAGATCCAGTCTGACTCCAAGGCGCTTGTCGTCATTGGCATCGGCGGCAGCTATCTCGGCGCGCGCGCCGTGGTCGAGCTTCTGAAAAGCCCGAACTACAACGCTCTGCCCAAGAACACCCCGGACATTTATTTCGCCGGCAACGGCATTTCCTCCGACGCTGTGACGGAGATCCTCGCCATGATCGGCGACCGCGATTTTTCCGTGAACGTCATTTCCAAATCCGGCACGACGACCGAGCCTGCCATCGCGTTCCGCATTTTTAAGGCTGCGCTCGAGAAGAAATACGGCGTGGAGGGTGCAAAGAGCCGCATTTATGCCACGACAGACAAGGCGCGCGGCGCGCTGAAAACGCTTGCGTCCCGTGAGGGCTATGAAAGCTTTGTTGTGCCCGATAATGTCGGCGGCCGCTATTCCGTTCTGACGGCTGTGGGCCTGCTGCCCATCGCCTGCTGCGGCATCGACATTGAAGCGCTCATGCACGGTGCACAGGCCGAGCGTGAGGATACGCTGAAGCGCGGTGTGGAAAGCGCCGCCGTGCAGTACGCCATGAGCCGTCAGGCTCTGTACGCGGACGGCAAAAACATTGAAATCCTGGCGGCCTACGAGCCTGCGTTCCGCTTCATGGCCGAATGGTGGAAGCAGCTCTACGGCGAGTCTGAGGGCAAGGACGGCAAGGGTATTTTCCCGGCCTCCGTTGATCTGACCCCCGATTTGCACTCCATGGGCCAGTATATCCAGGATGGCATCCGCATGCTGCAGGAAACGGTTGTCTTCTTCGACAACTCCAGGACATCTGTTACTGTTCCGTCCGACGAGGAAAATCTGGACGGCCTGAACTATCTGGCGGGCCGCGAGATGAGCTATATCAATGAAAAGGCCATGCAGGCGACCAAGGCCGCGCACATTTCCGGCGGCGTGCCCGTCACCGAGATCCGCCTGCCGGAGATCGGCGAGGAAGCGCTGGGTGCGCTCATCTACTTCTTCGAGTTTGCCTGCGGCGTGTCCGGCTACATGGAGGGCGTCAACCCCTTCAACCAGCCCGGCGTTGAGGCCTATAAGAAGAATATGTTCCACCTGCTCGGCAAGCCCGGCTATTAAGAAACCCAAAACGCCGGAGGATTTCCCTCCGGCGTTTTTTCTATATTAGAGAGGGGGTATTTCCATGCAGCTTCCGGATTCGCTTGCCGGGCGGCTGCTCGGGTGGTACGCGGCGGGACACCGCGCGCTGCCGTGGCGGGAGGACCATGAGCCGTATCACGTCTGGCTGTCGGAGATCATGCTCCAGCAGACGCGCGTGGAGGCCGTAAAGGGCTATTACGCGCGCTTTTTATCGGAGCTGCCCGATATCGCCGCGCTTGCAGCCTGCGAAGAAAACCGCCTGACGAAGCTTTGGGAGGGCCTGGGCTATTATTCCCGCGTGCGCAATCTGCAGAAGGCCGCCCGCGTCATTATGACGCAGCACGGCGGCGAGTTCCCGCGGGACTACGCTGCCATCCGGGCGCTGCCCGGCGTGGGGGATTATACGGCGGGCGCGGTCGCGTCCATCTGCTTTGACGCGCCGGAGCCTGCGGTCGACGGGAACGTGCTGCGCGTGCTCTCCCGCGTAACGCAGGACGAAGCACCGGTCACGCGGCCCGCCGTCAAAAAGGCGTATGAAGCCGCGCTGCGGCCGGCTTATGAGAAAAATCCGGGAAAAAGAAGTGAGCTGACGCAATCGCTCATGGAGCTTGGGGCCTGCGTGTGCGTCCCGAACGGCGCGCCGAAGTGCGCTGCCTGTCCGCTGCGGGAGATCTGCTGCGCCGGAGAAAGCGGCGCATGGTCGCGTCTTCCCGTTAAGGAGGCAAAAAAACCCCGCCGCGTTGAGGAGAAGACGGTGTTCTTTCTCCAATGCGGCGGGCAGTATGCCGTGCGCAGGCGGCTGGAGACGGGGCTGCTTGCCGGACTCTGGGAGCTTCCGAATGTGGAAGGAACGCTGAGCGCGCAGCAGGCGCTTGCGCTGCTCGACAGCTGGGGCCTCGTCCCGGAGGAGCTGACGCGCACGCGCGAACGGACGCACATCTTTACGCACGTCGAGTGGCATATGCGCTGCTATGACATCCGCGTCTCGGCCCCGGTCGGCAGCTTCACATGGGTCAGCGGCGAACGCTTCCGGCAGGACATCGCGCTTCCCAGCGCCTTCCGCATCTTCTGGCAGCCGGAGGAACCGGGCTGAGCCGTCCGATACGGGATACCATCAACGGCCGCTCCCGTGCGTCTCTTCCAGATATAAGCCAAAAATATAGTTCGGCGATTGTCCGTAAAGGCCTGTTTCATCATCGGCAAAGGACGCGCCGGCTGCGGAGGAATAAAATGCTTTCAGCGCCTCATCCTCGTTCAGATGGTCATGCGCCATGATTTTATGGATGATTTCGGGCAGAATCGTCGCGCGTGTTGTGCTGTGATTCATGGTTTTACACTCCCGCAAATATAGCTGTTCTGAAAATGAAGTGTGTACAGGGAAGCTTCCGTGCAGAACGCGATTTGATTATTGATTTCTTCAAACCGCAGACGCTCAATCGCGTCCTCCCTGCGCATGATCCCCTGCATGACATAGGAAACCGTTTCGCCGACGTTGTCATTTGCAATTTTGCCTTCGACAATATCATAATCGTGAGAATAGTCTGTCCGGCTGCGGCAGGCAACGACAAGCTCCAGCCAATCCATGCCTGCGCCGTCGAACCGCAAAAGGCGGAGCTGCTTTGCGGCATCCTCGTCCCATTCATAGACGCTGACGACAGGCTGAACTTCGATTTTTGTGCGGCGGCTCTCGATCATGGCGCGGCGTCTGGCCCAACGCTCAGCCTGCGTCCGAATATCGGTGGTATAGAACGCAAAGCCAAAGTCGCGGCCAATTTCAGATTTGAGAATGCGCGGCTGCTGCACCTCCACTGTGCTTCCGTGGTACAAAATCATGCTGCGCCCTCCAGATACCGGTCAAAAAACTGCATCAGATATTCCATACTCATGCCGTGCAGATCCTCGTAGTCCTCATCGAGCAGCTTCAGAAGGCCGGTTCGGTCAAACAGCGCATAGATCTCATTGCCGGGCCGCCCGATGTGTGCGGCATAGTATTCAATGCAGAATGCCTTGAAGGATAATGTGCTCATACAGACGCCCCCTTCTGGTTCCATTATACCCAAATTGCAGTCAATTTCAAGACTGCCTGCCGTTTGAAAAAGCTGCCCCGCCTGCCGCAAGCTGCGGCAGGCGGGGCAGCTTTTGATCAGTTTATGCCTTCTGCGGCTCCATTGCGTCTGCGAGGGTGTCGGTGATGGCGGCGCGGAAGAGGCTGCCTGCGTTGTCGTGGACGATGTTCAGGGCGGGGGCCGTATGGTTCAGTTCGATCTTGCTGTCCATGTAGAGATCGAGGTCGAGCATGAACACGCGCTCCTCCGTCGTCTCGCGGGTGCGGTTGTTGACCTTGCGCAGCAGGCCCGGGCCGGATTTGACGTTGGCCTTCGCGCCGCCGGGCATCTGGACGGTCGCGGTCAGCTCGTTCTTCATGAACGCCTGCTCCTGCGCGTCCTCGTCGCCCATGAGGCCCAAAAATCCCGGCGTGATGAGTTCTTTCCAGAGGCAGTCCTCCAGACCGAGCGGCGCGCGGCGGAATGCGTTGACATACCGCAGGCCCACGCGGGTGAACCACGAGGGATGATATGTCTCGATAAACACGGCGAGAATGCGGTCGAGCCGCTGGGCAAATTCCTCCCAGCGGGTATAGCCGTAGGTCGAAAGGGCGATAAAGCCCTTGGTGAGACTGATTTTCCACTGCCCCTCGGCAGAGACGAACTGATAGTTGTTGACCGTTCCCTGCGGAACAGGCTTGCCGTTCACCATCTGCGGCGGCAGCTGCTCGATCTTCTTTTCATACTGCGGATATTCCCGGCGGATGCGGTCCTGAAACGCGGCAGGCTCGCTTGCGTCGATGGACAGGATCTCCGGGAAACGAAGCTGACAGATCACCTCGACCAGCTGGCGCTTGGCGTAGATCATTCGTTCTTCATTGGAAAACATGGTTCGCACACCTTTCGTTGCTTTTCTTATATCATACTATATTTATCTGAAAATGCAAGATGCTTGGCAAATCCGGCGTTTGGTGGTATACTGAGTCTGTATCTCAATTCAGGAGGTTCCGGTATGGATTTTTTGCGGCTTCTTGCGGCGGGACGCTGCGGAGCGCTGGACACGTTTTTCTCGGGTCTGACCTATTTCGGCTCGGAGATCGCGTTCATGGCGGCGGCGCTGCTGATCTTCTGGTGCGTTGACAAGCGGCAGGGCTATTATGTCTTTCTGGTCGGTGCGCTCGGCACGGTCTGCAACCAGTTTCTGAAGCTGGCCTTCCGCATTCCGCGCCCGTGGGTGCTCGATCCGGACTTTCAGATCGTCGAAGCCGCCCGCGCGGACGCGACGGGCTATTCCTTCCCCTCCGGCCACACGCAGAATATCGTCGGCACGACGGCCTCGATCTTCGCGAGCCGGAAGGAAACGTGGGTGCGTATTGTCTGTATCGTGTTGATGGTTCTGGTGCCGTTTTCGCGGATGTACCTGGGCGTTCACACGCCGCTGGACGTCGGCGTGGCCTTCCTGACGGCGCTGGCGCTGGCTGCGGCGCTCTATCCGGCGTTCCGGACAGAATCTGCCGCAAAAAAGACAGTGCCGTGGCTTTTACTTGGCGTGGCGGTGCTGTGCGGCGGATATCTGATCTACGCCTCGTCCCTCGCCCGGTGCGACTGGCCGGCGGGCAGCGAAGACCTTTCCAATATCACGCACGGCCTCAAAAACGCGTACACCATGCTGGGCGCGCTGCTGGGCTTTCTGATCGTGTACATTGCCGACGAGAAAAAGCTGCATTTTGACGTGCGCGCGCCGTTCTGGGGACAGGTTTTAAAGCTGGTACTCGGCCTTGCGCTGATGCTCGGCATCAAGGCGGGGCTGAAGCCGCTGCTGGTGTCTCTCTTTGCCGGGTCGCAGGCGGAAAGCTTTGTGCGGTATTTCCTGCTTGTCCTGTTTGCGGGCATTGTCTGGCCGCTTACGTTCCCGTTCTTCGCAAAGCTCGGAAGGAAGGGGAACGCGGCATGACGGCGGCGTTGATCGTTCTGGCTGCTTTGCTGGCGGTCGTTCTGCTGGCGCTGGGTCTGTTCCTGTTTGCCTGCCGCCGCAGCCCCGTCCCGGATTTTACAAAGCCCGCGGTCATCGCCCAATGGGGCAGGGAGGACCAGACGGAGGAAATTCTCGCGGGTATCACGCTGATGCAGGACGCGGAGGATATCTTTCTGCCATCCCATGACGGCCTGCGTCTGCACGGGCAGCTATTGCAGCAGCCCGGCGCGAAGGGCACGATCCTTCTGTTCCACGGCTACCGGTCGAGCTGGATCATCGATTTTTCCATTGTCCTTCCCTATTACTATTCGCTCGGATATAATTTACTCGCCGTGGATGAGCGTGCGCACGGGCAGTCGGAGGGCGTATATATCACCTTCGGCATTCACGAGCGCCGGGACGCCGCAACATGGGCGCAGTACGCGGCCATGCACTTTGGCCCGGATCACCCGCTGTTTCTGGGCGGGCTTTCGATGGGCGCGACGACGGTTCTGCTGGCCTCCGCGCTGGAGCTTCCGCCGTCCGTGCGGGGCGTGATCGCCGACTGCGGCTTCTCCTCGCCGGAGGCGATCATGCGAAGCGTTCTGCGGGCGCACGTAAAATGGCTCCCGGCGGGGCCGCTGCTGGGACTGATGGACGTCTGCACGCGTGTGTTCGCGGGCTTTTCCATCAAAGAAGCGTCCACGCTGGACGCGGTATCGAAAACGAAGTGCCCTATTCTGTTCATCCACGGCACAGCGGACACCTTCGTCCCCTGCTCCATGTCGCAGGCCGCCTATGACGTCTGTGCGTCTGAAAAGCAGCTAATCCTCGTCGACGGGGCAAGGCACGGCTACAGCTATCTGGTCGACCGCCCGCGCGTGCAGGCGGCGCTGGCAGCGTTTCTGGAAAAATACACATCACAGGAGGCTATCCAATGAGACAGCAGCATGAGATCACCACTTCCGGCCCGCTGCTCGGCAGCGACGGCAATCTGCTCGAACCCGGCTGGGCGCGTTCCCTGCTCCCGGTCTACCGGCGCGCGGACATCAAAGCCGGCGCGATGCGCGTCAAGGAATGGGATTACTACCTCATCACCGACGGCCATATCGGTCTGGCGCTGACCATCGCGGACAACGGCTATATGGGCCTCGACTCCGTTTCCTTCCTCGACTTTGACGGCAAATGGGAAAAAACGACCAGCCGGATGCGTGCGCTGCCGCTGGGCCGGACACAGCTGCCGGAATCGAGCGCGGAGGGCGCGTCGGAAATTTCAAGGAGCGGCTATGCCCTGGCCTTCTATCACGAGGACGGGGCGCGGATGCTCTCGTTCCACATGGACAAATTTCTGGACAAGGAGCCGATCGAGGGCATTGTCAAGCTCACCGACGAGCCGGCCGAGAGCATGGTCATCGCCACGCCCTTTGACAAGCCCGGACATTTCTATTACAACCAGAAGATCAACTGTATGCGCGCCGAGGGCTGGATCGAGCTGGGCAGCCGCCGGTACGAGCTGACGAAGGACAAATTCTTCGCTGTGCTCGACTGGGGCCGCGGCGTGTGGACGTATCACAACACGTGGTACTGGGGCAGCGCCTCCGGTGAGCTGGATGGCGCACCCTTCGGCTGGAACATCGGCTACGGCTTCGGCAACACCAGCGCCGCGACGGAGAACGTGCTGTTCTACGACGGAAAAATCCACAAGCTGGGCGAGGTCAAGTTTGAAATTCCCATGGATGAAGATGGCTTTGAGGACTTCATGAAGCCCTGGGTCTTCACGAGCGACGACAACCGGTTCTATATGAATTTTACACCGGTGCTCGACCGCAGCGCGTTCATGAGCGCAGGCGTTGTGCTGTCCGATCAGCATCAGGTCTTTGGTCATTTCACGGGCCGCATCACGCTTGACGACGGAACGGTCCTGCCCGTGCGCGACTTCTTCGGCTTTGCCGAGAAGGTCGAAAACAAATGGTAAGCGTATGCTGACCTACGATCTGCAAGCGGGCGATCAGCCGAAATATTACCGGCTCTATACCTGCATCCGCGAGGATATCCTGCGGGCCGAGCTTCCGCCGGGGCAGAAGCTGCCGTCGAAGCGGGCGCTGGCGGAGCATCTGCATATCAGCCTCGCGACCGTCTCCGGCGCGTATGAGCAGCTCGTGGACGAGGGCTATCTCACAGCGAAGCCGCGCAGCGGCTATTATGTCAGCGCCATCTCCCGCCTGCCGCAGAACACGCAGCCGCAGACGCGCCTGCGTATGCTCCCCGCGGACGCGCCTGCCGCGCAGGAGCCTGCGGGCTACGGCTTCCGGTATTCCGCGCTGACCCGGCTCATGCGCGAGGTCATCGCCGACTGCGGTACGCGGCTGCTGGAAAAGCCGCCGCATTACGGCTGTGCGGAACTGCGCAACGCGATCGCGGAATATCTGCTGCGCTACCGCGGGATGCTGGCCCAGCCGGACTGCATCGTCATCGGCTCCGGCGCGGAATATCTCTACGGTCTGATCGTGCAGCTGCTGGGCCGGGAGCGCGTATATGGGCTGGAAGACCCCGGCTATGAAAAGGTCCGGCAGGTCTACGCGGCCAACGGCGCGGTCTGTGAGCTGCTGCCCATGGGCGAAGACGGCATCCGCGCCGGCGCGCTGCAAAACGCACGCGCGTCCGTCCTGCACATCACGCCGTTTCACAGCTTCCCCACCGGCATCACCACGTCAGCGGCCAAGCGCAGCGACTATCTTTCCTGGGCGGCGGAGCGGAACGCGATTTTGATCGAGGACGATTTCGATTCGGAGTTTTCCGAAAACAAAAAGCCGCTGCAGACGCTCTATTCCATGGACCGGCGCGGATGTGTGATCTACGTGAACACGTTTTCGCATTCGCTGGCCCCATCCATGCGTATGGGCTATATGGTGCTGCCGGAGCGCCTGATGGAGCAGTACCGGCAGACGCTCGGCTTTTATTCCTGCTCTGTACCGCTGTTCGACCAGTACGTTCTGGCCCGCTTTATCTCGCAGGGCTATTTTGAGCGCCACCTGAACCGTCTGCGGCGGCAGAACAAGGGAAAATAATCGCGGAAACCTCGCAAATTCCGCTGGATTTTTTGCGCGTCCTGTGTTATTGTGATAATGGAAATTATTATTATATTTGAAAGGAATCCGATTTATGTACTGTGTCAAGAAAATGACCGAGGATCTCTACTGGGTCGGCGCGAGCGAGCGGCGGCTGAATCTGTTTGAAAACGCCTACCCGCTCACGAACGGCGTGAGCTACAACTCCTATCTGCTGCTGGACGAGAAGACCGTCCTGATCGACACTGTGGATAAGTCTGTCAGCGGCCTGTTCTTTGAAAACGTCGACCATGTGCTCGCGGGCCGGAAGCTCGACTACCTCATCGTGCAGCATATGGAGCCGGACCACGCCGCGACCATCGGCGAGCTTGTCCTGCGTCACCCGGAAGTAACCATCGTCTGCAACGCCAAGACGCGCACGATGATGCAGAACTTCTTCACGTTCGATCTGGACAGCCGCGTGCAGCTCGTCAAGGAGATGGACACGCTCACGACCGGCAGACACACCTTTGCCTTCGTCATGGCCCCGATGGTCCACTGGCCGGAGGTCATGGTGTCCTATGACACGGCCACGAAAACGCTCTACTCTGCCGATGCCTTCGGCACCTTCGGCGCGCTGAACGGCAATCTGTATGCGGATGAGGTGAATTTCCGCACGGAATGGCTCGCCGACGCCCGCCGGTACTATACCAACATCGTCGGCAAATACGGCACGCAGGTGCAGGCGCTGCTGAAAAAGGCCGCCGGGCTGGAGATCGAGATGATCTGCCCGCTGCATGGCCCGGTCTGGCGCAAAGATATCGCGTGGTTCCTCGACAAATATATCCACTGGGCGACCTATATCCCGGAAGACGACGCGGTCGTCATCGCCTACGCCTCCGTCTACGGCGGCACGGAAAACGCGGCGAATGTGTTGGCCGCGAAGCTGTCCGACCTCGGCGTGCGCAATGTGCAGATGTACGACGTGTCCGTCACGCATCCAAGCTATATCCTCTCCGAATGCTTCCGGGCCAGCCATCTGGTCTTTATCTCCACGACGTACAACGCGGGGATGTTCGTGACGATGGAAAATCTGGTGCACGATATCGTCCATCACAATCTCCAGAACCGCACCATCGCCCTCATGGAAAACGGCTCCTGGGCCCCGACGGCGGCAGGGCTGATGCGCGCGGAGTTCCAGAAGCTCAAGAACTGCACGATCCTCGATGAGACAGTCACGATCAAATCGACGCTCAAGGAATCCCAGCTGGCGGACGTCGAGACCATGGCGCAGGCTATCTTCGATTCCATGCCGAAGCCCGTCCCGGCAGAGCACAAGGCCGACGCGCCGGTTGAAAAGAACGCGTTCTTCTCGTTCTCCTACGGCCTGTTTGTCCTGACGGCCCGCGACGGGAAAAAGGACAACGGCTGCATCATCAACACCGCCGCACAGCTCACCGACACACCCAAGCGCATCTCCATCGCCGTCAACAAGGCGAATTTCACGCATGACATGATCCGCAAGACGGGCGTGTTCAATCTGTCCATGCTCTCGACCGACGCGCCGTTCGGCCTGTTCCAGCACTACGGCTTCCAGTCCGGCCGCGACGTGGACAAGTTCGCGGATGTAAAGGGTATGGCCCGCGCGACGAACGGCGTGTATTACCTGCCGTACTCCACCAACGCCTTTGTCAGCGGCAAGGTCACGCAGGAGATCGATCTCGGCACGCACACGCTGTTCATTGCCGACGTGACCGAGGCCCGCGTACTCTCCGACGCGCCGTCCATGACCTACAGCTTCTACTTTGCAAACGTCAAGCCCAAGCCGTCGGCGCTCAAAAAGCAGACCGGCTGGGTCTGCAAGATCTGCGGCTATGTCTACGAGGGCGAAACGCTCCCCGCCGATTTTATCTGCCCGCTGTGCAAGCACGGCGCGGAGGACTTTGAAAAGCTGCCGGAATAACCATATCAAGCTTATAAACGGAAAGGAACGATCATCATGTCCCGTGTACTGGAAACTCTGGAACCGAAAGCGGTCTTTCATTTCTTCGAGGATCTGACCCGTATCCCGCACGGCTCGCGCAACACGAAGGCCATCAGCGACTACTGCGTCGCCTTTGCAAAGGAACGCGGTCTGTGGGTGTATCAGGACGCGCTCAACAACGTCATCATCAAAAAGCCCGCCACAGCAGGCTACGAAGCTGCGCCCGCCGTCATTTTACAGGGCCATCTCGACATGGTTGCGGAAAAAACGCCGGAAAGCCCCATCGACTTCACAAAGGACGCGCTCGACCTGCGCGTCGAGGGCGACTATGTCTCGGCGAACGGCACGACGCTCGGCGGCGACGACGGCATTGCCGTCGCCATGGCGCTGGCCGTGCTGGACAGCAGCGAAATTGCGCACCCGGCGCTTGAGGTCGTGTTTACCGTCGACGAGGAGATCGGCATGGAGGGCGCGCAGGGCCTTGATTTTTCGCAGCTCTCCGCCCGCCGTATGCTGAACGTCGACTCCGAGGACGAGGGCATCTTCACCGTCAGCTGTGCCGGCGGCGCAAGCGCCAACGTCTCCATTGGCCTGACGAGCGCCCCCTGCGCGCTGGCCTGCGCGCAGCTGACCGTCTCTGGCCTCATCGGCGGCCATTCCGGCCAGGAGATCGACAAGGGCCGCGCAAACGCGAATCTCCTGCTGGGCCGCGTGCTGAACGCGGTGCAGTGCAAGATTTCCTTCCGGCTCGTTTCCGCCGCGGGCGGTCTGAAGGACAACGCCATTCCGAATGCGGCCGAGGCCGTTCTGGCCCTGCGGGAGGAGGATATGCCTGCCGCGCGTGAGATCGCGGCGGCCTGCGAAGCGGACTTCCGGAAGGAATACGCCGCAGCTGACCCCGGTGTGACCGTCGCGCTGGAGCCTGCCCCCGCCTGCGATCAGGCGCTGACGGAGGAAGCGACGCTGCGTGTTGTCCGCTTCCTGCTGCTTGTGCCGAACGGCATCGCGGCCATGAGCATGGACATCCCGGGGCTGGTGCAGACGTCCTGCAATCTCGGCATTTTCCATGTGACGGACAGCGTTCTGACGGCGGTCAGCTCGGTCAGAAGCTCGGTTTCGTCGCAGAAGCAGATGCTGCTTGCCCGCATCGACGCGCTGTCACAGCTGCTGGGCGGTTCGCTTCGTGTGACGGGGGCCTATCCCGCGTGGGAATACCGGCGCGAATCCCCGCTGCGCGATAAGCTCGCCGCCGTCTACACGCAGCAGACCGGCAAGACCCCGAAGATCGAAGCCATCCACGCGGGGCTGGAATGCGGCCTATTCGCGGGCCAGCTCCCCGGTCTTGACTGCGTATCCTTCGGCCCGGATCTGGCCGATATCCATACCACGCGCGAAAAAATGTCCATCTCCTCCGTCCAGCGCACCTGGCGCTTCCTGCTCGGCGCATTAGAGGCGCTGAAGGACTGATCCATAGAAGCTTCATTGATATGAAAAACGCGGCTCCCCGGATGTGTCCGGGGAGCCGCAATGCGTCTGTATCGTTACCGGTGGGTGCCGACGAAGAAGACGGAAATGACGCCGGGGCCGGTGTGGGCGCCGATGACGGGGCCGACATAGTTGATGATGATATCCTTGACCGGGGTCAGGGCGCGGATCTGTTCGGCAGTGTACTCTGCGTCCTCAATGCAGTCGCCGTGGCAGATGAAGACGGTCTGCTCTGCCGGGTTGATGGCCGTGTCGGCCAGCTTCTGCGCAAGGGCCTTGAGCGCAGCCTTGCGGCCTCTGGCCTTGGTGACGTTCTTGAGCGTTCCGGCGTCGTCGGTGTGCATGACGGGCTTGATCTGCAGAACCGTGCCGACAAGGGCCGTCGCCGCGTCGACGCGTCCACCGCGCTTTAAGAACATCAGGTCGTTGACTGTGAACCAGTGGCAAAGATGTGGGATCGTCTCGCGGACGTAGTCTGCGACCTCGTCCATGGACGCGCCGGACTGCTGCTTCTTCGCGGCCAGATACAAAAGCAGGCCCTCGCCCAGAGACGCGCAGAGCGAGTCGATGGCGATGAGCTTCCGCTCCGGGTATTTTTCCCGCAGCTCGCCGCAGGCGATCGCGCCGGACTGGTACGTCGTGCTCAGACCGGAGGAGAAGCCGATGAAGAGGATATCAAGGCCCGCCTTCAGCTTTTCCTCCATGACGGCAGTGAACTCCGAGACGTTGACGGCGCTCGTGGTGGCGCGTTCGCCGTCGCGGAGCTTGTCGTAAAACTCCCTGAAGCCGATCTCACGGCCGTCGAGATAGTTGGCGTATGTATGTTCCCCGATCAGAACGTGCAGCGGCAGGACGGCAAGATCGAGCTCGTCCGCCAGTGCCTGCGGCAGATCGCAGGAGGAGTCGGTGACGATTTGAAAACGTTTTTCCATGTGTGACCTCCGGTTCTTGATTTCTGCTGCATATTATACCGCGCCGCGCCGCAAAATGCTATTCAAAAATCGCCATTTTCGCTCTACAAGTCCGAACGCCCGGTCTACCCGCGGTAGAGTGCCTGCGGCGCAAGGGGTTTGCGCTCCTTCGCCGGGAACGGCTGTGACTATGGAGCTGATCATGCGCAGCGCAGAAAATATTTCTTCCGCGCGCGCTCTTTACTTTTTTCGCGCTTCATGTTAACATAATGCGTATCCCCTTTTTACTCTCATTTTCCCTCGAAAGGAGCCACAGATCATGAAAAACAAGCTGAAGCGGATCGCCGCGTCGGTGCTGACGCTGGCGCTGCTGGCCGTGCCGGTGCTGGCTGCGGCGGAGCCTGTCGGGAGCCGCTCTTTGAACGTTGCGGACGGGACCGTCTATACATACAGCACGCAGGCCGTTACCTCCGATTCCGGCAAGCAGACGAATCTGCATGAGAATATCTTTACCTATAAAAAAGAGGCGCAGGTGCGGCCCGTCGTCGCCTTCGGCTCGACGCTCTACGGCACCAGCCCCATGAACAAGACCATCAAGACGCTTGAGGAGCAGGGCTACAGCATGGTCGCGGGGATCAACGGTTCGTTCTTTGACCGGGCGACCGGCATTCCCTACGGCATCGTCGTCACGAACAGCATCCTGCGCTCCGGCGGCTCTGCCAACGCGGTGGGCTTTCTGGCCGATGGCTCCGCGCTCATCGGCGACCCGACCGTCGCCGTCACGCTGGACTACGGCGCGGATGCGCCGCTGGTGCTCAACTATAACAAGGCCATGACAGAGCAGAACGGCGTGCTTCTGTACTCGCAGGACTACGACACCCGCACCAAGAATACCATTGAGGGCTATCATGTCATCGTCCGTCCGGTCGGCTCCCGCGCGGCGGAGCTGCGTTTGGGCCAGTCGCTGACCGTCGAGGTCGTCGGCATGGTGGAGGATACGAAGTCCTGCTCCATCCCGGAAGACGGCTTCCTGCTTGCTGTTGCGAACGATACCGCCTATAAAAGCGCGCTCGCTGCGCTCAGAGGTATGGTCATGGGCCAGCAGATGACGCTTCAGGTCACCTGCGCCTCCGGCTGGGAGAATGTGACCTCCGCCGCAGGCGGCGGTGATATGCTGGTTGAAAACGGGCAGGTCTGCACGGACTTTACACTCGATTCCGCGAAGAAAATGGCCGCCCGCACGGCCATCGGCGTGACAAACGACGGCTCGCTCATTCTGTATACCTGCGACGAGGCGGGCAATTCCGACGGTCTGACGCTTGCGCAGCTGGCCGAGCGGATGCTTGCGCTCGGCTGCCGGACGGCCCTGAATCTCGACGGCGGCGGCTCGACCGCCGCAGGCGTTACCTATCCCGGCTATGCCTCCGGCGCGACGGCGAATGTGCCGTCGGACGGAAAGCTGCGCGAATGCGCGAACTTCATCTTCCTTGTCCGCCAGAAGCAGGACGCGGGCGCGGCCTCGAAGCTGTATCTGTATCCCTTCGGCGGCTACGCGCTGCCCGGCGCGAAGCTCACCATGACGATCAAGGCCGCTGACAGCAGCTATATGGCGGCGGCAGTCCCGACGAGCGTGACCTTCGGCGGCACGAACGTCACGCAGACCTCCGGCAGCACCGTCACGGTCGAGCCCGGCGCGAGAGGTGCGGCGACCGTCACCGCAGCGGCGGGCAGTCTGCGCGCAAGCGCGACGTTTGAGATCCCCGCCGCGCCGACCTCCATCACCATCAAGCAGGAGGGCAAAAACACCCCCCTGACCGCGCTGCATATTGCGGGCGGCAGCAAAACAGACCTGACGGCTACGGCCTGGTACTACGGCAATCAGGTCTATTCCGCCGATGAAAGCTTTGAATGGGCCGTGACGGGCGAGATCGGCGAGATCGACGGGAGCGGCGTCTTTACCGCCGCGAAGACCGGCACGGATCTGACCGGCACGATTACCGCCTCCTACGGCGAAACGTCGTTCTCGCTCAAGGTCACGGTCGGCTCCTCACAGCCGTTCGCGGACACGAAGGGCCACTGGGCCGAGAGCTATATCACCGATCTCTATTACGCGGGCACGCTGCAGGGCTCCACGAAGGACGGCAAGCTCTATTACCGCCCCGACGCCAGCATGACGCGGCAGGAGTTCATCGTTGCCATGATGCGCTATCTCGGCACGGATCTGAGCGCGTATCAGACCGTTTCGCTCCCGTTTGCCGACAGCAGCTCGATTGCCGATTGGGCAAAATCCGCGATGCAGGCGGCGTACTCGCTCGGCTATCTCACAGGCTCGAAGACAAACGGCCAGCTTCTGGCCAAGCCCGGCGCAACGATCTCCCGGCAGGAGGCCATGACGATCCTCTCACGCACAAAGGACTTCCCCGAGGCCGACCTCAACACGCTCGCCGCCTTCTCTGACAGCGGCAAGATCGCCGACTGGGCGAAAACCGCGCTTGCGCAGATGGCCCAGCAGAAGATCATCAGCGGTTCAAAGGGCAAGCTGAACCCCACCGGCAAGGTCACGCGTGCAGAGGTCGCAAAGATGCTCTATATGCTCTCGGAGCTGTAAGCCGCTATGGACAAAACGCATATGCAGATACATTCAAGATACCGGACGGCCCGCGCATCCTGCTGTTCTGGACGCTGTTTATCGGCGTCGGCGCGGTCGCAGGCGCGGCCGGGATGCTGCTCGACCCGAGCGGCCGGGCGCTGGGCATGGACGCGATGCTCCCGTATTTTCAGGTGCTGCCGTTTGCGGACGTGCTGTTCCGGGATCTGACGTTCTCCGGCTGGGCGCTGCTGATCGTCAACGGCCTGACCAATCTGACCGCAGCCGGACTGCTGCTGGCTGAAAAGCGTGCGGGCGTCACGCTCGGCGGGCTGTTCGGCGTGACGCTGATGCTGTGGATCTGCATCCAGTTTTATATGTTCCCGCCCAACTTCATTTTACAATCGACCTGTTTTACACTGTGAAGGAAGACGGGAAAGAGAAGCTGTGTATCTATAAGCTGAACAGCGGTACCGCATATACGCTCGAAAACGGCAAGACGGAAGCTGCGGTCTGGAACGATCAGATTTTCGTCTGTGACGAGAATGGAAACGCGGAGCTCAGATCGCTGAACGACCCGCTGATCGTGACAAAGGAGTTCAAGCTGCCATATACGCTGCGCTCCACCTCGGCCTATTCGCCCCGCGTGATCCCTGTCGGAAAGAATCTTGCCTTCGTCACAAGCGAGAAAACGGTCGTTCTGATCGACAAGGAACTCAAGGAGGTCGCGTCGTTCTCTACGGAGGCGTAAGAAGCGGCCTGGATCCAAATCAAAAAGCCTTCCCCTTCTCATGCCGTGTGCATGATGAAAGGGGAAGGCTTTTTTCATGATTTCAGCGGGGGAGAGGGGCAATCAGATGATCTTGCCGAGGCTGGCGGTCTTTGCGGCCTGCGCGGCGCGGCGGAGGGCCGCGACGGGTTCGCCCTCAAGGAAGTATGCGTACAGATCGAGGATCATCCCGGCCAGCTCCGAATCGGCCTCCAGCCCGGAGACGTCCTTCAGAACCTTTGCCGCTTCTTCCTTCGACTGCTCAATGCCCGCCTCGTTCAGATAGCGGTACACCGCACCGGCTGCGCCGACGGCGATATCCGCGGGCTTCACGCCCTGCTCGAGGCACAGCAGGCTCGAACCGATCAGCCGGTCGGCTGCGCCGAGCTTCCGCGTCGGGTCGCCGCCGACGCGCTTGCAGGTGTCCTTCAGGGCGGCATTGCGGAAGCGGCCCAGCAGATCGGTGATGTGCAGCATCAGGCCATCCAGCTCGACGCCGTACTTTTTATGCAGCGCCAGCGCGCTTTCCAGCATGGCGTTCTGCACGATGGTCAGAATTTCAGGATCGTCGATGGACTGATAAATATATTTCCGGCCCTCGTAGCCGCCCAGATACGCGCAGGTCGCGTGGCCCATGTTGTGGACGTACAGCTTGCGCTTAATATAAAAATCAAACGGCTCAAACGGCACCATGTTCGTGATCTCCGGAATTTCACCCTTGAACGCGGCCTTGTCGACCGGCAGGAAACCGTAGCGCTCGACACAGACGCGCATCGGATCGCCGTCCTTCATCTCCTCGGTCTGCACGGGCACCATGCGGCCAATGGAGGCCTCGACCAGACCGACCTTTTCATCAAAGTGCTTCTTTTCCTCGTCGGTCAGCAGGTTCTTCAGCATCCCTTCCATGACCTTGTTTGCGTCCATCAGGTTTTCGCAGATGATGATGTTGAGCGGGCGGTCGTCCCGCGCCCAGCGCTTTCTGAGACCCGCGACGATGTTGCCGACGATGAACTTGAGAATTCTCGCGCCGACCGCCGTCGCCATGATATCGCAGTTTGCGATGGCCTCGGAGGCCGCTTCCTGATCGTTGCCGTTGACCGCGGTCACGTGCTCGATCACGACGTCCTCATGTCCTTCGCTGGACACATAGCGGACGGGATACTGCTCCTTTTCCTGCAGCGCCTTCACGACCGGCTCTGCCACGTCGATGAATGTGACCTTATAGCCGGACTGACTGAGCGTTGCGCCGATGAAGCCGCGGCCAATGTTGCCGCCGCCGTACATAACTGCCTGTTTCATACTCTGACCTCTTTCTTTATTTTCCGTAAAGCTCATAGAGCTTCAAAACCTCGTCCTTTGTTTTCACGCCGTCCGACGCGCTGACCTCGCTCAAGGAAGCCGCCGCGCTGCACGCGCCGAGCTTCAGCGCCTCCCGCAGCGGCATATCTGTCTCCGCCGCGTACAGAACGCCCGCGCAGAACGCGTCGCCTGCGCCGACCGTACCCTTGATATAGCCCTTGGGGAGCTTGAGACTTTCAAATTCGCAGTAATTTCCGGCCTCGTCCATGCCGCAGCCGAGTTCCGGGCAGTGGATAACGGCCCATTTTGCCACGCCCAGCTCGTGGAGCTTCTGCAGCGCAGCCTTCATGTTTTCCACGTGCAGCGTGCCGTCCTCTCCGCGCAGGAGAACGCCGGTGGTCTGCTGCGTCTCAAGCTCGTTGATGATGCAGTAGTCCGTGTATTTGAGCGCCGGGGTCACGAGCCGCTTGAAGCGCTCGCCCGCCTCGGAAACAACGTCGATGGACGTCTTCATGCCCGCCTGCTGCGCCCGGTGCAGAAGCCTCGCCATCTTTGTGCCGTATTCCGCGTCCGGCTCGTCCAGATGCGGCAGCAGCAGAATGTAGCCGATGTGGAAGATATCGACGTTCAGCCTGTCCCAGTCGATGTCGTCCTCACCGTAATAGGCGCTGCCGCCCGCGTACTGGAAAAATGTGCGCTCTTTTGTCTGGTTGTTCGACATGACAGCGGTAAACGAGGTGTCGCCGCTGCGCTTGACCATGGACAGGTCGATGTTTTTGTATTTCCCCATCTCCTGCAGCACAAAATCACCCTCTGCGTCGTGCCCGGCGAAGCCGGAAGCGACGAGCGGCAGCGCGGGATCGAGCCGCGCGAGATCGGAAATGGTGTTGCAGACCGAGCCGCCGGTGGAGCGCGTGATGCCCTCGGTGATGTGCGTCAGCTCGTTCTGCTTCGGCCATGTTTCGATGGGATAGGTGATATCTACGATCATATTGCCTGCGCAGCAAATGCCTTTTTTCATACTTCCTCCCTGTTTTCAGGCCGTGCGGCCCGGATTCCCTTGTTTTTTGTTCCGGTTACTGTTATTATGAAGGAACGGGGCAGGCTTATCACCGATGAAGATGCGCCTGACGCCCGACAAAGATGCGTTTTTGGTGAAACAAATGGAACTTTACAATGAATATGAGCTGATCTCCCATTCCAAGCTGGCCGACTGCACCATGTTTATCGTCGACATGGTGTACCGCCCCATGCACCTGCATAAGGAGCTGGAGCTGTGCGTGGTGCTGAGCGGCAGCTGCCGTGTCAGCACCGACCGGCAGAGCTTTGAGGCCGGGCCGGGCGAGATTTTGCTGTTCGACGCGGGCAGCAGCCATGAGCTGTGCGCGTCCGGCGCGCCTGCAAGGCTCCTGACGCTGCAGATCTCCGACAGCTTCTGCGCCCGCTTCTATCCGCAGATCCGCAGCATCCGCTTCGGCTGCCGGGGGCTGTCCTCCTGTCTGGGGCCGGAGCAGCTGCCGGCGCTGCGCCGGGCGATGCTGCTGGCGCTTTCCAATTATCTGCGCGACACACCGGAAGCGCCGTTCGCCTGCATGGCGCAGATCAACGCGATCTTTGCGATCCTGCTGGGCGGAACGCCATACCGCGTGCTGAGCGACACGGAAAACATGACGCAGACGCGCAATGCCGAGCGGATGCACCGCATTCTGCACTATCTGGAGACGCACTATTCTGAGCCTGTCCGCCTCAGCGAGATCGCGGAGCGGGAGGGGCTGACGCAGACGTATCTGTCGCACCTGTTCCGCGAGCAGCTGCATATCCCGTTTCAGGATTATCTGGGCAGACTCCGACTGGAGGCGGCGATGCTCCTGCTGCGGCAGTCCGACACGACGCTGACCGACGCAGCCTATGCCTGCGGCTTCTCCGACCCCAAGTATCTGAACCGGAGCTTCCAGAAAAACCTCGGAATGTCGCCGCGCCAGTGGCTGCTGGAAAACCGCCCGGACCCGAGCCGGGCCCCGTCCGCAGAGGACCCGCGTACAGCGCAGCGCATCCTGACGCCCGGCGAGTGCCGGGCGCTGCTGGATGTGCTGGGTGTCGCTTAAATTTTCAGGATCTTCAGCTCTTCGCCGCTGGCATAGGCCTTTTCCATGATGCGCTGGACGTGCACGGCGTCGGACGCAGGCACGACGAGGGGCTTATTGTTGAGAATGGAGTCCGAGAAGCTCTCGATCTCGCGGGTGTACATATTGCCGAAGTCGCCGGGAATCTCGACGCCCACATCGTCGGCGTGGGTCTGCTCGGCGGAATAGGCGACGTTCTTGTCAATGAACACGGCGTTCAGCTTGCCGCCGTCGATCTGGCCGATCATCGTGTCGCCCAGCAGACGACCCTTCGTGCCGAAAAATTCAACGCGCCACTTGGAGGCTTCGTCCGGGATATTGAAGTTGGACTGCACAACGCACTGTGCGCCGTTTTCCATGCGCATGAGGATGGTGGACGTGTCCTCCACGTCATACTGCGGTTCGGGGAAGGCGATTTTTTCATTCATGGACGCGACCTCGGTCACGCGCATACCGGTGATGTACTCCATCAGGTCGATGGTATGAACAGACAGATCCATCATCGCGCCGCCGCCGGCCTTGGCCTTGCACTGCCGCCAGTTGCCGGGCTCGTACGGAAGCCAGAGCGTAAACTGTGAATAGCCGGATACGACCGTGCCGATCTTGCCCTCGGCGATGGCCTTTTTCATGCTCATGACGTGCGAACCGAAGCGCATCATGAAGCCCGCCGCGATCTTCACGCCCTTGCGTTCGCAGTAGTCGATGACCGCCTGCCCTTCGTCGGACGTCATGGCCAGCGGCTTTTCGATCAGGATATCCTTGCCGTAATCTGCGGCCAGCTTGGCCTGCTTTGCGTGCAGGACGATGGGCGTGGCGATATAAACGGCGTCGACCTCCGGGTCTGCCAGCAGGTCCTCTTCCTTCGTATAGCCGCGCTTTGCGCCGTATTTCTGACGGATTTTCTCAACCTGCTCGGCATTGATGTCCATGACGGCGATCAGCTCCGCGTTTTCGGCCAGCATCATGCCGGGGATCGTCCTGCGATCCGCAATGCCGCCGGCTCCGATCACGCCCCAACGTAATTTTTTCATATGCTTCGCTCCTTTGCAAATCCATAGACCGCCCGCAGCGGTTTATTTTATTATAGCACGTTCCCGTCATGATGAAAAGAGAATTCTGTATCAAAACAGGGAAATCCAACAAAACCCCACAGAAACGCGCACCCGAATTCGCCGAGGATTTTTGCAAGTCCCCTGCAAATGTCAAAAGCTCCTCTTGCAGTCGGCAAGAGGAGCTTTTCATGTTTACAAGTCCTGATAAACCGCTCTGGCGCCGCCGATGTATTTCGGGCGCGTGCGGGCGCAGAGGATGTTGGCCTCGCCGATCTTTTTGATTGACAGGCGAACGGGGATCGCGACGCGGCGCAGGTGCATACCGATCAGCGTGCCGCCGATATCAAGCCCCGCGTCGGCAACAATGGTTTCGACGAGTACGGGGTCTTTGAAATTAGCCCACGCCGTCATGGCGAACGAGCCGCCCGCGTGCAGCTGCGGGATGGCATTGACGATCTCAAAGCCGTGCGCCTCGGCCACATCGCGCTCAACAACAAGCGCGCGGTTGAGGTGCTCGCAGCACTGCACGGCAAGTTCAATGCCGCGCTCCTGCAAAACGGGATAAATGCCCGCAAACGCGGCCTGTGCGGCCTCAAGGCTCGAACCCTTGCCGATGCGCGCGCCGACCATTTCACTCGACGAGCAGCCGATGACAAACAGCTTGCCGGGCTTCAGCTTCGCAATGTCCAGCAGCTCCGTGACGGCCTGCTTCGCCTGTGCGGTAAGTTCTTCATACATGATTCATTCCACCCTTCCAGAATGCCTTATGAATTTCGGGAACCTTGGCCAGCGCGGTGTAGAGCACGACGGACAAAACGATGCCGACGGCGGCCTGCACCAGATTGTTCGGGATCGACGCGGCGGCGGCAAGGCCCTTGCCGAGAATCAGCGCCTTATAGCCGAAATACCCGGCGACCATGATGACCTCGGACGGCAGCTCGATGAGCGCCAGACGCCAGAACGGGATCTTTTCGCCCTTCTTGAGCATCGGCCGCAGCAGCAGCGCGGCCACCAGCGCCACAAGGCCCTTGATGATAAACGTGCCGGGAACATAATGCGCGTAGCCTGCCAGCAGATCGGCAAGACCGCTGCCGATGCCTGCGGCAAAGAAGCCGTACCACGGGCCGAGCACCAGCCCGGCAAGCAGGCACATCCCCTCGCCGATGTTGGTATACCCGGCAACGGTCGGGAACCGCACCAGCATGGTCGTCACGCAGCACAGCGCGGCAAACATCGCGCTCAGAACCAGCATACGGATGGTTTCGTTTCTCTTTTTCATACCAGAGTACCTCTCTTGTTAAGATACCCTGATTATATCCAATGCTGGTACTATAAAAAGATGCAAAAACAGATATTTTTTTAGGTTCAGATTCAGAACCGCGCCATAATTACGGCGTTTCCCGCGTCGGTTACGGTGTCTGCACCCTCTCCAATGGCGCGGCGCAGGAGCGTGCGCTCGTCCAGACCGCCCTGCCCGTGCAGGACGCGGTACGCGCCCGCGTCGCTGCCGCAGGCAATTTTTGCGCCCAGCGCGGCGGCTTTTTTTACGGCGTTCATCTGATAGGCCAGCAGCGGCGTTAAAACCTCGTCCGGAAAACGGCCGCAGCCGATGAGATTGCCGATCGTCACGAGCGTCGACACCCAGACAGCGCCAGACTCTGCCAGTTGACAAAGCGTCTCATCCGTGAGATACGCGCCGTGCTCGATGGAGTCCACGCCGCCCGCAAGCGCCGCGCGCACGGCCTCGTCGCCGTTGGAGTGGGCCATGACGGAAAAGCCTTCGTCATGCGCGCAGGCGATCATGTCCCGGATCAAGTCCGGCGGCAGAGGCTCGCCGGTCAGCACGCCGTATTGGCTGAAATCCATCAGCCCGGAGATCATGAGCTTGATAAAGTGTGCGCCGCGCGTTTTAGCCTCGCGAACAAGCGCACGGTATTCGGCAAGCCCGTCAAAGCCGCGTCCGATAAAGCCGCCGTAATGTCCGGTTTTATAAATCGGGAAGCCCGGCGACCGGTAGCGTATGCCGTATTCCGGGGCCAGCTTCGCGGCCAGATCGCACGCGCCCCAGCGGTCGCCGCCGTCGCGCAGATAGGAAAACCCCAGCGCCTGATAGTGACCCAGCGTCTGCCGGATCAGTGCCTCCTGCGGCGCCGCTTTATGCCGGGCGATGGCGTCCTTCCAGTTTACGCCGTCCAGCACCATATGAATGTGGCAGTCGACCATTTCCGTTACGTCCTTCCCGGTACGCAGTGCCGCTCGATTGCAAGCGCCGCGCCGTCCTCGTCGCAGGAGGCTGTTACTTCATCGGCAAGCGCCAGAATTTCCGGACACGCGTTCGCCATGGCCACGCCGATCCCGGCCATTTTGATCATGCTCCTGTCGTTCAGCCCATCGCCGATCGCCATCGTTGCCGCCATCGGCAGGCCGAGGTAGGCTGTCAGACTCGCAATGGCCTCGCCCTTGTTGGCGTGCGCGTCGTTGATCTCAATGTTGCAGGGCATGGACGTGCTGACACTCAGCGTGCCGAAGCGCTCTGTGAGGTCTTTGAGCAGCTGTCTGCGCAGCGCATCGTCCGGTGTGAACAGCTGTAATTTCTGAACGCCCCGGTTCTGCTCCCGCAGATAGGCCTTGAGCTCGTCAATCGGCGTGCGCAGCTCACGCACCATGCGCAGGGCGTGCTCGAACGGGATAAACGCGGCGGCGGTTTCCTGCATACTGCGCGTCATCCAGCCCCAGTTGTCCTGATAGCAGTCGTAGATCACGGGGAAGCCGTCGAGATACTCCAGGACCCGCAGTGCCGTTTCCAGCGGGATTTCCGCCGTGCTGACGGCTTTATTCTCACGGATATCATAGACCTGCGCGCCGTTGATGGTAATGGCGTAGTGCAGAAACGGCAGCTTTTGAATGACCTCCGGCATACCGGTAAAGAAGCGGCCCGTGGTCGGCACGATCTCGACGCCTGCCTCTGCCGCGGCATAGAGCGCATCGCGGGTGCGCGGCGTCAGCTCCTTTTGGGAGTTCAGCAGTGTGCCGTCCAGATCAAGCGCCAGTAATTTCACGGAATTCATTGGAAACGCACCTCGATTCCATGCTTTTCACCCCCATGATACCAGAAGCCCGGCAAAAATGCAAGAAGCGCGTGATTTCCGGCGAAGACTGTGATAGAATAGACGCAGAAACCCCTTGCAGGAGGAAATTTATGCTGATATCCGCAGAGCATCTTTCCATCAATTTCGGCAGCCGTCAGCTGCTGGACGATGTGGATTTTTATCTGAACGAGGGCGACAAGACCGGCGTGATCGGCATCAACGGCACCGGAAAGTCGACGTTTTTGAAGGTTCTGGCCGGAAAGCTCCAGCCGGACGGCGGGACGATCGCCCGCAAGCCGAATTTGCAGGTCAGCGTGCTTGCACAGAATCCGGATATGCGAGATGAGCTGACCGTTCTGGAGCAGGTCTTTGCCAGTATGCCGCCGGAATTCCGGCAGCTGAACGAATACGAGGCCAAGCGTATGCTGACGCAGCTCGGTCTTGCGGACACCGACCGGCGGATCGGCACGCTTTCGGGCGGCGAGCGCCGCCGTGCGGCCCTGTGCGCAGCGCTCATCCACCCGGCGGACGTGCTGGTGCTCGACGAGCCGACGAACCATCTGGATACCGAAATGGTGCAGTGGCTGGAGGACTGGCTGAAAAAATTCCGGGGCGGGCTGGTCATGGTCACGCACGACCGGTATTTTTTGGAGCGCGTCGTGAACCACATCACGGAGCTTTCACGCGGGAAGCTCTACCACTACGAGGCCAATTACTCTCGTTATCTTGAGCTGCGGGGGCAGCGCGCGCAGATGGCGGAGGCGTCCGAGCGCAAGCGGCAGTCCATCCTGCGTGTCGAGCGCGAATGGATCCTGCGCGGCTGTCAGGCCCGGAGCACGAAGAGCAAGGAGCGCATTCAGCGCTATGAGGAGCTGAAGGACCAGAAGGCCCCTGAGCGCGACAGCACAGTGCAGCTCTCGGCGGCTTCGAGCCGTCTCGGCAAAAAGATCATCACACTGGAGCACATCTCCAAGGGCTATGACGGGCGGACGATCTTCCGTGATTTTTCCTACGGCCTTCTGCGCAGCGACCGCATCGGCATCGTGGGCCGAAACGGCGCGGGCAAATCGACGCTCCTGCGCGTGCTCGCGGGCGAGCTTCCGCCGGACAGCGGCACGGTCGAGCTGGGCGAGACGGTCAAGATCGGTCATTTTTCGCAGGAGGGCCGGGAGCTGGATCTGAACCAGCGCGTATACGACTTCATTTATAGCGTCGCTGCGCAGGTAAAAACGGACGAGGGCACATTCTCCGCCAAGACCATGCTGGAACGCTTCCTGTTCCCGCCTGATCTGCAGCAGACCACCATCGGTCGTCTGTCCGGCGGCGAACGGCGGAGACTCTATCTGCTGTCCATCCTCATGGCGGCACCCAACGTGCTGCTGCTTGACGAGCCGACGAACGATCTGGACATTACGACGCTTTCCATTCTGGAAGACTATCTGCAAAGCTTCCCCGGCCCCATCATCGCCGTCTCGCACGACCGCTTTTTCCTTGATAAGCTGGCGGATACCATCTTCGAGGTGCGCCCGGAGGGCCGCGTCGACGTGTTTACCGGCAACTGGTCCGACTGGGCGCGCAAGCGGACGCCGCCGGAGGAAAAGAAGCCTGAAAAGCAGGAAAAGTCCGCCCCGGAACGTCCGCGCGAGAAGAAGCTGAAATTCTCCTACAACGAGCAGCGGGAATTTGACACCATCGACAGCGTGATCGCGGAGCTGGATGCGCAGCTGTCTGCGTGCCGGCAGGAGCAGGAGTCCTGCGGAAGCGACTATGTCCGCTTGCAGGCGCTCACGGCCGAGCAGGAGCGCCTGACGGCAGAGCTGGACGCGAAAACAGAGCGCTGGGTCTACCTGAACGACCTGAAGGAGCGCATTGACGCGCAATAGAAATATTGCACAAATTTTCCCTCAGGCCGTATACGGATCCGGGACAGAGTGCTATAATATAGACAGAAGGAAACGGAAAGCTTTGCGGTTCGGATGAAGAAGAGGAGGCTTCTCTATGAATCTGAAAACGATCAAGGTTCTGCTGTTCACGCTGCTCGCGCTGACGCTGGCCAGCTTTCTTATTGGCTGCGGCGTGTCCAAGCCGGTGTATTTTCTGTTTACGGCGCTGTTCGCCATCGGTTACGCAGCCGTCTGGCTGCTGTGCTGGCGCTGCCCCTTCTGCGGCGAACGCCTCGGCCGCAGCGACGGCGAGACCTGCCCGCACTGCGGCAAAAGCCTTCTCGCACCCCGCGGGCACCAGACCTGAGTGCGGAATATGATTGAACTGCTGCGATTCTTGTAGGGGCGGACGCCTCTGTCCGCCCGCAGAATGCAGCGTTTTCTCGGAAATCTTCGGCAAATCCGCAACATTTATCGGGCCGACAGAGTCGTCGGCCCCTACGCGGCGCGGTACGAATTTGCCGAAAGGTTTTCGGGCTTGCAGTTGCCTGCTGCAAACGCCTCATAATGAATCTGACAGACAAAACAGAACCGGCCTGCCGCGTGTGCGGCAGGCCGGTTCTGTTGGTGTAGAAAAGAAAGAAGAAAGAGAAGAGAGGAAAGAAAAGATTGGCTTGCTTACAAGTATGAGTATACCGGCCAATCATGTCGGAACTGTGAACGAATCCGAAAGGATTTGTGAACTTTCTCCGCACTTCATTCCTAATTACTGTACATTTTTCGTCGCAACGATATCGACGCCCGTTCCGGCGGCGTTTGTCAGCAGCACGTCGCCGATCTTCACGGGCGCGTGCGCCGTGACCTGACGGAGCGCCGCGACGATCTCGAAGATCTTGCCCTTCGGGATGTCCTGCGCCGTCTTGCAGCTGACGACGGCTGCGCCGGTCGCGCTGCCGGTCAGACGGACGGTGCTCGTGACGATGCGCGTCGGGTTCGTGACTTCCTTTCTCGCGTAATCATGACCGCGCTTGCAGGTGTACCCGGCAACATCTTTGATCTCGCCGTTTTCCAGCGTGACGGTGATCGAACAGCCGAGCGGGCAGCCGATGCAGGTCAGTTCTCGTTTTTCCATCGTTATGCCTCCTCCACTGTGATATGAATGCGCGTCAGACCGGGATGCGCGTCCAGCATATCCTTCGTGAGCTTCAGCTCCTCCATCTCACCGGGGGCCATGACGGGCCGCCTGCGCGTGAGCACCGCGTCGTCGTCCAGCAGCAGCTTCACGACGCGCTTTTTCATCACGCCGCCCACGCGGAACCGGAGCACCAGATCGTCCGCAGCCAGCTTCGGGTCGATGCTTGCCGGGACGGTGTAGCGGATGCCGCCCTCAAACGTGACGGGGATCTCATGGCGCTCTGTGGTTTCGCCCTGCGCAAGATAGCGCACGGCGGCGCGGCCTGCCGCCGCAGCCTCCTCAGAGACGTAGTCGACCAGATCGTGCACGTGCAGCACGTTGCCGGCGGCGAAAACGCCGGGGATGCTCGTCTGCAGGCTCTCGTCGACGACGGGGCCGTTTGTGACCGGGGAAATATCCACGCCCATGCCGCGCGAAAGCTCGTTTTCCGGGATCAGACCGCAGGACAGCAGCAGCGTGTCGCAGTCATAGTGGATCTCCGTGCCGGGAATGGGCTTGCGGTCGGGGCCGACCTCCGCGATCGTGATGCCGGAAACGCGCTCCCTGCCCTCAATGTTCACGACGGTGTGGCTGAGCTTGAGGGGAATGCCGAAGTCGTTCAGACACTGGACAATGTTGCGCTTCAGACCGCCGGAATACGGCAGCAGCTCCGCTACAACCAGCACCTTCGCGCCCTCAAGCGTCATGCGCCGCGCCATAATGAGGCCAATGTCGCCGCTGCCGAGAATGACGACTCTGCGGCCGGGCATGAAGCCCTCCATGTTGACGAGCCGCTGCGCCGTACCGGCGGAATAAATGCCCGCCGGGCGGTAGCCGGGGATGTTCAGCGCGCCGCGGCTTCTTTCCCGGCAGCCCATGGTCAGGATGATCGCGCGTGCGTCGATCTCGATCAGTCCTTCCTCGCGGTTGACCGCCGTAATATGCTTATCTGCGCTGATGGACAGTACCATCGTGTTGAGTTTATATTCGATCTTGCGTTCAAGCGCCTGCGTGACGTAACGCGCAGCGTATTCCGGGCCGGTCAGCTCTTCGCCGAAGGTGTGCAGGCCGAAGCCGTTGTGGATGCACTGGTTCAGAATGCCGCCCAGCTGCACGTCGCGCTCAAGGATCAGGATGCTCCGGCAGCCTGCGTCATATGCCGCGATAGCCGCCGACAGACCGGCGGGGCCGCCGCCGATGACGACAATGTCATATTTCATTTGTCCTGCACCTCCTCAAGCTTGTCCTTGTTTGTGCCGACGATCAGCCGGGACGCGCCGCCGCATTTGGTGATCTCACTCTGATCAACGTGCAGCTCACGTGCCAGAATTTCCATCACGCGCGGGCTGCAGAAGCCCGCCTGGCAGCGGCCCATGCCCGCACGGGTGCGGCGCTTGACGCCGTCGAGGCTCTTCGCACCGAGGGGGCGGTGGATGGCGTCGAGGATTTCGCCCTCCGTGACCTGCTCGCAGCGGCAGATGATCTGGCCGTAGGCGGGCTTTTCGTGGATGAGCTTCTGATAGTCCTCTTTGGAGAGCGTCTTCGGGTCGAGCACGCCCCTGCGCGTGGCGATGAAGTGCTCCTTTTCCCGCAGGCCCATCAGATCGCGCATCAGCTCCGACACGTGCAGGCCGATGGCGGGGGAGGAGGTCAGACCGGGCGATTCGATGCCCGCGCAGTCGATGAACTGCTGCGCGCCCTCGGCCTCGCCGATGACGAATTCGTGGTGATCCTCATGCGCGCGCAGACCCGCGAAGCTCGTGATGGTCTGGCGGATGGGGAGGTTCTCGACCGTTGCGCCCGCTTTTTCGATCAAATCGTTCAGACCCTCGGCGGTGGTGTTCGTGCCCTCGCGGTCTTCGATGTCGATCGCCGTCGGGCCGACGATGGTGTTGCCGTGGACAGTCGGGCTGACCAGAACGCCCTTGCCGAGCTTGCCGGGCAGCTGGAAGATGGTGTGTGAAACGAAATCGCCGGTGTTCTTGTCCAGCAGGCAGTAATCGCCGCGGCGCGGCGTGATGTGCAGCTTGCGGGTCGAGACCATGTTGTGCAGCACGTCCGAATAGACGCCTGCGGCGTTGATGACATAGCGCGTTTCAAACTCGCCGTGGTTGGTGTGGATGGTCCAATAGCCGTCGTTCCATGTAAAGCCGGTGACTTCGGTATTGAACTGGAACTCCACGCCGTTGTCAAAGGCATTCTCTGCCAGCGCAATGGTCAGATTGAACGGGCAGACAATGCCGCCGGTCGGCGCCCAGAGCGCGGCGACGGCGTTTTTCGACACGTTCGGCTCCAGCTCGTGCAGACGCTTCGCGTCTACGATCTCCAGCTCCTTTACGCCGTTTTTTACGCCGTTTTCATACAGCGCGCGCAGCTTCGGCAGGTCCTCCTCGGACATACACACAACAAGCGAGCCGTTCATTTTGAACGCAAAATCAAGATCCTTCGCAAGCTGCGGCATCATGAGATTGCCTTCGAGATTCATTTTTGCCATCAGGCTTCCGTGCGCGGCGTCGAACCCTGCGTGGACAATGGCGCTGTTGGCCTTGGAGGTGCCGCAGCACACATCCTCTGCCTTTTCCAGCACCAGCATCCGTCCCTCATAGCGGGACAGGTACCGCGCGACCGCGCAGCCGGTAACGCCTGCGCCGATAATGATGATGTCGTACAAAAAGATTCCTCCTTCATCTGCCAAAGAAAGTCGGGCAGCCCAAATAAGCCTTCCGGTGGGAGGGTTGGACTGCCCGACACATTCACTTAGAGCAGAGTATATTCAGATGCGTGGGCAGTACTTACACAGCAGCCCAGGGGATGACGTTGTACAGCAGGACGGCGAGAAGACCACCGATGATGGGCCCAAAGATGGGGACGATCAGGCCGTACTTGAAGTTGCTGGAGCCCTTGCCCTTGATGGGGAGAATGGCGTGCGCGATACGCGGGCCAAGGTCACGCGCCGGGTTCAGCGCATAGCCGGTCAGACCGCCGAGGGACATACCGATGGACACGATGATGCCGAAGACCAGGAGCTTGCCAACGCCGTCGTTGAGCTCCGGAACCTGGTTCAGACCGCAGATGGCGAAGACCAGAACGAAGGTCGCAATGGCCTCCTGCACGATGTTGCGGACAGTGTTGGGGATGGAGGGGCCGGTGGAGAAGACGCCGAGCTTGGTGCCGGGATCTTCCGTCGCGTCAAAGTGATCCTTGAAGAGAATGTAGACCAGAACGCCGCCGACGATACCGCCGAGGATCTGCGCAATGACGTAGCCGGGAACCAGCGCCCAGTCGAACATACCGCCGGCTGCCAGTGCGATGGTCAGCGCGGGGTTGAAGCTCGCACCGGAGGCTTTGCCGAAGATGAACGCGGGAACCATGACTGCAAGGCCCCATGCAATGGTGATCTGGATAGAGCCTGCGCCCTTCATGCCGGACTTGTTGAGGGTCACGTTTGCAACGACGCCGTCGCCGAGCAGGATCAGCATCATTGTGCCAAGGAACTCACATAAGTACTTTAAGAACATGAATACTCCTCCCTGTCATACATCAATATTTGGTTGTTTTCCGTTTCTTCTCCTGAAAAAGCTTTTTTATTCGTCCTTCGCCCAGCCGTAGGAGCACTTGACAGCTTTGCTCCAGCCCTTCACCTTGGCTGCGCGCTCTTCTGCGGTGATCTCCGGATGGAATACACGGTCAATGGCGCGGTTGCGGACGACGTCCTCCTTGCTGGCCCAGTAGCCGACGGCAAGACCAGCCAGGTACGCAGCGCCCATCGCGGTCGTCTCGACACAGGTCGGACGCTGGACCGGAGCGCCGGAAATATCGGACTGCATCTGCATCAGCAGGTTGTTGGCAGACGCGCCGCCGTCAACGTTCAGCGCGGCCAGCTTGATGCCGGAATCGGCCTGCATGGCGACAAGGATGTCGTTGACCTGATAGGCGAGGGATTCCATTGTTGCGCGGATGATGTGGTTCTTGTTGACGCCGCGGGTGATGCCGACGATGGTGCCGCGTGCGTATTGATCCCAGTGCGGTGCGCCGAGGCCGGTGAACGCCGGGACGACATAGCAGCCGTTGGTGTCCTTGACCTTGCCGGCATAGTATTCGGAGTCAGGTGCGGACTCGATGATCTTCAGCTCGTCGCGCAGCCACTGGATCGCGGCGCCCGCAACGAAGACGGAGCCTTCGAGCGCGTATTCGACCTTGCCGTTCAGGCCCCACGCGATGGTGGTGACGAGGCCGTTCTTGGAGAAGACGGGCTTTTCACCGGTGTTCATCAGCAGGAACGCGCCGGTGCCGTAGGTGTTCTTGGCTTCGCCGGGATGATAGCAGGCCTGGCCGAACAGAGCCGACTGCTGGTCGCCCGCAGCGCCCGCGATCTTGATCGGGCCGCCGAGCAGCGCCGGATCCGTCTCGCCGTAGATGCAGCTGGAGGGCATCGGGGTTGGGAGCATGCATCTGGGGATGTTCAGCTCCTTCAGGATCTCATCGTCCCACTGCAGTGTGTTGATGTTGAAGAGCATCGTGCGGGAGGCGTTGGAGTAGTCGGTGACATGGACCTTGCCGCCCGTCAGCTTCCAGATGAGCCACGTTTCGACTGTGCCGAACAGCAGCTCGCCGCGCTCTGCGCGCTCGCGTGCGCCGGGGACATTTTCAAGCAGCCAGTGCACCTTCGTGCCGGAGAAATAGGCGTCAATGACGAGGCCGGTCTTGGCCCGGAAGCTGTCCGTCAGGCCCTTGGCCTTCAGGCTGTCGCAGTATTCGCTCGTGCGGCGGCACTGCCAGACGATAGCGTGGTGGATGGGCTCGCCTGTGACCTTATCCCAGACGATGGCGGTTTCGCGCTGGTTGGTGATGCCGATGGCCGCGATGTCGGCGGCAGTTGCGCCGATCTTCTGCATGGCCTCGACGGCTACGCCAAGCTGCGTAGCCCAGATCTCATTTGCGTCGTGCTCGACCCAGCCGGGCTTCGGAAAGTATTGGGGGAATTCGCGCTGCGAGACGCTGCACATTTCGCCGCTCTCATTGAAGAGAATGCAGCGATTGGAAGTCGTGCCGGCGTCCAGGGCCATGATGTATTTTGCCATGAATACGTCCTCCTTATCTTTCTTGCAGATTAAAATGAATCACTCTATGGTGGTATCTTCTAACTGTCAGTATACAGGAAACCTGTGCCGCTGTCATTAGACAAGCTTGGAATAATGTCAAAATCAACAAAAAATAAAATTTTATCGATTGATTTATAGCGTATATGCACACAACATTCTATGCGCAAAGCCAGAGAATAGAAGGGCTTCAAAAATAAAGAATCAAATCTGCTGCACGGTCAGGAACAGCGCCTGAAGCTGGTGCATAAACGCTTCCGCGTCGAGCGGCGTCCGCCGAGCGACGAGACTGTCGACGGTGCAGAACGCGGCATGACAGAGCATATCCAGCGCAAGCGACTGCGTTGCGCCGTCCACCGCGGCCGGATCCGGCAGGAGCCGGGCGAGCTGCGGGCGAATGACCTTCCCTGTGAGCCGGTACATCGTTTCCTGACCGAGTGCATGCGAGATCTTGCGCAGCAGCGGCTGCTTTTCCCGTAGCAGCGTCAGCGCCTGCAAACACCATTCGCCGGGGGCCTGTGCGCCGTCATACTGCAGCGGGGCGCACAGCTGCGTCTCCACGATCCATTCCAGCACGCTGTAGATATCCTGATAGTGATAATAGAAGCTCTGCCGCTTCATCTGCGCCTGCTCCATCACGCACTGCACCGTGATCTTGCAGACCGGCCTTGTCTGCAGCATCTGTTCAACAGCCTCGGCGATCCTGCCCTTTGTATCGGTGCACATATGCGGTTCCTCCTCACATCTGCCATACGGCGGGGGCCGTACTGGAAATGGCGAGCGCGCCCGCCTCAAGCGCCTGCATGACCTCTTTCTTTTCCGTGATGAGTCCGCCCGTCAGGATCGGCAGCCCCGTCAGCTGCCGCACCTTGCGCAGCATCGACGGCATCAGCCCGGGCAGGATGTCGATGGCGTCCGGCTTGAGATTTTTCGCGCTCAGCGCCGAATCGAGCGCCATGGAATCGATCAGAAAGACCCGCAGGATCGCGATCATATTCAGTTCCTTTGCCCGCTGGATCATGTTCGCGCGGGTGGAGATCACGCCGTCCGCCTGCGTGCTGCGGCGGAGAAAATCGACGGAGATCTCCTTCGCAGCCAGACCGCTGATCAGATCGGCGTGGACGATGGCAATCTTTCCGGCGTCCTTGATCTGCCGGACGATCTCAGAGATATTGCAGATATCGCCGTAAAGCACGAATACGGTCTGGATATCGGTGCGCAGGCACTGCGCCAACCCCTCGTCGTCGCGCACAGCGGCGATAATGGGGTTGCGCTGCAGGGCTTCATAAAGTCGTTGTTCCAAATTTCATTCCGCCTCCCTCCATATTCTGGCTTTTTCCAGATGCAAAAAAAGCACAGCAAACACGCGCCACGATTTGTCCGCTTGTCCCCATGCTCAATACTCCGGGCGTTTTTTTGATTGTTAGTGTCCTCTTACATTTGACAGTATAGCACAACTGTCAAAAGAAATCAAGAAAAAGTACACGCGTTTGTTAAAACTGTCAGTTTCCACAAAAAATTCCCCCGCAGACTATTCATCCTGCGGGGGATTGGCCTGTACAATGAGGACTTGTGAATTTGTGCAGCATCCTGAAGAAGGGAACGGCTGCAAGTGAAATTGTAAAATCTGTTCTGAAACATGGATTCCGGCGGCAGACAGCGCGGATTTTTTGCGGGACTGGATTTACCGGCGGCTTTCTGGTAATATGAATGCAGACGGCGGGCGCAGGCGCGGCTGCCGCGCACAGGATAAAAACGCAACGCGGGCCTTCACCCGCCAGAGCTGGTAGGTAGCCCAGCCATCTGCACTTCGGCGCAGGTAAGTAACCCTCCCCTCCGGGTCGTCCGTTCCTGTGTACCATACAATCAGGAGGGTTTCGTGATGGACAGTGATCTGACAAGGCTGACGGTATTTTTTGAGGCGCCGTTCTGGGTCGGGGTGTTCGAGCGGTTCGAGGGCGGGACGCTCTCGGTCTGCAAGATCACCTTCGGCGCAGAACCGAAGGACTATGACGTGCTTTCGTATGTGCTGAAAAATTACGCGCGGCTCCGATTCAGTCCGGCTGTCGCAGCGGCTGTCAGGCAGGATGCGGCAAATCCGAAGCGTATGCAGCGGGAGATCCGAAGGGCTTCCTCCGGTTGCGGCGTGGGGACAAAGGCGCAGCAGGCATTGCAGCTGCAGCGGGAGGAGCAGAAGCTGGAACGGAAAACGCGCACCCGCGAACAGCGGGACGCGGAAAAGCAGCTGAAATTTGACCGCAGACAGCAGAAGCGAAAGGAAAAGCACCGGGGACGGTAACGGTACGCCCCCTCTATGTCCGACGGCGATTGCGCCGCTGTTCATGGAGGGGGCGTATTGCGCGGCGGCAAGTTGTGAAGAAATCCTGAATTATTTACGAAAGTGTTGCAATTCCGAAAAGATACGGTAAACTGGAAGCAGAAAACAAACACTGCGGCACTCGGCTGCGGAAAGAGGTGTCACGATATGAAACGGGTTTGGAAACGGATCTCCGCGCTGCTGGTGGTATGCGCGGTGCTGGCTGCGCTGGCTCCGGCTGCGCTGGCGGATGGCGGCGCGGATACATACAGGATCGCCGTCAGCGCTGTCCCCACCGTTGTAACGGCGGGCGGCTCCGCGACGGTTTCCGCCACGGTCTACAGCCGGAGCGAGACGGACGGCGAATGGAGCGAATATCTTGGCGGCGGGGCCGTCATCACGTGGCAGGCGTACCGCGAGGGAGTTGCCGCGTTCCGGGGCGAGGACGCGGACAAGCCCGTCACGACGGCGCTGAACGCAGGTTCTTCCTCGTCGAGCCTTGAGCTGCTGACCAAAGCGGGCGGCGTGACCGGCTCCGCCGTGCAGCTGCCGCTGAGCGTCAGCGTGACGGTCGGGGGGAAAACATATTCCGCCTCCGGTGCGTTTATCACGATCACGCCGGCCGCGGCTTCCGTGCCGGGCCTCAGCGTGGAGTACGCAGCCGGCTTCGGCGGCAGCGTCCGCTTTTCCGAGGCTGATTTCAGCAAGGCATTTTCCGGTCGGGGCAAGCCCGGCGAAACGCTGGACTACGTGCTGTTTGCGGTGTCCCGCGCGACGGCTGAGACGGGCGGCAGGAGCTACGACCTGAGCGCCTCCGGCAGCGCCTCCATGTTCGGCGCGCTTTATACGGCTGCGGAGGACGGACAGGCGCTGGCCGATACGGACGCGTGCTATTATCAGGCGAGCTTTTCCCAGCTCGATCTTGACACGGCGGCGTATCTGACCGGCTCGTACCGCACACGGTATACCGTCTGCATCCCCTTTACCGCCGTCGGCACCGCCGGAACGCGCTGCGAGGGCAGCGCCGTCGTCACCGTCTCCGGAGACAGCACCGTCACGGCATCCGGCGCGTTCTTGAAGACGCTGGACGCCGCCGGTCGTATCGCGCAGCAATATCCGGATGCGGTCTGCGTCAGCTTCCAGCAGCCGGAGACGAGCGCAGGACGGCTGCTGAAGGACTTCCGCAGCGTGGCGGGCAGCGCGTATACCGCCGTCCGCTATCCGGAGGACCGGTTCTATCTGACGGACGACGGGAAATCGGAGCCGCTTCTGGACGCGCTCTACTTCCTCCCGGCAGCAGACTGCGCCTCGCAGCTGAAGCTCGTCTATACCGCCTATGACAGCGGCGGCACGCAGCTCGGCACGGGTGAGCTGACCGTCCGCGTCACGTCGAAGCAGTCCTCCGCCGTCTTCTCGGATGTGAACGCCGGGACGTGCGCATGGGCGGCGGACGCCGTTGATTTCATGAACGGCTACGGGCTGATTCAGGGCGCAGACGCGTCGACCTTCAATTGGCGCGGCAGCATGACGCGCGGCGATCTGATTTTGATTTTGTACCGGAGCGCCGGTTCTCCCGCCGTTTCCGGAGGAAGCCTCCCGTTCACGGACGTTTCGGAATCGGATTACGCCTATGACACGGTCGTCTGGGCCTGGAAAAACGGCGTTGCGGGCGGCGTGAGCGAGACGGAATTCTGCATGAAGCAGGCCGTCACGCGCGAGCAGCTGGCTTCCATTCTCTACCGGCTTTCCGGAAAACCCGCCGTGTCCGCAAGCCTGCGCAGCTATACGGACGCCTCCGATGTCAGCGCCTACGCTGTCGATGCGATGCGCTGGGCTGTCGGCTGCGGCTATCTCAAGGGAAGCGGCGCGAAGCTGAACCCCCAGACCGGCGCGAACCGTGCCGAGGTCGCCGTCCTGCTGCACCGATACCTGACAAAATAACAGGGTGCCCCGGAGGCGGCACAGCAGCCGATGCTGCACACATATTTCAGAAAACAGCCCTGCTTGACACTGCAAAGATGCCAAGCAGGGCTGTTTTTTAACGAAAATGTCTTATTGCAGATCGAATTTCAGAATTACAGATGCAGCACGCGGTCGCGGATCTCCTGGGTGCGGCCCTGGTTCCAGTACTGGGTGCCGATGTAGCCGCAGGTGCGGCGGGCGACGTTCATCTTGGACTGGTCGGTGTTGCCGCACTGCGGGCAGACCCAGATGAGCTTGCCGTCCTCGTCCTCCTTGATCTCGATCTCGCCGTCGTAGCCGCAGACCTGACAGTAATCGGACTTCGTGTTGAGCTCGGCGTACATGATGTGGTCATAGATGAACTTCATGACCTCCAGCACGGCGTCGAGGTTCTGCTGCATATTCGGGACCTCGACATAGCTGATCGCGCCGCCGGGGGAGAGCGCCTGGAACTGCGACTCAAAGGCCAGCTTATCAAAGGCGTTGATATGCTCGGTCACATGGATGTGATAGGAATTTGTGATATAGTTCTTATCCGTGATGCCGGGGACGATGCCGAAGCGCTTTTGCAGGCACTTGGCGAATTTATACGTCGTGGATTCCAGCGGCGTGCCGTAGAGCGAGAAATCGATGTCCGTCTCGGCCTTCCACTTGGCGCACGCGTCGTTGAGGTGGTGCATGATATCGAGCGCGAACGGCGTGGCGGCCGGGTCGGTGTGGGACTTGCCGGTCATGTACTTGACGCACTCATAAAGTCCCGCGTAGCCGAGGGAAATTGTCGAATATCCGCCGTAGAGCAGCTTGTCGATGGGTTCGCCCTTTTTGAGGCGGGCCAGCGCGCCGTACTGCCAGAGGATCGGCGCGGCGTCGGACAGCGTGCCCTTGAGCCGGTTGTGGCGGCACATGAGCGCGCGGTAGCACAGGTCGAGCCGGTCGTCAAAGATCTTCCAGAACTTATCCAGCCCGCCGCCGGACGACAGCGCGATGTCGACCAGATTGATCGTCACGACGCCCTGATTGAAGCGGCCGTAATATTTGGGCTTGCCCGGTTCATAGTTGCCGGCGTTTGCGACGTTGTTCCAGCCGGTGCCGGAGCGGTCGGGCGTCAGGAAGCTGCGGCAGCCCATGCAGGTGTACACGTCGCCGTGGCCCGGCGTTTCGCCTTTGGAGAGCTTCAGCTCGCGCATTTTTTTCTCCGAGATATAATCCGGGACCATCCGCTTGGCCGTGCAGCGGGCGGCCAGCTTCGTCAGCTCCCAATAGGGGCTATCCTCTGTGATATTGTCCTCTTCGAGCACATAGATGAGCTTCGGGAAGGCCGGGGTGATCCACACGCCCTTTTCATTCTTGACACCCTCGATGCGCTGGCGGAGCGTTTCTTCGATGATGATGGCAAGATCTTTACGCTCCTGCTCGTTCCGGGCTTCGCCGAGATACATGAAGACCGTGATGAACGGGGCCTGGCCGTTGGTGGTCATGAGCGTGACGACCTGATACTGGATGGTCTGCACGCCGCGGCGGATCTCGTCGCGCAGACGCGTCTCGACGACGTTGGTGATGGCCTCCTCCGAGGGCTGCACGCCGAAGGACTTGATCTCTTCGAGCACGGAACGGCGGATCTTCTGCCGGGAAATATCGACAAACGGGGCCAGGTGTGTCAGGGAAATGGACTGGCCGCCATACTGGTTCGAGGCGATCTGCGCGATGATCTGGGTCGCAATGTTGCAGGCCGTGGAGAAGCTGTGCGGCTTTTCAATCAGCGTGCCGGAAATGACCGTGCCGTTCTGCAGCATATCCTCCAGATTGACCAGATCGCAGTTGTGCATATGCTGGGCGAAATAATCCGCGTCGTGGAAGTGGATGATGCCCTCGTTGTGCGCGTCGACGATGTCCTGCGGCAGCAGCACGCGGGCCGTCAGGTCCTTCGACACCTCACCCGCCATATAGTCGCGCTGGACGGCGTTGACGGTGGGGTTTTTGTTGGAGTTCTCCTGCTTGACCTCCTCGTTGTTCGACTCGATCAGGGACAGGATCTTCTCGTCCGTCGTGTTGGACTTGCGCACAAGCGTGCGGGTATAGCGGTAGGTGATGTAGTTCTTGGCGACCTCGAACGCGCCGTGGGCCATGATCTGATTTTCGACCAGATCCTGAATTTCCTCGACGGACAGCGCGCGGTTCATGGACAGGCAGCTGTTTTCCACGCTCTCGGCGATGCGGCGGATCTGCATCGGCGTCAGCCGCTCGTCCTCCGAGACGACGTTATTGGCCTTGGTCACGGCTGCGATGATCTTGACGATATCGAACGTCGCCTCCGAGCCGTTTCGCTTGATGATCTTCATGCTGGTTCCTCGCTTTCTATTTGTGCGCGCGTAAAAAAACGCGCGGGGACAGGCTTTGCGTGCAGCACATCCCGTGCGGCGCAGTCATAACTATACTGGATATTGTGTCCGATGTCAAGGGCTTGTCTCTATATTTTGTGGATATCGAAAACAAATAATACCGTGAAACACAACATCTTGTGTTTCACGGTATCTGCGCATATAAAATCCCTGATAGCGTGCCGGTTACTGGTTCTCCCGGTAGCGGGCGAGGAACTGCTTTGTGCGCTCAGCCTGCGGGTTTTCGATCACATCGCGTGCCGGGCCCTGCTCGACGATCACGCCGCCGTCCATGAAGATCACGCGGTTGGCGACGTCGCGGGCGAACGCCATTTCGTGCGTGACGATGATCATCGTCATATGCTGCTCGGAAAGCGAACGGATGACCTTCAGCACCTCGCCGGTCAGCTCAGGGTCGAGCGCCGAGGTCGGCTCGTCAAAGCAGAGGATATCCGGCTGCAGGGCCAGCGCCCGCGCGATGGCCACGCGCTGCTGCTGGCCGCCGGAGAGCTGGTGCGGATAGAGATCCATCTTTTCCTTCAGCCCCACCTGCGTCAGAAGCTCCTCGGCCCGGGCGGCGATCTGCGCGTGGAGCAGCTTTTTCTGCGCCTTGTAATCCGGCTGCTCCTTTGCCAGCAGCTCGCTTGCCAGCATGACGTTCTGCCGGGCCGTATACTGCGGGAACAGATTGAAATTCTGGAACACAAGGCCGAAGTGCAGCCGCTTGCGGCGAATTTCACGCTCCTTCTGCGTATTGGGGTCGGCGTCGTCGAAGAGCGTTTCGTCGTTCACCACGATCTGTCCCTCGTCGGGGACGGTCAGGAAATTGAGGCAGCGCAGCAGCGTCGTCTTGCCGCTGCCGGACGAGCCGATGATGGCGACCGTCTCGCCCTTTTCAAGCGAAAAATCGACACCCTTGAGGACGACGGTGTCCTTACCGAAGCTTTTTTTCAGATTTCTGACTTCCAGAACAGACATATCGCCGCCTCCTTACGCCTTGAAATAGTCCAGCTTCTTCTCCAGCCCGTCAAGCAGCAGCTGCAAAACGCCGGAGAAGAGCAGATAGTAAATGCCCGTGAAGAACAGCGGCCAGATCGCGCCGGAAATGCCCTGTGAGCCCTTCAAAAACGCCTGACCGGCCCAGATGATCTCCTGCAGGGCGATGATGCGGGACAGGGACGTGTCCTTGACCAGCGTGATGATCTCGTTGGACATGGGCGGGACAATACGCTTGACCATCTGCAGAAGCGTGATCTTGAAGAAGATCTGCCGGTTCGTCATGCCGAGCACCTGCCCGGCCTCCTGCTGGCCCTTGGGGACGCCCTGGATGCCGCCGCGGAAGATCTCGGAGAAATAGCACGCGTAATTGAAAATGAACGCGATGGAGGACGCGAGGAAGCGCCCGGCTTCGCCGCCGCCCCAGATGTTTTTGCCCAGCACAAGGCCGGGAAAATAATAGAACACCAGCAGCTGGAGCATCAGCGGCGTGCCGCGCACGACCCAGATGATGAAGCGGACGATGATGCGGATGGGCTTGAAGTCCACATAGCACCAGATCTGGAACCGCTGCCACCACGTCAGCTTCGTGTTTTTCGGCAGATTTTTAAGAAGCGGGCGCAGAAAGCCAAGCGGCGCCCAGCTGCTCATAGAGCCGAAGGAAATGATCAGGCCCAGCGGGATCGCGCCGATGAGCGTTACGAAAAACAGCTTGAGCGTCTGTAAAAAGCCAATATTCAGCGCCTGAAAGACAATGGGGAACTGTTCGGAAAAAGTCGTCATGGTATGTACCGCCTGTCGTTAGTCTGGACACGGCGGTTTCCCCGGCGGCAGCTCCGCCGGGGAAACCGTTGTCTATCTTACTGGAAAAGCAGCGCTGTGTCAATCACTTCTGTTCGATGACGGCAGCCTGTACGCCGTAAGTCTCTGCGATCTTCAGCATGGAGCCGTCGGCATAGCTGGCCTTGAAGAAATCGTTCAGCTTCTGGACGAGGTCGGAACCCTTGCGGAAGCCGACGCCGTATTCCTCGGAGTTCAGGCCGCAGGTGTAGGTGAGGTTCGCGTAGCCCGTGCCTTCGCCGACCATGGCGGCAGCCATGAGGGAGTCGATGACGGCAGCGTCGGACGTCCCGGCGGCGACCTCCATCAGCGCGTCGGACTGGGCGGAGACGGGCGTGACGCTGTAGCCGAGGGCGTTCAGCTCAGCCTCACCGGCGGAGCCGGCTTCGGCGGCAAAGGTCAGATCCTTGACGGATTCGACGGTCTGATAGTCGGCGGCCTTATCAGCCGGGACGATCACGACCTGCGCGTTGTTGCAGTAGGCGTTGGAGCACGCCATGGCGCTTGTGACCTCGGACGTGAGCGTCATGCCGTTCCAGACGCAGTCGATGGTCTTGCTGTCGAGCTCCAGAACCTTGTTGTCCCAGACGATCTCGACGAATTCCACCTTGACGCCGAGGGACTCGGCAAAGGCCTTGGCCAGATCGGCGTCGAAGCCGACCCATTCGCCGGATTCGTTCTGATAGTCCATCGGGGCAAAATCGGTAATGCCGACGACGAGCGTTCCCTTGTCCTGAATGTAGGCAAGATCGGATTCGGCAGTCTCGGCGGGCTTGGACGCGCAGGCCGCCATGGACAGAACCATCAGCGCAGCCAGCAGCAGAGCGGTCATCTTTTTCATTTTTTGTTCCTCCTGAAAGTTTAAGATCGGGTAGTGGATTGTTTATCGTGCTAATAATTTACCATACTGATTCGCTAATGTAAAGAACCAATACTGCAAAAAGAAATTCCGTCCCGGATCTGCGGAATTGTGGAAAATCGACAAGTGCGGGCATATTTTAAACGGCTTCCCCGGAGGGGGAAGCCGTTGGGGTGCTGCTGCGGTCTGCTGCTTACACGTTGAACAGGAAGTTCACGACATCGCCGTCGTGCATGATGTATTCCTTGCCCTCGCTGCGCAGCAGGCCCTTTGCCTTCGCATTGGCCAGCGTGCCGCAGGCCTTGAGATCGTCGAAGGCGATGACCTCGGCGCGGATAAAGCCGCGTTCAAAGTCGGAATGGATCTTACCGGCGGCCTGCGGGGCCTTCGTGCCCTTTTTGATGGTCCATGCGCGGCACTCGTCCGCGCCTGCCGTCAGGAAGGAGATGAGGCCCAGCAGCTCGTAGCTGCACTGGATCAGCCGGTCAAGGCCGGACTGCTGCAATCCCAGCGCTTCCATGAACATGGCCTTCTCGTCCGGGTCGTCAAGCTCGGCAATGTCGGCCTCAAGCTTTGCGCAGATGGGCAGGACCTCGCTGCCCTCCTTCGCGGCCAGCGCCTGCACCTGCGTGAAATACTTGCAGGCTTCGGGTTGGTTTACGTCGTTTTCACTCAGGTTTGCGGCATAGATCGTCTTGCGGAGCGTCAGCAGATCGCTGGTGGCGATCATGGCGGCGTCGTCCTCGGAGCATTCGAACGTGCGAGCCAGATTGCCTTCGTTCATATAGTCGCGCAGGGCCGTGAAGACCTCGACCTCGTGGTTGAAGCGCTTGTCGCCGCCCTTGGCGTTTTTCTGCGCCTTGTCGATGCGGCGGTCGATCATTTCAAGGTCGGCCATGATCAGCTCGGTGTTGATGATGTCGATGTCGCGCAGCGGGTCGGTCGAGCCCTCAACGTGCGTGACGTTTGCGTCGTCGAAGCAGCGCACGACATGGACGATGGCGTCGCAGCCGCGGATGTTGGCAAGGAACTTGTTGCCCAGACCCTCGCCTTTGGACGCACCCTTGACCAGACCCGCAATGTCGACGAATTCGATCACAGCGGGGGTGAACTTCTTGGGGTTGTGCTGGTCGCGCAGCCATTCGAGCCGCTTGTCCGGCACGGACACAACGCCGACGTTCGGGTCGATGGTGCAGAACGCATAGTTGTCCGCCGCAACGCCCGCATTTGTAATTGCATTAAATAAGGTAGACTTGCCAACGTTTGGAAGCCCAACGATGCCCAATTTCATGGCTTCTTATCTCCTTTTCGCGCAAGGCCGGGGGAAAGCGCGGTTTATTTGCAGATATTGTACCATAAATATTTCTACTCTGCAACGCTCTGAAGCACCCAAATACTGAACATTTCAGCCCTTTGAAGTTCGGTGAAATCGGGGTTATTAGTAACATAGTAGAAACACGCAAAAAAGGCCCTTCCAGCTTGAACCGGAAGGGCCTTTTCTCATGGTCAGGTTTTAGTGGCGTAGTCAAGGGAAATCCACCCGGCACCGCTTTTCAGTTTGCCCCACTTGGCCGCACCTTTGCCGGTGCTTTCAGCCACGATGGTATAAATACCGGGCTGGATGTAGCCGGTTGCACCGTAGTTTGTGCCGGGGCCTTTACGGATATTCAGGTTGGTGATCTTCACCCGCACATGGTAAGGGGTCACGGTGGCCCCTATGGTGCCGCCTGTGGGCTTTTCTGCGGCTGGGGGTGTAACTACTACCCCACCACCATTGGAAGCGCCCTGAAGCCTTCTGTTGACTTCTGCGGCAATCTCCCCGTGTCTGGAATAAAGATATTCCCCCGGACAGGCTTTGTTGGCGAAGTCACGATGAACGGTCATGTTGCATCCGTTCCGATGGTTCACACGATCATTCTTGTTCGTACTCCACACCAACTTCTTGATCCCGTTCCGCTTGCAAATATCCGTTACCAAATCCAACAGGGCCGCATAAGCCTTGGCGGTGACGGCGTAAGGGTGGGTGGTGTCGGAAGCAACTTCAATGGTGATTGCCCGGTTGTCATTGGTGCCGTTGCTGGAACACCAAGAACGATCCTTTTCATCCACGGAAAGGCCAATGGAACCATCCTTACCAACAACATAGTTGGCGGAACATTGCCGGTCTGTGGTGGCGAAATAATCACACCCCTGTTTTGCTGTCCATTGTCCAACGATACAATGAATCGTGATGGTGTCAATGGCATGGTTCCGGGGGCTGGTTTTGTTTTTCGTGATCCGGGTATAGGTTGCAAGGGGGGAATTACTCATTTTCTGTATCTCCTTTCACCTGAAGAATGGCCCTGAACTTGGTGAAGGCTTCTGCGATATACTTACAAGACACCATCAGCACAGCGCCCACAATAACCAAATCAGCAAAAATTTCTGTGTATTCTTCCGGGATTGCCCACCCAAGCTGATCCGCATAAATCGGAAGGGTGGTGATTGCTACACAAAGCAAGGTCAGGCCCACAACGAAGGTGGCAACCTTCAGCCCGGAATTGATCATTTTCTGTCTGTCGAAGGGCTGAAGCAAAACCTTGATGTTGTAGTAAAGGGAAAAAGCAACATTGGACAGGTACGCACACAGGAAGATCAGCATGGCCCACCCAATATTGATCAGATTGTTCAAAACAGCGTTCAGCATGGTTTCAAATCTCCTTTGCATCGTTATAGATTTCCGGGCCATACAACTTCCGAAGTTTGATCCGGTTTTCGGCTTTGGCTTTGGAATAGTAAAACCCGGTTGCGGTTGCCAATTCAGCAAATATGGCGGGGATCAAATAGGCCAGCGGTTCAAGGTTTTCAGTTTTCCAAACCATGATAAGGGTGAAGGCCGTAACCACAACGGTTACGGCCCCCACCACATACAGGATCAGCTTGGAAAACTCACGCTTTGGCTTTTTGGTTCGTCTGCTCATTCTTCCGGGGGATCGGTGGACAACTCCAAGAATTTTCTGTGAAGATCGTCCATCACCCCATTCACCCCCAAAGAATGATACTGCTTCCAGCAATTTTCAAAATTATCCCGTGCATAGATTGGGGCATAGCCTTTTTCGGAATACTTATTGAAATCGCTGATCATCTGCGCCCGAAGAAGGGCCTGAATACCGGCCTTCAAAGCCTTGGAATCCTCGGTGTTATGCTTGATTTGGCTCCACAGGTATTTGAATACTGCCAAAATCAAGGCGGGAACACCAATCAAGCACAACACCTGATAAATCGTCATGGCTTTTCCCTCCTATCAGGCCCCGATCAGGGCGGCAATATAGCGCAAATCCTCAACAGGGCCGTTGTAGAAGTCGAAGTTCCAAATCCAATGTTCTTCCTGATCCGGGCGCTTGTACTTCTGACAAAGGGCATCTTCCCAAATCTTCCCCCACCGGGCCTGATACCCGGCATCACGCTTTTCCAGCTTGGGAATGATCCGGTTCAACAGTTCGCCCCGTTCCTGCCCCATGCCATCATCATTCTGTGTGAAGAAGTCATAGGCGTTTTGGCTGGTGGCCGAACACACCGGAAGATCATTCAGGATCAGAAAACCACCCTGACCATTCAGGGTGGTTCCATACGGAATGTTCACTTGTCCGCAAATCGCCTTGAACCTTGCCCGTTTACGGCAAACATAGGTTTTATACTCCATCCGTGCTTTCCTCCCACCCGTACACACCGGGTTCCCACACATTGGAATCCACCGTGGAAATCCAATGCTTTTCCTTATGGCTCACCTTTGCCCCCTTGGAATAAGCGTCATGCGCTCCCACCGGTTGGCTCCATTCGGGCCATTCTTCAGCGGGATCACTCGTTTTGCTCCACAGGCTGGAAGCCGTGTCCGGTGTCCGATCCGCTTGGGAAGTATGGGCCTGAACGCACTTGTAAAGGGTTCCGTTATACCGGCGAATCTGCCCCACCGTGTAGCCAACAGGGAAAGCCCATTCAGCGAACAAATCAGCGTGTTCAGCCGCCGTGGTAGGGTCAATGCTCCCGGCTTCCGCCAAGGTCACAAAGACGATTCCACCGGCTTCTGTGGCTTTGGTGATCTCGGTTCCTGCGTCCGTTTCCTCCAAACTCACAGTTTCCAGTTCGTCCATAGCGGCACGGCCCAACAAATGGTAAGCCACACCCTCAAAAACAATGCCCGAAGCGTCATGCTCCGGGCAAAGGATGTAACAACCATTTTCGGCTTTTTTGATGTAGTTCAGGTTCTCGGTCAGGCCGATACCGGCCCCGGCTTTGATGATTCTAAACATTGTCCACCTCCGAAAAAGATTGCATGGTAAAGCCGCCGCAACCGCAACAACCGGCCATGATCGTTGAAGTTCCGGTAATAGGCGCTTTGGCACTCCATGTATTGTTCTATGTCAAAGAAGGATCGTTTTCCCTCTTTGAACTCCCTGTGAAACAGCTTGAGTTTTCGCCTTGCCCGTTTCACTCCATCCCGGCTTCCATTCACCTTGATCTTGCCGGTTTCGGTAAGTGTGAACCGGGCTTTGCAGAACCGGAACGGCTTTGTAAGCGGGATCACCTTACACTTGCGCTTGTTCACTCGGATTCCAGCGGCTTCAAAACGCCTTACAATTTCATGGCCCATCAGCTTTGCTTCATCCACCGTGGGAAAGAAAGCATAGTAATCATCCATGTAATGACCGGCGCAATGAACACGGGCCTGACACTTGATCCATTGGTCAATTTTGCTTGGTAACGCCACCATTTCCTGTTGGGAAGGCTCCACGCCCAAAGGCAAGCCCCGGCCCGGTGTCGGGCATGGGGAATATTGAATCACAGTATCAGCCAAGTTTTGAAGTTCAGGATTCAAAATCAATTCCCGGTGCCGCTGATATAACAGGGCGTGGGAAGCATTTGGAAAGAACCCTTTCAAATCCAACAGCAACACAGCACCTTCCCGGCCATAACGCCGGTAATGCCATCCAAGCTGTTGTTTGATCCGTTTGAACTGCCAATGAAGGCCCTTCCCCTTTTGGCTTGCCCCGTTGTCATAGATCATGGAAGGTGAATACAACGGGATTAGGACTTCATTACACAGGGTTTTGTGGATTTGTCGATCCGTAATGTGCGGGGCATCTATCGGGCGGATTTTGCCCCGTTCCCGAAGGGTGAAATGGGAACAGGATTTGGGCTTCCAAGTCTGTTCCAACACCGTTCGCCGCCGTGTTGCCGTGCCGGAAAACAGGTGGCCTTCAAAGTTTTGAACACTTTGCTTCCATCGCACCCCGTTACAGCACTTTTTCCCATAGAAGAACATCTTCCGATAGGAAAAAACTTTATTCATTGGCCCAAGGCTATTACACCGGGCCTGTTTCCGTTCCAACCGCTTTGCTTTGCGGCGCTGGAACCTTGCTTCATGCCGTTCTTGGCTTGTCATAATAAAAGTATTCGCCCCTTGTACAAATGTGTTGTAGGGTGCCGTCTAAAATGCTTTGCCCTCACACATGAAATGGGTTAAGGCACGATTACCCACCATGCAAGAAGCGTCCGTGTAAGGGCATCAAAGGGCAGTTTTAGGGATTGAAACCCAAGGAAGTACAACTCCTTTTACATCGGTCGTCTTTCACCTGAAAAGCCGTTTGCCTTCTGTTACTACATTTGACCGTGTATATTTGCAAAATCCGGGCCGCACACCAGCACAGTAATTGGCATTGTTATTGTTGTTGTTGCCATCCGTGTTGACATTCTGGAAATTATTGTTGTTGTTGTAATTAGGGGAACGAAGCCACCACCACACCGCCAACAGGCTCATTATCAGTTGCACACCTAATGGGAAATTATTTCTGTTTTGCTGTTACATTTTTGATCGCCCCTTTCAGAAGTTCGTTTTCTTTGTCGATCAGTTCACCCAAGTTTTGGGCCATCTTATCCAGTTTTTCCATTGCATCCTGTGACTTCACCGGGTTCCCCTTGGAAGTGGTAAAGGCCCCTTCCGGGTTCTGGTTCAGAATCAGGTAAACATGGGTCAAGCGAACATCCAGCGCCATCAGGGAAGCCCGTGCTTCAAGAAGATGGGCCTTCCTCATTTCAATGCGCTGGTTGTCCGAAGGAAAGATACTATTGGCCTTCTCCGCATGGTCGATGATCTCACCGGCCAGCTTTGCCACCGGCTCCGCAATCAACCGGGAATACCGGGCTGAAAGACGGGTCAGGAAGTTCAGGGTTTCAACATAAATCTGATTGGCCGTGTTGATGAACTCGGCCTTGCTTGTGGTTCTCTTTTGCTTCAGGACAGACATTTTCAGTTATACCCCTTTGGGTGAATTATCGACATTGATCGTTCCTTCCGCCTTTTCCACTTCTTCCAAGTGTTTCAGAAGAACAAATTCAATGTAATTGGTAATGGATCGGTGTTCACGGGTTGCAAGCGCCCCGATCTTGTCAAAGACTTCATCAGATAGGCGCAAGGTGAAAACACGCTTGTTTGTTGCCATACAATACCCCCTTCAAACAGGCTTATGGATATTGTATGGCTGATTTTGTCCGGTGTATGCACTCAAAAGACAGGTAAATGATAGCACTTTGCCGGAAAACCCCCATTTTCAAAAAATCGTCGGGCGGCTTACGCCGCCATTATTATTTTTATTTGAGGTTCCCTCCCGGAACCGCCGCCTTTCGGCGGCGGGATGGGGGCGGGATCATCCTGCGGGGGATTAGGCGGCAAAGCCGGGCCGCACACCAGCACAGTAACAGGCATAGTTATCGTTGGTGCCGCCATCCGTGTAGACACTCCGGAAAGTAGTGTTGCCGGTGTAACAAGGGGAACGAAGCCACCACCACACCGCCGTGGACACGGCGGAATGATTATAGGCTACTCTACTATTACCGGCTTTGTAGTAATCGTATTGTGCCTGATAATTCTGTTCATAGCTATTTGCATAGCTTCTTGTTCCGAACACTTCAAATTCAGCAAGCAAGAACAAGTAATCGGTGGTGGCCGTTACATAAGTCTGAACATTGCCGCCACCGTTGGCGGTATTATCGGTGTACTTGGTCACGGGTTGCATAACCGCCCTCAAATCGGCGGGAAGCGCCGCCATCAAGCTATTCGCCAACGGGCTTGTGGGGGTGTTACTGTTGCCCAATACAGTTTTTCTCATGTGTGAAGCGTTCCAACCGCCGCTGTTCGTCTGACTGGTATTCATGCGGAAACCATCACCGGTGCTGTTATAATTGCTATCACACAAAGCAACTGCCGTGGAACCGATCTTCCCGATCTGGAAGTGAATCTTGTTCGCACCTTCCTTGGCGGAATTGTGGTTGAAGCCCAAAATAAAGGCGTTCACGGTCAAGTTGCTGAAAGTGTAATTCCTCACGGTGCCATTCAGAACGATGGATTTCACATCACCAACGGCCCAATAGTTGGCCCCCAAACCTGCGGAACTGACTTCCCGGATGGTTGCCCAACTGTTATCGTTCAGAACCTTGGTGGGCAATGTCACTTCAACGGAACAGGTCTTATTGGCCGGGGCCGTGTGGTTGGTGCCAGCGCCCACGCTGACGGTGATTGTAGCGCTTCCTTTGGCTTTGGCGGTAACAGTTACCACCGAACCGGAAACACTCACAGAAGCCACCGTGGGGGCGCTGGAAGTGGCCGTAATCTTACCATCACCCGCCCTTGTCACGGTGATGGTGTCCGTGGTCTTTGCGGCGGTCAGTTTGATGGAAGTCTTATTCAAAGACAAACTACCAGCGGCCTTGGCAATGCTCCAAGCAACCGTTTTGGCCCCGGTGCTTCCATCAGCCCACTTGTAGTTCGTTTTCGGCGTGAAGGTGGCATTGTAGGAACCGGCGTTCGTGCCGCTGGTAGTTCCTCCAAGCGTCATTTTCCCGCTGTCATAGTTGTTCCAAGTGGGGCTTTGGGCCGAACCGGTATAAGTAAGGCTGTTTCTCTGCGTGGGGATCGTCATGGTGGCGGCGTTGATCGTCCAAGTCACTTCCTTGGCGGTCTGCGTACCGTCTGCCCACTTATACCGCCCCTTGGGTGTGAAAGTGGCCGTGTAGGTTCCCGCATTGGTGCCGGTAGTCACGCCGCCCAAGGTCAGCGCATCGGGGTTATAAGCGTTCCAAGAAGGACTTTGGGCCTGTCCGTTATAGGTCAGGGTGCCATTCTGCGAAGGAAGAACATTGATGGTATAGACGATACCGGACACAGCATCCAAGGCCGCATTTGCGGCATCCTGTGCGTTCTGTGCGGCTTCCACACAGGTTCCGATCTGGTTCAACAGATACGGGTGGGCGGTCTGATCAAGGTTGTGTTCGCTCACCTTGTTTTGGGCCGTACCTTTGGGATCATAGTTCATGTTGGGAAGCTGTTCGGCGGGAACCTTACCATCCACCAGATCAGCCTTCCCGGATTGACCTTTCTGAAGGGCTTCAACGGCATCCGCATTGGCCTTCATTTGGGTATCAATCTTATCCATGTTTTCATTCTGAACCCCTACATCATAAAATTCAGATTCAAGGGGTTTAGTCAGCTTGTAGTTGGTTGTTTTATTCGCCATTCTTCAAAACCTCGTTTCTCAACTGATTATGGGTATAGGCGGCAAGCTGGGCATGGGTAAACCGCCCAAGTTCCGCATGGGTGTTATAAAGCTGAAGCAAGGTCACAACCATGTTTTGGGGAACAACCCGGTTCAGCAAAGATTCAACATCATTGAAGTTGTTCTTTGCGGCCAACCCAATTTTCACAAGAAGCTGATAGGTGCCTTCTTCCACATCAGCGGAATAACCCATCCGGGATTCTGGATCGTTCAACATGATTTTTCAGCCCTTGGGTGCCTGTTCTCGCTCCCCGTGGAGCCGCTACATGGCACGGATCACCATTATGGCACGGTGGCTTGAACCGGGGCGCTGGATGATTTGTAAAAATGTCCGTGGGCTTCATCCTCATATCACCGTATTGGCAGTAAGTAAGGGTGTAACGGGGTAACCCTTTCATGAAGTCCATTTTTCGCATCCCGCCACGGGGATTCTCTATGAACCAGAATGTGGGCTGAAGTTCTGAAATCAGTTTCAGAACATGGCGGTTCAGGGTATCACAGAACTTGGCATATTCTGAAACCGGGGCCAAGTTTCCATTTGGTTCTTGAACCCGATGATGAGAAATACCGGCTATGCTATAAGTGGTACAATCCGGGGAAGCCCAAATAACATCAGGCTTCCCAAACCGTTCTAAAATGTCGGCGGAAGTGATTTTTGAAATATCCATGTACCACGATATATCCGGGAAACTATCATCCCATTCGATGGAATACACATCATGCCCCCCCCCTGCGAAGGCCCGTCCAATAGAACGGGTTCCAGCAAATAATTCAAGAACTTTCATTCTGTGTCACCGCCTTTCACAAACACACGGGTTTTTCGATTTCTGATCCACTTGGGAACCGTTGTGAAGCCACAGCGTTTTGTGATCTGCCGGGAAAACTCAATCTTGGAAAGGGCTTGGAAGTTGTTTGCAATGCAATATTCCTTATACCGGCGATACACGGAATCGGTGGCTTCATTTTCAATCCCGTCAAGGCCCACTTCATTGATGAACCCAATAATGGGGTTGTTGTTTTCCTCATATTCGTCCAACTGCCCCTGAACTCTGCTGGAAGTGGTGAACTGTGCGTTCCCAAGAACCCGCTTCAACCCCTGAAGGCCAAGCAAGGCCAGATATTCCATTGAACCCTGTTCACACAGTTCATCCTTGATGAATGGGCGGAAGTCTGCATCATTGGGGGTGAACTTGGCATCGAAGGGAACGATCACCAAACGCCGCTGAACGGCTCCGGTTTTGTCCTTGATACGGGGAATATTGTTGGCGCTGAACAGGAACTTGGAATAATTGTTGAACTCAAATGGATCTTGGCCTTTGCGCTCCACATTCACCCGATCACCCGTGACCAGCTTCTTGAACACGGAAGCATTGGCAATAAATTCATCACCAATATCATCACCGATGTTTGCCAGCTTGCCGAACAGTTCAGCGGTTTTGAACCTATCACCCAATTCCTTCAGGTCAAGGGAAGCGATGTTCTGATCCCCAAGAAGGTTCTTCACCACATGAAGGAAGGTTGATTTGCCGTTGCTCTTATCACCAATCAGGATGAACGCCTTGCCAAGTTCGTTGCGGCGGTACATACAATAACCCACCATTTCTTCCAGCAAGGCCCTGACTTCAGGATCATCACAGGCCAGCCGGTTCAGGGTGTGATCCAACAGATCATCATGGGCGGCGGGATTGTACGGCCACGGGATTTTGTTTGTAATGACCACATCCGGGGTGAACTCTTTGAAGGAACCATCCCGGATATTGTAAAGGCCGTTGCTGAAAGCAATGATATTCGGGTTGGTAGCCTTGGTGTTTTCTTCAATCATGATTTCCAGATAGGACAGGACTTCCGAACGCCATGCCCGTTTCAGGTTGCTGATCAGCTTGATCATGGCCCCTTCAATCTCACCGGCACCGGAAACATAGATACCATCCTTGTAAATGTGAAGCTGGTTATTGATCTTCACAATATGGTTGTTGTTCTTCAGGTAAGTGGCGAACTTATCAAACAGGAAGGTTTTATCCCGGAAGAAGGATGTTTTCTTGAAGGCATCATCCCGAAGGATCACATCAAGTTCCTTGTCGGAAAGGGGCTTTTTCAGCACATAACGGTTAATCAGCCTGATACATTCACGGGCTTCTTCCTTGGTGAAATCGTCACTCTGAAGGGTCAGAATGTAGTTGAACAGGGTTTGGTTCCGCCCATCACCTTCTCCAAGGTTCGGGAAATCATAGTTACTTTTCACTGGGGTCAGCCACTTGGGAAGTTCCTGAATCTCCCCTTCAGGGAAGTCATACAGAATGGGCCGTTCCACGCCACCGGACTTCAAGATTTCATAGCTGTTATTGGCTCCAACCTTTCCATCCGTGGTGATACCCACGGCCAAGGTGCATTTCGTCCAGCTTTTTTTAACACCACAGCTCTTGAACAAGAAGTGTTTTCCCCGTGTGGTGGCGTACACTCTGCACTTCAGTTCTAAATCCTGAACAATTCTGAACAAAAGTTCAGATGTTTCCGCATCGTCCACATCAATCAGGATGGTTTCTTCTCCAAGAATACCGGCGTATTCATCAAGGTCTTGGACTTCTGAACGGGTTTTCAGTTTTTCAACGCCTTTGAATTTTTCAAGGCATTGTTTATTTCTGGTAGGCACATAGCCCCTAAACAGTTCCATGCTTCAACGCTCCCCCCCCGAAAGGTTTTATTGTTCATCGTTCCACCCCGAAATCTTTCAACCGATCCCAAGCAACATTAATGTAATATTGCTTGTCCAGTTCATCCGGGATAGGAAGGTTGGTCACATCATCATTGATGAAGAAACAATGATCCGGGGTGTTGCCGAACTTTTCAGGGTTCTTTTCCCGGCCCTTGACGATTTTCCCGGAAACCTTGAAGATTCCGCCCTTGCTCTGATCCTTGGAAGCGAACACCCGGAAGGTTTTATCCGTCTGAACCTCACCGCCGCTGAAGCGGGTGATTTTCTTAGAACGGCCTTTTTCATCCCTGATCTTAGCTTCCGTAACCACCGGGGAATAAAGGGCATATTTGTACTTGCTGGACACCTTCACAACCTTCTGAAAATCTCGAAGATCGGAACATTCCATGATGGTTGTTTCCGGGCTGATCCCATGAAGGAAATAGTTCACAATGGCCCGGTTGACAATGGGAAGGTCATAATCCAGATCAGACAGCTTTTTGACATAGGCACCCTTGCACTTCCAGCGGGGTTTCCCTTTTTCATCACGAAGCGGCCCGGAAGGAATAATGATGTAATTGTTCACATCCTTCTGATACACCTTTTGAAATTCATCAAATTCAAGGCGCATCCCGGTTCTTTGCTCCCACTCCCAACACAGATCGTCCAGCATTTCAAAATCTTCATACCGGCGAAGTTTGACCAAAATACCATCTGTGTTGCTCTGGATGATTTCACAATGATCTTCCAGCCGTTCAATCAAATCCAGAAGAAGAAGCTGACCGCCCACACAAACATTGTTGGCTTGCCGGGGGTCATACATGGCATTGTGCTTATCCTTCATAGCGCCATAGGTGCTGTTCAGAACAATCTTGTAAGGCTGTTGCATGGGGTTCTTCTCCGCCTTCAGCTTCAGGCGGGTGTGATAGATTTCCGCATACTTGGAAGGATCGTGAACATTACGGGAAAGCCACTTATAAACCAGCATCAAAGACGGGTAATAGGAAGCCACATCCACATTGACAAACCAACCTTCCCCGTGATATTTGGGAATGGCCCCGTGAAGGCCACCCCAAGCGAACACATGGGGAACCCCGGCCACATCCAATTCAAGGGTTTTGGAATAATCACGGTTCAAGGGGTTCTTGTACCAATTCAAAACTTCCGTGTATTTTTCGATCCGCAAGCTGGGCGGGAACTCAATTTCAAATTCATCATTGTGTTCCCTTTGAACGGCCCCAAGGATTTTGGCGGAAAGCTGTGCTTTGGTGCGGCCAATGTCAGAAATGGGAAGGTGAAACGCCTTCACAAGTGACATTTGGGCATCAAATTCATCTTCCTTCCGCCGTAACCACACTTCCACCGTCTGTTCCACATCATGGCGGCAATATTTGACCGTTTCGGCCAACTCTGCTTCAGTCAAAGGCCGGTCAATGTCGAAGGGAACAGAAGTTTCTTTTATGGAATGGCCCATGAACGCTTCCAGCGCCTTCAGGCTGATTGGCGGGTTCGGCATCACATCATAATTGATCAGCGGGTATTCCCTGAACAGGCTTGAATATCTGTAACCGGGTTTAGCCTCTGCAATGATCCAATCATTCACAGGCTTTGGATCAAACCCACACAGAATGGCCTTCAGAATGTACTGATCATAGTTCCGGGAATTGTAACCGGCCCAAATCACACCCTTGTGTTCCTCATAGAAGCGTTTCAACTTGTCGGGATCGTTGATAATCACGGTTTCTTTCCGGGCGTTCAGGTCGATCAGGACAACCAGCCAGTCATACCGGAAAACCTCAAAATCATAGAAGATCATCAACTCACATCCTTTCAGCTTTTGTGAAATCGGTCAGCGTTTCCGCCTTATCAGCCCCGCCACGGGAAGGCTTTCACTTGGGGCCATTGTGGGGCCGAAGCCCCACAGGTTGTGCTTGAAAGTTAAGGTTCAAAACCGAATCAAGCACTATTTGTGCTCGATTTGATTATAAAAAATCTGCGGTCAGTTTTCAACCTCAAAAACCTCCTCAACAGTGATGGAATTGAAGCGGGAATCATCATAGTCCACCGCATATTCCAAGGTTCCATCAATAGCTTCCGCCACATCAAGAACAAGCTGGGCAAACTGCTTGTAGCTGGTGAAGCTGATAGGAACACCGGAATCCAGCTTTTCAAGGAAGCCCATAGCAGAAGCGATCATGTTCTTGTCATTTTTGGTGCCGTAAAGGACACGGTTCATGAAAAGGCGCTGGTTCTTGAACTCACCGGACAGGATTTTGAAGGACACGGCCAGCATGGGGCGGTTGGGATCGGCCTTGGTGCCTTTGATCTCCATGCTTTCCAGCTTCACTTCATACTTGCCAGCGGGGATGGTGGGGAAATCACCGCCGCCGTTCTTCTTGGCATCCTCCACATCAGCCTGAAGGCCCTTCAGATCAACAGAACGATCAATCTTGTCAAAATCAATAGCCATAGTTTTTTACCTCCAAAAATGTTGTTTTTTATATTTGGTTGGAAAGAATTTTTCCAATTTCCCTGACTGCATGGGCGATCTTCTCACGGTTTATCCGTTTTTCTTGAAGAACACCCGTGATAACTGCGGCTTCCGTCTGAATGTCCTGAAAGGCTCTGTGATTGCTTTCAAGGTCAGCTTCATAGGAAGCAAGGTCTGTGTTCTCACCGGCCTTGGCCGATCTGACTTCTTCATCAGCCTTTTCAGCGTATTCCCGGAAATACTTGGCCGCTTCATAGCCCATGTGCTTTTCAACCAGATATTCAAAATCACGGGCCTTGAAAATGGTTTCAGGCTTCCCGGCAATCATCAGCACATCAGCCATTATTCTTCACGCTTCTTCCGGGTACGGCGGGGCGGGTTAGCATCCGTCTTGGGTGCGGGTTCCTCTGCCTGTGCCTTGGGGCGATCCCACAGGGGGCAACCATCGGGGCCGCCTTCCTTGTGGCAACGGTGGCCAGCGTCAATGGACGGACAAAGGGGGATTTCCGGGTTCTGATCATGCTGTCTGAAAATGCGTTCACCGTCCGGGCATTTGGGAAGATCGTTCCAAGGCGGGGTGTCACCGGTGGCCGGTTCATCAACAGGAACAGAATCATCCTTTTCACCGCCGCCCGGTGTCCAAGTTCCATCAGGATCACCACAAGCCGCCTTTGCCGCATCTTCAGCCGGATCATAGTTACCAGCCGGGGGCGGGGTTACAGTCTTGGCCTTTCTGCCCCTTCTGCTGGGCGCTGTGGTGGGCGTGTCGGTGGTTTCAGGTGCGGGGGTAGCCGGGGCATTGCCGCCACGCTTCACGGCTCCTGCGGCCTTCTGGTTGGCTTCCTCGTAGACTTCACAGAAAGCGTCATAGGTCAGCGGGATTTCCTTATCACGGACAGTCAAACGGCCACCGCCGAAGATCACTTCAGAAGTCTTGAAAGACAGCACCCGTTCATCATCGTCCGCCACGATACGGGCCACCAGATCAACCATACCGGCCACCTTGTTTGCCACCTTATCCTGAAGGTTCGGCTTGATGGAACTGATTTTATCGCCGCCCTTGCGGGTCAGGTCACGGCTTCTGTCCTCATGGCTGATCAGGATGATGTTTTCATAGTCCAGATTCACAAGCCGCTTCAGGGTGTTCAGGAACTCGCTTCTGACCATATCCCACGCACGGAAGGAATCATCAGATTCATGCTTCCAGCCCTGACGGTCACAGATGTAAACCCGGCACGATTCATAAACATCTTCCAGAAGGTCAACCACGATGGTTCGGAAATCGTTCTGTTTCTTTTCCAGTTCGGTAACGGCATCCATGAACACTTCATAGGCCAAACGGCGCTTGGTGATACGGCCTTCCACCGTAACGGTGTCACGAATGGCGATATAGGGGGCATCCACAAACTTGATGTTGCCATCCGTGTTCAACATCAGGGGATCGGGGAACTGATTGGCAAAGAAGGTTTTGCCGCTGAAGGGTGCGCCGTAAAGCCACACAACCTTCTTCTTGGTGGCGTTCAGGTCACGGCGTTCATTCTTGGGAAGTAACATATAATCCCATCCTTTCTGACAATATTCTTCATACTCACACCATCCGCAAAAATGGTTTGGGTTCTTGGGAAAGTCTGTGGCTTCAACCATGTGCTTCACATCGGTCAGGAAGTCCACAATCTTCATGGGGTTATACTGAACCGGCATCAGCGTTGGTTCAGCATCTTTCAAGGCCGCTTGCAAGCGGTCACGGAATTGGGAAAGGGTTTCGGTGCTTTTCTGCCTGATCTTGGGCTTTGGAACAATCAGGAAATACATATTTCTGATCCGGTGGCCGGGATGGGTCAGTTCATACCAATACTTGTATTCGTGAAGCTGACCGGAAACGGCGTAGTTCTTGGCGTTGTTGGAATACTTGAAATCGTACAAATCAAACGCTTCAAATTCATCCAAATCTTCACCGGTGATCAGCCCATCCAGCTTCAGGCCCTTCCCCACGGGAACCAGATAATCCATGAAGCCGATGAAATCAGCGTTCCCAATAGGCAATTCAAAGGTTCCGCCCGGTGGCAACATGGCCTTTGCCTTGGGGATCATGGCTTCCAGCTTCATCATTTCATGAATGTGATCATCCGTCAGAACCGGGAAGCTGTTCTTGTAGAAGTCAAGGGCTTGTTCAACCCCTTCTTCAATACCGGTGTGAAGGGCGGTGCCAAGGATCAGGGCGTTGTCTGCATCCGTGTTCGGGATCGTGTCTAATCCATCAACATATCGCAACCGATATTTGAATGGGCAACGATCAAACACTTCAACCCGGCTATGGGAAAATCTTGTGGACACGATTTCACCCCCTTTATTATGTCTTTGAATGTGTCAAACCCTTGTGGGTATAGCACCATTGCTATTCCGCCGCTATTATTGATTTGGCGAATATTACGCTTCTGAAGCACAGATGGGGTTCCGTTGGTAGCCTTCAACTCCACTTCAAGGGCAATGCCCTTCACGGTGATCCGCATATCAGGAAGGCCGCTTTTCACATACCGGCTTCCGCCCCAACGCTTTTCATAGAAGCCACAGGGCGGGGCGCTCATGCGGTCAACAGGTTCACCCAGGGGATATATCCCTTCAGATTCCAGCCACTTCTTCAGGCGGTTTTCAAAGTTCTTTTCACCTGCCATCGGAATCACTCCCAAGGTACGGTTGAATACTTTGCATCCGCTTTTTACAGCGTTTGCAAATGTAGTGGTAAATGGTGGTTTCATCTCCCCGCCCGGTTCCGCCGCTGAAATGATAGCCGTTGCTGATCCAATCATGCTGTTCACAGGGGCAAAGGATTTCTTCAAGTTCTTTGATCCGTGCGGTATAGGCCAGCAATTCAAGTTTTCTTTTACCGAACATCGGCTTCACCTTCTTCCTGTTTGGGAACATAGTCCTTTGCGGCTTTTCCCGGCTCACAATGCCAATGACGGGAACAGCAATGGGGAATGGTGCCAATGACGGAACAATAACCGGGTTCATCGTGAACACAGGTAGCGCAAATATCAATCTGCTTTTCCATCGGCTTCACCACCTTCCGCCAAATAGTCACACCATGCAAGGAAGGCACGGCGCAACGGGTTAGTGTTGCCATCATCGGCCCATCCAGCAAAGCCAATCCACCCATCCCGGTTGAAGCTGATACATTCACGCCGGGTGAAATAGTGGGCGTTCATGTAGATGTAACACTCGGTAATGTGGCCGTTGGTGGCCTTCTTCATGTCAACCCGTTTGCTTAAAGTCATGGTGACGGAAGTTTCACCAGCCTTATTGGATTTCTTCAATTCCTTCTGAAGCATCATGCAAAGGATCAAAATATCACCTTCATCAATGCTGTCATAGGTCAGGCCCTTGGCGCTGAAATACTCCCGAAGTTCATTATTGGTGCAAACAGGTTCAAAGCCCCGGCAACTCATGACTTATCCCCTTTCAGGGTGATCTTCACATAACCGGCCTTGGCGGTGGTCTTGGAACACTCGGAAGCAATGTCCGGGTATTTCTTCTTCAGCTTGGTGGAATCAATGCTGGTGGCGTTGGTGGGCTTCACAAGGGTAAGGTTCAGAACATCGGATTCAAACTTATCCACGCCAAACTTCACCATTGCTTCATACAGCTTGGCCTTCATTTCCTTTTCCTGTTCCTCAATGGCCTTCTTGTGGGCGGTCAGGGAAGCAATGGCGTTCAAGGTGGCAAGCTGTGTGTTCTTGAACTCCTGAAGGGCCGTTTCTTCATCGAAGGTGGCCGAACCACAGGCGTTCGGGTTTTCCTGACAGGAATCAGGACAAGTGTGGAAATCCGGGCATTTGTGGCAACACCCATCAAATTTTCCACGGGGGCAAGCATTTTCACATTTGATCATTTTTCGGGTTCTCCTTTCAGATAAACATTCAACTGCTTCAGGCCGAAGGCGGAAGCGGCTTCATGGTTGTCAAAATAAATGTCGATCTGGTTTTCACCGTATTTGTCAATCACCCATTGGGCGGGGCGATCCTGAACGATGTATTCACCCAAGCCTTCCACTTCCACCACGGTTCCCAAGGGAAGCGGGGAAGCACAGGAAACACCGGCTTTCAGTTCCACACCAGCGGCACCATACACAATGCCGTTGGGCCGGTTCTTGGCCCATTCGCCGCAACACTTTTCACAGGAACAATAGGCGGTAATTCTGAAACTGCCCAACAGCACCGGTTCAGGTTCGGCGGGTTCTTCCACCAGCGGGGGTTCCACCGGCTCCAAGGTCACATCCGGGGTCACGGCGGTAAGCTGATCCGGTTCAATGGGGGCATCCGGGGCCTTGCTGTTGACAGCAGAACAGCGCCCAAATATAAACCCCATTGCAAGGCCCATCAGAAGGGCCACAAGGAACATCCGCCTGAACCGCTGGTTAAGGGCTTTGCGGCGCTGTTGCCGCTTGCTCATACTTTCTGAATAGTTCATCGGTATAGTCCTTTCTCATTTCCAAAGTGGAAAGAATATCTTCTTCAACCGTTCCCGGACAGATCATCAGGTAATAGAAGCAGGGCCGTTCTTGCCCAAGGCGGTGAATACGCTTTTGGGATTGCTCCCACAGTTCCGAACCTTGGGGAAGGCTGAAATAAATGATTTTGTTGGCAAGCTGGAAGTTGCCGCCCATTGCACCGGCCTGATACTGAATGAAGGTAATGCTGTTGTGCTGGTAGCGGTAAGCATCCAAGTTCTTTTCTTCACCGGAAAGAACAGACACAGGCCGGTTCAGGCTCTTGGCAATCCCCTTCAGGCGTTCCATTTCTTCCGTGAAGTTATAGAACACAATCAAGCGATCTTCCGTGCTGTTCGCCAAATCCCGGAAGGCTTCATAACGGGCCGGGTTATATAGGCCGCAAAGCTGACGGGCATAAAGGCGGCGGGTCAAGCTGGTATCGCCAATCAGTTCCCGTTCACAATGGGCATTGGAACCGTAGAAATCAGCATCCAGTTCAAATTCACCAAGGTTGGCGCTGTCAATCGCAACATAGCGATCATTCCAGAACTTCCAATAAAGGGGTGAAGGGCGGGTTTTGACCTTGATCCAGTTCCGTTTTGGAAGGCTGATCCCGGCCTGTTCGGTGGTCATGAAAACGGCCCCATGTTCGGCCAGCTTCATCTTCAGCCGGTCAACATTCTTATAGCCGGTAATCTGCTTCCGCCAAAAGCCATCGGTTTCCACCCATTCCGTTTGAATGTACTGCTTCCAGAACAGTTCCTTTGAAATCTTCCACCCCAACAGTTGACATTGGCTCCACAGGTTTTCATACTTGCCGCCCGTGGGGGTGCCTGACAGAAGGATCACATTATCCGGTTTCAGCCCAAGAATGAACTTTGACCGTTTGGCGTTCTCGTTCTGGATCAGGGAACTTTCATCCAACATCAGCGTGAAGCCGGTCAGGGTTTTCAGCACATTCCGCCTGAAGGTCAGTTCGTAGTTGATCACGCCAATCATCAGGGTTGGAACTTCATGCTGAACCTGTTCAAAGAACCATTTGAAGGTTTTAGGGTTGGTCAGGTCGAACACACAATTCCGGGTGTAGTGGTCTTGAAAATGTTCAATCCAGTCTTGAACTTTTGAACATTGGCACACCACCAGATTGATCCGCTTGTCCAGCTTCATCATTTTTTCGGAACCAACAAAGGTTTTCCCAAGGCCCATATCAAGGTAATAGGCCACCCGGTTTTTTCCCTCGGTTTCATCAAGGGCCTGTTGTTGGTGCTGGAACAGGTTAATCATTGATCTGAATGGAATCACCCAAAACCTTTTTGGCGTGGGTGGTGGAACCGAACAGTTTCTTGACCACAGCGGCACAGAAACCGGAATAGTAGTCATAGGAATCCGCTTCCCCACAGGAAACAATGGTTTTGGTGTTGTCGGCCCACAGAATGATTGTCTTGGGGCCGCTATAAATGACCTTCTTGATCTGCGGAAGGCCGGTCTGACGGGAACGGCGGATGTGATTTGCAACGCCAAAGGTGGCGTTAAGATCGGCCTTGATATATTCCATCATGGCATCAGGCAGACTTCCCGCCGCAACCACCTTGGATTCAGAGAACCAAAACAGGCCCTTGGAACTTGCGTCATTCGTCTGCTGAAAAAGTTCCACGCCAACCTTCTTGTTCTGCGAAAAGTAATTTTTCACCTTGCCGATGTAGCCGGTGAACTTGCCGCTGTATTCCGCATCAGGCAAGATTTTAACGATCATTCCGATCTGAAGCATATAAACCATCCTTTCATCGGTGAAGCCATTCACGGCGGATGTACTGAATCGCCGTTTCAAAGCCTTCAGACATTTCAGCGGGGCAATCCGGGCTATGCTGGGCGCTCCGCAACTGCTTAATTGCCTTCTTCAGTTCGCCACGGGTGGCGATAGGCGTGTAGGGGGGGGGGAATCGGGCGCAACCACATAGATAATGGCGAAGAAGCAAATCATATCAATGTTGGTAGCGTTCCTGATCAAATCCAACAGTTCATCACGGGTGTTATCCATCGGTGTTCCCCTTTCAGGCCGTAAGGCCGAAGAAGGAATTGAACTGATCAGCGCCCACATAATCACGGAACTTGGTGGGGTTGATGTAGTAATTCCAGCAAGCGCCGGTTCCGGGAACAGCGTTCCCGAAGGGAAGAAGGCCACGCTGAAGGCCAATTCTGACGAACTGATCAGATTTTCCCATGCACCGGGCGGCTTCCTTCACGCTGATCTTCTTGATGGGCGGTTCCGCAACCGGGGCGGCTCCATAACCCATCAGGTAATCAAAGGAAACGCCGGTGGCATCGGCAAGGGCCTTGATACGGTCAGGGCCGGGGGTGTTCTTCCCGGAAAGGTATTGGCTGATAGCGGCCTTGGAAGCCCCGGCCTGTTCAGACAGGGCGGATTGGCTCATGTTGGCCTGTTCCATAGCATTCTTCAAACGCTCTGCAAAGGTGGTCATTGTGCGTACTCCTTTCAAACAGCTTTATTGGGTTATCACTCTTGTTCTTCAAAGGCCACTTCACATTCTCCACAGAGAACATGAACTTCCTTGGTGGCCCGGATGATGGTTCCGCAACAGGGGCAAACATACTTACGGGAACTTGATCCACCGCCCTTCCGGGAACCTTTCAGCGGATTGGTACGGGGCCGAACCAGACAGAACCCGGATTTGCCAAGGGATTTCACGAAGGCTTCAGCTTGCGGGTTCAAGGTGGTTTTGTGCCACCCGTACTTTTCGCCTTTCTCCACGGTCAGGCCGTGGGCTTCAGCGGTTTCTTTGAACTTCCGGTTGTGGTAGGAACCAGAACGGGAAGTATCTTGAACATTGTCCTGAAGGTTCTGAAGGTGAACCATTTCATGAAGCAAGGTTCCACAGGTTTCTTCAAAGGGGCGGTTCAGGTATTCGGCACACAGGTTGATTTCGTAATAGCCGCCTTCCTTGGTGCCGTCTTGCCACGCCTTCCAACCGGTACACCACCCATAGGCTCCACGGGTATGATCCGGGGAAACGGTGATCACAGGCTTTTCCAACTTTCCTTCAAAGAAGGCTTTGTTGAACTTTGAAAACAAGGTTTCAAGTTCATCAATGACCGGTTTCAAACTGACTTCATTCATGGTTCTTACTCCTACTGAACACTATATGTGCTCGATTTAGTTAAAAAAAAGTTCCTGCACCGAAACACCAAAGAAGTTGGAAATGCGAACCTTCACTTCATCACGGGGAACCCGTTCATCTCGCTCATACATGGCATAAGAAGATTTGGTGATCCCAAGTTCCTTGGAAATTTCGTCTTGGGTTCTGCTTCCACGCAGTTCCCGAAGTTTCTTGCCAACACTCATATTTGCACATCCTTTCTTCAGAATTAGAACAGCCAAAGCCCCAACAAGCAATTTCCGGGCGGTCATATCTTTTACATGGGGATTGATACCCAATACCCGAACCCATAAACCGGGGGCGCTCATGTTGTCGCTGTTGCCCTGCCATCATCAGCACCGGTGGGGCGGTTCCGGTGGACGGGCCATCAGGCCCGTTTCGGCTTATTCAGCATCCATGTATTTTGCGGAAACCTTAATCATTGATTCTGCAACCGCTTTATCGGTTACACCCCGATAAGTTTTATTGAACAGTATATACACAAGACTAAAGGTTATATCATCAGAAGAATCATAGGCAACTTCAAGAGTAGCTTCCGGGCAATCTTCCATAGTCTTTTCGTGGGGAAGGGTAAAAGCGTGGGGCACACCATAGGTAGTAAGCATTTCATCCAGTTTTTCAAGCAAGGTATCATCCATATCAGGGTGTCCTTCACGATCCTTAATGGTGACATAGGTATCAAAAACATGAACCTTCATTTTCAAATCCTCCCAATCAGTTCGTGCACCTTTTGTGCTCGTCTGATTATCATTATACACGATATGTGCTCAAAGTCAAGCACAACCGAACACAAAATGTGCACAAAGAAATGTGTTACTAATTGTGCACATCGACGGATTGACTTTGTGCACATAATGTGTATAATAAATTATAGAAAGACTTCTGAAAGGGGTGTACTTATGCCGAAGTTTTCTGATCGGTTCAAGCAATTACGAACCGAACGCCGCCTATCTCAACAGAACTTGGCGGATCAGCTTGGTTTTTCTAAAAGTAGTGTAAATATGTATGAACGGGGCGAACGGGAACCGGGCCTTGAATCTATGGAAACCATTGCTGACTATTTCAATGTTGATTTGGATTACCTCATGGGAAGATCAGACATTCCGAACCGGAATGATTGGTTGAAAAGTATCAATAAATCTGTGGTAGTTGAACCTTCACAGCCACAAATGAAGTTTGATAACATCATCCCAATTTCTACAAAGCGTTTCCCCCTACTCGGTGACATTGCGTGTGGAAAACCCATCATGGCAAACGAAGAAAAAGAACTGTATGTAGAAGCTGGGGCCAACATTTCTGCTGATTTCTGTTTACGGGCCAAGGGTGATTCCATGATCGGGGCCAGAATCTATGATGGGGATATTGTTTTCATCAAGAAACAGGAAATGGTGGACAATGGTGAAATTGCCGCTGTTATCATCGAAGATGAAGCAACCCTGAAGCGGGTGAATTATTTCCCTGAAAAGAACCTTCTGATCCTGAAGGCTGAAAACTCCAAGTATGAAGATTTGGTTTATACGGGTGAACAGTTGGATCATATCATCATTCTTGGTAAGGCCGTGGCCTTCCAAAGTGATATTAGATAGAAGGTGGCTGGGTGAAGAAGTTTTTGAAAGGCTTTGGGATCTTCTTTTTCAGTTTCGGGTTTATCGTCTACACAATCATGTTTTTTACGGAAGCGCCAGAACTCCGCCCCGTGTTCATCATAATGGATGTCATTATGGGGTTCTTCCTGTTCCTGCTTCTGCGAAAAAGAAAGCCAAGACAGAAGGCCCCACCCAAAGCAGAACCCACCGTTCAGGTTCATTCCAATCTGAACCCGGAACGGGCTATTAAATCCATGCCGGGGGCCTACACCGTAGCAGAAGCCAAAAATCATGTGCGGATTGTTCAAGATTGTTTGAACATCTTTGAAAAGACGAAGAACCTTGAAACATTCTTTTCCCGCTATGAATATGGTATGCAAATAGCCTTGACGGTGGATCAAGCGGCCAAGGCCGGGATTATCCCTTACACATCTGATCTTCCAGCTTCTTTCTTCAAGGCGGCTGATAGTCAGAAAGAACGGGTTTTGTTAGATTCCTATTCTGATCAGAAAGCCAAGATTGATGAACTGAAAACCGCAAAGGCCAAAGCCACCCATTGGAACCGGTATCTGAACACCCTGAAAGAATACGAAGATCAATATTCCATGAACCCTGATTCTGAATATCCTGAAGTTCTGGAACAGGTCAAAGGTGAACTTGCCAAACTCGATCTGTCCACATCCGTTCCGCCGTCCAATCCCTGAAAACACAGGAAAATCAAGGCTTTGGAACAGGTGGAACAGATAAAGCGCCGGTTCTCTATATACTCTTTTTCTTTTATATATTTTTTATCTACTCTTTGAAGTAATATAATATCCGTTCCAAGTGTTCCATTCTCTCAAAGCCACACCCCGCAAGGATTTTAAGTGGAACGGATATGGAACAAATGCAAAAAAAAATGACCGCCCCCGGTCTTGCACACCGGAAGCGGTCAGGCGAAACAAACCCTTTTGAAGTTAATGTTTCAAACGCCTTTGAACATTATATCACATGGGGTTTAGCTTTGCCATACCCAATTTTGAAAGTTCAGGTGATATAATGCGAAATCCAAACGGGTATGGAACGGTTGCAAAGCTATCAGGCCAACGCCGCCGCCCATACATTGTGAAGAAAACCATAGGTTGGAATGACAAAGGCCACCCCATCTATGACATTATCGGCTATGCTGAAACCCGTGAAGCCGGGAACATCATGCTTGCTGAATACAACCGTGATCCTTGGGATGTTGACCGGGCCAAGATCACCCTTCAACAGCTTTTTGACCTCTGGAAAGAAAAGAAGGCCCCGAAGCTGGGAGAATCCAACCGTTCTTCCCTCTGTTCAGCGTTCAAGCATTGTTCAGCGTATGTGAACAAGCCTTATAAACAACTGCGATCCTACCAAATGCAAGAAACCATTGATGGTTGTGGGAAAGGGTATAGCACCCAAGCGGCCATCAAGAACCTGTGGGGCCACCTTGACCGGTTCGCCCTTGAAATGGATATAATAAACCGGTGCTTCTCCGAACTTCTGACTTCTGATCCAATACCGCCCACCAGCCGCCTTCCGTTCACCAACGATGAAATCAAAACGGTGTGGGAACATCAGTCTGATCCTTGGGTTGATACGGTTTTGATCTTGCTATATTCCGGGTGGCGTATCTCTGAATTTTTGAACCTGAAACCTGAAGATATAGACTCGAAGGAAGGCACGATGAAAGGCGGCACCAAAACGAAGGCCGGTAAAAACCGCATTGTTCCCATCCATCCAAAGATCAGGCCCTTGATTGAACGGCGGCTTGCCGAAGGTGGCCCCCGGCTGATCAGCTACAATGGGAAGATTTGCAATCAAACCCAATACCGGATATTTTGGGCGGATATTATGAAGGCCCTGAAGCTGAACCATACCCCGCACGAATGCCGCCACACCTTTGAAACCAAATTGGATAGCGCCGGGGCCAACCGGAAATGTATTGATTTGCTCATGGGTCATGTGTCCAAGGACACGGGAAACCGGGTCTATAATCACAAGACTTTGGACGAACTGAAGGCCACCGTGGAACTGATTCCATAGGGTTCAAACCGGTGAACATTTTAGGCCGCTGAACGCTGAACTATGCACACATTAGTAACAAGAAAACCCCGAACCCCTGAAAAATCAAGGGTTCGGGGTTCGTCTGTTTTTATTGTACCACAGCGGCAGTCGTTTCTCAATAGTGAAAATGAAAGACCGTGCTGCGGGGCAGCACGGTCTTTTGGGAATTGGACTTAGCCGAAGACGGCGAGCAGGAAGCCTGCCGCGATGGCGGAGCCGATGACGCCCGCGACGTTCGGGCCCATGGCGTGCATGAGCAGGAAGTTGGCGGGGTTGGCCTTCTGGCCGACCATCTGGGAAACACGCGCGGCCATCGGGACGGCGGAGACGCCGGCCGAGCCGATCAGCGGGTTGACCTTCTTGCCGGACAGCTTGCACATGATGTTGCCGCCGATGAGGCCGCCGGCCGTGGAGATGCCGAAAGCGACGAGGCCGAGGAAGATGATCTTCAGGGTCTCGGGCTTCAGGAAGTTGGAGGCAACCATGGTCGCGCCGACGGAGGTGGAGAGGAAGATCGTGACGATGTTCATGAGCGCGTTCTGCACGGTGTCGGACAGACGGTCGGTGCAGCCGCATTCACGGAACAAATTGCCGAGCATCAGGCAGCCGATCAGCGGAGCCGTGGACGGCAGGAGCAGGATGACGAAGATGGTGACGATGATCGGGAAGAGGATCTTCTCGGTCTTGGAGACGACACGCGCCTGCACCATCTTGATCTTGCGGTCCGCGTCCGAGGTCATGAGCTTCATGATCGGGGGCTGGATCATCGGGATCAAAGCCATGTAGGAATACGCCGCGATCGCGATCGCGCCCAGCAGATGCGGGGCGAGCTTGTTGGTCAGGAAGATGGCCGTCGGGCCGTCCGCGCCGCCGATGATGCCGATGGAAGCGGCCTCAGGGCCGGTGAAGCCGAGGCAGATGGCGCCGAAGAAGGCGACGAACACGCCCAGCTGCGCAGCCGCGCCGAGCAGCAGGCTCTTCGGATCTGCGATCAGGGGGCCGAAGTCGGTCATGGCGCCGACACCCATGAAGATCAGGGACGGGTACAGACCGGCCTTGACGCCGATGTAGAAGATATCCAGCAGGCCTGCATTCGACAGAATGTGGCCGTAGCTGTGATAGTAGGGGCTGGTGGAGTCAAGGAACGCGCTCCAGAGCTCGGGGTGGTACATGGCGTTGGTCGCGTTCAGCTCGGGGTTGACCGCGTCCAGGCCGGGGAAGTAGCTGACGTTCGCAAGCAGGCAGCCGAACGCGATGCCGACGAGCAGCAGCGGCTCGAAGCCCTTGACGATGCCGAGGTACAGCAGGACGCAGGCGATGACGATCATGACAAGGTTCTGCCAGCCGCCGTTTGCGAAGAAGCCCGCAAAGCCGGATTCTGTCGCCAGCTTTAACAGGGTATCACCAACATTAAACATCTTTGATCCTCCTTATGCCAGAACGACCAGCGGAGCACCCGTATCCACAACAGCGCCCTTGGTGGTCACGACCTGTGCGACCGTGCCGTCACGCGGGGCAAGGATCTCATTTTCCATCTTCATGGCCTCGAGCACGACCAGAATGTCGCCGGCCTTGACGGCCTGACCCTGGGAGCAGTTGACCTTCAGAATGTTGCCGGGCATCGGAGCCGCGACGACTTCGCCTGCGGCGACAGCCGTGGGAGCAGCGGGCGCTGCGGCAGGAGCGGCAGCGGGAGCAGCTGCGGGTGCGGGTGCTGCGGCGGGAGCGGGAGCGGCGGGCTTATATGCCTCGTACTCGTCGACGAGCATGGCCTGGCCTTCTTCGACCTCGACCTCGTAGGTTTTGCCGTTGAGCGTGATCTTGTATTTCATATCAGATGACCTCCTTCATCGATTTGAAGCGCAGGGTATTGAGGGGCTTGCCGAGCTTGTTGGCGACGATGGCCATGAGCATAGCGGCTTCGCGGTCGCCGACGTTATAGAGCTTGCATTCTCCGGCGGTGCCGGTGGCAAGTGCGGGGGCAGCCTTGGGCGCAGGAGCCGGAGCGGAAGTTGCTGCAGCGGGAGCGGCGGCAGGCGCGGTCTTCTTGGCAACCATGATCTTGCCGACGATCATAATGACCGCCATCAGCGCAATCAGACCGATAAACACGACGGCGTAGCCCAGCAGGGCTACGAGGCCTGCGGTACCGACGGAAATATCTTCCATCAAAGTATTGATCAGAAACATCTCTGGCCACCTCGCTTACGCTTCTTCGATGACGTAGGTGCAGATGTTTTCTTCCTTGGCCTTGCGGTCCTCGAAGAACTTCATGGCCTGATCCGGATAGCAGATGTAGCTCATGACATCCTCTTCCGAGCGTGCCAGATCGCCGAGTGCTTCCTTGGCCTTCTTGAAGTCCTCGCCGGTGCGCTTGGCGTCTTCAATGCGGCAGTCGACAGGCTTGCCGCCCTCGCCGAGGATCTTGGCCTGCAGCGATTCGGAGACGGGCGCGGGCGCGATGCCGTACTGGCCTCTGAAGTAGTTCTGCACTTCCTTGGAGACGATCTTGTAGCGTTCGCCCATCAGGACGTTGGTAACAGCCTGGTTGCCGACCATCTGGGACAGCGGCGTGACCAGCGGGGGATAGCCCAGATCCTTGCGGACCTCGGGGATCTCCTTGAGCGCTGCGTCGAACTTATCCATGGCCTTCATATCGGTCAGGTTTGCGATCATGTTGGAGAGCATGCCGCCGGGAACCTTGTAAACGAGCGCCTGCGCGTCGGTCGCCATGGACTTGGCGCTGATGCGGCCGGAATCGACGTACTTCTGCTTGATGGGCTTGAAGTAATCGTTGACCTTGTTGATAACGTCCTCGTTCAGGCCCGTCTCGATGCCGTACTGGCCCAGAGCGTAGAACATGGTTTCGGTGGAGGGCTGGCTCGTGCCGTTGGAGAAACAGGAGGTCGCGCAGTCGATCACGTCGATGCCGGACTCGATGGCCTTCGTCACGGTCATGTAAGCCATGCCGGTGGTGCAGTGGGTGTGCAGGATCAGGGGGACATCGCCGACGGCGTCCTTGATGCCCTTGATGAGGTGCTCGGCCTCATACGGGCTCATGGTGCCGGCCATGTCCTTCAGGCAGATGGTATCGAAGCCCATGTTCTTGAGCTCCTTGCACATCTCGACATATTTTTCAACCGTATGCACCGGGCTCTGCGTATAGGAGATGCAGCCGGACGCAACGGTGTTCTTGGTGGCGTATTTCTTGGTGGCTTCCAGCGCGGTGGCGATGTTGCGGAAGTCGTTCAGTGCGTCGAAGATACGCAGGATGTCGATGCCGTTCTTGATGGACAGTTCGACGAACTTCTCGACGACATCGTCATGGTAGTGCTTGTAGCCGAGCAGGTTCTGGCCGCGCAGCAGCATCTGCAGCTTGGTGTCGGGCATGGCCTTGCGGATATCACGCAGTCTCTGCCACGGATCCTCGCCCAGATAGCGCAGGCAGGAATCGAACGTCGCGCCGCCCCAGCATTCCACGGAGTAATAGCCGGCCTTGTTCATTTCGGGCAGGATCTCGGCAAAATCAGAATACGGGAGACGGGTCGCCATCAGAGACTGGTTGGCATCACGAAGGACAGTTTCAGTAATTTGAACTTTTTTCATGTGTGCTCCTCCATTTTTTCACGCCGTATGGCGTTATCGATATGAAAACAGGACACATGGATGAAAAGAACACGCTGCAGCGAGATTGCCGCAGCGTGTCTCGCGCTATCATCCAGTATACCTGATATCGGGCCGCGTGTAAAATCAAGCGGCTGTTAAGAAAATGCCTTGAAGCGTCCGAAGCCCGCTTGCGCGTCTGATACGGGCTTCGGAGAAAAATGCCTGGTGCTTAGAGCTGCGGGCCAGCTGCGACGAGCGCCTTGCCGGCTTCGTTGCCTTCGTACTTGACGAAGTTCTTGACGAAGCGGGAGGCGAGGTCCTTTGCCTTGACGTCCCAGTCAGCCGCATCGGCGTAGGTGTCGCGCGGATCGAGGATCTCGGTGGCGACGCCGGTCAGCTCGGTGGGGATCTCAAAGTCGAAGTACGGCAGCTTCTTGGTCGGAGCCTTGTTGATATCGCCGTTCAGGATGGCGTCGATGATGCCGCGGGTATCCTTGATGGAGATACGCTTGCCGGTGCCGTTCCAGCCGGTGTTGACGAGGTACGCCTTCGCGCCGCTCTTTTCCATCTTCTTGACGAGCTCTTCGGCGTACTTGGTCGGATGCAGCTCGAGGAAGGCCTGGCCGAAGCAGGCGGAGAAGGTCGGGGTGGGCTCGGTGATGCCGCGCTCGGTGCCGGCCAGCTTCGCGGTGAAGCCGGACAGGAAGTAGTACTTGGTCTGCTCCGGCGTCAGGATGGAGACGGGAGGCAGAACGCCGAAGGCGTCGGCGGACAGGAAGATGACGTTCTTTGCGGCCGGTGCGGAAGAGACCGGGCGGACGATCTTCTCAATGTGGTCGATGGGGTAGGAGACGCGGGTGTTCTCGGTGACGGACTTGTCGGCGAAGTCGATCTTGCCGTCCTTGTCGAGCGTGACGTTCTCCAGCAGCGCGTTGCGCTTGATGGCGTTGTAGATGTCGGGCTCGGACTCCTTGTCGAGGTTGATGACCTTGGCGTAGCAGCCGCCCTCGAAGTTAAACACGCCGTTGTCGTCCCAGCCGTGCTCGTCGTCGCCGATGAGAAGGCGCTTCGGGTCGGTGGAGAGGGTGGTCTTGCCGGTGCCGGACAGGCCGAAGAAGATGGCGGTGTTCTCGCCGTTCATGTCGGTGTTGGCGGAGCAGTGCATGGAAGCGATGCCCTTGAGCGGCAGATAGTAGTTCATCATGGAGAACATACCCTTCTTCATCTCGCCGCCGTACCAGGTGTTGATGATGACCTGCTCACGGCTGGTGATGTTGAAGGCGACGCAGGTCTCGGAGTTGAGGCCCAGCTCTTTATAGTTCTCGACCTTGGCCTTGGACGCGTTGTAGACGACGAAGTCCGGCTCGAAGTTTTCCAGCTCCTCCGCAGACGGGCGGATGAACATATTGGTGACGAAATGTGCCTGCCATGCGACCTCCATGATGAAGCGGATGGCCATGCGGGTGTCCTTGTTGGCGCCGCAGAAGGCGTCGACCACGTACAGCTTCTTGTTGCACAGCTCGCCGACAGCCAGATCCTTGACGGCCTTCCAGACCTGCTCGGACATGGGGTGGTTGTCGTTCTTGTACGCATCGGAGGTCCACCACACGGTGTCCTTGGAGTTCTCGTCAACGACGATATACTTGTCTTTGGGGGAGCGGCCGGTGTAGATGCCGGTCATGACGTTGACGGCGCCCAGCTCGCTGACCTGGCCGACCTCATAGCCTTCCAGACCGGGCTTCGTCTCTTCGGCGAAGAGCATCTCGTAGGAAGGATTGTGGACGATCTCGGTGGTGCCGGAGATGCCATACTTGCTCAAATTCAGTTCTGCCATCGTATATTAACCTCTTTCTAAAAAAATTAAAATTTCTGGCTGGTGAAGCATGTTTCCAGTTAGGCCATTGTTCACCAATTAGCAGTATATCACGGTTCGTCAAGAATATCCACAACAATTTTCTGCATTGCGCTTTTTTATTGATTTTGCCGGTTTCTGCCGGTGCTATTCGGCGAAATTGTCCCAAATAGGTAAAAAGCACAAAAACGCAGAACGGAAAAAATATGAAAACCTGAAAAACTTTCAGGGCAGCACCGCATAATTTGGCTCGCAGACAAATTGTGCGGTGCTGCTGTTTGTGTCAACAGACACAAACGCCGGTGTGCCCGAAAATGGGGCACACCGGCGGGAAATGCGGGTCGTTATCGAAGCTCGGAAGCATCCGCTTCCTTCTTTCCGGCCAGCCGCTTCTGCAGCCAGTCTTTGCCGTCAACATAGCGGGAGACGATGAAGGAGACAACGTAATCGCCGGCAGAGTTGACCATCGTCGCGGGGGGATCGACCAGATTGCCGAGCGCCAGCGCGATGGGGAAGGCGACGGCCAGATGATCCGGGAAGAAGATCGAGCACAGAACCAGCTCGCCCGTGCCGCCGCCGCCGGGGATGCCGGACATGGCGACCGAAGAGAACACGGCGACGATGATCGCAAGGATTGCGCGGCCCGTCGTGAAGTCCTGCCCGAACATTCCGAACAGGAACGCGACCTTGATGATGGCGGACATGGCGGAGCCGTCCATGTGCATCGTCGCGCCGAGCGGGATGACGATGTTGGAAACATCCTTGGAGATTCCCGTTTCCTCCGCGACCTCCATGTTTGTCGGAATCGTCGCGACGGACGAGCACGTGCCGAAACTCATGGCAGCCGGGCGGAACAGCTTGGAGAACATGACCTTCGCCGCGCCCTTTCCGCCGCCGAAGCGGGCGTAGATCGGGGAGAAGACGAGCATATAAACAAAACTCAGAATATAATAGATCGCAAGCGCGCGGCCATAATCGCCGATGAGGTCAGAGCCGTGGTAGGCGATGAGATACGCGAAGAAGCCGAAGAAGCCGATGGGCGCGTAATAGGTGATAATCTTGAACGTCTTCATGATGCAGTTCGTGACGTCCTCGAGCAGCTTCGCGGTCTTCGTCTCCGCGCCGCCTGCCATCTGGATGCCGAAGCCGAACAGGATCGCCGCGACGATGAGCGGCAGAATGGCCCTGCGGCTGAACAGTTCGGTAAAATCGGGCTTCGTAAAGAAGTTGACAATCATGTCGGCCACGCCCAGCGTGCCGCCGACCTCGCCCTCGACCAGCGCATATTCGCCCACGACCGGCGGGATAAGCCGCACCGTCACGTACATGATGACGGCGGCGAACGCGGCGGTCACGAGGAAGGTCGCGATGGTCACGCCCATGATCTTGCCCGCGCGCCTGGCGCTCTGCATGTTTGCAATCGACGACGAAATAGAGCAGAACACCGTGGGAACGGCGATGCAGAACATCAGGTTCAGGAACACCGTGCCGAGCGGCTCGAGCACGGTCGCGCCCTTGTCGACAATAATCGTTTCGCCGTCAACGACTTCCATGACTGCGGGCCAGATCGCGCCAACGACGCAGCCGGCGACGATGCCGGTCAGCATCAGGATCAGAAATCCGTAGCTTTTCCAAAAGTTACTCTTTTTCATGTTTTCTCCTCCTGCCTTTTTACAAGCTTCAAAATTGCCTCGTCCAGAATCTCGCCCGCGCAGACCATCGCCGCCGGGCCGGTCAGGTACAGGTTTTCAATGCTTCCGTCTTTTTCTTCCGCATCGACCGTCAGCTCACCGCCGTCCATGCGGACGCGGACGTTTTTGCCGCTGACCCTGCCAAGAAGCGTCAGCGCTGCCGCGACCGAGCCTGTGCCTGTGCCGCAGGCGAGCGTAAAGTCCTCCACGCCGCGCTCGTATGTCTTTTCCAGGATCTCATCCGGGCCGGTCAGCTCGTAAAAGTTGACGTTTGCGCCCTTTGGCAGCGCCGGATGGTACCGGAGCGCCCGGCCAAGCCGCCGGAGCGCGTCCTCGCTCTGTTTTGCCAGCGCGGGGACCTCCAGCGCCAGATGCGGGATGCCGGGGCTTCCAAGTTCAACATAGCTGCACCGGTATGTCCTGCCGTCCGCGTCCAGCTGCTTTTCCAGCTCCACAACGGACGGCGTGTTGAGCCGGATGCGGTACTGCTCCTCCGTGATGCGCCAGCCGGTCACAAGTCCTGCGGTCGTCTCCACGCGCTGTACGGGGCCTGCATAGCCGCGTGCATAGCCGTACCGGCAGATGCACCGTGCGCCGTTGCCGCACATTTCGCCGAGCGAGCCGTCGGAATTGTAAAACCGCATCCGGTAGTCCGCATCGCCCTCCGCCCGCGTCACGAGCATCAGACCGTCCGCACCGACAGACCGCCGCCGGTCGCACAGCGCGCGGGCCAGAGCGGGCGCGGCGCTTTCGTCGAACGGCTCCGCGATGGCGTCGAGCAGGATAAAGTCGTTGCCCGCGCCGTTCATCTTGGTAAATCGCACCGTGCATCCCTCCTGTGCGCCTCTGCTGGTATTATATGCTGCGTGGAAACGAAAGTAAATGCAAAATCGTGCTGAAAACATTGCATAAAATGCTCCGAACAGCGCCGCATTGACTTTCACGCTTTTTCACGCTAGAATAAAGAAAACAGGCGCAGGAGGAAATGATACCGTGCAGAAATGCTATAATTGCGGGAAGGAAGTGGACGACAACGTCCTGATCTGCCCGGACTGCGGTGCGCTGGTCAAGCGCTACGGAAGCCCCGAACCGGCGCAGGAGGAGCAGGGAGCCACGCCATTCCCGCAGGAAACGGCCTTTGACGCGCAGCCGCGCGGCGCTGTCTGGCGGCAGGAGGACGGCAAGCTGAAATTCAGCGGCTATGTGACGTTCTGGCTGGTCCTGTGCGCGATCTATCTGGGCAATTTACTGTTGAGCTTCGCCATTACACTGCTGGTCTACCGGTTCCGGGACTTCTATTTTGAGATCCTGGGGCAGTTTGAAGAGCTGGCCTATATGGAAGAGTACCTGAGACAGCTGCTGTCGGTCATTGAGGCCGAACCGATCCGTTTAATCGTGGTCGGCGTGCTGGTTGCCGTGCAGTTCGGCTGCGTGATCTGGTTCCTCGTGTCGAAGCGGAAGCTGGCGTTTTATATTCTGACCGTTGCGGCTGTGCTGCTGAGTGTCTTGCAGCTAATTTTGGGCGGCGGCCTGACTGCGCTTATCTATTTGCTCGGCCCGTTTACCGCATGGCTTCTCCTGTGCAGCAGCTGGAAGCTGCTGCGGTAAATCATAATCAAAAGCACGCAAAACGGCGGGCGCTGCACAAAGCAGCGTCCGCCGTTTTATGACCGGAAGGAAGAAATCATGGAGGAGTAGAGAAGAAACCGGTCAGAAGCGGGTGGTATTAACCGCCGAAACCAAAGCCGAAGGGCCACGAGCCGCCGAACTGATTATCGGACTGGCCGGACTGGCCGCCGTCATAATAGCCCTGCTGGGACTGCTGGTTCTGGTCGGTGTTCTGGGCGGGCAGCGCGTCGGTCTTCTGTTCGCCGACGGTCAGGGTGAGCGTCGTGGTCTGGCCCTGACGGTAGACGGTCAGCTCCAGCGTATCGCCTGCGGCAGAAGCCTTGACGAGCTTGACCAGATCATTGCTGCCGGTGATCGTTTCGCCGTTCACGGCGGTGATGATGTCGTTCTCCTGCAGTCCTGCCTCGGCAGCCGGGCCGTTTTCCGTGACGGAGCGGACAGCCGCACCCTGCGGCAGACCGTAGCTCTGGCTCTCGGAGGACACGTCGGAGACGGTCACGCCGATGTAGGGCTTTACGATATAGCCGTTCGTGATGATCGACTCAAAGATCGAGCGGACCTGATCGATGGGGATGGCGAAGCCGATGTTGTCGATGGACGCCTCAGAGGACGAGCCCGAAGAGGAATATTTTGCGTTCGTGATGCCGATGACCTCGCCGTAGAGGTTGAACAGTGCGCCGCCGGAGTTGCCGGAGTTGATGGCGCAGTCGGTCTGGATGAGGTTCATGGTCGTGCCGGTGGAGAGGGTGACGGGACGGTCAAGCGCGCTGACAACGCCGGTCGTGAGCGAGAACGTCAGCTCGCCGAGCGGGTTGCCGATGGCGACGACGCTGTCGCCGACGTTCAGTGTATCGGAGTCGCCCAGAACCACCGGGGTCAGGTCAGACGCGTCGATCTTCAGGACGGCAATGTCGTTGCTCTCGTCGTAGCCGATCAGCTGCGCATCGTAGCTCGTGCCGTCATAGGTCGTGACCTTGATGGAGTTGGAACCCTCGACGACATGATAGTTTGTCAGGATATAACCATCCTGTGTCAGGATGAAGCCGGAGCCGGCCGCGGCGGATGTGGTCTGGTAGCCGAAGTAGTTCGTGGTGATGGAGGTGGTGATGCCGACGGTGGAGTTCACGTTCTGCGCGTAGACCTCGCTCGGCGTGAGTACCTTGCCGGTGTCAACGGATGCGACCTGCAGGGCTGCGGCCTGCCGCTTGGCCTCGAGCATGACGGACGCATCGGAGGAGGCCTGCGTCGTGCTCTGCGGCTGGGCTGCCGCGTTTTTCTGCATCAGCGCTGCCGCGCCGAAGCCGGAGCCGCCGCCCACAAGTGCGCAGGCCAGAAGCAGCGCGACGATCTTCCCGGCCTTGCCGCTCTTTTTCTTCTGCTCGGGCACCGGAGCGGACGGCTGCGGCTGTGCGGCAAACGGCTGCTGCTGCGCGTCGAACGGCTGCTCGAAGCTGTACGGGTAGGAATTGGAGGACTGCTGGCTGGGTTCCGATGTAAATTCGTTGTTGTTGAATACTTCAGACATATTGAAAATCTCCTTTCCGCGCATCCTTGCGGTGCGTGTGGGTCTTTTGTTTTTGTGCCTTCAGCATACTGCACGAATCTGAAATAACGCTGAAAAATATGAGAACGAATTGTAAAGAAAGCATGAAAAAACTTTGCCGGGAACGCACGGCTGCCCGATAGCACAGCTTATGACCGTTATGCACAAAAATGATAACATAAATTAGTCGGATGCGCACAAAATTGAATTGACAATTTGAAAAAATATGATATAACGGGTATCCGCAACAAACAGGAGGTGCGCAGCTATGACACAGGATCTGACAGTTGGAAAACCGATTTCGCGGATCTGGCAGTTTGCCGTTCCGGTGCTGTTCGGGCTTCTTTTGCAGCAGGTATATTCTCTGGTCGATACGGCGATCGTCGGCCACGCGCTGGGCGTAATGGCGCTGGGCGGCGTCGGGGCGACAGGGTCGGTCAACTTCCTTGTGCTCGGCTTTTGCGGCGGTCTGTGTACCGGCATGGCCATCCCGCTGGCGCAGGCGTTCGGCGCGGGCGAGTACCGGCAGCTGCGCCGCTATGTGGCGGGCTGCGTCTGGCTGGGACTTATTATGTCGGTGGTGCTGCTGGCCGTGACGCTTCCGGGTACGCGCGGGCTGCTGCGCCTCATGGGAACGCCGGAGGAGCAGATGGACTACGCGTTCAACTATATCTTCATTATTTTCGTCGGCATCCCCACGACGATCCTTTATAATATGGGTGCGTGCGTCCTGCGTGCGCTGGGCGACAGCAAATCGCCGGTGTGGTTCCTGGCTGCGGCCTCGGCCATCAATATTGTCCTCGATCTGCTGACGGTGTGCGTGCTCGGCTTGGGCGTGGCAGGCGCGGCGATCGCAACGGTCGTCTCGCAGCTCGGCTCGGGGCTGCTGTGCGTCGGGTATCTCAAAAAGCACTTCCCGATCCTGCGCATGGAAAAGGACGACTGGAAGCTCCGGCGGCCGGAGGTCATGCGCCTGCTCGGCATGGGCGTGCCGGTCGGACTGCAGTTCTCCATCACGGCCATCGGCTCCGTCATGCTGCAGAGCGCCGTCAATTCCCTCGGCGCAGTGTGCGTGTCGGGCGTCGCGGTGGCGGGAAAGATTTATATGCTGCTGGCCTGCCCGTTCGATGCGCTGGCCATGGCGGCCACGAACTTCACGGGCCAGAATCTCGGCGCGGGCAAGTATGACCGCATCAGGCAGGGGACGTATGCCTGCCTGTTCATCGGCATCCTGTACTGCGTCCTGTACATCCTGATCGCGCAGTTCGGCACGCGGTATCTGTCGCTTCTGTTCATGAACGCGGACGAGGCGGCAAGCGTCATGTCCTACACGCAGCAGCTGAACGTCGCCTATGCCTACGCAACGCCGCTGCTGCTGGGCGTCAACGTGCTGCGCCTGTCCATTCAGGGCATGGGCTACAGCCGCCTGTCTCTGATCTCAGGCCTTCTGGAGATGCTTGCGCGCACGGCGGTGAGCCTTTGGGCCGTGCCTGCGTTCGGCTTTGACGCGGCCTGTCTGGCAAGCCCGCTTGCGTGGCTGCTGGCCGACTGCTTCCTCGTGCCCGGCTTCTACGGCTGTCTGAACGCCAGACGCCGTCAGGCTGCCCGCGTCCGGAAGGAGCTGCCGGAAGAATAAAAACAAAAAAGCGGGGCTGCAGCGAGTGTCATTTCGCTGCAGCCCCCTTTTGCAATTAGCGGTCGATATCGACCCACTCGTAGCCGAGATAGGTTGTGAACGCTTCCTTGAGGATGTCCTTGTAATGGCCCTCGCAGATGGCGGTGTGGTGCTTGAAGCCGCCCTTGGCGAGCGTGATGCACTTATCCTGCAGGTGCGGGATCTCCGCCACGCCGCCGCAGCCGAAGTAGCCGTCCTCGATGGGATCGTCGGTGAATTTCGCCTCGGAGGCGTAAATGACGATCTTGCCGTCCTTGGTCTGGCAGTTGGAGATGGTGATGGGCATGGGCTTGATGCGGCCCTCGTTGCAGCCCCAGCCGGAACCCGGATCGTTCTTGGCAAACATCTTGTGCTCGGTGACGGTGCCCTTGCCGGCCATCAGGCTCTGGGCGACCGGGCCGCAGTGGAACAGAATGATCTTGTCCTCGTCGTCGCCATAGTTGTTGTTCCAGTCAAGCACAGCGGCCGGGCCTTCGGAAGCAAGGCTCATGGCGCGCATGGAAATGGCAGAACACATGTCAATCTCGCAGGATGCGACGATGCCGCGGTCGTTCAGCTCGGAGAGCAGCACGCACGGGCAGATGCGCAGATACGTCTCCATCTCGTTCCAGCAGCGCAGCGCCAGCGCGTCCAGATGGTATTCTTCGATGTACTCGTCGAGCACGACGGAGACCTTCGCCAGCGTCAGAGCGTTGGAGGCCGGGACGAGCGAGAAGTCGGTGTAGTTCTTCAGATGTTCGAGCTTGGCCAGCACGACCGCGTCGTCGTCCGCCTTGGCGCGAACCTTTTCAAAGACCTCAGACAGGTCGAAGGACTCGACGTTGATGCCGTTTTTCTGCATGGCGACCTCGTCAAAGCGGACGGTCTTGAACGCGGTGGTGCGCGCGCCGATGCAGCCGAGGTTGAAGCGCTTCATGCCGTTGACCACGCGGCAGATAGCGGCGAAGTCGCGCAGGTTCTCCTGGAACTTGGCGCTCAGCGGATGGACAACATGGGGCTTGAGCACCGTGAACGGGACGTTATACTGACAGAACACGTCCGTGACGGAGAACTTGCCGCAGTAGGCGTCGCGGCGGTGGGCAAAGTCCATCTTGCCGATCTCGTCGGGATAGGCCTGCATGAGGATGGGAACGCCCGCGTCCTGCAGCGCGGTGATGGCGCCGTTTTCGTCGGCAAAAATGGGCATAGAGAAGATCACGCCGTCATACTGGCCCTCGTGCTCCTTGAGCCACTTGGCGTAGAGCAGACCCTCGTCGCGCGTCTCAACGCCGCCGTAGCGGGTCAGCTCCTTGTCCATCATGATGTAGTCATAGCCGGCGTCGGTGACAGCCTTGACCATATCGTCGCGTGCGCCGTAAATCAGCTCGCCTGGCATGAAGCCGCGGTTGCAGAAGCAAAGGGCAAAGGTCATTTTCTTTTTCATGGTTGATTCCTCCTGTTATTTATCCGAACAGTTTTTCCTGGTTTCCTTCGATGCGGAACGAGCGGATGATCTCGCACGTGCGGGTATAGACGGCGGCGCGGGCCTTTTCCACGTCGTTCGTCTCGCCCAGCGTGCGCTCGTAGGTCTGGCGGATCTCGGTGCCGACATTGATCTTCGCGATGCCGTTGGCGATGCCGTCGAGAATGCACTGGTTGTTGATGCCGGAGCCGCCGTGCAGCACGAGCGGGATGCCCGTGACCTTGCTGAGGTCGGCGATGTGCTCGATGTCCAGACGGGCCTCGGGCTTTTTCTGGTTGCGCACGCCCTCGGCGATCGCACCGTGGATGGAGCCGACGGCGACGCTCAGCCAGTCGCACTTTGTCTCCTCTGCAAACTGCTTTGCTTCGCCCAGATCAGTGAAGCCCTTCTTCGTGCGGAAAATCTCTTCGTAATCCATGTTCGCACCCGCGCCCTCGTGGCCCATGACGGAGCCGAGCTCGGCCTCGCAGGCGATGTCATTTGCGTGCGCAAAGTCTGCGACCTGCTTCGTCACAGCGATGTTCTCCGCAAGGCTCAGGCGGCTGCCGTCGACCATGACGGACTGATAACCTGCCTTGACGGCACGCTCGAGAATGGGCATATAGTCCACGCGTTTCTGATCCTCGTCGATGACGGGCACGTGGTCGAGGTGCAGAAGGGTGTATTTCGGGTCATAATACTTGAAATACTCCTCCGCGACAGCCTCAAGGCTCCGCGACTCGAACTTTTCCCATTCCAGCCGCGCGACCTGCAGCATGGCGACGGTCTTTTCGTCGATGATGGCCTGCGCGACGGGCTTTGCCATCGGCAGATAGGGGATGTTGAACGCCGGGACGATGGTATGATGCTGCCATGCCAGCCGGACAGCTTGCTGTGCTTTCATATGGATCTCTCTCCTTAAATATTTATTTCTGCTTGAGCGCTTCGAACTGCGCCTCGTTTTCGAGCATTGTCAGCCGCACGCCATAGGTCTTCTTCTCGCCGGGGCAAGCATCTGCAACAGGCCCTTTTCGCGCATCACGTCGCGGCCGTCGGGGTAGCAGTTGCCGGGTTCAAGGCCCATGACGTAGTCCTTGACGCCCATCATCTTCCACTGCGTAAAGCAGTTGAGGCTGGACGAGTCGAACGAAATGGCAAGACCGTAGCCGCGGTCATGATTGAAGATGGCGGCAAGGCCGGGTTTGCCGTCAAAGGCGTGATAATAGCACTGCTCCTCAAAGCCGGGGGTGGGGGAGAGGACTTTGTTCCATGTGTCCAGATCCTCTGCGGCGTGCGCGTTGCGGGGCGTGATCTCGGCGGCGGGGATATAGAGCTCTGCCGCCTCAGACAGCATGGGGTAGCCCATGTTCATGTGGTACAGGATCATGACCGGGGAGGCCTCGCCGCCGACGTTTTCGATTTCGTCGGTGACGGTGATCTCGTTCGTTTTCTTCGAGCACGTGATCGTGCGCGTCAGAATGAGCTTTTCGGCGAAGATCTGCGCGTGGCGCATGACGGCCTTGACCCAGATCCTTTCATCGTCCATGTCCCAGAGCAGACGCTCGGCGGGAATATTGTCGACTGCACCGTGCAGCGGCAGGCGCACACCCTCGTCCGTGCAGGGAGAGCCGACGGCCAGCAGACCGCAGGTGGTCAGAAAGCCCGCCGTGAAATTCTTGAGCCAGCCCGCTTCCTTATCATCATAGTAAGCGGGGGCGACGTAGCCGTTCGCCGAGAAGAAGCCGCAGTTTTCGCCGCGGAAATGCAGGCGGGAAATATCTGCGCAGCGGTCGGCGGAGACGGTGAAGTCCAGCCCTTTGCCGTTTCGTACCTGCAAAAGGCGCATGCCGTCGCCCTTGCCGCCGGTCAGCCGGTATTCCTCCACGCCGAACAGCTGCGATTCGTGTCCGTAATATGCGCGTTCGTTCATTTGGATGCTCCTTTCAGTCCAGACGTACATACAGACAGAAAGCCTGTACGTTGTTCCTTCTATCCTAGAATAACAGAAAAAACGTACAGGCAATAGTGATTTTTGTACAAAATCCGAAAAAATTATTTTTTGTCCGCCGCTTCGCTGCCGCTCTCCAGTTTTTTTCGGTATTCGCGCGGGGAACAGCCGAATTTCCGGTGGAAAACCTTGGAGAAATAGTTGTAGTCGTAAAAGCCGACGTTGGACGCGATCTCGGAGATCTGCATTGCCGTGGAGCGGATCATCTGCTCGGCCATGGAGATACGCTTGCTGCGGATATAGTCGGCGACGGAGGAATTGAAGCTCGTGTGGAAGAGCTGATAGAGCTCGGCGCGCGAGACGGAAAAATGCGCGCACAGGTGCTCGATGGACAGATCCCAGGCGATGTTGTCGTTGATGTATTTTTCGATCTGCTGCTCCGTGTCGAGACTGCGAACTTCGAGCATCCGCTGGTGGTAAATGTGGCTGATGCAGGCGTCGAGAATCCTGCAGGCTGCCTGAATCGTTCTTGGTGCATAATGGATCTGCATATCATAGAGCTCATGGCATTCTTCTTTGCAAATGCCAAATTGCGCGGCATACTGTGCGATTTTATCAAATTCTGCATCCATGCCATATGTTGCCTGGCCGATACACACAAATGCAACAATGACGCCCTCATAATAAAGCGGAGCAAGATATTCCGTCAGTCCGGCGTGACACTGATATTGCAAGGGTTTTCTGCTTCGCCTGCATATCTGCATATGCGCTTCGTCACAGCTCCTGCATCGGCTGTCAAACTCTTCTATTTTTCGCATACGCGCACAAAAAGGGTACAACTTTATGGGGGTCGATGCACATTCCTGATAGTCTGTATCAAAAATGCAGAGCTTCATGTCCGTCAATGTGCAAAAGTCGTTGAGTAGCTCAGTCAGTCCCGCATTTTTCAAGTCAAGCATATTGTCAGCCTCTCCCGAAAAGTAGTAAATTCGTAAAAAAAGACAAGTTGCTATTTCCCTATTTTCTTTACAATATATATTGTATCAGCATGAAAAAAGGAATGATATATGGCAATATGCACAAATTTAGACCCTCCTTTTTTATGCTTTTAAAGATATTTTTCTCTACTTTGGAAACGTTTTTTACTAGTCCTTTCTTTTTTCACATGCTAAAATGAAATCACAAACGGGAAACTCCGTTTCAACATTACTTTAGGAGGAATTTCACAATGAAAAAGATCATCGCTTTGCTGCTTGCAGTGATGATGGTTCTGGCCATGGCTGCCTGTGCCGCCAAGACCACCGACACCCCGGCTCCCGCTGAGACTGACAACAAGACCGACGCAGTCCAGGAAACCGCTACCGAGGCTGCTGCCGACGGCAAGACCGAGCTGAACATCGGCGTTCTCGTCTGGAAGTATTCCGACACCTACGGCTCCTCTGTCCGTGTTGCCATGGACAAGTACGCCAAGGAGATCGGCGCTGAGAAGGGCCTGACCATCAACCTCGAAATGCAGGACGGCAACGACGACCAGGCTACCCAGAACAACCAGGCTGACGTTATGTTCGCCGCAGGCAAAGACCACATCATCATCAACCTCTGCGACACCTCCGCTGGCCAGTATCTGGTTGACCTTGCCAAGCAGTACAATGTCCCCATCTCCTTCTACAACAAGGAGCCTGTTGACTCCACGATCGTGACCGGTTCCAACTCCATCTTCGTCGGCACCAAGCCCGAAGAGGCCGGCATCATGCAGGGCGAGATCCTCGCTGACCTGTATGCCGCCAACCCCGAGCGCGTCGACAAGAACGGCGACGGCAAGGTCGCTACCCTTGAGTTCGAAGGCGAGATCAACAACCCCGAAGCCATCGCCCGTACCGAGTATTCCCTGTCCACCGCGATCGAGAAGGGCGTTCCCTGCGAGATGATGACCGAGAACCAGGTCGCTAACTGGGATACCGCCAAGGCACAGGAAATGATGACCGCGCAGATCGCTTCCCTCGGCGTTGAGAACATTGAGGTCGTCTTCTGCAACAACGACGACATGGCCATCGGCGTCATCGCTGCTCTGAACGAGGTCGGCTACAACCTCGGCGACGGCGGCGACGAGATCATCGTCATCGGCGTTGACTGCACTGATACGGCTGTTGAGTACATCAACGCCGGCAAGCTCTACGGTACTGTCAAGCAGGACGGCGACGCAATGGGCAAGGCCAACATCCTCATGGCCATCAACGGCGCTCTGGGCAAGGATTGGCTCGACGGCACCGACTACACCATGGCTGACGACGGCTTCTCCATCCGTATCCCGTACGCAAAGATCACTGCGGAATAATCTGTTCAGACCATTCTGCTGATCTTAGTAAGAGAATCGTAATCGAATCAGGTGGCCCTCCGGGGCCACCTGATTATGCAAAAAGGAATTGGTGATACACTTGGAAGAAAACTACCTGCTCGAAATGCTTGATATCGAAAAGCAGTTCCCGGGCGTCAAGGCGCTGGACCATGCCAAGCTCCAGCTGCGTCCCGGCTCCATCCACGCCCTCATGGGCGAGAACGGCGCCGGTAAATCGACGCTCATGAAGTGCCTGTTCGGTATCTATAAAAAGGACGCGGGCTCCATCCGGATGAACGGCAAGGAGATCAATTTCACCAGCCCGCGCAACGCCCTCGATCACGGCGTAGCCATGGTGCATCAGGAGCTCAATCAGGTGCTCTACCGCAGCGTCATGGAAAATATGTGGCTGGGCCGGTTCCCGCTGAAGGCCGGACTGGTCGACCACAAAAAAATGTACAACGACACCAAGGCTGTTCTGGACGATCTGGAAATTAAGGTCGACCCGAAGGCGATCATCGGCACCATGGCCGTTTCCCAGCGCCAGATGCTTGAGATCGCGAAGGCAGTCTCCTATAACGCAAAGATCCTCGTGCTCGACGAGCCGACGTCTTCGCTGACCAGCGAGGAGGTCGAGCACCTGTTCCGCATCATGCGCCGCCTGTGCGATCAGGGCGTCGGCATCATTTATATCTCCCACAAGATGGACGAGATCAAGCGCATCTCCGACGAGGTCACCATCATGCGTGACGGCCAGTGGATCTCCACCGACAAAACGGAGAACCTCTCGACCGACGATATCATCAAGCGCATGGTCAACCGCGAAATGACCAACCGCTTCCCCGCCAAGGACAATGTCCCCGGCGACGTGCTGATGGAGGTCTCGCACCTGACCGGCAAGTATATGCCCACCTGTCAGGACGTCTCGTTCGAGCTTCGCGCGGGCGAGGTGCTCGGCGTGGCCGGTCTGGTCGGATCGCGCAGAACGGAGCTTCTGAGCACGATCTTCGGCATCATGGCGCGCGAGAGCGGCGAGATCAAGCTGAACGGCAAGCCCATTTCCAACAAAACGCCGCGTCAGTCCATCAAAAACGGCTTCGCCATGCTGACGGAGGAGCGCCGCGCGACCGGCATCTTCCCCTATGCCAGCATTCTGTTCAACACCGTAATTTCAAACCTCGGTTCCTATAAAAAGGGCCCGCTGCTTTCCGATAAAAAAATGACCGCCGATACGGACTGGTCCATTTCCTCCATGCACATCAAAACGCCGTCGCAGAAAACGCTCATCAAAAACCTCTCCGGCGGCAACCAGCAGAAGGTCATTCTTGGCCGTTGGCTGCTGACGAAGCCCGATGTTCTGCTCCTCGACGAGCCGACGCGCGGCATCGACGTCGGCGCCAAGTACGAGATTTACGAATTGATCCTGCAGCTTGCCAGAGAGGGCAAGGCTGTTATGATGGTCTCTTCCGAAATGCCGGAGCTGATCGGGATCTGCGACCGCATCCTTGTCATGAGCAACGGCCATATGGCCGGTATCCTCGAACGCGGCAAGGACTTCGGCGGCATTGAAAACGAGCAGGAAACCATTATGCGTCTGGCTGCGCAATATGTATAAAGAGGTTGAGAAAATGACGAATTCTAAGAAAATGAACCCGCAGAAGCTGAAGGATACGCTGCTGAAATACGCGCTGTACATCATCCTTCTTCTGCTCCTTGTTGTGATCGTTGCGATCAAGCCCAACTTCCTTTCCGTCGGCAACCTGATCTCCATTCTGAAGCAGGCCTCCACGAAGGGTATTCTGGCCTACGGCGTCGCAGGCATCATCATCCTTGCCGGTACCGACCTGTCCGTCGGCCGTGTGCTCGGCCTCTGCGCGGCTGTCGCAGCCTCCTTGCTGCAGTCGGTCACGTTCGCTTCGAGATACTATCCCAGCATCACCGAGCCGCTGCCCCTGATCGTACCGTTCCTCGCCTGCGTGGCCATCGCGGTCATCATCTCTGCGTTCAACGGCTTCGGCATGGCAAAGCTCCATATGCACCCCTTTATCGTCACCCTCGGCACGCAGCTGATCTCCTACGGCCTGTGCTGCATCTACATCGAGAACCAGCCCTCCGGCTCCACGCAGGCGCTGTCCTCCCTTGACACGCGCTATCTTGCGCTGGCCACGGGCTCGATCGATATCTTCGGTTTCAAGCTGCCGTATCTGGTCATCATCTTCCTGCTGCTGGGCGTTCTGACGTGGCTCGTCTGGAACAAGACCCGCTTCGGCAAGAACATGTTCGCCGTCGGCGGCAACTCCGAGGCGGCTGAGGTCTCCGGCGTCTCCGTCACGAAGACCATCATGGGCGTGTTCCTGTACGCCGGTCTGATGTACGGCATCGCCTCCTTCCTCGAGGGCGCCCGTATCCAGTCCGTCGGTACTGCAACCGGCATCAACTACGAGCTTGACGCCATCGCGGGCTGTGTCATCGGCGGCGTGTCCTTCAACGGCGGCATCGGCACCGTCCCCGGCGTCGTGATCGGCTCGATCATCCTGCAGGCGATCAACTACGGCCTGTATTTCCTCGGCGTCAACGCATACCTCCAGTACATCATCCGCGGCGCGATCATCATCATCGCCGTCGCCATCGACGTGCAGAAGTACGTTGCAAAGAAATAATTGCGCTGCGGCTTTTCAAAGCCACTGCGTTCTGATAGAATGAACGCAATTGCAGCAGATCTTCATGAGGCGCGTTGCTGCTGCAGCGCGCCTCAGCGTGTCGAAAAGGTCTTTTCGCCACGCTGAGGCAAGTTTTCGAACTTTTTCAAAGTTCGAAAACTTAGTTGATTGAACGCGAAGGGGGCTCTTTGCCCCCTTCACTCTTCCCCTGCTACTCTATCATCTAACTGCTATCTGTATTTTTTGACAGTCTCACCGCACTTTTTACGAAAGGACGTTTTTTATGCTGACCATTCAAAAGCTCCCCCTGTGCTCGAAGGGCGCGCCTGTCGCCATTACGCTGGAAAACAGCAATCATATGCGCGTGACGCTCCTGTCCTACGGCGCGACGATCCAGTCCATTGTCGTTCCCGACCGGAACGGCGTTCTGACCGACGTGCTGCTCGGCTATGAGACGGTAAAGGAATATGAAGAAAATGACGGCTATCTCGGCGCGTGCATCGGCCGAAACGGCAACCGCATCGCGGGCGCGGCTTTCACGCTGAACGGCCAGCGCTTCCACCTCACGGCCAACGAGGGCAAGAACCAGCTCCACGGCGGTCTGTGCGGCTTCGACAAGAAGCTCTGGAATTACAACTGCCGCGAAAACAGCGTCGAATTCACGACGGTTCTTTCTGACGGCGAGGAGGGCTACCCCGGCAGACTTGACGTGTCTATCACCTTCACGCTGACGGACGACAATGCGCTGCATATTGACTACCGTGCTGTCAGCAGTGCGGATACCGTTGCGAATTTTACCAATCACGCCTACTTCAACCTCAACGGACAGGGCAGCGGCGACGTGTTGGGCCATCTGCTCCAGCTGAACGCCTCCGCCTATACGCCCGCCGATGCCGCAACGCTGCCGACCGGCGAGATCGCCCCCGTGGACGGCACCTGCATGGACTTCCGCACCGCGAAGCCCATTGGCCGCGATATCCATGATGCGGCGCTCGCACCCTTCCGCGGCTACGACACGAATTTTTGCCTCGATGGAAAGGGCTTTCGTAAGATTGGACGGGCCGAGGGCGACAAGACCGGTATTGTGATGGAGGTGGAAACGACGCTTGAGGGCGTGCAGCTTTATACCGGCAATTTCATCTCCGACCGCGTAGGCAAGAATGGCGCGCGCTACGCGTCCTATGGCGGATTCTGCCTCGAAACGCAGCACTATCCCGATGCGGTCAACCAGCCTGCATTCCCGTCCCCGGTTCTTCATCAGGGTGAGCCGCTGCACGAGACGACCATTTACCGCTTCTGCGTGAGAAAGTGAGGCCCATCTATGATCAGCCTTGGCATTGACATCGGCGGAACCGGCTGCAAATGCGTCGCCTTCCGCGATACCGGCGAGCAGATCGCCATGTCCTACCGCGAATACCCCACGAAGCCCGGCGAGGTGAATCTGAACGCGCTGGCACTGCGCGAGAGCGTGTTTTTCGTGATCTCCGATTGCGTCAAAAAGCTGGACGACGCAAAGCAGGTCGCGGCCATCACCGTCTCCTCCTTCGGCGAGTCCTTCGTCCCCGTCGACCGCGGCGGCCAGCCGCTGAGCGACATCATTCTCTATTTTGCCAATACCGAAAGCGGGGAATTCTCCCGTCTGATCGAGTCGGTCGGCGTGGAAAAATTCATGCACATCACCTGTGTCCTGCCGGACGCGTCATATTCGCTGGCAAAAATGCTGTATACGCTCCGCACGGCTCCGCGCCCGGTGTGGAAGTTCCTGTTCATTGCAAGCTATATCTGCTTCTGCCTGTCCGGCGAGACGGTCGCGGACTGCTCCCTTGCCTGCCGCAGCATTCTCTTTGACGTGCGGAAGCTCTGCTGGTCGGACGAGCTGACGAGCGCCTGCGGCATCGACCCGGAAACGCTCCCCGCCGTCCTGCCGACCGGCGCGTGCGCCGGAACGCTCACGCAGGAGGCAGCCTCCGCGCTCGGCCTGCCGCAGAGCGTCAAGGTCGTCATCGGCTCGCATGACCAGATCGTCAACGCCCTTGGCTGCGGCGTGGCGAACCCCGGCGAAGCCGTCGATACGACCGGCACGGTCGAATGCATCTGCCCGCTGTTCGCATCCATCCCCGAAACGCTGGACTTTGAACGCGAAAATTACGCCTGCGTCCCGTATCTGGACGGGCGGGGCTATGTGACCTACGCCTATAATATCTCCGGCGGCGCGGTCGTGCGCTGGTACCGCGATTCGCTGGCGTTTTATCTCAAGCAGGCCGCAAAGGAGCGCGGGTGCTCGGTCTACGACCTTCTGAACGAGACCTGCCCGCCGGAGCCGACGGGGCTGATCGTTCTGCCGTTTTTGCAGGGTATGGGCGGCACGCCGGATGTGCTGACCGGTGCGCGCGGCACGATCTACGGCCTCACAATGCACACCTCGCCCGCCGATCTCTACCGCGCCATTCTTGAGGGCCTGACCTTCGAGATGCGCTATAACCTCGAAAAGCTTGCCCAATACGACATTCGTCCGACGACGCTCTTCGCTGCGGGCGGCGGCGCGAAGTCGCCCGTCTGGCGGCAGATCAAGGCGGATATTCTGGGCGCTGAAATTCGGCCCACGCTGGCCGACGAGGCCGGTGCGCTCGGCAGCGCGATCCTCGGTCTTGCCGCCGCGACCGGCGAAAAGGACCGGACAGCCCTTGCCGCCCGCTTCGTCCGCTACGGCCAGACGGCAAAGCCCGACGCGCAGCGGCACGCGTATTATGAAAAGCAGTTCGCGCTTTACAAGGAGCTGCGCGACTTTGAGGTCCGCCATGCCCGTGGATAACGCGTCGGCAGTCGGAACCGTATTCGACATCAAGCAGCTTGCCGTCTACGACGGCCCCGGCATCCGCACGACGGTGTTTTTGAAGGGCTGCCCGCTGCGCTGTATGTGGTGCCACAACCCGGAGGGGCTTTCCTACAAACCGCAGCTAATGGTATCGATGAACAACTGCCTGCACTGCGGTGCCTGTATCAGGGCTTGCCCGAATGGAGGGAAAACCTGCACGGCCTGCGGCCGGTGCATCCGCGCCTGCCCACAGGGGCTGCGGAAGCTATGCGGAAAACGCTATACGGCACAGGAACTGGCCCAAAAGCTTCTGCGGGACAAGGACTATCTTGCCGCAATGTCCGGCGGCGTGACCTTTTCCGGCGGCGAGCCGACCGGGCAGCCGGAGTTCCTGCTGGAAACGCTGGACCGCGTCGCGGGGATGCACCGCGCGATCGAAACGAGCGGCTATTGCAGCGGGAGCGTATTTGAAGCCGTGCTGGCGCGGGTCGAGTATGTCATGATGGATCTGAAGCTGATGGACCCGGAGCAGCACCGGCACTATACAGGCGTGTCCAATGAGCCAATTCTGGAAAACCTCGAACGGCTCAAGAAAAGCGGCAGGCCGTTCCGCATCCGCATTCCGGTCATTCCCGGCGTCAACGATTCGGATGAGAATTTTGAGCAGACCGCGCTGCGCCTGCTGGATGCTGAAAATCTGGAGCAGGTCGAGCTGCTGCCGTACCACGTGACGGCGGGTGCGAAATACGAGATGGTCGGCCTTTCCTATCAGCCAGAATTCGACACCGCCGCTGCACCGAACCTGAACACGGAACTCTTTCGCCGCTTTGGGCTGAAGTGTACCCATCTGTAGGGCAGCGTCATATCTGCACGGAAGATCGATCTGCCGGAATCATAAAAAACTGCGCAGAGGCTTTCCTTCTGCGCAGTTTTTGTGTATAATAGAAGCTCCGGAGGTGAACGGATATGTATCAGGCGTTATACCGCAAATACCGGCCGCAGACATTTTCGGATGTAGTCGGTCAGAAGAGCGTGACCGACACACTGCGCGCACAGCTCGAAACGGGCAAGCTCAGCCATGCGTATCTGTTTACCGGTACGCGCGGCACCGGCAAGACGTCCTGCGCCAAGATTCTGGCCAAGGCCGTCAACTGTGAAAATCCGAACCATGGCGACCCCTGCGGGCTGTGCCCGTCGTGCCGCGCCATCGACGAGGGCAGCTGCATGGACGTGCTGGAGATCGATGCGGCCTCGAACAACGGCGTCGATTCCGTCCGCGTTCTGCGTGACGACGCAATTTATACGCCCGGCACGGTCAAAATGCGCGTGTATATCATCGACGAGGTGCATATGCTCTCGACGGCGGCATTCAACGCGCTGCTGAAAATTATTGAAGAGCCGCCCGCGCATCTGTTATTCATTCTGGCGACGACCGAACTGCAGAAGGTTCCCGCGACGATCCTGTCCCGCTGCCAGCGGTTTGCGTTCAAGCGTCTGCGGCCCGATGAAATTGCCTCCCGGCTGAATTTCATCGCCTATCAGGAGCATATCGAAATTGAGCCGGAGGCGATCAATCTTCTGGCCCGGCTGGCTGACGGCGGCATGCGCGACGGCGTGAGCCTGCTCGACCAGTGCGCGTCGGCGGCAAACGGCCCCGTGACGCTCGAAAGCGTCTATGCGTCGCTCGGCCTTGCGGGCGAAAAGCGCACGGCGGAGCTGATGCAGGCCATCGCAGAGCAGGATACGGCGAAGGCGCTGACGATCTTTTCCGCGCTTTATTCCGCGGGCAAGGATGTGAGTGCGCTGCTGGGCGAGATGTGCGCGCTCTGCCGCGATCTGCTCGTGCTGCGCACGGCCCCGAAGAGCGGGCTTTCCATGCTCTCCGGCATTGCGACAGAGCAGCAGGCGTTGGCGCTGCAATCGGTCTTCTCTCCGGGCGAACTGATGCGCGTACTGACGGAAACGCAGAAAACCCGCGTCTCGTTCGGCAAGAACACCGACGTGCGCGTAGCGGCGGAGCTGCTTCTGATGCAGCTGTGCGAGCCGTCCTTGCGGCTGGACGCGCAGGCGCTGGACGCACGCATCTCGCGCGTGGAGGAGCAGCTGGCCTCCGGCGTGCTGGTGAAAAGCGCGCCAAAAGCCAGCGGCGGGGATGCATTTGATGACGACCGCCCGCCCTTCCCGGACGATGCGGATGATCCGGAACGCGGGAGCGCGCCTCCGGCGCAGACGCAGGAGCAGTCGTCTGCCGCGCCGCAGGCCGAAACGCCTGCCGGCTTCTGGCCCGCGCTGTCTGAAAAGCTGCGTGCGGCGCTTCCGGCTAAGATCAGCGGCTTCTTTGCCGTGAACGGCCCCATTCATCCGGTTTTGCAGGGAGAAGTGCTTATCATGGCGGTGGATTCAGATTTTGTGCTGAATCAGGTTAAAAAAACGCCTGATACGGAGGCACTTGTCCGGGAAAAGGCATCGGCAATATTGGGAAAACCGGTTTCGGTGCGCTTTGCACTCAAAAACCGGCTTTCACGGCTGGGAGACGACCCGATGGACGCGCTTGTTCAGTTTGGACAGCAGCACAGCGACATTTTTACGATCAAATAATTTATTTACGATAGAAGGAGAACAAACATGGCAAAAGGCGGATATCGCGGCGGTATGCCGATGGGCGGCATGAATCAGATGCAGATGATGAAGCAGGCCCAGAAGATGCAGGAAAACCTCATGAAGATGCAGGAGGAGCTGCAGGCAAAGGAATACGAGGCGACGGCGGGCGGCGGTGTGATCACAGCCGTATGCGGAGGCAACCGCGAGCTCAAGTCCATCACCATCGACCCTGAAGCGGTCGATCCGGAGGATGTGGAAATGCTGCAGGATATGATCGTTGCGGCGGTCAACGAGGCCATGCGCAAGGCCGAGGCCGACCAGTCCGCGAATATGGCCAAGCTGACGGGCGGCCTGAATCTGGGCGGCCTGTTCTGATGCGCGCGTTTCCCGCCGCGCTTGAGCGGCTGACCGAACAATTTGCGCGTCTGCCCGGCATCGGCATGAAGTCGGCGCAGCGGCTGGCGTTTTATGTCCTGTCGCTGCCGAAGGATGAGGCGCAGAGCTTTGCGCAGGCCATTCTGGACGCGAAGGACAGCGTTCGCCTCTGCCCGGTCTGCCAGAACCTGACCGATCAGGAGCTGTGCGCGATCTGCGCCGACCCCGAGCGCGACCACAGTCTCATCTGCGTTGTGGCAGAGCCGAAGGATGTGATCGCCATGGAGCGGGCGCGGGAATACCATGGCGTGTACCATGTGCTGCACGGCGTCATTTCGCCTCTGAGCCACGTCGGGCCGGACGATCTGCGCATCCGCGAGCTGCTGAACCGCGTCGCAGACGGCTCTGTGCGTGAGGTCATCATGGCCACGAACCCGGACACCGAGGGCGAGGCCACGGCCATGTACCTGTCGCGTCTGCTTCGCCCGATGGGCGTAAAGGTCACGCGTCTGGCCTACGGCATTCCGGTCGGGAGCCAGCTGGAATATGCCGACGAGGTCACGCTTCTGCGCGCACTGGAAGGCCGGCAGGAAATATAACGAGAAAAACCGCCCGGATGGGCGGTTTTTTCATTTCCGGTAAACGCGCGCGATTTGTTCGGGGCAAAGCTCCGGCTGCGCGGCAAACAGACCGTAGAGCGCCGCGCAGCGGCGCTCCAGCGCGCCATACGCTGTGTCCGGCGGGGTCTGGCCTGCGTTTACAAGTGGGAGGCCGCCCGTCTTTTTTGCCTGCCGCAGAACGGCGCGGCCCATTTCATCGAACGCCAGCACGCGCACATACGGCGCTTCGCGCAGGAGCGTCTGCGCGTCAAGGCCCAAATACGCGCACAGCAGCAGCCGCTGCAGCCTCGTGCGCGGGTAGCGCTTCGATTTTGACGCTTCGAGGATACGCTCGTAATCCGGCTGCGCCTGCACGGCCTTCCAGACCTTCGACCACAGCCCCTCGGAGCCGTGCGCGGCCCGAGCCCAGTCCGCCTGCTCCATGCCGCGCAGCCGCGCAAGCATGGCCTTTTCACCCCACAAAAGCGCGTGGGGGACCGCGTTTTCATACGTGCAGGCGGCCGGGACATATTGCCGCCAGCCGCTGCCGGACAGGATCAGCCGCCGCACCGCCGTAGCGGACGGATGTTCCGCGTCCGGCGTGTCTGCGTGATAATCGCCGGGACGCAGGACGGCCAGCGGGTGCATGGGGCTGTTCTGCGTCAGAATCGCGCGGCAGTATTCAAAGGCCAGAATGTCATTCGGCCTTGTCAGCAGCTGCCCATCCTGCCCAAGCGCCTCCAGCGCCCGCTGCCGTGCGGCGGCGTAGCTGAGGCCGGTCTGTATGTTTGCGTGCAGCGTCTGCTCGAATTCTGACGAGCGGGAGGCTTCCGCTGCGCGGAAAATCGCGTCCCCGTCTCCGGATTCGCAGCCGAAGCTGAGAAAGCCGCAGCCAAGACGGGACAGGATGCTGACGCCGCCCGCGGCGAAGCCCTCCGCCGAGCGCAGCGCGTATGTGACCGGCAGCTCCAGTACGAGGCTGGCCCCCGCTTCCACCGCTGCCCGCGCCCGGACGCACTTGTCAAAGACCGCAGGTTCCCCGCGCTGGACATAATTTCCGCTCATCAGGCAGACAATGGCCGCCTCCGGCCCCAGCTGCTGCCGGATCAGGCCCAGCTGCCGCGCATGGCCGAGATGAAAGGGATTGTATTCACAGATCACGCCGACCGTCTGCATAGAAGTTCCTCCGGTAAAAAATCTTGCAAAGCCCTTGTTTCTGTTTGGGTTTTGTTGTATGATACACAATAGCTATGTAATATAGTAACACGAATGATCGAAAAATGAAATACAGGAGTGAATGGAAGTATGAACATTCTGGTTATCAATGCCGGCAGTTCCAGCCTCAAGTACCAGCTCATGAACCCGGACACCGGCGACGTCACCGCCAAGGGTCTGTGCGAGCGTATCGGTCTGGACGGCCGTCTGACGCACAAGGTTCCCGCAAGCGGCAAGAAGGTGGAAAAGGACATCCCCATGCCCACCCATAAGGAAGCGATCGAGGCGGTCATGGCCATTCTGGTCGATCCGCAGGACGGCGTTATCAAGTCCGTTGACGAGATCGACGCTGTCGGCCACCGCGTCCTGCACGGCGGCGACAAGTTTGTTGAGAGCTGCATCATCGACGAGGCCTGCAAGCAGGCCATCCGTGACTGCATCCCCCTCGGCCCGCTGCACAACCCCGCCAACCTCATGGGCATCGAGGCCTGCGAGAAGGCCATGCCTGGCAAGCCCCAGGTCGCCGTGTTCGACACTGCGTTCCATATGACCATGCCCCCGAAGGCCTACCGCTATGCCATCCCCACCAAGTATTACACCGAAGACCATCTGCGCCGCTATGGCTTCCATGGCACGTCCCACCGCTTCGTGTCCAAGCGCTGCATCGAGCTGATGGGCGGCGTGGAGAACGCGCACCGCGTCATCGTCTGCCATCTGGGCAACGGCTCGTCCCTGTCCGCTGTCAAGGACGGCAAGTGCCAGGATACCTCCATGGGCCTGTCCCCTCTGGCCGGCGTCCCGATGGGCACGCGCGCGGGCGATATTGACACCTGCGTTGCGCAGTTCATCATGAATAAGTATAATATGTCCGCCGACGACTGCCTGACTATGCTCAACAAGAAGTCCGGCGTGCTGGCCCTGTCCGACGGCGTTTCCTCCGACTTCCGTGATCTGGATGCCGCAGCCGAAAAGGGCAACGAGGCCGCACAGCTGGCGCTCGACAAGTTCGCCTACGAGGTCCGCAAGTACATCGGCGCCTATGCCGCAGCTCTGGGCGGCGTGGACTGCATCGTCTTTACCGCCGGCGTCGGCGAAAACTCCGGCTCCATGCGCGCATCCATCTGCGACGGTCTGGAATATCTCGGCGTCAAGCTTGACCCGGAGAAGAACAAGCTTCGCGGCGAGGAAGTCGTGATTTCCACGTCCGACTCCAAGGTCACCGTCTGGGTCATCCCGACCAACGAAGAGCTCATGATTGCGCAGGACACCGCCGCGCTGACCAGATAAGCGTTTTCGGTTTTTAAGACAGCAAAAAATGCGTGACTGTCACGGTCACGCATTTTTCTTACCCAAGAGGAGGTCAAGCGGCAGGCGGCGGCAAAAAGCGACGGCCATTCGGCGAATTCGTATACATTTTCCCACTTGGTCGTAGGGGCCGATGTGGGCATCGGCCCCTACAACCACATGCGCGGGTACAGCCGGTTTCTGTTTTGTGTTACCCAAAATACCGGATCGCGCCGAGAATCGTCAGGTGCAGGGGATAGTAGAGATAGAAGAACCATTTGAGGAATTTGTTGACGCGGGCGTTTTTTCCGCGCTGGCCGTTGTAGCGGGCCAGCAGCGGCAGGGACAGCGCAACGGCCAGCTGCAAAACGCCGTAGAGCTTGTCGAGCGCGAAGAAATACACGACCGCGTAGAGCGCCACAAAAAACAGCATCCACCGCCCCTGCACCTTCAGATCGCCTCGGTTCGTGCCGAAGGCCAGCACGCACAGGCTTGCGATGCAGCTCCAGTCGCTCGGGAAGCTGACCAGACAGATGAGAATGACGAGAAGCGTCTTTTGCAGCTGCGTAAAGCGCTCGCTGTTCGCGACGCGCAGCATGACAAGCCCCCACGCAAGCGGCCACATGACGCTCGTCTGGTTCAGGATGCCCCCAAAGTAAAACGGGATGAACGAGCGGGCGTCCACAAAGTTGTTGGACGCGAAACTATACGCAAAATGCGAAATGACGGCGAACAGGAACAGCCGGAAGGTGTATTTATGGATATTCCGCGTGTGATAATAGCCCTCGGCGATAAAATAGCACATGATGGGGCAGGTCAGACGGCCGATGATGTGCATCACGACCGGCAGCGCCCCTTTGGCATAGCCGGGGAAGAGCAGCCACGCGATATGGTCGACCGTCATGGCAAAAATCGCGATCAGCTTCAGCTGATTGGCGTCCAGCGTCTTTTTCATATCTGTTCTCCAATCGGAAAAAGCCCGGCGTGCCGGGCTTTTTGTATGTCTTAGGGTGTATCTGAAAACTCATGATGTGACCGGCAGCGAGGGATTTTTGCGTTGCGCAAGACATTTTTTCGCAGGAATACTGACGTATTTCAAGGAAAAATGACGCGGCGCACCGCAAAAAGGCCCGCTGTCCGGGTGCGTTGGGAGTTTTCAGATACACCCTAATTGAATTATTGCTCCTTCATCAGCTTGCGGCGGGCCAGATTGATCGTGCCCTCCTGCATGGAGCTGATCCATTGCAGGCTCCGGCCGCAGCCGTTGGCCACGCAGGAGTCCGCATCGTCCGCGATGGAGCAGGCGATCTCCGTGCGCTCGGAAATGAGCTTGTCAAAGCCGTAGAGCAGGCTGCCGCCGCCGGTGAGGACGATGCCGGTCTGCGCGATATCGGCTACCAGCTCTGGCGAGGAATGCTCCAAAACGGCGAGCACCTCGTCGACGATCTGCCGCGCCGGGCGCTTGAACGCATCGAGCATTTCCGTGGACGAGATCGTCACCTCGTTCGGAAGACCCGTCTTTGCGTCGCGGCCCTTGACGAGCATGGAAAGCTCCTGCGGGCGCGGGTATACGCAGCCGATGGTGATCTTGACCTCCTCCGCCGTGTTCAGACCGATGAGCATCCCGTAGTGCTTGCGCATATAGGCCGCAACGGCCTCGTCAAACGTGTCGCCCGCGACCTTGATGGAGGAGGACGTCGCAATGCCGTTCAGACTCAGAACGGCGATATCCGTCGTGCCGCCGCCGATATCGACGACCATATGGCCCTCCGGCCCGGAGATCGCCAGCTTCGCGCCAAGCGCAGCAGCGAACGGCTCCTCGATCAGATAGACGCGGCGCGCGCCGGCCTCCATTGCGGCCTGAATGACCGCGCGTTCCTCGACCTCGGTGATGCCGGACGGGACGGAGACGATCACGCGGGGCTTGACGAGCGTGAATTTGTTGATCTTCTTGAGAAACTGCTCAAGCATTTTCTCCGTCATTTCATAGTCGCTGATAACGCCGTCGCGCAGCGGGCGCACGGCGACGATGTTGCCGGGGGTGCGGCCAAGCATATTGCGCGCAGCCGCGCCGACCTGCAAAACCTTGCCGGTATTCTTGTCCACGGCCACGACCGACGGCTCGCGCAGGACGATGCCGCGCCCCTCCACATAGCAGAGCACGTTTGCCGTGCCAAGGTCGATGCCGATATCACGAATCAATTTCATAGCGTTGTATCCTTCAGTCTTGTATTCTCGGCGCGGCAAATGCCGCGTAAACCACGTCCGACGCGCCCGCCTGCAGCAGCGTGCGGCTGCACTCTGCCAGCGTTGCGCCGGTCGTTACAATATCGTCGATGATCAGAACGCGCTTTCCCGCAAAGCGCTCCGGCTGCTCGGCCCGGTACGCGCCGGAGACATTCGCGCGCCGCTGGGCGGCGTCTGCAAGCGTGGACTGCGCGGGCGGGTCCTTGATCTTCCGGAGCGTCTGTATGGGTTCGAGCCTGAGCTGCGTCCCGATCTCGCGGCACAGAAGCGCCGACTGGTCATAGCCGCGTTTGCGTTTCCTTGCCCGGCTGACCGGCGCCCATGTGAGCACGTCGTATTTCCCCGCAAGCCTGTCGCGGATTGTGTGAGCCATCCATGCGCCGTAGGTCTGCGCGTAAAACGCCGACCCGCCGAATTTAAAGCGCAGGAACGACTCGCGCAGCTGCCCTTCATAGAAAAAGCTGACCGCGCCGCCGCTCGTAAAGCGCACGGACGGCGCTGCGCCGTCAAACTCCGGAAGCTTGTCCATGCAGTGCGGGCACACCGGGCCTTTGCCTGTCAGGAGCTTCCGGCAGAGCACGCATTTGGGCGGGTAGAGCAGGTCGAGAAGCCATGAAAGCACACTCATGCCTTACCCTCCAGCCGGAGCTTTAGACCGGAATAGCGCCGCTGGCGGCGGTCGTTGCGGGTCATGGCGGCGACAGTTTCCTCGTTGCCGACGATGATCAAAAGCTCGCGGGCCCGGGTGATGGCGGTATATAACACGCTGCGCGTCAGGAGCATCTGCGGCCCGCCGCAGAGCGACAGGATGACCGCGCGGTACTCGCTGCCCTGACTTTTATGAACGGTCATGGCGTAGGCCGGTTCCAGCTCGGAGAGCATATCGAAGGCGTATTCCGCCGTCCGGTCGTCAAACTGGATGGTCATCGTCTCTTCCTGAAAGTCGATGTCCGTGACCGTGCCGATATCGCCGTTGAATATGCCGGTTCCCGCGCCAAGCCCGTCGGCCCGTTTCCACATTATATCATAGTTATTCCGGATTTGCATTACCCGATCGCCGGTTCGGAAGGAAAAATCTCCGTGTTTTTTTTCTTTTTTGCCCTCCGCAGGCGGATTCAGCACGGCCTGCAGCGCAAGATTCAGCGCCTTTGTGCCCGTCTCGTGCTTGCGGCTGGGGCTGAGCACCTGAATGTCGGACGGCTGGATGCCCATGTTTTTCGGCAGCCGCGTCTGGCAAAGCTCCTGTATGGTCTTCACGGCTGCCGCCGGGTCGCGGCGGCGCAGGAAGAAAAAGTCCCGGTCCGTCGCCGTGAGCACGGGCAGCTCGCCCTGATTGACCGCGTGGGCGTTCATGACGATCAGGCTCCGCTGCGCCTGCCGGAAAATTTCCGTCAGACGGACGGTCTGTACCACGCCGCTGCGGATGAGGTCGGAAAACACGTTTCCCGCGCCGACCGGCGGCAGCTGATCCGGGTCGCCGACCAGCAGCAGGCGGCAGCCGGGCTTGAGCGCCTTTAAAAGCGACGCCATGAGCTGCAGGTCCACCATGGAGGTTTCATCCACGATCATCGCGTCGCAGGCAAGCGGCGCGTCCTCGTCGTGGAAAAAGGCCATGCGGCCCGTCGCCTCGTCGAACTGCGCCTCCAGAAGCCGGTGGATGGTCGAGGCCTCGCGGCCTGTCACCTCGGAAAGCCGCTTCGCGGCCCGGCCCGTCGGCGCAGCCAGCTGCGTCTTGAGCCGCAGCGCGTCAAACAGCCGCAGAATGCCGGACATGACCGTCGTCTTGCCCGTGCCGGGGCCGCCCGTCACGATCAGAAGCTGCCGGGAGGCCGCCGCGCGGATGGCGCTGCGCTGCTCCGGCGCGTAATCGATGCCCTGCCGGTTCTCAATTTCTGCGACCAGATCGTCGATTCGTCCCGGTTCGGGATATTCGCCGTCCGCCATGGATAAAATTCTCCGGCAGACGTAGGTTTCCGCCTCGTAAAGCTCCGGCAGATAGCAGGCCGTGAGCCCCGCGATCTGGCTCAGCTCCATCCGCCCCTGCTCCTGCAGGCGGAGCATCCCGGCGTCGATCATCTCGCCGTCCAGATCGAGCAGCGCGCACGTCGCTGTGCGAAGCTTGTCCTGCGGGATAAACGTATGGCCCGCGCCGAGATTATAGGATAATTCAAATAAAATACCCGCTTCCACGCGCCGCTCATCGTCGGCGCTGACGCCGAGGGCGATGGCAAACGCGTCGACCTGCGAAAAATCCGCGCGGTAATAGCTGTCGGTCAGCAGATACGGGTCGTCGCGCAGCGCCTCCTGCGCAAGCTCGCCGTAGGCGCGGTAGAGCCGCACGGCAAGCTGGGCGGGCAGGTGATAAATCGTCAGAAATTCAATCAGGCGCCGGATGCCGGACTGCTTCTGGAAGCTCTCGGACATTTCCTGCGCCTTTTTTTCGCTGATGCCGGGGATCTGCGTCAGCTGCATGGGGTCCTGCTCCAAAACGTTCAGGCTCTTCTCGCCGAAGCGGGAGACGATCTTCTCCGCCATCTTCGGTCCGATGCCCTTGACGGCGCGGGAAGACAGAAACGCCAGAATCTCGCTCGTCGTTTCCGGCATGAGGCGCTCTAAAAACTCGGCCTCAAACTGCTGCCCGAACGACTGGTGGCGCGTCCAGCGACCGACAATGGCCAGCCGTTCGCCCACGACGCACATGGGGATGACGCCGACGACCGTGACGGCCTCGCCCTGCTCTGTGCGGACCTTCAGCACGCAGTAACCGTTTTCCGGATTCTGATAAATGACCGCCAGAACGGTCCCCTGTATCATTTGCGATTCCTGTTCCATGCTTCTTACTCCCGACATCCCGCGCAGGGGCGGTATTCCACGCAGGTATACTGCGCGGCCAGACGCTCTGCCAGCGCCGCAGTCTCCGGCGCTTCCTCTCCGCCCGCCAGAATCAGCCGCCCGCCCGCAAGGCCGCTTTCACGCGACCAGACAAACGCCCGCACCTGCCGCTCGAGCTGCGGCTCAGACGCGGACAGGCGGTAGATCGTGACGGCCTCGCGTCTCGGCGGCAGAACGCACCAGCCCAGAAGCGCCCACACGATCAGAATCAGCCCGGCAGCCGCCAGCACCGCGCACACGATCATCCAGATCATTCCGCATCCCTCCGCGCTAGTCTATGCCGCGCGGGGGAGAGCTGTGACTAGTTTACTATAAAACGGGCGAAGTTTCCAGAGCGTTTGCAAAAAAACATCCCGCTTCGCCGGTTTTCGAGCGGCGAAACGGGAATTTTATTCTTCCGGCTTTTCCGGCGGCAGCTGCGCGTCGATGGCGTCGTTGATAAAGCGGTTCATGCTCTTCCCCTGCGAGGCGGCATATTCTGCGATCCGCTTCCGCTTGCCCTTTGGAACGACAACGCTGATGAAATCATATGCTTTCTTGTTGTATCTCGCCGTCGCTTCCTTCTGTGCGTCTGAATATGCCATGCGCTCACCTCATGCATATACTACTGTAAGTATGAGGCAAGATGTATAATTCTATAAGTATATATTTGTAGAAAAGAGCTAATTTACATACTTATTGAAGTATACTATAATGGAAAAATCAAGAAATATAATCAGGAGGTTCCATGATGGAATATGAAAAATTGTACGCACAGATGGTAGAAGCAGCGGAGCAGGCGATTGCGGCAATTGAGCGCGCAGATTACGGACAGGCCAAGCAGATCCTGATCAGCGCCGAGCAGCGCTGCGAAGCCGAGTATCTGGAAATGGAGGAAACGCCCAAAGCCTGAGCGCCCGGCAGGATGCACTGGCTTTACGGCAATTTTCGGCGAATTCGTATGCACCGAACGCCTTCCCCGCCGGGGCTTTCAGCGTGTCAAAAAAGTCCGATCATGATCGATATCGCTCTGCTTCGTAGGGGCGGACGACTCTGTCCGCCCGGCAGAGTGCAGCTGATTTTTGCAAAAAGCTGCGGCACATACGTATGCACTGCCTGTTTCGGTGTAGGGGTAGATGCCTATCTTCGGCGCTAAAAGCCGCGCTATGCGCGGTTGCGCCTCGAAACTAGCCTGCGGGTGTCGCATCGGCCCGGCAGATTGCACCGTTTTTATGGAAATCTGCGGCGAATTCGTAACTTCCCAACGGGCCGATGTGTACCGGCAAGCGGCAGACCCACATCCGTAACGCTCCTTCGTCGCGAACGGCTGTGACCGGCATCGGCCCCTACAGAGTGCTGCGAGAATTCGCGGCTGCTCATCGGGCGGACAGAGGCGTCCGCCCCTACGACTGTCTTGGAAATCCTGTGCAAAATAGGAAAACAACAGTTTTTGACAGACTGAAAGCCCCGGCCTTTTTGGCCGGGGCTTTGCGGAAAAACGGCTTATTCGCCGCGCATGGCCTTGAGATCGTCACCGCGCAGGTATTTGCGCATGGGCGTGGACAGGACTGCAAGGATCACGAGGCAGAGAACCAGGTCGATGAGCACATAGCTGCCGTTATAAACAGCGGAATAGAGCCACGGGTTCGTGTAGATGGAGTTGAACAGCTCGGTCGGCTCATTGATGCGGTAGATTGTGACGCCGCTGATGAAATGGACAAGGAAGCGGCAGACGCACGCGACCGTTGCGCCGAGATACAGGCCGCCCTTCATCTTCCGGAAGAACGTTGCAACGCCAAGCACCGTGAACGCCAGCACATAGTCGAGCAGCATCGACGTCGGGCCCCACGCATAAGCGCCGTCAAAGATCAGCTGGAGCAGACCGTAGGCAAACGCGGCGAGGAAGCTGTGCTTCCAGTCCCAGCGATAGAAATAGATGAACAGCGGCAGCATACCGATGCAGACGCTTCCGCCCTGCGGCAGTTCCATCAGCTTGACATAGCTCAGCGCCGTCGCCAGTGCGACCATGATCGCGCCCTCGCAGAGCGCGTACACCTTGGATTTTTTCATAAAAATCCCTCCAAAAATAAAAAAGTACCGCACACAACCGGATTTTGGTGTCGTGCAGTACGCAGCATATCGATAGAGATCTCATATACGAAGCAGCTTCCTACGCCGGCATTACCCGGATCAGGTTTAAGGGACATGCGAAAACGCAATCTCAGCCGGTTGCCCAGCGCCCCTGTGTTCGATTGTCTGTGGCCTGTGGGTATTATAGCGTCCGGATGCGGAGCCGTCAAGAAAAATTTAAGAACTGCGGCCTCTTGCTTTTTCCCGGGAAACCGTTACTATAGTATAGTATGGCTGGATTCTTTTTCGGGAGGTTTGTCCGCATGACAAAGTCCGTTTCCCGGGGCCCTGATCTGCTTCACGGCCCTGTTTTTTCGAATATGACCCGCTTTTTCCTGCCGATCATGCTGGGGTCGCTGCTCCAGCAGCTGTATTCCATGGTCGACGCGGTCGTCCTCGGCCGTCTGGTCGGCAAGACGGCGCTGGCCGCCGTCGGCGGCTCGGATCTGGTCATCATCAATCTGGTCGTGGGCTTTTTCGTCGGCCTGTCCTCCGGCGCCTGCGTCGTCGTCTCGCAGCATTACGGCGCGGGGGAGGGTGATATGGTGCGGAAGTCTGTCCACACGGCGCTCCTGTTCTCCGTCGTGATCGGCGCGGTCATGACGGCGCTGGGCATTCTCATGGCCCGGCCCGTGCTCGTCCTGCTCGACCCGCCCGCCGACACGCTGGCCGATTCCATCATCTATCTGCAATGGTATTTTGCCGGTATGATCCCCTCCATGGTCTATAACATGGGCGCGGGCATTCTGCGCGCGGTGGGCGATTCCAAACGGCCCCTTTACTTCCTCATCGTCTGCGCGCTGGCCAACACGGGGCTGGATCTTCTGTTTGTCGCCGTTTTTGGACTTGGAACGGCGGGCGCGGCCATGGCGACCAGCCTGTCGCAGCTGATCTGCGCGGGACTTGTGATCTGGGTGCTGCTGCGTATTCCGGGCGACTGCCGCCTGCATGTGTCGGAGCTGCGCTTTGACAGCGTGCTTCTGCGCCGCATGACGGCTATTGGCTTGCCCGCGGGACTGGCTACCATCATGTACAGCGTCGCGAATGTTATCATCCAGAAGGCCATCAATCTGCTCGGCACAGACACGGCGGCGGCCTGGTCGATCTACTGGAAGCTCGACGGGTTTTATTGGCCCGTGTCCAACGCCATCGGCATCACGGTCATGACATTCGCCGGACAGAATTACGGCGCGCGGCAGCTTGACCGCATTACTTCCGTCATCCGTACCGGCATGTGGATGCATGTCGGCTTTTCCGCGCTGTTCAGCGCTCTGCTGTTCCTGACGCGGGGGCTGACCGTGCGGTTCTTTACCGACGATACGAACGTCATGGCCGAGGGCAGCCGGATTATCACCATGCTGGCCTTTTTCTATCCGACGTTCTGCTGTGTGGAGGTGCTTTCCTCCGCGATGCGCGGCTGCGGGCGGAGTGTCATGCCGACGGTCCTGACGCTGTTCGGCACGTGTCTGCTGCGGCTGGCGCTGCTGTTTTTCGTGACGTTCCCGCATTTGAATAACTGGACCATTGCGCTGTGCTATCCCGCAACGTGGCTGACCACGTCCGTGCTGTTCGTGATCTATTACAAGTGCTTCCGCTGGATGCCGGAGATCAAGCAGGCGTGAAGAATGCATGATTTAGAAATTCATATTGCACAGCTCATCGCATTGCTTACGAATTCTAAGAAATTCAAAAAATATTCTGCATAATCGAAAACGTACTCTTGCATTTTTGCTGCCGCTTCGATATAATATGGGCAACAAATCCGCAGGAGGTCCCGAACCATGGCAACGCTTCTTGAAACCGACATCGCCCATCTGAGTGAAAACATTGCGCAGCAGTATGCCATCCCCGCGCAGTATTTTGAAGACCAGAGCATCAAGCGCGGCCTGCGCAACGCGGACGGCACGGGCGTGCTCATCGGCGTCAGCAAGGTCGGCAGCGTGCAGGGCTATTATATGATGGACGGCGAACGCGTTCCCATGCCCGGCAAGCTCTATTACCGCGGCATCAGCGTCGAGGATATTGTCGAGGCCCATCGGAAAAGCGGCACGTTCGGCTATGAGGAGGTCGCGTATCTGCTGCTGCTCGGCTCTTTGCCCACGCAGGCGCAGCAGCAGCGCTTCAACGACGTCATGGCCCGCGCACGCACCATGCCATCCGGGTTCACCGAGGACATGATCCTCAAGGCCCCCAGCCGCAACATCATGAACCAGCTGGCCCGCAGCGTCCTCGCCCTCTATTCCTATGACGACCGCGCGGACGATACCGCGCTGGACAACGTTCTGCGGCAGTCCATCGGCCTCATCGCGCGCTTCCCGCTCATCGCGGCGAACGCCTTTGCCGCCAAGCGGCATTATTTTGACGGAGACTCCCTCATCCTGCACAATCCGGAGCCGGAGCTGTCCGTCGCCGAGAACATCCTGCGCATGATCCGCCCCGATGCGGTCTACACGCCGGAGGAAGCGCATCTGCTCGACCTCATGCTCATTCTCCATGCCGAGCATTCCAGCAACAACTCCACCTTCGTCTGCCGCGCCATGACTTCGTCCGGTACCGACACCTACAGCGCCATTGCGGGCGCAGTCGGCTCGCTGAAGGGCCCGCTCCACGGCGGTGCGAACGCCAAGGTCATGCAGATGTTCCGCGATATCCGTGAGCACGTCGGCGACGCTCCGGACGACGCGTCGCTGGACGCGTATCTGGATCGCATTCTCGACGGCGAGGCGGGCGACCGCTCCGGCAAGATCTACGGTCTGGGCCACGCGGTCTATACCATGTCAGACCCGCGTGCCGTCGTCATCAAAAAATACGCTGCGTCGCTGGCCGGAGCTAAGGGGCGGCTCCATGATCTGGAGCTGATGGAGCGCGTGGAAGCGCGCGGCATCGAGAAGATCATGGCGCGCAAGCACCAGTCGATCCCCATGTGCGCGAACGTCGACCTCTATTCCGGCCTGATCTACAGTATGCTGGAGATCCCAGAGGATCTGTACACGCCGCTGTTCGCCACGGCCCGCATCGCGGGCTGGTGCGCGCACCGCCTTGAAGAGCTTGCCACCGGCAACCGCATCATGCGCCCGGCCTACCGCGCCATGCTCATCAAAGAGCCGTACATCCCTGTGGACGCACGGACATAAAAAACGGGAGAACGCCATGCACCGGCGTTCTCCCGTTCTGGTTACTTGCAGTTCTTCGAGTCCTGATTTTGTGTCTGATTCGAGGTGTTCTGCGATTCGGTCTTGTTCGTTTTGTTCTGCTTGCTCATGATGAGCCTCCTGAAAGTATGAATTGCGGCGCAGCCGCAGGGATAGCTTGTCCGCTTTTTCAGGATTTATCCTTCGGATTGCAGAGCAGCGCGGCGAGAAAGCCGAAAAATACCGCCGCCGCAATGCCTGCCGCCGAAGCCTTGAGCCCGCCTGTCAGCGCGCCGAGAATGCCCTGTTCCTTCACGGCCTCGCGCACGCCCTTTGCAAGCGTATTGCCGAAGCCCGTCAGCGGGACGGTCGCGCCCGCGCCCGCAAAGTCCACGAGCTTGTCATAGACGCCCGCACCGCCCAGAATCACGCCCAGCACCACATAGCACACCAGGATCCGTGCGGGCGTGAGCCTCGTTTTGTCGATCAGAAGCTGGCCGAGCATACAGATCGCGCCTCCGACCAGAAATGCCTTCAGATAGTCCATACGCTATACTCCTTCCGCCGTGATGGCGACTGCGTGGCACACGCCGGGGATGGATTCGCCCTGCCAGCTGGACGTGGGGGAGAGCAGCGCGCCCGTCGCGCAGAACAGAAGCCGCCGCAGCTCCCGCTTTTCGAGCCTGTCCAGCAGATATCCGCACAAAACGCTCGCTCCGCACCCGCAGCCGGAGCCGCCTGCATGCACGTCCTGCTTTTTCGTGTCGAAGATGAGAAGTCCGCAGTCGTTGTAGACCGGGGAGAGGTCCACGCCGATACGCCGGAACTGGTCGAGCACAATTGTCCTGCCGAGCATACCGAGATCGCCCGTCACGATCAGGTCATAGTCCGACGGCACCCGCCGCAGATCGCGGAAATGCGCCTGCAGCGTGCTGATGGCTGCGGGCGCCATGGCAGCGCCCATATTGTTGGCGTCCTTGATGCCGTAATCCTGAATTTTTCCGATGGTCGCGGCCTCAATGCGCGGCCCGTGGCCGCTTTTTCCCACGATGCAGCAGCCGGAGCCAGTCACGGTCCATTGGGCCGTCGGCGTGCGCTGGCCGCCGTAGCCGAGCGGGAAGCGGTACTGCCGCTCCGCCGAGGCGAAGTGCGACGAGGTAAGCGCTGCCGCCGTGTCCGCAAAGCCCGCGTCGACGAACGCCGCCGCCATGAGAAGTGATTCGGCCATGGTCGAGCACGCGCCGTAAAGCCCCAGAAACGGGATCGACGTGCCGCGCGCGGCAAACGACGAGGAAATGCACTGGTTCAGCAGATCTCCCGCGAACAGCACGTCAATGTCCTCGTAGCTTACGCCGAGCTTCCGCTTCGCCGTGTCCAGCGCCAGCTCCTGTAATTTACTCTCGGCCTTTTCAAACGTTTTCTGCCCCAGCTTCGCGTCCTTTCCGAGAAAATCAAAATATGCCGCCAGCGGCCCCTCGCCTTCTTTTTTGCCGCCGATGGCCGCGCGGGACAAAATGACCGGCTTCGATCCAAACACAAGCGTCTGCGCGCCCTTGCGCATCGCGATCAGCTCCCTTCCGCTTTTTCCGGTAGTATGTGCGCAAAGCGTAAAAAATAACCGCCGAAGCAAAGCTTCGACGGCCGGCCCGCATGAAAACGAACCAATGAGGAATGGAAAAATGAAAAAGAAGTCGCACAGATAGTATGCACGGCTTCCTTTCGTTTAAACACGGATCAATAATTATTTTTTTGCGTCCTTCAGCGCGCGGGCCAGCCACACGGAGCCGAGGTCGAGCGCGGTAAAGAACCCGTCCTTCTCGCTTTTCTTGACGATGCGGTCGCGGGCGCGGACATTCGGGTCGGTCAGCTGAAGCTCGACGGAGACCTTGCTGGCCACGTCGGCCTCGCCGACCTTTTTCGTCTCAAGGATCTGGAGCATGACAATGTGAGAATCGGCCATCGAGCCGTAGTAGACAAGATTGTCCTTGCGCATAAGGGGGCGCCCCTTATAGGTCAGGATCGTTTTTTCGTCAGCCATAATGATCTTCGAACCTCCTGATGATGTGTTTTCTATAGTATAGCAAAGAATCCATGTAAAAGCAAATCAATTTCATAAATTTGATTTTTCACCGGCCAGCGCGCCGTATCGTGCAGAATATACAAAAAATAAGAAAATATTTTTTGCTTTCTAACGAAAAATCAGCTTTACAAATGCGTGCGGATACGCTATAATCCAGACAATCATTCCAGATAGAGGCGCGGGCTTCAAGAGTACCGGGCGGCAAGCACAGGCAGTGGCCGTTCGGAAAAGGGGAGACCGCCGAAATGCCGCAGGCGTTGCCTGCAAATGCGGTGTTGGCTCGGCAGATAAGATCTGCCGGACTGTCACAAAGAAAAGCTTTGTGAAGCGCTATCGATGGATACGGCAGGGGCGGGATTCCGTTTTCTGTTCATTCCGTGGATCGCTTTACAGAAGCGACCCACTTTTTTGCTGCTTCTGTAGGGCCTGTCTGGGAAAATAAAACGAAAGGTGAATGAAAACAATGAAAAGAATCCTTGCCCTCGTCCTGGCAGCCATGATGCTGCTGAGCATGGCGGCCTGCGCCGCCTCCACCCCCGCAGCGGCTGAAGCCGCCTCAGACACGAATACCGAAGCCGTGACCGGCGTGGAAGACGGCGTTCTCACCGTCGGCATGGAATGCGCCTACGCGCCCTATAACTGGACGCAGATGGACGATTCCAACGGCGCTGTCCCCATTTCCAACGTTCCCGGCGCTTACGCCAACGGCTATGACGTTATGATCGCCCAGAAGATCTGCGAGGCCAACGGCTGGCAGCTTGAGATCGTCTCCTCCGCATGGGATTCCCTCTGCCCGGCTGTGCAGTCCGGCACGATGGACGCGAACATTGCCGGTCAGTCCATGACCGCCGACCGTATGCAGGAGGTCGACATGGCAGGCCCGTACTACTACGCCACCATCGTCTGCGTCACCACGAAGGACAGCCCCTATGCCAGTGCGACCTCCATTGCCGACCTCGCGGGCGGCAAGTGCACCGCGCAGTCCGGCACGATCTGGTACGATTCCTGCCTGCCGCAGATCGAAAACGCCGAGCTTCTGGCTCCCGCTGAGACGGCTCCGGCCATGATCATGCAGCTGCAGACCGGCGCGGTCGACTTCATCTGCACCGATATGCCCACCGCCATAGGCGCTGCCGCGCAGGACGATAACCTCGTCATTCTGAACTTCTCCGGCACGCCCGGCGATTTCCAGTTTGCCTCCGAGGCTGAGCGCGCTGAAAACGTCAACATCGGCATCTCCGTCCGCAAGGGCAACACGGTCCTGAAGGATGCAATCGACAAGGTCCTCTCTCAGATGACGGAGGACGACTTCAACCAGCTCATGGACGAAGCCATCCGCATCCAGCCGGAGGTTTAACTGTTTGCCCGCGCCTCCGGCGCGGGCAAATCAAAAGTGAAAGGAGACTACCCCGTGGATAAGCTCGCCAAGCTCATGCAGGACATCGGGATTTTGTGGGACAAATACCACACGATGTACCTGAACGGTATGCTCAACACGCTCGGCCTTGCGCTGGCCGCGACCGCGATCGGCTGTATCATCGGCCTGCTCTGCGGCATTCTCAATACCATCCCGTGCGCCAAAAACGATCCGCCGCCCAAGCGTATCCTTCTGAAAATCATCCGCGTCATCATCCGCATCTACGTCGAGGTTTTCCGCGGCACGCCGATGATGCTGCAGGCCGTGTTCATTTTCTACGCCCTGCCGTATTTCACGGATAATGCCCTGCGCTTCGATAACATCTGGGCCGCGTCCATCCTGATCGTTTCGATCAATACCGGCGCGTACATGGCCGAGTCCGTCCGCGGCGGCATTATCTCCATCGACCCCGGCCAGACCGAGGGCGCGAAGGCCATCGGCATGACGCATTTCCAGACCATGACGAGCGTCATTTTGCCGCAGGCCATCCGCAATATCCTGCCCCAGATCGGCAACAACTATATCATCAACGTGAAGGATACCTCCGTCATGTTCATCATCGGCTTTACGGAGTTCTTCGCCTCGCATCGCTATATCGTCGGCATCAACAATAAGTATTTCCCGTCCGCCGTCATTGAAATGGCGGGGTATCTGGCTATGACGCTGATCGCCTCCGGCATTCTGCGCCTGGTCGAAAAGCTGATGGACGGCTCCGACAGCTATGAGCTTGTGCAGGAGGACCCGCTGACCATGACCGCCGGGACCTATTCGCACCCGAAGCGCGGCAGCAACTATGACGAGCAGAGCAAGGAGTTCCGCGAGCGCACGGAGCAGGAACTTAAATTCGGACGCAGCAGGGGGGATCGCTGATATGGCAGACAATATTCTTGAGATCCGGCATTTGAGCAAGTCCTTCGGTACGCACGAGGTCCTGCGCGACATTGACTTCGATGTCAAAAAGGGCGACGTGATCTCCATCATCGGCGCGTCCGGCTCTGGCAAATCGACGCTGCTGCGCTGCGTGAATCTGCTGGAAACACCAACAAGCGGCGACATTCTCTACCACGGCGAAAACGTCACTGGAAAGAGCGTCAACGCCGCGAAATACCGCTCCCACGTCGGTATGGTCTTCCAGTCGTTCAATCTGTTCAACAACATGACCGTCCTGAAAAACTGTATGGTGGGTCAGATGAAGGTGCTTGGCCGCAGTAAGGCCGAGGCGCAGGAGCAGGCCATGCGGTACCTTGAAAAGGTCGGCATGGCGCCCTACGTCAACGCCAAGCCGCGTCAGCTCTCCGGCGGCCAGAAGCAGCGTGTCGCCATTGCACGTGCACTTGCAATGAACCCTGAGGTGCTCCTGTTCGACGAGCCGACAAGCGCGCTTGACCCGGAAATGGTCGGCGAGGTGCTCTCCGTCATGCAGGACCTTGCGCACGAGGGCATGACCATGCTCGTCGTGACGCATGAGATGGCCTTCGCCCGCGATGTGAGCGAGCGCGTCGTGTTCATGCACGAGGGTGTGATCCTGGAACAGGGTTCCCCCGAAGCGATCTTTGGCGACCCGCAGCACCAGCAGACAAAGGATTTCTTGGCACGCTTCCGCAATACCTGATAATCCAGAAGCCTATTTTTTATGAAACGATACAAAAACGTACTGCCCCTACAACCAAACCAGAGAAATTGCAGCATACGCAAAACCAGCCTCCGCCGCAGCGGAGGCTGGTTTTATATATGCGTCTTATTTCAGCGTCTTGACCCACTCGCGCAGGGTATCAGCGTTCGTGCTGCTGCGGAAGACCTTGCCTTCGAGCAGACGTGCGCCCGTGCAGCTCGGTGCGAGCGCCTTGTTTGTGCCGCCCATGCCGCTGCCGCCGGAGGTGGCAAACGGAACGACGGTCCTGCCCGTCAGATCGCAGCTCTCCAGAAACGTGTTGACGATGGTCGGCGCGACATACCACCAGATGGGGAAGCCGACAAAAACGGTGTCGTAGTCCGCGATGTTCGCGCAGGTGCCTGCGATTTCAGGACGGGACGCGGGGTTCTGCATCTCAATGGTGCTGCGGGACTGCTTGTCCATCCAGTTGAGATCGGCACGCGTGTAGGGAACCTTCGGTTCGATTGCAAACAGATCGGCCCCGATGGCATCCGCCAGCGTCTGCGCCAGCTTTTTTGTCACGCCGGACGCGGAAAAATAAGCGACAAGTGTTTTACCCATGAGAAAAACCTCCTGTTTCATATTCTGTTTTCAGTATAGCAAAGCTGTCAAGCGTCGAGCGTTTCCAATAAAAAACTCACGGGACGGAAGCCGTCGTTGCAGGAGATCATGGCCGAGCGCGGATTTTTCATCCACCCGGCATAGAGATTCTCCCCGCCGCTGGCCAGCGCCAGCACAAACGGCGACATACTCTCCCACGCGCTCAGACAAAGCCCCTCCGGCCGGTTCCACCCGTCCGCCACAAACACCTGCCCGAGCACCATATCGCAAGGATGCTCCATCGGGTTCTCATATTCCGCCATCAGATCGGGATAACACCCCATCTTCATGACCGTGATTCTGACTTTTTTCATAAGCGGCCTCATTCACTTTCGTAGAAACGATCTAATTCCCATTTTAATGGGTTGTTGTCAATGTAAGTCCATATCTGCAAATACTCTTTTTCGGTTCGGACAACGTGATCATAAAATGACCGCTGCCAGCGCTTCCGTCCCGGGGTATTCTCAATTGCGTTGATTTGTTTTGCACGAATGGACTTGAACGCACAAATTATTTCGGAAATCGTGGTAGGGGCGGGGCTTTGCTCCGCCCTTGGGCAGTATGGATTTGTATCAGCCAGAGAAAGAAGCATATGCAGATGATTTGGCATGATTACATACTTATCAACCTGAATATTGAAGCGATGCTCGAATTCCTGAATTTGTGCTTTGCAGATACGCCCAAATGGGCGGAGCAGAGCCCCGCCCCTACCAATTCTGCATAAAGTCTGATGGCGCTGATAAGTACAGAGCGTGATGAAATAAGTGCCGGGTGCGGCATAGTCAAATGCGGGCAAACGCAGCGTTTTTCGATTATTCATTATGATACCGGTGCACATACATCCGCGACGGGGCCTCTTCTCCGTCGCCCTGGGCCATGCAGAAGAATTCCCAGCCGCAGCGCTCGTAGAAGCCGGTGTGATCGGTCAGCAGATAGAGCGTGTCGATGCCTTTTTCGTGCGTATCGCGGCAGACGAATTGCAGAAGTGCGCCCGCGATGCCGCGGCGGCGGAAGTCCGATTCGGTATAGACGGCGCAGACATTCGGCGTCAGGTCCTTACGGTCATGAAAATCGTTCTCGATCACGCCCATGCCGCCGATGATGCGCGGCCCCTCCATCGCCAGATACCACTGCGGGACAGAAGCTGCCCTGCGCAGCGCATCATCCATGCTGTCCAGATATGCCTGCTCCGGCACGCCCCATTTTGCGTGAAACCATGCGGCGGCCTGCGCCTTCAATTCCGGCCTGTCCGTGAGCCGGGTGATCAAATATTCCATAGACAGCTCCCCTTTTTATTGATTATAATACACGCAGCAAAAAGCCGCAAGCCCGGAAAAGGGGCCTGCGGCTTTTTGAGAGAGGGGATCATTCGTATTCCACGCCGTCGTGCTTGTGCACGCCGGTGACGGAGAATTCGACCCATTCGGACAGGTTGACCGCGTGGTCGCCGATGCGCTCGAAATACTTTGCGATCATCAGCAGATCCAGCGCGACCTCGCCCTGACCGGGTTCGCGGGCAATCGCGGATATCAATGCCTGCTTGACATTGGAAAAATCCTCATCGACCAGATCGTCCTGCTTTGCGATCGAGCGGGCCAGATCCACATCGCGGCGGACGAACGCGTCCACGCTCTGCGTGACCATGGAGCTGGCCTGCTGCGCCATGCGGCAGACAAGCGTGCAGTCGAATGTATTATGGCTGAGGAAAAACGGGATGATCTCGGCAATATCCGCCGCCTGATCGCCGATGCGCTCCATATCCGTGATCATTTTGAGTGCTGCCGAAATCTGCCGCAGATCACGCGCGACCGGCTGCTGCTGCAAAAGCAGCTTCAGACACAGCGCTTCGATCGAGCGCTCCTGCTCGTTTGTCTGCTCCTCCAGCTCCGCGACCGGCGCGGCGGTCGCCGCGTCCTGATTTTCGAGCGCCTGCGCGGCAAGACCGATGGCCTTCGCGCACGTTTCGCCCATCTGCGTCAGCTCTTCATTCAGCAGGGCAAGCTGCTGGTCAAATTTGCTTCTCATTATCCGAACCTCCCGGTGATGTAATCCTCGGTGCGCTTCTCCTTCGGCTGGTAGAACAGCGTCTGCGTGTCGTCGTATTCGATCAGCTCACCCAGCAGGAAAAACGCCGTTTTGTCCGAAATGCGCAGCGCCTGCTGCATGTTGTGCGTGACGATGATGATGGTGTACTGCTCTTTCAGATTCGTGGCAAGTTCTTCGATCTTGGAGGTCGAAATGGGGTCGAGCGCGCTCGTTGGCTCGTCCATCAGCAGAACCTGCGGCTGCACGGCCAGCGCCCGCGCGATGCAAAGCCGCTGCTGCTGTCCGCCGGAAAGGCCCAGCGCGCTCTTTTTCAGCCGGTCCTTGACCTCGTCCCAGATCGCCGCGCCGCGCAGCGACTGCTCGACGATCTCGTCCAGCTCATCCTTTTTGCGCACGCCGTGCGTCCGGGGGCCGTAGGCAATGTTGTCGTAGATGCTCATGGGAAAGGGATTCGGCTTCTGGAAGACCATGCCGATCTCGCGCCGCAGCTCGTTCACGTCCACGGACGGCGCGAAGATATCCTGCCCGTTATATTTGACCTCACCCTCAATGCGCACACCCGGAACCAGATCGTTCATACGGTCGAGCGTCTTGAGAAACGTTGATTTGCCGCAGCCGGAGGGGCCGATGAGGGCTGTAATGCTCTTTTCCGGGATGTTCATCGACACGCCCTTGAGCGCCTTCGTCTGCCCGTACCAGAGCTGTAAGTCTTTGACTGTGATAATATCGTTCATACACGAGTTCCTTTCAATACCGGCTCGAAGGCCAGCCCGTACCAGTGGCCGGGCTGCCGCTTGGCCGTTTCATGGATGCAGCTGTCGCAGAAGTCCGCCGCGCGCAGCAGCGCCGTCTGCGGCGCCTGTCCGCTCAGAAGCTCACCGCTCAGCGCGCTGGTAAACACATCGCCTGCGCCATGCACGGTCATATCGACGCTTTCCTTCTGCACAAGCGTCACGCGTCCGTCCAGCCGCGCCAGATAGCCGATGCGGTTGCCGGAGCCGACGCTGGTAATGACCGCGTCCTTGACCTGCTGCGCATATAAAAGCGTTTCGTCTGCGCTGGAGAAGGACAGACCGGCCAGCAGCGCGGCCTCCGTGCGGTTGGGCGTGATCAGATCGGCCAGACTGCAAAGCTCCCGCATGGCATCGACATGCGCGTCGGTAAAGCCGGTGTAGAGCGCTTCGTGATCGCCCAACACGGGGTCTACGATCACAAGCGTGTCCGTATCGGAAAAGCTGCGGATGAACTCCGCTGTCAGCTTGATCTGCTCAACTGTGCAGCAGTAGCCGGTGATAATGGCGTCAAATTTCACGCCGAGCTTTTTCCAGTGCGCGGCGAACAGCCGCATATTTTCCGTCATGTCCTGCACAACGAAGCCGGTAAAGCCACCCGTGTGCGTCGATAAGATCGCCGTCGGCAGCGGAACGGTCTCTACGCCGAAGCTGGACAAAATCGGCATGGACACGCTCAGAGAGCATTTGCCGAAGCATGACAGATCGTTAATGAGCGCGGCCCGCTTCAGACCGCAGGGGTTGACAGCCTTCATTGCCGGCTCCGTTTCTGGATCTGTTTTCCGACGATCCCGGCGGCAAGATTGATCAGAAGCGTTAAGATCATAAGAATGGCCGCGATGGCGAAGGCAACGTCAAATTCGCCCTCCTCCTTCGCGTAGGCGTACAGCGCGACCGTCAGCGTCGCGCCGGGGCTGGCAAGCCCGATGACGAATTTGTTCAGCGTGTGGGCAAAGCCTGCCGTGAATAAAAGCGCGGCGGATTCACCCAGAATACGGCCCGCAGAGAGAATGCAGCCGGTCACAATGCCGTCGATGCAGCCCGGCAGCACAACCGTGCGCACCACGCGCCATTTGCCCGCGCCAAGACCGAACGCACCCTCGCGGTAGCTCTGCGGAACCGTCCGCAGACTTTCCTGCGTCGTGCGCAGGACGGTCGGCAGGTTCATGATCACGAGCGTCAGGGCACCGGCCAGCAGGCTCGTCTGCATACCGAGAAATTCACAGAAGAACAGCATACCGACCAGACCGTAAATGATGGACGGAATGCCGGAAAGCGTCTCGGCGGCGTATTCAATGGCCGCGACGAGCTTTTTGTTCTGCGCGTACTCCGTCAGATAGACCGCCGCGCCCACGCCGAGGGGCAGGACAATGAGCAGGGAAGCGAGCAGGATCTGCATGGTGTTGCAGATATCCGGCAGAATGCCGATGGCGCCGGTGATATAGCTCGGCTTCGTCGAGATCAGGTGCCATGTGACATACGGCAGGCCCTTATAGAGCACATATACGATCATGAACACGACCAGCGCGGCCGTCAGCACGGCGGCAAGGAGCAGCAGAACCCGCATAACGGCGGTATACACCCGTCTGGCCGCGGAAAGCTTGTTTGTCAGCATGGTTTCACTCCTTTTTGCGCTTCAGGAAGAAGTTGAGCGCCGCGTTGATGAGCATGATGAACAGGTACAGAACCAGTGCGATGGAGAACAGCGCCTGCCGCTGCAGGCCGGACGCATAGGACATTTCGCTTGCGACCGCCGTGGTCAGAAAGCGCACGCTTTCAAACAGCGACGGCATATTCGGCGCGTTGCCCGACACCATCATGACGGCCATGGCCTCGCCGATGGCGCGGCCTACGCCGAGCACGACGGCAGCGGCAATGCCGCTTCTGGCCGCCGGAGCCGATACGCGGAACCACGTCTCGACCGGCGTTGCGCCGAGCGCCAGCGACGCGTCCTCATACTCCTTCGGAACCGCGTCGAGCGCGTTGATGGAAACCTTAATAATGGACGGCAGGATCATAATTGCCAGCACGACCATCGCGGCAAGCAGGCTTGCGCCGTCCGGCACGTGGAACAGCTTCCGGATGCCGGGAACGAGCACCAGCATACCGACCAGACCATAGACAACCGACGGGATACCGGCAAGCAAACTGACCGCCGATTCCATGACGGAGCGGAGCTTCTTCGGGGCCATTTTTGACAGGAACACCGCCGTCAGGAACCCGACCGGCACGCCGAGCAGAATTGCACCGCACGTGCCGTATACGCTGGTGAGGATAAAGGGGAGAATGCCATATTTCGGATCGGAGGCCGTCGAGGACCATTCCGTGCCGAACAGGAAGTTTCCGAGGCCGATCTTTGTGATGGCCGGCAGGCCGGACAGGATCAGGTACACGGTAATGAGCAGCACGCAGCCGACTGTGACCAAGCCTAACAGGAGGAAGACGCCGTGTACGACGTCTTCCATTGTCTGTTTCTTTTTCATATCAGCCGTTCACCGGGACAGCACCGGCGGAGGTGATGTACTGGGCGGCTTCCGCGCTCAGGGCGAAGTCGAAGAACTTCTGTGCGTTCTCGGAGAGCTTCGCGCCGGTCTTGGTCACGAGAACGAACGGTCGCTGGATGACATAGCTGCCGTCCTTGACGGTATCCTCCGTGGGGGCCACGCCGCCGACGGTCAGAGCCTTGACGTTGTCCTTCAGCGCTGCAAGGGAAGCATAGCCGATGGCGTCCGGGTTCTGGGAGACGGTGGTGATGACGTCGCCGGTGGAGGTCAGCTCCTGACGGTACTGGCAGGCATCCTTGCTGCCCGTGATGGATTCAAAGCCGTCGCGTGTGCCGGAACCGGCTTCACGACCGATGAGAACGATAGCTGCGTCATTGCCGCCGACTTCGGACCAGTTGGTGATCTTGCCGGTGTAGATATCGGCGATCTGCTCGACCGTCAGGTCGGAAACGGGGTTTTCGGGGTTCACGATCATGGCGATGCCGTCGAGCGCGACGGTCGTTTCGGTCAGCGTTGCCTTCTCATCGTCCTTCAGTGCACGGCTGGACAGGCCAATGTCGCAGCGGCCTTCGGAAACAGCCTGAATGCCGGAGCCGGAGCCGGTGGGGTTATAGGTCACGTCAATGCCTTCCTTTTCCTTGAACGCTTCGCCGAGTGTGCCGATGACCTTTTCCATCGAGGTCGAGCCGTCGGTCGTGACAGGGGAGGCGTCCTTCTTCGCGCAGCCGGCCAGCGTCAGCGCGGCGAGGGCAATGACAAGTACAGTCGTCAGAACTTTGTTCATCTTTTTCATTTTGATGATCTCCTTTTTGATTTGTTTGACATCTCGTCTACGGTCATAAGGATATCGCCGCTGTCTAAAATTCGAAAGCACGGTTCGGTAAAACTTTGGTCAAATTTTTGCGTGGAATGTAAAATCAAATGCGTGAAAACTCCCCCTCCGCAGTGAAGTGCGGAGGGGGAGTTGGATGCGTTCGTTATTCTGCCTGTTTTCTTTCTCTTGCGCGCAGGAACAGCAGCACGCCGAGCAGCAGCGCTGCGCTGACCAGCCAGGTGATGTACACATTCTGCACGAAGCCTGCGACGATGAAGCCGATAAAGCTGACGATCGCGACGGTGAGCGCATAGGGAAGCTGCGTGGAAACATGGTCAAGATGCTCACACTGCGCACCGGCGGAGGCCATGATGGTCGTGTCGGAGATGGGGGAGCAGTGGTCGCCGCACACGGCGCCCGCGCAGCAGGCGGAGATGCCGATGATGAGCAGCTTGCTGTCAGCAGGGAAGACGGCGGTAACGATCGGGATCAGAATGCCAAACGTGCCCCAGCTTGTGCCGGAGGCAAAGGCCAGAATGCAGGCCACGACGAAAATGACGGCGGGCAGCATACTGTACAGCCACGCAGAAGCGGCGTACATCAGATCGTAGACATATACATCCGCGCCAAGGGCGTTGATCATGGCCTTCAGCGAGACGGCCAGCGTCAGGATGATGATCGGCGGGACCATGGCAATAAAGCCCTTGGGCACGCAGGCCATGGCCTCCTTGAAGGTCAGAACCTTCCGCGCGACGAGATAAATAACCGTCAGCACCAGCGCGATGATACCGCCCCACGGCAGACCGACGAAGGCGTTCGTATTGCCGAAGGCGCCGATAAAATCGCCCGCGAACGACGGATCGCCGGACATATCGGCGCCGAAGAAGCCGCCGACATAGATCATGCCGATCGTGCAGGTCACGATCAGCGCCAGCACCGGGAGAATGAGGTCGATCACGCGCCCGTTCGGGTTGGCCGATTCACCGGCTTCCTCCACCAGCGCAGACAGATCGCCCTTCGCGGCCTTGGCCTCAAATTTGCGCATGGGGCCGTAATCGAGCTTCATGGCAATGATCGCGAGAATGAACACGAAGGTCAGAATGGAATAGAGGTTATAGGGAATGGCTTTGACGAACAGCTCAATGCCGCTCATGCCGGTGTCGAGGCCCTCGGCCGTGGAGGAAACTGCCGCCGCCCAGGACGAGATCGGCGCGATCATGCACACGGGAGCCGCCGTGGCGTCGATCAGATACGCCAGCTTGGGACGGGAAATTTTGTGGCTGTCCGTGACCGGGCGCATGACGGAACCGACGGTCAGGCAGTTAAAGTAATCGTCAATGAAAATCAGAATGCCGAGCACGAACGTCGCCAGCTGCGCGCCTGCGTGCGTCTTGATGTGCGTCTCGGCCCAGCGGCCAAAGGCAGCCGAGCCGCCCGCTGCGTTGACCAGCGCGACAATAATGCCCAGCAGCACGAGGAACAGGAAAATGCCCGCGTTGGCGGAGATCGCGGTGATCAGACCGTCATTCAGGATGGTGTCGAGCGTCGCGACGGGCGCAAAGCCGCAGGTGAACAGGCTGCCGACCAGAACGCCGATGAACAGCGCGCTGTAGGCTTCCTTTGTGATAAGTGCCAGCACGATCGCGATGACCGGCGGCAGCAGCGACCAGGCCGTGTTTGCAAGCGATGCACCGTTTGCGCACTTGACCGCCGCGACGACGAGCAGCGCCAGAATGACGACTGCGACGAGCTTGGTCAGGATCGTTTTGGATCTGGATGCTTTGGGTTTCATGGATCTCACTCCTAAATAAAAATGCGTCATGATCTTCCATCATGACGCACATCAAATCTCGTGTTCGCGCATGACAGCTCTCCACGGAGCAAACCCCGTGACAGTCCGCAGGATCTTCTCCCTGCGTCCCAGATACCGGCGCTGCGGGAACGGCGGCGGCTCTTCGGCGGCTTCCCCTTTCAGACGCCCGGTTCCCGCCGGATACGCGCCCTACTCCTGTCAGCCGCAGCCTCTCTCATAACGGGTTTCATTATACAGCGTGATAAAGAAATGTCAAGAATATTTATGAATCTTTTCTGAATAAATATTATTCTGCCGAACCGTGGCGGATCCCGCGGCCTGCGCATACGATAGAGCGGGAGGAGAGTATCATGTTTTCCTATCTCTTTACGTTCCGCAGCCAGACAGCGGCGCAGTCCGGCAGGCGGATCCTCTATGAGGCGGGGCTTTGGACGCAGCTGCGCCGTGCGCCGCAGGAGGTGTCGAGCCTCGGCTGCACGTGGGGCGTTTATGTGGAGGGGGCCGACGGCGTGCACGCCGCACAGCTCCTGCGCGCATGGAGCAGCCCCGTTTCCGGCGCTTACCGCGTCCATCCGAACGGCTTTCTGGAGAAGGCGCAGCTATGATCTACCTGGACGCCGGAGCCACCACGCTCCAGAAGCCGCCCGCTGTTGCCCTTGCGGTGCAGAGCGCCATGCGCCGCATGGCGACACCCGGGCGCGGCGGGCATCCGCCCGCCATGCGCGCAGCCGACGCGGTCTATGACTGCCGCTGTCTGGCAGGGGCGCTGTTTGACGCGCAGCCGGAGCAGGTCGTATTCACCATGAATGCGACCCATGCGCTGAATCTGGCGATCAAAACGCTCGTAAAGCCTGGCGGACGTGCGGTTATTTCCGGTTTTGAGCATAACGCGGTCCTGCGGCCGCTGCACCATCTTGGCGCAGAGATCATCGTCGCCGGACGGCGGCTGTTTGACCCGGCGGATACGATTTCTGCGTTCGACCGCGCCATCACGCCGGGCACAAGCGCCGTGATCTGCACGCACGTGTCCAACGTCTTCGGGTATATCCTGCCTGTCGAAGAAATTGCGGCCCTGTGCCGTGCGCGCGGCGTTCCGTTCGTGCTCGACGCGTCGCAGTCGGCGGGGCTGCTGCCCGTGCGCCTTGCGGAGCTGGGCGCGGATTTTATCGGTATGCCGGGCCATAAAGCGCTCTACGGCCCGCAGGGCACGGGGCTGCTCCTGTGCGCCCGTATGCCGGATACGCTTCTGGAGGGCGGCAGCGGCAGCGCCTCGCGCCTGCCGGATATGCCGCCGGAGCTGCCGGATCACGCGGAGGCCGGGACGCAGAACGTCTGCGGCATCTGCGGCCTTGCCGCCGGGCTGCGCTTTGTGCGGCAGCAGACCCCGCAGCGCCTGCTTGCGCACGAAATCCGCCTTAGAAGGCTGCTTGCATCCATGTTGGAGGATATTCCGGGTATTCGTCTGTTTACAGGCGAGGCGCAGAGCGGGACACTCAGCCTCTGCGCGGCGCAGACGGACTGCGAGACGCTTGCCGCGCGGCTTGCATCCGAGGGGCTCTGTGTGCGCGCGGGCCTGCACTGCGCGCCGCTTGCGCACGAGTCCGCAGGAACGCTCGAAACCGGGACCGTCCGCTTCAGCCTCTCCGCGTTTAACACCGAGCGTGAGATCCTGGAAATCGCAAAGCACATCAGAAGCTGCCTCAAATAATGCCGCCCGGCACGCGCCCGCATCGGCTCCCCTTGTGCGCAAGGGAAGCCGGCGGCGCACGCTGCTTTTTTCGACAGGCCCATTTTTTCTCTTTCTTTTTTCTGCGCAATCGTGTATGATATACTATATATATGATCGTATGGGAGGCCGCGATATGGACGAGCTGGAAAAAAAGCCGGACGCGCCGCAGGAGTCTGCGGAAAAGAAGCCGGAACGAAAAAACGACTTTGACAACCGGCGGAAGCTGATGTATGTGCTCTGCGGCGGATATCTGATCTATCTCGCCATCAAGATGGGACGGGATTATCCGGGTCTTGCCGCCAGCGGCGTCTGGTCCAGTGACCGTATCATCGCGCTGTGCGGAGCGATCGCGTTTTCCATCATCGGCGCGGCTCTGCTGGTGATCACTGCAGTCCGGAGCGTGCGCGAGTGGAAGCAGGACGCGCAGAACGAACAGGAGGAACACACGGATGAATGATATGACATTATTTCTCGACCTGATCCTGATAGCCAGCGGCGCGTACTGTATGTATACGTTCCTGCGTCTTGCCGTCACGAAACGGCTGTTCAAAAACGGTCTGCTGGTGCCGAAGGAGAAAAAAATCTCCGACTGCGCGGACGAGCAGATGTACATCGGCTATATGATGCCGCCGCTCGCGGTCATGGCCGTCATGACCATGGGCTACGGCGTGTGCATGCTGCTCAACGACCTGCGCGAAACGCCCTTCCTCCCGTACCCGTGGCCGCTGGTGATCCTGGCCGCCGTGCTGGCCTCGCTCGTCTGGTACGCCATCCGCAATTCCCGCGCCAACCGGGATTATTTCGGCATGTAAACGAAAATGACAGCGCCGCCTCCTGCCGTAACAGCAGGAGGCGGCTTTATGCATATATGGGGATCAGGGCAGCAGGCCCTTGTTGGTCTTTCTGACGTGCCTGAAGACCTCTTCGAAGCGGTTCAGCGCCTCGTCGATGATCTCCGGTGTGTCGGCCATGGAGGTGTACAGGCGGCTGCCGGCCAGCGTGACGATGCCGTTTGCCATATAGGCCGCGCCCATGCGCTCCATCGAATCCTTGCGGACATACATCATATCCTTGTGCTTGAGCAGACCGACCGCGGACTTTGCAAACGACATGGACGAGAAATCAAAGCTCATCGCGCCCGTGCACTCGAGATGCACGATGGAGCCCTGGTTATAGGCCACGAACGGCAGGCCGTACCGGTCAAGCAGCCCCTTGAGGCCGTCACACAGGCGGTCGCCCATTTTTCCCGCGATCTCGCAGGCGTTCGTGCGCTCGATCTCACGGATGGCCGTGTACCCGGCGAGGCAGGACAGAGGATTGGCCGCCAGTGTGCCGCCGACATACGCCCGGTGCTTGCCTGTGGCAAGACCGGCCGCCATGAGCTGCGCGTATTCCTTCTTGCCGCCGACGCCGCCCGCCGACGGGTACCCGCCTGCGACGATCTTGCCGAAGACCGTCAGATCCGGCACGACGCCGAAATAGCCCTGCGCGCCCGAAAGCGCGACGCGGAAGCCCGTGACGACCTCGTCGAAGATCATCAGCGCGCCGTATTTGTCGCACAGCGCCCGCACGCCTGCGTTATAATCGTGCGCAACGGGCCGCGTGCCGCTCTCGGGGCCGACCGGCTCGACAATGACGCCCGCTGTGCCGCCGAGCAGCACGTTGCGCTTGAGCATATCCTCCAGCATGGTCAGATCATTCGGCCGCACCTCGTCCGTCGCCTCATAGCAGCCGCCGGGAATCCCGTGCGATTCCAGAAGTGCCCGGCTGCCAGGGATTTTCAGACCGTAGACCATCTGGTCGGACCAGCCGTGGTACGCGCCGCCGACCTTGATGATGCGCTTTTTGCCCGTGGCAATGCGCGCGATGCGAAGCGCTGCCATGACGGACTCCGTGCCGCTGCCGAGCATACGGAACATCTCGACGTTCGGCATATGCCTGTTGATCTCTTTCGCGATCATAAGCTCGGATTCGTGCAGCAGACCTGTCACCGGGCCGCATTCGTTCAGCAGCTCGATGACCTTTTCCCGGATGACGGGATAGTTGCTGCCGAGGATCGTCGGGCCGCCGGCCTGCAGGAAGTCAATGTACTGGTTGCCGTCCTTGTCGTAGAGATACGCGCCGTCGGCCCGCGCCATGCACATGGGAAACGGCTTGTTGAAGGCCAGATTGTGCTGGACACCGCCGGGGATATACTCCTTCGACTCCTCGTACACGGCTTTGGACGCTTTGCACTTCTCGTCAAAATAGTTCAGGATCACATTGTTGTAATACTCGTCCGTGACCTCCCAGATGGGCTGGCTGGTCAGGGCCTTGAGCCTCGCGTTGATCTCGTTGGGATCGTCCCAACGGCTGATGCCGCAGTTGTTCATTTCTGTTCCTCCTTTTTCGCAAGGTCATTGGTGTCCATGCTGCCCCGGAACACGACGAATGTGTCAAACAGGTATTCCGTGACAAAATTCAAAAGCATATTCATAACAGTGACCAGATATTCGTTCCAGCCGCAGCTTTCGACCAGCCAGTTGCCGAAGATGGTCGACAGCGGCGTGAACACGGCGTAGTAGCACAAAACCAGCGCCATGGCCTTCGGCACATTGTTGGCGCTCTTGAACGTGAGTTTCCGGTTGAGCGTGAAGTTCCACACCACAGACGCCACCAGCGCGATCAGATAGCACGGCCAGTAGCTCCATTTACACAGCTCATTGAGCAGCGTAAACAATCCGATCTGGATGATACCTGCCGAGGCCGAAAACAGCACAAATTTGACAACCCGCCAAATTTCTTTCTTTTTTTCTCCGGTCATTTTCCTGCCTCCTTCTGCTTTGCATATTTCTGCTGATAGACCAAATGCTGCAGGGCGATGTCCGCGCGGGAGAGCCGGGCACGCTCATTGAGCGCCGCCGTGTGCAGCGCACAGACGGCGGCCTTGTCCGCGAGAACTGCCAGCGCCTGCGTATCATCCTCGTCCTTTCCGCAGACGACCGCACCCACACCCGGAACCAGCACCGCGCAGCGCTTATCCAGCGCGGCGGAAATCTCACCCGCCGCAGCGCTCTGCGTGACCGGGATCACCGGGCCGATCATCTGCGCCATGTCGTCCAGCTGGGCGCGGATGGGCCGATTCAGCGCCGCCATAGTCAGAAGTGCGTCCGTCCGCGCGGCACAGGCCAGCGGATGTGCGTGGCGAACCTTGGCAAGCACGGAATCCAGCCGCTTCTGTTCCATGACCGGTGCAGCTTGCTCTAATACACCCTGCCAGCAGCGGCGGCAGAGCCGTTCGAGCAGCTGCGCGCGCATCAGCGCTTCGTCGTGGCTGCGCGCGCAGATCAGAACGCCGTGGTGCGCCATGAAAATCGTTCTGGCCCCGCGCGACATGGCCTCGCGCATCGCGCTTTGCAGCGTCTTTGTGCCCGGCAGGCCGTAGCCTGCCACGGTCACGCCGCCGAGCTGCTGCCGCTCCTCGCCGGTAAAGCAGCCGGGCTTGTATCCGCACAGGCCCAGCGCCGAGGCGTAGGTCTGGTGCGTGTGAATGACAAAATTGACGTCCTCAAACATCGAATAGGCGAGCGCGTGCACCGCCCGTTCGCCGGACGGCCTGCGCGGGCCGGTCCATTTGCCGGTCGCCAGATCGCACAGCGCGATATCCTCCGGCGCGATGCTGCCGTAGTCCATGCCGCTGGGCGTGACGAGATAATGTCCGCCGTCCGCGCGGGCCGAAACATTGCCCCACGTCCGGGCAACAAGCCCGTTTTCCAGCAGCTCGCGGCCCGTTTCACAGATACACGTCCGTAAAGCCTGATCGTCCATTGCTTATCCCTCCTTCAGTCTGTTCAGCAGTGCAAAATTCTTCTTATTCGACGCGTACAGCTGCCGGAATACGCGGTAATTGCGGTCATAGACCGGCTTTAAGGCCGTGTTCGGCGTGTAGCGCCCGTTGACCTTCACGTGCGAAGCAGCCTGCGTCAGATCCGGAAACAGCCCGCTTCCGACCGCCGCCAGCATCGCCGCGCCGATAGCCCCGACGTCCTTCGTGTTTTCAACTGTCTCGACCGTCCGGCCTGTAATGTCGGCCAGCATCTGACACGTCACCTTTGAAAGCGCCCCGCCGCCGACGAACCGGATGACCGGGGCCGTCTTTGTTTTCCGTTCCTCGCATTCGAGCATCCAGCGCTGGTGGAAGCAGATGCCCTCGAGAACCGCCCGCAGCATCTGCGCCTTGCCTGTCTCCAGCTGAATGTTGAAGAATATCCCGGCTGCCGCCGGGTCTTCAAACGGACAGCGGTTGCCATGCAGCCACGGGGTAAAGATCACGCCGCCGGAGCCAGGCGCGACCTGCGCAACGGTGTCAGACATATAATCATACAAACTCTCGTAGACGCTTTCCTGGCTCTCGGCCACGTCGGTCTTGGACAGATAGATATTGACCTCATCCAGCACCAGATGATCCTTGACCCATTCGAAGCACTTGCCTGCCGTCTCCATTTCGGCAAAATAATTGTATTTTCCCTTTTCCACGCCGACAATGCCCGCGATCATCGACACGAGATCGACCGCCTGATGGTCCATCACCGTTCCGACCCAGCCGGACGTGCCGGAATAGATATGCGTGCTGCCGACGGCAGTGCAGCCCGCGCCCACGCCGATGAGCGTCGCGTCCCCGCCGCCTCCGTAGACCCTTGTGCCGGGACAGAGGCCGAGCTCCCGCGCGGCCTGCTCCGTCAGAAGCCCCGCCACGTCGGTGCATTCAATGATCTTCGCCAGATGGCGCGTCTCGACGCCGTACATCCGGCAAAGCCCTTCGTTCCAGCCCTCATGACCGGGCCGCGTGTCGTAAAGGAACGTCGAATAGGCCGAGTCGCGCGTCATGACAAATTCGCCGGTCGCCCGCGCGATCAGAGATTCCTTCACGTCCAGCCATTTGTGGGCTTCTTGGAAGATCTCCGGCTCGTGCGCCTGCACCCATTTGTATTTCCAGAGCGGGTCCTTGACGCTTGTGGACGCGGCGTGCGTCGCGCGCAAAGAGCGCAGCAGCATCCCGATGTTCACACCGGAAACGCACGGCCCGTGCGTCTGGCAGGCTTTGAATTCTGCCGAAGCCCGCTGATCCATATAGCTCATCGGGCGGCGCATCGCGCGGCCATACTCGTCCACAAGCACCATGCCCTGCATCTGGGAGCAGAACGAAATGCCGGTCACCTGTGCAGGCGTTACGTCGGTCTTTTCGAACACGGTCTTCGTCGTGCGGCACATGGCGTCCCACCATTCGTCCGCGTCCTGCTCCGCGCCGCCGTCCGGCAGAATGTAAAGCCCATAGCCCGCGTATGCGCTCGCGATCAGCCGGATATCCTGTTCGGCTCCGAACAGGCAGGTCTTGACTCCGGTCGTTCCGAAGTCGTAAGCGATGAGATACTGCATACGTCTCCTTTCATCGCGCCCAGCAAAAAGCGCGTCAGCCTGTCGGCCATTTTTGTATCCTCCAAAGCGGCCTCGCCGCAGAAGATCCGCATCCGCTCCTGATAATATTCGCAGCTGTAGGAAAACTGCAGCATCATCAGCAGATTGTCAAAGAAAAACGCAAACAGCTGCGGCTCGATCCGCTCTGTAAGCTGGCCGCCCTGCTGCGCGCCGTCAAACAGGCGCGTATAAAGCGCCGCCGTGCGCGATTCGATCTCGCGGGCAAGCGCCCCGGCATACTTCCGGCAGCTGCCGGAGGTGATCTCGTTGTACATCGCGTTATAGCTCGCGTGGCTGCGCGACTGGCGGATGAGTGCAAGAATGAGCCTCTGCATCCGCACCTCCAGCGGCCCGCCGCCCGCGGCGGCCTCCTGCAAGGTCGCGTCCAGCAGCTCAAGCGAATGCCGCACGCAGGCGAGGAAGAACGCGTCCTTGTCTCCAAAGTATTTATAAATCACGCCGACGCTTACACCCGCATTCTTCGCGACCGACGCGACCGACGCGGGCTGAAAGCCGCAGCGGGCAAATTCCGCAATGCCCGCCTCCAGAATCGTGCCCAGCGCCGCTTCGTCCAGCTTCCGATACATAAAACACCTCAATATGACGTGAATGACTGTTCACGTCATATTATAATTCTGATAAAAACATCTGTCAATCCACAAAATAATTCAGCACATCAAACAAAAATTTGCAGCAGCCGAACGGTGTTCCTGTTTTGCTGTGTATTCCATGGAAACAAAAATCTTTTGCTGTTTTTCAGAAGCGCGCACCAAGCTTTTGACATTTTCCGTTCCCCGTGCTACACTGAAAGAAAAAACAGGAGGACGTTTATGTCTCTCATTCCTTACTATCTGCAATACGTATCCGAGATCTGCGAGGGCACGCGCAAGGCGCCTGCGGGCATTGTGCTCACGGAGCAGGAGGATCTGAAAAAGGCGCTGCAATTGCAGGCCGAGATCACGAAGCTGGGCATTCCCGCCTTCGTCAAAGCCTGCGCCGCGGCTGACGGGACGGAAATTCCGCAGGAGGAATATGACAGCTTCGACCCGGCTGAGCTGAACACGGCTATCGCGCAGCTTGCCGCAGCCTCCCAGCCGCAGGAGCCGGCGGAGGAAGCGCCGCAGGAGCCGGTCAGGACCGAAACGCGCGATATCTTCGAAATTTTCCTCGACAGCGTGTGTCTGGACGATGCTCTGCTGACATATCTGATCGACATTTTAAAGCGCCGCTCCGAGCCGGAATTTGCCAAGCTGTCCCACGCGGCGGCCCGCACCGAGCTGAAGCTGGACGATTTTCTTGCCTGGCTCGGCAATATGGAGCTGCTGGCAGGCGAGGATGAGCAGGCGTGCGCGGCCATTATGGACAAATGCCTGTACCGGCTGGAGCAGGAGGGCGAGATGGAGCTGATCGCGGCGCTGCTTTCCGGCGACGAGACGACCTTCAAGCTCTTCCGCACGCAGGCGCCGGAGCTGGTGCACCTGCCGGATGCAACCTATGAATGGTATTGCAGGCACTATCTGGACCGCTATTATCCCGTCCGCTTCATTCTGCATCATCAGGGGATCGAGTTTCCCCGCGCATAAGGAGGCTTCTCATGGAACCCATCTATGTCACCGGCCACCGCAATCCCGATACCGATTCCATTGTTTCCGCCATGGCCTATGCCGCGCTGCGAAACGCGCTGGGCGATCGGGAATTTGTTCCCGCGCGTCTGGGGCATATCTCCGATGAGACGCGGCTCGTGCTCGACCGCTTCGGCTTCGAGCCGCCTGTGCGCATCCAGACCATGCGCACGCAGGTGCGCGATCTGGACTATGACACGCCCCCGGCCCTGTCCGGCGCGGTCACCGTCAGCCGGGCCTGGGCGGCACTGCAGACCAACAAGGCAAAATCCATCCCCGCTATTCCCGTGACGAACGAAAACGGCGAGCTGTACGGGATGCTCTCACCCAGCGAGATCGCAAGCTATGATATGCGCACGCTTTCCGATTCCCGCGTCGACAGGATCCCGGTTTTTAATCTCCTGAGCGTTCTGGACGGCAAGATCCTGAACGAGTCCGGCTATCTGACCGACACCATCAGCGGCGAGGTGTCCATCGCCCTGCCGCAGAACAATGAAAACCTGCTCTTTAAAGGCCCGGACGCCATCGTCATCGTCGGCGAACAGCCGGAAATGGCGCGCCGCGCTGTCGAGCAGCAGGTCAGCTGCCTGATCGTGTGCCAGGCCGAGCTGCCGGAGCAGCTGCGGCAGATGCAGACAAACACCTGCATCATCGCCACGCCCTTCGACGCGTACAAGGCCGCCCGCATGGTCTATTATGCCATTGAGGTCGCGCGCGTGTGCCGCACGGAGGATCTTGAGGCGTTCCACCTGACCGATTTCGTGGACGACGTGCGCGAGGTCGTGCTCAAAAGCCGCCACCGCAGCTACCCGATCCTCGATGAAAACGACAAGGTCGTCGGCACGCTCTCCCGCTATCATCTGATCAAACCGCGCCGCAAGCGCGTTGTGCTGGTCGATCATAACGAGGCGGCGCAGTCCGTCCCGGGTCTTGAACAGGCGGAGATCGTCGAGATCATCGACCACCACCGGCTGGCCGATATCCAGACCGGCGGCCCCATTTACTTCCGGAACGAGCCGGTCGGCTCGACCGCGACGATCATCTCCGAAATGTATCAGGAGCGCGGCCTCATGCCGCCCGCAAAGCTGGCCGGTCTGATCGCGGCGGCCATCGTCGCCGACACGGTCATGTTCAAATCCCCGACGTCCACCGCCGTCGACCGCCGCATGGCCGACCGCATGGCGCGCATCGCCAATATCTCGCTCGACGAGCTGGGCAAGACCATCTTCTCTGCGTCCATCTCTGACGACAAGCCCGCCGACACGCTGCTGTTCACGGATTTCAAGGATTTCCATATCGCCGATCACGATTTCGGCGTCAGCCAGATCACCTGCGTCGACTCCGAGCGCATGATGCAGCGCAAGGACGAGTTCCTGGCCGTCATGCAGAAGACGATGGCGGAGCGCGGCTATACGCTCATGATCCTCATGCTGACGGACGTGCTGCTGGAGGGCACGCACCTTCTGTATCTCGGCGACGAGGATATCATCACGCAGGCCTTCGGTGTCCAGCTCAAGGATCACACCTGCTTCCTGCCGGGCGTTGTGTCCCGGAAAAAGCAGGTCATCCCAATGCTGACCGCCCTGTGGGGATAACAAAGGAGTTTTTTTATGCGTCTTATTTTCATCCGCCACGGCGAACCCGATTACGAGCACGATTCGCTCACCGAAAAGGGCTGGCGCGAGGCAAAGCTGTTGGCAGCCCGCACAAAGGACTGGCATGTCGATGATTTCTACGTTTCCCCGCTTGGCCGTGCGCGGGATACTGCGTCCTTTACGCTCAAAGCGCACGGAAAGACGGCAGAGATCATGGATTGGCTGCATGAATTTCTGGGCAAGGTGCCGGACGGGGCCGGCGGAACGCGCCTCTGCTGGGATCTGATGCCCGCCGATTGGACGGCGCAGCCGGAGCTGCTGCAGCCCACCGGCTGGGAGGCCGCGCCGCTCTTACAGGGTACGAACGTCAAGGCCGAATACGACCGCGTGACCGCCGGACTGGACGCGCTGCTCGCGTCATACGGCTACACCCGGCACGGCGGATATTATACCTGCCGCGAGACCTGTGAAAAAACCATCGTCTGCTTCTGCCACTTCGGCATCACGGCTGTTCTGCTGTCTCACCTGTGGAACGTCAGCCCGTTTGCCGTGCTGCACGGGGCATTCCTCGCCCCGACGTCCGTAACGGTTCTGAACACGGAGGAGCGCCAGCCCGGCATTGCATACTTCCGCTGCCAGATGATGGGCGATACCTCGCACCTTCTGATCGGCGGAGAACCAGTATCCTATTACGCATCCTACGCAGAGCCGTTTCAGGGCTGAACCGGCTCTGCAGAACCAAAATATCCCCGGCCGTCCGCTTGTAAAGCGGCTGGCCGGGGGCTTGTCTGTTATTCGGCTTTCGGCGGCTGGCCCTCACCCGACGGCTTTCTGGAGCCTCCGCTGCGGCGTCTGCGGCGGCGGGGCTTGGATTGGCCGTCGGCTGCTTCCGCTTTTTCCGGACGCTCCTGCTTCTGCGGGGCGGGCTTGCGGTCGGGCTTGTCCTGCTGGGGCGGGCGCTCCTTCTTGGGGCGGTCCCTGCGGGGGGCGTCGGTGCGCGGCTGATCCTTTGGCGCGGGCGCGGGTTTTTCCGGGGCGGCAGTCTCCTGCGGGCGTTCGCCTGCGGGCTTCGTGCGGCGGCCGCCACGCCGGCGGCGGCGATTCGCGCTCTTTCCGGCTTCTTCGCCGGCTGCCTCCGCTGTGTCCAGCGCTTCCGGCTCGATCACGGCGACGGCATCCGGATAGATGACCTCCGGCAGCTCCTCAAAAAACGCCTCCGTCTTCTGCACCGGACGCGGTTTGGAGGAAATGGGCGCAAAATCGCGCGGGATCGGCGGGTCGTTTTTGCGGGCCTTTCCGCTGCGCAGGATGTAGATATCCGTATTTTTATAGCTGCCGATCGTCTCCGGGTGGTCTTCCATGCGGACTCTGACGCTCTGGCGCAGGAGATTGACCTCGACGACCGTCCCGCGTCCGTCGGGCGTGTCGACAAAGGATTCCATCTTCGGCGCGGTCTTGATGAGGTCCTCATAGGCCTCCTGCTCGTATTTCAGGCAGCACATGAGCCTGCCGCACGTGCCGGAGATCTTCGTCGGGTTCAGGCTGAGGTTCTGCGTCTTGGCCATTTTGATGGAAACGGGCTGGAAATCATCGAGGAATTCCTTGCAGCAGAAGGGCCTGCCGCATACGCCGAGTCCGCCGACCATCTTGGCCTTGTCGCGCACGCCGATCTGCCGCAGCTCGATGCGCGTGCGGAAGACGGAGGCCAGATCCTTGACCAGCTCGCGGAAATCGACGCGGCCGTCCGCCGTGAAGAAAAACAGAAGCTTGCTGCCGTCAAAGGCGCATTCCGCCGAGACAAGCTGCATTTCCAGCCCGTGCGCGGCGATCTTCTGCTGGCAGATCTCAAAGGCCTTCTTTTCCTTTTCCTGGTTCTCTGCGTTCGCGCGCTCGTCCTGCTGCGTCGCTACGCGCAGCACCCTGCGCAGCGGCAGCACCAGCTCACGCGGCTTGACCGGGTGGTTGCCGGCAGCGCAGAGGCCGAATTCGTCTCCGCGCGCCGTGTCGATGATGACGTGCGCACCGGCCTGCAGCGTCAGTCCGGCAGGGTCGAAATAATAGGATTTTGCATTATTACGGAAGCGGATGTCCACCACGGTAACGGCGGCAGGCTCCGCCGGTTGGGCGGGCGCTTCCTCCTTTGCAGGCGCGGCGGCTTCCGCGGGCTGCTGTGTATCCGCCGCAGGCTGCTGCGCTGCGGCTTCCGGTTCTGCGGCGGCGGGCTGCTGCTCCAGAATGGTATCGGGGGTCTGTTCTTGCATGGTTCTCTCCAATCTGCCGCAGAGCCTGCGGCAAGGTAAAAATTCAGATTCGGCGCTCAGCGCAGCTTCATCGCAAGATAGCCGGTGACCGCGCCTGCCGACGCATTGGCGGTCAGCGCGTCAATGGCAGCCTGAATGCTGTCGGACGCCTGCAAAAGCTCTGAGCCGGAGCGGCTGGCGACGATCTGCGCGGCGCTTTCCGACGCAGTGTCCAGTCCGCCTCTTTGCGTCAGCGCACCGCAGATGCACGCGCGCAGCTGCTGCAGCGCGGGAAGCAGCTGCTCCCGCTTCGCCTTTTCCATGGGCAGCAGCACGCGCAGCAGCGCCATCCGGTCATGCGCGGCATAGGCCGCGGCAAACTGCCGGACGAACGGCTCGTCCTCCGCATCCTGCAAAAGCGTCAGCGCCTGACCCAGAAAGCCGCCCGCGCGCAGATAGGCCGCGCGCAGAACGCCGTCAGGCTTGTCCGGCGCATTCTGCCGCAGAAACGGCAGCGCCTCATCCTGCGCCACCGGGCCGAGCTGCAGCTCCGCGCAGCGGCTGCGGATGGTCGGCAGCAGCCGCTCCGCGTTGGTCGACAGGATCAGGAACACGCCGTAATCCGGCGGCTCCTCCAGAATCTTCAGCAGCGCGTTCTGCGCGGATTCGTTCATATCCTGCCCGCGCGGGATGATGTAGATCTTGCGCTTTCCCTCGTTCGGGCGGATGAACATATCGCTTCTGGCTGCGCGGATGGGGTCGACGGTCATGGCCTTGTGGTCGGGATCGTCGACGGTGATGATATCCGGGTGGACACCCTCAAGCGCCTTGCGGCAGCCGGAGCAGACGCCGCAGGGGATCTTTCCGCTGCGCCCCTCGCACTGCATTGCCGCCGATAAGATCCGCGTAAGCGTATGCTTGCCAGAACCGGCAGGCCCGCAGAGCAGATAGCTGTGCGCCACGCGTCCGCTGGCGAATGCGCCGCTCAGACGTGCCTTGACGGCGTCATTTCCCAGAAAGCCGGTAAAGTCCATGTTCGGTGTTCCTTTCTCGGCCTATACTTCGCCTTATATCATAGTAGTATAACAGATTTTCCGCCGCTTTGCTACTGTTTTTTCTCCACCCGCAAAAACAGGCAGGGAACCGAATCCCTGCCTGCTTGTTCAGCTCTCCATCTGCCGTCCGAGAAAGCCCGCGACGGTCTGCACGAGCCGCTGCTCCGCCTCGCCGAGCGCAGGCGCGCCGTCCTCGCTCAGAAGCAGGACGCAGCCCATTAAGTCGCCCTCTGTCACAATGGGGGCTGCGGCGCCGACGCGGTAGCGGTCGGATGCGTCCGTCGGCCGGACGGGCAGATCACCGTCCTGATAGCGGTAGCTGCGCCGCAGCTCCATGAGCTGCTCCAGCTCCTGCGAGCAGCGCTTGTCCAGAAGCTCCCGCTTCTGCACGCCATGCACCGCAATGATCGCGTCCCGGTCGCAGACCGCCGCGATATATCCGGTGTTCTTCCCAATCGCTTCACAGATCTGTCCCGCAAATTCCCCCAGATCGCCCATCGGCGAGTATTTCTTAAAGATCACCTCGCCGTCCTTCTCCGTATAAATCTCCAGCGGGTCGCCCTCGCGGATTCGCAGGGTGCGGCGGATTTCCTTGGGGATCACGACGCGGCCGAGGTCGTCCCATTATGTCAAGTAGGTGCAAAAAAATTTTTCAAATTCTTCAAAAAGCCCACGAAAACAGGTGGTTGAGCCTTTTGAAGATCGAAACCATACGCCTACGATGTTTCGATAGATTATGTTATTTTAGGACAAAAAACGACTTCACAGCTAAAAGCTATACCGGAGTCATACACCGGCTCCGGCATAACTGCTGATTCCGTTCTTCACTTCGTTGAACTTCCAAATGATCTCGATGCTTTCTGAGTCGTAGACCAGAACTCGTTCAACTGCATCATAAAGATGCTCTCTGAGTTTGGCATCGGACAAGCCGGTCATTTTTCCGACCGCCTCGTGCTGCTCGGATGCAGCATCGCTCATTTGCTGATTCGCTTCATACAGAGCTTCACTTTCCTCAAGCTGTTCTTTAAGGGCAGCTTGTTTTCTTGTCAGCTCATCTTTGCCGGAAAGATATTCTTCGGCGGTGATCTTCGCTTCTCTGTATTGTTCGTACAGGGTAAACTTTTCTCGTCCGCAAGCGTCATACTGAGCCTTGAGCAATACAAGTTGACGCTGCAAGCTCTCGTTTCTGATTCGTGCAGCCTTTTTGACTTCCAAGGATTCAATGCGTGTGATCTCGATTTGTCCTTTTAAGGCTTCAAGCAGAACTTCTTCCAATGCGTTTTTTCTCCAATAAACGCCCTCACAAGGGCTTCCGTCGTGGTACCGATGGGAGGGGCAAGCAAATACCTTCCCGTTTGCCTTTTCGAGTTTGCCGCCGCAGTGTGCGCAGTAATAAACTCTATCAGACTGATCATGGGTTACTCTGGCTGTTTTTCTGCGCCGCTGAATCGCCTCATTTGCTTTATCGAACTCTTCTTGAGTGACGATAGCCTCATGTGCATTTTTGCGGATATACCATTCCTCTTTGGGAACACGACGCTGGTTCTTGTCCCGGATGAAGCGACTTTCTCTCATGTGGTTTGCCATAACCCCGGTGTACTTGATGTTTTCAATCATACTAAGGATTGCTCGATGTGTCCACTGAGGCTTTTTGGCTGAACTGCTATGAATCGCTTTTGCCTGAGCCGGTGTCAGGATGCCCTCTGCATTCAGCTCTTTGGCAATCTGAGTGCAGGACTTTCCGTCGATAACATTCAGAAAAATTCTGCGTACCACCGGGGCGGTTCTTTCGTCTATGACAAGCTGATGCTTGTCATCCTGATGCGTTTTATAGCCATAAGGGACGGTATTCACGAACCGTGCCTTTTGCTGCTTCGTTCGCATTGCAGACTTAACCTTCTGCGAAAGATCCTTGCTGTAATAGTCATAGATCAGGTTTTTGAAGGCAACATCCATCCCGATAGTCTTGCCTTCATGCTTTGCACTGTCATAATGGTCATTGATGGACTTGAAGCGGATGCCGAGGAACGGGAAGATATGCTCCAAGTAATCGCCAACCTCAAGATAGTCTCTTCCAAAGCGAGAGAGGTCTTTCACAACAATGCAGCTAATCTCACCGCGCTTTGCGCATTCAATCATCCGCTGGAAATCAGGGCGATCAAAATTGGTGCCGGAAAAACCATCATCGCAGAACTCAATCCGAGGAAGATCGCAAAGCATCGGTGTCTGATCCAGATGACGGTTGATGAGCAAACGCTGAGAAGCGATGCTGTTGCTGTCATCTTTTACGGCGTTTGTCCGCTTATCCACATCTTCCAAAGACAATCTGAGATAGATAGCAATTTGATTTTTCATCATGCGACCTCCTTTCTGAGTCTTTCACAAGTGCTTGTAAGTGCTTCAAACTCGTCCATGTAGCTGAGTTTGATTTCCAAGCTACCATCGGCATGAAGTTTCATGCTTTCAATGAATGCGTCTGCCATATCAGCAGAAATCTCGGTTGCGTCATAATAACGCTGAATCATGAATTTCCACTTCATCTCGCCTGTAATCTGCTCTTCGGTTTCCGTCTTTACAGATTCCAACTCAGAGAGTTTCAATTCCAATGCACGGATGTCTTCTCCGATGATCTCACGGTGATGACCATATTCCTCCTGAGAAAGCAAGCCTTCCTTGAGATCAACATACATTCCACTGAGTAGAGACTGTTTATGAGCCAACTTCTGCTTCAAAGCCCTGATCTCCTGAACAGTGTTGTTTTGCTTGAGCTTGGACTTCTTCATAGCAAGCAATCGGCGGATCGTGCTTTCCATATCGAGAAACACATCCATCTGCGCTTTGATAAACGCAAATACCGCTTCATCCAAATCGCCCTTACGCATCTTGATGTCGGAGCAGCCTCGTGCGCCGTGTTCTGCATAAGTGGGGCATTTGAATGTGAAATAAGCCTTGTCTTTCTTTGTACTGATGGATCGTGTCAGCTTCATGACTGCACCACAATCAGCGCAAACGAATTTCTTGCCATAGATATTCACTGCTTTTGGCAGATGATCGTACTTGCCGGAATTTGCTTTCGTGCGTTCCACGGCTTCTTTGTTGATCTGCTGGACTTTCTCAAACAGCTCATCACTGATGATGGGATCGTGCGTATTTTTCGCTATAATCCACTCATCTTCGGAGGTAATGTGATACGGGATGCCACTGTAAAGGCACTGACTGCCCTTCTTCTGAGCGAGATGTCCAATATATACAATGTCATTCAATATCTCCGTAATCTTGTGCTTGTTCCAAAGGATCGTCCGGTCTTTACGATTGTTGTTGGTTACGATGCCGCTGTCAAACTTCTTTTGACTGGGGGATGGGATTCCGGCATCATTGAGCTTCTTGTTGATGCCCATATAACTAACTCCGGCAGCTCTCCACTCGAAAATCTGCTGGACAATCGGTGCTGTTTCAGGATCAACAAGCAGGTGGTTTTTGTTCTCAGGATCTCTGCGATAGCCATAGGGAGCATAATTTCCGATATAGTCACCGCGCTCCATTTTCGCTTGCAATGCCGAAGTGACTTTTCTTGAAATGTCCTTCGCATAGTAGTCATTAACGATGTTGGACAAAGATGCCGAGAGTTGACCTTCACTCGTCACGGTTGCGGTATCATAGGAGTCATTGACCGCTATAAACCGCAGTCCGTAAAAGGGGCAAATCTTTTCAATAAACTGAGAAGTCTCAATGTAATTACGCCCCAAACGGGAAAGATCCTTAACTACAATGCAATCTATCAGCTCTGCCTGGACTGCCTCCATCATACGGTTAAACTCCGGACGCAGGAAATCTGTGCCGGTATAGCCGTTATCAATGAAGATGGCAACCTTGTTCAATCCGGGATGATTGGCAACATACTCATCCAGAAGTGCTGTCTGGTTCTCAACGGAATCGGAGCCTTTTCCGTTGTCCTCTACGGACAATCTGACATAGAGGGCGGTTTTCCAAATGCGGACGGAGGTATCAACCTGAGTCTGTACCGTGTTTTGCTTTTTGCGTGATACTCGTGCCATTTATACCGCCTCCCTTGTCAAATGGATTATTCTCTTGGCTGCCTCCTTTTCCTTTTGTTCGCTGAGGAAGTCCACAATGGATGCAAACCGATCTCCGTGCATCAAACGAACCTCAATCTCCTTGTCCTCATTAACGCGGACATATTCGATGAGGCTGACCACGGCTCTTCGGGTAAGCTCTTGAATGTTTTCATACTCTTTGAACTGAGCCAGCCAGCCTTGCTGTTCAGCCAAGCCTCCCATGACGCTGTTGCGTTCACCGGTGAGGCTCATGATAGTTTCGGTTGCTTCTGCAATCTGCTGATCAAACCGGGCAGTGTAAATCTTGTATTCATCACGGGATATGAAGTCGCTTTTGAAGTCTTCATACGCGCCGGTTTTCAGCCTTCTGTTCTTGTCGATAATCTCTTCCTGAAAAGCTATTTTTGCATTGATCTTTTCAAGCTCTCGGTTTTCCCAAGCAAGATTGTCGATTTGCGTCAGTGCATCTGCCATATCCATAGCTGCCGCAATGTGACCTTGTACGACTGCAAGAACCGTATCATAAACAACGGATTCCTTAATGCTATGGGACGAGCAGGAGTTCTTGTCGTTCTTGTTTCCCCCACAGATGAAGTAGGCATATTCGTGACCGCCCGTGCGTGTAACCCGACGAACCATAGGGCTACCACAATCCGCACAGAAGATTTTTCCCGAAAAAGGATGCACACCTTTTGCTCCGACAGGGCTTCTTGTATCGTCCTGCATAAGCCGCTGGACGAGATCGAACTGAGATGGAGCAATAATGGGATCGTGCGCGTTCTCTGTCCGTGACCACTCATTAGACGGCTTTGCCACCGTCTTTTTAACCTTGTGGTTTGGAGAAGTCGTTTTTCCTTGCACCAGCGTTCCGGTGTAAATCTCGTTTTTCAAAATGCGATAGATTGCAACGGCACTCCATAAGGCTACTTGCTTTGTCTGAAAACAAGTGCGCTGTTTAGAGCCTTTAGCCTTTTTGTACTCAATCGGAGACGGTACATTTGCTGTGTTGAGTTGATCCGCTATCTGAGCCGGAGACAATCCTTCTACTTTCCATTTGAAAATCTCCTGCACCACGGACGCTGCTTCGGGATCGATGACCAACTGATTCTTGTTATCCGGCGATCTCATATATCCGAATACAACACGGGTGCCGACAAACTGACCGCTCCGACGCTTGGCTTCAAGATTACTCCTGACCTTGATAGAAATATCGCGGCAGTACGAATCGTTCATCAGATTTTTGAAGGGCAAGACCAGCTCGTTATCCGCTGCACCCGGTTGGGCGTTGTCATAATGGTCATTGATCGCTATGAAACGAATGCCAAGGCGCGGAAATATCTTCTGGATATACTCACCAGATCCGATATACTCACGACCAAAACGAGAAAGGTCTTTGACCACGATGCAGTCAATTTCTCCGGCTCGAACCGCATCCATCATTTTGTTGAAATCAGGACGCTCAAAGTTTGCGCCGGTAAAGCCGTCATCGCAGTATTCTTTAACTACTGTGATTTCCGGGTGCTTCTTGAGATAATCCATGATCAACAACCGCTGATTGGAAATGCTGTCACTCTCAAGTTTCTCACCGGAAAAAGAAAAATCGCCATCTTCCTTCGATAATCGTAGGTAGATGGCGGCTTTATAATCTCTGTCTAAAGATAATTTCAGCATAAAACGCCACTCCTTACATTATTCCGGTCAGAAAGCCCGAAAACTAAATGTAGGCAGTGGTGTTCACTGATTTTGTCCATGCTTATTATAGCACATCTTCAACCAAGATTCCAGCCTTATTTGCTTTGTTCACAAAAAAGATTCATTTCGGGACCTTCGACCTTTGCTTTACATACTCGCCAGAAGGTTTACGAAGTTATCATTGATGGTTGCCTGAGTATTGGCGTAGGAAACTCTGACGATTGTATTGCCGACCTTGAATAAATACGGATTCTTGATCTGCTCTACATAGGACTTCATACGCTCTTCAACAGGCTTGCTCCTGTCAATCTTCACATCACGAATATCAACCAACGACTCAAGAAGGTCTTTCTTGCTCTGCTCATTCGCCATATACAATCACCGCCTTTACAATAAATATTCTGACCAAATTTTTCCCTTTCTATGCGTAAAGCCGCGAGAACACCTTATCAGCAAATTGATAGGCAGCAATCCGTGATGGACTGCTGCCCATTGTATTCACTGATAAACCCTTGCGGGTGTTTGTTACAGTGTTCTTTGTATCAGCATATTTGCAGCTCGCACCCCTGCTGAATAGGGAATGCTGCGGACTACCAACGGTTAATCGGTATCATGGGACTCTCACCCCTCCGAGGATCGCTCCGAGCCGCCCCTTCAAAGAAAAGACGGAAGTATCATTATACCCGGCATCTGCATCGTCGCAAGCAGCCGCACCACACGACTGTTATAGCTCTCCGGAGGTCGCTCACTCCCTTGCAGGAGGTCTTGGCGTCGGAAGCTGTGTTGCTTCGCAGAAGCGGAAAGATCCGCAGCACTGAACTATTCAGTTGTCAAGGAACCGCGAAGGAGACTTGTTCGCCCTCTTCACACTACAACGGACATTTTTTTGCGTTTTGTCTCACGCAAATCAAAAAAATTTTTTATATTTTTCCTGAATGCTCTTTTTTGCCCTTGATACCTTTGACTTGTCCACATGAAACTCTTCTTCATAGCCTCGCATGGTCAAATCCCTGACAATACAGCATTCAAAAACGCTTAACTCTAAAGGAGTTAAAACGGCTTTGAACTCCTTGAGCCGAATGTGAAAAAGAGCATCGTTCTCGAAATCCAAAGGATCAGCCAGCCAAGCTGGACTCATGTCTTCGCCGCCTTCATAGCTCACATAGTCAAGTGAAAGTAAGGTAGTTTTCTCTTCTTCACATCCAATGACAGGTACTCCCGACATAGAGCGTCTGAGTTTCTTTTCTTCGTTGCGCAGAATCTTCATTGTTTCTCTGCTGACCTCGCATACTTCGCCGGTTTGCTTCACGCGCACCATGCACTTGCCGTCCTCCGTAGTCCAGAGGTCATAGTCAAATTCGATTGGGGTTTTCATAGTTCTTCCTTTCCGCTGCATCGCAGAGCAGCGGATGGAAGAGACTAAAAAAAGAGCCGCATGACCGGTGAGTTCATGATCCCATGCCGATAAAACAGAGTGCGAACACTCTGTTCATGCGGCATTAGGAAGACTCACCAATCAGCGGCTCCACAGCACAGCTATCAAAAATATTTATTTGTTATCTCTACCTCTATCTGAGGTTGAGGAATAACCGTCTCATACTGAGGACATTGAACACGGTTTCTCGTCCGCACATTTTACATTTAGCTTGGACATGACCTCGTGTGTCCTCAAAAACATGGATTGCACTATGCCCACAGTATGGGCATTTGATAATTCTCATCTCTTGTGATGAGATGGCGTGACGCGCCCGTCTGATCTTGACAAGCATCTCCGGGGATGGGTCCTTGACGCGGATATTTCGCTTCATGTCAGCACCTCCAACGGATCGGCATAATCACTGTATGCCATGTCTTCGAGGTAGCCGAGCTGCCTGAGCCGGATTACGGCGGCAGACTTTGAGACACCGAGTTGCCCACAGAGCCTTGTCAATGTCAGTCTGTCATTGTAGGTGAAACGCCCTTCATAGCACTTGAGCTTCCTACCTCCGGCAAAAAACCACATGGCAAGGTCAATTTCCTTCTGCGGCATTAGAAGTGCCGCACCCAGTACATTTGCTTGCCACTCATTCCAATCCTCACGAGTCTTCAAGTCCCGGAGGGAGTAGGCTGTCCTTGCAGCGTATTTCTTTCTGCAAGCCTGTTTGACATCATCACTCTCCATCTGATAGAGAATCTGATGGGCGCACTCGTGCGCTAATGTGAATCTGCGTTTTCCGCAAAGCGCCCGAACTTGTCCGGGCTGAATAAAACTCTCATCCAGCAGAACTTGATTTTGCCTGAGCGCAAGTTTGCGGATAGCGCCTCCTTCCTCAACTGCGTACTCTGTATCGGCATAAGCCGTAAGTCCGCAGATGCTCCCGTCCTTCGACAGCTTTGCGAATGATACGGTAAGACCGAGATAGTCCTTTGCAAGCTGGTCAATGGGCGTAGCCCTTGGAGCTTGGACTTCTTCAACCTGAGAGCCGAAAAAGAACTCGTTAAAGTCCTCTGTTACGGCTGCGGCAATTTCTTCTATTTCCTTGTGGGATAAAATCATTAGCTGCTCTCCTTTGCTTCGACAAACCATTTGTCTCCTTCATGAAACAGAAAAGACTCCTTTCCTCGAATCATGACGGTGTAGCGAATACCACCGCCGCCAACTTTCTTAGAGCTGGCACGGCACTTGTAAAGAATTTGATCGATCTGAAAAATCAGACCGTTCTTCCATCGGATAAAACGGGGATGCACCGTTCCTTCTTCGTCAACATCCACATTCACCGACACATAGGCTTTCCTGCATTGACACTCCATTTTGCGCTCCTCACTCCGTTTCTCATATTCACGGCTGGATTACGGGGAAACCGCAGCCGTGAATTGTAACTTTTTCTTGTATTTTTGCTCAACCCCTTGACAGGATGAGCAGTTCCGAGTAGAATATGAGTAGTTGAAATACTCACAGCATTATTATACGCATTTGAAATGCTCTTGTCAATAGGTTTGAGCAATTCAATGTCGCAAACTTTTTGTGAACAGGAGTGATTACCAAAATGACATTCGGTGAGAAGTTCAAGGCGGAGCGAGAAAAAAAGAACTTGACTCAGCAGCAGGTAGCTGACGGTTTAGGTATCAACAGACGCATGATCACCCGGTACGAAAACAATCTTTCTTTCCCTCGGACAAGGGATAACTACAAGAAAATCGCTGACTTCTTCGGTGTTGACATCAATTACTTTCTGAGCGAGGACGATGCGTTTGTCGTTCAGGCATCAGAGCAATATGGCACTCGTGGAATGAAACAGGCGCAGGACTTGATTGATGGTATGTCGGGTCTATTTGCCGGAGGCACACTGTCCGAACAGGACAAGGATGCTGTGATGAAGGCATTGCAGGATATTTACTGGGAGTCCAAGGCTCGTAATGTCGTTAAATACACACCGAAGAAATATAAAGCGACTGACATCGATCCAAACGCCTAACTGTCCGTTTTATCGTACTATTCCTTTGCTATAATCAAAATGGAAACTTGCAACTTGAAGGGGGTGAGCGTTCCGTGATCATTCGCTCCGAGGAAATTTATAAAAAAGCAAACAGCATTGTGAGAAGCTGCGGCACGAGAGATACATTGAAAATCGCCCGTGAGCTTGGTATCTATGTGCATTACATAGACACGCTGAACGATCTGCTGGGAATGTATACCTACCGGCACAAAGAAAGACACATCCTGCTGAACTCCGGCATGGAACACATGGTCATGCAGATGGTCTGCGGTCATGAAATCGGACATGATGTGTTCCACCGCGATCTTGCCAAGAAAGGAAATGCCTTGCCGGAGTTTACGCTGTTCGATATGCGATCTAAGCCGGAATACGAGGCAAATGCTTTTGCTGCCCATCTCATCATCGACAATGACGAATTGGTTGAGTATATGCAAGAAGGCTATGATGTGGTGCAGCTCTCAGCAATGATGGGAACGAACATCAATCTGATGCTGATTAAGTTAAATGAAATGAATCGTATGGGATGGGGATTGAACTTGCCTTATGTCCCTCATGCAGACTTTTTGAAGCAGATCAAACCAGAAGGATGAAAACAGCGATATTAGATGTTTTAAGGACTTTCCTGTCTGATAAATTCATTATATGGGATGCCTGTTGTCGAAACCAACACAATCCTGTAATGAGGATTGTCTTAGGTATTATGAAGAGGAGCAACAATGATTGAAGCATACGCAGGACAACTACATAGCGCCGATGACCTGATTGCCACCGTTGAGCAATACGGGTTCCTGCCCTTCTTCCGAAACGAGATTCCCGGTTTCTCTGTTGAAGAGCTATGCCCACCGGAGTTGTGGTTTGCAGATGACGCGGACGGTCCGTGGGAATGGAAAGGACCGGCAGCACGGAGCGGCAAATGCCTCTATGGAAAACTATTTAACAAGAAAGCTGGATTCGTGAGCCGAGAGTGGATTCCTGACTTTGCAAACTTCCGGCGCGATGGCTATGATTTTGACGCCCGTTGGGATGACGGTCTGGCATCCTACAAGGACAAGGAGCTTTATGAAACCATAGCAGATGAAGGCAGAATCCTTTCCAAGCGTCTGAAAGAAGTCAGGAACTACCGCAAGGGCGGAAACACTGGCTTTGAAACCAGCATCACACGGCTGCAAATGCAGAGCTATGTCTGCATTGCAGATTTCGTCTATATGCAGGACAAATACGGTAAGCCCTACGGTTGGGGCGTTGCAGAGTATTCAGCACCGGAAGTCATCTTTGGTTATGACTTCATCACATCTGCATACAGGGAAGATCCGCAAAAATCCAGAAAGCGTATTTTGAGACACCTTCAATTACTTCTTCCTGCTGCGACCGAAAAGCAGCTTGAGAAAATCATAAAGGGGTAAGGCTATGGACGATATTATCTTTGAGCGGGATTATCGAGAAGCTGAGTCAGGCGAATACGATGAGTGGTGCGATGAAGTATTTGACCGTGCAGTCAACGGAGGTATGCTGAAAGCGTACTCCGACGCAATGGACAAAATACCAAAGATCATCATTCCTGAGGACAAGAAGAACTATGAGTACCTTCTGGAACGCTGCGATGCGTTTGTGGAACGGCATCGTGGTCGTATTGAGGGAATTGTTGACTACCATCACTGGCATTCTGAAATCAATATGTTTCTTCCCTTCGCAGAGTTTGGTGATCCGGAAGACCTCGGATTTTTGAAGGAGATCGCGGATAAGTCGCACTCCATCTGCTTCTCTCCCGACAAGGACGGTGGCATTCGTGTCCACATCTTCATCAACTATTTTGATGAGATGATGCCGGAAGAAGCAAAACAGCTTGTGGAATACGATGCAATCATGAAAGATGAGCGGCTTGCATCCTTGCTGGGAATGCAGGATTCGTTCAAGCCGGAAGACGGACCGGATTTGGAACGCATCGAAAACCTTCTCGAACGATTTGAAACCGAAACTGAGCTTGATCGAAACGATGTTTTCTATGCAGTTTTCCGCCTGATTATCAAGTCTAAAGATGAGGATATTACGCTTGCAAAGATCGCTGACATGATGGAGGTACTGCTGTACCTTGTACTGAACGGCGGACTGGATCAAGACGAATGAAATTGGAGGCATTTATGAGCAGAAAATTAGTTGCATACTTCTCTGCAAGCGGTGTGACCGCAAAGGTGGCAGAGAAATTATCCGAGGCTATCGGCGCAGACCTTTACGCCATTGAGCCGGAAGTACCCTATACCAAAGCTGACCTTGACTGGATGGACAAGAAATCCCGCAGTACGATTGAGATGAACAATCCGGCATCTCGTCCTGCTATCGCCGGTAAGCGAGACAATATGAACGACTACGATACCGTGTTTGTCGGTTTCCCGATCTGGTGGTATGTTGCGCCGACGATCATTAACACCTTCCTCGAAAGCTATGATCTGACCGGTAAGACCATCATTCCGTTTGCAACTTCTGGTGGCAGTGATATGGGCAAAACCAACGAAAAGCTGCTGCCGAGCTGCAAGGGAGCGAAATTGCTGAACGGCAAGGTCTTCAAGGCATCCGTCAGCGGTGCTGACCTTGCAAAATGGGCAGAAGGGCTGGAAAACAAATGAAAGCATTAACCTATATTGAACATGGCAAGTTTGCCCTGACCGACAAGCCGAAGCCGCAGATCATAAATGCACGGGATGCAATCGTCCGCGTAACGCTGGGGAGCATCTGTACCAGTGACCTGCACATCAAGCATGGCTCTGTGCCGAGAGCCGTTCCCGGTATTACCGTAGGTCACGAGATGGTTGGCATCGTGGAAGAAGTCGGCGCAGAAGTTACGAATGTCAAGCCCGGTGATCGGGTAACGGTAAATGTAGAAACCTTCTGCGGTGAGTGCTTCTTCTGCAAGCATGGCTTTGTCAACAACTGCACCGACAAAAACGGCGGTTGGGCGTTAGGTTGCCGCATCGACGGCGGACAGGCTGAGTTTGTCCGAGTGCCGTATGCCGATCAGGGACTGAACAAGATCCCCGACAGCGTGACCGATGAACAGGCGTTATTCGTAGGAGATATTCTGGCAACGGGATTCTGGGCGGCTCGTATCTCCGAGATCACAAATGAAGATACAGTTCTGATCATCGGTGCGGGACCGACCGGTATTTGCACGCTGCTTTGCGTAATGTTGAAACAGCCGAAGCGGATCATTGTATGCGAGAAAGATCCGGCAAGAGTGCAGTTTGTCAAGGAACACTATCCTGATGTGCTGCTCTGCCAACCGGAGGAATGTGAGAATTATGTCCACGCCAACTCGGATCACGGCGGCGCGGATGTGGTTCTGGAGGTCGCCGGAGCGAAGGACACCTTCCAACTTGCGTGGAAGTGTGCCAGACCTAATGCCGTTGTGACGGTAGTTGCTCTCTACGACGAGGCGCAGACACTCCCTCTGCCCGATATGTACGGCAAGAATCTGACCTTTAAGACCGGAGGTGTGGATGGCTGCGACTGCACGGAAATCCTAAACCTGATCGAGCAAGGCAAGATCGATACAACGCCGCTGATCACGCACAGATACCCTCTTGCAGATATTGAAGAGGCATACCGCATCTTTGAAAACCGTCTGGACGGCGTGATCAAGATTGCGGTTACGGAGTAAATGTTTTATATATAAAGGAGAATATTGATGAAACTGTTTTTATGTTCGCACTTTTCAAG
>ERZ809296.55-NODE-55-length-190291-cov-49.067169_pt1 | contig 190291 bp, 192 predicted proteins | sample MGYA00520511_ERZ809296 | MGnify/ENA primary metagenome ERZ809296 (study PRJEB31576, sample SAMEA3212662) | Homo sapiens | biome: human-gut; feature: human gut; material: fecal | place: Sweden | collected 2012 ... | reverse complement strand
CGGGCAGAATCCTGATGAAATTCATTCTGAGCTTTCCGGAAATATGCGCTAAGATAGTGTGACCATTTCCAATGTCAACTTGGAATGTGGTGTTGGGCAGTGATTCAACCACCACTCCCTCAACTTCGATCATGTCGGATTTTGCCAAGTGCTATCCCTCCTGGTCCTGATTACCGCCGCTGACTGCGGCTAAGGCTTTACGAAGCTCACTATTTGTGATTTTTTCGCTGCTTCTGATCTTGTCGGCAGCGGGGCCGCCCCCCTCCTGCACCAGCTCCACATGCTTGCGGCGCTTGCGCTTGGGGCTTTCCACGCGGCGGCGTCTGCCGTCCGCCAGCAGGAGGAAGTCTCCCTCCGTCGCAAGTACGAAGAAGAGGCTTCCTGCGTCCCTGCCGGCGATAGATTTTACGATGTTGGATCTGGCAATGTCCATACGCTCACACCAAAGAGCCCTCGGGGTCCGTCAGAAGCTCCGGGTCCCCGGCGGTGATGAGAACGGTGTTCTCATAGTGGGCGGCGTATTTGCCGTCCGCCGTGCGAACGGTCCATCCGTCGGGCATCTGCACAATGGCGGCGGAGCCGGCGTTGACCATGGGCTCCACGGCGATGGTCATGCCCCGCAGCAGGCGGGGGCCATGGCCGGGGCGGCCATAGTTGGGCACCTCCGGCGCCTCGTGCATGTTGCGCCCGATGCCGTGACCCACATACTCCCGGACGATGCTGTAGCCCTGACTCTCGGCATACGCCTGAATGGCGGCGGAGATGTCGGACAGGCGATAGCCCTCCTGGGCGTACCTGATGCCCTCAAAGAAGCTCTGCTGGGTGGCACGGATCAGCCGCAGCGCCTCGTCGGACACCTGCCCGCAGGGGTAGGTGCCGGCGCAGTCGCCATGGAAGCCGCCGATGAACGCGCCCACGTCCACGCTGACGATGTCGCCCTCCTGCAGCACCCGCTTGCCGGGGATGCCGTGGATGATCTCATCGTTGACGGAGACGCACACGCTGGCCGGATAGCCGTTGTAGTGCAGGAACGACGGGGTCGCTCCCTGCTCGGTGATGAACTTATAGACTGCCTTGTCAATTTGTTGGGTTGTTACGCCGGGTTTTACCATATCCCGTGCCACAGCACGGGCAGCCGCGGTAATCTTTCCCGCCCGGCGCATCAGTTCGATCTCGTGCGCGGATTTCAGCGTGATCATTCGGTCACTCCCAATTCACGCAGGATCGCCTGCGTGGTCCCAGCCACGGTGGGCTGGTCCTCCACAGTTTTCAGAATCCCACGGGCCTCGTAGAAACCCTTCAGGGGCTCTGTCTCTTTATGATAAACCGCCAGCCGGTCACGGACCGTCTCGGGGTTATCATCCTTGCGCTGCACGAGCTTGCCGCCGCACACATCGCACACGCCCTCGGTCTTGGGAGGGATGTTCACGATGTGATAGCTGGCGCCGCAGCTCTCGCAGACACGGCGGCCACCCATACGAGCCACGATCTTTTCATCGGGGATCTCGATGGCCACCACGGCGTCGAAGCTGATGCCGGCCTGTTCCATGGCCTCGGCCTGGGCGATGGTGCGGGGCACCCCGTCCAGAATATAGCCGTTGGCACAGTCGGACTCCTGCAGACGCTCCTGGATGATGCCGATGATGACTTCATCGGGCACCAGGCGGCCGGCGTCCATGTACTCCTTGGCACGAAGGCCCGTGGGCGTACCGTTTTTGACGGCGGCGCGGAGGATGTTGCCGGTGGAAATGGTGGGCACGTTGAGCTTTTTCTTGAGAATATCCGCCTGAGTGCCCTTCCCGGCACCCGGAGCGCCTAAAAGGATCAGTTTCATATTGCACACCTCGATTATTCCAGGAAGCCCTTATACTGACGCATCAGCATCTGGGACTCCAGAGCCTGGACGGTCTCCAGCGCCACACCCACAACGATGATGACGGAGGTGCCGCCGATGGACAGAGCCGCGACATTGACGATCTTGCCAATGATCAGAGGCAGAATGGCCACGATACCCAGATACACGGCGCCGAAGAGCGTGACCTTATTGAGGACCTTCTGAATGAACGCAGCGGTGGGATTGCCCGGGCGGAAGCCGGGAATGAAGCCGCCGTTCTTCTTCAGGTTGTTGGAGATCTCCACGGGGTTGAACTGGATGGTGGCGTAGAAGTAGCTGAAAGCGATGATCATCAGGAAATAGAAGATCATGTACAGCACAGACTTGGTGTCGATGGCGTTCAGGAAGCCATACCAGAAGGTGCCCTTCTCAGGCTGCTTGCAGAAAGCGGCGATGGTGGAGGGGATCATGGCGATGGACTGAGCGAAGATGATGGGCAGGACGCCGGACATGTTCACCTTCATGGGAAGGGTGGAGGACTGGCCGCCGTACATCTTTCGGCCCACCTGGCGCTTGGCGTACTGCACGGGGATCCGGCGCTCGGCGCCGTTGACCCAGGTGATCAGCACGATCAGCAGCAGGATGCCCACGATGACCAGCAGGACCATCCACCATTTCAGGGAACCGGCCCGCATACCCCCGACCATCTGGGACACCATGGTGGGAACGCGGGACAGGATGCCCGCGAACAGGATGATGGAGATGCCGTTGCCGATACCGAACTCGGTGATCTGCTCGCCCATCCACATCACGAAGGAGGAGCCCGCAATGAAGGACACGATGATGACCAGGGCGGCCCACACAGACGTGCTGGTGAGGATGCCGTAGTTCTTCATCAGGAAGAAGTAGCCGACACCCTGGATGATGGCGATGGCCACGGTGGCATACCGGGTGATGGACTGGATCTTCTTTTTGCCTTCCTCGCCGCCCTCCTGTGCCATGCGGCCCAGGGAGGGAATGGCGATGGTCAGCAGCTGGATGATGATGGAGCTGTTGATATAGGGCTGGACGCCCAGGGCGAAGATGGTGGCCTGGGCGAAGGCGCCGCCGGACATCACGTTATACAGGCTCAGCACGGTGGTGCTCAGCTGGTTGATATAGGTGCCCAGCAGGCCGGTGTCCACATAGGGGACGGGGATGGCGTTGCCGATCCGGAAGATCAGCAGGATCAGCGCGGTAAAGACGATCTTTTTGCGCAGCTCGGGGATGCCCCAAGCCTTCTTGATGGTCTGGATCAACTTAGATCACCTCTGCCTTTCCTCCAGCAGCCTCGATTGCATCCTTGGCAGACTGGGAGAAAGCAGCGGCCTGTACGGTCACCTTCTTGGTAACATTGCCGTTACCCAGAACCTTGTAGCCGTATTCACACTTGCTCAGGATTCCCTTGGCAAGCAGGGCCTCTGCGGTGACGATGTCGCCGTCCTCAAACTTGTTGAGAGCGGTCAGGTTGATGATCTCCAGGGGTTTGGCGAAAATGTTGTTGAAGCCACGCTTGGGGATACGGCGTGCCAGAGGCATCTGGCCGCCTTCGAACCCGATGCGGGTACCGCCGCCGGAGCGGGCCTTCTGGCCCTTATGGCCGCGGCCGGCAGTCTTGCCGTTACCGGAGCCGGCGCCGCGGCCCTTGCGGTAAGCTTCCCTGACGGAGCCAGTGGCGGGAGACAGTTCGTTGAGTTTCATCCTCTCGCACCTCCTTTATTCTACTTCGGTGACCTGGAGCAGATAGCCGATCTTGGCGATCTTGCCCCGGGTCTGGGCGTTGTCGGGCTGAACGGTGGTGTCACCGATCTTCCGCAGGCCCATGGACTTGGCAGTGGCAATGTGCTTTTCCAGTCTGCCGTTAAGGCTCTTGACGAGCTTGATGTTCAGATTAGCCATTGTTCACGCCTCCTTAGCCCACGATCTCGTCGACGCTCTTGCCGCGGGTGCGGGCGACCTCTTCCGGGGTGCGCAGGGCCTTCAGGCCCTCGAAGGTGGCGGCGACAACGTTGACGGCGGTGTTGGAGCGCAGGCACTTGGTCCGGATGTCCTTCACGCCGGCAGCTTCCATGATGATACGCACAGGACCACCGGCGATCACGCCGGTACCGGGGGCGGCGGGCTTCATCAGCACGCGGCCGGCACCCTTCTCGCCGATGATCTCGTGAGGAATGGTGCTGCCGGACAGGGAGATGGTGATCATGTTCTTCTTGGCGTCCTCGATGCCCTTGCGGATCGCCTCGGGCACTTCAGCGGCCTTGCCAAGGCCGAAACCGACCTTGCCCTTGCCGTCGCCGACGACCATCAGAGCGGAGAACTTCATGACGCGGCCGCCCTTGACCGTCTTGGATACACGGTTGGTGCAGACGACTTTTTCGATGAACTCGCTGGGTTCTCTTTCAAATCTTGCCATTTGTCAGTGTTCCTCCCCTCTCAGAATTCCAGGCCGCCCTCGCGGGCGCCTTCAGCCAGCTCGGCCACGCGGCCGTGATACAGATAGCCGCCGCGATCGAACACCACGGTGTCGATGCCCTTGGCCTTGGCGCGCTCAGCCACCAGCTTGCCCACGGCACGGGCCGCGGTCTTGTTGCCGCCGTTGCCCTCGATCTCCTTATCCAGGGAGGAAGCGGAGACCAGGGTGTTGCCGGCCACATCGTCGATGATCTGGGCGTAGATATTCTTTTCGCTGCGGAACACGTTCAGACGAGGACGCTGGGTAGTGCCGAACACCTTGGCGCGGACTCTCTTATGGCGCTTCTGACGCTGAGCGTTGGTATTGGGTCTTTTAATCATAACGGCACACCTCCTTACTTCTTGGCGCCGGTCTTACCGACCTTGCGGCGGATGACTTCGTCGACATACTTGATGCCCTTGCCCTTATAAGGCTCGGGAGGACGCTTCTCGCGGACTTCCGCCGCGAACTGGCCCACCTTCTGCTTGTCGGGGCCGGAAATGACCACCTTGTTGGCAGAGGGGACATCAATGGTGATGCCGTCGATCTCGGGAACGATGACCTGGTGGGAATAGCCCAGGTTCATGACCAGGTTCTTCCCTTCCTTGGCGGCGCGGTAACCGACGCCGTTGATCTCCAGTTCCTTCTTGAAGCCTTCGCTGACGCCGACGACCATGTTGTGCAGCAGAGCGCGGGTCATGCCGTGCAGAGCGCAGTGCAGCTTGTCGTCAGAGGGGCGCTTGACGTGGATGACGCTGCCGTCCTGCTCCAGAATCATCTCCGGGCGCAGAGCCTGAGTCAGAGTGCCCTTGGGGCCCTTGACGGTAACGACGTTGTTCTCCGCGATGGTGACTTCCACACCGGCGGGGACGGTAATGGGCATTCTACCAATTCTCGACATTGTTCAATACCCTCCTTACCAAACAAACGCAAGGACTTCGCCGCCGACGTGAGCCGCGCGAGCAGCCTTGTCGGTCATGACGCCCTTAGAAGTGGATACGATGGCAATGCCCAGGCCGCGCAGAACGCGGGGCAACTCGTCGGCGCCCACATACACCCGCAGACCGGGCTTGGACACGCGGCGCAGACCGGAGATAACCTTCTCCTTGCCGGCATTGTACTTCAGAGTGATGCGGATCACGCCCTGGGTGCCGTCTTCGACGACCTGGAAGGCCTTGATATAGCCCTCATCCAGCAGAATCTGAGCGATGCTCTTCTTCATGTTGGAGGCAGGAACGTCAACGGTCTCATGCTTGGCGTTGTTGGCGTTGCGGATACGGGTCAGCATATCAGCAACAGGATCAGTGATGTGCATAAATGTTTCCTCCTAATTTAGAGTTACAGGGTCGCCCCTGTTGAGGCAGCGAGGTATCACTGATAATTTAGGCACCGTCCGATGACCAGCGATGTTTAATTACCAGTGACCTTTCGCCATCCTATATTGCCAGAGCGCACGGAGCGCTCGCAGGCACTTGTTGATTGGATTTTTTCGCCAGACGAGGCGAAGCGACGACGTACTTTGTGTATGCCGGGCCGGGCCAACGAAGTATGGCGGAAAAATGCGGATTTTGTTCTCAGACGAGGCGTTCAGGCGCCGCTGTACTTTGTGTACAGCAAGGAGCTTCAGCGATGTATGAGGACAAAGGTTGGAATTTTTTCGCCAGACGAGGCGAAGCGACGCCGCTGTACTTTGTGTACAGCAAGGAGCTTCAACGAAGTATGGCGGAAAAATTTTACCAGGAAGCCTTGCGGACGCCGGGAATCTCGCCCTTGTAAGCCAGCGTGCGGAAGCAGACACGGCAGACGCCGTAGTCACGCAGATAGGCGTGGGGACGGCCGCACAGCTTGCAGCGGTTGTACTTACGGGTGGAGAACTTCGCGGGAGCCTGCTGCTTCAGGATCATAGACTTCTTTGCCATGGTGTTTCTCCTCCTAATCAGCGTTCAAAGGGAGCGCCGACCAGGGTCAGCAGCTCGCGTGCTTCTTCATCGGTCTGAGCGGTGGTGCAGATCACGATGTCCATGCCGCGGATCTTGTCGATCTTGTCATACTCGATCTCGGGGAAGATCAGCTGCTCCTTGATGCCCAGGGCATAGTTGCCGCGGCCGTCGAAGGCGTTGGCGCTGATGCCGCGGAAGTCGCGGACACGGGGCAGAGCCACGTTGAACAGACGATCCAGGAACTCCCACATCTTGTCGCCCCGCAGGGTGACCTTGGCGCCGACGGGCATGCCCTCACGCAGCTTGAAGTTAGCCACGGACTTCTTGGCGATGGTGATGATGGCCTTCTGGCCGGTGATCTGGGACAGCTGGCTGACGACGGCATCCAGAACCTTGGGGTTCTCGCGGGCCTCGCCGCAGCCGACGTTCAGGACCACCTTCTCGATCTTGGGGATCTGCATGGTGCTCTTATAACCGAACTTCTTGAAGAGAGCGGGAGCCACTTCTTCGGTATACTTAACTTTCAGACGTGCCATTTTTTACGCTCTCCTTTCTCACAGTTCTGCGCCGCACTTCTTGCAGGTGCGGACTTTCTTGCCATCCTTCAGCTCATAGCCCACGCGGGTGTTCTTGCCGCACTTGGGGCAGACCACCTGGACCTTGCTGGCGTAGATAGCGGCCTCGCGCTTGACGATGCCGCCCTCCTCGCCCTGACGGCGGGGCTTGATGTGGCAGGTGACCATGTTGCAGCCTTCCACAACGACCTTGCCCTCGCTGGGGACGGTGCCCAGCACCTTACCCTGCTTGCCGCGGTCCTTGCCGGACAGGATGACAACGGTGTCATTCTTCTTGATCTTCAGACTATTCATTTCTCTGGCCCCTCCATCAAACAACTTCGGGAGCGAGGGACAGGATCTTCATGTAATCCTTGTCGCGCAGCTCACGAGCAACGGGCCCAAAGATACGGGTACCTCTGGGGTTTTTGTCGTCCTTAATGAGGACGGCGGCATTGTCGTCGAAACGGACATAGGTGCCGTCGGCACGACGGACGCCCTTGGCGCTGCGGACGATAACGGCCTTGACCACTTCGCCCTTCTTCACCTGGCCGCCGGGGGTGCTCTTGCGCACGGAGGCGACGATCACATCGCCGATGTTGCCGTACTTGCGCTTGGAACCGCCCAGGACGCGGATGCACTTGATCTCCTTGGCGCCGGTATTATCGGCAACCTTCAGATAAGACTCTGACTGAATCATACTCGGCTACCTCCTTACTTCGCCTTCTCGACGATCTCGACCACGCGCCAACGCTTGTCCTTGGACAGGGGGCGGGTCTCCATCACCTTGACAATATCACCTACGCCGCAGGCGTTCTCCTCGTCGTGGGCCTTCAGCTTGTAGGTGCGGCCAACGATCTTCTTATACAGAGGATGAGCGACACGGTCCTCGATGGCGACCACGACGGTCTTGTCCATCTTGTCGGAAACAACCTTACCGACGCGGACCTTGCGGGAGGAAACTCTCTTCTCTTCCATGTTACTTCTCCTCCTTTTCACGGATAACGGTCTTGACGCGGGCAATATCACGCTTGGTTTCAGCGATCTTGAGAGGATTGTCCAGCTGATTGGTGGCGTGCTGCATACGCAGGAAGAACAGATCCTTCTTCAGGGAGGTCAGCTTCTCGTTGAGCTGCTCCACGCTCATTGCACGTACTTCAGTTGCCTTCATCTCATTCACCTACTTCCTGTGCTTCGAGATCCTCGCGCTTGACGATCTTCGTCTTGATGGGCAGCTTGTGGCTGGCCAGACGCAGGGCCTCACGGGCGACCTCTTCGGGAACACCGGCGATCTCAAACATGACACGGCCGGGCTTGACGACTGCGACCCAGTACTCGGGGGAGCCCTTACCGGAACCCATGCGGGTCTCGGCCGGCTTCTCGGTGACGGGCTTATCGGGGAAGATCTTGATCCAGACCTGACCGCCACGCTTGGTATAACGGGTCATGGCGATACGGGCTGCTTCGATCTGGTTGCTGGTGATCCACGCGGGCTCCACAGCGACGAGGCCAAACTCACCGTAGGTGACCTTGTTGCCTCTCATGGCCTTGCCGGTGAGGCGGCCACGGTGTACTCTGCGGTACTTAACTCTCTTGGGCAGAAGCATTACTGAGCGCCTCCTTCTTTCTTTTCTGCGGGCTTGCGGAAGCCGCCCTGGGGACGGTTGCCGTCCCGGCGGTCACGGTTGAAGCCACCATTCTGGCCATCGCGGCGGAAACCGCCGCGGCGGTCGCCGTCACGGCGGCCGCGGCGCTCACGGCGCTCCTGATAGGGCTTGCTGGTGTCCAGGGTGCGGGGGGTGGTCCGCAGGGCCTGGGACAGGATCTCGCCCTTATAGATCCAGACCTTCACGCCGATGCGGCCGAAGGTGGTAGCAGCCTCAGCGAAGCCGTAGTCAATGTCGGCGCGCAGGGTCTGCAGGGGGATGGTGCCCTCGTGATAGTGCTCGGAACCGGCGATCTCGCGGCCGCCCAGACGGCCGGAGCAGTTGCACTTGATGCCCTTGGCGCCGGCGCGCATGGCGCGGCCCATGGCATTCTTCATGGCGCGGCGGTGAGAAATACGCTTCTCCAGCTGAGCAGCGATGTTCTCGGCCACCAGCTGCGCGTCCATATCGGGGTTGCGGACCTCGACGATGTTCAGCTTTACGGTCTTGCCGATGAGCTTCTCAACGTCCTTGCGGTACTGCTCGATCTGCTCGCCGCCCTTGCCGATGACCACGCCGGGGCGGGCCACATGCAGGTAAACGGTGACGACCTCGTTGCTGCGCTCGATCTCGATCTTGGAGACACCGGCAGCATACAGGAGCTTCTTCAGGTAGACGCGGATCTTGTGATCCTCGACCAGCAGGTCGCCCACCTTCTCATTGCTGGCATACCAACGGGAATCCCAGTCTTTGATGACGCCCACGCGGAAGCCGTGGGGATTAACTTTCTGTCCCATAAACTGTCTCCTCCCTTCAGTTCTTCTCAGCGACGGCCAGCGTCACGTGAGAGGTTCTCTTATTGATGCGATAGGCGCGGCCCTGAGCGCGGGGCATCATCCGCTTGAGGATGGGGCCGGGGGTGGCGAACACCTGGGTGACCACCAGCTTCTCGGGGTCCATGCTGAAGTTGTTCTCCGCATTGGCGCAGGCGCTCTTGAGGAGCTTCATCAGGGGCTCGGAGGCAGCCTTGGGGGTCTGCATCAGGATGGCCATGGCAGTCTGCACGTCCTTGCCGCGGATCAGATCGCAGACGATCTGGATCTTGCGGGGAGAGATGCGGACATATCTCAAATAAGCTTTAGCTTCCATTGTTCAGTGCATCCTCCTTACTTAGACTTGGCGTGGCCGCGGAAGGTGCGGGTGGGAGCGAACTCACCCAGCTTGTGACCGACCATATCCTCCTGGATATAGACAGGCACATGACGGCGGCCGTCGTGGACTGCGATGGTGTGGCCGACGAAGGCGGGGAAGATGGTGGAGCTGCGGCTCCAGGTCTTCAGCACGTTCTTCTCGCCGGTCTTGTTCATTTCTTCAACCCGCTTCAGCAGCTCAGGGGCAACATACGGGCCTTTTTTAATAGATCTGCTCATATTTCTTTGCCTCCCTTACTTCACATTACGACGCTTGACAATGAACTTGTCAGTGCGGTTCTTGGTCTTGCGGGTCTTGTAACCCAGGGCAGGCTTGCCCCAAGGGGTAACAGGACCGGGGCGGCCCACAGGGGACTTGCCCTCACCACCGCCGTGGGGGTGGTCGCAGGGGTTCATGACGGAACCGCGAACGGTGGGACGCCAGCCCATGTGACGCTTGCGGCCGGCCTTACCGATCTGGACGTTCTCATGCTCCAGGTTGCCCACCTGGCCGATGCAGGCGGTGCAGTTGGTGCGGATGATGCGAACCTCGCCGGAGGGCATACGGATCTGGGCGTTGTCGCCGTCCTTGGCCATCAGCTGGGCATAGGCGCCGGCGGAGCGCACCAGCTGGGCGCCCTTGCCGGGGTGCATCTCCACGTTGTGGATCACGGTACCCACGGGAATGTTGGCGATGGGCAGGCAGTTGCCGGGCTTGATATCGGCGGAGGCGGAGGAGAGCACCTTGTCGCCTGCGGTCAGACCCACAGGGGCGATGATATAGCGCTTCTCGCCGTCCTCATACTGCACCAGGGCAATGTTGGCGCTGCGGTTGGGGTCATACTCCAGGCGCAGAACGGTGGCTTCCATATCCACCTTGTCGCGCTTGAAGTCGATGATGCGGTACTTCCGCTTCTCGCCGCCGCCGCGATGGCGGACGGTGATGTGACCATAGCTGTTGCGACCAGCGTTCTTCTTCAGGACTTCCGTCAGGCTGGCTTCGGGCTTGGCGTGCTTGTCAATGCCGTCGAAGCCGGAAACAGTCATATGACGGCGGGAAGGGGTGGTCGGCTTAAAGGTTTTGATAGACATTTCTTACACTCCTTCCTTCTCTTATACCATACCCTCGAAGAACTCGATGGTCTTGGAATCCTGGGTCAGCTGGACATAGGCCTTCTTCCAGCTCTTGCGGGCGCCGGGGCGGCCGGCGCCGACGCGCTTGGTCTTGCCATCGTAGTTGATGGTGTTGACCTTAGCCACCTTCACGCCGAAGATCTGCTCCACGGCGTTCTTGATCTCGATCTTGCCGGCGGTGGGAGCCACTTCAAAGACGTACTTCTTGTCAGCGGTGGCCTCCATGGAGCGCTCGGTGATGATGGGGCGGATGATGATGTCGTATACGTTAGCCATTACGCAAACACCTCCTGGATTACTGCAAGGGCTCCCTTGTCGAGGACCAGGTACTTGGCCTTCAGAATGTCATAGACATTGATGAGGCCGGCCATGGCAGTCTCGACGCCGGGGATATTGCGGGCGCTCTTGATGACGGTCTCGTCCTTGGCGGGGGTGACCACCAGGGATTTGCCGTCGGCCTTCACGGCGGACAGGAACGCGCGGAAGTCCTTGGTCTTGATGGCGTCCATCTTGATGGAGTCGATGACGATGATCTCGCCGGCGGCCGCCTTAGCGGACAGGGCAGACTTCATCGCCAGTCTCTTGACCTTCTTGTTCAGGACGTAAGAATAGCTGCGGGGCTTGGGGGCAAACACGATGCCGCCGTGGGTCCACTGGGGAGCACGGGTGCTGCCCTGGCGGGCGTGACCGGTGCCCTTCTGACGCCAGGGCTTCTTGCCGCCGCCGGAGACCTCTGCACGGGTCAGAGCGCTCTGAGTGCCCTGTCTGCAGTTGGCCAGGTGGTTCTTCACCACTTCGTGCACGACGGCCTGATTGGGCTCGATGCCGAAGATGCTGTCGCACAGTTCAACAGTGCCGACTTCTGCGCCGGCCATGTTCAACACTTTGATAGTAGACATTTCAAGCACTCCTTTCCTTATTTGTTACGGGCGGAAGCCTTCTGGGGATTACGGCCGGAAGCCTTCTGCGGGTTGTTGCTGATGCCGGACTCGACGTTCTTGACGCGGTGGACCTTGACGGTGGTCTTGATGAGGACCAGGCCGCCCTTGGGGCCGGGAACGGCGCCGCGAACAGCGATGAGGTTCAGCTCGGGATCGACCTTGACCACATCCAGGTTCTGGATGGTGACCTGATCGCAGCCCATCTGGCCAGCGCCGATCTTACCCTTGAAGATGCGGGAGGGATCGGTGGTGGAGCCCATGGAACCGGCATGACGATGGACGGGGCCGCCGCCGTGGCTCATGGGGGTGCGCTGGGCGCCCCAGCGCTTGATGACGCCCTGGTAGCCGTGGCCCTTGGTGGTGCCGGTCACGTCCACGAAGTCGCCCTTCTTGAAGGTGTCGGCCTTGATGATGTCGCCGGCGTTGAGCTCAGCGGCGTTCTCCAGGTCGAACTCGCGCAGGTATTTCTTGGGGGCCACGCCAGCCTTGTTCAGGTGGCCCATTTCGGGCTTGGTGAGCTTCCGCTCGGGAATGTCCTCATAGCCCAGCTGAACGGCGTTGTAGCCGTCCTTTTCGGCAGTCTTCTTCTGAACGACCACGCAGGGACCCGCCTCGATTACGGTGACGGGGATCACCTTGCCGTTTTCGTCGAAGATCTGAGACATGCCAACCTTCTTGCCGATGATTGCTTTCATGTATGATCCTCCTTAAAGGTTATTGGTCGGCATAGATTCAGTCCGCATTGGGGTCGGACCGCTTGCTCTGCCGACGTAACCCCCATCCGCCTTACGCAAGTCAGCGGATGGCTGGGCAGCAAGCAAATTTGCTTTGCCGGGTTCCTCCCGGCGGGGGGTAATTAAATGAGGGAGATGCGTTTACAGCTTGATCTCGATCTCCACACCGGCGGGCAGATCCAGAGCCATCAGGGCCTCCACGGTCTTGGGGGTGGAGTTGGTGATGTCGATCAGGCGTTTGTGGGTGCGGCGCTCAAACTGCTCGCGGCTGTCCTTATACTTGTGGGTAGCCCGCAGGATGGTGACGATCTCCTTCTTGGTGGGCAGAGGGATGGGGCCGGACACGGTGGCGCCGGTGCGCTTGGCGGTCTCGACGATCTTCTCTGCGCTCTGGTCGATGACCTGGTGGTCATAGGCCTTCAGACGAATGCGAATCATTTCTTTTGCCATTTGGTGTGTTCCTCCATTACTTCGTACGGTTTTTGATTGCGTGACCAACTGCCGTACGGCGAGAAATTTCTTATACGCCGTTCCGTGCGTATCATTCCGGCTCATAAGAAACACCGGCTGAATCCGGCCGGTGCCCTTCTGGCGCAGCGATCTACGCTGACGTGCAGAATCTTCTCAGCCGCCCGATGATCGGACATACTCCCCGGAAGTTACCGGCCATGGGCCGCAATCTCCCGGTTCATCGCAGTGTAAACGCCTCCGGGTGTATACCACCCATCGCACGCGTACCGGTATATCATAATAGAAAAAGTCCCTTTTGTCAAGGGACTTTTTCTATTATTTTCACGAAATTTTTTGGCGGTTTTTGTTCATGCCGACAAGGGCATCATCAATACGCCACGCCCCAGTAGATATCGGTGGTGCATTCCTTGCCGCACACGGGGCACTTGCCCACGGTGCCGGACTGCTTCAGGGGCATGCAGCGGCTGGACACGCCGGCCTTTTCCTTCATGGCCAGCTCGCACTCCAGGCTGCCGCACCACTTGGTGCGGGCGAAGCCGCCGCGGCCCTGGGCCATATCCCGGACCTCCTCCCAGGAGGTGAAGTCGAAGGTGTTGTCCTCCAGGTTCTTCTCGGCCATGGCGTACAGGTTGTCGTGAACGTCCTGCAGCAGGGTCTGCGCGGCGCTCTCCAGGTCGCTCAGCGGCACGAAAGTCTTTTCGCCGGTGTCCCGCCGGGCCATGCAGCACTGCTGCTTCTCCATATCCTTGGGGCCGATCTCCACCCGCAGGGGCACGCCCTTCATCTCATACTGGGCGAACTTCCAGCCCGGGGACTGGTCACTGTCGTCCAGCTTCACCCGCAGACCGGCAGCCTCCAGCCGCTGCTTCAGCTCACGGGCGGCGTCCAGGACGCCGGGCTTGTGCTGGGCGATGGGCACCACCGCCACCTGGATGGGGGCCACCGCCGGGGGCAGCACCAGGCCGTTGTTGTCGGAGTGGGTCATGATGCATGCGCCGATGAGGCGGGTGGTGGAGCCCCAGCTGGTCTGGAAGGGGTACTGCAGCTTGTTGTCCCGGCCGGTGAAGGTCACGTCATAGGCCCGGGAGAACTTGTCGCCGAAATAGTGGCTGGTGCCGGACTGGAGGGCCTTGCGGTCCTTCATCATGGCCTCGATGGTATAGGTGGCCTCGGCCCCGGCGAACTTCTCCTTGTCGGTCTTGCGGCCCTTCACCACAGGCATGGCCAGGGCGTCCCGGCAGAAGTCGGCATAGCAGTTGAGCTGCTGCTCGGTTTCGGCAATGGCCTCCTCCGCCGTCTCATGGATGGTATGGCCCTCCTGCCACCAGAACTCCCGGGACCGCAGGAAGGGGCGGGTGGTCTTTTCCCAGCGGATGACGGAGCACCACTGGTTATACAGCATGGGCAGCTCCCGATAGCTCTGCAGCACGTTGTGCCAGTGGTCGCAGAACATGGTCTCAGAGGTGGGGCGGAAGGCCAGGCGCTCCTCCAGCTTCTCGCTGCCGCCCATGGTGACCCAGGCCACCTCCGGGGCGAAGCCCTCTACCAGCTCCCCCTCCTTTTTCAGCAGGCTCTCGGGGATCAGCACGGGCATGGCCACGTTCACATGGCCGGTCTTTTTGAACATGCCGTCCATAATGCGCTGGATATTCTCCCAGATGGCGTAGCCATAGGGGCGCAGGATCATGAAGCCCTTCACGGACGCATAGTCCACCAGCTCCGCCTTCAGGCAGATGTCGGTATACCACTTGGCGAAGTCCACCTCCATGGGAGTGATGGCTTCCACATTTCTCTGGTCTTTTGCCATAATTTCTCTCAGTCCTTTATTTTCATCGTTTTAACGGATTATTATCCCTGAACTCTTATTGTATCTGCCCGGCGGGGAAATGTCAACACAAAAAGCCGCCGGTTTCCCGGCGGGCCGCAGCCGCCGGAAACATACCATTATATAACGAAGAAATCCGCCAGCAGGGCCAGCACCGTGGTGAGGATGCCGCACAGGCCGATGGCCAGGCCGCTCATGGCCCCCTCGGTTTCCCCCAGCTCCAGGGCCTTGGCGGTGCCCATGGCGTGGCTGCACGCGCCGATGCCCAGGCCCACGGCCATGGGGTCCTTCACCCGGAACAGCTTCACCAGCAGCGGGGCGCACAGGTTCCCCAGCATGCCGGTGACCACCACCGCCGCCACGGTAACGGCCACAGTGCCGCCGTGGCCCTGGGCCACCACCGTGGCAATGGGCATGGTGACGGATTTTGGCAGCAGGGACATGGTCATGGCCCGGTCCAGGCCCAACAGGCGGCACAGCACCAGGATGCTGCCCATGGCCGTGACCACGCCCACCACGCAGCCCACCAGCACCGGCAGCCAGTGCTTTGCCAGCAGCTTCCGCTGGGAATAGATGGTCACCGCCATGCAGGCCGTGGCCGGACCCAGGAACAGGTTAATGAGCTCCCCGCCCTGCCAGTAGCTTTCATAGGGGATATGGAACACCAGCAGCACCGCGATCACCAGCAGTACCGCGATAAGCATGCCGTTGCAGATGGCCAGGCGGGTCTTTTTCTGGACCTTCATCCCCAGCCAGTAGGCCGCCACCGTCAGCATAACGCCGAAATACGGCTGCGCCGTCAGCTCCTTCATTTCCGCTTCCCTCCCCGTTCCATCAGTCTCCGGGTCAGATGCACGGCCCAGACCGTGGCCCCATAGGTCAGCACCATGGACACCACGCACACCGTCAGAAACGCCGCCGCGTTCTGCCAGATCAGGTCCACATAGCTGATGATGCTGACGGACACCGGGATGAAGAAGAAGCCCAGATTCCCCAGCAGGAAGTCGGACTTCTCCCGCACATGGTCCACCTTCACGATCCCCGTCAGCAGCAGGACCAGCAGCAAAAGCAGGCTGATGACGCTGGCCGGGAAGGCCACCGGCAGGACGGCCTCGATGCCCTGGCTGACCCAGTAAATGCCGAATACCAATGCAACTTGCAGCAAGATTTTCATAACGCTCCACCTTTACGATCACAATAAAAGCCGCCCTCCGGTCAGAGAGCGGCTTTTATTGTAAGAGCCTTTATGCAGAAAGTCAAATCAAATTGCAATATTTTGTCAAAATCACCGAAAAAATCATTGGGGCAGAGGCAGGCCATGGAGCATGACCCGGCCGAAGCAGGTGAGACTGCGTCCGCTGCTGGGGGGCAGCAGCACGTCGGCGTCGGACCGGCGGCGGTTCAGGCTGAACAGATACACCATGCCCAGGGGGTCCCGGTAATACTGCTTGCACACCATGTCGCCGTCCACGCAGAAAATGCCCACGTCGCCGTTGTGCAGGGGGTCGTGGTTCACATACACCACGCCGCCGTCGTGGATATACGGCTCCATGGAGTCCCCCTGGATCCGCACCGCCAACTCCGCTCCCCGGGGCACCTGGCCGGTAACGGGAATGGTCTCATAGTCCTCGTTGAACACCGGGGCGGCATATCCGGCGGCGGCGGGACTGGCATACAGGGGGATGGTGCGGGGGTCCTGCCGGGGCTGAAGGCGCTCCGACTCCTGCTGCAGGTCCTCCAGGGCCCGGACCATGGTGTGGACCGTCTGCCGGCCCGCCAGGCTCAGCCGGCGGTATCCCTCCAGCAGGGCCTGCTCCTCGTCGGACCGGATGCCGCCGTGGGCACGGTAGGCGTCCCGGTACAGATAGTTGGGGTCCACCCCCAGGGCGTCAAACAGCCGCAGCAGCACCTCCTCCTTGGGAGCACTGACGCCGGTTTCATAGTTTCCCACCGCCGACCGGGAAATTCCCAACCGGCCTGCCAACTCCACCCGGGAGATGCCCAGCTCCTCCCGGCGCTTGCGCAGCTGTTCGCCAAAGCTCATGCTTTCGCCCTCCTTCGACGGGGTTCGCCCCATGCTGTCGATAGCGTACCACATTTGTTGGTTCTTGTCAATAGTTTTAACAAGAATCTTGTTAATTTAGGATTGACATAACAAGTTTCTTGTGCTATAGTAGCGTCATTCTCAAGTTACTTGGCAGCAAGGCCGAAAAAAACCTGCCGCAGCCGCGGCAGGCATAGTCCTTTTTGACAAACGCTGGTTATTCCGGCAGGTCGGCGGCATGGGGCAGGCCCCAGCGGAAATGGGCCGCGCACAGCCGCAGCACCAGGATCACCGCCGCCCCCAGCAGCATGGAGGGGATATCCCCCAGGTGCCGCCAGCACAGGGCGCACAGCAATGCCCCGATCAGGGTGGGGCAGGCGTAAAAATGCTTGACAAAGATATAGGGCTTCTGGTTGGACAGCACGTCCCGCAGCACACCGCCGCCTACGCCGGTGATGACGCCCACGAACACCAGCAGAAACAGGTTATAGTCCTGGGCCTGCTGAAAGGCGCACTGAACGCCCACCACCGTGAACAGCCCCAGACCGATGGAGTCCAGCCACAGCATCACCAGCTCATAGGCCCGGCTCTCCACCGCCAGCAGGTGCCGCACCGCCGGCAGGAACACCAGGGCCGACACCCCCATGGCCACCAGGGCATACACCGGCTGGCAGAACATCACCGGCGGGGTGATGCCCAGGGTCAGGTCCCGGATGACCCCGCCGCCGCAGGCGGTGCACACGCCCAGGATCACCACGCCGAAGGCGTCCAACTGGCGCTGAAGCCCCGCCAGGGCCCCGGAGGCGGCAAAAACCGCCGTGCCCACGATTTCCAGTATGAAAAGTACCGTATCGGTCATAAAAATCGCCCTTTTTCCTCAGAATGCCCCGGCATTATAGCACAGGCGGCAGGGCCGCGCAATGGGACAGTGCAACAAATTTTTCCGGTTGTTGCCCGGATTTATGCAACGATTTGAGAAAATTCATGTATAGGTAGAGGCAAAAAAAGACTTCCGGATGCAAGCATCCGGAAGTCCTGGTGGGGGATGGTGGATTCGAACCACCGAAGGCGTTGCCAGCAGATTTACAGTCTGTCCCCTTTGGCCACTCGGGAAATCCCCCATATATGAAGTTTGGAGCTGGTGGACGGATTCGAACCCCCGACCTGCTGATTACAAATCAGCTGCTCTACCAGCTGAGCTACACCAGCGTCTGACCAGCGAAGATTATATTACCAGACTCCACCTCGTTTGTCAACAGAAATTTTCGCCTCTGGCGGGAATTTTTTACATAAACCGGCACCGACACCACATTCACCCATGCACACAGGAGAGAGGAGGCAGTTGATATGACGATGCAGGAATTGTCCCCGCAGTATGCCCGGCAGGCGGAGGCCGTGTCCCGGCGGCTGCGGGAGCTGCGCCATCAGGCGCTGACGGAGGGGGACCCGGAGCGGGTCCAGGCCCTGCGCCGCAGACAGCAGGAGCTGCGGCCCCTGCTGCAGGAGGCCCGGGAGCTGGCGGAGCACACCGCCCATTATTATGACAGGGGGTACATAAGACGTGAAAAATACCGCATCTGATCTGGCAGGCCTGCCCTATGATCCGCTGAGCATGGCCAGTCTGCAGCTCTGGAAGCAGGAGAACCAGGAGGACAACCGCCCCCGGATCGAGCGGCTTCTGCGGAACCTCCCCCTGGCCATGGAGGAGGAGCTGACGCCCCGTCAGCGGCAGATCATGCGCATGCGCTATTCCCGGAACATGTCCGTCACCCGCATTGCCCAGGAGCTGGGCATCAACAAGGCCACCGTTTCCCGGACCCTGTCCCGCAGCACCTGGAAGCTGTACCGCAGCCTGCGGTACAGTCTGTAAAAAAACTTACATTTTCCCCGGAAAAGCCTTGACTTTTCCGGGGAAAACCTTATAATGCCTATACTGTACGCGCGGTTTATATGGGGCCTGTGTCTGTCCGGCGGACAGGCGGTCCCCTGCGGGATAGAGGGAAAAGACAGACGAGAAAGGGTGGTATCTCCTATTATGTTAGATAAGCTTGTGCACAATCGCTGGCCCCGGGTGGGGGCGGCACTGTTCGGGTCGCTGCTGCTGGCTCTGGCCATCAATCTGTTCATCGTGCCCCAGCACCTGTACACCAGCGGTCTGCTGGGCCTGTGCCAGGTGATCCGCACCCTGCTGGACACCAAGCTGGGCATCCGCTTCAGCAACTTCGACCTGGCGGGCACGCTGTACCTGCTGGCGAACCTGCCGCTGCTGCTGCTGGCCTACAAGACCATGGGCCGGACCTTCGTGGTGAAGCTGGCCCTGTGCACGGTGTCCAACTCCCTGTTTCTTTCCATCATCCCCATTCCGGCGGAGCCCATCATTCCGGATATGCTCACCAGCTGCCTGGTGGGCGGCATCCTGGCGGGCTTTTCCAACGGCCTGGTGCTGACCTGCGGCGCCTCCTGCGGCGGGCTGGACATTCTGGGGCTGTATCTGTCCAAAAAGGGCCGGGGCTTCACGGTGGGCAAATTCTCCCTGCTGTTCAACGCCGCCCTGTATACCCTGTGCCTGATCCTGTTCAGCGCCCCCACGGCCATCTATTCCGCCATTTACACGGTGTTCAACGCCCTGTTTGTGGACCGGGTGCACCAGCAGAACATCACCACCCAGGTGCTCATCGTCACCAAACTCCGGGACCTGGAGCCCTTCTGGGAGCTGGGGCGGAAGATGGACCGGGGCATCACCTACTGGACCGGCCACGGCGCCTACACCGGCGATGAGGTGCAGATCCTCTGCATCTGCCTGTCCAAGTACGAGATCGAGACATTGCAGCAGGAGGTCCAGAAAATTGACTCCCACGCCTTCTTCATGATGCAGGAGGGCGTACATACCCGGGGCAACTTCAAGCGGCACCTGAACCCCTGACGGCCCATACCCATCAACATACCGGGAGCCCGGCGCACCGCGCCGGGCTCCTTCGTTTTTATCGCCCCTTGCCCGAAGCCGCCGGATGTGCTACACTGATAGGGAATCGTACACACGGAGGACCCCCGCATGAAACGTATTGCCAGTATCCAGGATATCTCGTGTCTGGGCCGCTGCTCACTGACGGTGGCGCTGCCGGTGATCTCCGCCATGGCGGTGGAGTGCGCCATCGTACCCACGGCGGTGCTCAGCACCCACACCATGTTCCCCGGCTTCATCAGCCGGGACCTGTCGGACCAGCTGCTGCCCATCGCCCGCCACTGGAAAAGCCAGAACGTGACCCTGGACGCCATCTGCACCGGCTATCTGGCCTCCCCCCGGCAGACGGAGGAGGTCTGTGACTTTTTCGACCTGCTGGCAGGGCCGGACACCCTGCTGTTTGTGGACCCGGCCATGGCCGACGGCGGACGGCTGTACAGCGGCTTCGGCCCGGACTTTCCGGCGTATATGCGCCGGGTGGTAAGCCGGGCCCATGTGGCGGTGCCCAACGTGACGGAGGCCTGCCTGCTGACGGACACCCCCTACCGGGAGACGGAGGACCTGTCCTGGTGGCGGGACCTGCTGCGGCGGGTGGGAGACCTGGGGCCCCGCTGCCCGGTGCTCACCGGGGTGCCCTTCGGGCCGGACCGCCTGGGGGTCATGGCCCTGGACCCGGAAAGCGGCGGCATCTTCCAGTACCACACCCCCCGGGTCCACGACCACTTCCACGGCACCGGCGACATCTTCTCCGCCGCCTGCGCCGGGGCCATGGTCCGGGGCAAGGGGCTGCCCGACGCCCTGCGCCTGGCGGCGGATTTCACCCTGGCCTGTATTCAGGCCACCCAGCGGGACCCCAACGCCCCCTGGTACGGGGTGGAGTTTGAGAAGGCCCTGCACCTGCTGCCGGGGCTGCTGGAGCGGTGATTTCCCCCCTGCCCCGGGAGGTTTTCCGGAAATTTTGCTGAAAATCCCTAAAAATATAGTTGTCAGAACCGGCAAAATATTATATAATCCATATGTTGAACGAATGCACGGCGGGAAAAGCCGCGCTTGCACAGAAAACGAAGGGAGAACAACCATTATGACTGCCAACGACATCCGCAACATCGCCCTGCTGGGCCACGGCGGCTCCGGCAAGACCTCTCTGGCCGAGCAGATGCTCTTTATGACCAAGGGCACCGACCGCCTGGGCCGCACCGCCGACGGCAACACCACCTGCGACTATGACGCCGAGGAGATCAAGCGCCAGATTTCCATTTCCCTGGCCTTTGCTCCCGTGAATTATAAGGGCGTGAAGATCAACGTGATGGACGCCCCCGGCAACTTCGACTTCTCCGGCGAGGCTCTGTCCGCCATCCGCGCCGCTGAGTGCGCCGTTCTGGTGGGCGCCGCCAAGGACGGCCTGTCCGTGGGCATGGAGCGCTCCTGGAAGATGCTGGGCAAGAAGCCCCGGATGATCTTCATCAACCGCACCGATGAGGACAACAGCGACTACGCCTCCTGCCTGGACGCCCTGAAGGGCAAGTTCGGCCAGGCCATCGCCCCCATCGTTGCCCCGGTCATCGACGGCAACAAGAAGGTCACCGCCATCGTGGACCTGCTGCACAACACCGCCTATGAGGTCAAGGGCGGCAAGGCCGCTGCCTGCGCCATCCCCGCCGACATGGCCGACGAGGTGGAGGCCCTGCGCGCCGAGCTGATGGAGGCCGCCGCCGGCGCCGACGAGGAGCTGATGGAGAAGTTCTTCGACACCATGGAGCTGTCCGCCCAGGATATGGCCAAGGGCCTGAAGATCGGCGTCCGGGACGGCAGTGTCTGCCCCGTGCTGTGCGGCTCCGCCAACACCGGTCTGGGCGTGGAGATGCTGCTGCAGACCATCCTGGACCTGGCCCCTGTGGCCACCGATATGCCCGCCGAGGCCGCCCAGGATGACGACGGCAACGACATCGAGGTCGCCTTCGATCCCAACGGCCCCACCGCCGCCATCGTGTTCAAGACCATCTCCGACCAGTACGGCAAGTATTCCATGATCAAGGTCATCCGCGGCAAGGTCACCGGCGACATGGCCCTGTATAACCCCACCACCGGCAACACCGAGAAGCTGGGCCGCCTGTATGTCATGAGGGGCAAGAAGGGCGAGGAGACCAAGGAGATCTGCTGCGGCGACATCGGCGCCATCGGCAAGATGGACAAGGTCAAGACCGGCGACACCCTGTGCGACGCCAAGAACATCGTCCGCCTCCACGGCATGGACTATGCCCAGCCCTGCTACAGCCGCGCCATCTCCCCCAAGACCAAGCAGGAGATCGAGAAGCTGGGCACCGGCCTGAACAAGCTCAACGAGGAGGATCCCACCTTCCATGTGGTCAACAACGCCGAGACCCACCAGACCGTGATCTCCGGCGCCGGCGATATCCAGATCGACGTGCTGTGCGCCAAGCTGAAGAGCCGCTTCGGCGTGGACGCTGAGCTGTCCGCTCCCCGGGTCGCCTATCGCGAGAAGATTCGCTCCACCGTCCGCAAGCAGGGCCGTTATAAGAAGCAGACCGGCGGCAGCGGCCAGTTCGGCGACGTCCATATCATTTTCGAGCCCCAGACCGAGCAGGAGGATATGATCTTCGAGGAAAACGTGTTCGGCGGCTCCGTGCCCAAGAACTACTTCCCCGCCGTGGAAAAGGGCCTGCGCGAGAGCTGCCAGCACGGCGTGCTGGCCGGCTATCCCGTGGTGTTCCTGAAGGCCACCCTGGTGGACGGCTCCTATCACCCGGTGGACTCCTCCGAAATCGCCTTCAAGCTGGCTGCCAACCTGGCCTTCAAGGCCGCTCTGCCCGAGGCCAAGCCCGTGCTGATGGAGCCCATCGGCGAGCTGAAGGTCACCATTCCCGACAGCTACCTGGGCGACGTGATGGGCGACCTGAACAAGCGCCGGGGCCGCGTCATGGGTATGAATCCCACCGGCGACGGCGAGCAGGTGCTGGAGGCCGAGGTCCCCATGGCTGAGATGATGAGCTATGCCATCGACCTGCGCTCCATGACCCAGTCCCGCGGCACCTTCACCTTCAACTTCGTCCGCTACGAGGATTGCCCCGCCGCGGCCCAGGAGAAGGCCATTGCCGAGGCCAAGGCTCTGGCCGAGGCCGAGTAAGTCTCTCCCCCAATACGTATCCAAGGCCCCCGGCTTTCGCCGGGGGCCTTGTTCTGTCCTGGGGATTATTGACTTTCCCCGGTGGGTAAACTATAATAGGCTGCGGCAAGAGTTTCTTCAACCGTTCCGTTTTTCCGTCGGACAGACCCATCGGGGGCTTTATTTATGAATTATCGCATCATTTTCCATATGGCGGGACGGGTCCTGCTGGCGGAGGCGGGGCTGCTGGTCCTGCCGCTGGCGGTGTCCCTCCTGTATCGGGAGGACTGCGCCTGGGCAGTGCTGGCCTCCATGGCCGTGGCCGCCGTTCTGGGCGGGCTGCTGACGCTGCTGGCCCGGCCCCGCAGCCACAAGTTCTTCAGCCGGGAGGGATACATCATCGTGGCCCTGGCCTGGGTGCTGCTGTCGGCGGTGGGGGCCCTGCCCTTCTGGTTCAGCCGGGAGATTCCCTCCTATGCCGACGCATTTTTTGAGACGGTCAGCGGCTTCACCACCACCGGGGCCTCCATCCTGACGGACGTGGAGGCCATGAGCCACGGGCTGCTGTTCTGGCGCAGCTTCACCCACTGGGTGGGCGGCATGGGGGTGCTGGTGTTCATCACCATGCTCTCCGGCAGCACCGACCGCTCCATGAACATTCTCAAGGCGGAGATGCCCGGCCCGGTAAAGGGCAAGCTGACCCCCCGGACCCGGGACACCGCCCGGGTGCTGTATCTGCTGTATTTTCTTATCACGGCGGTGCTGGTGGGCATGCTGCTGCTGGGGGGTATGCCCCTGTTTGACAGCCTGGTCCACGCCTTCGGCACCGTGGGCACCGGCGGCTTCGGCATCAGGGCCGACTCCATTGCCTCCTACTCCCCGTATATCCAGGGGGTCATCACCGTTTTCATGATCCTCTGCGGCATCAACTTCAACCTCTATTATCTGCTGTTGCTGCGCCAGTGGCGGGCAGCCCTGCGCAGTGACGAGCTGTGGACCTATCTGGGACTGGCAGTCGTGGCCACCGGCGTTATCACCCTGGACCTGCGGGGGGTGTACGGCGGTCTGGGCACCTGCCTGCGGCAGGCGGCGTTCCAGGTCAGCTCCGTCCTCACCACCACCGGCTATGCCACGGCGGACTTTGACCTGTGGCCGGGACTGTCCCGGGCCATCCTGTTCGCCCTGCTGTTCATTGGCGGCTGCGCCGGGTCCACCGCCGGCGGCCTGAAGGTGTCCCGGGCCATGATCCTGCTGCGCACCATCCGGCGGGAGGTGAACCGCCTGGTCCATCCCCGGCGGGTCACCGCCGTCCGCTGCGACGGCAAGGCCCTGAGCAGCGAGGTCCAGCGGGGCGTCAGCATCTACTTCGCCCTGTACTGCCTGTGCATCCTGATCACCTTCCTGTGCCTCAGCGGGGAGCCCTTCTCCCTGGAGACCAACCTGTCGGCGGTGGTGTCCTGCTTCAACAACGTGGGTCCGGGCCTGGGGGCCGTGGGCCCCGCCGGAAGCTACGCCGGGTATTCCGTCCTGTCCAAGCTGCTGCTGTCGGCGGCCATGCTGATGGGGCGGCTGGAGATCTATCCCATGCTGGTGGCCCTGTCCCCCTCCGTCTGGAGGAAGGACTGATTTCATGCAGGACAAACGCGGGACGCGCCGGGTTATTCCGGTGCGTCCCGCGTTTTTGCTATGCAAAAGCATAGCAAAAAATAGAATGTGCCATTCCCTCGCCCCTTCGGGGCAACCGGGAATGATGCACAAAACTTCATGCACAGAAGATTTTGCCTGTTTTCGCGGTGCGCCGCACAGTGCATGAAGTTTTATGCCCGGCTGCTTCACAGCCATTTTTTCCACTTGAAGATCACCAGCTCCACCAGAATGCACACCGCGCTGACGATGCACACGGCCAGATACCCGTGCCGGGCGGTGAGCTCCGGCATGTTCACAAAGTTCATGCCGTACCACCCGGCGATCAGGGACAGGGGCAGAAACACCGTGGTAACGATGGTCAGGATCTTCATGATCTGGTTCTGCCGCATGTCCAGTTGGGTCTGGTGCATTTCACGCAGCTGTAAGGCGTACTCCTTCTCCTGCTCCGTGGCGGACAGCAGCCGCTGGGCCCGGCCCGTCAGGTGGTCGAACAGCCGGGAGACGTGGGGGTCGCCCTCCTCCGTCTCCTCCGACAGCACCGCAAACAGGTCGTCCAGCTGCTCATAATACGCCGCGAACACCGACAGCTCCCGGCGGATGCGGAACAGCTTCTTGTCCAGGTCCTGGGCCTGGTCCTGCATCAGGTCCTCCTCCAGGGCTGTCAGCCGCTTTTCGTATTTCTGCAGGGTGGGCATGTCCTCCTGCAAAAGCCGGGTGAACAGCTCCGCCAGGGCCTGGGCCGGGGTCCCGGCCTCCAGGTCGTCCGCCAGGCCCCGCAAAAACTCCCCGTCCTCCGCCAGCAGCAGCCGCCGCTGGGTCAGATAGAAGCCGAAAAAGTGCTTCTCGCCGGTGGGGGCCATGGGCCGGGGCATGGCATAGGTCCCGGCGGCCCCGCCGCCCTTGAGCCGCTCCGCCCGGCAGAAGGCGCCGCCGGAGGGGGCAATGCGGTGCTGCTCCAGCTGGGGATACCGCTGGCGCAGCTGGTCAAAGGTCACCAGCTCCACGCAGGATGCGCACATCTCGCCCATGGCCTTACAGGAAAAACTTCCGGTGCAGGGACCGGCGCAGGGGCTTGCACACGGCAATGATCAGCAGCATGGCCCCCAGCAGCACCCCCGCCGCCAAGGGATAGAAGGACCAAATGAACGTGTGATGCAGCCCGAAGGTCAGGTTCAGCAGGAACTCGATGAGCACCGCCAGGCCGCCTCCGGCTATCAGCGCCCCGCCGAAGATATACAGGTGCCCCCGGCTCAGATACCGCAGCAGCGTCACCACCGTAGTCACCAGAACCCCGATGGTCCCCGTGACCGGAAGGGCGAAGGTCAGGAACCAGTGTCCGCCGGTGGCGAAGTTGATATACAGCAGGTACAGCCCGATGGCCACAAAGTCCGCCGGGACGAAGATCACCGGGTTGGGCTTTCTGAACCACAGGGGCAGCACCGCCAGGATGTACAGCAGCGCCACGCCGCCTGCAGCGTACCCGGACCACAGGATGGCCCCGTTGACGCTCCAGTCGCACAGGATGCAGATCACGATGGGCAGCACCGCCAGCATGGTCAGGATGAACAGCGCTCCGGAGCGGTTCACCTCCTCGGGATGGCCCATGGGGTCCGGCGGAAAGGGAGGCTCCCCCTGCTGCCGGGGCATATCCGGGTGAAACACCCGGGTCCCGCACAGGGGACACACGGTTTCGCTGTCGGCCAGCTCCACGCCGCAATTGATGCAATACATATCGGACACTCCTTTCCCTTATCCCCGGCCCCGGCGGTTGCTCTCCACCTTCACAGGCAGACCCAGCCGCTGCAGGACCCGGTAAAAATGCAGCTCCAGCTCCGGCTCCTGGATGCTGCGGATGCAGTTGATATACATGGTTCCGTTCCAGGACACCACGCCGCAGTCGTGGGGCGCGGCGGCCTGAACGCCGATGATGAAGTCCAGCCTCTGCACATACGGGGCCATGGCCTCCGGCAGCTCCACCGCCCCCAGGTTTGACAGGCACAGACAGGACTTCCGCTCGCCCACGGCGTTAAACACCGCCTTCATGGCGATGTTCTTGATGAACAGGGGCATCACCTTCAGCACCGGGGACTTCTCGCTGGCCACATTGGCGGCGAACTTGGAGCGCAGGGTGTGGGTGTTATTCTCCAGGCCCATCCGGTGGTGCACGGCGGCGCAGATCTCGGAAAAGGTATAGTCCCCGGTGCGGGGATCGATCTCCGGGGTGATATACGAGGCAAAGTTCCGCAGGCTGCGGCTGGGGAACAGGGTCCGCAGGTTCACCGGCAGCAGCACCTTCACCGGCTTGCGGCGGCTGCGCCGGGGCACCTTCTCCGCCTGCAGGTCGGCGATGGCCTGCATCATGGCGGCGCACAGCAGCTCCGTCACGGACACGCCGTATTTCCTTGCGCACACCCGCACCCGGTCCACCGGCACCATCATGGTCACCAGGTTCTTATACCCGTCCTTTTCCGGGGTGCCGCTGAGGTGATAGGCGGTGCTCTCCGCCCGGCTGGCGGCAACGTCCCCGGCATAGCGCAGGAAGCTGTCCTCCAGCTCCTGGGGGCTTGGCTCCTCCAGCCGGCCCAGAACGCCCTTTTCCGCCGGAACGGTGATGCCGTATTTCTGGCACAGATACTCCGCCACCAGGGTTTTCAGGAAGATCAGCCCCCCGGTGCCGTCGGTGACGGCGTGGAAAAACTCCACTGCCACCCGGTTGTGATACACCAGCACCCGGAAGGCGCAGCGCCGCACCTGGCCAAAGGGAACGTGGGCCAGGGGGCAGCTCTTTTCCGGCTGGATTTCCGGGGCCTGGGGGATCTCCTCCAGATAGTACCAGAACACCCCCCGCCTCAGCCGCACGGCCATGGACGGGAACCGCCGCACCGTCACGTCCAGGGCCGCCCGCAGCACGGGCACGTCGATGGGCTCCGTCAGGGTGGCGGACAGGCGGAAGAAGTTGTTCCAGTTCCGCCGCTTAGCGGCGGGATAGATCTTGGCGGCGTTGTCCAGCCGCATCCACCGCAGGCTCCTGGCCGGGGACAGGGTCCGGTCCAGGAAGTGGTTGATGGCCTCAAAATCCTGCTCCATATTCTCGTTCAGGCAGTACAGCACATAGGCGTGCCACCGCTCCGGGGCGATGTGCAGCCTGCTGCGGCACCCGGCGGCCAGGAGCTTTTCGTGCAGGGCCCGGGTGTCGTCCAGCATCACCTCGTCCCCGCCCACAAACAGCAGAGACGGCGGCAGGCCCGTCAGGTCGCCGAACAGCGGCGAGCAAAGGGGGTCCGTGGGGTCCTGGGTATAGCACCCCGCGTAAAACTGCAGCAGCTCCGGGGTCATGGAGGGGTCGTTTTCCCGGTTCTCCCGATAGGAGTCCCCGGAGCCGGTCAGGTCCGTCCAAGGGGAAATGCCGATCAGGCCGCAGGGCAGCTCCATGCCCAGCTCCTTCAGCTTCAGGCACAGACAGTAGATCAGCCCGCCTCCGGCGGACTCCCCGGCCAGCATGATCTGCCCCGGCTCATAGCCCTTCTGCAGCAGGTACTGATAGCTCTCCAGCGCGTCGTCCAGGGCCGCCGGATACGGATGCTCCGGGGCCAAGCGATAGGCCGGGCAGAACACCCGCACGCCGCACTCCGAGGCCAGGGCGGCGGCAAAGCCCTTGGCGTATTCCAGACTGCCGCAGGTATAGCCCCCGCCGTGGAGATACAGGATCACCCCGGTGCGGCGCTGGTCCTTGGGCATGACCCACGCCCCCTGAAAATGCTCAAAATCGTGGTCCCGCACCAGCACCTCCCGCCGGTGCAGGGCGGTCATCAGCTCGCCCAGCTTGTCCTGGCCCTTCCGGGTGGCCTCCAGAGACAGGCCCGCCACAAAGGGCTTGAAAAAAGACAGCTGCGAGCGAACCAGCTTTGCGTGCAGCTCCATGCAATGTCGTTCCTTTCCTGAAAATCTTCTGAACCCTTTTATTATACCAGTTATCCCGCGTCTTCACAAGGCGTGAAGGCCGCAATTTTTTTCCGTTGCGTTTTCCCGCCGGAGACGCTACAATAGCCTGGGCGGAACATCCGCCGGATTTTCAATTGCGTTTGTGGAGGGATTTTCATGCACAAATATGCCTTGGTGGTCATCGACATGCAGCGGGGCTTTCTGGACCCGTCCAGTCCCCTGTATATCGCCGGGGCGGCGGACACGGTGCCCGCCTGCGCCCGGGCCATCGACTGCTGCCATCGGGCCGGGGTGCCGGTGGTGTTCGCCGTGCGGCACTATCGGGCGGACGGGTCCGATGTGGAGCGGGCCCGATATGACGTGTGGGCCAAAGGCGGGAAGCCCCTGTCCGAGATGTGCCCGGCGTCCATGTCCGACGCCTGGCCGGAGGAGTTCCGCCGGGCCCCGGCGGACTACGTCATCGTGAAGCCCCGGTTTTCCGCCTTTTTCCACACGGAGCTGGACCTGATCCTCCGCCGCCTGGGGGTGGACACGGTGCTGCTGGCCGGGACCACCACCCCCAACTGCATCCGCTCCACCTTTTACGACGCCCTGTCTCTGGACTATGACGCCGTGGTGCTGTCGGACTGCACCTCCTCTGTGACCCCCGCCGTGCAGCAGGCCAACCTGGCGGATATGCAGCGGGTGGGCGGCCGCATTATGACGGCGGCGGACCTGGAGCAGCTGCTGGGCTGACCCGCGCACCAACTTATCCGCCGCCTGCGGGCGGCAAACTCTGCGAGGCTTTTTGACAAGCTGAGGAATCCCTCCGGCCCAGGCCGGAGGGGTTCCTGTTTCCGCAGGGGCGGACAAATCTGTCCGCCCCTCTTTTTATATCGTGTACACAAACGGGTCCCCGGGGTTTTTCAGCACCGGGGCCGGGGTGGCGGCGGCCACCCGGGTGCCGCTGCGGACGGACCGGGTCAAAAACACGTTGCCCCCCACCACGGAGCCGTTGCCGATGTCCGTGTCGCCCCCCAGAATGGACGCGCCGGAATAGATGGTCACGTCGTCCCCCACGGTGGGATGGCGCTTGCCGGGCAGGGAAGCGTGGCCGCCCCGGGGAGACATGGCCCCCAGGGTCACCCCCTGATACAGCTTCACGTTCCGGCCGATGACGGTGGTCTCGCCCACCACGATGCCGGTGCCGTGGTCGATGAAGAAGTGGGGGCCGATGGAGGCCCCGGGGTGGATGTCGATACCGGTGCGGCTGTGGGCATATTCGGACATGATCCGGGGGATCATGGGCACCCGCTGGCAGTACAGCAGGTGGGCGATGCGGTAAACGAAGATGGCGAACAGCCCCGGATAGGCGAAGATGATCTCCTCCCGGGAGGCGGCGGCGGGGTCGGACTCAAAGGTGGCGTCCAGGTCCTCCAGCAGCAGCTTCTGCACCTGGGGCAGGCGGCGGGCAAATTCCCGGGCGATCTCCTCCGCCCGGCCCACCTGGTCCTCCGGCAGGGCCAGCTTCAGCTGCTCGGTGAGCTTTTCACAGATGCGCTCCAGCAGCAGGGCGGCGTAATTCTCCGGGGCCAGGGACATCAGCGCCGGGTCCCCGAAATAGGCGGGAAACAGCAGGCGGCGGACCTCCTTCACCAGCTCGATGACCGCCCGGCGGTCCGGCAGGCGCAGGCCGCTGCCATACAGGGGGGTGTCGCTCTCCGTCAGGGTGCGGCCTATGGCCGCGGCGGCTTCTTGGATGTGTTGGGGATACATAAGCAGGCTTCCTTTCCGTGTGTGGAAAAAACAAAGCGGCAGAGAATGCGTCATACATCCTCTGCCGCTGCTTTTACGCGCTTTTCCCGGGCGCGTCAGGCCCGGGCCTTCTGGGCAAACCATGCATGACCGTTCCGGGCACGACAACAACAGGCCATGGTACAAATGGCCCGGCAGCTGTTCATGGAAACGTTGCGGTTCATGGCGTTTGCTCCTTTTGGAATCTGGCCCTATTATATGCTCCCCGCGCCCCCGCGTCCATTGTCATTTTGGACAAAATGCGGGTTTTATTCGCCCCGCACACGGCGGTACAGGGTCCCGCAGGCAGGCTGCACCCCCTTGACGGCGAACAGTTCCTCCACGGTGACGAACTGCACCCCCCGGGGCTGCAGCCGGTCCACGATCTCCAGGGCCGCCGTGACGCTGGTGGGATAGCAGTCGTGGAGCAGGAGGATATCCCCGTCTCCGGCCTGCCGCAGCACGATGTCCAGGATGCTGTCCACGTTCCGGCTTTTCCAGTCCTCCGTGTCCACGGACCAGCAGATGGCCGGGGTCCCCAGGGCCCGCAGCTCCTCCTGCGATATGAAGCCGTAAGGGGGCCGCAGCCAGTAGCTTCCCGGCCCCAGCACCCGTTCCAGGGCCCGGCTGCATTTGTCCAGGTCCGCCAGGGCCTGGGCGGCGGACAGGTCCGTCAGGTCCCCGTGGCCGAAGGAGTGATTGCCGATCTGGTGGCCCTCCTGCCGGATGCGCCGCACCAGGTCCTCCCGGCCTTCGATCCGACTGCCCACCAAAAAGAACGTGGCCCGGACGCCCCGCCGGGAAAGGCCCTCCAACAGCCGGGGGGTGTTGGACGGGGAGGGGCCGTCGTCAAAGGTCAGGGCCATGTACACCGGTTCCGCCGCAGGTTCTGCCGCCGGGCCTGCCGGTTCCGCCGGGGTGCAGCCCGTCAGCACCAGCAGCAGGGCCAGAACTATCCCCGCCCGCCGCCTCATACCGGACCCTCCAGGGCCACCGCCTGCATCCCCAGCTCCCGGTGCCGCTGCCACACCGTCTCCCGGGGCCAGGCCGCCATGCCCCGGTCCTTCCAGGGGTCGCAGCAGATATAGTGCTCCCGGTCGTATCCCGCCAGCACCACGCAGTGCTCGTTGGAGATCCACATGAAGGGCTCGCCTCCCGGCTCCAGACGGTACCAGGGTCCGTTGACGGTGGGGCGCAGGTCGATGCTGACCCACAGCAGCACCGGCAGGTCCCGGTCGATGTATCGGCGGCACAGATAGCCCAGCTCCGCGCCGGTCTCGTTTTTGACCCGGTATGTCCCGGCTCCGTCCCGGGACTTAGCCGCCAGGAACCGGGACAATCCGGTCTGTACCGCGCTGGCCCAGCAGCCCAGGGCCTCCGGGTCGTGGGGGTCCCCCACAAAGGCCCGGCGGGGGTCCGGCCCGTGGCGGACGCCGTTCTCGTCCCGGTAAAACCGGCCCCGGGGCAGCCACTCCCGGGCGAACTCCTCCGCCGTCACGGAGAAGCCCAGGTATTGCAGCACCATGGCGGCGCTGACGCTTTCGCAGCCGGTGGGCAGGTCCTGCCCCTGGCCGATAAAGGGCACCGGAAGCCGCTTCATACCGCCGCCGCCCCTGCCCGCCGCCGTGAAAGCCGGTTCAGCAGGAACACCTGCCCCGTTACCAGCGCAGCCCCGATGGCCAGGGGCACCCAGGGATTTCCCAGCGCCGGGGCCAGCAGATAGCACACCGTGCAGTCGGCGGCAACCGCCAGGCCGTACCACAGCTGGGTGTTCACATGGGCCATGTGGTCGCAGCCGGCTCCGGTGGAGCTCATGATGGAGGTGTCGGAGATGGGGGAGCAGTGGTCCCCCATAACGGCCCCGGCGCACACCGCCGCCACCGCCATGGGCAGCAGCGGGCTTCCGGCAAACACCGGCACCGCCACGGGAATGAGAATGCCCATGGTGCCCCAGCTGGTGCCGGTGGCAAAGGCCAGCACCCCGCCCACCAGGAACAGGGCCAGGGGGAACAGGGCCGTCAGGGTTTCCTGGCCGTCAAACAGCTCCCGGACAAAGGCCGCCGTGTCCAGCCGGGCGGCAAAGGATTTCAGCCCCCAGGCGAAGGTCAGCACCAGCAGCGCCGGGGTGATGAGCTTGAATCCGTCCAGAAAGCCCTCCACAAACCCGGAAAAGCTCATGACCCCCCGGGGGATATACAGCAGGGCCATCACCAGCAGGGTGACGGAGCAGCCGAAGCACAGGGCCATGGGGGCGTCGGTGTTGGCAAAGACGTTGGAGGCCGTCAGGGCCAGGCCCGCCTCCCGGCAGCTGCGGCGGCCCAGCACTGCCATGCCCCACACCACCGTGACGATCAGGCACGCCGTGGGCAGCAGCAGGTCCACCGCCCGGCCCCGGGGGCGGTCCCGGCCCTCCGGCGCAGTCTCGGGCCGGGGCGGTTCCTGCCGGATGGCCAGCTGCTCCCGGCGGTACATAGGGCCGAAATCCCGGCCCGTCAGGGCCACCAGAAACACCAGCCACAGCATCAGCAGGGCATAGAAATTATACGGTATGGCCTGAATAAACAGGGCGAAGCCGTTGACATGGCTGTAATCCGCCGGGATGTACGACGACACGGCGGCGGCCCAGGAGCTGATGGGGGCCAGGATGCACACCGGGGCGGCGGTGGCGTCGATGATAAAGGACAGCTTCTCCCGGGAGACCCGGCAGCGGTCGGTGATGGGCTGCATGATGGCCCCCACCGTCAGGCAGTTGAAATAGTCGTCCAGGAAGATCAGGCAGCCCAGGCCCGCCGTAGCCGTTACCGCCCCCCGGCGGGACCGCACCCGGCGGGAGGCCCACTCCCCGAAGGCCCGGGAGCCGCCGGACCGGGCAAACAGCACCACAATGGCCCCCAGCAGCACGTCAAAGAAGAAGATCTTCAGGTCGATGCCCTCCATCAGGGTCAGGAACAGGGTCTCAAAGCTGCGCCAGGGGGCAAAGCCCTCCGTCAGCAGTGCTCCCACCACGCACCCGGCCAGCAGGGAGGAATACACCTCCTTGGTGGCAAAGGCCAGCACAATGGCCACCGCCGGAGGCAGCAGCGCCCAGCCGGTGGCCGCAAAAGAGGCCGGGCCGCCGCGATCGGCAAAGGAGACGGCGCACAGCAGCACCAGCGCCGCCGCCAGCACCGCCCCCCGCCTGCGGAAGGTTCGTTTCATGGTCAATATCCTCACTTTCCCCATAAGTCGGCGCCCCGGCGGGGCAGGCCGCTTACTATGAGTGTATGCGGGAGTATGACAGGGATATTTCCGGGGCATGCACCGTCCGTCCCCCAGGTGCATTTGACTTTTTACATAAATTTTCCTGGCGTTTCTTGTAAAAAACGTTGGTTTTTTGGAAGCCTATTGACACGGCCCGGTAAAGTTCATATAATCATTTATAGATTTGTCGGACATAGAACAAATGACAAAGTTTGAACAATCTTGGAGGGAACCGTAATATGAAGCACGGAAGATCAATTGTCGCTGCGCTGTTGGGAACTGCCCTGCTCATCGGCAGTCTGTCCGGCTGCGGCAGCACCGAGCCGTCCGGCGGAAGCGACGGCGAATATCAGAAAATCAACCTGTCCATGGCGGTCAACGGAACCGACACCCAGATCGACTCGCTGGTGGCCCACCACTTTGCCGATCTGGTGGAGGAGCGCTCCGGCGGGAACGTGGTGATCGACGTATTCTCCAACGACACCCTGGCCGGCGGCAACAGCACCAAGGGCGTGGAGTACATCGCCGTGGGCGGCTCCGACCTGGGCGCTTACGCCACCTGCGTGCTGGCCAACCTGGAGCCGAAGATGTCCGTGGCCACCCTGCCCTGGTCCTTCACCTCCTATCAGCAGGCCCGCCAGGTCATCGACACCACCGGCGGCGCTTACTATGCCAAGCTGCTGGAGGCCAAGGGCATCACCTATCTGGGCTCCTTCCACAACGGCTTCCGCCAGCTGACCAACAGCAAGCACCCGGTGACCAAGCCCGAGGACCTGAAGGATCTGAAGATCCGCGTGCCCGGCTCGGCGGTGTATATGGGCGTGTTCAATGCCCTGGGCGCAAGCCCCACGGCCATGAGCTGGAGCGAGGTGTTCACCGCCATCCAGCAGAAGACCATCGACGGCCAGGAGAACGGCTGCTCCGTGACCAAGTCCGCCAAGATGGACGAGATCCAGCAGTACATGACCATCTGGAACTACAGCTATGAGAACGACCTGTTTGTGGCCAACAGCCGGGTTTGGGAAAGCCTGGACGAGAACACCCGGCAGCTGCTGCAGGAGTGCGCCACGGAGTCCTGCGAGTGGGGCCGCGACCACCTGGAGGCCGAGGAGGACCAGCTGATCCAGGGCTTCATGGACAGCGGCATGCAGGTGGATATCCTGACCGAGGACCAGCTGCAGGCGTTCAAGGATGCCGTGGCCGGCGTCACGGCTGAGCTGAAGGCGGAATACGGTGAGGACGCCTGCGCCGCCTTCGGGATCAACTAAGGAGGGGCCAACATGTTTGAGAAAATCGAAAAATTCGTCGCCTGCGCGTGCGTGGCGGTTATGGCGGTGCTGGTGTTTGCCAACGTCGTGGCCCGCTTTGTGTTCAAGCACTCGCTGGCTGTGTCCGACGAGATGTCCACCTATCTGTTTGTGCTGATGAGCTTCATGGGCACGGCCATCGCCGCCCGGCGGAAGGCCCACCTGGGCCTGTCCATCGTGACGGACCGGGTCAGCCCCAAGGCCCGCATCATCATCCAGATGACCGTTTATGCGATTTCCGCTCTGTTCTGCCTGCTGATCGTAGTCACCGGCGTGCAGATGGTTATCAGCCAGTATCGGCTGGGTCAGGAAACGGCCAACATGCAGTGGCCTGAGTGGATCTATGGTTCGTTTGTACCTGTGGGCGCGGCCTTCGCCGCCATTGCGTTCCTGCAGACCATGGTACAGATGTATAAAGACTATCGGGCAGAGGAGGGCAAATAAATGGTCGGTATCGTATTACTGGGTGTCTTTGTGCTGCTGCTGGCCTTCGGCGCACCCATCGCCGTCTGCCTGGGCATGTCCAGCGTAGGCGCTATCCTGGTGCAGGGCGCTGGCAAGCCCCTGGACGCCATCATGAGCGTGCTTCCCCGTCTGTGCTCCTCGGCCAGCAGCAAGTTCGTCCTGCTGGCGATCCCGTTCTTCATCCTCTCCGGCAACGTGATGGAGAAGGCCGGTATCTCCGGCCGCCTCATCAACCTGGCGGAAAAGTGCCTGGGCCACATCCGCGGCGGCATGGCCATGGTCTGCGTGGTGGTGTCCTGCTTCTTCGCAGCCATCTCCGGCTCCGGTCCGGCCACCGTGGCGGCCCTGGGCCTGATTATGATCCCCGCTCTGAAGAAGGCGGGCTATTCCCCGGCCTTTGCCTGCGCTCTGATGGCCGCTGGCGGCGCCATTGGCGTGGTTATCCCCCCGTCCATCACCTTCGTGGTGTACGGCTCCATCGCTGACGCCTCCATCACCGACCTGTTCAAGGCCGGCGTCATCCCCGGCCTGCTGATGGGCCTGGGCCTGATCGTGGCCGCCCTGTTCGTGGGCCGCAAGGCCAACCTGACGGTGCAGCCCAAGGCCTCCGGCAAGGAACGGCTGAAGGCCTTCAAGGATGCCTTCTGGGGCCTGCTGATGCCCGTGATCATCCTGGGCGGTATCTATGGCAGCATCTTCACCCCCACCGAGGCCGCCGCTGTCTCCGTGTTCTATGGCCTGATCGTGGGCGTGTTCATCTATCGCGAGGTCAACTGGAAGAAGATGAAGGACATCCTCATCGACTCCTGCTCCACCACCGCCACGGTTATGTTCATCACCATGGGTGCCACCCTGTTCGGCTATGTCCTGACCCGTGCAAGACTGGATCTGGCCATTGAGAACTTCATGCTCACCGTTACCAACGGCAACACGGTTATCTTCTTCATCATCGTCAACGTGGTGCTGCTGATCGCCGGCTGCTTCCTGGACTCCACCTCCGCCCTGTACATCTTCACCCCGCTGTTTGCCCCCGTTGCGGTGCAGCTGGGCATTGACCCCATCCACCTGGGCACCGTTATGATCGTGAACCTGGCCATCGGCCTGTTCACCCCGCCGGTGGGCGTCAACCTGTATGTGGCCTGCGGCATTGGAGATATCAAGATCGAGGAGATCACCAAGGGCATTGTCCCGTGCCTCATCGCCGAGCTGGCGGTGCTGCTGCTGATCACCTACGTCCCCGCAATTTCCACATTCCTCATTCATTAACGCTTCCTTTCTCTCTCCACACACAGCTTTCTATCCCACGCATGCAGCACCGGGCGGATTTCATCCGCCCGGTGCTGCATTTTCTTATTCCGCCGCCCCATATCCGTCCAGATTTCGGTCAATTTCCATAAAAAACATGCAAAGAATTAGGCAAAAGAGAAAAATTCAAAAAAGCCCTTGACTTTGTCAGACAAAGCGCTATACTGTAATTGTCATTTGTCCGACATTAAACAAATCCGAACATTCCGAAAATTTTCAATGAGGTGATTTTTGTGAAAGATATCTCCATGCAAGAGCTGAAAAACACCGCCACGCAGATGCGTATGAAGGTCATCGACATGATCTACAAGGCCCAGTCCGGTCATCCCGGCGGATCCCTGTCTGCGGCAGATTTTGTCACCGCCTGCTACTTCAAATACATGAACCTGGACCCCAAGAACCCCCGCTGGGAGGATCGGGACCGCATGGTGCTCTCCAAGGGCCATGTCTGCCCCATCCAGTATGCCTGCCTGGCTACCGTGGGCTTCTTCCCCGAGTCCGTGCTGGACACCCTGCGCAAGGAGGGCTCCATGCTTCAGGGTCACCCCTCCATGAACCGCTGCCCCGGCATCGACATCTCCACCGGCTCCCTGGGTCAGGGTCTGGCCTGCGCCGCCGGTATGGCCCTGGCCGGTAAGCTGGACCACAAGGGCTACAAGGTCTTCTGCGTGGTGGGCGACGGCGAGGCCCAGGAGGGCGAGATCTGGGAGGCTGCCAACACCGCTCACAAGTACGGTCTGGACAACCTGATCGTTTTCGTGGATAACAACAACCTGCAGCTGGACGGCACCTGCGACGAGATCATGCCCAACGGCGACCTGGGCGAGAAGTTCCGCGCCTTCGGCTGGGAGGTCCTGGAGCTCGACGGCCACAGCATGGAGGAGATCACCGCCTCCATCGACAAGTGCTATGCCTCCCAGAACGGCAAGCCCAAGTGCCTGTATGCCCACACCGTCAAGGGCAAGGGCGTTTCCTTCATGGAAAACCAGTGCGGCTGGCACGGCGTTGCCCCCAACGATGAGCAGTATAAGCAGGCCATGGCTGAGCTGGAAGCCCAGCTGATCCACTAAGCAAGGAGGAAAGAGCAATGAGCGAAAAGAAAAAGATCGCTACCCGCGAAGGCTTCGGCAAGGAGATCGTGGCCCTGGGCAAGGAAAACCCTGACATTCTGGTGGTGGATATTGATATCGGCAAGAGCTGCAAGACCGGCGACTTCCGCAAGGAGCTGCCCCAGCAGTATTTGAACGTGGGCATCGCCGAGCAGAACGGCGCAGGCCTGGCTGCGGGTCTTGCCACCTGCGGCAAGGTCCCCTTCGTGGTCACCTACGCCGTGTTCGGCTCCCTGCGTATGTGCGAAATGATCCGCCAGGAGGTCTGCTATCCCAACCTGAACGTGAAGATCGCCTGCTCCCACGGCGGCGTGACCCCCGCCAACGACGGTGCCTCCCACCAGTCCATCGAGGACATGGGCGTGCTGCGCACCATCCCCAACATGACCGTGATCATGCCGGCGGACTATAACGCCGCCCGCAAGCTGGTCCGCCAGGCCGCCGAGACCTACGGCCCCATGTATCTGCGCTTCACCCGTGACGCCGTGCCCCAGATCTATGACGAGGACGTGGAGTTCACCATCGGCAAGGCCCACCAGATCCAGGACGGCAAGGACGTGGCCATCATCGCCAACGGCGACACCGTGTGCCTGGCCATCGAGGCCGCCAAGGTCCTGGCCGGTAAGGGCATCTCCGCCCGCGTGCTGGATATGCACACCATCAAGCCCCTGGACGTGGAGGCCGTCACCGCCGCCATCAACGACATCGGCAAGGTCATCACCGTGGAGGACCACAACATCATCAACGGCCTGGGCTCCGCCGTGTGCGAGGTAGCCGCCGAGATGGGCAAGGGCCTGGTCAAGCGCGTTGGTATCCGGGATCAGTTCGGTCAGTCCGCCCCCTATGAGCGCCTGCTGGCCATGAACGGCGTGACCGTTGAGGACATCGTGGCCATCGCCGAGAGCATGAACGCCTAACATCGGAAAAATCAGGAGGTTATCATTATGAGAATCGGTTTTGTTGGCTGCGGCGCCATCGGCAGCTGCTATGCAAGCTATCTGTCCCGGAAGCATGAGGTCTGCGTGCTGGATACCTATGCCCCGGTGATTGAATCCATCAAGAAGAACGGCATTCTCCTGGACGAGTGCGCCCCCGGCAGCGGCACCGGCGAGACCGTGTCCTTCCGCCCGGCCATGGCCACCACCGACCCCAAGGAGATCGGCGTGGTGGACCTGCTGATCGTGTTCGTGCACTATCAGTATCTGGAGGCCGCCGTGCGCAACGCTCTGCCCATGATCGACCGGCACACCATGATCCTGTGCCTGCAGAACGGCCTGGGCAACTATGACGAGATTGCCAAGGTGGTTCCCGAGGAGCAGATCATCATCGGCAACACCGCCTTCGGCGCCACCCCCATGGAGCCCGGCCATGTGAAGCACACCGGCACCGGCGTGACCAACATGGGCTCCCTGAAGGCCCCCAAGGAGAACGTGGAGCGTATGGCCGAGGCCCTGCGCGAGGCCGGCCTGGAGGTCTGCGTCCACGAGAACGTCATGAACGCCATCTGGCACAAGCTGCTGGCCAACGTGGCCATCAACGGCATGAGCGCCCTGCTGGAGACCAAGAACGGCTTTGTGGACGGCAACCAGTATGCCCACGAGGCCGCCCGGATGCTGGTGGAGGAGGCCATCACCGTGGCCAACGCCTGCGGCTGCACCCTAGACCACGACGCCGAGCTGGAGCACGCCTATGAGGTGTCCCGCATGACCGACGAGACCATCAGCTCCATGGTGCAGGACGTGACCCATCACCGGGAGACCGAGATCCGCATCATCACAGGCGCTGTGTGCCGCCTGGGCCGGGAGCACGGCATCGCCACTCCCTGCAACGACCTGATGCTGCAGCTGGTGCTGGCCAAGCAGTCCATCTATCTGGGCCGCTGACAAAAATTACACAGTCAAACACATCTTCTTTTACCCTTTTCCCCTCCGAAAGCAGCGGACGGCAGCTTTTGTCTGCCGTCCGCTGCGCGTTTTGATGTCTTGGTGAAACTTTTACTTGACGGTATTCAAACTTTGTACTATGTTATACATATGTTATAGAGTTAACAGTCCCATAAAGGAGCGATTTATATGAGTGATACCCCCGGCTATGTGAAAAATCTGAAGAAGGAGTCGGTGGTGCAGAGCGTTATCAACTGCCTGACCGATGCCATGCGCAATAAGCAGCTCAAGCCCGGAGACCGCATTCCGCCGGAGCCGGAGCTGGCCGCCTCCATGGGTGTGGCCCGCAGCTCCGTGCGGGAGGCCATCAAAATTCTCACCTATCTGGGCGTGCTGGAGAGCAAGCGCTCCGAGGGGACCTTCGTTTGCAGCGGCTTTCAGGAGAGCATGATCGACCCCATGATCTATGGCATGATCCTGAACCAGGACTCCTTTGACAACCTGATGGAGCTGCGCGAGATGGTGGAGGCCGGCATCATGCGCCTGGCCAGCGCCAAGTATAATGAGGAGGACGGCCGGGTGCTGGAGCAGCTCCTGGACCAGATGCGCGGCATCGTCCGCGGCGATGGCCAGGACAAGGTGGAGCGCTTTTTCGCCGTGGACAACCAGTTCCACGACATGGTGTCCCAGATGGGAAAGAACCCCCTGGCCGACAAGATCAGCCGGGTGGTGCGCACCCTGACCCACGCCGTCCGGTATGAAACGGTCAGCACCATGATCAACACCGGCCGGGGCGAGGAGCTGCTGGAGGCCCACAGCGACCTGTTCGAGACCCTGCGCAGCCGCCGCCAGGACAACGTGGAGGAGATCGTCCGGGCCACCTATTTCAAAGCGGCCCTGTATGGCCAGGAGAAGAACTGAATTCCATAAAAAAATCTCAAAGGGCCAAAGCCCTTTGAGATTTTTTTCTTATTCCGGCAGGCCCTGCCGCATTTCCCGACAGGCGGCGTTGGTGATGAACACCGAGCCCGGGCGCAGGGGGTCCAGGAAGGAGCCGTCCAGCCGGACGGCGACACCTCCGGCCTCCTGGGCGATCAAAGACCCGGCGGCATAGTCCCAGGGAGACAGTCGGCACTCGAAGAAGATCTCCGCCCGGCCGCAGGCCACCATGCAGCAGTCCAGGGCCGCTGAGGCAAACCGCCGGTAGTCCAGGCACCGGTCATACAGGTGCCGCAGGATGGCAAAGTGCCGGTCGGTATAGCTGCGGTCATAGATGGTGGAGCCGCAGGCCACAATGGCGTGGGCGGCATCCCGGGAGCTGGCGCGGATGGGCGCGCCGTTGAGGGTGGCCCCGCAGCCCCTTTGAGCGGCGAACAGCTCGCCCACAAAGGGGTTATACACCACGCCGTACTCCGCCTGCCCGTTGTGGACCAGGGCCACGGACACGCTGCTGCAATTCATGCGGCGGGTGAAATTGGTGGTGCCGTCGATGGGGTCCACCACAAAAATCCAGGGGTGGGTCAGAGCGGGCCGCTCCCCCTCCTCGCCGAAAAACTCCGCCTCCGGCAGCAGCTTCAGCAGCTCCTGCCGCAAAAACACCTGCACGGCCTCGTCATATTGGGTCACCAGGTCCGCCGGGCCGTGCTTCTCCCGGGTGACGTTCTGAATGTCGTGGGCGGAGAGGACCATGTCCCCCGCCCGGCGCACAATGTCGATGATCTGCTCCAGCATGCTTAGCTCCTTCTGACGATCTGCCCGGCCATGACGCCGGTGTATTGGCCGCCGTCGATGACCGGCTGTCCGGCCACCAGCACGGTGTCCAGCCCCTCCGCCATGCGGCAGGGGTCCTGATACGTCCCCGGCTCCCGCAGGTCCTCCGGGGCGAACACGTTGATATCCGCCTGGGCCCCGGGGGTCAGCACACCCCGGTCCTTCATGCCCAGCACCGCCGCCGGGCGGCCCGTCATCTTGTGGATGGCCGCCTCCGGCGTCAGGTCCCCCCGCTCCCGGACGAACCGGGTCAGCAGGTGGACAAAGGTGCCGTATACCCGGGGATGGGGCTGGCCCTCCGTGGGATAGGTGGAGTCGGAGATCAGGTTGGAGAAGGGATCTTGCAGAATGGCGGCGATGTCCTCCTCGTGGGCCATGAAGTCGATCATGGTGATCTCCCCCTGCTCCCGCACCAGCAGGTCGCAGCAGCAGGTCAGGGGGTCCTGGCCGGTCAGCTCCGCGATCTGCTGCAGGCTCATGCCCTGATAGGGGTGATCCTCCGGGCAGTGGAGACTGGTGAGAAAAATGCCGTCCCAGCCCGCCAGCTTGGCGATGTCGTCAAAGCCATCGCCGCTTTCGATGCGCCGGGCCAGCAGCTTCCGCTGGTCCGGGTCCCCCAGGCGGCGGACAATGGCCTCCATGCCCCCGGCCAGAAACTCCGGCGGCAGGATGTGCAGCAGCTGGGTGGACCCGGCGGTGTAGGGATACACGTCGCAGGACAGGTCCAGCCCCTCCTGCCTGGCCCGGTCCAGCAGAGCCAGCACCTGGGGGATCTTGCGGTTCCAGTTGTCCCGGCCCATGGCCTTCAGGTGGGAGATATGCACCGGGGCCTTCAGGGCCCGGGCCACCCCCACCATCTCCCGGGCGGCCTCCACCACGCCGCCGCCCTCCTGGCGCATGTGCACGGTGATGGGGATGCTCTGCCCCGCCAGGGGGGCCAGGGCCCGGATCAGCTCGTCGGTGGTATAGAAGCACTCCGGCGCATAGCCCAGGCCCAGGGACACGCCCAGGGCCCCGTCGGCCAAAGCCCCCTCCAGCCGCCGGTGAATGGCGGCGTAGTGCTCCGGCTCCAGGCGCTGCACCTGATACCCGGCCACGCTGGCCCGGATGGTGCCGGCTCCCGCCAGCATCCCCGTGTGCAGGGGGGCTGCGGGCTGGGCGGCGAAATACTCCGCCAGGGTCTCCCGGGCCGCCTCCGGCGGCACCCGGCCGCAGATGGGCTCCAGATACGAGGTGATGGCCGGCAGGTTCTCCGGCCCCACTGGGGCGCAGGATAGGCCGCAGTTGCCGTTAACGATGGTGGTGAGCCCCTGCCGCAGCTCCAGCTCCCCGAAGCCCGGCCGGAAGGCCGCGGCATCGGCGTGGCGGTGGATGTCGATGAAGCCCGGGGTCACCCACCTGCCCCGGGCGTCGATGACCCGGGCGGCCCGGGCGGCGGGCAGCGGCTCCACGGCGGCGATTTTACCGCCGGACACCGCCACGTCCGCCTGGATGCCGGGGCGGCCGGAACCGTCATAGACGGTTCCGCCCCGGATGATCAGATCAAACATGAGATTCCCTTCTTTTGCGCGATTATTTCTTCCCGCCCGCAGGCAGGGTCACGATGAATCGGGTGGAGCGCCGGTCGCTTTCGCAGCGGATGGTTCCCTTATGCTCCCGGACGATGGCCTGGGCGATGGACAGCCCCAGGCCGAAGCCCCCCTGGGTGCGGCTGCCGTCGGCCCGGTAAAACCGGTCGAACAGATGGGGCAGCACCTCCGGCGGGATCGGCGGGCCGCCGTTTTCCACCGTCAGCACGGCCTTTCGCTCCGCCTGGGTCAGGGTCATGTACACCCCGGCCCCCTGGGAGGCGTATTTGATGGCGTTGTCCAGCAGGACCCCCGCCACCTGCTGCAGCTGGTCCCGGCTGCCGGTAACGGTGATGCCCTCGTCGATGTCATAGCTCAGCTGCCGCCCGGCCTCGAAGGCCACCGGCTCGAACCGCAGCGCCGTGTCCACCACGGCATCGGACAGGTCCACCGGGACCATGGCGGCCTTCAGCCGCCCGTCGTCGGCCCGGGACAGGGTCAGCATATCCTCCACCAGCCGCTTCATCCGCCGGCCGGACCAGCGGATGTTGTCCACATACGGCTGCTGGTCCGGCTGGACCGCCGTCTGCTGCATCAGGTCCGCCGAGGACAGGATCACCGTCAGGGGCGTTTTCAGCTCATGGGACGCGTCGGACAGGAACCGGCGCTGCTGGTCCAGGGACCGGGCCACCGGCCGGGCGGCCAGTCCCGCCAGCAGATAGCTGCACCCCAGCAGCACCGCCAGGGCCGCCGCCCCCACCAGCAGGCACATTTTCACCACCGCCCGGAGGGTGGCGTCCTCCTGGGCGGCGTCGGTGAAGGCAATGCGGGTATACAGGGGGCCGTCGGCCCGGAGATACCGCAGATGATAGCTTCGCAGGATGCCGGAGGAATCCCCCTGCTCCAGGCAGGCGGTGACGATTTCCACAATGGCATCCTGGTCATCCAGCCGGTAATAGCTGCTGCCGGACAGGCGCACGGTGCCGCTGGGGTACACGTCCGCCACAAAGCAGGGGGCGGCGGACCCCTCCCCGGGCAGGGAGGCGTCATACCGCCCGGTCTGGACCACCTGCATGAGCCGCTGGTTCACGGTGCGCTCCACGGCGGCCCGGCTGGACACCAGCACCCCCACGAACACCGCCAGCAGCACCGCCGTCACCATGGCCATGTTGATGGCCACGATCTTCCAGCGAAGGCGGCGGATCATGCCTCCACCTCCAGGAAATACCCCACCATCCGCCGGGTGCGGATGGTGACGGCGGAGTGCAGATGGGCCAGCTTCCGCCGCAGGAAGCTGATATACACCTCCACGTTGTTGTCCTCGGCGTCGGAGTCATAGCCCCACACCTTCAGCAGCAGCTGCTCCTTGGGCACCACCCGGCCCTGGCTGCGCAGCAGCAGCTCCAGCATGTCGTATTCCCGGCGGCTCAGCCGCAGGGACCGCTCCCCGCAGGACAGCTGAAAGGTCCCCGGCTCCAGCCGCAGATCCCCGAAGGTGATGGCGTCGTCGGTCCGGGCGTCGCCGCCGCCCCGCCGCAGCAGGGAGCGCACGCAGGCCAGCAGCTCCTCCGGCTCAAAGGGCTTGGTGAGATAATAGTCCGCCCCGCAGTCCAGTCCCTGGACCCGGTCGGACAGGTCGCTGCGGGCCGTCAGCATCAGCACCGGCACGGCGTGGCCCCCGGCGCGCAGCTTCCGCAGCAGGGTGAACCCGTCCATCCCCGGCAGCATAGCGTCCAGCAGGATCAGGTCATACAGGTCCGTGGATGCATTGTCATAGCCGGACACGCCGTCGCTGCTGACGTCCACGGTGTACCCCTGCCGCCGCAGCAGCTCCGCCAGGTTCCGGGCCAGGCGCTTTTCATCCTCGATCACAAGCAGCCGCATGGGGCGCCTCCTTCTTTATGCCAGGCCCGTCTGGGCCAGGGCCAGCAGCGGGGCCAGGGCCTCCGCGCTCATCAGATAAATGGTGTCGTCATCGGAAACGGTGACGCAGTAGCCTGCGCCCCGCTGACCGCCTACCGTCAGGGTGAAGCTGTGCTGCACCCCGTTATGGGTATACTCCGCCGTCAGAACTGCACCCGGCTGATCCAGCCCGCACAGGGCCGCCGCCCCGGCGCTGGGCCGCCAGTCCACGCAGGCCGCCAGGTGCATATCCCCCAGCCAGGCAGTCAGGTCTGCCAGCTGATCCGTTACATCCCGGCCATCGGCGGTCCAGGCCCCCTCCGCAGGAGTCAGGGTCAGGGTGCTCTCTCCGGCGGTGACGGTCAGGGAAGTGACATTCTCCGCCGTCAGCTGCGGAAGCTCCGGCAGGGCCATCATGTCATAGATGCTGCGGTCGATCTGACCCAGCAGGTCCGGCACGGCGTACACCGTGGCCTCGGCCCCCTCCCGATAGACGTACACACTGCCGTCGGACTCGCTGCCCAGACGATAGGTGACGGACTCGCCCTTGCTGTCGGTAAGGGTGACGTACTTGGCACTGCTCTCCAGGCCGTAATCCGCCAGCTGGGCGGAGTTGGTGACCGGAGACAGGTGCTCAATGCCCTGCACCGTCTCCAGCAGGGTCAGGGCATAGCTCTCGTCCAGGGGGAAGGTCTTGTCATCGGCCCACAGCCAGTGTCCGTTCTCCTCCCGGCTGAAGCGCAGGGTGGTGGAGCCGTTGCTGCACACCAGCCGCACCGGCGCCGCCGCCTCCTCCTGGGGGACGTCCGGGTTCTCCGGCTGGGTGGGCTGCTCCTTTTGGCCGCAGCCCGCCAGGGCCAGCAGCATCAGCGCCAGCAGCAGGGCGCACAGGTTCCGTATCTTCATGGCAAATCTCCTTTGATCGTGTATCACCGCTCCAGGCCCAGCAGGGCCATGACGGCCTCCTCCCGGGCCCGCATCTGCGCCTTCATAGGCCCCTCGTCCAGGTGGTCATAGCCCAACAGATGCAGCACCGAGTGGGTCACCAGGTACGCCAGCTCCCGCCGCTTAGAGTGGCCAAATTCCTTGGCCTGGGCCGACACCCGCTCCATGGACAGCACCATGTCCCCCAGAGGGATCAGTCCCGTGCCGGGGTCGGCGTCCTCCGGCCCCGGGTGCTCCCCGGGGGCCAGGTCAAATTCCGGAAAGCTCAGCACGTCCGTGGGCCGGTCCACCTGCCGCATATCCAGGTTGATGCGGTGGATGCCGTCGTCGTCGGTCAGCAGCACGTCCACCTCGCAGGGGGCCGTGACCCCCTCCGCCGCCAGGGCCGTGCGGATGGTGCGGCGGATCAGGGCGCAGTTGGCGTCGCCGGCGGCCCCGGGCACGTCGGCGGTAACGGGGATATAGTGGGTCTTTCTCATCTCTTTTTCTCCTCAAACCGGGCATAGGCCTCAATAATGCGCTGAACCATCACATGCCGCACCACGTCGGCCTTGCCCAGCTGGCAGATGGACACGCCCTCCACCCCCTTCAGGACCTTCATGGCCTCCTTCAGGCCGCTGGGCTTGTCCCCGGGCAGGTCGATCTGGGTGATGTCGCCGGTGATGACCACCTTGGAGCCGAAGCCCATCCGGGTCAGGAACATCTTCATCTGCTCCCGGCTGGTGTTCTGGGCCTCGTCCAGGATGATGAAGCTGTCGTCCAGGGTCCGGCCCCGCATATAGGCCAGAGGGGCTACCTCGATGTTGCCCCGCTCCAGATATTTCTGATACGTCTCCGCCCCCAGCATGTCAAACAGGGCGTCGTACAACGGCCGCAGATAGGGGTCCACCTTGCTTTGCAAATCCCCCGGCAGGAAGCCCAGCCGCTCCCCAGCCTCCACGGCGGGGCGGGTCAGGATGATGCGGTTGACCTGCTTGTCCCGGAAGGCGGCCACCGCCGCCGCCACCGCCAGATAGGTCTTGCCGGTTCCGGCGGGGCCCACGCCGATGGTGACGGTGTCCTGCATGATGGCGTCCACATACTGCTTCTGGCCGATGGTCTTGGGCTTCACCGGGCGGCCCTTGGACGTGATGCAGATCACGTCCTGGGTCAGCTCGCCGATGCGCTCGGACTGGCCGCTGCGGCACAGGCCCACCACATACCGGACGTGCTGCTCGCTGATGCTCTCGCCCTTGGCGGACAGGGTCAGCAGGGCCTGCACCGCCTTCTCCGCCAGCATGACGTTCTCCGGCTCACCGGAGATCACCAGCTCGCCGCCCCGGTTCACCACCGTCACCTGAAATTCCGATTCCAGCAGGCGGATGTTTTCGTCAAAGGAGCCAAACAGGTTGATGGCCTCCTCCATGCGCTCGATTCCGATGCGCTGTTCCATTGGGCATTCCTCCCCTTGTATCTTGAAAAATTTATTCCTTGGTCAGCGGGACCTCCCGGCCGATCTCCTCCAGGCACTCCGCCCGCAGGGTCACCAGCAGCCACTGTCCCTGCTCCACAGCGTCGATGCGGACGTTCTCCGCCGTGCCGGTATCTCCCAGCAGCTCCTCCAGCTGTCGGCGCAGCAGGGTCTCGCCCTCCTGCCGGGCCTCTCCGGCGCTGCGGCGGAGGTCCGTGGACGGGCCATAGGCCGTCACCGTCTCCGCCGCCACCGTGATGGGCAGGCGCAGGCCCCAGGGCAGGCACACGGGCCTATACTGGGTTATTTTATCACAGTCGCCCCCCAATGTGCTACCCTTTGCGTATAATTTTATCCGCTTTTTGCCGATATCCAGGGCATACCGGGTCCGGGAGGACAGGGGGACCCCCCTCTGCCGCACCGTCAGGGGCACCTGGGCCGTCAGCTCGTACCAGGTCCTGGCCCACACCCGGCCCATGCCGTGCTGCCACCGCAGCCCCCCGTTGTCCAGGTCCACCGCCCCGGAGATCAGCAGCTGTCCCTGGGTCACGGTGTCCCCGGGGACCACGGCGGCCTGGCCTCCCAGGGCCTCCACCCGGGTCACAAGCCCCGGCCGCCGGGCCACCACGTTGGCCGGGCCGTCCTCCACCATGTCCTGCCCCCGGACCCGCTCCACCACCTGCACCCGGGCCACGCAGCCCCGGACGTTCACCGCCAGCCACACCACGTCCTCCAGCTCCAGCAGCACATGGTTGCGCATGTCCTTCTGGTCGATGTCCAGGCTCCGGGTGCCGATAGTGATGCCGTAATCCTCCAATGCCCGTAAGACGGCCTCGTCCGACACCGTCTCGTTGCCGCTGACCTGAAATTCCCAGATGGTGAAGTTCCCCTCCACCACCAGCAGCACCGTCAGCAGCGCCGCCGCCAGCAGCACATACCGCCGCCGCAGCCGCCGGGCCAGCAGGGGCGCCCCCTGCTCCCGCCGCACCGTGGCCGAGGCCCCCACCTGCTCCGCCGCCCGGCGCACCTGCGCCAGTCCCCGCCGGGTGGTGCGCAGGGTCAGCTCCACCGGCGAGAGCCACTGCACGTCCCAGAAGGGCACCTCCGCCCCGGCGCACAGGTTCACCACCCGCTCCGGGCAGCCGCTTTCGATATGGACCAGCACCTGGCCCCGCAGGAAGTTCACCGCCGCCTTATACATGGCCGCCTCCCGGCCGCAGCTCCACCGCGGCGATGCGGCCCCGCAGCCGCAGCTCCTCCTCCGTCATGGCCACCAGCTGCAGCTCCGTGCCGATCACCCGCACCGTCAGGCTCCCGCCGCCGATCTCCACGGTTTCCGTGCTGTAGGACAGCACCCCCCGGTGCCGGCACATGAAAAACTCCCGCTCGCCTATCAGCTCCATATGCGGCACCCCCGCCGGGATATCCCCCGGCAGGTCCAGCCGCTCCATAGCCGCCTGGCCCGCCCGGGTCAGCCACCCTCTGTCCATGCCGCGCCACCGCCTTTCTCCCGATTCCGTAAACCCTATGCGCGCCGCCGGAAAAACTTGCAAGTCCCACCGCCGGGGCGCATACAGTGGCCATGGAGGTGAGGGATATGAAGGGAAGGCTGGCGGCCTGGGGATGCCTGGCGGCTCTTGGGCTTCTGCTGGCCCGGTCGGCGGAAGCAGCCCAGGCCGTCCGGGATGGGCTGGCCCTGTGCGCCGGGTCGGTGATCCCGGCGCTGTTTCCATTTCTGGCGGTGTCGGGCCTACTGACGGCACTGGACGCCGGGGCGTCCCCGGCTCTGGGTCCTCTGGCCCGGCTGCTGGGGTGCAGCCGGGCCGGAGCCAGGGCCTTTCTCCTGGGTCTTACGGGCAGCTATCCCGTGGGGGCCCGCACCGTGGCCCAGCTGTATCGCCGGGGCGGCATCTCCCGGCGGGAGGCCTGCCGCCTGCTGCTGTTTTCCAACAACTGCGGCCCGGCGTTTATCCTGGGGGTGGCGGGGCTGGGCTGCTTCGGCAGCCTTCGGGCCGGGGTGCTGCTGTGGGGGGTGCATATTCTGGCGGCGCTGGTCATAGCCCTGGCCCTGCCCCGGCAGGCGGCGGAACCGTCGGAACGTCCCGGCTCTGTCCCGGCCCGTCCCCCCCTTGTCCCGGCCCTGATCGCCGCCGTGCGGGACGCCGCCGGGACCATGGTGTACATCTGCGGCTTCGTGGTGTTCTTTCTGGTGCTGCTGCGGGTAATGGGCCGGGTCACGGGTTTGAGCCACCCGGTGCTGTCGGGAGCGGTGGAGCTGACCCAGGGGATCCTGGCCCTGCCCCATACCCGCCGGGGCTTCGTGTGGGCGGCGGGCCTGCTGGGCTGGGGCGGCCTGTCGGTCCACGGGCAGTCCGCCGCCGTGCTGTCCGGCACGGACCTGCCCATGGGGCCGTATCTGGCGGCCAAGGCCGCCCACGCCGCCGTGTCCGTGCTGCTGGCCTGGCCGGTGAGCATGTGCCTGTGAAAAAAGAACGCACCTGGCGGTGCGTTCTTTGAGGACAAAAGCCCTGCAGCCTGATTTGTCTGCTATGCACGGTTTATTATGACCGCTTGCAGATATCCGGCCTCTGCCTGTAAAGATACAGCGCCGTTTGCAGGGCCAGTCTTGCATCGCCCTCGGGCTGTCCGCCGGGAAGTATGCCCCACAGCTGATGCAGGCGATAGGCAACCGTGTTGTAGTGCAGGTGCATCAGCTGGGCCATCTGCCGCTGGTTGCCGAAGCAGACAAACCAGCATTCCAGCGTGTCCAGCAGTTCGCGCCGCCGCCCGGACTCCTGGCAAAAAATCGGCGCCAGGTGATCCCGGACATAGGAGGCAATGGCCGCCTCCGGCGAATCGCTGCCAATCATCCGCACCACCCCTGCCGGGTCATCCGTCAGGCAGGAAATCCCCTGCGCACGCGCCATTTGCAGCGCCGTGCGGGCGCTGTCATCGGCCCGGAGCAGCCCGCAGATTCCGGCATATGGCCGCCCGATGCCGCAGGAGCTTCTCTCCGGGCATCCGGCGGCGAATATCTTCGCTATACGGGAAAATCTCTCCTCTGCGGCAGGATCATCCCCACACGCCAGCAGGATCACCAGCTCTCCATCCAGCACAGCGGCCCAGACCTGGACACCTGCCTGTCGGAAGCAGCGAACCGCCTCGTGCATCAGGCGGCGTTTTTCCGATGCGGCTGCCTCGATGTGCAGGCGCAGGATCATGTGTGGCTGTTCGGGGTTTATGTCCAGCTCCCGAGCCGTTTGCAGGGCGGCGCTGTCGGAAAGCGGAGCGCTCAGCAGTTGGGCAAGGCACAGCGCTTCTCTCCGTTCCTGCTCGGCCGGAATCTGCCGCCGGGCAATCTCCTGGGACACGGCGCTGGCCAGGTCCGAAAATCTCGCCTGTGCCGGAAGCGCGATCAGCGGAAGGGACAGCCGGTCTGCCGCCTCCACCAGCCCGGCAGGCATAACATCCGGCAGATATCTGCCGGCCTTAATGCAGACGCCGGACAGTCCGCAGCGTTCCGCCGTGGGCAGCAGAGCATCAACGGCCTGCTGATCCCCGGCAATGGAAAAGCCGGTGGTGATAAGGAGTTCACCGGCAGAGAGCCAGCGGGAATAGTCCGGCGTATCTGTCAGGTTGACTCCCCGCACAAGGCGGTCAAGTCCTGCATGGCCGCCGCAGACTCGACTGCAGCTGAAGCTCGGGAGCCTCAGAAGCTCCTCCACAGTGGGATATCGGTCAAAATGGCTCAAGTCCATAGCTGCTCCTTCTTCTGGTTCTCCTTTGTGATACCTTCACAAAGATATCGCAAAAGTTCCCGTCCATTCCACATAGCCGCCGCTTCCCGCCGAATGTATAATTCATGACATCCGGAAACGGAATCTATCAATAGGGAGGCGTCAACTATGACCCAGAATACTACAAAAAAGCCCGCCTGTAAAGAGGTCGGACAGCCGATGCAGGACCGCAGCCGCCTGCGGACGGACTCACGGCAGTGCGCCTTGGAGAAGCAGGAAGCGATCTCCGAGCATGCCCGGCGCTGTACAGATGCCGGACCGGCACAAGCCATGCGCTGCTATGGCTAAAGCTGCTGCGAGCCAGCCCGTGGGCCGACTCGCAGCAACAGATTTTTTGCGTATCGGGATGCTTTATCTTGCGTTATAGGCCCGGATGCCCAGGGCCAGCAGGTCCATGGCCCGCTCCAGGTCCTCCTGCTTGAGCACATAGGCGATGCGGATCTCGCTGCGGCCCCGGCCGGGGGTGGCATAGAAGGGCTCGCCGGGGGCGAACATCACCGTGTCGCCGTTGTCCTGGAACTCCTCCAGCAGCCAGCGCTGGAAGGCGTCGGCATCATCCACCGGCAGGGCGGCCATCACATAGAAGGCTCCCTTGGGACACTCGCAGACCACCCCAGGGATGGCCTGGAGCTTCTGCATCACGGTGTCCCGGCGGCGCTTATACTCCTCCCGGACGGCGGCGAAATACTCCGGACCCACGTCGTACAGGGCGGCGGCGGCCACCTGGTCCAGGGTGGGAACGGACAGGCGGCACTGGGCATATTTCATGGCGTGGGCCATCAGCTCCCGGTTCCGGGTGATCAGGCAGCCGATGCGGGCGCCGCAGGCGGAGAACCGTTTGGACACGGTGTCGATGACGATGACGTTTTCCGCCGCGTCCGCAAACTGGCCCATGGACTGCAGAGGCTCCCCGGCGTAGACAAACTCCCGGTACGCCTCGTCGCCGATGATGAACAGGCCGTGCTCCTTGGCCACGTCCACCAGCATGCGCATTTCCTCCGGCGTCAGCACCACGCCGGTGGGATTGCCGGGGTTGGTGCAGACGATGGCCCGGGTGTGCTCATTGATCTCGGCCTCGATGCGGGCCCGGTCGGCGTAGCGATAGCCTTCGTGGGGGCTGGTGGGAATGGGGTGGATGGACGCGCCGCAGGTGCGCACCATGGTGTTGTAGTTGGGATAGAAGGGCTCGGGAATGAGGATCTCGTCGCCGTCGTCGAGAATGCAGTTGAAGGCGATCTGCAGGGCCTCGGAGCCGCCGTTGGTGATGAGAATGTCACCGGCGTCGAAGTGCATGTCCAGCTTGTCATAGTAATGCTGGATGGCGTCGATGAGCACCGGCATGCCGGGGGAGGGGGCATACTCCAGCACCGGCAGGTCAAAATGCCGCACGGCCTCGAAATACGCCTTGGGGGTCTCGATGTCCGGCTGGCCGATGTTCAGGTGATAGATCTTTCTGCCCTTGGCCTCCGCCGCCACGGCGTAGGGATGGAACTTCCGCATGGGGGACAGGCCGCATTTCTGGACCTTGCTGGAGAATTTCATATCAGGTGACCTCCTACACACTTTTAACAGAATTGGGTGCCCTTTCTACCCTCCATCTTAGCGTATTTTCCGCAAAAGTCAACCTTGAGTTTTTACGGCGGGGAAAGTGCGTGAAAAAGCAAAAGGAGACGGGCCTCGGCCCGTCTCTTTTTGTTAAGACTGTAATATTGCAATTTCTTCACCGAACCCTGCCATCAATGAAAATCCACAAAGAATCTGACCTGTATCGGTCGCCTGCGATTTCTGTTATCTGGCATAGGTGTCTCCTTCACTCATAACTGACAAAATCCTGCTCAACCAGCGCATAATCAACCGATGATTGAAGCCGACCGAACTGGTCTTTCCAAGAATCGATATTGGTTCGTATCTTGCGGAATCCAAGTAATTCGTAAACGTGCTGCGCTCTTGTGTTCGTCAAGTTCGTATCGAGGATGATTTTGGCATAGCCGTTTCTGAACAGCCAACGGATCAGCATACTCAAAACCTTTCTTCCAACACCACGGTTCTGACAATCGGTTTCACAGATCTTAATGCCAATTTCCGCAACTCCATCTGACGCATTGTGGTAATTGCACTCGCCAATCAGACGGTCGCTTTCCTCAACGACCAGAAGACCATTTCTAAGCCCTTTTACAACTTCTTCCTCGGTCGTTCCCAGACCGTTGGGAAAGCCTGCGTGTGCCATCACAGCACCATCATTCCACCAAGCGGCAAGCTGCTTCGCATCGGTAACCTCGGCTTGGCGGATTGTTAGGTTTTTATGTTGTGTTCTCACTTGGTTACTCCTTGCCCTGTCTCCCGACTGTTAGTGTGTACACATATTTTATCACAAGGATAGCTTTGTTTTCAATAGAATACTCGGAATTTAACACCCTAAAATGTAACTTTTCTGCGAATGAAAGTTGATTTTCAGTTTCCACCGTGTCGAACATACTCTGCATCGAAATACCCGCCTATCGACTTTGCGGTTTTGTGGGGTGTTTTGCACAATCGTAAATATACGCACTCCCCAGCGAACGGTATCCGCTATGCAGCGATTCGCTGTTTCACAAAAGAACCGCACAGAGGCGATAGCTATTTCACCCTTTTCGTTATCCTTGCTTTACAGCGCAAAACAGGTGATTCTCAACCCTTAGATGTAAAAACAGGCGGCATCCAACCGAAGTTGAATGTCGCCTGTTTTGTCCAATCCTGTTTCGCAGTTGCCGATTTCGTAATTCTCTCAAATTACTGTCTTATCGGCACACGCCTGAGGCCCGTCTCCTTTTGTTAAGACTGTAATATTGCAATTTCTTCACCGAACCCTGCCATCAATGAAAATCCACAAAGAATCTGACCTGTATCGGCCGCCTGCGATTTCTGTTATCTGGCATAGATGCTATCCCGCTCCTGTTCAGTTATCTCTCGTCCGTAGTGAAATGCTTTATCATATTCGTTGGATTTTTCAATTCTGTTTTGAAAAATTGGGGATACATCGGAATATCCTCGTCCAGCGAAACCCACACCAAGTGTTCTTTGCTGCTGCCTTCCATGAAACTCTCGCTGACCGGCGCAAAGGTATCAGGCACTTTCATATAGAAGATAAGCGAAATCTCATAAACTAGCTTGTTCCGCTTGGAAGGCGCATCGCCATAGAAATAGATTTCGTGCACAAAGCCAAGACGATCAATTTCCATCTGAACGCCTGTTTCCTCCAACACCTCACGGACTACGGCCTCTTCTGCTGTTTCACCGAATTTTACCCTGCCGCCAACGGAGTAGAGATAGTCTCTGTCATTGCCAACCATCAAAAGCTTTCCATCCTTCATGATGATTGCGCCGACACGAATATTCAAAATCCCATCGTCACAGGCTACGCACATATCTTTGTTCATTGTTTTTCTACCTCTGCACACAGTTTCAGTGCTGTCATTTTTGCTTTTATCAAGCAAAGTCCTTTTCATCTACGAAAAATTTGACCTGTATCGGTCGCCTGCGATTCCTGTTATCCGGCAAAGATGCCGCCCTCTGAATTCTGAATATGCGCTCTGATAGCTGCTTCGTGCTCTTTGCAATAAGCATAACTATTCCGCATAAAATCCTCGATACTCTGACTCTGGTACATGGTGTCCAGCGTGTCCAAAATCGGTTTGCCATCCACCACCATATCGAAGAAATAGGGGTAGATGCAGCCGCCGTTCTCTCTGGGGAAGTAGGGATTGATGGAACCGAGTCGTTCATCCTTCATCACAGACTCAACCACCATTTCACTCAAAATCCATTTGAGTGATGGGCGCTCATATTCATCGTAACTGTCTCCGAACAACCGATTCCATACATGGAACCAAACAAAATGTATGATCTCGTGTATTCCACCACCGATCGCGCCTCTTTCGCTGTTCAGATAGAAAGTATCATAACAGCGCTCTTTCAAAAACCGCGGCTCAATGGGATTCAAGCTCAAATTGCACCGTATGTCGTTAAATAAGTTGGCACAATCCACGCCAAAAGCATCCGATAAAGCCGCTGTAATCTGCGGCTTACAAGCGTTCCAATGGCGAGTATATAAAGCTGCCTTTTCATTGATCGTATCTTCTAACTTAGCATAAACGGCTCGCATGGTTCGCTCAATGTATTCGTTCCTTTCGGAAAAAGGTAAACTGATCGCATAGGCTTTATCAAGCTGCGGATAGAAACGGTATAGGGGTTCAGACCAAAAGGCTGATTCGGCTTTGGTCTGAAAGTCCATGATCCGCTGAATCATATAATCAACGCCCGGATTTACAAATTCAATGTCCATAGTCTTCTCCAATCAAAAGCAAAACGGATTTACCACATGCTCCGCCCCGAACACTTTTATCGCCATTCGATACATGGCTCTTGCGTGGATACGGTCATGCCAGATAAAACGGCGCAGGACCTTACGCAGTGACCAATCCTCGCCATAGCTGCCTTTTCTGACGGCATTTTGCAAAAAATCGGGGCTTGCTTCCAGCACCTCAAATCCCCGCTTGCGGCATTCGTATATGTTGCCGTCATGATCGGCCTCCACAGCAATCTCCGCAAAATAATATGTATTCACATTCTTTGTATGCTCGTACATTTCATTTGCCGTGCGGGGAACCGGTCCGTAAAAGGTCTTGCGTTTCGGTGCGGCGGCTGCGTCCTTATCCGGGATAGATTCGTACAATGCAAGGAAATCCTTTGCTGACTTCAGCGCAAGGGTTTTAAGCGTCTCATATTCTTCTATTGTCAGTTGTGCTTGTTCGCTTTCAAAAAGCACATCGGAATCCGCATCCCGAATTGTAAGCTCGGAGCATTTTTCTCCGACGATCACGATTTCCGCTTTGCCCTCGGCCTCCATGCCCAGCCAGCTGCAATAAGAAACGATTTCCTGCGGCATCTTTGCCTTTGCGATTTCAAGGCTTTCGCCACGGGTATATGCGCCGACAAAATTTGTGGCATAAAGCAAGGTGTCGCTGCCATTATGCTCCCATACGCAGTTAATGATCATAACGCTCCTCCGATCTGAGGTTACTCCGAAGATCAATACTCGTTGTCCGCTTCAAGGTCTTCCTCTGGATTGCTGTCCATATGGAACGCAAGTCTTTTGTCTCATACCAAAACCTGTTAAAAAGCTTGAAAAGCTTTTTATAGCACCGAAGGTGCGTCAGGTTTTGTATGAGACGTCACAGCGTGTTTTCACACGCTGTGCGTGCGCACAGCGCACGGGATTCTTGATTAAAGAATTTAATCAAGAATCAGTATCAGTCCTCGATGACGCCGCCGCCCAGCACCTGGTCCCCGTCGTACAGCACCACCGCCTGTCCGGCGGTGACGGCCCGCTGGGGCCGGTCAAAGACCACCTCCATGCGCCCGTCCGGCAGGGGGGTCACGGCGGCCTCGGCCTCCGTCTGGCTGTATCGGGTTTTGGCGGTGACCCGGATGGGGCCCGCCGGGGCGGCCCCGGCGATCCAGTTCACCCGGCAGGCGGTGAGGCGGCTGGTGAACAGGTCCCGGTCATCCCCCAGCAGAATGGTGTTGTCCCGGGCGTTTTTCCGCACCACATAGACGTGCTTCCCGGCGGACACCCCCAGTCCCTTGCGCTGGCCGGTGGTGTAGCAGGGAAGGCCCTTGTGGCGGCCCAGCACATGGCCCTCCCGGTCCACAAAGTTCCCGGGCTCCAGGGTCACATGGCCGTATTCCTGCAAAAACGCCGTGTAGTCCCCGCCGGGGACAAAGCAGATGTCCTGGCTGTCGGCCTTGTCGGCGTTCAGCAGCCCCGCCTGGCGGGCGCTTTCCCGGATGGCGGGCTTGTCATAGTCCCCCACCGGCAGTAGCAGGTGGGCCAGCTGGCCCTGGGTCAGCTGATAGAGCACATAGCTCTGGTCCTTCCGCCGGTCCCGGCCCCGCAGCAGGCGATACAGCCCCGTGTCCGGGTCCCGGTCCACCCGGGCATAGTGGCCGGTGGCGATGTAGTCATACCCCAGCACCAGAGCCCGGTCCAGCAGCGCGCCGAACTTCAGGCAGCGGTTGCAGTCGATGCAGGGGTTGGGGGTATGTCCGGCGCAGTATTCCGCCACGAACCGGTCCATGACCTCCCGGGCGAAGCGCTCCGTCTCGTTGAACACATAAAACTTCATGCCCAGGCGATAGGCCACAGACCGGGCGTCGCCGGCGTCGTCGGCGGAGCAGCAGGTCCCCGCCTTTTCGCCGTTATACAGCCGCAGCATGGCCCCGTCGCACTCGTACCCCTGCTGCCGCAGCAGCAGGGCGGCGGCGCTGCTGTCCACGCCGCCGGACATGGCCACCAATACGCGTTTTCCTTCCATGTGTGACCTCCTATGCATAAAACAGGGAAAAAACGGCAATCCTTCAATCAATATAATTCCTGGTGAACGCCTGGACCGGCAGGGCGTCGGCCAGCTCCACCAGCACCGGGTTGAAGCCGCCGGCATAGTGGAAGAGCGGCTGGCGCACCAGGGTCACGCCGCTGCGGCGGTCCGGCAGGCGCACCGTTACCGCGGTGCCCTCCCCCTGCCGGGAGGAGACCACCAGGCTGCCGCCGTGGCCCTGGGCAATGCGGCGGCACAGAGGCAGGCCCAGGCCCAGCCCGTGGACCGGCAGGTCCATGCTGCTGTGCTGCCAGCGGTCAAACAGCCGCTCCATCTTGTCCTGAGGAATGCCGGGGCCGCTGTCCTTCACGCACAGCAGCACGCACTCCGGCCCCGTCCGCAGGGCCACCTCGATGGTCCCGCCGGGGGGCGTGAATTTCATGGCGTTGGACACCAGGTTCCAGAACAGCCGCTCTAAAAGCTCCCGGTTGGCGGCGATGACGTGGGCCCGGTCCCGGCAGGTGAACACCAGGCGCAGGTCCATCAGCTCCGCCAGGACCTGCCCCTGGCGGCACAGACCCTCCAGCAGCTCCACCAGCTCCACGTTCTCCGTGTCCAGGGGCTTGTCCTCCGCCAGCATGGGGGCGTCGGACAGGTTGTTCACCACCCGCAGGATCTTGTAATAGCTCTGGCACAGAATGGCGGCGCTGCGGTCCGTTCCGGTGTCCCGGTCCCGCAGCCGCTCCGGAGCCAGGCGGCCCAGAGCCCCATGTATATTGGCCAATGCCCCGCGCAGCTGGACGGCAATCCCCGGCAGCACCTCGCGGAGCATCTGCTTTTCGGCTTCGCTGTATTCCATGTGATACAGCCTCCTTCCACTATTGTTTACGATTCCGGAAAAGCCCGACGCTTATTCCCGGAACGTTCTGTCTGTCATGCAAATTTATACCATACTATATCAAAGAAAGAGGAAAAACACAAGATATTTGTCGCATTCTGGAAAATCAGAAAAATTTTAAAAAAGGTCTTGCATTTTTGGAATTCATCGCATATAATACTAAACGTACCATACATTTGATATATTCCATTACGGAGAGGAAGCTGTGTTTATATGAGCATCAAAGTCGGCATCAATGGTTTTGGCCGCATCGGCCGCATGGTCCTGCGCTGCAGCCTGCAGCACCCCGAGATCGAGATCGTGGGCATCAACGACCTGTGTCCCGCCGATTACCTGGCCTATATGCTGAAGTATGACACCATGCACGGCAGGATCAATGCCCAGGTGTCCTCCGGCGATAATTCCATCATCGTGGACGGCCACGTGATTCCCGTGTACGCCGAGCGTGACCCCGCCAACCTGCCCTGGAAGGAGATCGGCGCGGAGTACGTCATCGAGTCCACCGGTCTGTTCCTGACCAAGGACAAGGCCAAGGGCCATATCGAGGCCGGCGCCAAGCATGTGGTCATGTCCGCCCCCTCCAAGGACGACACCCCCATGTTCGTTATGGGCGTGAACCAGGACAGCTACACCTCCGATATGACCTTCGTGTCCAACGCCAGCTGCACCACCAACTGCCTGGCCCCCATTGCCAAGGTGCTGCACGATAACTTCGGCATTGCCGACGGCCTGATGACCACCGTTCACTCCACCACCGCCACCCAGAAAACCGTGGACGGCGTGTCCGTGAAGGATTGGCGGGGCGGCCGCGCCGCTTCCGGCAACATCATCCCCAGCTCCACCGGCGCCGCCAAGGCCGTGGGCAAGGTGATCCCCAGCCTGAACGGCAAGCTCACCGGTATGTCCATGCGCGTGCCCACCCTGGACGTGTCCGTGGTGGACCTGACTGTGAACCTGGAGAAGCCCGCCAGCTATGACGAGATCTGCGACGCCATGAAGAAGGCCGCCGAGGGCCAGCTGAAGGGCATTCTGGATTACACCGATGAGCCTGTGGTGTCCTCCGACTTCCTGGGCAACACCCACACCTCTATTTTCGACGCCAAGGCCGGTATCGCCCTGACCGACACCTTCGTGAAGGTGGTCTCCTGGTACGATAACGAGATCGGCTATTCCGATAAGATCCTGTGCCTGATTGAGCACATGTATTCCGTGGATCACAAGTAAATCCAGCCAATTTCCCCTTTTATTGTTTTCCTTCTTTTTGTTCCGGAAAAAACGCCGTCCATCCTGGGCGGCGTTTTTTCCGTCCTCCGGCAAGGGGATATACAAATATAAGCGCCGCACCGGCGCCCTTTGAGTGTAAAAAAGCCGCCCGGCGGGGGAAAATCCTCCGTCGGGCGGCTTTGATATATATCCGGTTGTCGGGAAAAGGGCGGTTATTCCGCCAGCAGGCCCGCGTGGACCATGGCGTGGTACAGGCCATCCTCCGCCGGGGTGCCGGTGACATACTCCGCCACCGCCTGCACCCGGGCCGGGGCATTGCCCATCACCAGCGGGTGTCCCACGCATTGCAGCATCTCCAGGTCGTTGGCGCTGTCGCCGATGGCATAGCAGTCGGCCAGGTCCTCACCCAGGGCCTGGGCCACCGCCAGGCAGCCGGAGGCCTTGGAATACCCCCGCACCGGCAGCTCCAGCATGTTGCCCCGGTCGATGATCTGGCACATGGGGGCCACCTCCGCCAGGAACTCCTCCCGGAGGCTGTCCGGCGCCGTCAGCACGCACACCTTGTCAAAGTGGAAGTCCGGGTCCCCGTCAGGCTGTCCCACCCGGACGCCCCGGGCCTCCAACCGGGCGATGGCACCCCGCAGCTCCCGGTTCACGATGCCGTGTGGGGTGTCGCACCAGATGCGCTCCGCCTCCTCAAAGTACATATCCACCCGGCACCGGCGGCCGATCTCCAGGATTTTCCGGCTGGTCTCCCGGTCGAAGCCCACATGGCGGATGATCTTCCCGTCCAGCTGGATATACTGGCCGCAGGAGCACACCAGTCCGTCAAAATCCATGTCCATAAGCTGCGGGTCCATGGCAAGCCTGGGCCGCCCGGTGTTGATGACGCAGTGGTGCCCCGCCTGGCGCAGCCGCCGCACCGCCGTCACGGCGGAGGGGGGAATGGTGCCGTCCAGGTCCATGACGGTGCCGTCGATGTCAAAGAAAATAATGCTCATATTCCGGTTCTCTCCCTGTGTATTTTCCCATTCATTGTACGGCAATTTCCCCCGAAAGGGAATCCGCATAATGCACAAATGTGCCGCCCCGGCGGACGGGAGTTTTTCCCGGGCTTGCAATGGCCGCCGCTCTCTGCTACAATAAAGCAAAATCGCCAGAGCATCCAAGGAGGAGCATCCCATGACCAAGCAGGAAACCTACGACTATCTCCGGGCCCGGGGCGTGGCCTTTGAGATCACCGAGCACCCGGCGGTGTTCAATATGGAGGAGTGCGCCGCCGTGGACATGCCGTATCCGGAGGACGATGCCAAGAACATCTTCGTCCGGGACGCCAAAAAGCAGAATTACTATCTCATCACCATCCGCCACGACAAGCGGGTAGACCTGAAGGAGTTTCAGCACCGCCACGGCACCACCCGGCTGAGCTTCGCCTCCCCGGAGGACCTGATGGCCCGGCTGCATCTGACCCCCGGGTCCGTGACGCCTCTGGGCCTGCTGAACGATCCGGACCGGTCGGTGCAGTTCTATCTGGACCGGGATTTCGAGGGAGGCCGCATCGGCGTTCACCCCAACGACAACACCGCCACCGTGTGGCTGTCCACCCGGGACCTGCTGGACCTGCTGCGGGAGCACGGCTCCCCGGTCCAGTGGGCAGAAATCTGAGGTAAGGAGGTCCGCCATGAATCCCACCGATCTGCTGGCCGCTCTGCACACGGCGGAGCGGCTGAAGGACACCACCCGCCACTGCTGCACCTCTCACCGCCGCCCGGAAAGCGTGGCAGAGCACAGCTGGCGCATCGCCCTGATGGCCTTCTGGCTGCGGGACGAGTTTCCGCAGGCGGATATGGACCGGGTCATCCGCATGTGCCTGATCCACGACCTGGGGGAGTGCTTCACCGGCGATATCCCCACCTTCCGCAAAACGGCGGAGGACGAGGAACGGGAGGAGCGGCTGCTGCATGAGTGGGTGGACACCCTGCCCGCCCCTTATGGAACGGAGATGCGCGCCCTGTATCGGGAGATGGCCGCCCAGGAGACTCCGGAGTCCCGCATCTATAAGGCCCTGGACAAATTTGAGGCCGTGATCCAGCACAACGAGTCCCCCATCGACACCTGGGAGCCTCGGGAATACGACCTGAACCGCACCTACGCCATGGAAAACGCCGCCTGGTCCCCCTATCTGACCCGCCTGCGGCAGGCCATCCTCCGGGAAACGGAGGAGAAGATCGCCAACGAACAATAAACGGCAGTCCCCCGGCCCAGGCCGGGGGACTGCTTTGCTTATTCGTGTTCCTGTTGCTTTCGATCATGCCGCCGGCAGACGGCCCGATAAATCAGCAGCCCCACGCCGGACACCGCCAGGGTCACGGCGAAAACCAGGATGGCGAACTGATAGTCCTTCACCCCCAGGGCGCTGCCGCCGATGGTGGAGGTCAGCACCGAGGGCAGACGCCCCACGGTGCACAGCAGCAGCCACTTGCCCCAGGACAGGTCCGTCAGCCCGGCGAAGTAGCACAGCAGGTCCTTGGGGGTGCCCGGCACGGTGAATATCAGCCAGAACAGGGCGTCCCGCTTGGGGGAGCTTTGCAGGAATTTCAGCTTCTCCAGCTTCTCCCGGGGGAAGAAGATCTCCACCAGCTCCCGGCCGAACCGCCGCACCAGGGCAAACACCGCCACGCTGCCCAGAACCCCCCCCAGCAGACACAGCACGCTGCCCCGCAGGGCCCCGAAGGCATAGCCGCCGCTGATCTCCAGGGGCTCCCCGGGGATCACAGCCACCACCACCTGCAAAAACACCATGCCCACATAGGCGGCCATGCCCAGCAGGCCGTGGCCGTCCACCCACAGGCGGAACTCCTCCGGCCGGGAGGCAAATCGCACCAGGGGGCGGCCAATGAACCATCCCACCGCCGCCGACAGCAGCAGGAAGATGGCGATGGCCGCCCAGGCGATGAGCTTTTTCTGTTTATCCGTGAAAACATGCTTGTCCATAAGAAACCTCGATCTGTTGATATGGACATTATACCACATTCTTCCGACCGTTTTTGAACAGACCGTGAAATAATCCTTAAACCGGGGTTACGCCCTTAAAGATATCACAATAAGCAATCCGCTTCCGGCAAAAACCGGAAGCGGATTGCTTATTTTTTATTGTTCTGCCGGGCCGGGGATGTCGCCCACGCCGTCCAGCACCAGCCGGGGGCGGTAGGGGAACTTGGCGATGTCCTCCCGCCGGGTGACGCCGGAGAGCACCAGCACCGTGTCCAGGCCGGTTTCGATACCGGCCACCATGTCGGTGTCCATGCGGTCGCCGATCATCACGGCGTCCTCTGAGTGGACCCCCAGAATCCGCAGGCCCGTGCGCATCATCAGGGGATTGGGCTTGCCCACGAAATAGGCGCTCTGGCCGGTGGCCATCTCGATGGGGGCGATCATAGCCCGGCAGGCGGGGATGATGCCGTCCTCCGAGGGGCCGGTCAGGTCGCTGTTGGTGCCGATGAGCCGGGCGCCCTTCAGCACCAGCCGCACCGCCCGCAGGATGTTCTCGTAATTATAGCTGTTGCCCTCGCCGATGATGACATAATCCGGGTCCACGTCGTTCATGGTGATGCCCTCGTCGTGGAGGGCCATGATCAGCCCCGCCCCGCCGATGACATAGGCGCTGCACCCTGGGGCCTGGCTGCTGATGAACCGGGCCGTGGCCAGGGCGCTGGTGTAAAAGTGGCTCTCGTCCACGTCCAGGCCCATGCGCCGGAGCTTCTGCTGCAGCTCCTTGGGGCTGCGCTCGGAGGAGTTGGTCAAAAACAGGAAATTCTTCTCCTCGCGATACAGCCAGTCCACAAATTCCTTCACCCCCGGCAGCAGCCGGTTGCCGTGATAGATGACGCCGTCCATGTCGCAGATAAAGCCTTTTTTCTGTCGCAGCTGGTCCATAAGAATCCTCCTATATGATATAATTTACCGATTTCCGCGGTTTTTCCGCCAGATCAGGGCCAGGCCCCGCAGAAGCAGGCTGTCGTCCCGGCGGATGTCCCGGCGGCAATAGGGGGTGATGACCCCGGCCAGGCCGCCGGTGGCCACGGCGGTGCAGGGAGCGCCCAGCTCCTCCTCCATGCGGTCCAGCAGACCGTCGGCCATGGCGGCGGCCCCGTAAATGGCACCGGCCTGAAGGCTGTCCTCGGTGACGGAGCAGATGACCTTCCCCGGGGCCTCCAGGGCGATATCCGGCAGCTGGGCCGTGCCGGAGAACAGGGCGTGGAGACTCAGCTTCACCCCGGCCAGGATCACGCCGCCCCGATAGCGGCGGTCTGCGTCCACCACGGTGACGGTGGTGGCGGTGCCGAAGTCGAACACCACCACCGGCAGGGGATACTCCGCCGCAGCGGCGGCGTCGGCGGCCAGCAGGTCCACCCCCAGGGTCTCCGGCTGTTCAATGGCGATGTCCAGCCCGGCGGGGGTGGTGGGCCCCGCCACAAAGGCTTCCAGCCCCGTGACCCGGCGGATGGCGTCGGCGGTCTCCGCCGTCAGCCGGGGCACCACCGAGCCGATGACGGCCCCTTCCGGGGCGGCCTGCCCCTCCAGTACCCGGCGGATGGCGTCGTCATACGCCTCCGGCGGCAGCGTTTCCCCGGAGGGGACCCGGCACTGGGATACGACCCGGTCCTTCTCATCCAGCAGGGCCAGAACGATGTTGGTGTTTCCGATGTCGGCAGTCAGCAGCATAAAATTTCCTCACTTATACAGCGTTTTAGCTTGGCCGAAAAGCCCTCGCTTTTCGGCCAAGCCGGGGATATTTCAGGATTGCTTCTTGGGAATGGTGACGGTAATGGTGGTGCCCTTGCCGGGCTGGCTCTCCAGCTGCACGGTTCCGTGGTGATAGGCCACGGCGTGCTTCACGATGGACAGGCCCAGGCCGGTGCCGCCGGAGGCCTTGGAGTGGCTCTTATCCACCCGGTAGAACCGCTCAAAGATCCGGGACTGGTGCTCCGGGGCGATGCCGATGCCGGTGTCCGCCACGGAGATCACGGCGTTTTCGCCGGCATCCGACACGGTGACCCGGACGCTGCCGCCGGGGACGTTGTACCCGATGGCGTTGTCGCAGAGGTTATAGATGGTCTCGTGCAGCAGACGGCGCACGCCCTCCGCCTGGACGTCCTGTCCCTCCACGGTGAGGCGGACCTGGCTTTTCTCGGCCTTGTCCCGCAGGTCGGCGGCAATGTCCCGGCACAGAGCCGGGATGTCCACCTGCTCCCAGGGCAGGGGGGCCCCCTCGTCCAGCTGGGACAGACGGATGATGTCGCCGATGAGGGCCACCAGCCGCTGGGCCTCCCGGCGGATGTGGCCCACGAACCGGGGCAGGTCCTCCTGCTTCACCAGACCGTTTTCAATCAGCTCGGCGCTGCCGATGATCCCCTGGAGGGGGGTCTTCAATTCATGGGAGACGTTGGCGGTGAACTCCCGGCGGCTCTGCTCCGCCGTCTCCTGCTGGGTGATGTCGAAGGCCAGCAGCACTGCCCCCAGAGTGTCGGGGCCGGACTGGATGCGGGAGATGTCAAACTGATAAATGCGGCCCAGCCGCTGGACACGGACCTCGCTGTGACCGGCGTCCATGGCGGACGCCAGCGCGGCGCTGACGTCCCGGCTGCGGTCCACCGTCAGGAAATCCTGGCCCAGACAGGTCTCGTCCGCCTCGAAAATCCGGCAGGCGGCGGGGTTGATGCTCAGCACAGCCCCGGCGTCGTCCAGCAGCACCAGGCCCTCCTGCATATGGGAGGTGATCTGTTGGAACTCGTCGGACCGGCGGCGCAGGTCCGTCAGCTGGCTGTCGATCTGCCGCCGCTGGACGTTGATGCGGCACAGCAGGGGGGACAGCTCCTCATAGGTGTCGTTTTCCAGGGGGTGCTCCAGGTCCAGGGCGTTCAGGGGCGCGGTGATGCGGCGGGACAGGCGGCCCGCCAGCAGGCCCGACAGGATCAGGGCCACCGCCGCCGTCAGCAGGATGGCCGGCAGCATCCCCAGCAGCAGCATCCCCACGGTGGCCCGGCTGATGGAAATGCGCAGCACCGTGCCGTCCGGCATCCGGCGGGCATAGTAGCTGGTTTTTTCCAGCAGGGTGCTGGAATAGCGGGTGGAGTGGCCGGAGCCGGTGCGCAGGGCCTCCCGGACCTCCAGGCGGTCGCCGTGATTTTCCAGGCTTTCGGCGTCCCGCTTGGTGTCGCACAGCACCGCCCCGTCCGGGGCGATCCAGGTCAGGCGGTAGCGGTCCGCCGTGAGCTTGTTCAGATAGTCGCGGCCCTGGGTTTCCACCGCGGCGGCGGCCAGCTGCAGCTGATCCTGCAGCTGGTTTTCCTGCACGGAGGCAAAATAGCTGTACAGGCAGGTCATGACGATGGCCACCGCCGCTAAAAGCACGGCGGCGGCGGACAGCATAAACGAACGGAAAATTTTCTTGGTCATCCTTGTTCCTCCAGCCGGTAGCCCACATTGCGGACGGTCTGGATCAGACCGCCGTAGGGGCCCAGCTTCTGGCGCAGCGTGCGGATGTGCATATCCACGGTGCGGGTCTCGCCGTAATAGTCGGTGCCCCACACCTGGGCCATCAGCTGGTCCCGGGTGAAGGCCATGCCGGGATGGGACAAAAACAGCCGCAGCAGCTCGTATTCCTTATAGGTCAGGGGCACCCGCTGTCCGTCGCAGGAGACGGTGTGGGCGTCCTGGTCCAGGGTCAGGCCGGACAGGTGCAGCACGTGGCTGGGCCGGGCGCACCGGCGCAGCACGGCCTTGACGCAGGACACCAGCTCCATGACCCCGAAGGGCTTGGTGAGATAGTAGTCCGCGCCCAGGTCCAGGGCCTGGATCTTGTCATATTCCGCCCCCCGGGCCGTGGCCATGACCACGGGGATGGAGCGGGTAGCCGGGGCGGCCCGCAGGCGGCGCAGCAGCTCCACCCCGTCCACGCCCGGAAGCATTACGTCCAGCACCACCAGCTCCGGCAGCTCCCGGGCCGTCCCGATGGCGGACCAGAAGGCCGTCCCGTCGGCAAAGCCCCGGGCCTCGAAGCCGGTGGAACGCAGTGTATATACCTCCACATCGCGGATGCTGGAGTCATCCTCCACACACCAGATCATGGGTTATCCCTCCTTATGCCGGCCGGTGATGGAAAAAATCACCCACTCGGCGATGTTGGTGGCGTGGTCGCCGATGCGCTCGAAATACTTGGCGATCATCAGCAGGTCCAGGGCATACTCCCCGTCTGCGGGGTCGGCGGCGATGCGGCCGATGAGGGCGTGCTTCACCTGCTCGAAATAGGCGTCCACGGTGTCGTCGGCGGCAAGCACCGCCTCTGCTTTTATTGTATCATGTTTTATGTATGCGTCAACACTTTCTGTCACCATAGAGATGGTTGCCCGGGCCATCTGGCACAGAATGTCGTCGTGCTCGGCGGTGCGGCCCCGGAGAAAGGTGACGATCTCGGCGATGTCCTCGGCCTGGTCGCCGATGCGCTCCATATCCGTGATCATCTTCAGGGCGGCGGAGATCTGGCGCAGGTCCCGGGCCACCGGCTGCTGCTGCAAAAGCAGCTTCAGGCACAGCGACTCGATGGTGCGCTCCTTCTGGTCGATCTCCGTGTCCAGGGGGCCCACCTGGGCGGCCAGGGCGGGGTCTCCCTCCGTCAGGGCCTTGGAGGCCAGGGCGATGACCTCCTCGCACAGGGCGCCCATCTCGATGAGCTCCCGGTTCAGCAGCGCCAACTGCTGGTCAAACTGTCTTCTCATTATCCGAACCTCCCGGTGATGTAGTCCTCGGTGCGCTTGTCGGCGGGGGCGGAGAACAGCTGCTCCGTTTTGCCGAACTCCACCAGCTCGCCCAGCAGGAAAAAGGCCGTATTGTCGGAAATGCGGGCCGCCTGCTGCATGTTGTGGGTGACCATGACCACGGTGTAATGCTCCTTCAGCTCCAGGGCCAGGTCCTCGATTTTGGAGGTGGAAATGGGGTCCAGGGCGCTGGTGGCCTCATCCATCAGCAGCACCTCCGGCTCCACGGCCAGGGCCCGGGCGATGCACAGGCGCTGCTGCTGGCCGCCGGAGAGGCCCATGGCGCTTTTCTTCAGCCGGTCCTTCACCTCGTCCCAGATGGCGGCGGAGCGCAGGGAGTGCTCCACGATGTCGTCCAGCTTGGCGTGGCTGCGGATGCCGTGGGTCCGGGGCCCGTAGGCCACGTTGTCATAAATGCTCATGGGGAAGGGGTTGGCCTTCTGGAACACCATGCCGATGCGCTTGCGCAGCAGGGTGGGGTCCACCCTGGCGTCATAGATGTTCTTCCCGTGGAAGTCCACCTCCCCTTCGATCTTCACGGAGGGGATCAGGTCGTTCATGCGGTTCAGCGTCCGCAGGAACGTGGATTTGCCGCAGCCGGAGGGGCCGATGAAGGCGGTGATCTGCCGCTCCGGAATGGCCACGGACACATCGTGGAGGGCGTGATTGGGCCCGTACCACAGGTTCAGGCTCTTGGCCTCAAGAATCGGTTCCATAAATTGCCTCATTTCTTTCGCAGCTTCCGCCCCACCAGGGAGGCGGTCAGGTTGATCAGCAGGGTCAGCACCATCAGGATGGTGGCGATGGAGAAGGCCAGGGCCGTCTCGCCCCGCTCGGTGGCGTAGACATACAGGGCCACGGTCAGGGAGGCGGCGGAGGTGTGCAGGGACTTGATAAAGCCCACCAGTTCCAGGCCGAAGCCCGCCGTATACAGCAGGGCGGCGCTTTCGCCCACAATGCGGCCCACCGCCAGGATGCAGCCGGTGACGATGCCGTCCACGGCCCCGGGCAGCACCACGGTGCGGATCATGTGCCACTTTCCGGCTCCCAGGCCCAGGGCCCCCTCCCGATAGGACTGGGGCACGGTTTTCAGGCTCTCCTGGGTGGTGCGGACGATGGTGGGCAGAATCATCACCACCAGCGTCAGGCTGCCGGCCAGGATGCCCGCCTTCAGGCCCAGCCGCTGCACAAACAGCAGCATACCCACCAGGCCGAAGATGATGGAGGGGATGCCCGTCAGGGTCTCGGTGGCGAACTCGATGACGGCCACCAGGCGGCGGTTGGCGGCGTACTCCGTCAGATAGATGGCGGCCCCTACCCCCAGGGGCAGGACGATGACCATGGCCACCACGATGATATACAGGGTGTTGAGAATGTTGGGCAGGACGCCCACGGTGTCCTTGATATAGCTGGTCTGGCTGGTCAGCAGGGACCAGGTGATGCCCGGCACCCCGCGATAGAAGATATAGCCGATGAGAAACAGCAGCAGGGCGCAGGTCAGTCCCGCGCACAGCCACACCAGAAACCGCAGCCCTCTGTCATACAGACGGCGGCGGGGCGACAGCTTTTGCTCCATGGGTCAGTCCTCCTTCCGCTTTTTGATGAACACATTGAGAAAAACGTTGATGAGCATAATGAACAGAAACAGCACCAGGCCGATGGAAAACAGGGCCTGCTGATACAGACTGCCCACCGGGGCGTAGGACATGCCGGAGATGATGCCGGTGGTCAGGAACCGGACGGACTGGAACAGCCCCGGCATATTGGCCACGTTTCCGGCCACCATGATGATGGCCATGGCCTCACCGATGGCCCGGCCCACGCCCAGCACCACGGCGGTGGCCACGCCGCTGCGGGCGGCGTGGAGGCTGACCCGGAAATAGGTCTCCGTGGCGGTGGCCCCCAGGGCCAGGCTGGCCTCCTCATACTCCCGGGGCACCGCCCGCAGGGCCGTTTCCGACACGTTGATGATGGAGGGCAGCACCATAATGGACAGCACCAGGATGGCCGCCAGCAGACAGGCGCCGGACCCCAGGGAGAAGGTGGTGCGGATCAGGGGCACCAGCACGATCATGCCCACCAGGCCGTATACCACCGACGGGATGCCCGCCAGCAGCTGCACGGCGGTGCGGATCACGGCGGCGGCCCTGGGCGGGGCCAGCTTTGCCAGGAAGATGGCCGTCATCAGGCCGATGGGCACGCCGATGACCATGGCCCCGGCGGTGCCGTATATGGAGGTGAGGATGAAGGGGAGAATGCCGTACTGGGCCCCGGTGGTGGTGTTGGTGGGGTCCCAGACCTGGCCGAACAGGAATTTGAACAGGCCGATCTGGCGGAGGCGGGCAGGCCCGAGAGGATCAGATACACGCTGATGACCAGCACGAAGCCCACGGCCACGATGCCGCACAGCAGGAAGATCAGATGGATCACGGTTTCCAGGGCCTTGCGGGCCCCTGTATTCTTTGAACGCATAGTCGGTTCCTTTCTGGTCCGGAACGGGAAAGGCCCCTGGCCCGGGATAACGGGTCAGGGGAGGTCTCCCGGGGATGGTTACTTGGCCACGGGCACCGCACCGGCGTTCTTGATGAGGTCGGAAGCGGCGGAGGAGGTGGCGAAGTCAAAGAAAGCCTGGGCGGCGGCGGAGAGAGTCACGCCCTGCTTGGTCACCAGCACAAAGGGACGCTGGATTTCATAGCTGCCGTCCAGGACGGTGGCTTCGGTGCAGGCCACACCGCCCACGGTGAGGGCCTTGACAGTGGACTTGCCTTCCACGGCGGACAGAGATGCGTAGCCGATGGCGTTGGGGTTGCCGGCAACGGCCTCAATGACGCCGCCGGTGGAGGTCAGCTCCTGGTCCAGCTTGCAGGCATCCTTGGTATCGGTGATGGACTCGAAACCGTCCCGGGTGCCGCTGCCGGACTCACGGCCGATGCAGGAGATGGCGCCGGGGTCGCCGCCCACCTCGCTCCAGTCGGTGATCTTGCCGGTGAAGATGTCGGCGATCTGCGCAACGGTCAGGTCCGCGACCTTGCTATCGGCGTTGATGATGATGGCGATGCCGTCCAGGGCCACGGTGGTCTCCTGGAGACCGGCGGACTTCTCCTGGTCCTTCAGGGCCCGGGAGGCCAGGCCGATATCGGCGGAGCCGTTCTTCACGGCCTCGATGCCGGCGCCGGAGCCGGTGGGATCATAGGTGACGGTGACGCCGGGGTTGTCGGCGGTGAACTGCTCCTTCAGCGCGCCGATGACCTTGTCCATGGAGGTGGAGCCGTTGGTAGACACGGAGCCGGAGAGAGCGGTGCTGTTATCGTCGTTCTTAGGGGTGTCATTGGTCTTCTGGCCGCAGCCGGACAGGATGCCCAGTGCCATGACGATGCACAGGGCCATGGAAAGAAACCTTTTCATTTTTTCAGAATCTCCTTTCGATTCAACGGATTTTGGATATCCTCGGTACAGTTCATAGGATACGGGCCGGATGTAAAGCCGGAAAGGCGTGTTTTGTAAAATCCCGGTAAAATGCCGGGCCCGGCCAAGGGCGAAATTTTCGCCGCCCGGCTTTACGGATGCCCGGCGGCGTGGTATACTCCAAAAGACAGAGAACGAGAAAAATCGGAAAGAGATGAGTCCTGTGCGGAAAAATCAGGCAGAGGGGCTGCTGCGGAAGCTGCCCCGGCCCGCCGGGAAGAAACCGGCCCCGGCTGCCAATAAGGAGTAAATAACATGAAATATCAGGCGATTTTATTTGATATGGACGGAACACTGCTGGACACCCTGACGGATATGCAGGCAGCGGTGAACTACATCCTGGAAAAATACGGCTATCCCACCCGGACCCTGGAGGAGGTGCGCCGGTTCGTGGGCAACGGCGCGGGACCGCTGATTCACCGGGCCCTGCCCCAGGGGGTGGACCCGGACCGGGAGGCGGAAATCCTGGCGGACTACCGGGCCTATTACCAGGCCCACAACTGCGTGGAGACCCGGCCCTATGACGGCATCGGGCCGCTGCTGGAGCGGCTGCGGCAGGAGGGCGTGCGGACGGCGGTGGTGTCCAACAAGCCGGACCGGACCACCCGGACCCTGGCGGCCCGGTTCTTCCCGGAGCTGGACGGGGCCATGGGCCAGCGGGAGGGCATCGCCTCCAAGCCCGCCCCGGATATGGTCCGGGCGGCTCTGGACCAGCTTCACGCGGCCCCGGAGGAGGCTCTGTATGTGGGCGACAGCGAGGTGGACGTGGCCACCGCCCGGAACGCCGGGCTGGACATGATCGGCGTGGCCTGGGGGTTCCGGGGTCGGGCGGCTCTGGAGGCCGCAGGCGCGCCCCTGGTGGCGGACACCCCGGAGCAGCTGCTGGACATGCTGCAATGACCCCAAATCACGAAACGAGGTGCAATATGCATACATTTATGGTGCCCTGCCTGCTGGGCCTGGAGAAATTGGTGGGCGACGAGATCCGGCGGCTGGGCTTGAAGGACGTGCAGGTGGAAAACGGCCGGGTGCTGTGCCGGGGGGAGCTGTCCGACCTGGCGCGGCTGAACATCAACCTGCGCTGCGGGGCACGGGTGCTGCTGGTGCTGGGCCGGTTCCCGGCCCGCAGCTTTGAGGAGCTGTTTCAGGGCACCCGGGCCATCCCATGGGAGGAGTATCTGCCCCGGGACGCGGCCTTCCCGGTGAAGGGCTACTCCATCTCCTCCCAGCTGCACGCGGTGCCCGCCTGCCAGTCCATCATCAAAAAGGCCATGGTGGAGCGGATGAAGGCCCACTACGGCCTGGAGCAGTTCCCGGAGGACGGGGTCAAGTATCAGGTGCGGTTCTCCCTGTTCAAGGACGAGGCCATGATCTGCCTGGACAGCTCCGGCGAGGGACTGTACAAGCGGGGCTATCGGGCCGTGGGCGTGGAGGCCCCCCTGCGGGAGACGCTGGCGGCGGCCATGGTGACCCTGTCCCGCTTCCGGGGCCGGGACCCCTTCTGCGACCCCTTCTGCGGCAGCGGCACCATCTGCATCGAGGCGGCGCTGATCGCCATGAACCGGGCCCCGGGCCTGGACCGCAGCTTCGACGCCCAGCGCTGGGGCTTCGTGCCCTCCGGGGACTGGCTGACCGCCGCCGGAGAGGCCATGGACAAGGAGTTCCACGGCCGGTACGACATCTGGGGCGGCGACGTGGACCCCCGGGCCGTGGCCATTGCCCGGGACAACGCCCGGAAGGCCGGGGTGGAGGACGTGGTGCGCTTCGAGGTGGCGGATATGCGGAATTTCCGCCGGGACGACACCTATGGCCAGCTGGTGACCAATCCCCCCTACGGCGAGCGGCTGCTGGAGCGGCAGGAGGCCGAGGCCCTGTACCGGGACTTCGGCAAAATGTGGGAGCGGCTGCCGGACACCTGGCGGACGCTGGTCCTCAGCAGCCACACGGAATTTGAGCGCACCTTCGGCCACCAGGCCAAGAAGAAGCGCAAGCTCTATAACGGCATGATCAAGTGCGACCTGTTTATGTACGGCAACGTATAAGCACCCGCCCCGGGCATTTTATTTGCACCCGGCAGCTTCCTGTGATATAATGACGGCATCACACGGATCAATTATCAAGGAGGCGCAGCTATGCAAAAGCTGGACAAACAGTTCCATATCCACTGCGTGGAGGGCGACGTGGGCCGTTACGTCATCCTGCCCGGCGACCCCGGCCGCTGCGAAAAGATCGCGGCCCTGTTCGACGACGCCCATTTTGTGGCCCAGAACCGCGAATTCACCATCTATACCGGCACCCTGCTGGGGGAAAAGGTCTCCGTCTGCTCCACCGGCATCGGCGGCCCCTCCGCCTCCATCGCCATGGAGGAGCTGCACAACATCGGCGCGGATACCTTCATCCGGGTGGGCACCTGCGGCGGCATCGACCTGGACGTGCGCTCCGGCGACGTGGTGGTGGCCACCGGGGCCATCCGCTTTGAGCACACCAGCCGGGAGTATGCCCCCATTGAGTACCCGGCCGTGGCCAATTTCGACGTCACCTGCGCCCTGGTACAGGCCGCCAAAAACCTGGGCAAGTCCCTGAAAACCGGCGTGGTGCAGTGCAAGGACGCCTTCTATGGCCAGCACAGCCCCGCCAGAATGCCGGTGTCCTATGAGCTGCTGAACAAGTGGGAGGCCTGGAAGCGCCTGCACGTGAAGGCCAGCGAAATGGAAAGCGCCGCCCTGTTTGTGGTGGCCGACGCCCTGGGCTGCCGCTGCGGCAGCTGCTTCCATGTGATCTGGAACCAGGAGCGGGAAGCCGCCGGGTTGGACCAGGACATGAGCGAGGACACCACCTCCGCCGTGGAGGTGGGCGTGGAGGCCCTGAAGCTGCTGATCCAGGCGGACCGGCAGGCGTAAATTGCAGAAAACGGGCGGCCCCGGTCAGGGGCCGCCCGTTTATCAGAGCAGGTAAGAGGCGTACACGCTGTTCTGCCCCTCGACTTTCTCAAATCCGGACGCAGCGTAGGCCGCGATTTCCTCCGCCGCGTCTGTGTAAACCAGCGCCATCATCCGGTTCGGCCCGTTTCGCCTGACCGCCTCTGCCAGCAGGGGGACCGCATATTTCCGGAAGGGCAGTCCGGGCCTGACCAACAGGCCCTGCACGGTCCCGTCTGCCACAACGGCAAACGCGGATTCGTCCTTCCGGTGCAGTGAACCGTAAAGATTATCGGGGTCATATGTGAAATGTGGGTCACAAAAGAATGGGTCACGCGAAATGTCCTGGATGAACGCCCGGTATTTCTCAAAGGAATCGATTGTCACGATCATGTGGATTCTCCTGTAAGATTCGCCATCTCAACTCATTTGCAACGATATAAGTATCTGCCGGTTCAGCAATTGAATTATTAATCTTATTAATATCGAAGCAGTCCGTATCCGACCACACGATCACCCAATCCGGGCTTCCCGGCAGTAAGCCGTTGTGGAAGGCCAGATATGCGTCCAAAATAAGGCAAAGATAATTATCCTGCCAGCCTACTATATGCATCTGACGTAGCCCCGAGAACTGTAGCTCTATTGTTTTAGACTCCCATTGACTCTGGCATATAACGGACAGTATTCTTTCGTTTGGGCCTCCAAAATGCATGGCCATATCGTTATCAACGAATGCACCGCTCTGAAAACTGAGCGAAACGATGCAGGAATCATGAAAACCGCCATAAGTCTCCATTAAAAAGTCAATATCTTCTTGTAATTCAACCTTATGCCAATCGCCCATCGCTTCCGCCTCCACAGGTGTCAGTTTGTCCAGTAGATTATATCAGATTCGTGCGCTTGGTTCAAATAAAAATCTTCTGATTGACAATCCGATAATGCGAAACGGGCGGCCCCATAGACATAAGGGGCCGCCCGTTTGCAGTGAGCGATATATCATATTTTTTGCCGGGCCAAAAGACACGCCCGGGTGTTTGGATGGGGTACAGCCAGCCGACAGAATGACGAAAGCCCCGAAACCTTAGTGGTTTCAGGGCTTTTCGGCTATGGTGCGCGGTACAGGACTCGAATTGACCCGCCACCATATCTGCCCATGTTGTCCGGTATCGAAAAGTACCGTGAATAAAACCTCGGTCGAGGTGGTTCATGTTAGGCAGCGTTAGATCGAATTACCCAAGTTTATCGCCATAAGGCTAAAAATAAGGCTAAATTTTATGGCCGCGCGGAATGTACCAAATGCGCTGAAAACTATCAACGCGACGCTCTTACAACAGCAGGAGTTTGTCCGCCTCCCGCCGCAGCTCTGCCCAGAAGTCCGGGGCGATGTGGTGATAATGCACTCTATCCACTGACGGATGTTGGTGCCCTTCAGGTGGACTTTGCTGTACTTTGTCACAATGCATTCCACCTGGTTGCGGGATTTGTACCGCTGGTGCAGTGTCATAGAGTTCTTCGGTCCCGCCTTGTTGCACTCAATAATAGCACAAAAAGAGAGGTTTGTAAAATACAGAATTGCTTTGCACGGCATACTTAATCACATGAAAGTAGAAGTCTGTCCGGCGGACAGGCTCCTGCTTTCGTGGTGGAGACTACTGGACTCGAACCAGTGACCTCCTGCGTATGAAGAACTGCGTAGCCGTCGCTATTAACCTTGGTGTTGTCTTTTCTACGTCCGGTTGCTTCATTTATGCCATAGCTCAAGCAAGCAGTTCCCTCTTTCGGGCTTTGAAATAGAGAAAACCGACCAGATCTGCCAGCGCCCAGCCGATCGGAACCGACCACCAGATACCGGTCACGCCGAATGCGGGGACAGCGGACAGCAGATAGGCCAGCGCGACACGAGTGCCCAACGAGATGACCGTCAGGACGACGCTCATTCCCGGCTTCCCCAAGGCGCGATACAGGCCATAGAGCAGGAACAGACAGCCGATGCCGCAGTAAAACGCGCCTTCAATGCGCAGATACCGCACACCTTCCCGGATGACCTCGGTTTCTCCGGCATCCACAAAAATCGTCATAAGCAGTTGGGCGAAAGCGAAAACGAGTGCGGATATGACCACGCAGAAGGCTGCGGAAATGCACACGGCGCTTTTCAGCCCGGCGCGTATCCGTGTACTTTCTTTCGCGCCGTAATTCTGCGCAATGAATGTGGAAAAGGCGTTGCCAAAATCCTGCACCGGCATATAGGCGAAGGCGTCGATCTTCACAGCGGCAGCAAAGGCCGCCATGACAACGGGGCCGAAGCTGTTGACAAGTCCCTGCACCATAAGGATACCGAGATTCATGACCGATTGCTGAACACAGGTCAGCGTGGAAAAGGAAACGATTTCGCGGATGCGGCCTCTCCGCAGGCTGCGGAAATTGCCTATCGAACGCACTTGCGGGAAGCGCATAAGCGCGTAAATGGCGATACCGATGCCCGAAAGATACTGGGCAATTACCGTTGCTTCCGCAGCACCGGCGACACCCCTGTTTAATCCGATCACAAACCAGAGGTCAAGGGCGATATTCAGCACAGCGGAAACCGCCAGAAACGCCAGCGGGATAACGGAGTTGCCGATCGCCCGCAGGAAAGAGGCAAAATAGTTGTACAGGAAAACGGCGGGAATGCCCATAAAGATCACGAACAGGTACTTCCGCATATCGCCCCAGACCTCGGCAGGGACTCTGAGAAACGTGCGAAGTCCGTCCAGACAGATGAAAGCCAGAACGTTCAAAAGAACTGTAACGAACGCAATGAAGAAGAACGACGCACACAGATTCTCCCGCAGCGCCTTTTCATCCCGCTGCCCGAAGCGCATGGAAAACAGCGCACCGCTTCCCATACACAGGCCAAGGATAATGGAAGTCAGAAACGTCATCAGTGTAAAAGACGATCCCACCGCCGCAAGGGCGTCCCGCCCGAGGAACTGTCCGACGATCAGCGTATCGGCAATGTTATAGCACTGCTGAAGCAGATCCCCTAAAATCATAGGGATGGCAAACAGCAGCATGGAACGGATAACTGGCCCTTTCGTTAAATCCCGATTCATAGCATATCTCCAAAACGTAAGAAAGAAATTGCGATTCGCAAGTATTGTAGTGCTTCGGAAACGTTCTGTCAATATGGTATTTACTTTTTGAAGGATCGGTGCTATCCTATGAGATAAGGAGCAGCGAGAAATCGTGGCTTGTGGAGGAAGCACTATGTACTTAGATGGACTGGACGGATTGGATCGAAAGATCGTGCAGCTGCTGATAGAAAATGCGCGTATCTCCTATTCTGATATTGGAGAAAAGATCGGCATCTCAAGAGTCGCGGTAAAAGCCCGGATACAGGCGCTGGAGCAGAAAGGCGTTATCGAGGAATACACGACCGTTATCAACCCGCAGAAGATCAGCGGCGCGGTGTCCTGCTATTTTGAAATCGAAACAACGCCGGATTGTTTGTCAAAGGTCACAGAGATATTGAACCGGCATGATACGGTCACGCAGATCTACCGCGTGACTGGGAAAGACAAGCTGCACGTTCACGCTGTTGCCGCTTCCGGCGAAGAAATGGAGACATTCCTGCATACCGTCATTGACACCTTGCCCGGTGTGGTCAGTTGCAGCTGTAATATGATCCTCTCGCGCATTAAGGACATAAAGGGCCTGCGGCTATAAGAAGCGCTAGTAATCAACCGAACTTCTGAACCTTGTTTGAAACCATTTTGTTGTCTCAATATTGTCCCTTCATACACCTCTTTTGTACAGAGAGCACCTCTCTGTATGTCGAAGAAGTCCAGAGAAAAGGTGTGCACCAGAGTGTAACACCGATAAAACACGAAGGGTATCCTCGGGTGGAAAAAGAAATAACGACCATGTGACGGAATCCATGTGGTCGCTATTTTTATGTCCAAAATAGAATTATAAAGGCAACATTTTAAAGGGCGGATCATCTTTTTTGCTTAGTTTTCTTGCTTTTTAAAAAGTAGTATGTTAGTATGTGAACAAACATACTATTCGAAAGGAGGGGCGCGGATGGCTAGAGAAAGAAAGAAATCCGAATTTGGAAAATACCTTGCACAACTAATCAAAGACGCTGGGATGACACAATGCGATTTCTACAGCGAAGCAGAAATCGCAAGGCCGTATTTTTACGACATGCTTAGTGGAAGAACGAATCCGCCTCCGCGGGAAACCCTTGAACGTATGCTGGATGTGTTGGAGAAACGGCTCCCACCGAATGAAAAGCGCCGCACGGAGTTCATTAACCGTGTGGCAATCAGCAGGGGCGAGATTCCCTGTGATATCAGCGAAATGATTATTGGACACCCGGAGTGTTGGGACAGCTTACGCACGACGTTACAGACAATGATTGCATCAAGCAAATAAGGAGAACAGAATATGAATGAAAGATTAGACCGTTTTACGAAATTATTAAAGGAAATCTTCGAGCTCGATAAATCTGACCTCGATTTCGGTATTTATCGCGTGATGAATCTCCGCAAAGCGCAGATTGAACAGTTTCTGACCGAGCGTCTGCCGAAAATGGTGCAGGAGACTCTTGCCCCTTTCGCGCAGGGCAGTAAAGAAGAAATCCGTGCCAAAATGAAGCAGATTGAGGAAAGCGTGGCAGAAATGGGAATGACCGTGGACGCTCTCCCCAACACCGCACAGAAAAAACAACAGTATTTGCAGCTCCAGAAGCAGCTTGCGGAAGGCGCCGATTTGGCTGCACTGGAGACAGACGTGTATTCTGCACTGTATTCCTTCTTTAACCGATACTACGAGGACGGCGATTTTATTTCCAAGCGCCGGTATAAGGAAGGCGTCTACGCCATTCCCTACGAGGGTGAGGAGGTCAAACTCTACTGGGCAAATCAGGATCAGTACTACATCAAAACCAGCGAAAATTTCAAAGATTACACCTTTGTTTTCGATGGGATCAACGTGCACTTCCGGCTAGTAGATGCGACCACTGAGCAGAACAACAACAAGGAGAGCAAGGACAACAAACGCGCCTTTATGCTCTTCAGGGAGGATGAGGAAATCTACCCGGGGATTAAGACATTTGAGTATGATCCAGACACGGCGGAGATTGTGATCCGCTTTGTATACGATATTCCTGAGGATAAGAAAAAGAAATACACCGAAGAAAACTATGCACGTATTACCGAATGGCTTTTGTCTCAGCGTCGGGCAGAACTGAATCCGCTGATTGCACCGATCCCCACGGGCAAGGGCAGAGAGACAACTACCCTGCTGGAAAAGCACCTGAAAGGCTATGTGGCAAAAAACACTTTCGATTACTTTATTCATAAGGATCTGCATGGATTCCTGACGCGTGAGCTGGATTTCTTCATTAAGAGTGAGGTCATGCATTTAGAGGATTTGGACACTGGCAGCGAAGCCCGTGTGGAAACCTACCTTGCTAAGGTGAAAGCCGTTAAGCGTGTCGGCAAAATCATCATCGACTTCCTTGCCCAGATTGAGAATTTCCAGAAAAAACTGTGGCTGAAGAAAAAATTCGTAGTGGAGACAAACTGGTGCGTTACGCTGGATAAGATCGACGAATCCTTCTGGCCGGAAATCATCGGGAATAAGGCACAGATTGATGAATGGATTGTCATGTACGCCATAGACGAAGCGGAAGGCTGGACGAACCCGCCGTCCGGCGATTTTCTACACCAGAACCAAAATCTGATCATCGATACCAAGCACTTCTCAAATACATTCAAATATGCGCTGTTGGAGAGTATTCCTAATCTGGACGAACAGACTGATGGGCTGATGATTAATGGCGATAACTATCATGCACTGAATTTCTTACAATCGCGATACTCTGCATCTATTGATGTCGCATACATTGATCCTCCCTACAACACAGATGCGAGCGAAATACTGTATAAAAACAATTACAAGCATTCGTCTTTTTTGACAATGATGGATAATCGTCTAACGATGGCCTATGATTTGCTTTCCGACCAAAGTATGATTTCGGTAGCAATCGATGATGCAGAGTTAGATAGATTGATTCCGCTAATGGATAGTATTTTCCCTAAAAATGCAGGTGTTACGGTGGTTCGTTCAAATCCCCAAAGCAGAAAAGCAAAGGGGAAATTTTCGCCCCAACACGAGTACTGCCTTTATTATGCAAAGCGCGATGAGACAACTCCGAAATCACTTGGTTTTAGCGAAAGCAAATTAAAAAGATATCCATTGGTGGACGAGATCGGGCATTTTTCTTGGATGAACTTCATTCGTGCCGGAAATAACGACCTGAGAACAGATAGACCTAAACTGTATTATCCTATTGCAGTGGCCGCAGATGATTCTCTCCGTGTGCTCAATATGACTTGGAACGAGCGACGCCAAGAGTATTCCTTGCTGGAAACTCCTAAAAATGATGAAATTTTGGTTTATCCGGTCAAGTATCAGAATGGGGTTAAAATAGAAAAGAACTGGCAACGTGGGCACGAACGCATGAAGAGGGAAATTCCGCTGGGTGAATATAGAGCCAGACGTACTGACGAAGGAATATCTATTGACTTTAAAACTCGTATGGACGAGGAAGCCATGCCGACCACATGGTGGGAAAAGAATGAGTATGCTTCTGCCAATTATGCACCAACTGAACTAAAAGAGCTTTTTGGAGAAAAACCTTTTGATTTTGCTAAGGCTCGAACTTTGGTGCAAGATGCAATTTGTGCTTGCGGTGGTACCAAGTCAACAGCGCGTGTATTGGACTTTTTTGCAGGATCTGCAACAACTGGTGATGCAGTTATACAGCTTAATAGAATTGATGATGGCAAAAGAAAGTATATTCTGGTTGAAATGGGTGAATATTTTAGTCGTGTAACCAAACCCAGAATGCAAAAAGTGGCCTATGCTGCAGAATGGAAAGATGGAAAACCTCAAAATCGTACCACAGGTGTACCCCAAATCATTAAGTATATGCGGCTTGAGAGCTATGAAGACGCTCTTTCCAATATCCAGCTTTCCGATAACGGCGGACAGTTCAAGGCACTGCTGGGCGAGGATTACATGATACATTACATGGTGGATCTGGAAAGCCGCGGCAGTCTGTTGGACGTGGAGGCATTTGCTAATCCCTTCGCCTATACCATGAAAATCACTGAGAAAAACGAGTGCAAAGAGCGTCCGGTCGATTTAATGGAAACGTTTAACTATCTGATTGGCCTGACGATCGCCAGACAGAGTGCAATCTCCTATTGGCTCAGCAAACCCGCCAAGACTCCGGTTTACGAAGGCGCTGTGGAGTTGGTTAGCGATATCAGCGGCCAATATGCGTTCCGACAGATCGAAGGCACCTTGCCCGACGGTCGTCGTGCACTGGTGATCTGGCGCACCGTGACGGATGACATCATTGCATCCAATGCGGCGCTGGATGCGTATTTCACCACCCACCGCAAAGACGCAGAGGATCGAAAATACGACGTGATCTTTGTCAACGGCGACAACAATCTTGAAAACCTGCGCGGTAGTAGCGAAGGCTGGACGGTTCGGATAACGGAGATCGAATTCAAAAACCGCATGTTCGAGGAGGTCTAACTATGAGCAGCTTAACATACACAGAAAGAGAGCGAATCGCCAGATTTCTTGGATTCAAAGGAGGGTATGTTTTCACCTTTTTAAAAAGCGGGTATACAAAAACGAATACTCGCGACATGATATACGCGGCTACAGGTATTGATATTTATAAGAATACGGAATATGACATGTCACAGGAACGGTGTATACGCAAAATCTGGGACGAATGCGATGATTATACAGTTGGCAAACTGCTCAAAATTATGCTTGACTACTATTGGAATGTAGCAGAATGGGATTGGGATAGACGCGAGGAAACAGATTATCAAGAGCTTAGGGAATTAGAAAAAAGGCTAATGCAAAATCCTATTTCAATTCCCGCCGCAACAACCGATACGCTTAAACTTGTAAAGGAGGATATTGAGCGTAGCTGCAATAATAATATCCCAGAACTTGCTCTCGATAGACTACATACTTTTTCGACGGAATTTTTCCGGTCTGTGTGTAAAAAGCACGGAATCAGCACCGAAGATGATCGAGGAAATGAATATCCTTTGCAGTCTCTTGTTGGTCGGCTTAAAAACTGGTATGCGGAAAACCATTATTTCGATTCAGATTTTTCTGTTGTTGCAATACAGAACACAATAAACATTTTTGACAAATTCAATGCGATCCGTAATGATCAAAGCGCTGCTCATCCGAATGAAGTGCTGAACAAAGCAGAAGCAATGTACGTTGTCCGTATTGTTGCGGAAACATTGACCTTCATTGACAAGATCGAATGTATCAAAGATGCAGCGGCAACGCCTCGCTTGCCTTGGGATGATCTTGAAACTGATGATGAATTACCGTTTTAAATAGGTGATTATTATGACAAGAAGACAAACAAATCATGGGCCATCTTTCGACGACCAACTCGTCTTGTTCCGCTATTTCCTGCATGAGCTGAAACTAGATTCCCTTAGCGCTCTCAGCGAAAAGCTGAACAGCAGCGAGTATGAGGGTGTCAACGAAAGCGGCAACACATACTTTTATATCTATATCGCCCGTGTCTGCCAGATGCGAGGCGCTACTATCACGCCAGAAAAACTGCGCCTGTATGATGAGAACATTTGCCGTCATACCCGGAAGATTGGAGAAAAGCGTGGTGGCCTGCAATGGAAATATTATCAGTACATCGCTCTGCTTTTTACGGAAATGTATCTGGATCGCTACTTTTCCGACGCGGATGCCTTCTGCAACGACCTGAACGCATGGCTGCGACAGGTCAAAGGTCAGTCGCTCGGTCTCATCGATTTCCAGCTATATACGCCGGACAAGTTGAACAAACTGGCGTTCATGTGTGCCACCGGCAGCGGGAAAACGCTGATCATGCATATAAACATTCTGCAATTCCTGCATTATTTCAAGCGTGCCAAGCGGATCAACAGCAGGCTGTCCATCAACAAGATCATCGTGCTGGCACCCAACGAGAATATGAGCCGCCAGCATCTGGATGAGCTTTCACGGTCGTCTATTCCGGCGGCAATGTTTGAGAAAGATCATGGTTTCGTCAAGCAGCAGGATGACGTGATCGTAATCGACATGAACAAACTAAAAGAAGAAGGCAAAGTCAAGACCGTCTCCGTTGACAGTTTCGAGCAAAATAATTTGGTGTTGGTTGATGAAGGCCATCGCGGCCTGTCCGGTGACGTGTGGTACGATTACCGCACTCGCCTTTCAGAAGACGGATTTGCCTTTGAGTATTCCGCCACCTTCAAACAAGCGCTGAATGCCAACGCCACCGGCAATACGCAACAGGCCCGAGACGCACGGGCTCTGATGGAGGAATACGGGAAATCTATCATTATGGATTATTCCTACAAGTATTTCTACGATGATGGGTACGGAAAAGACTACCGCATATACAATCTGCAGAGTACCCTAGATCCGGAGCAGAAGCATTTGTATCTGGTCGGATGCCTGCTGTCCTTTTATCAGCAGATGAAGTTGTTTGAAGTGAAGACGGATGCACTACGTGAATTCCGGATTGAAAAGCCCCTGCTGGTGTTTGTGGGCAATCGAGTTACCGCGCCAGTCAAGAGTAGCGGCCTATCACAGGCGGAAAAAAATTTGCTCACGGACGTGGAAGAAGTGCTGCTCTTCCTCAACAAATTTCTGAACAACCGGGCGCAATCGATGGAGCATATCCTTGCCGTGCTGAACGCGGATACTAATCTGGTCGATGCCAGCGGCAGAGAGTTGTTCTATCAGGATTTTCGTGCGCTGCAGGAGATTTTCGGTTTGGAGCCGGATCCTGCTGTAATCTTTTCGGACATTCTTCGTATTATATTCAATACTGACGGGAACGCCGATGAACCGCGCCTGCGGATGGAGAATATTCGGCAGGTCACCGGTGAGATTGGCTTGAAGGTAGGCGAGTACGGCGATTATTTCGGCGTTATCAATATTGGTGACACATCCGGTCTGATGAAAAGCTGTGAGCAGAAGGGTATCATCATCAGCAACGAGGAATTCGTTTCAGAATCGTTGTTCCGGCATATCAATACGCCGAATTCCAAGATTAAAATACTAATTGGCTCCCGAAAGTTTACAGAGGGCTGGAACAGCTGGCGTGTGTCCACTATGGGCCTGATCAACTTTGCAAAAGGTGAGGGATCGCAGGCCATTCAGCTTTTTGGTCGTGGTGTGCGTTTGAAGGGATATAATGGATGCCTGAAGCGTTCCCGCAAGCTGGATACCAATGTCACGCCTCCCAAGCATATCGAGTTACTGGAAACACTGACCATATTTGGCGTAAAGGCACAGTATATGGAAGATTTTAAGAGCTATCTGGAGCAGGAAGGCACACCCACCAATGAGACAATCCACGAGTACCGCCTACCGGTGATCAGCCGCTTTGATGAAGTCAAAGAAAAAAAGCTCCATGTCATCAAGGTAAAAGACGGAGCCAATTTCAAGCAGCAGGCTGCTCGGCTGATTCTGGACAAGCCGGATCAGGGGTTCCTGCGCTACCTGCTCAAAAGTAAAACAGTCATCGACTGCCGCAGCAAAATCCAGACAATCGATTCTACTTACAGTTTCAAAATAGAATCCATGCTGGAGCCGCGAACACTTCCGGCGGATATTCTCCCACTGCTGGATGTCCAGCGGATCTTTGATGAGCTGCAGGCGTATAAGAGCGAAAGGCGGTATTTCAACATCAGCATCGTCAAGGACAAGCTACTTGATATACTGCGGAAAGATGACTGGTACGGACTGTTGATTCCGCAAAATCATCTAGAGATCAATTCAATCGCCAAGCTAGAGGCAGCAACCGATTACGCCGTCATGGCACTCAAATCCTATATGGATAAGTTTTTTAAATATGAAAAAGAAAGATGGGAAGTTCCACGACTGGAGTATGCGATTCTGGATGCGGATAACAGCAATTTTGTCGACGAATACACGTTAACCTACGCTCAGCAGAGTGCGATGGATCCCAAGGGCGATGAACTGGATGCATTCGTTGCGGAAATGTCCGCTGTGCTGCAGGCGAATAACGGCCTTGACGTTTACAAAAAGAATTTCTTCCGCGGTAAGCTGGTGTTGTTTGATTTTCGCTCGCATTTGTATGCCCCGCTGATTTGCCTTGAAAAGAGCAACCTGAAAATACAGTTGGCACCCGTAGCACTGAATACGGACGAAATGCGATTTGTGGATTATCTCAAATCATATGTAGACGATCACGCAGCGGAGTTGGCGGGCAAATCCCTGTATTTGCTCCGTAACAAAAGTAAGGTCGGCATGGGTTTCTTTGAGGCGGGCAATTTCTATCCTGATTACATCCTCTGGATTGATACGCCGGCAACGCAATACATTTCGTTTATCGACCCAAAAGGTTTGATGCATATCCGCCCGGATGATCCCAAAATTGAGTTTCACAAAACAATCAAGGATTTAGAAACGCGCTTGTCCCCCACAGCGGACGGAAAGCGAATCGTGCTCAATTCGTTCATCATGGCGGGTACCCGCTCGTCGGATTTGCGTATGTGGTGGTCTACGCCGGAGGTCGATGCCGATCGTGCGTACAGAGAAGCTAGAAACGTTTATACACTCGATAATGACGAATGCGTGGAATCCATGATGCGAAAAATACTTCAGTAAAAAGAGATAATGCCCTGTAGTCAGAATCGACTATAGGGCATTGTCATCTTTCCGGTTTTGCACAATGCGTAACGACCTTGTTACTTCAACTTTATGGCTTACGGCGAAAAGGCCTCTGTGGAATGTGGAAGCCTTTTCTTATAGGTGGTATACCCCGCTGGATTCAGGCTAACGGCCAGCAGAGATGGAAATTGCGCCTCTATTTAGTCTCGCCATAAATGCGATTAGGTCAGTCCTTGCGGGAACAATACGCACACAATACGCATTATCTTTGTGATACGTCTGTAATACGCATTTAATACGGAGATAATGCGTATTACATTTTGCCCGCGCTTTTCCCAAACGCACTATTTAGATGATTTTATATTGACAACTACAACATATTGTGGTATATAAGAATCATCCAGTTATTTGTGCACCGCCCCAATGGGGTTTCCGAACACGTTTCGGATCGCACACGTTGTTAAGTTTGTACTGAGGAGCACCATGCTCCCGTTTGAGATAAGGGTCACTGCGCCCATTTGATTCAATGACTATGCTGCGAGAAGTTTTCTTGCGGCATTTTCCACCTGTACGCCGCTTTGCCGCCGTGCTATGATGTGCCTGTACTTAAGGCATCAAGCATTTAGGTCGGAGCAGAGCAGGCACGGGTGGAAGGCTATCAATAGCTTTTCGCTCTGACTAAGAACCCGAAGTATGTCAAAATGCGCCTCCCGAAAAACGGGTGGCCACCAGAATTGAACAATACTGCAAACGCAGGAAGGATCGTATGAAGCCGAAACGGCAGGAAGATTCTTCCTGCGTTTTTGCTTATTATTTTGTCGCGGCACTTGCCACCGCCGCGATACCGCAGGAAAAGAAAGAGCGCCGAGATCAATTCGGCGCAGATCAGGAAAGAGGAGCTTTGTAAAAGCCGTTGGGACGATACGGCAGGAAAATCGTCAAGGGAGAGGCAAGCTCCCGCCCTGTATGCCGCAGTCAGAGTGCGGCACCGGTCATACGGGGTATCGCGCATTCCTCGATCCGTCACCGGGCGGATCACAGGACACCGGCGGAGCCTTCCGCAGCCGAGTTCAGCGGCCTGGTGTCCGCGGTTGCTCACACGAGCAGAGGTCAAAGACCTCCATACCGCAGCGTACTGACCTGGTACAAGTAAAGAGAGACAGACATACGGGCAGACCTCGAAAAACACACAGCACCAAGGCTTTCCGCCTGCGGCAGTCTATCATTTCTGCGGAGATACGCCGGAAATGGCTCTCCTTGCCAACGGGTGAAGTGCGTCCATCTGAACACGACTACGATTACAAGGAGATTTCTTTATATGACCACAAAAGGCATTTACCACACCCTCGTTACCCAGTTGGACAAGCTGGCTCGCCACAACCGACAGGGCAGCTTCCGCACGAAAGACCGCTACTACGAGGCGGTCAAGCGATTCTGCGCCTACCTCGCCGCCCACTACCACCTGCAAAAGCTGGAGAACGTCAGCGGCAAGCATCTGGTGAGCTATGTCCTCTATTTGCAGGCGCAGGGCAAGTCGGCCAGCACCATCAAAACTGACCTCTCCGCCATCCGCTTTTTCCACGACAAGATGTCCCATCCCCGTTACACGCTGCCGGGCAACGAAGAGCTAGGCGTTGCGCTGGAACGCCGCCGCTTCGGGCAGCAGGATCGCACATGGACGAACTCGGAGTTCGGCAAGCTGATCGGCCGCGCCATGGCGGAGGAGCGGGAGGATTACATCCTCGCCCTGTATCTGGCCCGCTATGCCGGTCTGCGCATCCATGAGTGCTTCCGCACGGACACCGCCGCGGCGGAGCGTGCACTGCGAGAAAACGCCCTCACCGTGAAAGGCAAGGGCGGCAAGGTGCGTATCGTTCCCATCGAGGACGACCGTATTACGATGATGCTGCAGCGACTGCTGGAGAAAACGGAACGCGGTCACAAGCTGCTGGTGCCGGACGGCGTCCCCACCGACCGAGCCATCAACGGTATGCAGCAGTTTATCAGCCGTCATCGCGACGCCATCTGTGACCCCGCTGCACTGGGCAGGCGCATTACCTTCCATGGGCTGCGCCATACCTACGCCGCCGAAAAGTACACGTCCCTCGTCAGCGGCGGCATGACACCGTTGGACGCTCATTTCACCGTGTCTCGCCTGCTGGGACACGAGCGACCCGATGTGACGGACATTTACCTGGCATCCGTGAAGGGAGGTTCTGCCCGTGGAGAATAAGTACCGTGATCTAAGCGATCTCCCCATGATCCTGCGGGTAGAGGACTTGATGCCCATCCTCGGCATTGGCCGCAACACCGCCTATGAGCTGATCCGCAGCGGCCAGATACGAAGCGTCCGCATCGGTAGGCAGATTCGTATTTCACGGGAGGCACTGCTGGAGTTCCTGCGGAAGTAAATCTCTTCGTCACAGAAATAAAACTTGCACAACAGCCGCGCGGGATATATCATGGAGATGGTACATTCCGCGCGGCGGAAAGGAGCGTATATGCCGCGTACAAAAACAGGAAAAGGAGCCGGCGGCGCCGGTTCCATCAGAAAAATCACAACAACAAAGAACGGAAAGACCTATACCTACTGGCAGGGCCGCTACACAGAAGGCTTCGACCCCGGCACAGGCAAGCAGATCCAGCGCAGCATCACCGGAAAGACGCAGAAAGAAGTGGCACAGAAGCTGCGCCAGATCACAGCGTCGCTGGACGATGGCACCTACAAAGCACCTTGTAAGCTAACGGTTGGAGAATGGCTGGACATCTGGACACAGGACTATCTTGGTGGAGTGAAAGCGTCTACGGCGTATCTCTACAAGAAGAATGTGGAGTTGTATATTGCGCCGCATCTTGGGAACATCAAGCTGGAAGCCCTGAACGCCCATACGGTACAGCACTTTTACAATCAGCTTGTCTCTCCAATCGACCCAACAGTCAATCCCCTTTCGGCAAAGACGGTAAAGAATATTCACGGTGTTTTTCACAAGGCCATGCAGCAAGCAGTGCTGATCGGTTATCTGCGCGTCAATCCAACGGATGCCTGTACACTTCCCCGTGTTATCAAAAAGGAAATGCACCCGCTGGAGGAAGATCAAGTCTCTGCATTTCTGAAAGAAGTCCAGGGAAGTCCCCACGAATACCTTTACAAAATCACCCTGTTTACAGGGCTGCGGGAGGGCGAAATACTTGGGTTAGGCTGGGAGCATATTGATCTTGAGAACGGCATCCTGACCGTGAAACGTCAACTCCGCAAAGAGCAGAAAAAGGGCGGGCAATATTACTTCTCTCCGCCGAAGAACAACCGTACTCGCAGCATCTCTCTTGCGCCCTCGGTGGTGTTTCTGTTTCGCCTGCAGAAGCTGAAGCAAAACGGCATGAGGCTGGAAGCAGGCGATGCCTGGCAGGAGAATGGTCTTGTCTTTTCCAATCAAACAGGCGGATACCTATCCTATCGCACGGTGTACGACTGCTTCAAGCGGATCGTAAAGAAGATCGGTGCGCCATCCACCCGTTTTCACGACCTGCGCCACACATACGCAGTTGCCTGTATCAAAAGCGGCGACGACATTAAAACCGTGCAGGAAAATCTCGGTCATGCCACCGCAGCATTCACTCTGGATGCTTACGGACATGTTACGAAGCAGATGAAGCAGGATAGCGCACAGCGGATGGAGCAATTTATCCAGTCCGTTTCTATCGGGTGACTTCATAAGGCTAAAAATAAGGCTAACTCCACTTTTGGGCAAAGCAAAAAACCTTGCAACCATGATGGTTACAAGGTTTTTAGATGGTGCGCGGTACAGGACTCGAACCTGTGACCCCATGCACGTCAAGCATGTGCTCTACCAGCTGAGCTAACCGCGCGGAACAGTATGTATTTTACACGGTCTGCACCAATTTGTCAACAGTTTTCTTGCCAAGTTTTATTTTTTTTGCTATACTCTCCTCAAAACCACCCAGGAGGACAAACATCATGGAAAAAATCGCGCTGGTAACGGGCTCATCCCGGGGCATCGGGCGGGCCGTGGCGGCGGAGCTGGCCCGGCAGGGCTGGGCCGTATGCATCAACTATCGGGTCCGGGAGGACTGCGCCCGGTCACTGCTGGAGCAGCTGACGGCGGAGGGCTGCCGGGCCATGATGGTCCAGGCGGACGTGTCCCAGCGGGACCAGGTGGAGGCCATGGTGCGCCGGGTGGAGGAAACCTTCGGCCCGGTGTCGCTGCTGGTGAACAACGCCGGTGTGGCGGGCCAGGCCCTGTTCCAGGACATCTCTGAGGAGCTGTGGCGCCGGTACTTCTCCGTCAACGTGGACGGCGCTTTTCACACCATCCAGACGGTGCTGCCCCACATGCTCCACCAGCACGCAGGCTGCATCGTGAACATCTCCTCCATCTGGGGCCAGCGGGGCGCCAGCTGTGAGGTGACATACTCCTGCACCAAGGCGGCGCTCATCGGCCTGACCCGGTCCCTGGCCATGGAGCTGGCCCCCACCCACATCCGGGTCAACTGTGTGGCCCCCGGGGTCATCCGCACGGATATGCTGGATGCCCTGCCGCCGGAGGTACTGCCGCAGCTGGCTCAGGAAACGCCCCTGGGCCGCCTGGGCACGCCGGAGGACATTGCCCACGCCGTGGCCTTCCTGGCCGGGGACGGGGCCTCCTTCATCACCGGCCAGGTGCTCACCTGCGACGGCGGCTTCATCCTGTGAAGAAAAGTTCCCGGAAACGGGTATATTTTCCTTTACAGAACAGCCATATCCGGCTATAATAGATAAGCTAAGGAATTTTTTTCGATAAGGAGACGACCGACTATGGCAGTCATTGAATACGACGAGTATAAACAGAAGCTCCAGGCCCTGGAGCCCACTCTGGGCGAGCTGGAGAAGGCCCTGGGCATCCCCAAGGACCGCCAGGAGCTGAAGGACCTGCAGGCCGAGACGGAGCAGGACGGCTTCTGGAACAACATCGAGCACAGCCAGAAGGTGTCCCAGCAGATCAAGCGCCTGGAGCACCGCATCAGGAAGTATGACCGTCTGGTGTCCGAGTGGGAGGACACCGTGACCCTGTGCGAAATGGCCCAGGAGGAGGACGACGCCTCTCTGCTGCCGGAGGTCACCGCCGGGTACGACAACCTGGAAAAGGAAATCAGCGAGCGGCGTCTGGCGGCTCTGCTGTCCGGCGAATACGACGCCAACAACGCCATTCTCACCTTCCACGCCGGTGCAGGCGGCACCGAGGCCCAGGACTGGACCGAGATGCTCTACCGTATGTATACCCGCTGGGCCGAGCGCCACGGCTACACCTATCAGCTGATGGACTACGAGGCCGGTGACGAGGCGGGCATCAAGTCCGCCACCATCCTCATCGAGGGCGACAACGCCTATGGCTACCTCAAGAGCGAAAACGGCGTCCACCGGCTGGTCCGGGTGTCCCCCTTCGACGCCAACGCCCGGCGGCAGACCAGCTTCGCCGCCGTGGAGGTCATGCCCGAGCTGAACGACGACAGCGAGATCGAGATCCGCCCCGAGGACATCGAAATGCAGGCCTGCCGCTCCAGCGGCGCCGGCGGCCAGCACATCAACAAGACCTCCTCCGCCGTCCGCCTGACCCACCTGCCCACCGGCATCGTGGTGTTCTGCCAGACGGAGCGCAGCCAGTTCCAGAACCGTGACAACGCCATGAAGATGCTGCGGGCCAAGCTGGCGGAGCTGAAGATGCAGCAGCACGCCGAGAAGGTCAGCGACCTGAAGGGCGTGCAGATGAAGATCGAGTGGGGCAGCCAGATCCGCTCCTATGTGTTCATGCCCTATACCCTGGCCAAGGACACCCGCACCGGCTACGAAATGGGCAACATCCAGGCCGTCATGGACGGCGATATTGACGGGTTTATCAACGCCTACCTGACCGCCGCCGCCAACGGCGAGATCAAGAAGTAAGGGACGCCAGCCGTCCATGACATCGCCGCTGCGCGGCGCACAAGCGTTTTGCCGCAGGCAAAACCTTGGCCGGGCGGAATTCACTTCCGACCGGCATGGTTTGATCCGGGGGCCCCGCAAAGCCCCGCTTTGCGGGGAAACGGCGATATTGACGGGTTTATCAACGCCTACCTGACCGCCGCCGCCAACGGCGAGATCAAGAAGTAAGGGACGCCAGCCGTCCATGACATCGCCGCTGCGCGGCGCACAAGCGTTTTGCCGCAGGCAAAACCTTGGCCGGGCGGAATTCACTTCCGACCGGCATGGTTTGATCCGGGGGCCCCGCAAAGCCCCGCTTTGCGGGGAAACGGCGATATTGACGGGTTCATCAACGCCTACCTGACCGCCGCCGCCAATGGCGAGATCAAGAAGTAAGAGACGCCAGCCGTCCATGACATCGCCGCTGCGCGGCGTACAAGCGTTTTGCCTGCGGCAAAACCTTGGCCGGGCGGAATTCATTTCTGACCGGCATGGTTTGATCCGGGGGCCCCGCAAAGCCCCGCTTTGCGGGGAAACGGCGATATTGATGGTTTCATTAATGCCTATCTGACCGCCGCCGCTAATGGCGAGATCAAGAAGTAATTGCATTCGACTATGCCCCCCAGAGGCGGACCGCCGGTCCGCCTCTGGTTTTTTGTTCCAGCGGAGTAGCGGCCCGCTGAGGGCAGCGGGCCCTACGGACGCTTCGGCGGGAACCAGCCCATTCCCCTGCGGCAGGGCACACGGGCTCCGCCGAAAGCTGCCGATTCCGACAGATTTGCAGCTTTTTACGGGAAGAATCCCGCAATTTTGTGCAGTTTATTTTGAAAACGTCTTGCATTTTCCCCCGGGCAATGGTATAGTATCCCCAGGAGTTAAACTGCTCTAATTTAAGTCATCAAACCATAGGAGGTAACATCATGAAGAAATTCGGTCTGTTCGCCGCCGGTGTGCTGTTCGGCACCGCCGGCATCAAGGTCCTGTCCAGCAAGGACGCCAAGAAGGTCTATACCCACACCACCGCCGCCGTGCTGCGGGCCAAGGACAGCGTCATGGAGGCCGTCACCACCGTCCGGGAGAACGCGGAGGATATCTATGCCGACGCCAAGGCCATCAACCAGCAGCGGGCCCAGCAGGAGGCCGACGCCGTAATCGAGGATGCTTCCGAGGCGGAATAAGCCATGAAGTGCAGCATTCTCCATGAGTCCGCCGGACGGCTGCGGGTCCGCCTGCACTGCCCCGCCATGACCCTGCGCCAGGCGGACGTTCTGGAATACTATCTGCGGGCGGTGGACGGCGTCACGGAGGTGAAGGTCTATGACCGGACCCGGGACGCGGTGGTCTGCTTCGCCTGCGGCCGGGGGGACGTCATCGCCGCCCTGGCCGCCTTTTCCTTCCCCCGGGCGGAGGCCATGGACCTGGTGCCGGAGCACACCTCCCGGGCCCTGAACCGGGAGTTTGAGGACAAGCTCACCATGACCGTGGCCCGCCGGATCATCTCCCGGCTGTTCCTTCCGGCGCCGGTGACCACGGCGCTGGCCGTTATCCGGTCGGTGAAGTACATCCGGGAGGGGCTTTCGGCCCTGTGGCATGGCCGCCTGTCCGTGGCCGTGCTGGATGCCACCGCCGTCACCGTGTCCATGGCCCGGGGCGATTTCGCCACCGCCGGGTCCGTGATGTTCATGCTGCGGCTGGGGGAGATCCTGGAGGAGTGGACCCACAAGAAGTCCGTGGCCGATCTGGCCGGGGCCATGTCCCTGCACGTGGACCAGGTCTGGCTGCAAACCGGCGGCACCGAGGTGCTGACCCCCATCGACGCCGTCCGGGCCGGGGACCGCATCGTCATCCGCACCGGCAGCGTGATCCCCCTGGACGGCCGGGTGTCCGATGGCGAGGCCATGGTGAACCAGTCCTCCATGACCGGCGAGTCCATGCCCGTGGCCAAGCGGCCCGGCAGCTATGTATACGCCGGGACCGTGGTGGAGGAGGGCCAGTGCGTGGTCTGCGTGGAAAAGGCCTCCGGCGGCGGGCGGTATGACCGCATCGTCCGCATGATCGAGGAATCCGAAAAGCTGAAATCCACCGCCGAGGACCGGGCCTCCCGGCTGGCGGACCGCCTGGTGCCCTATACCCTGGGCGGCACGGCGCTGACGTATCTGCTGACCCGGAACGTCACCAAGACCCTGTCGGTGCTGATGGTGGACTTCTCCTGCGCCCTGAAGCTGGCCATCCCCATTGCGGTGCTCTCCGCCATGCGGGAGTGCAGCGGGCACCATATCTCCGTCAAGGGCGGGCGGTTCATGGAGGCCGTGGCCCAGGCGGACACCATCGTTTTCGACAAGACCGGCACCCTGACCTATGCCACCCCCAGGGTGGCGGAAATCGTGCCCTTCGGCGGCCGTGACCCCCAGGAGATGCTGCGGCTGGCCGCCTGCCTGGAGGAGCACTATCCCCACTCCATGGCCAACGCCGTGGTGGAGGAGGCCCGGGCCCGGGGCCTGTCCCACGAGGAGTACCATTCCCAGGTGCAGTATGTGGTGGCCCACGGCATCTCCAGCATGGTGGAGGGGGAAAAGGTCCTCATCGGCAGCGCCCACTTCGTGTTCGAGGACGAGGGCTGCCGGGTGCCGGAAGGGGAGGATGAGAAGTTCCAGGCCCTCTCCCCTGCCTATTCCCACCTGTACCTGTGCATCGCCGGAGAGTTGGCCGCCGTGATCTGCATCCACGATCCCCTGCGCCGGGAGGCCCGGGACGCCGTGGCCGCCCTTCACGCCTGCGGCATCGGCAAGGTGGTGATGATGACCGGCGACAACCGCCAGACCGCCCAGGCCGTGGCCCGGGCGGTGGGGGTGGACGCCGTGTATGCCGAGGTGCTGCCGGAGGACAAGGCCGCCTTCATCCGCAGCGAGAAGGCCGCCGGGCGCACCGTCATCATGGTGGGCGACGGGGTCAACGACTCCCCTGCCCTGTCCGAGGCCGACGCAGGCGTGGCCATCTCCACCGGCGCGGCCATTGCCCGGGAGATCGCCGACATCACCATCGCCTCGGAGGATCTGTTTGAGCTGGTGACCCTGCGCCGGCTGAGCCAGGCCCTGATGGCCCGGATCCACCGGAACTACCGGTTCATCGTGGGCTTCAACCTGTCGCTGATCCTGCTGGGCGTGGCGGGCCTTCTGCCGCCCACCACCTCCGCCCTGCTGCACAACATGTCCACCCTGGGCATCAGCCTGAAAAGCATGACGGACCTGGGCACGGAGCTGCCCTCCCCTACCCCAGCAGAGCGGTGACGTCTGTCGCCGTCAGGGACGGCTGGAGAGCCAAGGTGATGCCGTAGCCCAGCAGGCGGCCCAGCTCCCGGATCCGCTGGTCGATGTCCCGGGGGGTCAGGAACAGCCCCGCCCGAGGGTCGGCGTCCACCACCGTGGGGATGCCCACGGCGATCACCGGCACCCCCAGGGTGCCCCGGTCCAGGGCGCTGCGGCGGTTGCCTACGCCGGAGCCGGGCACCAGCCCGGTGTCCGACAGCTGCACCGTGGCGCACAGGCGGGCGCTGTCCCGGGCGGCCAGGGCGTCCACGGCGATCACCGCCGCCGGGCGCACCCGCTCCACGGCTCCCCGCACCAGCTCCAGGGCCTCCAGCCCCGTCCGGGCCAGCACCCCGGGACACACCGCCGCCACCGGCCGGAAATCCGCAAACTGCCGGGGCATGGCCCGGATCATGTGCCGGGTCACCAGCAGGTTGTCTATGGACGCCGGGCCCACGGCATCGCAGGTCATGGCCCGGTTCCCCAGGCCCGCCGCCAGCACCGGACCCTCCGGCAGCAGCGCCGCCAGCTCCCCGGCCAGGCACCGGACCCCCCGGTCGAAATAGTCCGCCTCCCGGCGGAAATACGGCCCCAGGTCCACGGTGACGTACCGTCCCACGGGCTTGCCCAGGGCCTGGGCCCCGTCCTCATCCTCCACCCGGATGTCCGTGACGGCATAGCCCTCCCGGGTCCGCTCCCGGCTGCGCACCCCGGAAATGGTCCCCGTTTCCGCCCCGGAACGGGCGGCCTGAACCGACTCCAGGGCCAGGTCCGTCCGCGTCGTGCTCATATCTATGGTCATCGCCCCCCTGATGCTACTAAATCTTGTGGCTATGGCCCAGTTTCCCCCGAGGGGAGAGAAAATATGTGAAAAAGTGCAGAGAAATTTCAAAAAGTACTTGCAATTTTCGGACAAAGCTGGTAAAATACTATCCTGCCTGGGTATTTAGGTGCCCGTGCACGAAAATTTATCGCCGGGGAGGTGTTTGGTTTGCCGAATATCAAGTCTGCTAAGAAGCGCGTGCTGATCGCCGAGGTTCGTAACGCTCGCAACAAGGCCAACAAGTCTGCGCTGAAGACTGCTATCAAGAAGTTCGAGGCTGCTGCCGTGGAAGGCAATCGCACCGAGGCCGAGGGCGCTTACAAGGTCGCGGTGAAGTCCATCGACAAGGCCGCTGCCAAGGGTCTGATGCACAAGAACAATGCAGCCCACAAGAAGAGCGCTTTGACTCTGAAGCTGAATCAGATCGGTTGATGAAACCAAACCAAAGGACGTCCCGCCGGACGTCCTTTTTTATTTCCGGGGGCGCGGCCCGCTGAGGGCAGCGGGCCCTACGGACTTGGCTCTCCCTTTGGGAGAGCTGTCACCGAAGGTGACTGAGAGGGCCTACAGGGCGTGGGCTCTGCCCCGCCTGAACCCGCCGGGGTTGACGCGGCCCGCTGAGGACATCCTTCTTATTTTATTCCAGCTCCTGCTCCAGGTTGTCAAACTCCGGGGCGGTGAAAAACTGCCCCAGGGTGATCCCCAGGCCGTCGCAGATGAGCTTGATGGTCAGCAGCTTCGGATTCCGGCTTTTCCCATACAGGATGTTCTTGATGCTGGACGGCGGCAGTGCGCTGACCGTGGCCAGCCGGTTGATGGTCATGTCATGCTCCTGGCAAAGACGAAGAATGCGGTCCCGGACCGCCTCGTTGGTTTTCATGCTGCACCTCCCGGACTTTTTCCTATAGCATATCCGAAAGGGCTTGCCAAAATAGGCTACGCGTGCTACTATAGGCTATGTGTAGACGATTTGGAGGTGCGAAACGGCGGACTATCAGAAAATGTATGCCCTGTTGTGCGGAGCTTTGGACGATGTGATCGACCCCTTGGAGCAGATTCCCCTGGCTATCCCCTATGCAAGCGTTCTTCGCCGCGCGCTGGAGGATGCGGAGGAGCTATACATAGAAACTGCGGACCCGGCGGAATAATCCGCAAATTTTCATGCGGAGGCTTGTGGATGATCCGGTTCTGTGATAGAATACAGGGCATTCCAATGTGTTTTTAAGGAGGTCGCCATGGGATTCACCTTTATTTTACTGCTTGCCTGTCTGGCCCTGACCGGCCTTGCGGTCATTGCCTTCCGGTCCGGGCGCAAGGCCCTGGGCGGCGGGGCGATAGCCGTTATGGCCGTCAGCACAGCCGTGCTGGGATACCTGTGGGTCACGTCTCCCATGTGACGGAGGGGAATTATGGAGATCAGACGGCTTACCGATGCGGCGGAAAAACAGGCCGTAACGCGCCTGATTCTGGAGGCGCTGCCGGAGTGGTTCGGCATTCCGGAGGCCCGGGAGGCGTATATCCGGGAAAGTGCAGGCAGGATATTCTTCTGCGCCTATGACCGGAACAGGCCGGTGGGTTTTCTGTATCTGAAGGAAACGGGAAACGCCACTGTGGAGCTGTATGTCATGGGCGTTCGGAAGGAGTATCACCGCCGAGGCATAGGCCGCCAGCTGTTCCGGCAGGCCAGGGAGGCCGCCGCCGGGGCCGGGTACGCCTTTATGCAGGTGAAAACCGTGCAGATGGGGAAATATGAGGAGTACGACCGGACCAACCGATTTTATCTGGCCCTGGGCTTCCGGGAGTTTGAGGTGTTCCCCACCCTGTGGGACGAAGGAAACCCCTGCCAGGTGTACGTCATGTCCCTGGAATAGGCCGCAAATTTTCCTTGACTCCCGGGGGGAAACGTGTTATTCTCAACCTGTTGCAGGCGATGATGGGTGCGGCAGCCCGGAGCCGCGGGAGGAAATGCCCGCCGGAGGCCCCGTTACAGGCACAAGAGTGTGGATATATCCAAATTCAGGTGGAACCACGGACGTTATTTCGTTCGCCCTGAGCTGTTATGGCTCAGGGCGGCTTTTATTTTGCATCCAAAAACATCACATAAAGGAGATTTGACACATGAAAAACACGGAAAAGACCATGGACAAGATCGTGGCCCTGTGCAAAAACCGGGGCTTCATCTTCGCAGGCTCCGAGATCTACGGTGGCCTGGCCAACACCTGGGACTACGGTCCTTTGGGCGTGGAACTGAAAAACAACGTGAAGAAGGCCTGGTGGAAGAAGTTCGTCCAGGAGAACCCCTATAACGTGGGCCAGGACGCCGCCATCCTGATGAATCCCCAGACCTGGGTGGCCAGCGGCCATCTGTCCGGCTTCTCCGATCCCCTGATGGACTGCCGGGAGTGCAAGGAGCGCTTCCGGGCCGACAAGCTCATCGAGGACTGGTGCCAGCAGGAGAGCGTGGAGCTGCCCAAGCCCATCGACGCCTTCACCCAGCAGGAGATGAAGGATTTCATCGAGGAGCACAACATCCCCTGCCCCTCCTGCGGCAAGCATAATTTCACCGATATCCGCCAGTTCAACCTGATGTTCAAGACCTTCCAGGGAGTCACCGAGGACGCCAAGAACACCGTGTATCTCCGTCCCGAGACCGCCCAGGGCATCTTCACCAACTTCGTCAACACCCAGCGCACCACCCGCCGCAAGCTGCCCTTCGGCGTGTGCCAGATCGGCAAGTCCTTCCGCAACGAGATCACCCCCGGCAACTTCATCTTCCGGGTCCGGGAGTTTGAGCAGATGGAGCTGGAGTTCTTCTGCAAGCCCGGCACCGACCTGGAGTGGTTCCAGTATTGGCGCAGCTTCTGCCACAACTGGCTGCTTTCCATCGGTCTGAAGGCCGAGAACCTGCGGCTGCGGGATCATGACCCCGAGGAGCTGTGCTTCTATTCCAAGGCCACCACGGACTTTGAGTTCCTGTTCCCCTTCGGCTGGGGCGAGCTGTGGGGCGTGGCGGACCGCACCGACTATGACCTGACCCAGCACCAGAACACCTCCGGCAAGGACCTGACCTATTTCGACCCCGAGACCAACCAGCGGTACATCCCCTATGTGGTGGAGCCGTCCCTGGGCGTGGAGCGCAGCGTCCTGGCGGTGCTGTGCGACGCCTATGACGAGGAGGTAGTGGGTCAGGACAAGAACGGCAAGGACGACGTCCGGGTGGTGCTGCACCTGCATCCGACTCTGGCCCCCTATAAGGCGGCCATCCTGCCCCTGAGCAAGAAGCTGTCGGAGCCTGCCATGGAGATCTATAACGACCTGTGCAAGGACTTTATGCTGGACTTCGACGAGACCGGCTCCATCGGCAAGCGCTATCGCCGGGAGGACGAGATCGGCACCCCCTTCTGCATCACCGTGGACTTTGACACCGTGGGCGACGGCGAGAACCCCGGCGACCGCTGCGTCACCGTCCGGGAGCGGGACACCATGGAGCAGGTGCGGATTCCCATCAGCGAGCTGAAGGCGTACCTCACCGAGAAGCTGGCCTATTGATCCGGCCATGAACATGAAAAAGCAGCTGGCCCTGGGCGGCGCACTGCTGACGGCGGCCACCGCCGTCTGCCTGAAGCTGGCCCAGTGGGCGGGAAAGAAGATCGAGTCCCGCCAGAAGAAAAAACAATAACCCAATAATTAAGAGGGAGAGGCCGGAGCCTCTCCCTCTTATTATCTGCGTTTCCCCGTTACCGGCGCTCCAGCAGGCCGTCGTTGATGCGGTACACCACGTCGGCCCGGTCCATTACGGACAGGTCGTGGGTCACCACGATGACGCAGCGGTTTTCGTCATGGGCCAGCTTCAGCAGCAGGTCGATGATGTTGTCGCTGTTCTCGCTGTCTAAGTTGCCGGTGGGCTCGTCTGCCAGCAGCAGCCGCCGGTCCATGGTCAGGCCCCGGGCGATGGCCACACGCTGCTGCTCGCCGCCGCTGATGTGGGTGGGATAGCGGTCCAGCAGCTCCTCCGGCAGGGACACCCGCCGGGCCAGCGCCAGCGCCTGCTGCCGGGCCTCCTTGGCGTCCACATGGCACAGCTCCATGGGGTACTCGATGTTCTCCAGGGCTGTCAGCATGGGGAACAGGGCGAAGTCCTGATAGATCACCGCGGCCTTCCGGCGGCGGTATTCGTCCAGGTCCATGTCCCCGGTGGGGGTGCCCTCAAACAGCACCTGGCCGCTTTCCGGCAGGTCCAGCCCCGCCATCAGGCTCAGCAGCGTGCTCTTGCCCGCGCCGGACTTGCCCACCAGGGCGTACAGGGTGCCGCACTCGAAGACGCAGTTCACACCCCGCAGCACCACCTTCTCGGGACTGTAGCTGTAGCGCACGTCTTTCAATTCCAGAATCGGCATATCATTCAACCTCCCTGCGGTTTTTCAGAATATGGCGGCTGTTGGCCCGGCACAGGGCCACATGGGCCCCCAGCAGCCACAGCACGGCAAAGGCGGCGGTGAGGCCCAGGCCCAGCCTGCTGCCCCAGCCCAGGACCAGGCACAGGCCCGCTCCCAGGACGGCTCCCAGCGCGGCCAGCATCAGCTGCTCCAAAAACAGGCTCCCATAGGCGGTTTTCCGGTCCGCGCCCACGCTGCGCATGGTGCGCAGCTCCCGCCGCCGGGACTGCACCTGTAAAAATGCCAGCAGATACGCCAGGCCCAGGGCGATGGCATACACCACCGGGAACAGGTGCTGCATATACCACAGGCGCTGGGCGGCGGCCCGCTCCGTGGTCAGGTACGCCGCGTCGTTGATGATGACGAAGTTGCGGATGCTGCTGATCCGCCCCACCTCCGACAGGCCCATGTCGTGCAGGGCCTGCTTCACGGAGGTCAGGTCCGTGCAGCTGGGGATGGAGAACGTGGCCCCGCTGTACGCCTGCCGCATACAAATGCCGCCGCGGGTGAGGATGGTCCCGCCCGGCAGATCCTGGGTGCTCCATTCATAAACGGAGGCCATGGACAGGTCCAGGAAATACTTGGGCATATCCAGGTTCGCATAGATGTTGTTGGCCCGGCCCGTCTGCACAAAGGCTCCCACCACCCGGAAGGCCACCTGGATGATCTGGGTGTCGTTGGAGTTCGTGTAGGGATAGGTGATGGTCTCCAGCCAGATCCAGTCGCCCAGCCGGATGCCGTACTCGTCCATCATGTCCGTGGGGATCAGGCAGCGGTTCTCCGGCGGCTTATCCTTCACGATGTGACCGGTGTTGGGGTCGATCTCCAGCGTGGGGTCGGCGGCCAGGAAGCCCTCGTCATAGCCCTCCAGCCACTCCACCTCCACCGAGGTGCGGGACAGGAACTCCGGCGCGCCTTTCAGGCTGTTGGTAAACACCAGCTTGGGCCCGGACCGCAGCTCGTCCTCATATCGCTCGGCGGCAAAGGAGCCAATGGGCTGCTCCCGCTGGCCGGGACCTCCGGCGAACTTGCCGTCCCGATAGAAGCCGTTGAAATAGTAGGGCGCGGTGGTCAGATAGGTCACGTCGGCCACGCCGGGGATTTGGCTGATCCCCTCCACCACGCCGTCGCCCAGGGCCAGCCCGCTGGTGGACTGGCCGCGGATATCCGTCAGGAAGCCCCGGACGGAGCTGTCCGAGCGCAGCTTCATCAGCTGCTGGTCATAGCGGGTGACGGTGCCCGTCAGCTGGCAGAACAGCACCGCCGCGCATACGCCCGCCAGCACCGGCACCAGGGACCGGAAGCCCCCTCGCCGGGCCGAAAGCCGGGCATAGGTCAGCGCGCCGCCCTTCAGGCTCCGGGACCGGGCGCCCTGGGCGGTATGCCGGGTCCGGCGGCGCTTATGCCGCCGCTCCAGGCTGACCACGCTGAACACCAGGCAGGAGACCAGCGCCAGGATCAGGGTGGCCAGGGCGATCAGGGCCAGGATCCCCCAGCCCGGGGCCGCCAGATACTCCGTGGCCGTGCGCTGCATGGCCAGGGCGGTGTTGCTGAAATACAGCTCCGCCGACGCGCCGTTTTCCAGCATCAGCTCCAGCAGCTTCAGAACGCCCAGACCCACGCACCGGCTGAGGATCCATCCCAGCACCGCCGCAGGCAGGGCCACCGTTCCGGCGCAGAACAGGAAATAGGTATGCACGTTCCGCCGGGCAGCGCCCACGCGGATCATGGTGCGGCCCACGCCCCGCTGGCGATACACCAGCAGATAGCCGAACAGCACCAAAAAGCCCAGACCCACCGCCAGGCACACCCCGGCGATGATCTGCACCATCCGCAGCATATCCTCCAGAGACTGGGACACGGCGGTGTAGCCCTGGTCGTATACGGTGATCTGGATGGAGCCGGGCAGCTGCTGCTGCAGCCGCTCCACATACGCCTGGGCCTGGCCGTTCCGAATCTGCAGCTGCCCCAGGGTATAGGAGCAGTGGTTCACCGTCATGTCCACGTCCTCCCGCACCGGGATATACACCATGGAATCGTATTCCTCGTTGGCGGAGAAAATGCCGCTGACGGTATAGGTGTCCTGGGCATCGAAGCCCTGACTGTTCCAATAGCTGTAGGGGACCAGGGTGTCCTCCCGGACGGCCAGGGACAGGGGCAGACTGCCGCCCACGTCCAGCCCCAGGTCATCGGCCAGCGTCTGGGAAATCAAGCAGCTCTTGCTGCCGGCGGCGTAGTAGTCCCCCTGGACCAGGGTCAGCTCATCCTGCTGGAAGGGCAGCAGGTCCGCCGGGCGGTCCGTGGCCTGGGCCGTCAGGCTGTGGCTGGTGACCTGGAAGGTCCGGCCCACGGCCTCGATATCGGTGCTGCCGTCCAGCTGGGCGCAGGTGCCGTCGGGCCGGGTGATGTCGATGGCGCTGACCTGGCTCAGGGACACGCCGTTGGCCTGGTAAGGCTCGGGGCACAGCTGCTTATAGGACGGGCCCAGCAGCGTGTTCTCCGTGTAGATCCCCTGGACCAGATAGTAGTGCCCGGCCTTCCAGATGGTGTCCGAGGGCATATGGTAATCCTGGCTCAGGTCGGCGCTGCTGCCCTCCTGCACGTCCAGCAGCACCGGCTGATTCGCAGTCAGCCGCTCGCCGCTGAACAGGGTCTCGACGACGTTGGCATAGTAATACGGCAGCTTCACTTCCCGGTCCGGGGTACCCGTGCCCCACTGCCAGACCAGTTGACCGTCCGGGTCCAGGAGCGGATAGAAATCCGGGTCCTGGCCCTTGATGCGCCGGGTGGCCTGCTCCGTCAGCCGGATCACCAGCGCAAAGCGGTTTTCCAGCACGGAGTAGTCCGTCAGCGACTCCAGCGCCGGGGTATAGCCCAGGGCCATGCGGGTGGGCTCCCAGTCCACCAGGGCCGGGTCCGACCGGTCCAGCCTGCTTTCAAACTTCGCCAGAACCTCTCCGGCGTCCTCCACCACCCGGGCGGTGGAGGGATAGCCCGGGCCCAGATACTCCACCAGTCCGATGGTGGAATAATTCTCCCGGCATTGGCGCAGGGTCTCCTGCAGGGCGAAGCTCAGCCCCAGGGATGTGCCCAGCAGCGTCACCAGCAGGGTCATCAGCAGCAGAAATGCCACCGATCGCCTGCGGGTGCGCAGGGCGTTCTGAATGCCGTGTCTGGCAAACATACGGCCTTTCCCCCTTCTTTGATTTCCGTTATGTAATGGATGTTATTGCAGCCAGGCGTGGAAGGACACGCTGCCGCCGGAATACCGCGGGTCCTCCTCCAGCAGCAGGGACTGGCCCACCCGGCGGAAGGTCGAGCGCTGCACCCCGTCCACGCTGAGCACCGTTACGGAATCCACGATGTAGTCATTGTATCGGGTGCCCGTGTCCGGCCGCTGGGATTCCAGGTCCGTGGGCTGGTCGGCAAGGCCCCACTCATAAAACCGCAGATGGGGCACATCCGTCTGCCGATAGTAAGACCCCGCCTCGGGGTAGAAGATCTCCACGTCGGCGTAGCTGGCCACGCCGTACCACTGCTTCTGGGCGATCCAGTCCTCCGACTCCTCCGTCAGCTGCACCGTGTAGCTGATCCGCTGGGCGGCGGGGTCCAGGGTGGAGGAGACGATCAGGGCCTTGGAGCTGGTCTCCCGGAGCCGGTCGGGGTCTGTCTGACCGGAAGCGGTCTCCGGGGATACCCCGGTCCGGGCGGGCTTTGGCTCCGTGAGGAAGGTCATGGCCAGCGCGGCGCACAGCAGCACCGCCGCCGCCGACAGCCACACCCCGGGGCGGCGATAGTGCAGCACCGACTTCACCCGGTCCCGGACCCCCACCTCGCCGAAGGCCAGGGGACACAGCACCAGCCTGCGCCGCCGGGGCATGGCGCAGTCCAGCAGGGCCTGGGAATAAGCGGCCCGCTGGGCCCGGTTCATATCCCGCACCACCCGCTCGTCGCAGGCCAGCTCAATGTCCCGGCACAGCAGGACATACGCCGCCCAGATCAGGGGGTGGAACCAGTATACCGCCACCAGCAGATGACCCAGCGGCTTCCACCAGTGGTCCCGGCGGCGCAGATGGGCCCCCTCGTGGCGCAGCACGCTTTGCAGGGTCTCCCCCTCCAGCCCCGAGGGCAGATACACCCGGGGCCGGAAAATGCCCAGAATAAAGGGGGAGGAGATGTCGTCGCAGAGGTAAACCTGCTTCCCCACCCGGATGGAGGCCGCCACCTGCCGCCGCAGCCGCAGATAGCTCGCCGCCGCCCAGCCCAGCACCGCCGCCATGCCCACCAGCCATACCCAGGCCAGGTCCGTCAGGGTAATCCCCGCTCCGGGGGAGGCCGTCTCCATGGCCGCGGCGGCGGGAAGCGCCGCCTGCCCCGGCTGGGGCCGGACGCTGAGAACGCTTTCCGGCAGCACCGGGCACATCAGGCACACCGCCACCAGCCCCCACAGCAGGCAGTTGCCCCACTTGGGCATCCGCCGCCGGGTCACCAGCCGCACCGCCAGGATGGCCAGCACCAGAAGTCCGGCGTTGGCGCTCATACCCGCCACCGCCAGGAAGATCCGGCTCAGCACGGTCACTCCTCCTTCCGGAATTTGTCGATCATCTGCTGAATTTCCTCCGCCTCCTGGGCAGACAGGCCCTTCTGGGCGGTAAAGGCCGCCACAAAGGCCGGCAGGGAGCCGTGGAAGGCGTTGTCCACAAACTGCTCGCTGCGGCGGGAGGCAAACTGCTCCCGGCTCATCACCGAGGACACCACTCCGTTCACATTCTGAAACAGCCCCTTTTCGCACAGCTTCCGCAGCACCGTATAGGTGGTAGGCTTTTTCCAATTCAGCTCCTGCTCGCACAGCTTCACCAGCTGGCCGGAGGGGATGGGCTCATGGTCCCACACCAGGTTGGCAAACCGCTCCTGCACCTCACCGATCTCCATATCACGAACACGCATATCAAATGACCTCCTTTATATAGTTGACGTGTTGTAAACTCCTATCAGCTTATCATACGCCAATCCCTTTGTCAAGTTAAAGCGTGGAATCGTGTATTCCCCCTCTTTTTGTTTGTCACATACGCACAGGTGTCGCAAGTTTGTCCTTGAGACGGAAAATTTGTGCAATTTCCCTTGCCGGTTTTGCAGTATGAAACCGGACGCCCGCCCTGAGATTTTGTAAACCGGGCTACAGATTCTATTCTGACGAAACATTTTGCAAGTCTGCCCTGCACGGAACGCATTTTTACCAAACCATTCGGTGTTTTCATGTGCTTAATGGAGAAAATGCGCCACGGGCGGGATTTTTGCGGAAAACCGATTCACAACCCCGGGCGGGTGTGCTACATTTAACATGGACCAGAAAAAGAAGGACTCTGCGCCCGCCGCAGAGGAAATGTGTAGGAGGTATATCCATTATGATCCAGCTCACCGACCACGGCATGTACCTGGTAAACGGCGTCCCCCAGGAGACGGCAGCCACCGACCGGGAGGAAGCCCGCCGCCGGACCATGGCCTGGCAGATCCTGCAGGCCCACAACGAGTCCCCGGATCCCATGCAGCTGCGCATCCGGTTTGACGCCATGGTGTCCCACGACATCACCTACGTGGGCATCATCCAGCAGGCCCGGGCCTCCGGCATGAAGGAATTCCCCATTCCCTATGCCCTGACCAACTGTCACAACAGCCTGTGCGCCGTGGGCGGCACCATCAACGAGGACGACCATATGTTCGGTCTGTCCGCCGCCAAGAAGTACGGCGGCATCTATGTTCCCGCCAACCAGAGCGTGATCCACTCCTACGCCCGGGAGCAGATGGCCAAGTGCGGCTCCATGATCCTGGGCTCCGACTCCCACACCCGCTATGGCGCCCTGGGCACCATGGCCGTGGGCGAGGGCGGCCCGGAGCTGGCCAAGCAGCTGCTGAAGAACACCTGGGACACCCCCATGCCCAAGGTGGTGCTGGTGTATCTCACCGGCAAGCCCCGGCAGGGCATCGGCCCCCACGACGTGGCCATCGCCCTGGTGAAGGCCACCTTTGAAAGCGGCTTTGTCAACAACTGCGTTCTGGAGTTTGCCGGCCCCGGCATCAAGAGCCTGCCCATCGACTTCCGCAACGGCATCGACGTGATGACCACAGAGACCACGTGTCTGTCCTCCATCTGGGAGACCGACGAGGTCACCCAGGGCTTCTATGAGGCCCACAAGCGGCCGGAGGACTACAAGCCCCTGCATCCCGGCCAGGACGCCTACTATGATAAGATGATCACCATCGACCTGTCCAAGATGGAGTCCATGATCGCCCTGCCCTTCCACCCCTCCAACGCCTGGACCATCCACGAGTTCCTGGAAAATGCCCAGGAGCTGCTGGCCAAGGTGGAGGCCGACGCCAAGCGCCGCTTCCCCAAGGCCAACCCCCAGCTCACCGACAAGATCCACGACGGCGCCGTCTGGGCCGACCAGGGCGTCATCGCCGGCTGCTCCGGCGGTCTGTTTGACAACATCACCGAGGCGGCGGATATCGTCCGCGGCCACTATACCGGCTCCGGCGCCTTCAGCTTCGACGTGTACCCCACCTCCGTGCCCGTGTCCCTGGAGCTGATGAAGGTGGGCTCCACCGCCGACCTGCTGGCCTCCGGCGCCATCATCAAGCCCAGCTTCTGCGGGCCCTGCTTCGGCGCAGGGGACGTGCCCGCCAACAATGGCCTGTCCCTGCGGCACACCACCCGCAACTTCCCCAACCGCGAGGGCTCCAAGCCCGGCGAGGGCCAGTTTGCCGCCGTGTGCCTGATGGACGCCCGCTCCATCGCCGCCACCGCCGCCAACGGCGGCCGCATCACCGCCGCCACCGACGTGGACTATACCCCCGTCCACCACGAGTATCACTTCGACAAGGAAGTGTATGACAACCGCCTGTACTACGGCTTCGGCAAGGCCGATCCCAGCGTGGAGCTGGTGATGGGCCCCAACATCACCGACTGGCCCAAGATGTACAATCTCACCGAGAACCTGCTGGTGGAGCTGGCCGCCGTGATCCACGATCCCGTCACCACCACCGACGAGCTGATCCCCTCCGGCGAGACCTCCTCCTATCGCTCCAACCCCCTGCGTCTGGCGGAGTTCACCCTGTCCCGCCGGGTGCCGGAGTATGTCCCCCGGGCCAAGGACGTGGCCGCCCGGGAGGCCCAGCGCCGCCAGGGCGACGTCCCCGCCTCCCTGCTTGAGGTTCTGGGCCGGGTGGGCGACGCCCAGGCCCTGGCTAAGAACACCCAGTTTGGCTCCTGCGTGTTTGCCAACAAGCCCGGCGACGGCTCCGCCCGGGAGCAGGCCGCCTCCTGCCAGAAGGTCCTGGGCGGCTTCGCCAACATCTGCTATGAATACGCCACCAAGCGCTATCGCAGCAACTGCATCAACTGGGGCATCCTGCCCTTCACCATCGACCAGGGCACGCCCTTCGACTATCAGCCCGGCGACTGCGTGTTCGTCCCCGGCATCCGGGCCGCCATCGAAAACGGCGCAGAGGATATCCCCGCCCAGGTCATCTGCCGCGACGGCAGCACCCATGACCTGCTGCTCCACGTCCGGGGCCTGACCCAGGACGAGAAGGAGATCATCCTGGACGGCTGCCTGATGAACTACTACGCCGCCAGAATGTAATCAGCTTGTCAAAAAAGGGCGAAGCCCTTTTTTGACAAAAGGCTTGCAGTCTGCCGCGCGCATAATTTGTTCGCTGAAAGCGAACAAATTCCACACTTGCAGACTGAGAAGTGTTTTTTTCGACGTACACGCCGCCGCAAAAAACGGATTAAACTTGCTTTGCCGCCTGCGGGCGGCAAACTCTGCGAGGCTTTTGGGACGGCCTCATGTAATATATCCCCGCCCGGGAGGCTTCCCGCCTCCCGGGCACCCCGAACCATACAAACCGCCCCGGAATATTGAAGGAGGAAATATCGCTCATGGAAAAAATCAAGATGGTCACCCCCCTGGTGGAGATGGACGGCGACGAAATGACCCGCATCCTGTGGCAGATGATCAAGGACCAGCTGATCCTGCCCTTTGTGGACCTGAAAACCGAGTATTATGACCTGGGCCTGCTGCACCGCAACGAGACCCAGGATCAGGTCACCGTGGACGCCGCCAACGCCACCCGCCGCCTGGGTGTGGCCGTGAAGTGCGCCACCATCACCCCCAACAAGCAGCGCATGGAGGAATATCCCCAGCTGACCCAGATGTGGAAAAGCCCCAACGGCACCATCCGCTCCATCCTGGACGGCACCGTGTTTCGTGCCCCCATCCTCATCGACAGCATCCACCCGGTGGTGAAGAACTGGAAAAAGCCCATCACCATCGCCCGTCACGCCTATGGCGACGTATATAAGAGCGTGGATCTGTACACCACCGAGCCCGGCGAGTGCACCATGACCTTCAAGGGCCAGAGCGGCGAGGAAAAGACCCTGCTGGTGCAGAAGGTGGACGGTCCCGCCGTGTGGCAGGGCGCCCACAACAAGGAAAAGAGCATCCGCTCCTTCGCCCGGGCCTGCTTCCAGTACGCCATCGACACCAAGCAGGACCTGTGGTTCTCCACCAAGGATACCATCGCCAAGGTCTACGACGGCGAGTTCAAGAAGGTGTTCGAGGAGGAGTTTGAAAGCTACAAAGCTAAGTTCGACGAACTGGGCATCACCTATTTCTATACCCTCATCGACGACGCCGTGGCCCGGGTCATCCGCAGCCAGGGCGGGTTCATCTGGGCCTGCAAGAACTATGACGGCGACGTCATGAGCGACATGGTGTCCACCGCCTTCGGAAGCCTGGCCATGATGACCTCCGTGCTGGTGTCCCCCGACGGCACCACCGAGTATGAGGCCGCCCACGGCACCGTCACCAAGCACTACTACAAGCACCTGAAGGGCGAGCAGACCTCCACCAACCCCATGGCCACCATCTTCGCCTGGTCCGGCGCTCTGCGCAAGCGGGGCCAGCTGGACGGCCTGACCGACCTGGCCGCCTTTGCCGACAAGCTGGAGGCCGCCTGCTTCGAGACCCTGGGCGACGGCATCATGACCAAGGACCTGGTGGGCCTGGTGGACGAGGGCACCCCCGTCACCGCCGTCAACAGCAGCGAATTCATCGGCGCGATCCACGACCGTCTGGCCGCGAAGCTGTAAAAAAGGGAGGCAGAGAAATGAACCTGCTTATCACCGCCACCGCCGGCACCATGGAGTCCAACGACATCATGGTCACTCTGGAGCCCGCCCAGTCCGGCGGCATCCAGATCAGCCTGACCAGCAACGTTCTTCAGCAGTTCGGCCGCCAGATCGAGGCCGTCATCCGGGACACCCTGACCCACTACGGCATTGAGAATGCCGAGGTCACCGCCGTGGACAAGGGCGCCCTGGACTGCACCGTCCGGGCCCGGGTCACCGCCGCCATTTTCCGGTCCGCCCAGTCCGACGCCTATGAATGGGAGGTCAAATAACATGTATGTGAAAGACAGACTGCGCCGCAGTATGATGTTCGTGCCCGGCAACAACCCCGGCATGATCCGCGACGCCCATATCTACGGGGCCGACTCCATCATGTTCGACCTGGAGGACTCCGTGGCCTATACCGAGAAGGACTCCGCCCGTTTTCTGGTGTATAACGCCCTGAAGACCCTGCACTTCGGCTCCAAGGAGACCGTGGTCCGCATCAACGACCTGAGCAGCGGCCTGGGTATCAAGGACCTGGAGGCCGTGGTCCGGGCCGGGGTCCAGGTGGTGCGCCTGCCCAAAACCGACAGCGCCCAGGACGTTATCGACTGCGAGCGGGAGATCGAGCGCATCGAGCGGGAGTCCGGGATCCCCGTGGGCACCACCGGCATGATGGCCGCCATTGAGAGCGCCAACGGCGTTCTCCACGCCGCCGAGATCGCCCACGCCAGCGACCGCCTCATCGGCATCGCCCTGGGAGCCGAGGACTATGTCACCGACCTGAAAACCACCCGCTCCGACGGCATCGAGCTGCTGTTTGCCCGCTGCATGATCCTCAACGCCGCCCGCTCCGCCGGTATCGCCGCCCTGGATACGGTGTATTCCGACGTCAACAACGAGGAAGGCTTCATCGCCGAGGCCACCCTCATCAAGAAGCTGGGCTTCGACGGCAAGTCCGTTATCAATCCCCGCCAGATCGAGCCTCTGCACCAGGTGTTCATGCCCAGCGAGAAGGACCTGAACAAGGCCCGGGCCATTATGGACGCCATCGCCGAGGCCAACGCCCGGGGCAGCGGCGTGGCCAGCCTCAAGGGCAAGATGATCGACAAGCCCGTGGTCACCCGGGCCAAGCGCCTGCTGGACCTGTACGAGGCCGGCAGCAAGATCGACGAAGTGGAGGAGATTTGACATGATCGAGCTTGAAAAGATCCCGCATATCCACGAGATCAGCAACCACGGGCCGTATCACGGCGCGCGGGAGAAGAACACCGCCACCTTCCAGGCCCGCTCCACCCGTCAGAACAAGCTGGTGCCCTCCCTGGAGGAGGCCATCCGCCGCACCGGCCTGAAGGACGGCATGACCATCAGCTTCCACCACCACTTCCGCAACGGCGACCACATCATCAACACCGTGGTGGATAAGCTGGCGGAAATGGGCTATAAAAACCTGACCCTGGCGGCCAGCTCCCTGGCCGCGGTCCACGCCCCCCTGATCCGCCACATCCAGAACGGCGTCATCACCCATATCGAGACCTCCGGTATGCGGGGCGAGCTGGCCGAGCAGGTGTCCCGGGGCCTCATCGACTGCCCGGTGGTGTTCCGGTCCCACGGCGGCCGGGCCAGCGCCATCCGCTCCGGCGACCTGCACATTGACGTGGCCTTCCTGGGTGCTCCCTCCTGCGACCCCTACGGCAACGCCAACGGCTACAGCCGGGACGACGAGGACGGCATCGCCTGCGGCTCCCTGGGCTATGCCCGCACCGACGCCACCTATGCCGACAACGTCATCGTCATTACCAACCACCTGGTGGCCTATCCCAACGCCCCCTGGGCCATCCCCGAGTTCGAGGTGGACTATGTGGTCATGACCGACGACATCGGCGACCCCAAGGGCATCATGTCCGGGGCCACCCGCTATACCAAGGACCCCAAGGAGCTGCTGATCGCCAAAACCGCCGCCAACGTCATCGAGGCCGCCGGTTATCTGTACGACGGCTTCTCCATGCAGATGGGCTCCGGCGGCGCGTCCCTGGCCACCGCCCGGTTCCTGCGCCAGAAGATGATCGACCAGAACATCCACTGCCGCTTCGCCCTGGGCGGCATCACCGGCCAGATCGCCGCCATGCACGAGGAGGGCCTCATCGACCGCATCCTGGACGTGCAGAGCTTTGACCTGGACGCCGCCAAGAGCCTGAAGAACAACCACTTCCACCATCAGATCGGCGCCAGCTACTACGCCAGCCACATGGTGGCCGCCGCCGTGGACCAGCTGGACTTCGTGATCCTCTCCGCCCTGGAGATCGACACCGACTTCAACGTCAACGTCCTCACCGGCTCCGACGGCGTCATCCGCGGTGCCATCGGCGGCCATCCCGACACGGCGGAGGGTGCCAGCCTTTCTGTGGTGGTGGCTCCCCTGACCCGGGGCCGCATTCCCACCATCGTCAAGCGCGTCAACACCGTGGTCACCCCCGGCGACGTGGTGGACGTGGTGGTCACCGACCAGGGCATTGCCGTGAATCCCCGGCGGCCCGACGTGAAGGAAAAGCTGGAAAAGGCCGGCCTGCACGTGTTCACCATCCAGCAGCTCCAGAAGCGGGCCGAGAAGCTCGTGGGCGTGCCCGATCCCATCCGCTATAAGGACCGCATCGTGGGCGTGGTCATGTACCGCGACAACACCATCATCGACGTGATTCGCCAGATCGACGAGGATGCCTGATCTGCGTATTGTAACGGCGCTTCCGCTGTCCCTGCGCCCGGCGTATGAGGCCCTGCTGGCCTCCGCCGGGCTGCGGGACGAGGGAGACGCCGACTGCACGGCCCTGCTGTCGTCCGACGGCGGGGCCCTGCTGGCCTGCGGGTCCGTCAGCGGCCGGGTCCTCAAGCAGATCGCCGTGGCCCCCTGGGCCGAGGGCGACGGGGCCTGCGCCCGGATCGTCACCGCCCTGCTGGAAGAGTCCGCCCGGCGGGGCGTGGCCCACCCGTTTCTGTATACCAAGCCGAAAAATGCCCGCCTGTTCCGCAGCCTGGGCTTCTTCCCGGTGGCGGAAACGGCGGACATACTGATGATGGAGCACCGCCGGGGCGGCGTGGAGCGGTACATCGCCTCCCTTCCGGCGTATGACGGCGAAAGCGGGGCCGTGGTGTGCCACGCCAACCCCTTCACCCGGGGCCACCGGCACCTGGTGGAATATGCTGCCGCCCGCTGTCCCCACCTGTATGTGTTCGTCCTCAGCGAGGAGACCGGGGATTTCCCGGCGGCGGACCGGCTGGAACTGGTGCGCCGGGGCACGGCGGACCTTCCCAACGTGGACGTGGTCCCCGGCGGGGACTATATCATCTCCCGGGCCACCTTCCCTGCGTATTTTTTACAGGGCGACCCGGAGCAGGCCCGCTGCGACCTGGAGCTGACCCTGTTCGGAAAGCGCATCGCCCCGGCCCTGGGCATCACCCGGCGGTTCGTGGGCCAGGAGCCCTACTCCCCGGTGACGGCCCGGTATAACCAGCGGATGCAGGCCCTGCTGCCCCAGTGGGGCATCCGCGTGGAGGAAATCCCCCGGCTGGAGGGCATCAGCGCCAGCCGGGTGCGTCAGCTGCTGCGCCAGGGCCGCCTGGCGGAGCTCCAACCCCTGGTGCCGGAGACGACCTATGCATACTGTCGAGATCACTTTGGAGCAGGTGCTCCTTGCCCGTGACCGCCGGGTCCTGCGCCAGCGGGCGCTGGCCGCCCGATACGGCGGGACCCTGCTGTCCTTTACCATGAATATCGCCGGTCCCGTGAAGGACGCCCCCCTGGTCCGCCTGGCCTTTCAGGCGGGCCTTGCGGCGCTGGACCGGGACCTGGGAAAGCCGGTGCACCGGGAGCTCATCCAGGCCCCCACCGGCCCCGAGGCTCTGCTGGTCTATGACCGCCCGGCCCCCTGGGTGAAGGAGCGCTGCCTTCTGCTGGAGGAGCGGGACCCTGTGGGCCGCCTGTATGACCTGGACGTGCTGTCCCCGGAGGGGGAGAAGCTGTCCCGGCCCCAGAGCCGCCGGTGCCTGATCTGCGGCGGACCGGTGACGGTGTGCTCCCGCAGCCGGGCCCACGGTCTGCCTGCCATCCGGGCAAGGACCCGGGACATCCTGGCGGACTTTGCCGCCGGGCATCTGTCCGCTCTGGCCCGGCAGGCCCTGGAGGACGAGGTGGACCTGACCCCCAAGCCCGGCCTGGTGGACCGGCGCAACACCGGCGCCCATGACGACATGGACCGCCCCCTGTTTCACCGCAGCGCCGGGGCCTTGGCACCGTATTTCCGGCAGTTTGCCGCCCTGGGCATGGCCGGGGCCTCGCCCCGGGAGCTGCAAAGCCTGGGCCGTCAGGCGGAGCATGCCATGCTGGCCGCCACCGGCGGCGTCAACACCCACAAGGGGGCGCTGTACAGCTTCGCCCTGCTGCTGTCGGCCCTGGGCCAGTGCCTGGCGGAGGGCGGCGACCCCTTTGACACGGCGGCCGCCATAGCCGCGGCACTGCCTCCGGCGGAAAACACCCACGGCAGCGCCGTCCGGGCTCAGTGCGGCGGCGTCCGGCAGGAGGCCGTGTCCGGCTTCCCCACCGCCCGGCATATGCGGGGGCTTCTGGAGAGCGCCGGGCCGCTGTCGGCCCTGGTGTGGGCCATGTCCCGGCTGGACGACAGCACCCTGGTCTATCGGGGCGGCCCCCAGGGGCTGGCCTATGTCCGCCGGAGGGCGGCGGAGCTGCTGCGACTACCGGAGGAGGCCCTGCCCCCGGCGCTGGAGGCCCTGGACGATGATCTGATGGCCCGGCGCCTGAGCCCCGGCGGCAGCGCCGATCTGCTGGCCCTGGCCCTGTTCCTCCGCGCCGCCGCCCCGGAGACCTGGCTGTAAAGCGCAAAAATCATCCCCGGAAAGCATAGCTTTCCGGGGATGATTTTTTTCACACGGCAGCGGTCTCCTGAGACGGTTCCTTGGCGGGCTCCTCCTGGCAGAAGGGATACTCCAGCATCCGGGGCAGGCGCATATACCGCCGGAAGTCGTTGCAGAAGGCGGCGTACTCATACCCGGTGCAGATGCGCTCGTCCATCACCACGCCGATGGGCATCATCTTCTTGGTCAGGTCGCCGGATATGTAGTTGGGCACAGGCTTGCCCATGCACACGAACACGCTGGTGGTGCCGAATTCATAGCAGTGGTGGTGGATATAGCTGGTCTTGATGGGGGCCAGGTTGGTGATGAACATGCTGGTGTGGAAGGGGGACAGATCGATGATCTTCCGGGGCAGCAGACCGTGCTTATCCAGGTGATAGGCCAGCCACACCACAAATTTCGGCAGCCCCGGCACGGAAAACATGAACTTCGCAAATTTGTCGGTGCTGTTGGTCTGATGCTCCGCCTTGTTGGCGTCGATGGCGTCCTTGATCTTCTGGTTCACGGTGAACACCGTGTCGTTCTCGTCCAGATACACCTTCAGCGTGGTCTCGTTGACCACCCCGTCGGCCTGCTTTTTCAGGATCACGAAGGACACGCAGAAGTGGTTGCGGCGATAAATGCGGCCGTTCATCACAAAATAATTGAGCTTTGGATTGCGCAGCACCGCCTTGTAATAGGCGGAGATGATGACGCTCATATGGTTCAGCCGGACTCCGGCCCGGCGGTGGGTGCGGATAAAGTCCTTGATGACCTCCTCGTCGATGTTCTCGGTAACGGAGTTCCATGCGTCGTAGCGCTTGGGCATGATATAGGGGATGGCCGCCACCAGCGGCGGCAGATCCTTTACGCGGGTTCCATCAGGGCGCATTGCGTTGCCCTCCTCTTTTGTCAGATAGAGCTATTATACGGCATCTTTACGGGGATTGCAAGTCAGAATGCCCGGTGTCCTGCCAGCTTTTGAAAAAGCCTCACAGAGTTTGCCGCCCGCAGGCGGCAAATCAAATGCAATCCGTTTTTTGCGGCGGCGCCCCCCAAGGGGACTTCCGTTGGGCGTGTACGTCGCAAAAAACACTTCTCAGTCTGCTTGCCCCAAAAGGGCTTTGCCCTTTCGGGGCAAGCAGAAGCGCCGCCCGGATGGGCGGCGCTTCTGCTATTTATGACATGAGTAAGGTTCGTTGTATGGCTCAGTCGTCGTACATTTCGATGAGCTTCAGCAGGTGATCGTAGCGAGCCTTGGCCTCGGCCTCGTTGCGGGCGAACAGATTCTCCGCACGGTCGGGGAACTCGCGGGTCAGACGGCTGTAGCGGGCCTCGTTCATCAGGAAGTCGTGATAGCCGCCGGCGGGAGCCTTGGAATCCAGGGTGAACTTCTTCTCCGCAGCGGGGTTGAAGCGGAACAGGTTCCAGTAACCGCAGTCCACAGCCTTCTTCATTTCCTTCTGGCAGTTCATCATGCCGCCCTTGATGGAGTGCATCTCGCAGGGGCTGTAGCCGATGATCAGGGACGGGCCGTGATAGGCTTCGGCCTCGGTGATGGCCTTGATGGTCTGAGCGGGGTTGGCGCCCATGGCCACCTGGGCCACATACACATAGCCATACTGCATGGCGATCTCCGCCAGGCTCTTTTTCTTGACCTCCTTACCGGCAGCGGCAAACTGAGCCACCTGGCCGATGTTGGAAGCCTTGGAGGCCTGTCCGCCGGTGTTGGAGTACACCTCGGTGTCGAACACGAAGATGTTGACGTCCTTCTTGCTGGCGATGACGTGGTCCAGGCCGCCGTAACCGATGTCGTAGGCCCAGCCGTCGCCGCCGAAGATCCACATGGACTTCTTGGCCAGGTATTCCTTCTTGCTGAGGATGTCGGCAGCCAGGGTGCAGGCGGCGCAGTCGCACAGCAGCTTGCCCTGGGCCTTCAGCTGGGCGGCGTGCTCAGCGAACTGAGGAATGGCAGCCAGCTCCTCCACGGTGGCGATGCTCTCCTCCAGGGCCTTCACATAGGCCCGGGCGGGCTCGGCGTTGGCGGTGCCGTCGTCCATGGTATCCAGCCATGCCTGAGCGGCGGCTTTCAGCTCGGGACGGGCCCACTCCACGGCGATCAGCTGGCGGGTCTCGTCGGCCAGATCCTGGCGGATCTTATCCTGGCCCACGAACATGCCCAGACCGTGCTCCGCGTTATCCTCGAACAGGGAGTTGCACCATGCGGGGCCGTGGCCCTCCTTGTTGGTGCAGTAGGGGGAAGTAGCCGCGGGACCGCCCCAGATGGAGGAGCAGCCGGTGGCGTTGGAGATGTACATATGATCGCCGAACAGCTGGGTGACGAGACGGGCATAGCTGGTCTCGGCGCAGCCGGCGCAGGAGCCGGAGAACTCCAGCATGGGCTGCTTGAACTGGCTGCCCTTGACGGTGTTGTCCTGCATATCCTTCTTCTCGGCGACCTTGGCCACGCAGTAGTCGAACACATCCTGCTGAGGCAGCTCGCCCTCCTGGGCCACCATGGACAGCGCGTTCACGGGGCAGGCGCCGATGCACACGCCGCAGCCCATGCAGTCCAGAGGACTGATGGCCATGGTGAACTGGTAGGTGCCCTTGCCCTTGCCGGCCTTGACGTCCACGATCTTGGCGGCCTCGGGAGCGTTCTTGGCCTCCTCGGCGGTCAGGGCGAAGGGACGGATGGTGGCGTGGGGGCAGACATAGGCGCACTGGTTGCACTGGATGCACTTGGCGGCGTCCCAGGTGGGGACGGACACGGCCACGCCGCGCTTCTCATAGGCGGAGGCGCCCAGCTCGAACTGGCCGTCCACATGATCAGAGAAGGCAGAGACGGGCAGGCTGTCGCCGTCCATCTTGCCCACGGGCTCCAGGATCTCCTTGACCATCTTCACAAGCTCGGGCTTGCCCTCCAGCTGCTTGTGCTCGGTCTCGTCCACGGCGTCGGCCCACTCGGCGGGCACATCGATCTTCTTATAGGCGGTGGCGCCCAGGTCGATGGCCTTGTAGTTCATATCCACCACGTCCTGGCCCTTCTTCAGGTAGGAGGCCTTGGCCTTCTCCTTCATGAAGCGGATGGCGTCCTCCTCGGGCATGACCTTGGCCAGAGAGAAGAAAGCGGACTGCAGGATGGTGTTGTTGCGCTTGCCCATACCGATCTCAATGGCCAGGTCAATGGCGTCGATGGTATACAGCTGGATGTTGTTGCGGGCGATATAGCGCTTGGCATCGGCCTTCAGGTGATGGTTCAGCTCATCGAAGTCCCACTGGCAGTTGATCATGAACACGCCGCCGGGCTTCACGTCGTTGACCATCTTGAAGCCCTTGGTGATGTAGCTGGGGTTGTGGCAGGCCACGAAGTCGGCCTTGTTGATATAGTACGGGGAACGGATGGGGTGATCGCCGAAGCGCAGATGGCTGATGGTCACGCCGCCGGTCTTCTTGGAGTCATACTGGAAGTATGCCTGCACGTACTTGTCGGTGTGGTCGCCGATGATCTTGATGGAGTTCTTGTTGGCGCCCACGGTGCCGTCGCCGCCCAGACCCCAGAACTTGCACTCGATGGTGCCGGGAGCAGCGGTGTTGGGACAGTTCTTGTCCTCGGGCAGGGACAGGTTGGTGACATCGTCCACGATGCCGATGGTGAACTGGCGCTTCATCTCGTCGCGCTTGAGCTCGTCATACACGGCGAACACGGAGGCAGGAGGCGTATCCTTGCTGCCCAGACCGTAACGGCCGCCGATGACCTGGATGTCGTTGCGTCCGGCGTTGGCCAGAGCGGTGACCACATCCTGATACAGGGGCTCGCCCAGAGCGCCGGGCTCCTTGGTGCGGTCCAGAACGGCGATCTTCTTGACGGAGGCGGGAATGGCCTCGATGAGCTTCTCGGGAGCGAAGGGGCGGAACAGGCGGACCTTCACCAGGCCGACCTTCTCGCCGTGGGCGTTCAGATAGTCGATGACCTCCTCGGCCACATCGCAGATGGAGCCCATGGCCACGATGACCCGGTCGGCATCCTCAGCGCCGTAGTAGTTGAACAGGCCATAGTTGGTGCCCAGCTTGGCGTTGATCTTGTCCATGTACTTCTCCACCACGGCGGGCAGAGCGTTGTAGTACTTGTTGCAGGCCTCGCGGTGCTGGAAGAAGATATCGCCATTCTCATGGCTGCCGCGCATATGGGGATGCTCGGGATTCAGGGCGTGCTGACGGAACTCCTTCACGGCGTCCATGTCGCACATATCCTTCAGGTCCTCGTAATCCCACACGGCGATCTTCTGGATCTCGTGGCTGGTACGGAAGCCGTCAAAGAAGTTGATGAAGGGGACCTTCCCCTCCAGAGCGGCCAGGTGGGCCACAGGGGACAGATCCATGACCTCCTGCACGTTGCCCTCGCACAGCATGGCAAAGCCGGTCTGGCGGCAGGCCATCACGTCGGAGTGGTCGCCGAAGATGTTCAGTGCCTGGGTGGACACGGTACGGGCGGAGACATGGAACACGGCGGGCAGCTGCTCGGCGGCGATCTTGTACATGTTGGGGATCATCAGCAGCAGGCCCTGGGAAGCGGTATAGGTGGTGGTCAGAGCGCCTGCGCCCAGAGAACCGTGAACCGCGCCGGCAGCGCCGGCCTCAGACTGCATTTCCACCACCTTGACCTGGGTGCCGAAGATGTTCTTCAGCCCGTTGGCGGACCACTGGTCCACAAAGTCGGCCATGGGGGACGACGGGGTGATGGGGTAGATGGCCGCAACCTCAGAGAACGCGTAGGACACGTGCGCCGCAGCGTTGTTGCCATCCATGGACTTCATTTTTCTTACCATAAATGAACCTCCTCATAAAAACATTTCGCGGATTTCTCAACGAAACACCATACATTGTGTATATTACCACAATGTCTTTTTTTTGTAAACGGAAAAATCAGCCTTTTTCACGGATTAAGGCTTTTTCTTCATCGTGCACAAAAATTCTCACGCCAACCGGGAAGTTTTTTTGGCAATGTATTTCAAAACGGCGGGATATGTGCTAAAATACAGATGAAACATATCAGAAAGCAACATGAGACTGTCAAAAAAAATTGGAAATCTTCCGCCATCGGAAAGGAAGATCGTTACGAAAGAAACCCATCAGGGGTGTCTTTCGTTTGCAATCACAGGTTTTTCAGAACTTATTAGGTTCTGAAAAACCGCACGCAGCTTGTCAAAAAGCCATTTTTGACAAGCTGCGCAGAACACGCGTATTTTTTGTGAAAGGATGTGAGGGGGCATGGTGGTAACGGTGCGGTCCTTGGGCCTCAGCGGCATCAGCGGGTACGAGGTGTCGGTGGAGTGCTTCCTGTCCGGGGGACTGCCCGCCTTCGACGTGGTGGGCCTGCCGGACGCGGCGGTGCGGGAATCCCGGGAGCGGGTCCGGGCCGCCATCAAGGCCTGCGGGGCCAGATTCCCTGTCAGCCGCATCACCGTGAACCTGGCCCCGGCGGGCCAGCGCAAGGAGGGGACGGTGTATGACCTGCCCATTCTGCTGGGCATCCTGACAGCGGCGGAGGAGCTGAAGGGCCTGCCGGAGGACGCGGCGTTTTTAGGGGAGCTGAGCCTCACCGGCGCGCTGCGCCCGGTGACGGGGGTTCTGCCCATGGCCCTGTGCGCCGCCCGGATGGGCATCCGCCAGCTGTTTGTCCCGGCCCAGAACGCCCCGGAGGCCACCCTGGCCCAGGGGATCACCGTCTATCCGGTGGAAAACATCGCCCAGCTGGTGGCCCACCTTACCGGCGACGCCCCCATCGCCCCCCAGACCCCCTGGACCCCCTCGCCGGTGTCCCGGCCCCTGCCGGACTTTGCCGACGTCATGGGCCAGGAAAACGTAAAGCGGGCCTTAGAGGTAGCCGCCGCCGGGGGCCACAACGTGCTGCTGATCGGCTCCCCCGGCTCCGGCAAGTCCATGCTGGCCCGGCGGCTGCCGTCCATTCTGCCGGATATGACCCGGCAGGAGTCTTTGCAGACCACGGAGGTATACTCCGTGGCGGGGATGACGGACCCGTCCCACCCCCTGGTGACCCAGCGGCCCTTCCGCAGCCCCCACCATACGGCCTCCCCCGTGTCCCTGTCCGGCGGCGGCACCGTGCCCCGGCCCGGGGAAATTTCCCTGGCCCACAACGGCATCCTCTTTTTGGACGAGCTGCCGGAATTCGACAAAACCGCCCTGGAGACCCTGCGCCAGCCCCTGGAGGACGGGGTGGTCACCATCACCCGGGTGTCCGGGTCCCTGACCCTGCCCAGCCGGTTCATGCTGGTGTGCGCCATGAACCCCTGCCGCTGCGGGTGGTACGGCCACCCCTCCGGCCGCTGCACCTGTTCGGAAAGCCAGGTGGAGAGCTATATGCGCCGCATTTCCGGCCCCCTGCTGGACCGCATTGATATGCACATCGAGGTGCCGTCGGTGGAGTACGAGGCCATGCGCCGCAAGGAAAAGCCCGAGACCTCGGCCCAGGTCCGCGCCCGGGTCAACGCCGCCCGGGAGCTTCAGAAGCAGCGCTTTTCCGGCACCGGCGTCAGCTGCAACGCCTATATGACCCCCGCCATGATCGGGCAGTACTGCCTGCTGGACCAGGCGGGAGAGCGGCTGATGAAGGGGGCCTTTGACCGGCTGGGCCTCACCGGCCGCAGCCACGACCGCATTCTCCGCATGGCCCGGACCATCGCCGACCTGGACGCCAGCCCGGATATCCAGGCCGCCCATCTGGCCGAGGCCATCCAGTATCGCAGCAGCACCCTGTTGAAATAGTCCCCCCGGTGGGTTATAATAACTGGAAACCATATACAAGGAGAAACGATCCCATGCACGAGATGATCCTGTGCAAGCTGGGCGAGGTGGTCCTGAAGGGCCTGAACCGCCGCAGCTTTGAAATGAAGCTCATGTCCAACCTCCGCCGCCGCACCGCCCGGTTCGGCAGGTTCCGGGTCTATTCCAAGCAGAGCACCATCTATGTGGAGCCTGCCGGGGAGGCCTGCGACCTGGACGGGGCGTATGACGCCTGCAAGCGGGTGTTCGGCATCATCGCCGTGGCCCGGGCCCTGCCCTGTGCCAAGGAAAAGGAGGCCATTCTGGACACCGCTAAGACCTATCTGAGCAGCGCCCTGACAGCGGCCCGGAGCTTCAAGGTGGAGAGCAAGCGGGCAGACAAGACCTTCCCCATGACCTCCATCCAGCTGAGCCAGTGGGTAGGCGGCCACTTGCACGAGGCCTTCCCCCACCTGACGGTGGACGTTCACCACCCGGAGCTGACGGTGTATGTGGAGGTCCGGGAGGAGGCGGCGTATGTCCACGCCCCGGCGGAGCCTGCCGCAGGCGGCCTGCCCATCGGCATGGGCGGCCGGGCCGTGAGCCTGCTGTCCGGCGGCATCGACTCCCCGGTGGCTAGCTATATGATCGCCAAGCGGGGCGTGGAGCTGGAGATGATCCACTTTGCCTCGCCCCCCTATACCAGCGAGCAGGCCCGGGAAAAGGTCCTCCAGCTGGCCCGGGAGCTGGTGCCCTGGTGCGGGCGGCTGAACGTCACCATCATCCCCTTTGCCGAGATTCAGGAGGAGATCCGCCGCAATTGCCCGGAGGATCATTTCACCCTGATTATGCGCCGGTTCATGATGCGCCTGGCGGACGCCCTGGCCAAGGACCTGAACTGCCGCGCTCTGGTCACCGGCGAGAGCCTGGGCCAGGTGGCCAGCCAGACCATGGACGCCCTGGCCGTCAGCGGCGACGTGACGGACCTGCCCATTCTGCGGCCGGTGATCGGCATGGACAAGGAGGAGATCGTCCGCATTGCCCGTCACATCGGCACCTTTGAGACCTCCATCCTGCCCTATGAGGACTGCTGCACCGTGTTCACCCCCCGCCATCCCAAAACCCGCCCCCATGTGGAGGAGGTCCGCGAGATGGAGCAGGCCCTGGACGTGGAGGGCCTGGTCCGCCGGGCCATGGACGGCCGCGAGGTGGTAAAGCTCCGCTGACCCGTTTTAACCCCAACGAAAAGGAAGTGATACCATGCCCCACCAGGCGGAGATCCTTGCCGTGGGCACGGAACTACTTTTAGGCAACATTGCCAATACAAACGCACAATTTTTGTCGGAACTGCTGGCCTCGGCAGGGATCGACGTGCTGTACCACACCGCCGTGGGGGACAATCCCCGGCGTCTGCGCCAGGCGGTGGAGATCGCCCGGGGCCGCTGCGACCTGCTGGTGTTCACCGGCGGCTTAGGCCCCACCTATGACGACATGACCAAGGAGACGGTGGCCGAAGCCTTCGGCCTGGCCCTGGAGTATCACCCGGAGGTCATGGAGGAAATCCGGCGCTATTTCGACAACGTATTCCACCGGCCCATGCCCGCCTGCAACCGCCAGCAGGCCATGCTGCCCCAGGGCTGCACGGTGCTGCACAACCCCGTGGGCACCGCTCCGGGCTGCATCTTCACGGCGGACGGCGTCACGGCGGTGCTGCTGCCGGGGGTCCCCCACGAGTGCCGCTATCTGGCGGAGCACGCCCTGCTTCCCTGGCTTCAGGGGTGCAGCGGCGGCGTTATCTGCAGCCACGACCTGCGGGTGTTCGGCCTGACGGAGCCCCGGGTCCAGGAGCTGCTGGGGGACCTGATGGACCGGGCGGAAAACCCCTCCCTGGCCCCCTATGCCAAGCCCGGCGAGGTGATGCTGCGGCTGACGGCCAAGGGCGAAAGCCCCCAGGACTGCCAGGAGCGCATGGCCCCGCTGTTCTGGGACGTCCGCTCCCGGCTGGGGGACTGTTTATACGGCGTGGACGTGTCCTCCCTGGAGGAGGTGGTCATCACCCGGCTGCGGCAGAAGGGGCTGACCCTTTCGGCGGCGGAGAGCTGCACCGGCGGCCTCATCGCCAAGCGGCTGACGGACGTGCCCGGAGCCTCGGCGGCGTTTCTGGGGGGTGTGGTGTCCTATACCAACGCCGTCAAGGCCGGGGTGCTGGGCGTGCCCCGGGACCTGCTGGAGCAATACGGCGCGGTGTCGGAGCCGGTGGCCCGGGCCATGGCGGAGGGCGTCCGGCGGCTTACCGGCAGCGACCTTTCGGTGTCCGTCACCGGGCTGGCCGGGCCTGACGGCGACGACCGGGGGAACCCCGTGGGCACCGTATATGTGGGGCTGAGCTGGCAGGGGGGCTCCCTGGTGCGGCGGCTGGCCCTGGGCGGCGACCGGCCCCGCATCCGGCTTCTGGCCGCCAGCAGCGCACTGGATATCATACGCAGACACCTTTGTGATCTGCCCATAGAACAGGAATAGGAGAAAAAATAACATGGCAGCAAACCCGATGAACAACAAGAACCTGGGCCGGACCCACAGCAAGGAACTGGCCAAAAACAACCGCGGCAAGCGCACCCGGAAAAACAGCGACTACCAGACTGCGGCCACTGCCGCCCGCCAGGCCCAGGCCCAGAGCCAGGCCGCCCGGAAGGCCCCCTGGCCCACCAAGGTGAAGGTCACCCTGGGCATCATGTTCGGCGTGCTGGTGGCGTGCCTGGTGGTGCGGCTGGCGGTCCCCTCCCTGCAGGAAAACCAGATCCTCAACAGCGCCACCACCCTGCTGCTGGGTCTTTCCTGCGGCGCGCTGTATCTGATCCGCAAGGACTACCCCGCCCCCAAGCCCTCGAAGCTGGACGGCGTGGTCAACGCCGTTCTGATCGTGTTCGCCCTGGTATACGGCCTTCTGGGCGTCTGGGGCGTGATCCAGCTGTTCGCGTAAAATTGTCCCGCCCTGTCCCGCCTCTGTCCCGGGAATTTCCCGTTGACAACCGGGACAGGGCGTGCTATATTGAGGGATAACAAAAGGCGTTGACGAGGAAGCCGCCTGCGGCAGGCAGCAGAGAGGAGCCCATCTTGGTGCAAGGGTCCCGGCTGAAAGCAGGATGCGTACCGCCTCCGAGCCGTCCGCCCAACGGGCCATGGCCCCAGTAGGCCGGACCGGGCCCTCCCGTTACAGAGGAGCTACGAGCGACGGGACCCGTGTCCCGTAAGCAGGGTGGAACCGTGGAGTAATGCCGATTACCTCACCCCTGAATCACTGTCAGGGGTGGGGATTTTTATTTTCCCGACCCCAATATCAAGGAGGAATCATCATGAGCGAAGAAAACAAGTACACCTTTGAAAACGAGGAATACCGCCGGACCTATTGGCACACCTGCTCCCACGTCCTGGCCCAGGCCGTCAAGCGCCTGCATCCGGAGGTGAAGCTGGCCATCGGCCCGTCCATCGAAAACGGCTTTTATTACGATCTGGACGCGCCCTTTGCCTTCACCCCCGAGGACCTGGCCGAGATCGAGGGCGAAATGCGCAAGATCTGCAAGGAGAAGCTGAAGCTGGAGCGCTTTGAGCTGCCCCGGGAGGAGGCCCTGCAATACATGGAAGATCGGCAGGAGCCCTACAAGGTGGAGCTGATCAACGACCTGCCCGCCGACGCCCACATCTCCTTCTATAAGCAGGGAGAGTTCGTGGACCTGTGCGCCGGTCCCCACCTGGATTCCACCGGCCGCATCAAGGGCAACGCCATCAAGCTGACCGCCTGCAACGCCGCCTATTGGCGGGGCGACAGCAATCGCCAGACCCTGCAGCGGATCTATGGCGTGGCCTTCCCCAAGAAGGAGGAGCTGGACGCCTATCTGGAGCGCATTGAGGAGGCCAAGCGCCGCGACCACCGCAAGCTGGGCAAGGAGCTGGGCCTGTTCATGATGACCGAGGAGGGCCCGGGCTTCCCGTTCTTCCTGCCCAAGGGCATGGTGCTGAAAAACACCCTGCTGGACTATTGGCGGCAGTGCCACAAGCGCTACGGCTATGTGGAGATCTCCACGCCTATCATCCTCAACCAGGAGCTCTGGCACCGCAGCGGCCACTGGGATCACTACAAGGACAATATGTACACCACCGTCATCGACGGCGAGGATTACGCCATCAAGCCCATGAACTGCCCCGGCGGCATGCTGGTTTATAAGAGCGAGCCCCATTCCTACCGCGACCTGCCCCTGCGCATGGCGGAGCTGGGCCTGGTCCACCGCCACGAGATGTCCGGCGCGCTGCACGGCCTGTTCCGCGTCCGCTGCTTCACCCAGGACGACGCCCACATCTTCATGACCCCCGACCAGATGAAAGACGAGATCAAGAACGTCGTGAAGCTGTTTGACGAGATTTACTCCACCTTCGGCCTGACCTATCAGATCGAGCTGTCCACTATGCCCGAGGACCACATGGGTGACGAGAAGGACTGGAAGTTCGCCGAGGATACCCTGCAGGCGGCCATCACCGAAATGGGCAAGGACTTCATCATCAACGCCGGTGACGGCGCGTTCTATGGCCCGAAGCTGGACTTCCATCTGGCCGATTCCCTGGGCCGGACCTGGCAGTGCGGCACCATCCAGCTGGACTTCCAGATGCCCGAGCGCTTCGACCTGGAGTATGTGGGCGAGGACGGCGAGAAGCACCGCCCCGTCATGATCCACCGGGCGCTGCTGGGCTCCATCGAGCGCTTCATCGGCGTCATCACCGAGCACTTTGCCGGCGCCTTCCCGGCATGGCTGTCCCCGGTGCAGGTCAAGCTCCTGCCCGTTACCGACCGGGCCATGGACTACGCCAAAAACGTCGCCGCCCAGCTGGACAGCCAGGGCTTCCGGGTGGAGGTAGACGGCCGCAACGAGAAGATCGGCAAGAAGATCCGGGAGGCCACCCTGGAGAAGATCCCCTTCATGCTGGTGGTGGGCGACCGGGATATGGAGGCGGGCACCGTGTCCGTCCGCACCCGCACCGGCGAGGACCTGGGGGCCATGTCCCTGGCGGACTTCGCCGCCAAGCTCCACGAGATCGTGGACTCCAAGGCAAGACAGTAAAAAAAGAACCCTTTTTCTCCGCCGCCCGGGGCTTCCCGGGCGGCGGAGCTGTTGCCTGCAAGGAGGCAACCAGTCCGGAAAATTTGTGGATTTTGTGATTTAGCCCTTGACATTCTCACAGATTTTGTTATAATAATCCATGCTGTTGTCGCAGCGGAATATATGCAGTGGTATCGAAGTGGTCATAACGAGCACGACTGGAAATCGTGTTGTCGTCAAAAGCGGCACGAGGGTTCAAATCCCTCCCACTGCGCCAGAGAAACCCCCGGAAAGCGGATGCTTTCCGGGGGTTTGATTTTGCCCGGCCCGGCAAATAAACCATCCCCCGCCCTGCCAATCGGCAAGGCGGGGGATGCGCTGTTCGGGTTATTCGCCGATGGGATCGTCGTCGGAGTCGTCGTGGACCGGCGCGCCGCCGTTGGCAGGCAGCGGGGCGATGAGGGTGCGGTACAGCCGCCGGAAGAACACCAGGGTCACCAGCAGGGAGGCGATCTCCGCCAGGGGATAGCTCCACCAGACCAGATCATCGTTGCCGATAGAATAGCCGTAGCGGGCCAGGACATAGGCAATGGGCACCAGAAACACCAGCTGCCGGATGATGGAGGTGGTCATGGAGTACACCGCTTTGCCCAGGGCCTGGAAGGAGCTGCCCAGGGCGATGCAGGCTCCGGCCATGCAGAAGCTCAGGGAGATGATCCGCAGGGCAGGGACGCCCACCTGGAGCATGGTGTCCGTGGCGTCGAAGATCTTCAGCAGAGGCCCGGGAATGGCCCAGAAGATGATCACGCCCAGCACCATGATGCAGGAGGCGTAGATGGTGCTGCGCTTGATGGTCTCCACCATCCGCAGCCGGTTCTGGGCCCCGTAGTTATAGGCCACGATGGGCACCACGCCGTTGTTCAGGCCGAACACCGGCATGAAGATGAAGCTGTTGAGCTTGAAGTAGATGCCGAAGGCCGTGGCCGCCGTCTCCTTGGCGGAGTGGTACGCGATGAGGATCTTGTTCATGCAGAAGGTCATCACCGAGCCGATGGCCACCATGATGACGCTGGGCAGGCCGATGGCGTAGATGTTGCCCACCAGCCGCCAATTGGGCCGGAAGCCCCGGAATTGCAGGTGAATTTCCTCGTTCTTCTTCAGGTTGAAGATCAGGGCCAGGATACAGCCGCAGAACTGTCCGATGACCGTGGCCACCGCCGCGCCGGTGACGCCCATGTCCAGCACGAAGATAAAGATGGGGTCCAGCACGATGTTCACAATGGCGCCCAGACCCTGGGTATACATGGACAGGATGGATCGGCCGGTGCCCTGCAGCAGCCGCTCGAACATGATCTCGCAGAACAGGCCCAGGGAGCCGCAGCAGCAGACCAGCAGATAGTCCGTGCCGTTTTCCACAATGTAGTCGATCTGGGTCTGGGACCGGAAGAAGGGCCCGGCAAACAGCAGCGCCAGCACGGCGCAGATGGCAAAGCCCACCACCGCCAGGAACACGCCGTTGATGGCCACAGCGTTGGCCCGCTCCTGGTCCTTGGCTCCCAGGGCCCGGCCCATCAGGGCGTTAACGCCCACGGCGGTGCCGGTGGCCAGACCGATCATCAGGTTCTGGGCCGGAAACGCCAGGGACACGGCGGTCAGCGCCTGCTCACACACCCGGGACACGAACACGCTGTCCACGATGTTGTACAGGGCCTGCACCAGCATGGAGATGATAATGGGCAGGGACATGTTGATAATCAGCTTGGAAATGGGCATGGTGCCCAGCTTGTTTTCTTTTTCCATGGGACGGTATCCCCTCCTTGATTTCGATTCACAAAAGGATATTGTACCATAGCCTTGGACAAATGAAAACCCCCTGAAAGCCACATTTTCGTCGGCGTTTCAGGGGATTTTTTATTCATTTTGGAAACTTATTTCGCCCGTCGAAACAATTTCTCACTGGGTCACCAGATAGCTGCCGCTGTCGGGGGCGTAGGCGGTCATGGCCACCACCCGGGTGGCGGCGTCGTAGCCTGTGGGCAGGGCCGAGGCGTCCGCCTCCGGCATGACATACACCCGGTCGAAGCAGGCCGTCAGCAGCTCCGGCGTCAGGCCGTTGTCCGCCGTGGGCGTCTCCCGCAGCACCACGGACAGCACCGTGCCCTCCGGCAGCTGCTTTTCCAGAGCCTGGGCGAAGTCCTTCAGCACCGCCGTCCTGTCGGCAGGCAGGTCCAGGGCCGTCTGGTCGCCGCTGGTGGGATACAGGAACCAATCCAGCAGGATCTCGTCAAAGCCCAGCCGGGCGCACTCCTCGGCCAGGTCCGTGATATACCGCAGGGTCTCCGGCTTGGTGGGGTCCAGCCAGCGGCGGCCGGAGCCGTCCCGGTACAGGACGCCCTCGGCGGTGCACAGGGCCGCCCGGTCCCCCATGGCGTCGGCGTAGGCGTTGTCGCAGAAGCAGGCAAGCCTTGCCACGGTGTAGCAGTCGCTGTCCAGAATGGTCTGGAGGTTCCGGCTGGTGGCATTGCCGCCGGTGAGGATGCCCTCCGGCAGGGACACCGCCGTGTGATAGGCCACGGAGCCGTCGTACATCTTCACGTTGACGGCCACGGCCTCCCGGCCCGTCAGCAGATAGCCGGGGTCGCCGCCCAGGCAGCCGTAGGGCAGCTCCCAGGCGTGGATGGCGTCCACCTTCTGCCGCTGCGGCTCCTCCCGGGTGATGTCCACGTCATCCGGCACAGGGGCGGGGTCCGGCTGGGGCTTCTCCGGCTCCTTCCGGAACCAGGGCAACTCCAGATGGGCCTTGCCCTCGTCGTCATACACCACGTATTCCTGGGTCAGCAGATAGGCCACCGCCGCAATCAGCACCAGCACCAGCACGATGACCAGCGCCACCTTGCCCCGGGTGTTTCTTCCCCGGTAGCGATGATATCCCTTTGTGGTCATGGAGCGCACCTCCGTTCACGGAAAATTCAGGGCTGGATGCTGTCCAGCTGTCCCACCCGGCGGGCATGGCGTCCGCCCTCAAATTCGGTGTTCAGGAACACCTCCACAATACGCTTGGCCAGGTTGGGGCCGGTGATGCCCGCGCCCAGGGCCAGCACGTTGGCATCGTTGTGACGGCGGGTCATCTCGGCGGACAGGGAGTCCGTGCAGTGGGCGCAGCGGATGCCCTTGACCTTGTTGGCGGCGATGGAAATGCCGATGCCGGTGGTGCAGATGACGATGCCCTTTTCGCATGCGCCGGAGGCCACCAGCCGGGCCACCTTCTCGCCGTAAATGGGATAGTCCACGCTTTCGGTGGAGAAGCAGCCCACGTCCTCAACGTCGATGTCGTGCTCCTCCAGCCAGATGAGAATGTCCTGCTTCAGCAGATAGCCGCCGTGATCGCAGCCGATGGCAATTTTCATGATTCGTTCTCCTCTCGGGTATCACAGGGCCTGAAACAGCGGCCGACCCCGTTCAAATGTGGTGAAATAGCGGAAGCCGCAGGTCCGCAGAAGCTCCTGGCGCTGCCGGATGAAGCAGCCCACGTCCTCCGGCCGGTGGGCGTCGCTGCCCAGGGTGATGATCTCGCCGCCCAGACTGCGGTACAGCCGCAGGATCTCCTCCCCCGGCAGGGGCTCGTTTCCCCGGTTGGTGTTGCACTCGATGCCCACCCCCTGGGGAATGATGGTGCGGAAGATCTCCTCCACCCGGTCCATGTGGCGGCGGAAGGTCATGTGCTCCCCGTGGTGCTCGTTGATATACCGCAGGGGCAGGGTCAGGTGGCCCAGCACCTGAAACCGGCCCCACTGGGCCAGGGCCAGCACATCGTCCAGATAGCTGCCGATGACACTATCATAATACGCTTCGCTGCCTTTTTCAATATAGTACAGGTCCATGTTGGCAAACTTTTTTCCGCTCAGGTGCACGGAGCCGATGACAAAGTCCAGCTCCTCCCCGGCCAGAAGCCGGTCCGCCCGGTCGAAGCTCAGCTGGGCCTCCCCCAGCTCCGCCCCCCGCCGCAGGGTGATCCGGTCCCCCCACAGCGCCTGAGCCTCATGGAACTGCCGCCGGGACTCCGCCCAGTCGAAGTCGTCCCGGGGGGCCAGGGTGCCCCAGTGGATGGTGTCCACATGGTCGGTGATGCACAGCTCCCGCAGGCCCTGCCGGACGGCAGCCTCCGCCGCCTGGGCCATGGTCTGGCGCCCGTCCGGGGAGCAGGTGGAATGGACGTGATAGTCTGCAAGATACATGGCTTACTTCTTCTTCCCGAAAAAGCTGCGGTGCTTTTCGTAGTTGCCCTCGCCCAGGGTCTCGCTGAACCTCTTCAGGGCTTCCTTCTGCTCCCGGTTCAGGTCCCGGGGCGTCTCGATGGTGACGGTGACGTACTGGTCGCCCCGTCCCCGGCCGTTGAGAACGGGAATGCCCTTGCCCCGCAGCCGGAACACGGTGCCGGTCTGGGTGCCCTCGGGGATGGTGTATTTCACCCGGCCGTCGATGGTGGGGATCTCCAGCTCCGCGCCCAGCACCGCCTGGGTGAAGGTGATGGGGGCCTCGCAGAACACGGAGGTGCCCTCCCGGCGGAAGATCTCGTGGGGCCGCACCATCACGGTAATCAGCAGGTCGCCGCTGGGGCCGCCGTTGGAGCCTGCGTGGCCCTGGCCCCGCAGGGAGATGGTCTGGCCGTTGTCGATACCGGCGGGGATGTTCACCTGAATGGTCCGGCGCTTGCGGATGCGGCCGCTGCCGTGACAGTCGGGGCAGGGCTGGTGGATGATCTTGCCGGTGCCCCGGCACTTCTGGCAGGGGCCCTGGCTCTGCATGACGCCGAAGGGCGTCCGCTGGGCCTGGGTCACGGTGCCGGTGCCGCGGCAGTCGGGGCACACCTCCGGCGTGGTGCCATGGGCGCAGCCGTTGCCTTTGCAGGTGGGGCAGGGCTCGCTGCGGTCCACCGTCACGGATTTCTCGCAGCCGAAGGCGGCCCCCGTGAAGTCCACGGACACGCTGGCCCGGATGCTCTCGCCCCGGCGGGGTCCGTTGCGCCGCTGCTGGCCGCCGCCGAAGCCGCCGCCGAAGAAGCTGCCGAAAATGTCGCCCAGGTCGCCGAAGTCGAAGCCGCCTGCCCCGTATCCGCCGCCCTGGCCCGCGCCATAGTTGGGGTCCACCCCGGCGAAGCCGAACTGGTCATATTTCTGGCGCTTTTCGGGATTGGACAGCACCTCGTTGGCCTCGTTGATCTCCTTGAACTTCTCCTCGGCCTCCTTGTCGCCGGGGTTCATGTCCGGGTGATACTTCCGGGCCAGCTTTTTGTATGCTCTTTTGATCTCGTCCTCGCTGGCGCCCTTTTCAACGCCCAGGACCTCGTAATAATCGCGTTTCTCTGCCATAACGGCCCGCTCCCTTCTCTGGGTCTTCTATCCCTGAACACCACAGGAAGGGACAGGAAGCCCTGCCCCTTTCCGGTGGTGAAATTTCACTTATTTATTCTTGGTGTCGTCGTCATCCACGACCTTGTAGTCGGCGTCGTAGTACTGGCCGCCCTGGTCACCCTGGGCGCCGCCCTGCTGGCCGGCCTGGGTGGGGTCGCCCTGGGGCGCCTGCTGCTGATACAGCTTCTCGCTCATCTTGTAGAACAGCTGGGTCAGCTCCTCGGTGGCGGCCTTGATGGCGTCGGTGTCCTCGCCCTTCAGGGTCTCCTTCAGCTTGTCGATACCGGCCTGGATGGGGGCCTTCTCGCTTTCGGGCAGCTTGTCGCCCACCTCGCTGAGGGTCTTTTCGGACTGATAGACCATCTGGTCGGCCTGGTTGCGGACCTCCACCTTCTCCTTGATCTTGGCGTCCTCGGCGGCATACTGCTCGGCCTCCTTCACAGCCTTCTCGATGTCGTCCTTGCTCATGTTGGAGGAGGAGGTGATGGTGATGTGCTGCTCGGTGCCGGTGCCCAGGTCCTTGGCGGACACGTTGACGATGCCATTGGCGTCGATGTCGAAGGTCACCTCGATCTGGGGCACGCCGCGGCGGGCCGGAGCGATGCCGTCCAGGTGGAAGCGGCCCAGGCTCTTGTTGGCGGCGGCCATCTCCCGCTCGCCCTGGAGCACGTTGACCTCCACGGAGGTCTGGTTGTCGGCGGCGGTGGAGAAGATCTGGCTCTTCTTCACGGGGATGGTGGTGTTGCGCTCGATCAGGCGGGTGCACACGCCGCCCATGGTCTCAATGCCCAGGGACAGGGGGGTCACGTCCAGCAGCAGCAGACCCTTGACGTCGCCGGTCAGCACGCCGGCCTGCAGGGCCGCGCCCATGGCCACGCACTCATCGGGGTTGATGCCCTTGAAGGGCTCGTTGCCGGTGAAGTTCTTCACGGCCTCCACCACGGCGGGGATACGGCTGGAGCCGCCCACCATCAGGACCTTGGACAGGTCGGAGGGCTTCAGACCGGCGTCGGACATGGCCTGGCGCACGGGGCCCATGGTGGCGTCCACCAGATGGCCGGTGAGCTCGTTGAACTTGGCCCGGGTCAGGGTCACGTCCAGGTGCTTGGGGCCGGTGGCGTCGGCGGTGATATAGGGGAGGTTGATGTTGCTGGTGGTCACGCCGGACAGCTCGATCTTGGCCTTCTCGGCGGCCTCCTTCAGGCGCTGCATGGCAACCTTGTCGCCGGACAGGTCGATGCCCTCGGTGCGCTTGAACTCGCTGACCAGGTACTTCATGATGCACTGGTCGAAGTCGTCGCCGCCCAGCCGGTTGTTGCCGGCGGTGGCCAGAACCTCGATGACGCCGTCGTCGATCTCCAGAATGGACACATCGAAGGTGCCGCCGCCCAGGTCATACACCATGATCTTCTGGGCCTGCTCCTTGTCCACGCCATAGGCCAGGGCCGCGGCGGTGGGCTCGTTGATGATACGCTTCACGTCCAGACCCGCGATCTTGCCGGCATCCTTGGTGGCCTGACGCTGGGCATCGGTGAAGTAGGCGGGGACGGTGATAACGGCCTCGGTGACGGTGCTGCCCAGATAGGCCTCGGCGTCGCTCTTGAGCTTCTGCAGGATCATGGCGCTGATCTCCTGGGGAGTGTAGGACTTGCCGTCGATGCTGACCCGGTGGTCGGAGCCCATCTCGCGCTTGATGGAGGAGATGGTGCGGTCGGGGTTGGTGATGGCCTGGCGCTTGGCCACCTGGCCCACCATGCGCTCGCCGGTCTTGGAGAAGGCCACCACGGACGGGGTGGTGCGGTTACCTTCCGCGTTGGGAATGACAACTGCCTCGCCGCCCTCCATGACGGCTACGCAGGAATTGGTGGTGCCAAGGTCGATACCGATAACTTTAGACATAATAATTGCCTCCTGAATATATGAAATAAAATTTGTTTACAAGGGTCAGTCCATCGGATACTCGGGGATCACGATGGCGGCGATGATATAGCCCAGCACGCCGCTGCCGCCCAGCAGGCTGAACAGCACCCAGGCCAGACGGATGATGGTGGGGTCCATATTGAAATACTCGGCAATCCCGGCGCACACGCCGGAGATCATCCGGTTATCCCGGCTTTTATAAAGTTTTTTTCCGTTCATAGCACATGCTCCTCTCAATTAGCAACCTTTACCATGGCGAACCGCAGGATCTTGTCGCCCAAAGCGTATCCCTGCTGGAATACCTCCACCACGGTGTTCTCCCCGGCCGACTCATCCTCCACATGCATCACGGCGTTGTGGCGGGCGGGGTCAAAGGGCTGGCCCAGGGCCTCAATCTGCTGTACGCCCAGCTTTTCCAGCACGGTCATGAACTGCTTGCAGATCATCTCCATACCCTGGCGGTGGGGGTCCCCCTCCTCGAACTGGGCCAGGCCCCGCTCCAGGTTGTCCAGCACCTCCAAAAAGGGCTTCACGGTGTCGGCCTTGGCGTCGCCGTACAGACTCTCCTTTTCCTTGGCGGTGCGTTTGCGGTAGTTGTCGTATTCCGCTGCCAGCCGCAGATATTTGTCGCTGGCGTCGGACACCATCTTGGCCAGCTGTTCCATTTTCTCCATCTGGTCCCGGGTGACGGTGAAGGTCTCCTCCGCCGTTTCCGGAGACGGCTCCTGCTGGGGCTGGGTCTCCGGGGTGTCCGTGTTTTCCTGTTCCTGCTTGTTTTCCTGATTCACATTCTCGCTCATGTTTCCTGGTCCTCCTTGGGGGGCAGCTGGTTCTTCCCGAACATGCGGCCCAGACTCTCGGCAAAGTAGCTCAGGCGCGCCGCCACGGTGGCGTAGTCCATCCGGGTGGGTCCGACCACGCCCACCAGTCCCCGCATATTGTCTCCGATGTCATAGCTGGCCACCACCACGCTGCTGTCCCGCAGGGCCTCGTTGAGATTTTCGGGGCCGATGAGGATCTGCACCGGGCCGCCCTCCGTGGGCGCGGGCAGCTGTTCTTTATTGTCCACCATAAAGGTCATCAGGTCGTGGGCCTTGTCCGCGTCCCGGTATTCCGGGAACCGCAGGAACTCCTTGGCCCCGCCGGTAAAGACCTCCTGGCTGTTGGCTTCCTTCAATAACCGTCCGGCATATTCCACCACCTGGTTCAGCGGCAGGAACCACTGGCCGGACACCTGCTCCGACAGGCTCATGAGCCGTCCGTTCATGTCCTCCGGCCCGATGCCGGTGAAATGGGTGTTCAGCAGGTGGCTCATGTCCGGCAGGCCCCCGTCGGCCACCGGCAATTGCAGGGGCAGCAGCTGGCTTTTCACCTGGCTGTCCGACAGCATCACCACGGCGATGAAGCTGCTCTGGTCCACGGGGATCAGCTCAAAGCGCCGCACGGTGGCGGCGGTTTTGTGGTCCGCCACGGTGTAGGCGGGATAGCCCACAAAGGACGAGACCATCTGGCCCGCCCGGGCCATGACCTGGTCCGTTCCCGCCAGCTTCTCGGCCAGGGAGGTGTTGAGCTTTTCCTCCTCCTCCCGGCTCAGGGACCGCCGCTCCATCAGCTCGTTGACGTACAGTCGGTAGCCCTTGGCGGAGGGGACCCGTCCGGCGGAGGTGTGGGGCTGTTCCAGATAGCCCATCTCCGTCAGGTCCGCCAGTTCGTTGCGGATGGTGGCGGAGCTGATCTTGCCGGGCATCCTCTGGGCGATGGCCTTGGAGCCCACCGGCTCCGCCGCCGCCACATATTCCTCCACCACGATCTTCAGTATCTGTCTTTTTCGATCGGTCAATTCCATATCGTTTTCTCCGTTAGCACTCCAACTTCCTGAGTGCTAAACGCAGTTTACCACCCCCCGCCGCCCTTGTCAAGTGGAAGCCTTTGAATTATTTGTAAACAAAGCCGGTTTTCCGCCGGGGAAATCGCCGAAGCGCCGCCGGTGGCGGATGAAGCGAGGCGATTTCGAGGAAGTGCCCCGGCTGGCGGGCATGACACAATGCCTGCCAGTCGGCTGGCACGATGGTGGGCAGACGCGGGCCCCGCCCTACAGGAACGGGAAGGCCGGCAGGCCGTCCGTAGGGCCCGCTGCCCTCAGCGGGCCGCGTCACCCTCGGAACAGGGCGATTTCTCCCTTGTGGTGTCACGGCAGGGATACTTTTTGACAAGCAAAAGAGGAACGGCGCAGCCGTTCCTCTTTTGCTATTTGTATTATTATATGCGAATATTACGCTCCGTATCAGAAACTGACGTTCTCCGGGTCCGGCTTCTGGCAGGGCTTCACGCCGGTGACGTACAGCACCGGGCCCTCACCGTCATAGGCCTGGCATTTCTCCTTCTTCACGGTGGCCTGGATCTCCACCCACTGGCGGTTCTTGAACTTCTCCAGCTCCTGGCCCTTGCACACCAGGGCCAGGAACTGCATGTCGTTGTTGCAGCACACCATGGCGAAGCGGCCGGGGCAGTGGATCCCCGGGAACTTCTTGGAGTGGCACATCAGCGCCTTATACCGCACGGTGACGCCGTCGTAGCGCTGGGGGTTGTCCATCATGTCCACATACCAGATGCCGTAGTCGTTGTCCGGCACGTCCAGGTGGCCGCCGGACAGGTCAAAGGGGGACATATCGTCGGTGACGTAGTCCTCGCTGGTGCCGTCGGTGTTCTCCAGATAGATGTCCGCCCGGCGGTTCACCATCCGCAGGTTCCGGCCCCGCAGGGCCTTGCGCAGCTCCTCATTGCAGCGGTTGAAGATGATCATGTCCGCGTTGAGAATTTTTTCCATCATCAGCTGGCCCATGTTCCGCAGATACGGCTCAAAGGTGGTGGCGTCCACCAGGCACATGATCTGATACAGGATCCAGTTGGCGGGCAGGCCCTCCCGGTACAGGGGCTCGAAGCTCCACATGCCGTTGAACTCGATGATCACCTGCTTAGGGCGGTACTGCTTTTCCAGCTTCTTGAAGAACTCCGGCGTCAGCTGGGCGGGGTCGTCCACGGTGTAGGTGAAGACGTTGAACAGGGATTTGGGGTCGTACTCCGTCTCCCCTTCCTCGCAGCACAGCAGCAGCGTCCGGTCCTCGGCGGCGAAGCCGTCCTTCAGGATGCCGTTGATGAAGTCGGTTTTTCCGGCGTCCAGAAAACCGGTGATGAGATATACAGGAATGTCCATAGGCGTCTCCTTACAGGCCGAACAGGGTCTTCAGGCCGTCCTCCTTCAGCTGGGAGCCGATGACGCACAGGCGGCCGGTGTAGTCGGCGGCACCATAGCGCACCTCGTGCTCCTGGGGCACATAGTCAAAGTGCAGCCACTGGCCGTCGGCGGCGGGCACAATGCCCTTGGCCCGCAGGATGGCGCCGTATTCGCCGGAATCCAGGGCCGTCAGAATGCGGTCGATATCCGCCTGGGTGAACTGCTTGGGGGTCTCCGCGCCCCAGCTGGTGAACACCTCGTCGGCGTGGTGGTGATGGTGGTGGCAGGCGCACTCCGGATCGTCGCACTCGCCCTCGCCGTGATGATGGTGGTGATGCTCGTGCTCGTCGTGGTCATGGTCATGCTCATGATCATGGTCGTGATGATGGTGCTCGTGCTCGTCCTCATCCTCGTCATGATCATGATCGTGATGATGGTGATGCTCATGCGCATCCTCGTCATGCTCGTCGTGGTCATGATGATGGTGATGATGCTCAGCCTCCTCGGCCTCGTGCTCGGCCCGCATCTTCTCCAGCAGCTCGTCGGCCAGGGACACCTTCTCCACGGCGGCCAGAATGGTCTTGCCGTCCAGCTGGTCCCAGGGGGTGGTCAGGATGGCGGCGGTGGGGTTCTTCTCCCGCAGCAGGGCCGCGGCGGCCTCCAGCTTCTCCTGGGTCAGCTTCTGGGTCCGGGACAGGATGATGGTGCCGGCGGACTCGATCTGGTTGTTATAGAACTCGCCGAAGTTCTTCATATACACCTTCACCTTGCCGGCGTCGGCCACGGTGACAAAGGAGTTCAGCCTCATATCCGGAATATCCGCCACGGTGTTCTCCACCGCCACGATGACGTCGCTGAGCTTGCCCACGCCGGAGGGCTCGATGAGGATGCGGTCCGGCTGGAACTGCTCCTTTACCTCCCGCAGGGCCTTGCCGAAGTCGCCCACCAGGGAGCAGCAGATGCAGCCCGAGGACATTTCGGAGATCTGGATACCGGCGTCCTTCAAAAAGCCGCCGTCGATGCTGATCTCGCCGAACTCGTTTTCGATCAGCACCAGCTTCTCGCCCTGATATGCCTCCTTCACCATCTTCTTGATGAGGGTGGTCTTACCTGCGCCCAGGAAACCGGACACGATGTCAATTTTTGTCATAACAGTACCTTCTTTTCTTCTCCCGCCGGGCGGGACATATTCTTTCCCCTATATCATAGCCTATTTTTTCAAAATTGCAAGGGGAGGGGAAAAAATTCACATTTCCGTCCGCATCACCGGCGGTTTGTCCCGCTTTTGCCGGGTTTTGTCCCGATTTTTCGGCGGGACAGGCCGGGACGGAAACAAAAGTGTAGCCATCCGGCGAAAAATACGGTATAATGGGGGAAAATCCAAAAAGTGAGGTATTTCCCCTATGTCCGTGAATCAGCAGCAGACCGGCGAATGGGCCCCCGATTGGGCCCCGGAAGCAGAGCCGGAATATACCCCCCGGCCCCGGCGCAGCCGGAAGCAGCGCCGCCCCAAGTGGCCCGGCGTGGTCCTGGCCCTGGTGTGCCTGGCCACCATTGCCGCCCTGGTGTGGCACTTCACCCGGCAGCAGGCAAAGCCCCTGGAGACGGCGGCGGGCTATATCGCCTCGGCGTCGGAAACGGCCCCCCTGTACGATGAGGAGGGCGCCGTTCTGGAGCAGCTGATCCGGGGCAGTCAGGTGACCTATGTGGTGGAGGAGGCCAGTGATGACCACCCGGACCAGGTTCGGGTACCCCGGGAGGACGGCAGCTTCGGCTGGCTGGACCGGGCCAACCTCACCAGCGACGTCAACGCCGTGGTGACGCTGGAGACGGTGTATGTCCGCCGGGCCCAGAACCTGACGGACCAGGACGGGAACCCCACCGGCCCCCTGGTGCTCCGGGGCCAGGCCCTGACCGTTACCGGCTACCGGGGACTGGCGGAGGACGGCAGCGTGGCCTATTACCAGGCGGAGGGGGGCTGCATCCCCGCCCGGTATGTCCGGCTGACGGAGGAGGAGGCCGCCGCAGCCTATGACGCGGATATGGCCCAGCTCCACGCCGACCGGGGCGACAGCTACGGCGGCGGCGACGCGGCGGGGCTGGACTATGATGCCTATGAAAAGCCCAAGTTCGAGAACAACGTCATGCCCGGCACCGTGAAGGCCCTGTATCTGAACAACGAGGCCATCCGGAATCCGGAGGCATACATCGCCGTGGCCGACGGCTGCGGCATCAACGCCTTTGTGGTGGACGTGATAGACGGCGGGGCCATTGGCTACGCCTCCCCGGTGATGCAGCAGTATTCCCCCAGCGCCTATGAGGACGCCTACAACACCTTAGAGGACTATCAAGCGGCGGTGCGGAAGCTGAAGGACGCCGGTTACTATGTCATCGGCCGGATCACGGCCTTCAACGATCCCAACCTGGCCACGGATCACCCGGAGTGCGTGGTGGCGGACCTGAGCGGCAATCCGCTGAAGATCGGCGGCATGTACTGGCCCAGCGTATACAGCCGCGATGTGTGGCAGTATAAGGTGGACCTGGCCCTGGAGGCCGCCCGGACCATGGGCTTCAACGAGATTCAGTTCGACTATGTCCGCTTCCCGGACGGCACCTGGGACTATGACGAGGCGGGCACCATCGACTACCGCAACACCAATGACGAGAGCAGGGCCCAAGCGGTGCAGCGGTTTTTGCAGTATGCCGCCGACCGGCTCCATGAGGCGGGGGTGTATGTCTCGGCAGACGTGTTCGGCGAGTGCGCCGAGAAATACGTCACCGCCTATGGCCAGTACTGGGCCGCCATCAGCGGCGTGGTGGACGCCATCAGCGCCATGCCGTACCCCGATCATTATTCCGCCTCCGGCAGCTGGCTGCCCTGGGAGCATCCCTATGAGACCATGAAAACCTTCGGCGAAAAGGCCGCCGCCCGCCAGCAGGAGACCCCCTCCCCTGCCGCCGTGCGCACCTGGATCCAGTGCTATAACGCCATCCGGGAGCCGTACAACACCTATGGCCCCGATGAGATCGCCGCCCAGATCCGGGCCCTGACCGAAACCGGCAACACCGGCGGCTACATGACCTGGAATGCTGCGTCCAGCCTGGATAAGTACCGTTACGTCAGCGGGGCGTTTGAATAAAGCAGAAAATGGGATTTGACGGAGGAGTGTGATTATATGAAAAAGGTATGGACTTATTTCGCCATTGGATGCGTGCTGGCAATTGCGGGAATGTTCTTTTCTGATATTTGCGGCAATTTCTTCAACGGCATGGATTACGGAAGCGCTTGCCTATTGGGTATGGGAATGTATCTTTGCATAGTGGTCGTTACCTGCACAGGCATTATTGTTTCAAAAGTTACTTGCAGGAAAAACGAGGACAATTCCGAAGAAAAAGACAAGTAAGCCCATTCCGGCGTATCGCTTCCCTCGGTGGGGCGTTTGAATAAAGCAGAAAACGGGATTTGATGGAGGAGTGTGTTTGTATGAAAAAGAAGATGAAAATCCCGCTGATGGTGTTCTGTGTTCTGGCGGCCCTGGTGCTGATAGACACCCTTCAGGCAAAAGCACTGAACCGTGCGCCCATTTTGAAGGCAGTGGAGGATTATAACGGCGGCGATTTGTACCAGAAGCACAAGGGGATTCTGGCCGATACCTATGTTTTCACCGATGGCAGTCAGAAAACCGTATTCAAATGGGAAAAAATTGACACAAACAGGGAGGATATCATGATGGATCTGCCTATTCCGACGCATTTGCAGCCGTTCTTTACGGTGATCGGCGACAAAAACGACGAATACAGCGTGACAGGCACTATACACTGCTCCTGCGGCTGTGAGCAGTTTGAGGTGTGGGAAAGCAATGACCGCGGCCTTGTAAAGCTGGTGTGCAGGAAATGTGGGAAGGAGATCACCGTGCTGGACAGCGGCAGGCACGGATGGGATGGGTTCGTGTGCAAGCTGGATTTTCTGGACCGCACCCAGCCGCTCCGGAAGTATACCTGTCCGAAATGCGGCCGGGACGCATTTGAGGTCTGCGTGATGATCCACTCGCTGGGGAAGCAGGACTTCCAGGACTTTTTGGACAAACAGGTATCGGAGAATGAGTCGTTCACGATAGACGACTGGGTGAACGGATTTGACTGGATTACCATTGCCGTCTCCTGTGCAGGCTGCTCTTATTTGGACGGGTGCTGGGTGAGCCTGGAAACCATGTAGCCTCTTCCCCCGGCGGGGCGTTTGAATAAGGGCGGGGGAATCGAGTGTCGACGGAGGTGCTTGGCGTGGAGATATCCGAAATTTCAAAAAACTATCAGGTGCGGAGGCTGGGCAGGGATGACGTGGACGCCATCTATGAGCTGTGCCGCGAAAACCGGATTTTTTACCGGTATCATGAGCCCTTTGTGACAAAAGAGAGCATACTGGACGACATGGAGGCCCTGCCGCCGGGAAAAAGCCGCGAGGACAAATATTACATCGGCTTTTTCGACGGCGGGTCCCTGGCGGCCATTATGGACCTGATCCTGGGCTATCCCGAAAAAAACACCGCCTTCATCGGCCTGTTCATGACCGACGTGCGGTATCAGCACCGGGGCGTGGGTTCACAGATCATCAGCGGGCTTGCGGCGTATCTTTCCGCCTGCGGCTGCGAAAAAATACGCCTGGGGGTGGACAAGGGCAATCCCCAGAGCCACGCCTTCTGGACGAAAAATCGTTTCCAGACCATAGGCGAGGCCCGGTACATTGTCATGGAGCGGGAGATATGACGCACAGGCGGGAGAGCCGGAAACAGGAGGAGAAAAGATGCTGCTGAAAATCACAGACGGTCAGGCGCTGGACGAGAGAAAGCTGATGGATGTCTACGCTGAAAGCAACCTGGAAAACACGGACTTTTTCTGCCCGGAGGAGCCGGACAAGGAGGCGGCCGTCCGCATGGTGGAGTCCGGATTTCTGGACTTTCTGAAAAGCGAGTTCTTCAAGGAGCCGGAGGCCATTTGCTGGGTCCTTGAGGAGGGCGGCGTGTGGGTCAGCGCTCTGAGGATCTGTAGGATTCCGGAGGGGCCGTATTACCTGGAGGCCCTGGAGACGCGCCCGGACCGGAGACGGCAGGGATACGGCGTCCGGCTCCTTTCGGAGGTCCTGGACGCAATGAAGGCGGAGGGGCCGTTCCGGCTCTGCGACTGCGTGGGCAAAAAGAACGCTGCGTCCCTGAAGGCCCACGAAAAATGCGGCTTCCGGATCGTGTCGGAAAAGGGCTGCGATTACCTGCATCAGGAGGCGGATGACCGGGATTTCGGGCTGGAATACCGCTATGAAAGGCCGTGACGGCCTCGAACAGCAAAAGCACCAGGCAGGGGCAGGCCCTGTCTGGTGCTTTTGTTATGCAATCAGCTGTGCATGGGGCAGCCGTGGGAGGTGGGGCCCCGGCGCTGGGCCCGGACCTGGATCATCTCACCGGCGATGCTGACGGCGATCTCCTCCGGCGTCACCGCCAGGATGGGAGTGCCGATGGGGGTGTGCACCAGGTCGATGGAGGACTGAGGGATGCCCGCCTCCCGCAGCCGCTGGTTCACCGACGCCGTTTTCCGCCGGGAGCCGATGACCCCCACATAGGCAAAGTCCCCCCGAAGGGTCTGCTCCTCCACCTGGAAATCCCGGACATGGCCGCTGGTCATGATGACCACAAAGTCCTCGTCGGTGATGGTCAGATAGTCGGAAATGCGGGTGAAGTCCCCGCAGATCACCTGCTCCGCCGTGGGGAACAGCCGGGTGTTGGCCAGCTCCGGCCGGTCGTCGAACACCACCGGGCGGAAGCCGATGGTGGTCAGCAGGGGGCACAGGGCCTGGGAGATATGTCCCGCGCCGAACAGCAGGGCCCGCTGACCGATGGGCAGGGGCAGGGAGATATACCCCGCCGCCATGGAGAAGCCCGGGGTCCGCAGGGCCTGGGCGGTATCCTCCGGCAGACTGCCGGAAACCACGCTCTCCCGGTCCAGCAGCGCCGGGGCGGAGCCGTTCTCCGCCAGCACCAGCCAGCCGGCGGTGCGGCGGTTCAGTAGGGCCAGGGCCCGGCTGGCGGTCTCGCTCCACAGGGGGTCCTCCGCCGGGATAAACTGAAAATGGGCGGTGACATCGCCGCCGCAGACCATGCCGATGTCCCGCTCCGGGGCCTGGTGCAGGGGGAACTCCCGGATGCAGGAGCGGCGCTGGGCCAGCAGCTGCTGGCTCAGCTGGATGCTGCGGCCCTCCACCGCGCCGCCGCCGATGGTGCCCACCAGGCGGCCCTCCGCCCCCACCAGCATCTGTGCCCCGGCCTTCCGGGGGGCGCTGCCCCGGTCGGCGATGAGGGTCACCAGCACCGTGTCCCGGTGCTTTTCCACCTCGTAAAACAGCTGGGAGAAAATCTGCTCCATGGGGTCAGCTCTCCTTCCAGGCCCGGGTCTCCTCCAGCAGCCACTGACGCCAGGCATCCACGCCCAGGCCGGACTTGGCGGAGATGGGGAAAATCTTCAGATTGGGGTTGCGGCGGTGGGCATACTCCACCACCTTGTCCATGTCGAAGTCGAAATAGGGCAGCACGTCGATCTTGTTGATGATCAGAGCGTCGCACACCGTGAAGATCAGGGGGTATTTCAGGGGCTTGTCGTGGCCCTCGGGCACGGAGAGGATCATGGCGTTCTTCACGGCACCGGTGTCGAACTCCGCCGGGCACACCAGATTGCCCACATTCTCCAGCACCACCAGGTCCAGGTCCTCCGTCCCCAGCTCCTGCAGGCCCTGCTCCGTCATGCCCGCGTCCAGGTGGCACATGCCGCCGGTGTGCAGCTGGATGGAGCGGACCCCTGCGCCCGCCATGGCGGCGGCGTCCACGTCGGAGTCGATGTCGGCCTCCATAACGCCGATGCGCAGCTGATCCTTCAGCCCCTCCACGGTGCGCAGCAGGGTGGTGGTCTTGCCGCTGCCGGGGGAGGACATCAGATTCAGCAGAAAGGTCCCCTGGCCCTTCAGCTGTTGGCGGACCCGGTCCGCCTCCCGGTCATTATCGGCGAAAACGCTTTCCTTTACCTGGATGATCTTGTATTGGTCCATAAGAGCACCTCATTTCTGTGGATTTTTCAGCAGTATAGCATATTCATCATGAATATGCAAATGTTCCGACAGAAAATGTGGAAATTTACCAAAAAAGGTTTGCCTTACCCACCGGTTTGGGGGTATAATGGAGGGACACGAAGGAGGCAGATAGCATGATCTCGACAAAAGGGCGGTATTCCATCCGGATCCTTTTGGACCTGGCGGAGCATCGCAACGGCGGTTACATCCCCATGAAGGAGGTCGCTGCAAGGCAGGACATCTCGCTGAAATATATTGAGAAGCTGATGCCTGCCCTGAAGGCCGCCGGTTTCATTGAGAGCGTTCACGGCATCGGGGGTGGGTATCGCCTGGCCCGGGAGCCGGAGACGTACACCCTGTGGGACATTCTGCTGCGGTCCGAGGGCGATCTGGCCCCGGTGAGCTGCCTGAAGGACGGGGCCGGCGCCTGTGCCCGGGCGGCCGACTGCCGGACGCTGCCGGTGTGGGAGGGGTATTACCGGGTGACCCGGGAATACTTCTCCGGCGTGACCCTGGCAGACCTGATGTCCCTGCCCCAGGGGGACAACTACGTCATCTGAACCTGCGCCGCCCGGCCCGGGACTGCCCATCCCCGGCCGGGCGGCGCAGTTTTCCCGGTTCCGACAAAAAAAGCGGTTGCAAAACCGCCGGGAGTCTGCTATAATCAGCAGGTAGCGGTTCGCAGGGTTAGTACATCGGTAGTACATCGGCTTCCCAAGCCGAGGAGGCGGGTTCGATTCCCGTACCCTGCTCCAAAAAGAAATCACCATCCTTGAGGGATGGTGATTTCTTTTTGTGACATTGGTTTTGCCGCTCCCGGATCAGTAGTATATCCGGCGGCTGCCGGAGACGGTCTCCCGGGTGCAGTAGTCGATCCAGGCCACGGCGGCGGAGAGGTCCCGGTCCCGGATGTGGCCGCACAGGCGGATGCTGGTCTCATAGAGCATGGAAACGCCGTTGAGGGCGCAGAACCGCTCCCACAGCACCAGCACCGAGGAATAGAAGGACCGGAAGATCAGGGGCAGCAGGGTGTTGCCCGACTGCATGGCCAGCTCATGCTGGAAGGCAAAGGCCGCCTCCGCCGCATGGCGGTTGTCCCCGGCCTCTCGGATGGCCTCCGCCGCCCGGAACAGGGCGGCGATGTCCTCCTCCGAGGCGCAGGCGATGATCCCCGCCGCCGCCAGCTTGTCCAGGGCGTCCCGGATCTCCAGAATAGAGCGGATCTCCTCGTTGCGCAGGCGGCCCCGGTTATAGGTCATGATGGATTTCAGGGTGTCCAGGGTCCCGGCCCGGCGATAGTCCGTGACGAAGGTGCCCACCCGGGGCCGGACCTCTAAAAATCCCCGGCGCTCCAGCTCCGCCACGCCGCTGTTGACCACCGCCCGGCTGACGCCCATGGACTGGGCCAGCTGGCGCTCCGGCGGCAGCTGCTGCCCCACTGGCAGCTCCCCGGAAAGGATCATGGCCTCGATGTGGGTGATGAACAGGTCCTTCAGCGATGGGGACACCAGCTTTTCAAACTCCATACGCGCTTCCTCCTCTGGCTGTGGTATGGCCACATACCACAGCCGATTTCGGTTCCATTATACCCGCTTTTTCTGGCTTTTTCAACACTTTTTTCCGTGTGACAGTTGACTTTTTAAGGAAACCTGTGCTATATTGGCGGCAAGGCCGATGGTCCGGGCTTCTCTGGCTGGACCAGGCGGCTGAGCTTAGGAGACAGAAAATTTTTAAGGAGGAATGGACATGTTATTCCAGATCTATGGCGAGACTGCCCTGTACCAGCTGCTGGGCTTTGTGCTGGTGTTTACCGGGCTGGTGCTGGCCAACGAGTTCGCCCGCCGCACCAAAACCGGCGGCATCATCTGCTTTCTGGTGCTGCCCGCCGTGCTGACGGTGTATTTCGTCGCCATTGCCATCGGCGCACACGCCGGGGCGGAGTGGGCCCTGAACAACCAGACCTACACCAACATGAACAGCTGGTTCCACTATGCCAAGCTGTACGCCGCCACCGCCGGGTGCATCGGCTTCATGATGCTCAAGTATAAGTGGAGCATCGGCAAGACGGAGTGGTTCAAGGTGTTCCCCTTCGCCATTGTGGCCATCAATATTCTCATCGCCGTGGCCAGCGACTTCGAGTCCGGCATCCGGGGCGCCATGGCCCTGAAGGAGTTCGGCGACCGTTGGTGGCTGTCCTCCGAGAACGTGTGGCTGTACGGCGGCTGGTGGAACTGGGTCAACGGCATCGCCGGTATCGTCAACATCTTCTGCATGACCGCCTGGTGGGGTATCTATTCCTCCAAGGATCAGAAGGATATGCTGTGGCCCGACATGACCTGGTGCTATATCCTGGCCTATGACCTGTGGAACTTCGAGTATACCTACAACTGCCTGCCCACCCACTCCTGGTACTGCGGCCTGGCCCTGCTGCTGGCCCCCACCTTTGCCAACCACTTCTGGAACAAGGGCGGCTGGATCCAGAACCGGGCCAACACCCTGGCTCTGTGGTGCATGTTTGCCCAGGTGTTCCCCCTGTTCCAGGACAACAGCGTGTTCAGCACCATCACCTCCGTCTATGCCAACGGCTTCATGGATCCCGCCGTCCGGCCCACGGCGGCCAATCCCACGGCCCAGGGCGTGGTCTCCATCGTGGCGCTGGTGGTGAACGTGGTGATCCTGGCCAGCATCATCAAGCGGGCCAAGGCACAGAAGAAGAACCCCTACAAGCAGGAGATCTTCACCGACCAGAGAGACTTCCGGGAGGCCATGGAGAGAGCCTGAAGATGAATCCGGCTGTTGGGACCCTCTTTCAGCCGAAGATTTATACGAGAAAAGCACGGCTTGCGCCGTGCTTTTCTTGATACTGTCAAAAATGGGCTTCGCCCATTTTTGACAAAAGGCTTGCAGTCTGCGAGGCTTTTTTGCCCCGCCCTGCGGAGGGACGGCGGTAGGGTCAGCGGATGGCGGTGACGGTGTAGCCCTTGTCCTCCACGGTGCGGCGCAGGACGTCGTCCTCCACCGGGGCAGTGAGGGTCACCACGGCGGTGCCGCTTTCGTGGCTGACCTGAGCGGCCTGCACCTGGGGCATGGCCTCCAGGGTGGTGCGGACGGTGGCCTCGCAGTGGGGGCACATCATGCCCTTGATCTCCAGTGTCTTTTCCATAGTTTGTTCCTCCTTGTTCTCGTTGTTCAGATGATTGGTTCGTTTATGATCGTGCCGGTTATCCCGGAGCTTGAACAGATTCAGCCGCAGGGCGTTGGACACCACGCAGAAGCTGGAAAGGCTCATGGCGGCGGCGCCGAACATGGGGTTCAGGGTCAGGCCCAGGGGGATGAACACCCCGGCGGCCAGAGGAATGCCGATGGCGTTGTAGAAAAACGCCCAGAACAGGTTTTCGTGGATGTTCCGCAAGGTGGCCCGGCTGAGCCGAATGGCGGCGGGCACGTCCAGCAGACTGCTGTTCATCAGTACCACGTCCGCCGCGTCGATGGCCACGTCGGCTCCCGCGCCGATGGCGATGCCGGTGTCGGCCCGGGTCAGGGCCGGGGCGTCGTTGATGCCGTCGCCTACCATGGCCACCTTGCCCCGCTGCATCAGCCGGCGGATGGCGGCCTCCTTGCCCTCCGGCAGCACCCCGGCGATGACCTGATCCACCCCCGCCTGGGCCCCGATGGCCTGAGCGGTGCGCCGGTTATCGCCGGTGAGCATCACCACGCGGATGCCCATATTCCGCAGCTCCCGGACCGCCCGGGGGCTGTCCTCCTTGATGACGTCCGCCACGGCAATGACGCCCAGGAGCCGGTCCTCCGCCCCGAAGAACAGGGGCGTTTTCCCCTGCCGGGACAGCTCCTCGGTCTTAGCCTGCAGGTCCGGAGATACGGCGGCGCGCTTCTCTGTAAAGGCGGCGCTGCCGCCCCAGAGGGCCTTCCCCTCCAGCACAGCCGTCAGGCCGTTGCCGGGCAGAGCCTGAAAGTCCGACACCTCCGGAGCCGTAAGCCCCGCCGCCCGGTCCAGCACAGCCCGGGCCAGGGGGTGCTCACTTTTCTGCTCCAGGGCCAGGGCATGGGTCAGCAGCTCCTGCTCCGTGACGCCCTCCGCCGGGAGGATGTCCGTCACCCGGGGCTGGCCGCTGGTGATGGTGCCGGTTTTGTCCAGGGCCACGATCTGCACCCGGCCCGTCTCCTCCAGGGAGGCGGCGGTTTTGAACAGGATGCCGTTTTTGGCCCCTAGGCCGCTGCCTACCATAATGGCCACAGGAGTGGCCAGGCCCAGGGCACAGGGGCAGCTGATCACCAGAACGGAGATGCCCCGGGCCAGGGCGTAACCCACCGGGTGGCCCAGCAGCAGCCACACCGCCGTGGTCACGGCGGCAATGGAGATCACCGCCGGAACGAACACGCCGGAGACCTTATCGGCGATCTTGGCGATGGGGGCCTTGGTGGCGGCAGCGTCGCTGACCATGCGGATGATCTGGGACAGGGTGGTATCCTGGCCCACCCGGGTAGCCCGGCAGCGGAGATAGCCGGACTGGTTCACCGTGGCGGCGGACACGCCGTCGCCGGGGGCCTTGTCCACGGGGATGCTCTCCCCGGTCAGGGCGGACTCATTGACGGCGCTGGAGCCCTCCAGCACCACGCCGTCCACGGGGATGCTCTCCCCGGGCCGGACGGCGAACTCGTCCCCCTGCTGCACCTGCTCCACCGGCACCTCCACCTCCCGGCCGTCCCGGAGCACAGAGGCGGTTCTGGGAGCCAGGCTCATGAGGCTTTTCAGGGCGTCGGTGGTTTTGCCCTTGGACCGGGCCTCCAGCATCTTGCCCACGGTGATCAGGGTCAGGATCATGGCGGCGGACTCAAAATAGAAGTCCATCATATAGGTCATGACGGCGGCTTCATCGCCCCGGACCTGGGCCGCCGTCATGGCGAACAGGGCATAGGTGCTGTAGCCGAAGGCCGCCGTGGCCCCCAGGGCCACCAGGGTGTCCATATTGGGGGCCCGGTGCCACAGGGCCTTATAGCCGCTGATGAAGAACTTCTGGTTGATGACCATGATGATCCCCGTCAGCAGCAGCTGGGTCAGCCCCATGGCCACATGGTTGTTGTCGTAAAACGGCGGCAGGGGCCAGCCCCACATCATGTGGCCCATGGAAAAGTACATCAGCACCAGCAGAAAGCCCACGGACCAGATAAGCCGCCGCCGGATACGGGGCGTCTCGTGGTCCTCCAGCTGCTGCTCGTCGGCGCTGGGAGACGACTGGGCCGCGCCCTTTTCCGACGCGCCGTACCCCGCCTCCTCCACGGCGGCGATGACGGCGGAGGGCTCCGCCGTGCCCTCTACGCCCATGGAGTTGGTCAGCAGGCTCACAGAGCACGCCGTGACCCCCGGGACCTTCCCCACCGCCTTTTCCACCCGGGCCGAGCAGGCGGCGCAGCTCATGCCCGTGACATTGTATTGCTTCATTGGGTCCACTCCTATTTCATCAGCTTTTGCAGGGTGGTCACCAGCTCGTCGATGACCTGATCCTTGCCGTCCCGGATGTCCTGGGCCACGCAGGTGCGGATGTGGCTGGCCAGCAGCTCCTTGTTGAAGGCGTTGATGGCCGCGTTCACCGCCGCCGCCTGGACCAGGATGTCGGGACAGTAAGCCCCGGCCTCCACCATGCCCCGGATGCCCCGGATCTGGCCCTCGATGCGGTTGAGCCGGTGGATCAGGCGCTTGTATTCCTCCGGCGAGCGCTCCTTTTTCCGCTGGGAGCAGCGGCAGCAGTTGTGTTCTTCCATAGTTTCCCCGCCTCGCTTTGTTTCATGATACCCCGTGGGGGTATCTATAGTTATATACCCCTCCTGGGTATTTGTCAAGCACAAAAAATCTCCCCGGGCGGGGAGATTTTTGTGTTATTGATAGTCCGACAGCAGGAACATGGGCTTCACGGCCACCACCTCGTCATACTCCCACTGCTCCACCTGGACATCGGCGGTCAGGGCCTTCAGGTCCCGCTTCACCACGTCCAGGGCCTCGTCGGCGGTCTGGGCCCGGCCCTCCCGCAGAACGCGGATCATCCGGGTCAGCACCACCGGGTGGGCATAGCGGGCAGGCAGGGGGAAATCCTTCGGCAGCACCGCCGCCAGGTCCGCCTGGGCCTGCTCCCACTCCCGGGTCAGGGCCGTTTTGTTGTTGCGGGCGGTAGGCAGCACATGGGCCCCGGAGAACAGGAACACCGCCGCCAGGCCGAACAGGGCAAAGTAGATGCCCACGCTGTTGGTACCCCGGATCATGGACACCACGCCGTATACCAGGGCAATAAGCCCGGCGATAACGATGGCCAGGGCCACCCACTTATAGCTGGGGTTGGAGCGGTCGTTGACCCGCTTGGCCTTGGCCGCCTGGGACAGGCGGCGGGTCAGGTTGGTGTGATCCTCCAGGAAGGTGCGGGCCTGCTCCAGGCGCTCCCTTTCGGCCTGGGCCTGGGGCGTCAGCTCCTTGAGATAGCGGCGGGCGTTCTCGGCCCGCTGCTGGGCCATGTGCTGCTCCACCTTGCGGCTTTGCAGCGGCAGATCCGGGCAGAGCTTGGAGAGGTAGGCCAGCAGGTTGTCCACGTCCTCCTCGTGCTTGAAATTGCACTGCTTTTCGCCGCCGTCGTACTCCACCACCAGGTAGGGGATGGAGCCGAAGGCCCCCTTGCCGGTGAAGCCGCCCTTGCTCATGGCCACACGCTTGAACACGCGGCGCACCGAGGACAGCGCCACATAATAGTGCCGGTCGATGAAAAAGCTGTTGAGATACAGGGCCTTTTCGCCCACGCCGCAGGGGCCGAAGCGGCGGCAGCCCTTCTTATCCGCCGCCAGGGTCTCGTTATCCAGCGTGACGCTGCCAAGGCGTGCAGGTGCAAAGATCATAGCAGTTCCTCCCATAGGGGCAAAGCGGCAGGAGGGGCCTGCCGCTTTGCGAAGTTTTGAAAAAGGGGCGAATTACTTGCCCAGCGTCTCGTAGTGAGGCTGGGTATGGCGCTTCTTGATGGTGTACAGGAAGATACCCAGGAACAGGACGGCCACGGCGATGCCGATGGGATAAGCCACGGCGGTGTTGTACACGGTGACGCCCTCGGCGGTCTTGTGGTTGATGAACTGGCCCAGGCACTCGTTGCCCAGCAGGAAGTAAGTGGCGGAAACGGCGCTCATAAAGGTGGCAGGCACGGCGGTAATCCAGTAGTTCTTCTTCTCATAGTACAGGTACATGGAAGCGGCCCACAGGACGATCATGGCCAGAGTCTGGTTGGTCCAGCTGAAGTAACGCCAGATAACGGTGTAGTCGATGAAGCCCAGGGCATTGCCCACGCCCAGGACAGCGCCCACGCCCAGAACGGGCACGCACAGCAGCAGACGGTTCTTCCACTTCTTCTGGTCAATCTTGAACCAGTCGGACAGCACCAGACGGGCGCTGCGGAAGGCCGTATCGCCGGAGGTGATGGGGCAGGCAATCACGCCCAGCATGGCCAGGGCCACGCCCACCTTGCCCATGGTCTTGACGCAGACATCATAGATGGCGGCAGACTGGCCGTTGGCCAGGATCTCGGCCAGGCCGGTGTTCAGACCGCCGGTGACCTCATACAGAGCGCAGCCGGCAGCGGCCCACACCAGGGCGATAACGCCCTCGGAAACCATGGCGCCGTAGAACACGAAGCGGCCCTGCTTCTCACTCTTCATGCAGCGGGCCATCAGGGGGCTCTGGGTGGAGTGGAAGCCGGAGATAGCGCCGCAGGCCACGGTGATGAACATGAAGCTCCACACGGGAGTTCCCTTGGGATGCATGGAACCGAAGTGATCCCAGATCTCAGGAATGGTGTACTCAGGCTTGACAAAGATGCCCACGGCCACGCCGACGGCCATGACGATCAGGCAGATACCAAAGATAGGATAAATCTTACCGATGATCTTGTCAATGGAAATAAAGGTGGCGATGAAATAATACACCAGGACGATGATCAGCCAGAACAGAGTGGTGGTGACAATGCCGGTGGAGCCGCCGTTCTTGAACAGGGTGACGATCAGGCCGGCAGGACCCACGGCGAACACGGTGCCCACCATGATCAGCAGCACCACGCTGAACACACGCATGACGTTCTTCATGAAGCCACCCAGGTAGATACCGGAGATCTCGGAGATGGAAGCGCCGTTGTTGCGCTCGCTCATCATGCCGGAGAAGTAGTCATGCACTGCGCCGGCAAAAATCGTACCAAAGGTGATCCACAGGAACACGATGGGGCCCCACAGAGCACCCTGCATAGCGCCGAAGATGGGACCAAGGCCCGCGATGTTCAGCAGTTGGATCATGAACAGCTTCCACTGGGGGAGGACCACATAGTCCACGCCGTCGTTGATCTTCACAGCGGGGGTCTCGCGGTCGTCCGGCCCGAAGGTGTTTTCCACCACCTTGCCATAGACGAAATAACCGCCGATGAGCAAGGCCAGGCAAATCAGAAAGCTAACCATTTTTCTCCTCCTCTATTCATACATCATAATGTTTTGGAGCAAAAGGACGCAACTCCTCTTGCATTCCGTCCAATATGATAATTATTTTACAGAAAAAATCAATTCTCACTTTGTACAAAAATTCTTTACATTTTCGTTACGATATTCACGAAAAATTCACGGATTCTTTATTGCGTCGAAATAATTTGCTGATGTTCGCACAAGGACGGCGCGGATTTTTGAAAGATGATACATCGTGCGGAGGTCAGCGCGGTAACGTTTGCGGTCGTTAATTCGTTTTGGAGGCATGAAAGAAATCCTGCACGGCGTGAGCCGCGCAGGATTTCTTGAGACTGTCGAAAAACTCGGAAATCTTCCGCCATCGGAAAGGAAGATAGTTACGAAAGAAACCCATCAGGGGTGTCTTTCGTTTGCAATCACAGGTTTTTCAGAACTTTTTAATTTCTGAAAAACCGCACACAGCTTGTCAAAAAAGACTTTTTTGACAAGCTGTGAAATCCTGCACGGCGTAAGCCGTGCAGGATTTCTTGAGACTTCTATTGCTCCCGCTTCAGAAGGCGGATGTCCTGGCCGATGAAGGGCAGAAGCTCAAACTCTCCCTCCAGCCGGGACATGATCTGGGCCGAATAGCGGCGGCCAATCTGGTCGGGGTCCAGGTTGGTGCTGATGATGGTGCTTTTCCCCGCCAGCAGGCGGCCGTTGAGCAGCTGGTACAGGGCGCTCTGGACAAAGGCGGTGGTCATCTCGGTGCCCAGGTCGTCCAGGATCAGCAGGTCGCAGGCCATGCAGCGCTCCACGCTTTCGTCCGGCTCGTCCACGTCGTCCCGGCGGAACTTGGCCGCCTCGAACTGGGAGAAAATATGCCCCGCCGTGTCGTACACCACGGAGAAGCCGTCCTCGCTGACCACCCGGGCGATGCAGGCGGACAGAAACGTCTTGCCCAGGCCCGGCGCGCCGAACAGCAGCAGATTCTGCTTCCCGGGGCGGAAGTCCCGGGCGAAGGACTGGCAGATCTCCAGATTCCGCTGGGCCGCCTCCCGGGGGGAGCGGGGCAGGCCGCCCCGGTCCGTGGAATAGTAGTCCAGGCGGAAGGTGTCGAAGCTCTGGGAGCCGATGTCCAGCATGTGGGACAGCTCCGCGATCTGCTCCCGGGCGTAGTAGCTGCGCAGGCAGGCGCACATGGAGCCGTCCGGCAGGAACCCGGCGTCGCCGCACCGGGCGCACCGGGGCTTCTCCTCCAGATAGTCGGCAGGATAGCCCAGAGCCGTAAGGAGCTCCCCCCGGCGGCGCTGGAGGGCCAGATTCTCGTCCCGGATGGCGTGGATGGCAGGCACCGGGTCCCGGCCCCCCTTCAGGGCCCTGGTGATGATCTGGCTCATGGTGCCGCGCAGGCGGCGGTCGATGTCCGCCAGCTCCGGCTCCCGGGCAAACAGCTGCTGCTGACGCTCCCGGAACTGCCGGGCCCGGCGCTGCTTATCCTCGTCAAAGCGGGCCATGGCCCGGCTGAGAATTTTTCCATCGTAGGGCATGGGGTTCCCTCCTTTACCGCTTTATATTACCACTTCATGTATTTTTCCATGCGGGAGTTGTCCTGATCCGGCTTGTCCGGCTTCGGGGACGGCTGGGCGGGCTTTCCGGCGTCGCCCTGCTGGACCTCCTCCGGGGTGTGCCAGCCGTTTTCGTGCCAGCGGCGGAGGATGCCGTTGAGATACCGCCACTCTAACTGCTTCTTATAGAATATGGTCTTGTCGTAGGCCAGGGCCACCGTTTCCGGCGGGAAGCCCTTGTCCATCCAATCGGAGATGTACTTTTCCTCGCTGGCCACCGGGCGGCGCTGGCCCAGGCCCAGCACCTGCATATAGGCGGACTGGCCCTGCTGTCTGTCCCGCCAGGTTTTCAGATAGCGGGCGGCGCTGTCCTGGTCGAACAGGCCCTGGCGGGCCCAGTAGTAGCCCTCCTTCTCGATCTGGCGCAGGGTGGGGCGGCGGCCGGGGCCGTAGCGCTCCTCGGACCGGGTGATGCAGTGGTTCACCAGCAGATAGATCACGTCCGCCGGCATGCCCAGGTCGTCATACAGCCCCGCCAGCACCTGCAGGTCGGCGGTTTTCAGCTTGCGGCCCAGCTTCTCCTCCACCTGGGGGATCAGCATCCGGAAGGAGCGGTCGTCCTCCAGAAGGGCCGCCAGGTCCTGGGCGCTGTATACCGGGCGCTCCTCCGCCGGGGCCGGAGGCGGCGTCTCCGCCGGGCGCTGGATCAGGCCCAGCCGCTGCAGGCCCGTTTCCGCCGCATTCAGCCGCAGCTGGCTCCAGCGCAGCCGGGACTGCAGCTCCTGCTCGGTGATGCCCCGGTCCGCCCGCATCAGAAGCAGGTATAAAAGCGCGGCGTCGCCGTCGCCGTTTTTCACCAGGCGGTCCACCTGGTCCGCCGTCAGCACGATGCTGGGGTCATTTTCCCGCAGGATATAGCCGCTCATAGCCGCGCCCTCCCTTCTGTTTCCTTCGGAACCCCTTTATTTTACACGAAATCCCCCGGTTCGTAAAGCCGCCCAGGCAGGTTTTTCACAAAATTATCCTTTTCGGCAGAAAAGGCTTTTCCCGGCGGGATTTTGTGGTATAATGGATTCTGTATCGGTATGACTCTTTTTGCGGTTTACATAAATAGGAGGATGACATGGCAAATAAGGTGACAATGAACATCTGCGGCCAGGAGTATACCCTGGTGGCAGACGAGAGCGCGGCATATATGGAGAAGGTAGGCGCACTGGTGGACGAGAGGATGCGCCAGGTGCTGGATGCCCTGCATGTGAGCCAGACGGACGCGGCGGTGCTGGCGGCGGTGAACCTGGCGGATGAGCTGCTGAAAAATCAGGCGGCGGCGGAGAATCTGCGCCGCCAGGTGAAAAACTATCTGGACGAGGCCACCCAGGCCAAGAACGAGGCCTCGGAGCTGAAGCGCCAGCTGTTCAAGGCCCAGCAGGGCCGGGGCCAATGATGGAGCTGCTGAGCCCCGCCGGGGGCTGGGAGGCCATGGTGGCCGCCGTGCAGAACGGGGCAGACGCCGTGTACATGGGCTTCGGCGGGCTCAACGCCCGGCGCAGCGCCCGGAATTTCACGGACGAGGAGTTCCGGGAGGCCGTGGCCTACTGCCATCTGCGGGGGGTGAAGGTGTATCTGACCCTGAACACCCTGGTGACGGACCGGGAGCTGCCTGCCGCCGCCGAGGCCCTGAAAAAAGCCTCGGACATGGGGGTGGACGCCATTCTCATCCAGGACTGGGGCATCTGGCGGCTGGCCCGGGAAATTGCGCCCGATGTTCCCCTCCACGCCAGCACTCAGATGAGCCTGCACACCCTGGGCGGGGCGTGCCGGGCGGCGGAGCTGGGCCTGGAGCGGGTGGTGCTGGCCCGGGAGCTGAGCCGCCGGGACATCCACACCATAACCCGGGGCTGTCCCGCGGAAATCGAGGTGTTCGGGCACGGGGCCCTGTGCATGTGCTACTCGGGTCAGTGCGAAATGAGCGCCGTGATCGGCGGACGCAGCGGCAACCGGGGAGCCTGCGCCCAGCCCTGCCGCCTGCCCTACGGCGTCAACGAAAAGGCCGCCGGAGGCCATCCCCTGAGCCTGAAGGACGCCAACCTGGCGGACTATGTGCAGGAGCTGGAACAGATGGGCGTGGCGTGCCTGAAGCTGGAGGGCCGCATGAAGCGGCCGGAATATGTGGCGGTGATCACAGGGATCTATCGCCGTCTGCTGGATGAGAAGCGGGGACCCAGCCGGGAGGAGTCCCGGCAGCTGGAGGCCGCCTTCTCCCGCAGCGGCTTCACCGACGGATACTATAAGGGGCGCACCGGGCCGGAGATGTTCGGCACCCGGCCGGAGAACGCCCCGGAGCCCAAGGAGCTGTTTGCCCGGGCCAAGGCCGGGTACAGCAGGGAGGACAGCCGCCGGGTGCCGGTGGACATGGTCTGCACTCTGCGGGCCGGGGAGCCGGTATCCCTGACGGCCAGCGCCGGGGGACACGTCGTCCGGGCGGAGGGTCCCACCCCGGAGGAGGCCCGGAACCGGGCCCTGACGGCGGAGGAATTGCAATCCCGGCTGGAGAAAACCGGCGGCACCGTGTTCCGGCCCCGGGAAACCCGGGTGGAACTGGAGGAGGGGCTGATGCTGCCGGCCAGCGCCGTGAACGCCCTGCGGCGGCAGGCCCTGGAGGGCCTGGAAGCCGCCCTGGCCCAGCCGCCGGTGCGGCGGACGGGTACCCCCTCTCCCCTGCCCCAGGCCCAGCCGGGGCCTGACGCGCCGGTGCTGACCTGCTCCATTATGCGGCCGGAGCAGCTGACGGAGCCCCTGGCCCAGTGCGAGACGGTGTATGTTCCGGCGGAGCTTCTGGAAAAGCTCGACCTGAACCGCTGGGCGGAAATGACCCACATCTGCGCCGTTCTGCCCCGGATTTTTCGGACGGAGGACCAGGCGGCGCTGCGGGCGCTTTTGCAGCAGCACCGGGAGCACCTGTCCGCCGTGGCCATCGGCAATCTGGGACACCTGCCCATTGCCGAGAGTCTGGGTCTGCCCCTGTGGGGGGACCTGGGGCTGAATCTTTTCAACAGTGAGTCCCTGCTTTTCTGGAAGGAGCTGGGGCTGGAAGCTGCCGCCGTGTCCATGGAGCTGCGGTGGCAGCAGCTCCGGGACCTGCGGAAGGTTCTGCCCTGCGAGGCGGTGGTATACGGCCGCCTGCCGCTGATGATTATGGAAAACTGCGTCATCCGCAATGAGCTGGGCTGCCGGGACGCCGGGCGGGACTATGCGGACCGCTCCCCTGCCTGCCGGTGCGGCCAGAAGAATGTCCTGGTGGACCGCACCGGGGCGCAGTTCCCCCTGGTGGGCCAGTGGGGCCACCGGTGCGAGATCGAGAACAGTAAAGTGCTGTTCCTGGCGGATAAGCCGGAGTGGCGGCAGCTGGGGCTGACCCGGGCGCGGCTGCGGTTTACCACGGAGCCGCCGGAGGAGTGCGTCCGGGTGCTGCGGGCCTATCAGGGCCGCAGCGACTACCGGCCGGACCAGCTGACCCGGGGCCTGTTCTACCGGGGCGTGGAATAAATACGCCCGGTTATCAACCTTTACAATCTTTTCACAGTTTGTTTTCATATTCAATAGGAGCAAGTGGTACAATGGAGCTTAAAATCAAGGCGGTGTCGCCGAAAATAGGCCGGGAGTTCCCGCTGCCCCAGTATAAGACGGCGGGAGCGGCGGCCATGGACCTGTGCGCGTGCATGGAGGAGGACGTGACCCTGGCCCCGGGCCAGCGGATGGGCATCCCCACGGGAATTGCCATTGCCCTGCCCTCCCCGGACTATGTGGCCCTGGTGTTTGTGCGCAGCGGCATGGGCTTCAGGAACGGAATCGGCCTGAGCAACGGCGTGGGCGTTATCGACAGCGACTATCGGGGGGAGATCTCTGTGGGGCTGGTGAATCTGTCCGGGGAGGACTATACCATCCGGCCCGGGGACCGCATCGCCCAGCTGATGGTGGTGCCGGTGGTGCGGCCTGTTCTGGTGCAGGCGGAGGAGCTGGATGAGACGGACCGGGGCGCAGGCGGCTTCGGCTCCACCGGGAGGTGAGGCCATGGCAAGGATCGTGCTGGCCTCCGGTTCCCCCCGGCGGCAGGAGCTGCTGACCCGGATCGGCATCCGGGATTTCACCGTGCGGGTGCCTCAGGTAGAGGAGTGGTATCCCCAGGGCCTGACGCCCCCGGAGATCGTGTCGTATATCAGCCGGGAGAAATCCCAGGCGGTGCCGTCGGAGGAGGACGAGATCGTCATCACCGCCGACACCATGGTGTTTCTGGACCAACAGCGGCTGGGAAAGCCCAAGGATGAGGCGGACGCCCTGCGGATGCTGACGGACCTGGCGGGGCGGCGGCACACGGTGTGCACCGGGGTTACCCTGCGGCAGGGACAGCGGTCCCTGACCCGGGCCCAGTCCACGGACGTGTATTTCCGGCCCGCCGGCCGGGAGGAGCTGACGGCCTATATCCGGGGCGGCGAGCCCATGGACAAGGCCGGGGCCTACGGCGTGCAGGGCCAGGGGGCCCTGCTGGTGGAGCGCATCGACGGGGACTTTTTCAACGTGATGGGTCTGCCGGTGCTGCTGCTGAGCCGGATGCTGGCGGAGTTCGGCGTGACGCTGCTGTGACCAGTTTATCAAAAAAGGCTTTTTTGATAAACTCGACGATAAGGAATACGCTATGAAACGATTTTTTCAGAAAAACGGCATTATGATGCTGGCCGCTGTGGTGGTGGTGGCGGTGGGGCTGTGTATCGCCAGCGCCGTCAGCAACCAGACGGGCTTTTTGCAGAACGCCGCCGGGGTGGTCACCTATCCCTTCCGGGCGGCGGGTTCCGCCGTGGCCGGATGGTTCCAGAACATCGGCCAGCGGTTCGAGACGGTGGAAGCCCTGCGCCAGGAGATCGAGGAGCTGCGCAAGGAAAACGCCCAGCTGAAGGAGGATGCGCGCCAGGCCAAGACCGACAGCGAGGAGAACCAGCGGCTGCGGGACCTGAACGGTCTGCGGCAGCAGCGGCGGGACTTCACCTTTGAGGCGGCCCGGGTCATCGAGCGCAGCACCTCCAACTGGTCCAGGACCCTGACCCTGAACAAGGGCACCGGCCTGGGCGTGGCCATCGGCGACTGCGTGGTGGATCAGTACGGCTATCTGGTGGGTGTGGTCACCGAGGCGGGCGCCAACTGGTGCACCGTGACCACCATCCTGGACACGGATTCCCAGCTGGGGGCCCTGGTGTTCCGCACCGGCGAGGTGACGGTGGCCATGGGCGACCTGGCCCTGATGGGGCAGGGAAAACTGAAGCTGTCGTACCTGGAGGGGGAATCCAGCCTCATCAACGGCGACATGATCGTCACCTCCGGCCTGGGAGGCTACTATCCCTCGGGACTGGTCATCGGCTCCGTGGAGGAGATCAAAACCGATGACAACGGCTTGACCCGCTACGCCACCATCATCCCCAAAACCGATATCACCCAGCTGGTGGAGGTGTTCGTGATCACGGACTTCACCATCGTGGATTGAGAGGAGCGGCCATGAATCATTCCATGAACCAACGGGATATGTTCTTCAAATGGCTGTACTACGCCGGGGCGGTGCTGCTGCTGGTGCTGGTGCAGTCCCTGGTGCTCAACCGCATCTCCGTGTGGGCGGTGCACCCGTTTCTGCCGCCGGTGATCGCCGGGATCATGGCCATGCTGGAGGGTCCCGCCGAGGGGGCCGTGTTCGGCGGCATCTTCGGCCTGCTGTGCGACCTGACCATGCCGGGGGTCATTCCGTGCTTCTATACCCTGGCGTTTCTGGCGGCGGCGCTGCCGGCGGCGATGATCGCCAAGCGGCTTCTGAGCCAAGGATTCCTGTGCGCCGTTCTGTGCGCGGCTCTGGCTCTGGTGATCACGGACCTGCTGCACACGGTGCTGCTGACCTTCCGGCAGGGGGTGGAGCTGAGCGCCGCCCTGTCGCTGACGGGGCGGGAGCTGGCCGTGACGGTGGTGCTGTCGCCGCTGGTGTATCTGCTGCTGCGCAGCGTGCACAACCGGATCCTGAGATAGGAGGCGTGCCATGAAGAAAAACGCATTTGACCCGGTGCGGGCCCGCATCTGGGCGCTGACGGGGCTGATGGGCCTGTGCCTGCTGGCCTTCGCCGGGGTGATGTACTATACCCAGATCCTTCACGGGGAGGAAAACCGGGCCAAGTCCCTGGCCAGCAACGCCGCCAGCGAGACGGTGGAGGCCTCCCGGGGGATCATCACCGACCGCAACGGCAAGGTGCTGGTGTCCAACCGGCTGACCTATACCCTGATCTTCTCCGCCAAGGATTTTGAGAATGACCAGGACCTGAACGCCGCCATCCTGCGGCTGACGGACCTGTGCACCGAGAACAACACCGTTTGGAACGATACCCTGCCCCTGAGCAAAACCGCGCCCTACAGCTATACCGACGCCCAGGACAGCGAGGGCTTCGCCCTGTTCCTGAAGAACAAGAGCATCCCCTATTCCAAGCTGTCCCAGGTGACCCCCACCCTGCAGCCGGACCGGTTCATGGCCAAGCTGCGGGAGCTGTTCAAAATCGACAGCAGCTATACCGACGACCAGGCCCGGACCATCGCCGGGGTGCGGTATGAGCTGGCGGTGAAGAGTCTGACGGACGCACAGTACGTCTTTGCCGACGACGTGTCCGTGGAGCTCATCAGCCAGACGGCGGACGGCCAGTATCAGGGGGTATCCACCGGTACCTCCTCCGCCCGGGTATATAACACCGAATATGCCGCCCATGTGCTGGGGCGGCTGAGCCCCATCTACTACGAGGACTGGGTGGGCGACCCGGAAAACGGCGTCACCGGCTATCGGGACATGGAGGGCTACTCCATGAACTCCCTGGTGGGCCGGGAGGGCGCGGAGAAGGCCTTTGAGTCCTATCTCCACGGCACCAAGGGCACCCGGATCATCACCACCAACGAGGAGGGGAAGATCACCGGCGAGCTTTACACCAAGGAGCCTCAGCCCGGCGGCACCGTGGCCCTGACCCTGGACATCGATGTGCAGGAGGACACGGAGAAGTCCCTGGCCCAGACCATTGAGGCCATGACCGCCAAGGACGGCATCGTCCGGGGCGGCGCGGCGGTGGTGGTGGGGGTTGGCTCCGGCGAGGTGCTGGCCATGGCCAGCTATCCCACCTATAACCTGTCCACCTTTGACCAGGATTACAGCAAGCTGGTCAGCGACACCGTGGGCACTCCCCTGCTGAACCGGGCCATCGGCGGCGCATACGCCCCGGGCTCCACCTTCAAGCCCTGTACCGCCGTGGCGGCCCTGGAGTCGGGGATCATCACCCCCTCCTCCACCATTGTGGACCGGGGCGTGTATGACTACTACAAATCTCCCCAGCCCCGGTGCTGGATCTATAACGAGTACGGCGGCACCCACGGACGGGTCAACGTGTCCCAGGCCATCACCGTGTCCTGCAACTATTTCTTCTATGAGGTGGGCCGGTTGACGGGTATCAAGACCCTGGCGGACTACGCCAGGCAGTTCGGTCTGGGCGAGTATACCGGCATCGAGATCGGCGGGGCGGGAAGTGCCGAGGCCAAGGGCTCCATGGCCACCCCGGAGTTTGCCGAACGCAACGGTCTGGAGTGGACCGACGGCCAGACCCTGACCGCCGCCATCGGCCAGAGCTATGACCTGTTCACGCCCCTGCAGCTGGCCAACTACATCGCCACCCTGGTGGGCAGCGGCCAGCACTATGAGGCCCATCTGCTGAAAAACGTGAAATCCTACGACAACTCCTCGGTGATCTACGCCTATGACAAGGCGCCGCTGAACACCGTGGAGATGAGCGACAGCACCGTGCAGGCGGTGAAGGAGGGCATGCACAACCTGACCACCGGGAGCCTGTCCTACTACTTCTCCAATTGCGTGGTGTCCGCCGGCGCCAAGACCGGTACCGCAGAAACCGGTATCGCCAATACCAACAACGGCGTGTTCGTGTGCTTCGCCCCCTATGACGATCCCCAGATCGCCGTGGCCGTGGTCATCGAGAAGGGCGGCTCCGGTGCGGCCCTGGCCTCCACCGCCGTGGACATTGTGAACTCCTATTTCTCCCAGGAGGAGATCGGCGCCGTGGTCATCGGCGAAAATACCCTGCTGAAATGAGGCATTCCATGAGCAAGATCTTTGACTCCCGCGATACGGAATATAAGTCCCCCTTTGGCGCCGCCGTGTGCGGCGCCACTGTCCGTTTCGCGGTTCGACCGGGGGATGAAAACGTTACCGGCGTGACGCTGCTCCTGCGGCGGGAATTTGCGGGTACGGAGCAGGAGGTGGCCCTGTCCCCCGGCGATGACGGCCGGTGGCAGGGGGTATACACCGCCCCGGAGGAGCCGGAGCTGGTGTGGTACGCCTTCCGGTTTTCGTATCCGGAGGGGCAAAGGCTATACGGCCTTCACGGCTTCGACGACCAGGCCCGGTGGCAGCTGACGATTTATGACGACAGCCGCCCTACCCCCGCCTGGTTTGGCCGGGGGATCACCTATCAGATCTTCCCGGACCGGTTCTGCCGCACCCGGGTGCCGGACCCCGCCGGGATGGTGGGGGACCGGGTGGTCCATCGGGATTGGGACGACACCCCGGTTTGGCGGCCCGACGCCCAGGGGATCATCCGCAACAACGATTTCTTCGGCGGCAGTCTGGCGGGGATCACCTCCCGATTAGACTACCTACAGAGTATGGGAGTAGGTACGTTGTACCTGTGCCCGATTTTTGAGTCCGACAGCAACCACCGGTACGACACGGCGGACTACCGGCGGATTGACCCCATGCTGGGCACCGAGGAGGACTTCCGCACCCTGTGCCGGGAGGCCGGGTGCCGGGGCATCCGGGTGATGCTGGACGGGGTGTTCAACCACACCGGCAGCAACAGCCGGTATTTCAACGCCCAGGGATTCTATCCGGAGCTGGGGGCGGCCCAGAGCCGGGAGTCCCAGTATTATAATTGGTACTCCTTCCACCCCTGGCCGGAGGATTACGATGCCTGGTGGGGCATCAAGACCCTGCCGGCGGTGCAGGAGTCCGCGGACAGCTATCGCCGGTTCATCATCCGGGACGGAGACTCCGTGGTGCGGCACTGGCTGCGGCAGGGGGCCTCCGGCTGGCGGCTGGACGTGGCCGATGAGCTGCCGGACGACTTCATTGCCGAAATTCGCAGCGCCATGGACCAGGAAAAGCCCGACAGTTTCCTGCTGGGTGAGGTGTGGGAGGACGGCAGCAACAAGATCGCCTACAGCCAGCGCAGGCGGTATCTGCTGGGCAGCGAGACCAACGGGCTGATGAACTATCCCTTCCGGACGGCAGCCCTGGACTGGCTGCGGGGCGGCGACGCCGCCTGCTTCCGGGGCACCATGGAGGTCATCCGGGAGCACTATCCCCGGCCCGCCTTCTACAGCGCCCTGAACATTCTGGGTACCCACGACACGCCCCGGATCCTGACCCTGCTGGGAGCGGAGGATGTGCCGGATACCAAGGACGGACGGGCGGCATACCGCCTCTCCCCTGCCCAGCGGCAGAAGGGCCAGGCCCGGCTGCGGGTGGGCGAGATGCTGCTGTACTGCTTCCCCGGCTCCCCTACGGTGTACTACGGCGACGAGGCCGGGATGGAGGGCTTTGAGGACCCCCTGAACCGGGGGACCTATCCCTGGGGCCGGGAGGACCAGGAGCTGCTGGCCTTCTTCCGCCAGCTGGGGCAGCTGCGCCGGGAGCGCCTGTCCCTGCAGGAGGGGGACCTGACCTATCTCCATGCCCGGGGCGGCGTTCTGGTGCTGCGGCGGCAGCTGAGAGACGAGATCACCGTGGCAGCCCTGAACGCAGGCGAGGACGCCGCAGAGGTAGCCATCCCCTGGCCCCGGGAGCTGGCCCGGGAGGCCCTGACCTTCCAGCAGTTCTATGCCCCCGGCGGGAAGCTGCGGCTGCGGCTGCCGCCGGTTTCGGGGATGATCCTGATATGACCCATGGGGTGGATGTTTCACGTGAAACATCCACCCTTTTTGCGTGTTGGTTTCGCTGTTTCACGTGAAACATTTTTCTCAAGTTTTTTCTCATTTTGCAGATTTTCTATTGAAACCGACCGAAAATGTGATATACTAAAATAAAGACCGACAGAAAGCGAGTGTGGACAAAGTGGCGAAAATCGTGGCGATCGTGAATCAAAAAGGCGGCGTTGGGAAGACCACCACCTGTGTCAACCTGGCTGCGGCCCTGAAATACCTGGGGAAGCGGGTGCTTTTGTGCGACTTTGACCCCCAGGCCAACGCCACCTCCGGCATGGGGGTGGACAAATCCGTGTCCAACGGCGTGTATGACGTGCTCATCAACGGCGTGGAGACCCGGAAGGCCATCGTCACCACCCCCTATGGCGACGTGCTGCCCAGCAGCAAGGCCCTGGCCGGGGGCGGCGTGGAGATGATCGAAATGGCGGACCGGCAGTTCCTGCTGCGCAGCGCCCTGGACGCCGTCCGGGAGGATTATGACTATATCTTTGTGGACTGTCCCCCCTCCCTGGAGCTGCTGACCCTGAACGCTCTGTGCGCGGCGGACTCCCTGCTGGTACCGCTTCAGGGGGAGTACTACGCCCTGGAGGGCCTCAGCGACCTGATGAACACCGTGCGCATCGTCCGGCGGAACATGAATCCCCGGCTCCAGATCGAGGGCGTGCTGCTGACCATGTTCGACGGGCGCACCAACCTGGCCATTCAGGTGGCCCAGGAGGTCAAGCGGTTCTTCCCCGGGAAGGTGTATGCCACGGTGATCCCCCGGAACATCCGCTTGTCCGAGGCGCCCAGCCACGGAAAGCCCATCACGGCCTATGACCGGGGCTGCCGGGGCGCGGAGGCCTATCTGGCTCTGGCCAACGAATTTCTCAAGAAAAATACCTGATTCTGTGCGGAAAGGAGCGTTTCAGCAATGGCCAACAACCCAAAAGGGCTGGGCAAAGGCCTGGCCGCCCTGTTGGGAGACGACGTGATCGACTCTCAGGAGGAAAAGAGCAGTCTGTTTCTGCCGATTTCTCAGGTGGAAAGCTGCGCATCCCAACCCCGCAAGCAATTTGATCCGGAGTCACTGGCGGACTTAGCCGACTCCATCCGGGAGCACGGCATCATCCAGCCGCTGACGGTGCGGAAGCTGCAGTCCGGCTATTACCAGATCATCGCCGGTGAGCGGCGCTGGCGGGCCGCCCGCATGGCGGGACTGACCCAGGTGCCGGCCATCGTCATCGAGGCCGACGACCGCAAGGCCATGGAGCTGGCCATGATCGAAAACCTCCAGCGGGAGGACCTGAACCCCATCGAGGAAGCCGAGGGCTATCAGGTGCTGATGAGCCAGTACAGCATGACCCAGGAGGAAACCGCCCAGCGGGTGGGCAAGTCCCGGTCCGCCGTGGCCAACGCCCTGCGTCTGCTGAACCTGTGTCCTCCAGTGCGGGCCATGGTGGAGGACGGACGGCTGACCAACGGCCACGCCCGGGCGCTGCTGCCCCTGTCCCCTGCCCTGCAGGAGACCACGGCGGCCACCATCCTGAAAAATGACCTGTCCGTCCGGCAGACGGAGCAGCTGGTGAAGAAACTCACCGCCGGAAAGAAGGAGAAGCCCTCCCCTGCCGGTCTGATCGTGGACTATGCCCAGGAGGCCGCCCGGGATCTGGGGAACACCCTGGGCCGGGGATGCCGCATTGTCTCCGGCAAGAAGAAAGGGCGCATTGAGTTGGAATATTACGGTGTGGACGACCTGAACGAGCTGTTGGAAGCCCTGCACACCATCAAAAAACCATGATGTTTCACGTGAAACACGGAAAGGTGCGATAAAAGCCATGCTTGATATCAAATTTGTCCGGGACAATCCGGAAGCTGTTAAAGAAAACATCCGCAAGAAGTTCCAGAACGCCAAGCTCCCCCTGGTGGACGAGGTCATTGCCCTGGACGCCGAGAAGCGGGCCGCCATGAACGAGGCCAACGACCTGCGGGCCCAGCGGAACCAGCTGTCCAAGCGGGTGGGTATGCTGATGGGTCAGGCCAAGAAGGACCCCAGTAAGCTGGCGGAGGCCGAGGAGGCCAAGGCCCAGGTGAAAGCCAACGCCGACCGGCTGGCCCAGCTGGAGGAGATGGAGGGCCGTCTGACCCAGCAGATCACCAAGATCATGATGGTCATCCCCCAGATGATCGACCCCTCCGTGCCCATCGGCCCCGATGACTCCCACAATGTGGAGGTCCAGCGCTTCGGCGAGGCCAAGCTGCCGGAGTTCGATATCCCCTATCACACGGAGATCATGGAGCGCTTCGACGGCATCGACATGGACGCCGCCGGGCGGGTGTCCGGCAACGGATTTTACTATCTGATGGGCGATATTGCCCGGCTCCACGAGGCCGTGCTGGCCTATGGCCGGGATTTCATGATCGACAAGGGCTTCACCTATTGCATTCCCCCGTTTATGATCCACGGCAACGTGGTGGAGGGCGTCATGAGCCAGACCGACATGGACGCCATGATGTATAAAATCGAGGGCGAGGACCTGTACCTGATCGGCACCAGCGAGCACTCCATGATCGGCAAGTTCATCGACCAGATCGTGCCCGCCGAGTCCCTGCCCCAGACGCTGACCTCCTATTCCCCCTGCTTCCGGAAGGAGAAGGGCGCCCACGGCATTGAGGAGCGGGGCATCTATCGCATTCACCAGTTTGAAAAGCAGGAGATGATCGTGGTCTGCAAGCCCGAGGACTCCAAGAAGTGGTACGAACAGCTGTGGCGCTACAGCGTGGAGCTGTTCCGGTCCCTGGATATCCCGGTGCGGCAGCTGGAGTGCTGCTCCGGCGACCTGGCAGACCTGAAGTGCAAGTCCTGCGACATCGAGGCCTGGTCCCCCCGGCAACAGAAGTATTTCGAGGTTTGCTCCTGCTCCAACCTGGGCGACGCCCAGGCCCGGCGGCTGAAAATCCGCTATAAGGACGAAAACGGCAAGATGCAGCTGTGCCATACCCTGAACAACACCTGTGTGGCCCCTCCCCGGATGCTGATCGCCTTCCTGGAGAACAACCTTCAGGCCGATGGCTCCGTGCTGATTCCCCAGGCCCTGCGGCCCTATATGGGCGGCCACGACCGCATCGTTCCCAAGCACTGAGGACGGAAGGAGGATACTTATGAAGAAGTTTTTTCATGAGTTCAAGGAGTTTGCCATGCGGGGCAACGTCCTGGACATGGCCATCGGCGTGGTCATCGGCGCCGCCTTCGGCAAGATCACCACTTCCCTGGTCAACGACATCATCATGCCCCTCATCGGTCTCATCACCGGCGGCATCGACCTGACCCAGTGGAACATCATCCTCAACAAGACCGCCGTGGTGGCGGGCGCCGACCCGGTAACCCTGGGCATCGGCAATCTGCTGGCGGTGATCCTGGACTTCATCATCGTGGCCTTTGCCATGTTCCTGCTGGTGAAAGCCATGAACAAGCTGGCCGCCCTGAAGAAGAAGGATGAGGAGCCTGCGCCGGAAGAGCCTGCCGGTCCCACCACTGAGGAGCTGCTGGCGGAGATCCGGGACCTGCTGAAGGAGCAGAAGTAATTTGGAAACCATTCTGAAAGAGGGTCTGGCCCAGCTGGGACTGGACACAGGAAGCATCCCGGCGCTGACGGAGTTTTCCCGGCGGCTGCTGGAGAAGAACCAGGTCATGAACCTGACCGCCATCACCGAACCGGCAGACGTGGCGCGGCTGCACCTGCTGGACTGCGCCTGCCTGCTGACGGCGGCGGACTTCCGGGGCAAGCAGGTGGTGGACGTAGGCACCGGGGCCGGATTCCCGGGAATGCCCCTGCGGCTGCTGGAGCCGGATTTTGACCTGACCCTGCTGGACAGCCTGGGAAAGCGCATCGACTTTTTGCAGGAGACCATGGACGCCATGGGCCTGCAGCGGGTCCGGTGCGTCCACGCCCGGGCGGAGGAGTTCGCCCGGCAGCACCGAGAGCAGTACGACATAGCCGCCTCCCGGGCCGTGGCCCAGCTGAACGTACTGTGTGAGCTGGCCCTGCCCCTGGTGAAGGTGGGCGGTCAGTTCCTGGCCATGAAGTCGGTGGACACCGACGACGAGATTCAGCGCGCCAGAAGCGCCATTGCCCAGCTGGGGGGCAGAATTGGAAAAATCTGGGATTACACCATCCCCGGAACGGACGTGCGGCACCGGGTGGTCATCATCCGGAAGGAGCGTCACACCCCGGCAGCCTATCCCCGGCCCTTCGCCCGCATCAAAAAAGCGCCGTTGGGCTGAGTCCCCAACTGTATACGAGGTACCTGGATATGGGAAAAATCATTGCAGTGGTCTCCGGCAAGGGCGGCACCGGAAAGACCTCCTTCACCGCCAACGTGGGTTTGGCGCTGGCCGCCCTTGGGAAAAATACCCTGTGCCTGGACTGCGACATCACCCTGCGGAACCTGGACCTGGCCCTGGGGCTGACGGACAAGGCCCTGATGGATTTTTCCGACGTCATCGCCGGCCGCTGCTCCCTGTCCGACGCGGCAGCCGATCACCCCAAGTATCCCGGGCTGCATCTGCTGACCGCTCCCCTGTCTGCCACAGGGCAGCTGAACGTCACCCTGGACCAGATGCGGCAGCTGCTGGACCAGGTGCGCCAGGAGTATGACTATTGCCTGATCGACGCCCCGGCGGGGCTGGGTCAGGGCTTCCGCCTGGCCACCGGCTGCGCCGACTGCGTGGTGGTCATCACCACCACCGACGCCTCCGCCCTGCGGGACGCCCAGCACACGGTGATGCTGCTGGACAAGCGCTTCACCACAGAGAGTCTGTTCCTGGTGGTGGGGCGGGTGCAGAAGAAGCTGCTCCGGGCCCTCCACAGCACCATCGACGACGCCATGGACGCCGCCGGGCTGCCCCTGCTGGGGGTGGTGCCGGAGGACAGCGACGTCCCCTATGCCCTGAACCGGGGCATCCCCCTGCGGGATATCAACTATTACGCGGCCCGGGCCTATGAAAACATCGCACGGCGCATCACCGGGCACCAGGTGCCCCTGATGCGAATCTGAAAACACGAAAGGAAGTGCCTCCATGAATATCGCACTGATCGCCCACGACAACAAAAAGGAACTGATGGTCCAGTTCTGCACCGCATACTGCGGCATTCTGGCCCAGCACACCCTTTGCGCCACCGCCACCACCGGCCTCCAGATCGGGGAGGCCACCGGCCTGCGCATCCACCGCTTCCTGTCCTTCGACCACGGCGGCGGCCAGCAGATTGCAGCCCGCATTGCCTATAATGAGCTGGACATGGTTCTCTGCTTCAGCGACCCCAACCAGAAAGTCCCTGACGAGGACGTGGCCAATATCTTTCGCCTGTGCGACCAGAACAATATCCCCTATGCCAGCAACGTGGCCACCGCCGAGATGCTGGTGCTGGGCCTGGCCCGGGGCGACCTGGCCTGGCGTGACATTGTCAATCCCAAAACCAAGCCCTTTACCGCTTGACAAGCGGGCCAGAATGCCATAAAATAGGAAGAACGACCGCCATAAAGGAGACAGGAGTACCTTCACCCCCACCGGCACCAGAGAGGCGCGACACCGGCTGAAAGCGCGCCCCGGCAGGAGAAGCGAAGACAGTCCCCCAGCGGGGATGGAAACATCCACGGCCCGCTCCCCGTAACAGGAGCTGCGAGGGCCCCTTTACGGGCTGAATTTGGGTGGCACCACGAAGCGTATCCATGCGCTCTCGTCCCAAACACGGGACGGGAGCGCATTTTTTCGTACCAAAACCGAAATACACAACAGAAAGGAAATATTTCACCATGGCAACTGTGACCCCCCGGACTCTCTCCGGCTTCATGGAGCTGCTGCCTGCCCCGCAGCAGCAGATGGAGCGGATGATGGAGATCCTGCGCACCACCTACAGCCGATACGGCTTCACTCCCCTGGACACCCCGGCCATCGAGGCCAGCGAGGTGCTGCTGGCCAAGGGCGGCGGCGAAACCGAGAAGCAGATCTACCGCTTCCAGAAGGGCGACGCCGATCTGTCCCTGCGGTTTGACCTGACGGTGCCCCTGGCCAAGTATGTGGCCCTGCACTACAACGACCTGGCCTTCCCCTTCCGCCGGTATCAGATCGGCAAGGTATACCGGGGCGAGCGGGCCCAGCGGGGCCGCTTCCGGGAGTTCTATCAGGCGGACATCGACATCATCGGCGACGGCAAGCTGGACATCACCAACGAGGCGGAGATCCCCTCCATCATCTATCAGACCTTCACCTCCCTGGGCCTGACCCGGTTCCAGATCCGGGTCAACAACCGGAAGATCCTCAACGGATTTTACGCCATGTTGGGCCTGACGGAGCAGTCCGGCGACATCATGCGCACCGTGGACAAGCTGGACAAGATCGGAGCCGGCAAGGTCCGGACCTGCCTGACGGAGGACGTGGGACTGACGGCGGAGCAGGCCGACGAGATCATGCGGTTCATCTCCATCACCGGCAGCAACCGGCAGGTGCTGGACGCTCTGGCCGGGTATCAGGGGCGGCACAAGCTGTTCGACCAGGGGCTGGAGGAGCTGAACACCGTCACCCGCTATCTCTCCGCCTTCGGCGTTCCGGAGGAGAATTTCGCCGTGGATCTGACCATCGCCCGGGGCCTGGACTACTACACCGGCACGGTGTATGAGACCACCCTGCTGGACCATCCAGAGATCGGTTCCGTGTGTTCCGGAGGACGTTACGACAACCTCGCTGAGTATTATACCGATCGTCAGCTCCCCGGCGTGGGCATCTCCATCGGCCTGACGAGGCTGTTTTATGTGCTGGGCGAGCAGGGTCTGCTGAACCCCCAGCTGCCCACGGCCCCCGCCGATGTGCTGATCCTGCCCATGACCCAGGACCTGACGCCGGCCATCCGGCTGGCTACTCGGCTGCGGAGTGCAGGCGTCCGCACCCAGCTGTATACAGAGCAGAAAAAGTTCAAGGCCAAGATGAACTATGCCGACAAGCTGGGGGTCCCCTATGTGGTGTTCCTGGGGGACGACGAGATCGCCGCAGGACAGGTGGCCTGCAAGGATATGACCTCCGGCGAGCAGACCAAGCTGTCCTTTGAGGACACTCTGTCCCGGATCACCCAGGGACTGTCCCAGCGAAACCAGGGCAAGGTCATCCTGGAATAATAAATACAAACTGAAATATTTGAACGAAATATTTCAGTTTATAATCAAGCAATTCAATACAGAACGTGATATTTTAACCAAACTATACAAATCTTTATCAGAACAGGAGCGATTCATATGATGCAGATGCGAACCCATACCTGTGGGGAGCTGCGCTTGGCCAACGCGGGTCAGCGCGTGAAAATCGTGGGCTGGATGGAAAACGTCCGGGTCGTGGGCCAGAACTTCGCCTTTGTGGTGCTGCGGGACTTCTACGGCACCACCCAGGTGGTGGTGGAGAACCAGGAGATGATGGACATCATCAACGGCCTGAACAAGGAGTCCACCATCAGCGTGGAGGGTACCGTCCGGGAGCGGGCCAGCAAGAACCCCAAGCAGGCCACCGGCGACGTGGAAGTGGTGCCGGAGAAGATCGAGGTCCTGGGCCGCTGCCGGTACAACAGCCTGCCCTTTGAGATCAATCGCAGCCGGGAGGCCGACGAGACCCAGCGTCTGAAATATCGTTATCTGGACCTGCGGAACCCGGCGGTGAAGAGCAACATCATCCTGCGGTGCCAGGTGGTGTCCGCCCTGCGTGCGGCCATGACCCAGCACGGCTTCCTGGAGATCACCACCCCCATCCTGACCGCCTCCTCCCCGGAGGGCGCCCGGGATTATCTGGTGCCCGCCCGGAAGCACCCCGGCAAGTTCTATGCCCTGCCCCAGGCTCCCCAGCAGTTCAAGCAGCTGCTGATGACCGCGGGCTTCGACCGGTATTTCCAGATCGCCCCCTGCTTCCGGGATGAGGACGCCCGGGGCGACCGCTCCCCCGGCGAGTTCTATCAGCTGGATATGGAGATGGCCTTCGCCACCCAGGAGGACGTGTTCGCCGTGCTGGAGGACGTGCTGCCCCCCATCTTTGCCAAGTTCGGCACCTATAACGTGGCCTCCTCCGCCCCCTTCCGCCGCATTGCCTATCGGAACGCCATGGAGACCTATGGCTCCGATAAGCCCGACCTGCGCATCGACCTGACCTGCAAAAACGTCACCTCCCTGTTCGCCGAAAGCGAGTTCGAGGCCCTGCGGGGTCAGACCGTGAAGATGGTCCCCGTGTCCGACTGCAAGCTCACCCGCAAGCAGATCGACAAGCTGCTGGGCGACTGCGAGGTGCAGTCCGGCTCCAAGGCCTACTGGTTCAAGATGGACGAAAACGGCCAACTGGCCGGCGGCATCGCCAAGTTCGTCACCGGTATCCAGCAGGAGCTGACCCAGACCCTGGACCTGAAGCCCAACACCCTGGTGCTGGTGGCCGCCGGGGCCGCCGCCACCAAGTCCGTGGGCGTGCTGATCAAGACCTTCGGCGCGGCCTGCGAGGGCCACATGGACAAGGAGCGCTATGAGTTCTGCTGGATCGTGGACTTCCCCATGTACGAGATCGGCGACGAGTCCGGCCAGCTGGAGTTCTGCCACAATCCCTTCTCCATGCCCAGCGGCGGCCTGGAGGTGCTGCTGAAGGCCGAGCGGGGCGAGATCGACCCCCTGACCATCACCGCCGACCAGTACGACCTGGTGTGCAACGGCGTGGAGCTGTCCAGCGGTGCCGTCCGGAACCACGATCCCGAGATCATGGTCAAGGCCTTTGAGCTGGTGCGTCTGGGCGAGGAGGACGTGAAGAAGAAATTCCCCGCCATGTACAACGCCTTCTGCTACGGTGCGCCTCCCCATGCCGGCATCGCCCCGGGCGTGGACCGCATGGTGATGTTGCTGGCAGGCGAAAGCTCCATCCGGGAGATCATCCCCTTCCCCATGAACAAGAACGCCCAGGATATCATGATGGGCGCCCCCTCCACCGTGGAGCAGAAGCAGCTGGATGAGCTGCATATTGCCCTGATAGGTGACGTGGAGGAGGACTAAGCCGTATACAACCGGGTTTCGGCGGGGCACATGGGCCCCGCCCTACCGGATTTTTTGAAAATCATAAAATAAGCCAGAACGGCAGGGCCGAAGCCCCGCCGTTCTCGCTTTTATTCGCTTATTCTCCGCTCCGCTCATACACGGCCCGGACGTATTTCCGGCCCCGCCAGATGGTGGCCAGGCACACGGCCATGGAAAACCCTCCGCACAGAGACACGCACAGCCGGTAATCCAGCACCTCCCCCAAAGCCCCGATGGCCAGGGACAGCACCGCCGCCGCACCGGTATAGAGCATGGACTCGAAGGCGTTGACCCGTGCCCGCAGCCGGTCCGGGATATACCGCTGCACCGCCGCCTGGCGCATGGTGGCGCTGTTGATGCCCAGAAAGCCGCACAGCCCCCGGCTGACCAGCATCAGGGGGTACGGCAGCCACAGCAGGAACAGATCCACCGTCTCATACAGCATATACACCAGAAATGCGAAGCCGTACTTTTTCTTCTCCGGAATTTCCGTCCGGTACTGCACCATACCTCCCAGGCTGCGGCCCAGAAACTCCGCCAGAGACAGCAGGGAATACATGGTGGCCGTCATGCCGGGGAAGGTCCGGAAAAAAGCCACCAGAATGGGGGAATAGCCGCTGCCTACGCCGTTGGTCACGGCCATGTAGCCGTAGATGTTCATCAGACCCTTTTCCTGCCGCAGATACTGGATGGCCTCCTTTACATCGGCCCACCAGGTTTTCAGGCCGGAGCCCTCCTCCGACGGCCGGCGCTGCTCCTTTATGCGGATGCCGCTTTCCACCGCCGCCGCGCACAGGGACAGTCCCCCCTGCCCCACCAGCAGCCACGCCGCGCCCACCGCGTCCAGCAGTACCGCCGACAGGGGCAGCATCACCACCCGCAGCACCGGGTACAGAGTGGAGGCCACGGCGTACCCCTTCTGCTGGGTGCCCTCCGGCAGCAGCATGGGAAAAATGCTGTTGTAGGCTAGCTCGTCAAAGGAGCTGAGGGTGGCCAGCACCAGGGAAAAGGCCAGATAGCCCACATAGGAAAAGGCCCCCCGCAGTAGATACAGTCCCAGCAGCAGGTACATGATTCCGTTGAGGACGTCGCCGCCCACAAGAAAGGGCTTGCGGGGCATACGGTCCATCCACGGGGCAATCACCAGGGGCAGCAGAAACCCCGGGATCAGCTGGGCTGCCAGCACCAAGGCCGAGGCCATGGTGCTGCCGGTTTCGTCGAACACCAGAAACGACATGGCAAAGCCACCGGCGATGCCGCCGATGGCCCCCAGGCCGGTGGCGGCGATCAGCAGAGTAAAATTGCGGTTCCATAGCTTGGTTTGCATCTTCTCTCACCTCCGCTTTATCATAGCACACGGGTAAGAGAATGAAAATGGGGTATATCTGGGAAAGTTTTCCCTGTCAATCCCTATTCAATCGGTAGATTCGGAAGTTTGATAGGAAAGTCCCGCAGAAGCTCATAGGCCTGCTTATACTGCCGCCCGGCGGTGAGCCACTCCAGTACCCGGGGCAGGTGAAAGGCCGCGTATCCGATGGGCAGCTCCCGGCGGCAGCGGTTGAATACGTCCATCAGCGCCGCGCCGTAATCCGGGTCCCGCAGATAGCCGGGGTTTTCCAGCCTGCGCCGCACCAGCCCGCAGATCCCCATGCACAGAGCCCGGTCCGGATACTCCTCCGGGGCCGTCTCCGCCCGGTCCAGGGCGTCCAGAGCCTCCCGGGGCCGGCCCAGCCCCTCGCAGCACACCGCCAGCTTGTGCAGCTCCATGACCCGGGGGTGCTCCAGGGCGGCAAAATAGCCGTAGGCCTCCTGATACCGGCCGCACTCCACCTGGGAGGCCGCCCGGTTATAGGCCATGCTCCGCAGATCATCCTGCCGGCCCAGAGCACGGGCCATACGCTCCGCCGCCTGATAATGCGTCTCCATGCCATTAAGGTCCAACTGGTTGCAGCAGAGACTCCCCATGAACATCCGGCACTCCAGCATCAACCGCACCCGGCCGTCCCGGGCCGCCAGGTCATAGCCCTGCTGCAGCAGAGCCATGGCACCGGTATAGTCGCTGCCCTGCTCATACCCGGCGATACCGGCCATGAGATAGCAATACGCCTCCGGCAGCAGCCGCACCGCCTCCACATCCCGGTCCTGCACCACCCGCAGAATGGCCAGCTGACGCCGGTCCAGATACGGCTCCAGGGCCGGTGGGATCTCCGTGGGGTCGTTCCGGTCCATGGCGTCCAGCACCAGGCCGTCCGCCGCCAGGGGGCTGGACAGAAGCCGGTCCAGGGCGTGCGCGAATATCTCTCGGCTGTCCCGGAAGCCCTCCTTATCCCCGTCCAGCAGGCATTCATACCGGTGCTCCACCAGCCGCTCCAGCTCCGGCAGGCTCTCCCCGTACCAGGGCAGTTCCAGCCTCCGGAACAGCAGCTCCAGCAGCTCCGGGGCCGCCTGCACCTGTCCCTGTTCGATTTTGGACAGATACGACGCCGCGCAGATATCCCGGCACAGGCCCTCCTGGCTCCAGCCGCGCTTCAGCCGCTGCTGCCGCAGCCGCAGGCCCACCGCCGCCGCACCGGCGGAATAGGGTTCCTTCATATGCATCCCCTCCCCTTTTGTACCAGTGTATCACAGATAGTGTAACACAGATGAGCGCATTTGGGAATAAGCAAACTCCCTCCGCCGCTGGCGGAGGGAGTTTATATGCAGTTGTCAGCAGAGCTTGGCGCCGGCGGGGATGGAGTCGTCCAGCAACAGCAGGTGCAGCTTCTCCTCGCCCTTTTCCTTGTGGACGGCGGAGATCAGCATACCGCAGCTGGGGATGCCCATCATCTTCCGGGGCGGCAGATTCAGAACCGCCACGGCGGTCTTGCCGATGAGCTGCTCCGGCTCATAATAGTGATGGATGCCGGATACGATGGTGCGGTCCGTGCCGCTGCCGTCGTCCAGGGTGAACTTCAGCAGCTTGTCGCTCTTTTTCACGGCCTCGCAGTTCTTGATCTTCACGGCCCGGAAATCGGACTTGCAGAAGGTGTCGAAGTCCACCTGCTCCTGGGTATAGGGCTCCAGCTCCAGGGCGGGCAGGGCCGCCTTGCGCTGGGCCTCCTGGATGGCGTTGAGCTCGGCCAGGGCCTTCTCGGCGTCGATGCGGGGGAACAGGGCCTCGCCCTTGTGAACGGTGACGTCCGGGCGCAGGCTGCCCCACACGTTGGCCTTTTCCCAGGTGCGGCAGCACGGGCAGGCACCGATCTGGTCAAAGATCTTTTCGGCGCTGTCGGGAATGAAGGGAGTCAGCAGCACGGCGCAGATGCGGATGGTTTCCAGCAGGTTATACATAACCGTGGCCAGGCGGGCCCGGTTGGCGGGGTCCTTGGCCAGGGTCCAGGGGGCGTTCTCGTCGATATACTTGTTGGCCCGCTGGATGGTCCTGAACACCTGCTCCAGGGCGTTCTGGAACTGGAAGCGCTCCATCTCCGCCTGGTAGCGGTCCCGCAGGGTGGAGGCCATGGTCTTCAGGTCGCAGTCGGCGTCGCTGTTTTCCCGCTCCGCAGGCAGGGTGCCGCCGAAGTATTTCTCCACCATGGCGGTGGTGCGGCTGACCAGGTTGCCCAGGTCGTTGGCCAGATCCATGTTGATGGTCTGGATCAGCAACTCGTTGGAGAAGTTGCCGTCGGAGCCGAAGGGGAAGGTCCGCAGCAGGAAGAAGCGCAGAGCGTCCACACCGAACTTCTCCGCCAGGACATAGGGGTCCACCACGTTGCCCTTGGACTTGGACATCTTGCCGCCGTCCATCACCAGCCAGCCGTGGCCGTACACGTGCTTGGGCAGGGGCATTTCCATGCTCATGAGCATGGCGGGCCAGATAATGGAGTGGAACCGGACGATCTCCTTGCCCACAAAGTGGACGTCGGCGGGCCAATACTTGTCGTAATCGTGATACCGGTCGTTCATAAAGCCCAGGGCGGTGGTGTAGTTGAACAGAGCGTCCACCCAGACGTATACCACATGGCCCGGGTCAAAGTCCACGGGGATGCCCCAGGAGAAGCTGGTGCGGCTGACGCACAGGTCCTCCAGGCCGGGCTTGATGAAGTTGTTGACCATCTCGTTGACCCGGGAGCGGGGCTGTAGGAAGTCGGTGTCCTCCAGCAGGTGGCGGACCCGGTCGGCGTACTTGCTCAAGCGGAAGAAATAGGCCTCCTCCTCGGCGTCCATGACCTCGCGGCCGCAGTCGGGGCACTTGCCGTCCACCAGCTGGCTCTCGGTCCAGAAGCTCTCGCAGGGCTTGCAGTATTTGCCCTTGTAGGTGCCCTTGTAGATGTCGCCCTTTTCGTACATCTTGCGGAAGATCTTCTGGATGGAGGCACAGTGGTAATCATCGGTGGTGCGGATGAAGCGGTCGTTGGAGATGTTCATCAGCTTCCACAGGTCCAGGATGCCCTGGGGACCCTCCACGATGTTGTCCAGGAACTCCTTGGGGGTCTTTCCAGCGGCCTTGGCCTTGTCCTCGATCTTCTGGCCGTGCTCATCGGTGCCCGTCAGAAACAGCACGTCGCAGCCGGTGAGCCGCTTGTAGCGGGCCATGGCGTCGGTGGCCACGGTGCAGTAGGTGTGGCCGATGTGCAGCTTGTCCGAGGGGTAGTAAATGGGTGTGGTGATATAGAATTTCTGCTTTTCCATGGGGATCTATCTCCTTTTCCGCCGCTCCGAATGGAAGAGCGGCTTAATATTTTGGCGTTTTTCCGGCGGCCGGGCAAACAAAAAACGCCCCCGGCTGACTGCCAAGGGCGATGCAGCGCACCGCGGTACCACCTTGCTTCGCCGCGCTCCCCCAGGAGGCGGCCTCATGGGACGCCGACACGTCCCCGCGCTGTAACGGGCACACCCGGTCCGGCTTCACGCGCCTGCGCTGGGCCGGACGGCTCCGGGGCCATGTTCGCCGGGTCCCCCGTGTCCGCTTTCACCTTGCCGGACTCTCTTGTGACGGAGGCTGAACCGGGTACTCTTCCCATCCACGCCGATTTATCCCTATCTTATCCCCGGCGGCGGGGTTTGTCAATGATTTTCTTGGATTATGGCCCGGTTTGTGGTATGATACAGAAAAAAACGAAGGGAGAGCGCCATGAAGCTGGTAAGCTGGAACGTCAACGGCCTGCGGTCATGCCTGACCAAGGGCTTTCTGGAATATGTGAAAAATGAGGACCCGGACGTGATATGCCTGCAGGAGACCAAGCTGCAGCCGGAGCAGGCGGTATTTGAGCTGGAGGGCTATCACCGGTATTTTTACTCCGCCGAGAAGAAGGGCTATTCCGGCACGGCGGTGCTGACCAAGGAGGAGCCGCTTTCGGTGGTATTCGGCTTCGGCGATGACATCCACCGCCACGAGGGCCGGGTCATCACCGCGGAATACCCGGATTTCTATCTGGTGTGCTGCTATACTCCCAACAGCCAGGACGGGCTGAAGCGGCTGGATTACCGGATGCAGTGGGAGGATGACCTGCGGGCCTATCTGATGGAGCTGGACCGGACAAAGCCCGTGGTATACTGCGGCGACCTGAACGTGGCCCACCAGGAGATGGACCTGAAAAACCCCAAGACCAACCGAATGAACCCGGGCTTCACCGACCAGGAGCGGGAGAAGATGAACGCCCTGCTGGCCTCGGGCTTTGCCGACACCTTCCGGACCCTGCACCCGGAGGAGATCACCTATTCCTGGTGGAGCTACCGCTTCCACGCCCGGGAGAAGAACGTGGGGTGGCGCATCGACTATTTCATCGTGTCCCGGCGTCTGCTGCCCCGGGTGACAGGCGCCGCCATCCGCACGGAGGTGTACGGCAGCGACCACTGCCCGGTGGTTCTGGAAATTTCCTGAAAAAACACTTGACTGTCAAGTCCCTTTACCCCTTATACTGCGGATAAAAGGAGGGCAACGCCATGCATATCAAGGACGTAGAGCAGCGCACCGGGCTGTCCCGGGCCAACATCCGATACTATGAACAGGAGGGGCTGGTGCATCCGGCCCGGCGGAAAAACGGCTATCGGGACTACAGCCCTGATGACCTGGAGACCCTGCTGCGCATCCGCCTGCTGCGGCGGCTGGACGTGCCCATTGAGGAGATCCGATCCATGCAGGCCGGGAAGCTGTCCCTGTCCGAGGCCCTGTCCCAGCGGCTGGCGGCCCTGCGCCGCCGGGAGGAGCAAGCCCGGACGGATCAGTCCGTGTGCCGGGCCATGCAGGCCGACCACGCCTGCTATGACACCCTGGACGCGGAAAAATACTGGCGGCTTCTGTACACGCCGCCCCAGGCGGCCGTTGCCGCAGCCCGGACGGACCGTCAGGATCCCTGCCCCTGGCGGCGGTTTCTGGCCCGGGGGCTGGATATGCTTCTGTGCTCCTCCGCCGTGGCCCTGGCGCTGATGCTGGGGCGGATCGCGCCCCAGACCCCGGGGTTCTCCCTGCTGACCTATGTGGGAAGCCTGCTGCTGATGCTGGGGGTGGAGCCGGTGCTGCTGCACCTGTGGGGCGTCACGCCGGGCAAGCTGCTGCTGGGGCTGACGGTAGAACAGCCGGACGGCCGCCGCCCCACCTGGGGCCAGGCCTACGCCTACACGGCCATGGCTGTGGTATACGGGATCGCCCTGTACATTCCCGTTCTGCGGCTGTGGCGGCTGCGCAGGAGCTATCTGGACTGCCGGGACGGCCTGGAAATGCCCTGGGAGGGAGAGCTCCTGTGCCAGAGCCGGGACATTCCCTGGTGGCGGTGGGCGCTGCTTCCCGCAGCCTGGGGGCTGGTGATCCTGGCCATAATCGGCGGCAGCAACATTCTTCTGATGCCTGCTAACAGCGGGCGGCTGACGGTGGAGGAGTTTGCGGAAAACTTCAACCAGATGGCCCAGGTCACGGATTCTCCCCTGCGGCTACACTCCAATGGCGCATGGGTGCGGGATTCGTTCCGGGGATATGCAGCCACCCTGGAAAACGCCTTTCCAAGCCGCCTGAAATATGAGACAGACGCCAACGGATACCTGACCGCCGTGAGGTTCCGGTGCTCCTATACCGCCCAGGGCGGCGGGGACCCGTCCTCCGCCCCGGACTTCGTCTATGCCAGCACTGCCTTTATCCAGCCGCTTCTATTGGCCATGCTGGCCAGCCAGGACGCCTCTGCCCAGGATATGGCGGCGCTGGTCAACGACCGCTGGGACCAGGGCTTTGTGTTTGAGACGGAGGACGCCCGCACCTCCGTCACCGTCACCTGCTATGGCTATGTGGTGGACCGCAGCACCGGCATGCTGATTTCCCACGACGCCTCCTGCGGCTTCACCGCCGCCTTTGACATCGTGTGGAACTGAACAGGAAAAAAGGCAGCCGCCCGGGCCGGGCGGCTGCCTTTATAACGCTTGAGGGATTTCGATCAATACACCCGGGCAGGCTCCTCGCCGTTGAGGACACGCAGAGCGCCCTGGGCCAGGGCCAGCAGCTCATCCTCGCCGGGATACACGGTGATGGGGGCGATCCAGCCCACCATATCGGTGATGGCGTCCACGGTCTCCTGACCGTAGGCAATGCCGCCGGTGAGAATGATCTGGTCCACCTTGCCCTTCATGACGGCGGCCATTGCGCCCACTTCCTTGCCGATCTGATAGTGGAATGCCTCCACGGTGGCGGCAATCTCCTTGTCGCCCTCGGCGGCGGCCTTCAGCAGGTCGCGCATGTCGTTGGAGCCGGTGTAGGCCACCAGGCCGCCGTGGCCGGCCAGCATCTTGCGGACCTCGCCGGCGGTGTACTTGCCGCTGAAGCACAGGCTCACCAGCTGACCGGTGGGCAGGCTGCCGGACCGCTCGGGGGAGAAGGGGCCGTCGCCGTCCAGGGCATTCTGGGTATCCACCACGCTGCCGTGGACGTGGGCGCCGATGGAGCAGCCGCCGCCCATGTGGCAGACGATAAGGTTCAGGTCCTCATACTTTCTGCCGTGCTCCTTGGCATAGCGCTTGGCAACGGCCTTCTGGTTCAGGGCGTGGAAAATGCTGGTGCGATGGAACAGGGGATGGCCGGCATAGCGGGCCACGTCGGACAGCTCATCCACCACCACGGGGTCCACGATGAAGGAGGGGATGCCCAGCTGGTCGCCGATCTCCCGGGCGATGATGCCGCCCAGGTTGGAGGCGTGCTGTCCCTGAACGCCCACGGTGCAGTCGCGGACCAGACGGTCGCTGACGGCGTAGGTGCCGCCCCGGATAGGAGCCAGCAGGCCGCCGCGGCCGGAGACGGCGGACAGGGTCTTCACATCGAAGCCCTGATCCTCCAGGGCCTTCATCACCAGCTTGCGCCGCCAGTCCTTCTGGGCGGGAATGGAGTCAAACTTTTCGAGTTCCTCGGCGCTGTGGCGCAGAGTCTTGTCAAAGAGCAGGTTCTCGTCCTCATAGACGCCGATTTTGGTGGACGTGGAGCCCGGGTTGACGACCAGAATTCTGTAAGACATGGGAATTTTCCTCCTGTTATTTTTTTGAATTGTTCCGTAAAAAGCAGCCTGATAACGACTTTACTGTATTATACAACAGTCGGTCAAGCTATGTAAACTACTTTTTCTACTATAAGGAAACAATTTCGCAAAAATGTTAAATTCTTGCCGTTCTTTTTTGGTCCGGCGGCATCACATAAAAAAAGAACGCCCGCAGGCGTTCTTTTTTCGTATTCGTTTACCGCTTGTCGCGGTCGTAGGACACCACCACGCGGCGGTTGGGCTCGGTGCCGATGGAGTAGGTATTCACACCGGGGACATCCTGCAGGGCGGCGTGGATCACATGGCGCTCATAGGCGTTCATGGGCTCCAGGGTGACGCTGCGGCGATACTTGGTGACCTTTCCGGCCACCTTGCGGGCCAGGGACTCCAGGCTCTGCTCGCGCTTGGCCCGGTAGTTCTCGGCGTCCACATGGACGCGGATGCGCTTTTCCCGGCCGGAATTGACGGCATAGTTGGTCAGCTGCTGGATGGCGTCCAGGGTCTCGCCCCGGCGGCCGATGAGCTGGCCCAGCTTCTGGCCCTCCAGCACCACGCTGTAACGGCCCTTCTCCGTCTCGGTGACCTGCACCTGGGCAGGGCTGTCCATATGCTCCAGCAGGCCCGTCAGGAACTCGGTGATGCGGCGGGCGTTGTCGTCCTGGCAGGACTCCTGAACCGGGGCGGCGGGGGCCTCCGCAGCCTTGGGGGCGGCCTTGGGAGCCTCGGCCTTCTGGGGCTTGGGCTGCTGGGGTTTGGGTTCGGGCTTCTTTTCGGGTTTCTTCTCCGGCTGGACCGGGGCGGCGGGAGCCTCGGGCTCCTGCTGACCATAGGTCACGCGGACCCGGGCAGGGCTGCTGCCGATGCCCAGAAAGCCGCTCTTGGCCCGCTCCAGAATCTCAACAGAGACGTCGTCGCGGTCCATCTGCAGCTGCTGGAGCGCTTTGCGGATGGCTTCCTCCTCGGTCTTGCCCGTTACGTCAATATAACTCATAGACAAAACTCCTTAGTCATCATTAGTCATCGTAATGGCTCTTGTCATAGGCGCGGCCCCTGGCATAGGGACGCTGACCCACGCGGCCGTTTTCGTTGCTTCCGGTGGATTTTTTCTTGTCGCCGGAGGGCTTTTTCTTCCCCTGCTGATTCTGGGGCTTCTTGCCGCCGTTGGCCAGCTGCTGCTGGGCCATCAGCTCCTTCTGGCGCTGATACTTGGCATAGCGCTTTTCCCGGGCGGCCTTCTCCTTCTCCGTCTCCTCGCGGTCCAGAATCTTGTTGAAATACTCGTTCAGGGTGACCTCCTGGATCAGGGAGAACGCGGAGTTGGCAATCCAGTAGATGCACAGAGCGGAGGGCAGGATATAGCCCATCCACAGGGTCATCAGGGGCATCATGTACATCATGGTCTTGGTGGACCCATTGGGGGCAGAGCCATTGGTGCGCATGGTGATGAAGCTCATGGCAAACTGGATGCCGGCGGAAATGATGGGCAGCAGAATGGCGCCCCACACGGGCCAGCCGCCGCCGGGGAACTGGCTGAACAGGTCGCTGGGCCGGTTGGCCAGGTCAATGTGCAGGAAGCTATAGTTCAGGTCGATGAGGCCGTCGAACTTTCCGGCAAACTCCGCCCAATGCTCATGGATGAACTTGGCCAGATAGATCTGTTCATAGGCCTGGCTGCCGTCGGCCACGGTGAAGCCCAGGCTTCCGGCCAGAGTGGTGATCTCGGCGATCACCGTCTCGGACAGGCCCATGAAATACCGCATGGGCACGCGGATGATGTAGTACAGGGCGATCAGGATGGGGAAGGGAATGAAGGACCACAGGCAGCCGGACATGGGGTTGATGCCTTCCTTGGCAAACAGCTCCGCCATGGCCTCCTGCTGCTTCTGCTGGTTGTTGGCGTAGCGGGTCTTGATGTCGTTGAGCTTGCCCTGCATGCGGTTCATGCGCAGCATGCTCTTCTTGCTCTTGAGCTGGAAGGGCAGCAGCACCAACTTCACCACCAGGGTAAACAGGATCAGGGCCACACCATAGGACCCGGTCCAGCTGTAGAACAGCCGGGTCAGGAAGGCAAAGGGAACGCAGATATAATATCCGAGCGTTGCAAACATGGGGTAGTTACCTCCGTTTTTTGTTGGGTGGGAAAAACGAGGTTTTCAGGGAACAGGATCATACCCGCCTTTGTGAAAGGGATTACATCGCAGAAAGCGCCGCAGCGCCATAAAGCCGCCCCGCAGCGGCCCGTATTTCTCCACGGCCTGCAGGGCGTATTCCGAGCAGGTGGGGATATACCGGCAGCGGGGCGGAAACAGCGGCGACACGGACGCCTGATAAAACCGGATGGCCCGCAGGATGGCCCGCTTCATGACGGGTCCTCCCGCAGCAGGCTCAGCTGCCTCAGAAGGCGCAGATAGGTGCTCTCCAGCTTTTGATAGCCGGTTTCCACGGCCCGGACCCGGGCCACCACGATGATGTCGTATCCCGGGACCATTTTCGGCTTATTCAGCCGGTAAATCTCCCGGATACGCCTTCTCACCCGGTTGCGGACCACGGCGCCGCCCAGCTTCGTGCTGACGGAGACCCCCAGGCGGCTCAGCCCCCGGCGGTTCCGCTGGCAATAGATCACCAGCTGCGGCGACACCGCCGACTTCCCCTTGCGGTAGATCCGGCGGAATTCGTAGTTCTCTTTTACCGTGACGGCAGGATTCATGAAAACAAGCACCTTCTCCGCCGGTGCGGCGGCTGAAATGAGCATAGGCCAAAAGGGACGGCAGTTTTCCCTTCCACCGTCCCTGGTCTATCCTTTATGCGCGATGCACTTTCCGCGACCTCAATGGGTCAGGCGAGCGCGGCCCTTGGCGCGGCGGCGGGCCAGAACCTTACGGCCGTTGCTGGTGGCCATTCTCTTGCGGAAGCCGTGCTCCTTGGAGCGCTGGCGCTTCTTGGGCTGATAGGTACGGAACATTGCATGACACCTCCATTTTGTAAAAATCCGGCGGCAGATCGAAGCTGCCGCACATACTCGACGGCGGGCGGAGGACTTGTCCCCCGCGGCCGCAGTTGACAAAGCGGACGCCGCAAAACGGCATGGTAAACATTATACAGAATCCCGGCCCCGCTGTCAACAGAAATCTGCATTTTCCACGAAAAGTGCATTTTGGACACTTCGGGTACTCCATTCGGCCCATTTTTCAGAAAATACGCCGGAAATGGGCGTATTTTCTTCCGGAATCTGTTTAGGGAGAAGAAAAAAATTTTATACTTAGTATTAGTATATGTGTGGACTTTCCGGCACTGATTTGATATAATGTGAGGTGTTATTTTGCCTGAAACAGAGAGAGAAAAACGCATGATCCGCGGGAAAGGGGCGCTTTCATTGAATTCAATCGCAGACGTATGGAAAAACGTGTTGGACCGGCTGCGGTCCCAGCTGTCGGAAACCACCATCAACACCTGGTTCGACGAGGTGGAGGTGGTGACCATGGAGGACTCCGCCTTTGTGCTCCATTGCAGCAACTCCTTCAAAAAATCCACCATCGAGGCCCGGTTCATGAGCCATATCAAGGCCGCGCTGAAGGACATCTTCTCCTCCGACCTGGAGGTAAAAATTCTGGACGATCAGCAGCTTTCCGCCTATCACGGGGTGGCTCCGGACCGGCCCGGCTCCCTGCTGGAGTCCGACGCCTTCACCTTCGGCACCTATGTGGTGGGCCCCCAGAACAAGATGGCCTATGCCGCCGCCCGGGCCGTGGCCGAGAAGCCTGCGGAGCACTATAACCCCCTGTTCATCTATGGCGACTCCGGCCTGGGCAAGACCCACCTGCTGTACGCCATCGCCCACCAGGTCCGCCAGCGGCAGCCGGAGGCCCGCATCGTGTACATCAAGGGCGACGACTTCACCAACGAGCTGATCGCCTCCATCCGGGAGGGAAAAAACGCCGAATTCCGGGAGAAATACCGCCAGTCCACCCTGCTGCTGGTGGACGATATCCAGTTCATCGCCGGCAAGAAGCAGACCCAGGAGGAATTCTTCCACACCTTCAACACCCTGTACGAATCCGGGCGGCAGATCGTGCTGACCTCGGACCGTCCTCCCCGGGAGATGACCCAGCTGGAGGACCGGCTTCAGACCCGGTTCGAGTGGGGCCTGATGGTGGATGTGGCACCGCCGGACTTTGAGACAAGGCTCGCCATCATCAAAAACAAGGCCGCCCTGCTGGGGGTACAGCTGCCGGACGATATCAGCAGCTTCATCGCCGAAAACCTCACCGCCAACGTCCGCCAGATTGAAGGCGCCCTGAACAAACTCCTGGCCTATCGGGACCTGCTGGGCAACCAGGTGGACGGCGAGGCCGTCAGCCGGGCCGTAAAGGACATGCTGAAGAAATACAACGAGTTCGTGCCGTCGCCAAGCCTGATCATCGAGTATATCTGCCGCTATTACGACGTGGACGAGGAGCAGGTCCGGGGCCAGGGCCGGAAGCGGGACCTGATGGAGGCCCGGCAGACCGCCATGTATCTGATCCGCCGGATGACCAACCTCTCCCTCAACGACATCGGCAAGGAGTTCGGCGACCGGGACCACACCACGGTGCTGCACTCCCTGGACCAGGTGGAAAAGAAAATGCGCTCCGACCCGGCCTACGCCGAAAAGGTCAAGGAAATCACCACCAACATCAACAACAAGAAGTAACCCTCTTTCCACATTCTCTGTGGATTCCACGGGGAAAACCTGTGGAGTACCGGACCCCGGATTTTCCGGTGGAAAACTCCCTCCCTTTCTCCCCACCCGGGTGTGGAGAAAGAATCCTCTGATTTCAGGCCCTCCGGCACTTTTTCACATGAATTTTCCCTACGGCGACTGTTACTAAAATAAAGATATCTTTTTGTTCTCTTTTGGAGAACGGAGTCTCTTTTCATTCTGAAAGAAAGGAACGCGTCTCTATGCTTCGATTTTCCTGTGAAAAGGCGCTGCTGCAAAGCGCCGTCAACACCACCTCCCGGGCGGTAGCCGCCAAAAGCTCCATTCCGGCCCTGGAGGGGATCCTGCTGGAGGGGGGCGATACCCTGACCCTGTCCGGCTACAACATGCAGACCGGCATCCGCACCATCGTGGACGCCCAGGTCCAGTCCCCGGGCCGCATCGTCCTCAGCGCCCGGCTGTTCGGCGAGATGATCCGGAAAATGCCGGACGATGTGATCGTGTTTGCGGCGGATGAAAATCTGTCCGTCCATCTGACCTGCGGCGACGCCAGCTTTGAGATTCTGGGCCTGTCCGCCGACGACTATCCGGAGCTGCCGGAGGTGGATGACCAGTTTTCCGTGGACATCCGACAGGGTACCCTGAAGGCCATGATCAACCAGACCAGCTTCGCCGTGTCCACCAACGAGAGCCGCCCCGTCCATACCGGCTCCCTGTTTGAGGTAGGCGACCAGGATCTGACGGTGGTGTCCGTGGACGGCTTCCGTCTGGCCCTGCGCCGGGAGCCTCTGGACCGGGCCGAGGGCGGCGCCTTCAAATTTGTGGCCCCCGGCTCCGCTCTGAACGAGGTGGAGAAAATTTGCGAGGATTCCGACGAAAAAGTCACCATTATCCAGGGCAAGCGCCACCTGCTGTTTGAGGCCGGGGCCACCCAGCTGATCTGCCGCCGCCTGGAGGGGGACTTCCTGGACTATAAAAACGCCATCCCCCGGAATAATCCCATCCGCCTGACGGTGGACACCAAGACCATGCTGGGGAGCCTGGACCGGGTCAGCGTGGTCATCAGCGAAAAGCTCAAGAGCCCGGTGCGCTGCGTGTTTGAAAATGGCCGGGTGCTGCTGTCCGCCAAAACCGGCGCCGGCGAGGCCAAGGACATCTGCCCCCTGGACGGCGACGGAAACGGCCTGGAGATCGGCTTCAACAACCGCTATCTCATGGACGCCCTGCGCTATGCCCCGGCGGACTCCGTGACCCTGGAGCTGAACACCAGCATCTCTCCGGCGGTGATCGTGCCCGCAGACGGAGAGGAGAGCTTCCTTTATATGGTGCTGCCGGTGCGGCTGAAAGCGTGATAAATATGGAAATGATTACCATTACCACGGAGTATATCAAGCTCCAGGACCTTCTGAAGCTGGCGGCCGTCACCGCCACCGGCGGCGAGGCCAAGCTGCTGATCCAGGACGGAGAGGTTCTGGTCAACGGCGAGGTGTGCACCATGCGGGGAAAGAAGCTCCGCCCCGGCGACGTGGTGGAGGCCCTGGGGCGGCGCTGCGGCGTGCAGTATGCAGATTGACCGCCTGCTGCTGGAGGGCTTCCGGAATTACGACAGCCAGCAGCTGACCTTTGATGAAAGCTGCAACGTGATCTATGGAGACAATGCCCAGGGAAAGACCAACCTGCTGGAGGCCATTGTGTATCTGTCCTGCGGCCGCAGTCCCCGGACCCATGCGGATCGGGAGCTTATTGGCTTCGGAACGGACAGGGCCAGGCTGGTGGGACAGATCCGGTCCCGGGAACGGGAATTTGAAACGGAGATTCAGCTGACCCGGGGACGGCGGCGGAAGATGACCGTTAACGGCGTGGCCGCCAAAAACGGCGGCGACCTGTCCCAGGTGCTGCACACGGTGTTTTTCTCGCCGGAGGACCTGTTTCTCATACGGGAAGGTGCGGCGGCCCGGCGGCGGTTCATGGATATGTCCCTGTGCCAGCTGCGGCCCCGGTATGCCGAGGCCCTGGCGGAATACGGGCGGCTGTATGAACACAAGACCCGCATCCTCCGGGACAGTGACGAGTATCCTCGGCTGCTGGACACCCTGCCCGACTTTGACCGGCGGCTGTGCCAGGTGGGGGCGGTGCTCATCAGCTATCGGGCCCGGTATGTCCAGGCGCTGGCGGTCCATGCCCGGCGGGCCCACTGGGAGTGCTCCGGGGAACGGGAGGAGCTGGCTCTGTCGTATCAGACCGTGAAAACCGTGGAGGACCCTTTGGGTCCGGCGGCGGACATTGCGGCGGCGCTGGCAGAGCACCAGGCACAGCATCATCAGGCGGAGCTGGCCTCCCGGCTGTGTCTGTCGGGACCCCATAAGGACGATATCGCCGTGACGGTAAACGGGCTGGAGGCCCGGCATTTCTGCTCCCAGGGCCAGGTGCGCACCGCAGCCCTGAGCCTGAAGCTGGCGGACCGGGAGATTCACAAAACCGCCATCGGAGAGTATCCGGTGATGCTGCTGGACGACGTGCTGTCGGAGCTGGACCCCCGGCGGCAGGAGTATGTGCTCAACCGCATTGCAGGCGGACAGGTGTTCATCACCTGCTGCGAAAATGACCGGCTGGATGCGCTGCTGTCCGGCCGGGTGTATCACGTTCGGGAAGGAAAGGTGCTGTGATGGGCTTTCTGCATATCGGCCAGAACGTCATGGTCAACGACCGGCGCATCATCGGCATATTCGATCTGGATATCACGTCCCAGTCCGCTCAGACCCGGCGGTTTCTGGACCAGGCGGAGCAGGAGGGCGTGGTGCTGCCGGTGTGCGACGACATTCCCAAGTCGTTTCTGGTGTGCGACCATCCGTATCACCGGCAGATCGTATATATTTCCCAGCTGAATACCCAGACGCTGGTGAAAAGAGCGGAAAAGAAGTAAAGAATTCCCTGTCATTGCCGGGAGATCGGCAGACACCTGGTTCCCGGGAATGACAGGAAAGACCCAAGGAAAGGAAAGATGACCCAATGAGCGAACTGGAAAAAGTCACCGCCGTGGACACCACCTATGACGCCTCGGAAATTCAGGTTCTGGAGGGGCTGGAGGCGGTGCGCAAGCGGCCCGGCATGTATATTGGCTCCACATCGGCCTCGGGCCTGCACCATCTGGTGTATGAGATCGTGGACAACGCCATTGACGAGGCACTGGCCGGATACTGCACCGAGATCACCGTCACCATCAACCCTGGCGACACCATCACCGTTACCGATAACGGCCGCGGCATCCCCGTGGACATCCAGAAGCAGACCGGCCGGCCGGCGCTGGAGGTGGTATACACCGTGCTCCACGCCGGCGGTAAGTTCGGCGGCGGAGGCTATAAGGTATCCGGCGGCCTCCACGGCGTGGGCGCGTCCGTGGTCAATGCCCTGTCCGAATGGCTGGAGGTGCAGGTTCAGAAGGACGGCAGAATTTACGAGATGAAGTTCTCCCGGGGCGGCATCACCCAGGAGATGAAGATTTTGGGCGACACCGATCAGACCGGCACCGCCGTTACCTTCAAGCCGGATCCGGAGATGTTCGACACCCTGGTGTATGACTATGAAACGCTGCACACCCGGATGCGGGAGCAGGCGTTCCTGAATGCGGGGCTGCGTATCACCATTACCGACGCCCGGCCCGGCCAGGAGCAAAGTGACTCCATGTGCTACGAGGGAGGCATCCGGGAATTTGTTACCTGGCTCAACCGCAACAAGACGGCGCTGCATGAGGAGGTCATCTATCTGGCGGGGGCCAAGGGCGACAGCACCGCCGAGGTGGCCCTGCAGTATAACGACAGCTATAACGAGACCCTGGTGTCCTTCGCCAACGACATCCACACCCCCGAGGGCGGCATGCACGAGACGGGCTTCAAAACGGCCCTGACCCGGGTGCTGAACGCCTATGGCATGAAATACGGCATGATCAAGGAGGGCGACAAGGTCTCCGGCGAGGACGTCCGGGAGGGCATCACCGCCGTGATCTCCGTGAAGCTGACGGAGGCCCAGTTCGAGGGACAGACCAAGGCCAAGCTGGGCAACGCCTCCATCCGCACCCTGGTGGACAGCGTGGTATCCGACCAGCTGGCCGTGTATCTGGAGGAGCACCCGGTGGTGGCCCGGACCATTCTGGACAAGGCCCTGACCGCCAACCGGGCCAGGGAGGCTGCCCGAAAGGCCCGGGAATCCATCCGCCGCAAGACCGCCCTGGGCGGGGCGGCCATGCCCGACAAGCTGCGGGACTGCAACGAAAATAACCCCGAGCTGACGGAGATCTATATCGTGGAGGGCGACTCCGCAGGCGGCTCTGCTACTCAGGGACGGGACTCCCGCTTCCAGGCCATCCTGCCTCTGTGGGGCAAGATGCTGAACGTGGAAAAGGCCCGGG